>Ga0078972_1000025_pt1 | contig 542822 bp, 453 predicted proteins | sample YelNatPaOPGAMG01_FD_67568 | JGI IMG/M metagenome (GOLD analysis project Ga0078972, IMG submission 67568) | Hot spring thermophilic microbial communities from Obsidian Pool, Yellowstone National Park, USA - OP-RAMG-01 (SPADES assembly) (version 2) | ecosystem: Environmental > Aquatic > Thermal... | reverse complement strand
ACTGGTTCCAAAATTCGGCTCCGTAGGCTTAAACTCTTTGAAGTCAACCGTAACCGGCTTCACCGCTGTAGCTTTGTAGCTCACCTCAACGGTCATTGTTCCACCTGCAGCAAGCTTAGACTCAACAGCAGCAAGCGCCTGCGAATAAACCTGGCTGACCGCAGGCTTGACATCACTACCGTTAATTTTAACCCCGGTTATCTCAGCAAACGGCACAAGGCAGTTCAACGTTATCGTCACATCGTCCTTCGACGCGCTCTTAACAGTATATATCCTTCGTCCGCTGCCCTCATCCGTAACTGTCAGATGGTAAAATCCCTGCCCAAGGGGTATATTGTTCACCGTCATAGTATTCCATTTGATTGGAGAATAAACACCGCCTGGCAGCCGCGGGGTAAGCGTCATCCTTTTGTTAGGCGCATCCGGCTCAGCACCAGTCAAGAAGTAAAGCGCAGCATCCAAATTGATACCACCTTCCCATGGCCTAAGCCTATTCGCCCTGTACATTGTGCGATAATCCAACCCCGGCGCCATCCATTCGCTGTACTCAGTAGTGTCGCCTGCTATCATCAGCATCGCATAGAATGCTTTCTCTGCCCATGGGTGATTAATAGCAGCCAGCGTATAAAGGCATTGACCCTGAAGCATCCCAACAGTAACATCGTAGCCAACTATTGGGTTGAAAACCCCTGATTCCTCCATCAGGTACTCCGCCATCCTAAGCGCATTAGAGACAGCCTTCTTATCTGTCGGTTTGCTGTAGCCGCTCCAGATAACATTAGCTTGTATATTAGCCATTGGATAGCGATTGAGCTGACCATCATAAAGCACACTCATTCCCTGAGCATAGAATCCTAGATCATCCATCCAATAATACTTTTCAGTAGCCTCGCGAATCTTAGGATTTACTCCGGCAATATCAGAAACACTAAGACCAGCGGCTCTCCCCATCTCAATCAACGCATCTCCAGCAGCCACAAGCTCAAACGATGAGTCCGCCGAATAAATATTACCGCCTGGATAGCTATTCTGCTGCAGATCATACCTGTTTTCCCAAAGCGCCTCACCGCCGGAGTAGATATAAGTCTCGTCTCCATGGAATGGTATCTTGAAATCTGGACGGAAGATATTATCCTTCTTGTTATCAAACTGACCATAGTAAAGCCGCACCAAATATGGCCAATGTTCTTTGATTGGCGTTATATCCCCTGTATACTTCCAATACCAATAGTGCTGCAGAATAAGCCAGTTCGGCACCTCTGCGCTCACATGATCTCCACCGCCTGCATTTACCGATATATCGTTCCAATCTTCAACCGGCGGCCATTCCTTTGTGATATCAACATCCATCCCCACCCAGTTGAGCACTATACGATTTGCAACCGACGCAATATAGAAATAGTCTATGGCTCGGCGTGCGTTCTGCGGCACACCTGTCCTAAGAAAACTCTTTATTGGACCACACGCGTCACGAATCCATTGGTCTGAGAAGAACCACATCGGCCCCACTGCTCCGGTGCGCGCAAACTGCTGAGTCTGCACAAGCATCTTCTCATCATCTATGAAATCGGCAGCTCTCTTGCCCCATTCTCCAGGTGCTTCGAGACTAGTAGTGGCAGAATTATAATTTCGCCAGTAAGCTATCGTCTCATCAAGCAGCGCAAACCCTTTGCTCCTTATAGCCGCCAGCGTCTCGTCCGAATCAGGCTTCACAGGCTTGTTATCCCAAGTCTCAAGGAACATAACCCGATAAACCAACTGCTTCTTGCATTCACCTGGCTTTACGTCTCCAAAAGATATGTCCAGATAACCGTTGCTGCCGGAATCAACGTTCGCTGTAACAGCAGACTCATCTAATGCACCAGCTATCATCGTGCGAGTATTCTCAGCTCCTGCCTTCATCTCAGGATGCTTAACTGTATCTGTAAGAGTCTTGCCAACAACCTTCGTTCTAGGAATCAGATTTCTAACCCTAACATCCGTAAGAGTCTTGTCGGTGTTATTTGCCACCGCATACACCCTCACCAATGCTTTAAGTCCCGGAGGCGCAAATGTAAGAGTATAAAATACAACCCCGCCCTCAGAATCCGCTGCTGCAGTAACCACAACATCAGTTTTTCTAATCTTCCACATCCACTGATTTCTCAGATCAATTGCTCTGCCTTCCGATGTAACAGAAAGCTGATCCCCTTGAAACGTCGAACCTGGATTCCACTGTATCGGATACTGATACTCCGGACCGCAGACAACACCAGTGTTATAGAACGGATAAAACCCCATTGCAGTCCAAACCCAGCCATTGCCGATAGAGTAAACGTTTATGCTGAACGAATCACCCATATTTGTGTTAGGAAATGCAATCGCCTGCGCATAACGCTCAGCTATTTTTCTATCCGGGAATACACTAAGAAGTCGCTGGGTCTCGCTCTGAACATCTCTATAGACAACCTGCTGGCTCCAATCGCTCATATCGGTTATCTGCGGGAACACGGACTTGACCGACGGAGCAATCGGCGCAGGCACATCTGGCATTATAATCTGCTTTAGATTTTTGGGGATGCGCGGACTAAGCCTACCGGCATTCGGATCGGTGCTCGCCTTAACCGGCTGCGTCCCTGCTGGAGGAATGTTAACACTTTTCGGAGCTGTATAGGAACCAACCCAAGTTCCATCGGTATAAACCGGCACATTGACCGTTCCGCTTGCACCTTCAACTACGATATCGCACTCCATACGCACAGATGGCACCATTGGGTTTTCGGCAGTACCCATACTCCATACATGTGCCTTTACAAGCAGTGTATTCTTGGCACCTGGCTTAAAGTACTTCGCCAAGTCCTCCACTTCCTCTGCCAGCCGAAAAGCGCTCGCAACGCGGCCATAACGACTGCGTGAAGCCTCTTTCCCATTAATATACAAAACATATTCATGCGTAGCGCTTATAGCCGCCCATGCCCTGACAATCTTGCCTGCCGGCACATCTATCTCTTTGTAAAACCAAGAGTCCAAACTGCCAAATTTCTGCGGCATAGATATGGACACTGCATTCTGTGCCGACAAACTCGATGCCGATACAATCGCTATAACAAAGCAGACAAAGCAAAGAACCTTCAGCAGACGCATTGACTAAAACACCCCTTCACAGCTAAAACTAAACCAGACTGCATTGATCCAATTCGACTCATCACTTAAGTTCTGATCATACAGCCGGTTTGGTTCATTGTAGCACGGTGCCCGCACAAGTCAAGTTGCCCAATTTAAGTGTAAACCTGCAAAAAACGCGGCAAATCCTGCTATACTATGCTGTAATGGCATGTCAAGCACGATAGAAACGATAAACAATTTATGGCTGGGTTCCACAATGCAGTAGATTGAAAAAATTCGACGCCATCGTGCGGAAATCACAGCCTTTAATCAGAGCAAACAAGCGATGCGTTGTTTATACCTCGCAGTAGGCACAGTAATTATAATAGCTGGACTCAGACTGGCATATAATCCCAGCGCCGATATTGAAGCTAGGCTCGCCGAAAACAAAATAGGCATCACGCACGCTCAACTCCAGTCAATCAAGCAGTTTCTCAAAACATACCGAAATTCCAATGGCAGTTATCCAAAGATGAACGAAGGACTGCTAGCAGTAAAACCTCTTGTAGATGCCTGCGGTAGAGGCCCCGGACCACTGCGAAGAGCGCGTGCCGACTCAAGCGGCATAATAACCCCATTTGGTGAGCCTTTTATATACGAAAACCGCAGCGGCTTCGATCCGACAAAGTTCTCCGACTCCGGCGCAAACTTCGACCGTAGAGGCGTATATTCTGTCAAAGTTGACAACAACATATTCGTCTGGTCAGTAGGCTCAAAGAAGGCATTCGAATCTGCCGCCAACTGGAAAAGAATTCGCGCGGCAGTCGTTATACTTACAATAATACTTGCCGCATCGCTTCTAACATTCTACACACGCTTTGCGCTAAAGTCGCTCAAACCTGAACCTAGTAGCACGATTAACCTCCGACGCACCGCATCGCTCATAATTATTGATTCAGCAGTTATCCTAGTTGTTACTCTCGCATCAATGCCATTTGTAGAACGCGAGTATCCACTTATGCAGAACCCAGACGCAGAACTATCGCAGACAATCAGAGCAAGAAGAGACTACGTAGATATAATAGCTGCATATCGTGACAGAAAAATACTGGACGACGCAACCTACAACCGCATGATCAGCACATTGATCTCAAACGAGAAAAGAATCGCTGACTAAGACTGCCGAATACCAAAGATTTTCGTTTCGCCCTTGGCTGCTTCAAACTCTATGAAATCTAAACCTTCTCCGAACCGCTCACCAGTTCGAAGATCAACAACATCAACCTTATACGGGAACATTATCCGCTTCTGTCCCTTAGTCGTAGCATGAAGCGCCACAAAACGATTGTCTGCATAAATCACATCGCCAGACTTACACCAAACATGCGCCCCACACTCCGCAGCAAGATTTCTAAGAAACCTCCATGGCGGCGCAGGAACAAGCGAAAACACATCAACCCTTCCCATCGAACGATTGCACACCAAACCTGGCAACCCTAATCCTTCCAACCTCGCAAACACCTGCGCATTATCATCATCCGCGACAATAACTGGCTCAATGTCCGGCGCAAGCGGTGAACGACCAGGCACACTCAGACGATCTATCTCCCATTGATCAACCCCAATCCCAAAACGCACTCCGCCTCTTATATCCTTTAGCATCGGATCGCTGCTCCTCAAAAACGAAGCAGTCTTCACACTACCGCCAGCTTCTCTAAGTTTGATCCCCGTCAGCTCAGAACAATAATCAACACCTTTCCCAGTATCCGACAAATATCCAGGCGCATGAAACCAAAGCGCAGATATCCGCCGATTCTCCAGAATTCTTCTAAGCAGGCGGCGGTTGTTATCCGAAAGATAATAGCAGTTAGGGAATATCAAAAGACGATAACTCTTGGTTTTACCCTCCAACAAATCGTCAATAAGCACCGTTTCAAATGGGAGCCCCATCCTTGCCAAACCCCACTGCCTGAGCACGCTCAAATACCAGTGAGGCATCGAATTAAGAAGCCTCTGATGAAGACAGCTTTCAGGCGAAAACACCACTGCAACCTCAGCCGCGCTTTTCCATGGCATCGCGAACAGCTCATCCTCTATACGGCGAAACTCAGCAATACCCATCATAATTTCTGGGTTATCAAAAGCGCCTCTCTGCAAAACATCCATCCACCAATAGCCTGCCCTTAAGTGTGCTGCCGCCGCAAAATCGCGCGCCAATATTTCAACCGACTCCCGCACAGACTTAGGCATCGGGCCAAAATGATGAATCCTCCGCTTGCGCTCTTGTTCGTATATCACACTTGTAATTGTATCTATCTCACTCACATACAGCTTGCCGTTCGCAGCGATAGCATCCGGCAGCGATTGTGGCCCGTTGTATCCACCCAATGCACGATTGTCATAGTGATACGGTGAAATAATGAAATCCACATCCGGCAGACTAAATACCTTTTTCATCATAACATGCCCAGTCCTAGCCGGGTTTGCATTGTTGCGATGCGGCCAAGCATAGCCAAAAAACACTCCAACCACTTTCTTGCGCCCGCAGCTTTCTTTAGCCGCACTAGTCAGTTCCCTCAAAGCCGATACAATTGCATCCGAATGACACTCCAGATAATCAACAGCGCGCCTATCATCTCTAAGATAACCTCCGTCATAGCCCACCATTCTTGCAGGCTCCGGAGGCATCGCAGTAGCCAGCAGCACAACATCGTCCTGCCAAGCTTCACGAAGTGCATCATCGTTTGGGTAGCGATTAGCAAGCCACGCTCTGAAATACTCTCCCATCATAAGCGAGTAATCTTCGCATAGATCAAAATGATATGCATTCCAAGAAAACCATTCCGTAGTTATTCCACCGCCTATGTGATATCCAGCAACATGCCCAGCATAGTCAGAACCTTCTATATGCTCAACTATCGCCCTAATCGCCTTCTCAGCCTCTTTCAACCATATCTTAGAAGCAAACGAATGACCCGAACCTCTGTGCGAAGCTCCCTCACCAAACCTGTCAACCCGAGCACCAGTATCTATAGACCTAGCAATAGCTATCTCATCCGGAAACTTCTCCCTCCACCATTTAGCTTCTGCGTAACCCATAGCTATTCTTGGGATGAGCAAAATATCTGGATCGCCTGCAATATAATCCTGCAGCCTTGCGTCAACTGCGCTCATGTCATACTCATCCACACCAAGCCACCAATCAGTAAAAGACAGATCTGGATTGTATATATGAAGCCCAGCCTCGGCAAAAGACCGCACATACTTAGGCTCAACAAACACCATCGCAGCCGCCGCAGGCTTATCGTTGATAAACAGTGCAGGTCTGCCGTTGTATTCAGCAACCTTAGAAGTTAAACAAGGCACCAAACCATCCATCAGAAACCCCTTGATCCATCAGTGAAATCCAATTTTTCTGCTTTCTCCGTCCGAAGCCAGCATCGCCGCCATCTCAGCCGCCGCAGAAGCATTGTTCTCAAGCAGAGCTATATTTGTCTCTACCGCCTTCTTTCCTACCATCTCTTGAACCCGTTTCAGCAGCCAAGGCGTAAGCGCAGAACCATCTATGCCCTGCTCCCTTGCCTCTTCAATCGCCTGCGATATAGGCTCTTCAAGCTCAAGCGAATGTTCCTTCGGCACTGGCACGGCAAGCACCATCGCTCCTCTTAAACCAAGTCCTATTCTTGACTTGTAAATCTCTGCAGCTTCTTCAATCGTATCCACTTTCTCAACTCGGCATCCTGACCCTGCCGAATAAAATGCAGGAAACTCATCACTGCCAAGCGCATATACCCCAACCTGATGAGTCTCCAGCCATTCCAAAGTAGCTTGCACATCCAACACCGTCTTGACTCCAGCACATACTACTACCGCCGGAGTGTTCGCAAGCTGCCAGAGATCAGAGGATATATCAAACGTAGAAGACGCATCTCGGTGTACGCCGCCTATTCCACCCGTCACAGTAACAATAATCCCTGCCGCCATAGCTATATGCACGGTTGCAGAAACCGTAGTGGCTGCGCTTAATCTTTTTGCAACAGCACCCGCCAGCTCACGAGTAGAAGCCTTCAGCACTCCTTCGCCGCGCGCAAATACTGATATCTCTTCGTCCGAAAGCCCCACAGTAACTCTGCCGTCAACAACCCCAATCACTGCCGGAACTACGCCGCGCTCCCTTACGACTCCACATACCTTCTGAGCAGCCTCACTGCCTTTTCCGCCCGGCAGCCCATGAGCTATAACCACGGACTCAACAGCAACAACTGGACACCCGCGCGTTAGCGCCTGTTTCACATCTTCTGATACCTTAAGCGGCTCTACCATACCAACTTCAACCCAACCAAAAACTTACACTCTCCGACCGAGAATGCTTCAACCTATCAGGTTCCTCCCGGCGCAGAACAACCTGCAATAACCAAAACGCAAATCACAGCGACGGCAAAGAAAACCAGCCTTGCACACACATAAACCACCACCCAACGTTACCTGTTCAAAACCTGCTTGATTATCTACTCAACAACTGGTTCGCCTCGAACAACAACCTCTCCGCTCTCTCTGTCTAACTCGCGAAAGTAGCAAGTAAAATAATTCTTGTGACAAGCCGCAACCTTCTGATTAACCCGAATCAAAAGCGACTTACCTTCGCAGTCAATAAAAACCGAGCGCACAAGCTGAGTATGACCAGACGTCTCGCCTTTCATCATCAACCTTCCGGCGCTACGCCTAAAAACATGAACAAACCCTGTCTCCAGCGTCTTTTTGAGCGCCTCGCTGTTCATATAGCAGAGCGTCAGAACCTGACCCGACTGATCATCCTGTATAACAGCCGGTATAAGCCCTTGATCGTTAAAAACAAGCATCTCTTCGAATTTCAATTCCAAATATCCCTCACGATTACCCCTCGCTCAGCGAGGTATTCCTTTATCTGTCTTATTGTATAAATCCGGTAATGCACTATAGAAGCTATAAGCGCGGCATCGGCATGCCCTTCAGTAAGCACATCGTATATATGCTCAAGCGTGCCTGCGCCGCCTGAAGCTATAACCGGTATCCCCACCGAATCAGCCACAGTTCTGGTAAGCTCTATATCATATCCGGCTTGAGTGCCGTCGCAGTCCATACTTGTAAGCAGAATCTCTCCCGCTCCAAGCTTTTCGCCTTCAATCGCCCATTCAACCGCATCAATACCCGTAGGCTTCCTGCCGCCGTGAGTGTAAACCTCCCACGACAAACCGCCGCCATCTCTGCGCTTTGCATCTATCGCAAGCACAACACACTGAGCACCGAACTTCTCCGCACCCTCCGATATAAGCCCCGGATTTTCTACCGCCGCCGTGTTAACACTCACTTTGTCAGCGCCGGTCTTGAGTATCTTCCTCATATCGGCAGTAGTCCTTATCCCACCGCCCACTGTAAAAGGAATAAATACCTTCTCAGCCGTTCTGCTGGCAACCTCAACTATAGTATCCCGCTTCTCGTGGCTTGCCGTTATATCCAAAAAAGTAATCTCATCCGCTCCTTCCTTGTCATATAGCTCGGCAAGCTCAACCGGATCCCCAGCGTCACGCAGGTTGACAAAATTTGTCCCCTTAACAACGCGCCCCTCTTTAACATCCAAACACGGTATGATTCTCTTAGCCAACATAGCTATAGTCTAACTTCTGAGCCTATCTATCACAAGACACTCCAGCTCAGCCGCCAACCTTTTCCCACCTCCCAGACGCATCCGATTTCTCCACAGCCTCAAGCACATACTGACACTTAAGCCCATCCTCAAAATTAGGCGAAGGCATCTCATCACGCGCAATAGCATTCATAAGGCTAACAACCTGATGTACAAACGTCTCGCCCCAGCCTATAATATGACCCGCAGGCCACCATCCCGACATATACGGATGAATCCCATCAGTCACATTTATCGTGCGCCAGCCCTGAAGCCCCTCTGGATCCTCACGATTGAAATACTCAAGCTCGTTCAGCCGCTCAACGTTGAATCTTATAGCCCCTTTCTCACCATTTATCTCAAAACGATTGCCGTTCCTGTTGCCTGCAGCAAACCGTGTAGCCTCAATCGTGCCAACTGCGCCATTCCTAAACTTCACCAGCGCAATTGCCGAATCATCCACAGTAACCTCTGCCTGCTCATCAGATGCTCTCGCGCTCAGACCTCCAGTCGTCTCCGCCAGCTTCGGCCTCTTCTTGATAAACGTCGTAAGATTGCTCGACACCTCGTCAATCTCGCCAACAAGCCAAAGCGCCAAGTCTATCGAGTGAGCAGCCAAATCACCAAGAGATCCCGAACCTGCCACGTCCTTATCCAATCTCCAAACCAATGGAAACCCCGGATCTATAATCCAATCTTGCAGATAAACAGACCTCCAGTGAAAAACCCTGCCTATCAGCCCATCATCTATCATCTTTTTGGCAAGTGCTATCGCTGGCACAGCTCTATAGTTGAAGTTGACCATGTGCTTGACCCCAGCTTTTTTCACCGCATCAAGCATCTGCCTAGCTTCAGCTGGATTCATAGCAAGCGGCTTCTCGCAGAACACATGCTTTCCAGCCTCAGCCGCAGCAATCGCTATCTCAGCATGCACATTGTTGCCCGTAGAAATATCAACCAAATCTATGTCATCACGAGCCACAAGCCTACGATAATCCGTCTCAAAGCTCTCCCAACCATACTGCTCCATTGCCGCCTTTACTGCTCCCTCATCACGTCCGCATATCGCCTTCATAACCGGAACAGCCTCAATCTCAGGAAACATAGCCGCAGCGTTCTTGAACCCAAAACTGTGCGCCTTTCCCATAAACTTGTAGCCTACAAGTCCAACGTTGACACTCCTGCGTGCCATCACAAATGCACCTCCCATTAGAATATCAGAATAAATGATTAGAGCGAACAGCCGCCATCAGCCATTCGCTCTAATCTAACATATAAACGTGCGCCTCTCAATACATAAACGCACCTATTCTCCAAAATTATCTGCCGCTAGGACCTGCTCCACTCGGTGCAGATTCCGGAAGCGTAGGAGAAATGTAGTTCTTGATATTCGCAGCCTTCCGAATATCCTCCATAACCTGCCGCATAATCGGACCGCGCTTACGCTCCTTGATCATCTTCGTAAGCTCAGCTTTGTCCGCGCCAGTCGCATCCTTGCCAAGCTGTTCTACAAGTATAAGATGATAGCCGTAGAACGTCTTGACAGGCTCGCTCACCTCTCCCGGCTTCAGCTTAAACGCAGCATCCGTAAACTCAGGAACCATCTCGCCTTTCCGGAACCATCCAAGCTCACCACCCTTGTCCTTGGTTCCAGGATCATCCGAGTACTCCTTAGCCGCGTCCTCGAACTTCTTGCCTGCTTTAATCTCAGCAGCTATCTTCTCAATCTTTGCCTTCGCCTCGGCATCCTGCTTGGTCTTCTCCTCTTCGCTTACACCATAAGACGTAGTCTTAACCAAGATGTGCTTTGCCTTGATATAATCAGCATAATCAGCCTCGGTCGCAGTAGTGCGCTTGTCCGCAATCTTCTCCACGCCAATCTGCGTAGTAACATATGCCCTAAACCGCGCCATAGGCCATTTCATTCTCTGCAAAAGCCCATCAAGAGTCTCGCCCGGAGGTACCTGATTCTTCTTAATCTCCGCAATCTTCGCGTTGATATCAGCATCAGTAACCTTCAGCCCTTCTTTCTTAAGAGCCTGCTCAACTACCTTATAGTTGATATACTCATCCAGAGTAAGCGGCATCATCCAATCATAGAGAATACCCATCATCTGCCCTTTGGTGATTTTCTCACCGCCTACAATAGCAACAACTGCGCTATCTGGAGCAGTCTTAAACTTCTTCAGGTTAGCCTCTTGAGTAGGTCTGTCCGTCACAGGCTCTGCCGGTGTTGTAGTGCTCGGCTTCGTAGTAGTTGTAGGCTTGGTTGTAGTTGGTTTCGTAGTAGTCGTAGGCTTAGTCGTTGTTGGCTTGGTTGTAGTAGTTGCGCAGTAAAGCGCCGATACAAACACGAACACCAGCACAAGCACAACGACAGCCAGCTTCTTACTGAACATATTCTGCACTCCTTTCAGGTTCTTACTTGTCCAACAAGAACGCGTCAATGTTACATCAAACACTCAATATAGTCAACAAAACCTTATCTAGGCCATCTAAGATGCACAGGCAGCATCTCAGGAAACGCCGAATGTGGCTCCGTCTGATACCAATACGCAACCGAAGCAATATCATCCTGAAGCGGCTGGAACTTACCATTAGGCCACCAGCCCAACGCCTGCACCGTCACCTTCAAGTCTTTCTCAAACCTTATTGGATCCGGTATATGCCAGCGATATAGCCCATGCTTGATTACTTCGTTCGGCTTGTGTACACAGAGCGGATACCCTGTAAACGGCGCGCAGAAAGTCTCCGTCTTACCTTCCGCATTCTCAAACCCCCATGCACCGCAGAAATAATCTTCCGTGCCAGTGCCGCAGATAGTAGGATACTCCTTGTCGCCGTCCATATAGAACTTTACCTCGCCTTCGCCCCACCATCCGTTAGAAAGCTGGGTCCAGGCAAGATATGTGCCAACATAATGCCCCCTGCCTTTGATCCCATCCACAATCACATGCTCCGGATACTCTATACTCGTAACCGACCTGCGCCACTGTGCATGAAAATATGCGGCTTTTTCAGGCACTTCATCAAGCTCATAAGTTATCTGATAGAAAAACCCCTGCACAACATCCTTATGCTGGTTTTCAACCTCTATCCGCGCGCGCCGCCTAAAAGGCATTGGGAAATAACAGTTGAATCCACCCGAAGGATTAACCGCAACCGGAATAGAAACAACATTCGCCCGCATCGCATGCCCATTGCAGAAAAAGTCACCCAGCGGCACCTCTACAGATGGCTTATCCTCGTCATCCCAATACATCCTTAATATACAATCCCGATAACAGCGCGACGTCGCCGTTATCCATATATGCTTTATTGTCCCCGGCCCTTCTATGTCCGCCAGAACAGTGCGCTCGTTAACTGGCAGATCTATACACGGCCTAACCTTCCAGCCCTTCCCCAACATACTCGCGCAATTGTTCTCATCCGGCTCTGCCATCGCACCCTTGCCTTTTTCACCGGTAGGGTTCTCAGCGCAAATACTGCGAGTCTTGCCATTTCCTAAAATCGGCAGACCCCACAGCCCAACCTGATTCTCAATCATAGCATCCTCCTCTTAAAGTAATACGTTATCAAACGCCCTAAGATTTCCGAGCGCCTCTAACCAGATCAACAAGTGATTTTATATGCGCCGGCGTCGTTCCACAACATCCTCCCACCAGCCTCGCTCCAGCCTCAATACACTTCAACACACCGCGCGCAAAATCCTCCGGCGGCAGACTAAACACCGCTTTCCCACCAACAAGCTCCGGCAGCCCAGCGTTTGGCTCGGCTATAATTGGCTTATTAGTAAACCGACGCATCTCCGCCAAAAGTTCCGCCATCTGCTCCGGAGTAACACTGCCGCAGTTAGCACCCACAACATTCGCGCCGGCAGCATCGAGTTCACACACGCATGACTCAATATCATCGCCCATCACTGTCCTATATCCAGAACCAGCTCTATCAAATGAAATCGAAACTACAACAGGCAGCATAGTTGAATCTATGCACGCTTCAAGCGCCGTAACTGCTTCCCTTAAGTCAGACATAGTCTCGATTATTATAAGATCAGCGCCCGCGCTTTTTAGCATCGCCGCCTGCTCAGCAAACACTTCGTAAAACTGCTCCTGAGAATAATCCCCATACGGCTCCAACATCTGTCCCGTAGGCCCAATATCTCCCGCAACATACGCCCTGCCATCAGCCACCTGTCTGCACAACTCAACACCCGCAAGATTGTACTCAGCCATCCGAGCACCCCTGCCATAACGCTCCAGCGCAATCCGATTTGCGGCAAAAGTGTTCGAAATAAGCACATCCGCGCCAGCTTCCAGATACGCCTTGTGTATCTCAGCAACCTCATCCCATGCCTCGACGTTGCACCAAGGACCAGGATCAAGTCCCTTCTCCTCGAGCATTGTGCCCATAGCCCCGTCAAAAACCAGTATATCGCCGTCCGATAAAGCCTGCGCAAACGTCTTCATCTCACACCTCGACTATATCTTCTATACTGCGAGTATATCCACACACATAACCTATGTCAAACCCAATGTCCCAGCCAAGAACTTCTCGACATCCAGTCCTATAAATTATGACATTAACCTATAAACACTAGTAATATTACTAGTTTTTGCACTCATGTAGAAAATTCCACTTGACAAGATGATTTTTTGAAGTTAAACTCTTGATTGGTATAGCTATGCATTGATTATCAAAACCTGGTGATGCCTCATACAAAATAGCAATTCTAAGTGAGCTTGAGATGACATTCTATTGCCAGCATAATGACAACGAACCTTAAGAATGTAGCTGGCAGGCTTGAAAATACAAACCTTAAGAAACGAGACGCAGCAAAGATGAAAAAGCCTTGCTGGGGGTGTTTTTAGAGAGAAAGGGGTGGCTCGGTGCGTCCGCCATGATGACAGGGGGGAGGACGCACCGACTTACCTCACACACACAAGAGGAGGTGAGGCGTACTAATATTATACCGCAGAATAAAGTGCTTTACCCAAAATCTGTGGCAGGGTGAAATCTTCCGCCTCTGCCCAAACCAGCCTCAAAGCTGGCAAGCAGTATCATTCCAAAGTCTCAAAAAAAGAAAGGGGAGAAACTAATGAGACACGTATTTACAGTATTGCTGATCTTCGCGATGGCTGCAGTTGTCCACGGCGCAACATTAAACGTGCCAGGCGACTACTCAACCATCCAAGCAGCAATCAGCGCAGCAAACAGCGGCGATACGATCCTCGTAGCAGCCGGAACTTACACAGAAACAGGTCAAATAGTTATCAACAAAAACCTAACCATCATAGGAGCTGGCGCAGACGAAACCATAATCAAACCAGCCGGCAACACTGGTAGCGATGGCGACGCACGCGGATGGTTCCTTGTAACAAGCGGCAAGTCATTCACTCTCAGAGGCGTTACCCTCGATGGTGCAGGAAAATTTGTGCACACAGCTATCCGCTCGTGGGGAAGTCTGAATATTGAAGACTGTACCATTAAAAATATCGCCTACACACCTTCATCCTATGACGGACGCGCGATCGGACCCTACGCCGGATCCAACACAATCCGCCGGGTCAAATTTTCAAACATCTACAGAATAGGTGTGCTGGTATTTGGCACTGGCACTACCGCCACAATCGAAGGATGCACATACACCGGCAAGGGAAGCGGCAACTGGCTTGATTACGCAGTCGAAGCAGGCGGCGGCGGTTTTGCCAAAGTCACAAACTGCGTAATTACCGACTGCAAAGGCGTTGCGTCTGTAGATGGCTCAACCTCTGCCGGTGTTCTAGGCACCACTTTTTACGGCTCAGGAACACAGGTGCTGGTTACCTGTACGAAGTTCCGCCGGTGCACAGCAGCGGTAGCCATAGGCTATGATGGTGGCGATACAACGTCAGCAACTATTCGTTTCTGCGACCTTGCTGGTAACGACTGCGGCGTAAGCAACGTATCATCCGTAACTGTTACCGCGACCAAAAACTGGTGGGGTGGTGAACCGATTACAGAAGGAGCGGTAGACACTTCTTCTCCGCTTCTTACCTCAGCTATTCACCTAGCAGCTGCTGGCAGCAGGCTTGTCGAAACCCAGAACTCAGACGGTGGTTGGGGATGGCCTCTGTCTGGCAGCAGCGCAGCCAATACCATAGGACCCATCGGAATGGGGCTCTGCAAGGCTTACGAAGCCACCGGCGATCCCAGCATGCTTACCGCGATAGGCAAAGTAGCAACATTCTTGCAGAGTAAAACCAACACATTCTCAACAGCTGATGGCTATCTGGCAGCCGAACTTGACAAGGTTCTCGGCGGTAATGCCAATGTAAACTACGTCAAGACCAACTTCTATGACAAACTCGCACTCGGCACTTACTATCGTTCCGACGGCTCCGGACCCTATAATACGGCAAGCTATGTGAACTTCATAAGAACAAGCCGTGCATCCCAAGGAATACCTAACCTGGCTGCTTGGGACTTAGGTATGGGTCTCGTCGGAGCCGTGCGCTGCGGCGCCAGCACTAGCGAATGGATAGCAGGCGTCCAGGCAGAGATTACTGAAATAGACTATTCGAAGGACTACGATGTAATAGGACTCGCTGGAGCGCTCTATGGTCTTAAAACAGCCGGTGTATCGTTCGCCCCAAGCCTTGCAGCAACCCTAGCGAGCTTCCAGATTGCGCAATCGGGCGGATTCACTTGGAACAGTAACTATGTCATCCCGTTTGACTGGGATGAGTGCATACAGGAAACTGCATATGCGGCTCTCGCTCTAGATGCAATTGGCGGCTATGGAGGTACAGTAGCCAGCGCTCTTGAATACATCAACTCGAACCAGCTCGACACGGGCGGTTGGAAACAGTGGATTGGCTCAGCTTCAGAGAACAACGAGATTACTGCAGAAGGCAGCTGGGCGATCGCGCTTCAGAATAACAACCAGCTCTATCTCGACGTTGCGCCTGAGAGCCTATACGTAAGACCAGGCGAAACAGTCAATGTAACGCTGAAGCAGAAGAACCTCACAGAACCCATCGCCGGCTATCAGGCGTGGCTTGTATTCGAAACTGACAAACTGTCCTTCAGCTCAGGCACATACACATCATCGCCTTATGGCTTGCCCGTGATCTCGTCAATTGCTGCAGATGGCGGCAATATAGACTTGGCTGCAGGCATCGCCCCTTCACAGTCGCCAACAACCGCAGACGCCGATCTTGTAAATCTGACGTTCGTTGCTGGCAACACCAACGGAGCAACAGCAGTGAGCTTCCGAACACATGATCCGGCAACCATGCTGACCAACTACGCAGGCGACAAGATAATCCCTGGTTTGACTGACAGCCAGACGATCGTCATTGACGGCATAGCGCCTTCGGTTACTGTTACCTCGCCGAATGGTGGAGAGTATCTGAAAGGCGGTGGCAGCTGGACAATCACATGGACAGCATCCGATGCTAATCTTGACCCGAACTCGATCAAGATCGAGTACTGGAATGGAAGCTCCTGGGTAACCATTGCCTCTGGCGAAGCAAACGACGGCAGCTATACCTGGAACCCAGTACCATCGCTTGACATAAACACCGCCAAAGTCAGAGTAACCGCAACCGACCTGGCAGGCAACTCTGCAAGCGATGAGTCTGACAGCGCGTTCACAATAGACAGCACAAAGCCTACTGTGACAAACATCAAGCTGACCGCCGATGCTAACGGCAGCGGCACCGACCTGACACCAAATGGCACCGCTATACAGGGCACTTACTATGTGTCCGTATATGTGTCAGACAACCTCGCCGGCGTTAACTACACCGTCATGCCGACAATAACCGTCAAAGATGCAAACGGCAACAGCCTGGTAACCGGCAGTGTGACCGCTGACGAGCCAAATGGCAGGTTCTACGTACCGATCACCGTAACCGCCGCTTCAGCCAACGGCACTGCGAACATAAACGTCTCTGGCGTAACAGATAAGTCCGGAAACGTAGCTGATCCTGCCGCGGATACATTCAACATCAACAAGACTACTCTTACCGTAACAATCCATTTGGAGAGTGTAACCGTGGCGTCAGTGCAGCGCTACATAAAGCTGGTGCTCGGCGGCGATCAGTCAAGCGGCGTCAAACAAACCTATACACCGCTGGTAACATTCAATGGCGGCACTGGCACAGTAACGTTCACAAATGTGCCAAACGCTAATTGGACCAAGATCAGTGCCAAAGATGAACAGCATACGCTCAGAAGAACCGTCAGTGTAACAGATCCAAGTGGCAACAAACAGTATGTTGCCAACTTCACTGGCGATAACCAGCTCTTGGGCGGCGATGTGAACAACGACCAGATGGTTGACATCCGCGACTTCGGTATTTATGCAGGCCAATATGGCACGAGCCCTGCGCTCAATACCCAGTGGCCCATCAGAAACGCCAACATAAGCTGCGACGGATATGTTGATACGAATGACTTCACTTACATTCAGATCAACTTCCTGAAAGTAAGCAATCCGGACGTAGGCTACGCAATCGCTGATGCGCAGATACCGATTAGCTCAATCACCGTAAACGATCTTGCAAAGCAGATCGGCGTAGTTGCAGCCAAGAAGGCTGACCTGAACTACGACGGTGTTGTTGACCAGAAAGATATGGCGCTCTTCGCTAAAAAGATGAAGTAGTGAGTCGAATGCTGTTCGACTGGAGCTGCGCCCCAAATAATGGGGCGCAGCTCCCCAATCACCCTTAATCAAGGAATCAAGAGAGGACAATAATAATGAAGCACTTGGTTCTTGCAATTGTCCTGATACTGGCAGCGGCACCATTCGCACAGCCTGCGGTTGATATGACATGGCGGCCGGCTTATCAAGTGGTGCACGAAGGCGACTCAGTCGAAGTTGGCATTGTGCTCGTAAACGACTCTGTCAATACTCAGCCTATTTCGGCGTTGGATGCTATCATATTCTACGATCCGGATTATCTCGGATTTTATGATTTGGTTTCCGCTGGCGCGCCTTATGACTGGTTCCTCGACGGCTTTTTCTCTCCGTCCACAGACGGAATAAACGATAATATAGACGACGGCGACATGCTCTACACAGCTTACGCGCAGCTCGGTATTCCCGCTTACGTCACAAAAAGTGGCTTGCTGGTTACAACATTCAGGTTTTTCGCGTTGCAGCCCGCCTGCAAAACAGTTATAGCCATGCCTCCAACTTATGGCACTTGGGGAAAGACCCGCGTATTTGACGGCACAATCCCTAATATAGAAGTAACCGGCAAATTAGGTCAGGCTGTCATAAAGATAGTCCGCTCAGGCGTGCTTACATCTGTAGCAGAAGCTAAAAGACTGGCAGACGGCAGCCCTGCGTTCGAGCTTGAAGGCCCGATAGTAACCAGAACCTTCGACAACTTCTTTTACGTAGAAGACTTCGACCGCGCGGCAGGCATAAGAGTCAACTGTGATCCATCCAAGTTGCCTGCTGAAGGTGCAGCCCCTCTTATAGTCGGCACAATAAGCACATCCGCCGATGGCGAAAGAGTGATTAACGCAGTCAATGTTGGACAAGGTTGCCCGGTGCCAATGCCGAACGCGCTAGGAATGAACGTCAGAGCAACAAAGATCGGCTTAAGCTCAGTCGGTCTGCTGGTGTGCGTATCAGGCAGAGTAGCAGCGGTTGATCCGGATGGCGGCGGATTCACGATTCGAGACGGAAGCTTCCTGCCCACCGGCGAAGAAGTAACAATAAAAGTCAAACTCTACTGCGGTACATCGGCTCCGGAGCTAGGAAAGTTCGTCACTGTGCGCGGCGCTATGGGGATAGATTCAGATGGAAAGGTGCTGAGAGTAGGCAAACAGTCAGATATAACAGCTTACTAACATTTGGAGTATTGCAGTATGAACGTAAACAGAAAGAGATGGCTTTTTATATTCTGCGTAGCAGTGATTGCGCTATATGCAGGATCTGCACAGGCAGGTGTCAACCTGGAACTTAGACCTGCTTCATCAATAGTGCACGTCGGCGAGACAGTGCAGATTGGGCTTTATGCCATCTCCGCAGATCCGTTCAACTGGAAAATAGCCGCAATGGATGTAATAATATCGCATAACGCCGGAGAATTAGGCTTCATTAACATTACTTCTGCAGGCGCGCCTTATCAATGGCTGTTCAGCGGTTTTATGACACCTACGCCTGACGGCATCAACGACAACATATATGATGGCATCATGCTCTACAGCGCTTGGTCACAGATGGGACAGGCAAACGCCGCCGTCGCAACTCCTCAAGGACTGCTTGTTACAACATTCCAATTCACTGCAGCCGCGCAGTCCAACAGAACATATATTGACATTTTGCCAACTTGGGGACTATCAGAAACATTAGTGCTCGACGGTACAACACCCAATCTCAGAATAACAGGCGCGCTGTACGGAACAGAAATAAGAATCCTGCCAGCAGAAGCCTTCTCGTCAGTTGCTTCAATCAAATCACTGCCCGACGGCACGCTAATAGAACTAAACGGACCTGTTGTAACCAGAGCATTCGGGAATACATTTTACGTTGAAGACATAAGCCGCGCCTGCGGAATACGTGTAGATCGAATCTCAGGCGACTATCCTGCTGAAGGCACCATTCCGAACATAATCGGAGAAATCCGCACAATTGAAGGCGAAAAGATTATAGCAGACGCTCAGATAACCGCAGGAACCGCAGCAGATATACCTTCGCCGCTCGGCATGAATAGCGGCGCAACCTCATCAGGATCAGGACTAAGCCCACAAGGCCTGCTTGTAACTATGTGGGGGCGTGCGAACGTTACTAATCCTGCATCAGATGAGTTCACAATAAGCGACTCGCCGGGCAGATATATGAGAGTCAAACTATACGGCACATCAGCGCCAGCAGACGGCTCTTATGTAAAAGTAACAGGCACGCTCGGAGCAGATGCAGAAGGACAAGTGATCCGAGTAAACGCATCTTCGCCTGTTACCGTGCTTCAATAAGAAATATCCCTATTTTCCACCTGTCGCAAGATGCATAACCGCTTCCTGCGTAGCATCCTCACGGCTCAGCTCGCCGGCTATCCTTCCTTCATGCATAACCAGAATCCTATCGCTCATCCCCAGCACTTCAGGAAGTTCAGACGAAATCATTATTATCCCAACCCCCTGTGCCGCAAGCTTGTTCATTAACTGATAAATCTCAACCTTGCTGCCTACATCAATTCCGCGCGTCGGCTCATCAAAAATCAATACCTTCGACTTTGTAAACAGCCACTTCGCCAGAACCACCTTCTGCTGAGTGCCGCCGGAAAGATTCTCAACCTTCTGCTCCACGCTCGGTGTCTTGATAGAAAGATCTGAAACATAGCCCTCAGCAACACGCCGCTCCTTCTTCAAATCTATGAAACCAAGCAGTGCGAGCATATCCAAATTCGCAAGTGAGATATTCTCTCTGACCGCCATGCTCAAAATCAGCCCCAATAGCTTCCTATCCTCAGTAACGAATCCTATCCCAAGCTTTATAGCATCAAGCGGCGAACTGATTGTAACCTTCTCTCCATCCAGAATAATCTCGCCTGCATCAATAGGATCAGCCCCAAATATACATCTGGCAACCTCGGTTCTGCCAGCGCCAACCAACCCCGCAAACCCGAGTATTTCTCCCCTGCGCAATTCAAAACTAACGTCCTTCAGCACTCCTTCCCTACACAGACCTCTAACTTCAAGCAGCTTTCCCCCTAACTCCGCAGCCCGCTTTGGTATCTTCTCTTTTATCTCTCGCCCAACCATCATCTGAATAATGTCGTCGCGATTCGTATCAGCAATATCCTTAGTTGCCACAAGCTGCCCGTCACGAAGCACAGTAACCCTGTCGGCTATCTGAAATATCTCCTCCAGCCTGTGCGATATATATATCACACCAACTCCCTCACTCTTAAGCTGAGCGATCAATGCAAACAAATTATCAAGCTCATGCTCAGTAAGAGTAGCCGACGGCTCATCCATCGCTATCACGCGAGCCTTCTTTGATATCGTCTTCGCTATCTCCACCATCTGCTGTTGTGCCACTGACATCCTGCTGACTAGCATCTTCGCCGATATTTTTACGCCAAGCCGATCCAATACCTGCTGAGCTTCATTGTTCATCTTTGCGAAATCAATAAATCCAGGAGCTACCCCTCTAGGCTCCCGTCCAAGAAATATGTTCTCCGCAGCCGACATATACGGCACCAGATTAAACTCCTGATAGATGATACCTATACCATGGCTAATAGCTGCAAGCGGCGAATCTATATGTACAACCTTCCCATCCATAAGTATAGTGCCCGAGTCCATTGGTATTGCCCCAGCGAGTATTTTCATAAGAGTTGACTTTCCAGCGCCGTTTTCGCCAACCAGTGCATGCACTTCACCCGCGCGAACATCAAAGTCAACCCCATTCAAAGCGCGCACGCCAGGATAGCTCTTCGATATTCCCTTCATCTCGAGCACAGGAGCAGATTTTACAACAGCATTACCCATAAACCCACAAACCTCACGTCAGCATGGTAATCTAAACAAAGGCGGCGGCGCAAGATGCGCCGCCGCCCAACAGCGGGCTTTCTATCCCAGACCACGCCCGCTGGTAGCTACTGGATACTGCGCGCCCTAAGAACACGCACTATGTTCGAACCGCTTGTCTCTGCGCCGCTTACTCCGGTTACAAGAACGCTGCTCCCATCAGCCGGTATCGTAAGTCCAGGCGCATATACACGCACCTTGACGCCTGACCCATCATCCAAATAGAACTCACTCGCCGCTGGGTTGCGCTGGCTGGTCTTGCCAAACACCTTCATCAACAACCCCACGTTGTTAAGCCCATATCCACCAGTTATGCCTGGAACAATGCCATCCGCAGCACCGCCCATTGACCTTATAGTCATTCCATACGGCTTAGGCTGTTCACTCGCTGTTCCTCTGACATCAACCAGCGTCGCATTAATCTCTCGCTCTCCATTCGTAGTTGCCATCGTTCCGTAAACATCAACCGTCTGCCCTACCTCAACAGCCGTCGAAGACACCACCCTTATACCAGGCAGCGCTCCAACATCCTGCACGTAGAAGTAACCCGGGAACTTAGCCGTAACAACTGCTCTATCCAACCTCACCGACTGCCCGTTAGCAATCTTGCGAGCTGCATTCGCAGTAGTAGAAGCCGCCGGCGTAATTGTTACAACGCGCCGATTGTTCGTATCACAAACGATCACTTTCCCCGTGCTGTCCACAGCAATCCCAGTTGGACTTGAAAAACTCCCCGAATACGGCGCATCCGGCGCAGTGTACGACCTCAGCCACTTGCCAGACGCAGAATACTCTTCTACACGATTCGCATTGCTGTCCGTAACATATATCCGCCCCGACGGCGCTATAGCCACACCCGTAGGCCCGTTCAGCGTCTTACCAGTCAGCAGCCCCAGATACGTAACCGTGTTCGCATTCTTATCATACTGCAGTATCTGCACCCGTGCGTTGCTCTTGTCGCATACGTAGATCTTATACTGCGAATCAACCGCTATCCCCTGTGGATTGTTGAACTTGCCCGCACCAGTGCCAGTACTTCCGTATGCCAGCAGAAAGCTCCCACTTGATGTGAATATCTGGATGCGGTTATTACCAGTGTCAACTGCATATATCCTGCTTTCATCATCAACTGCCACGCCGCCAGGGTTGTTAAATTGTCCATTCCCAGTGCCCTGTGTTCCAAGATCCCAAAGTCCGTTAAGGCTGCCTTCCAAATCAGATATCCTGATTGAATGCGGCCCACCATACCAGTCGCTCGGATGCGAGGTAAGCATTCTCGACAGCCTTCTGTCTATCGCCATAAACTTCGAGTTCTCTACATGATTATGCACGCTGCCAGTATTTCCTATGTAGATCCCTGTAGGCGTCTGGCGCATATAAGCATAGCCATTCTGGGGATCAAGTATCACCCGCGTATCATCGCTCAGCACTCCAACTGCCCATGGATTAATCAAATTCGGCGCAAAAACTCTGTTTGAAAGCGCCGATTCCTTCCCGGATGAATCAACAGAAGCAACCGCATATCTGCACGACTCAAACCGAGTAGTATCAGTGTAAGTTGTAGAAGTTGTGCTCGCCAGCAGCTTAAACACCCAGTTCTCGTAGATATGATTCGGATCATCCGGCCTGTTCAGATATGAACCTGCGCGATATATCCTATAAGAAACAGCTCCCGGCACCGCCGGCCAAGTAAGCACTACTTTGTTAGACTCTATCGCACCCGCAAGCTGTGTAATGCGCGGCAGAGAGTTCGAAGCAAGCCTGCTGTTTATCGTATATGTCCACGATTCAGTATTGCCGCTCCAATACGCCATGTTGAAATCTATGACGTTCATGAACTTATAATCGAAGTCGCCGCCTGGCCTCGACATCTCAATCAAAATAGTCGAGTCCCCACCTACCACATTTATTGTGCCAAAAGGATTAGGCCTAAGCGTATGCCCTGTAGCCGTAGTTATCTGCTGTATTACCGGCCTATTAGTAAGCAGTGCTATGCCGTTTGAATCTGTCGTAGTAGTTATAACCGGCGTACCCGACATATCCCCAAAGCTCGCCTGATATACCTTTATTGTTACACCGGCTGCCGGTGCGCCAGAAGAATCTTTGACCAAAATATAGTTATAGCGAGGTATATCAAACAAGTATTCGCCATAATAACCCCGTCTGTAACCACAATTCCTGTTCAAGCCCATAACGTCGTGGCTCGAACAGTACTCCGGCATAGTTTGAGAAGCGCCCGATGTATATGGAGCAATATCGCCTCCACCCATTATTCCAGGCCGTGCAAAGCTGTAGGTATAACCAACTGGAAGCCCATCCGGAGTAATAACCCTGTTCCCTCCGGCAAGCACCGGCATCTGATACAGATCTATTATCCCAAGCTGATGCATCAGCTCATGGATAAGCCCGCCGTCCACACGATCCGCGTAAGTGGCATAGTTAGGATCGCCCGTAAACGCCCATCGCCCGTCGCACGTCCCATCGCTCGTTCCCGGCATGCTGCCTACAACAATCTTGTCAATCCTCACACGCTCTAAACAGCCGTTAGGTGCAAGCGGAGGATATTTGGAACGCGCGAAGTTATCGTTCATCGCCTTTATCTGCCTCTGAATCCAATCCTCAAAGCTGTAAGTGCCCACAAGGTTTACCCGCGCGTTGAATGCATCGTAGATTGGTTTCTCAACATATATGTAGAGCGAGCATCCCTCAAGAAAATCAGTCAGAGAATTGTTCTGCTCATAGGTTTCGGCGATCAGATTATCGTAATCAATCTCAAAAGTAACTGTCTGGTCTGAGTGATCAGTATCAATCCCGCTCACATTCCAAACCCAGTCTATAGTAGCAGTGCCTTCCTGCCCAGGAGCCAAGCTAGCAGCTGTGCCGGTTCCAATCACGACGCCATTCACCTTCCACCTGTAGTTAGCAGGTCCCGAATTCGCTGTTCCCTTGTTAATAAAGTGCGCCTGGAATGTAACTGTCTCGCCATAGTTAGGCCACCGCTTCTGGTTCTCTGTGCCTGGCCTAAGATTAGGCACATTGTTTGGATAATCAACCCAGTAGAAGTAAGTATCTCTGGGAAGCCTCGATATATATGTAACATCAAGATCTATGCTTGCAGTAACCACTGCGCTCGCCTCGTTCGAAAGAGTGCTCCTGTTCTGCGCAGCATCATAAGCAGCAACCTTGTAGTAATAAGTCTTACCCGCTGTAACATTTATATCAGTGTAAGTAGTAGTAGCCCTGCCTGTTACACTCGCGTAAGGCGTAATCGCGTATGAACCACCGCTCTCACGCCTGTAGATCCAATATCCCGCGCAGTCCGAAGACGCGCTCTGGCTCCATGTGAGTTTAATGCCGCTGCCAGAAGAGCTTGCAGTAAGCGTTCCAGCCCCGCTTGGCGCAGAAATGTCAGCTATCCACCTGCAGAACGAACCATTGCCGCTGCAGGCGTATATCTTTGATGGATCATTAGGATCAACAGTTATAAACCTGGCAAACCAGCTAGTGCTCCAACCAGAACTCATCGGCTGCCAACTCGTCGCTCCGTAGCAGCCGCTCCGCTGAGGATAAGTCCAGCCGCCAAGACCATATACAAACCCGCCGCGACTCTTATCCGTAGCCACCGCAAATCCTTCGAAACCTGGGTTCATCCAGCTCCAGTTAGCGCCTCCGTCAAAGCTTACCAGCACTCCGCCTTCCTGATACACTACATAAACTATGTCGTTATTCACCGGATCAACGGCAAACCCGTAGCATGACAAATAATCAGGAACCGTAGATACCGTAAGCTTGTTCCAGGTCATCCCTCCGTCAGTGGTCTTATATACGCCTGATCCCCATGTGCCAAGATATATCGTCTGTGGATCAGATGGTTTTACAAGCACCGCGCTCGCATTGATGCCCGTCATCAGATACATCCAGTTCTCTCCACCGTCGGTAGAAATACAGAACCCGTTCTCAGCGCAGGCATAAACAATGCTGTCATCCGCTGGCGAAACTGCGATGCTCTTTACCACCCCGTTAGTAATGCCGTTATTCTTGGAAACCCATGTTGCGCCGCCATCCGTGCTCTTGAAAATACCGTAGCCCCATGTGCTCGCAAACGCAACATTCTGATTAGACCCAAACGCCACCGACCACACAGAGTTTACATTGCTCTTAGTCGTCCATGTGCTTCCTCCGTCCGAACTCACGTATAGATTTGAACCGCCAACTAGTATCAGGTTAGAATTCCCTGGCGCCACAGCAGCGCATCCAGCTCCCATCCCTGAAAGTCCAAGCGAAGTCCACGTCTCTTGAGCCGAAACTGGCAGAAGCAATAGAAATAAAAATGCAGCAAAGATCAAAATCCCTAATATTTTACTGTTCATCAAGACCTCCAGACACTCCAGAAAAACTCCGGATTTAGACAAGTGTTACGATTAATAACACTACTTTCCATTATGCCATGACTTTTCAGAGTAATGTGTAAGTTCCATAAAAACAGGAAATTTTCTGCTAGGCGAAATGCTTTGAATAAAAAATCCGAAAATCACGAAGAGGCGGTGCAAAAATCAGCAAAGGTGTAAGATTTACCAAACAATGCAGTTTATATGCTGTTTTTTAAAGAAGAAAAAGAAAATTAGTCGTGTTCGGTGCTTTTTTGCGGCTGGGCTTCTTCTACCACAACTTTTTCTCCCTTGCGCACAAGTCCTAGCTTACGAGCTTCAGCAATGGCGCCGGCTTTGGTCTTAAGTTGATCGCGCTTAGCCGCCAGCTCTTTGTTTTCCCGCTTCAATCTGGCATTCTCAGCCTCAATCTCCCTTACTTCGTTCCTCATCTGCCAACACAACACGAACGGCTTGCATATCTTGCTGCCAAATCGCACAAAACAAAAAGCGAGGAACGGTACCAAAACAACTGCAAGCAATATATAAAATGCAGACCTACGGCGCCTGGGATGATCCTTATCTCGCTTACGTGCCATAGCCGACCACCCTCAACTTAGTAATGATTTCCCCTCAGCCAAAACCAACCTGCTGCATGCTAGCACAACGCTCTACAGCCGTCAATCAAAGATCCTTCTTCTATATACGCCTCTTCCTTTACACCTACATCGCAGTAACACAGGAGACATTTTTTCACAAAAGATTCACAGAAATTTACCCGTCCTGACTCTACATTTTGCCGCAGTTGCTGTATTGTAATTATGGAAGTAACTTTTACAGACTGCTCATTCAGCCAAAAACATTTTTTTCGCAGAAACGAATCGTTTCCACGCTCAAACCAAGAGAGATTCGTTTCTTATAAAACGAATCTCTTACTCTGCAAAAACGAATTAAAACATGCGCAGATTCAGCGCCGATATTTGTTTGAAGCTATGTAGAACAGACCTCACAAGCATACCGCATCTGACAGAATTGATTGAATGTATGTAGCGCAGTAGATTGATTCTTAGTGATTCCGATTTCGCGCAACTGCAGAGCAAAAATGCCGCTGGGGCTTGCAATACTCAAGGCTCCACACTACAATTACTTTGCTTATTACAACAATATTCTGGAGGTAATACCAACAAATGCCCGAACTAGATCTCGCGGCTGTTCATCTTACGATAGAAGGAATTCGCGCCAAAGGCGGCGGCGTGTGCACGGTAACACGTGGGCACCTTGCCACACTCCCAAGAGTGAAAAAAGCTCTTGAAACCAAAGGCATACGACTCACGCCATACTTTGTCGAAACCCATTTCGATGAAACTTTCTCTAACTTTGATGCTGACCACCTTGCCAAAGCTATAAAAGAAATAGAGAGTATGGGTGGCAGCTATTATACAGTGCTCAATGCCTCGCCAAATGGCCATCCTGTATCTGCAAACTGGCCCGGAGGCGAAGACTTCTTTGGAACACCAGAGCAGATTAAACTGCAGTCCATAGCAGGCGCGTCGATCGCACGCAATATAGCCGCAAAACACCAGAAAACCGTCGTATGGTGCCATGATACTTTTTACATATATACACCAATCTACGGCACCTTCCAAGATAACGATGAGTCCATAAAGTGGCTGCGCGTTGTGCATTCTACCACGCTCAAGCACGACCGCGAACCCGTTGACCCAGATAAAATTGGCGCTGAATATGCCAGTTTCTATTGGGCTAAAAGATTCCCGAACGTGCGCATAGGAACTATTTCTAAGTTCGTCTCCGACCACCTTGTAGCCGACTATGCAGCAGACCCTGCCACTATAATACCCACCGGCAACGGGGTTGACCCGATTGACCCTAAATATAGAATCCGCTCCCAGGACGAATGCGAAGCTAAAATAGAAGAATACAACAAAAAATTGCGCGCAGAAGGCAAAGAGCGATATGTGATCCCAAAAGACAAAAAGATTCTGCTGCAGTTTGGACGACCTGTACCTTACAAGCGGCTGGAAGTTACTTTTGACGCAGCCAAAGAGCTCGGCGATGATTACCAGGCTGTAGTTGTCTCTCTTGGTGCAGCACCTTATCTCGAAGAAGCCGCAGACAAGATTGGCAAAAACTGCACAGTTATAAACGCTTTCGACTTCGATTTATGCGCTTGCATAGCTCAGCTCGAAAGATGCGTTGCCGTGCCTATACTTGCCAAAGGCGAGCCGTTCGGACTTATTCCCGCTGAAATCCGACTGCTCATTCGCAAAACCGGCGGCCTGCTTGTAGTGCCGGAGGATGGCGGTGGATTAAGAGAACAGGTGCGCCCAGATATTGATGGGTTTGTCTGCACTGAAGCCTCCGGCAGAGCAGTAGCAGACGTTGTTAGAAAAATAGAATCCCTTTCACCCGAACAGAAAGCCGAGATTAGATATGCCGGTGTGAGCGGCGTTTTCGAAGGCGGCTACACTTGGGCTGGAAGAATACTTGAGACGCTTTCAGCCGTAGTGCCTGAAGTAAAAGCTGTGGCGCCTGAAGTGCTTGCAAATATATCTGCCGAAGAAAGAGCATATATTGGCGGCTAACCAAAAAAGTTTGCAGACTTGGTGCTGTGGGTAAAATCTTCACGGTTGGGGTGGATAAGTGCAATCTGCCCCAACCATAATTTACATACTAAATACTAACTAAGGAGAGAAAACTATGGCACATGAACTTCCACCTCTTCCATACAGCTACGATGCTCTTGAACCTTATTACGACAAAGAGACGCTGACTCTACACCATGACAAACATCATGCAGCTTATGTAGCTGGATTGAACGCCGCAGAAGAAAAGATTAAAGCAGCTCTCGCGGCTGGCGACTACACTGCAGCCAAAGCGCTTGCCAAAGAACAAGCATTTCACGGCTCCGGACACATCTTGCATTCGATATTCTGGACAAATATGAAACCTGGCGGTGGAGGTGAGCCTGAAGGCGCTCTTGCCGAAGCCATAGCAAGGGATTTTGGAAGCTTTGAAGCATTCAAGGCTTTGTTCGTCGCAACAACGAATGCTGTGGAAGGCTCGGGTTGGGGCGTATTGGCTTACAGAAAGATGGACGATAAACTGGTTGTGCTTCAAGCAGAAAAGCACGAAAACCTGACACAGTGGGGTGTTGTACCTATATTAGTGCTGGATGTTTGGGAACATGCTTACTATCTGAAGTACCAAAATCGGCGGCCTGACTGGACAAAAGCGTTTATGGACAACCTTGTAAATTGGGATGATGTAGCCGCGCGCTACGAAGCAGCAAAGAAGTGAAGGCTTACCGCCAATCCCTTCTAAAACAAAGGCGCACATCGAATTGATTTCATGTGCGCCTTTTCAATTAGATTCTATAAAACCTTATAAGCCGCTTCCAGCACTTTGTTCGCCACATCTTCGACGCTGCCCATAGCGTCAACTATAACCCAGCGCTCAGGTTCCTGCTTTGCAAGATTTAGAAATCCGTCTCGCACCTTGTTGTGAAACTCCATAGATTCTGCGCAAAACCGCGTCTTCTCTTGCTCGCGCGCAAGACCAATCTCAACAGGTATATCCAGAAGTATAGTAAGGTCTGGAACTAACCCACTTGTAGCAAAATCGTTCAGCGTTTTAAGTATGCCAAGGTCTATTCCGCGACCATAGCCTTGATATGCAGTACTCGAATCGGCATACCTGTCAGATATAACCACCGCGCCTCGCTCTAGTGCCGGGATTATTATTCTGCGAACATGTTGCGCACGAGATGCCAGATAAAGAAGCAGCTCGGCTTCGGGAACTATCTCTCCACGGCTGTGCAGAACTATCGAGCGTATCTCCTTTGCCACTTCATCGCCGCCTGGCTCAGCCGTCAAAACAACTTCGAACCCACGCGATCTGAGCGTCTCGGCAAGCAGTGCAGCTTGAGTGCTCTTGCCTGAGCCTTCAGGACCTTCAAAGGTTACGAAAACCCCTCTCCTGCTCACGGCTTAAGCACCCTCAGCCGCCTATACGGCTCCGTGCCTATGCTCTCTGAAATAAGATCGTACTGTTCAACTAACTGATGCTGTAGCCTTCTGTAAAACGAGTTCTGTGGCATTAACTCCTGAGGCTCGCCGTACTCCAAAACACGCTCTATAGCCTCCTGCGCATCTCTTAGTGCAATCTCTTCCTCGCTTCCGCCATACATTCCGAATATCTGTCTTACTATGCCAGAAATTTGGGTGTATGTGTTGCTCTTGACGACATAGGTAGGCACGTGTCTGGAACCTACTTCCTGCAATTTTGCAGGTTCCTTGCGATAGTGCGCTTTAAGAGCTATTACAACATCCGCTTCATCGGGGTTCTTAGTGATATACGCAGACACACGCAGCTCTCTTATGGCTCTTTCCAGCCGGTTTCTGCTGACCCCATAAGGGAATATTCTCACCACCGAAGGCAGCTCTCTCTGCTGAACCATTCCATAGTCTCGTCCCTGTCTCTGTATATCCTCCGCACGCTCCATCGCCGTCTCAGCAGGCTGAACCACTTCAACCTCGCCTTCAGGATTCCTGACCCTTATCTCCGGTCTAGGAGGATTGCCGCGCAGCATCCGATCAACCACACTCGCCACGTCATGATGTATTGCCAGCTTATCAACCTCGATTATCTCTATCACAATATCGAATGTCGGCGGTGCCTTTCGCTCAAGCACAGATTTCTGTGTGCCCCTGCGCTTCGCTTCTTCGTCCGAGAGAGTAACCGTCTGTATGCCTCCGATCAGATCCGAAAGCGTTGGGTTCAGCATAAGGTTCTCAAGCGAGTTGCCATGAGCCGTAGCGATAAGCTGCACCCCTCGCTCCGCTATCGTGCGTGCCGCGAAAGCTTCCTGCTCAGTGCCAATCTCATCTATAACTATAACTTCAGGCATGTGATTCTCAACAGCTTCTATCATCACAGCATGCTGTTGATCCGGAGTAGCAACCTGCATCCTGCGCGCATGCCCTATAGCTGGGTGCGGTATATCGCCATCACCTGCTATCTCGTTCGAAGTATCAACAACCACAACTCTTTTCTTAAACTCATCAGAGAGCACACGCGCTACTTCTCTGAGTTTCGTCGTCTTACCTACGCCAGGTCTGCCCAGTAGAAGAATGCTCTTACCACTCTCGACAACATCCCTGATTATATCTATCGTGCCGTAAACCGCTCTGCCAATCCTGCATGTAAGCCCAACTATTCGCCCTTGCCGATTCCGTATTGCCGATATCCTATGCAGTGTGCGCTCTATTCCTGCGCGGTTGTCTTTTCCAAACGCTCCAACCCGACCAACTACATAGTCTATATCCTCACGAGTTACCGGCTCCTCGCCAAGCTCAACCACGCTTCCCGGAAACCTTGCTTCCGGCGGGCGCCCCAAGTCGAGCACTATCTCCAGAAGCTCAGAAAGACCATTTTCTTTCTGCTGCTCAAGCCGTTCGCGTATGCGCGGCGTAAGCACATCCAGAAGCTGTTCCAAATTGTCCGTCACTCTGAGCTGCTTAGGCCCAAATTGACGCCCCTGTGAATCTGTTCTGCTTATCATCTTATCGTCGTGTTTTTCTTTCTTCGTCAATATCACCCCAATTCGTTCAGGATGATTGCCACGGCGGCAACTGCTGCTGTCTCGGAGCGAAGCACTCTAGGTCCAAGCGTTGCGCTAACCGCACCTACCTTCTCGAACATCCGTACTTCGTTCTCCTCAAACCCGCCTTCAGGCCCTACTATAATTAGTATACTCCGAAATTCGCGTTTCTGTGATATTATGGACTTTATTTTTCTCGAAGTTTCTTCTTCCCATAAGCATATTGCCAAGTCATAGCCGCTTATCACTCCAGCGAGTTCTTCTGCTGACACAATCCCTCTAACCGATGGCACCACAGCCCTCGATGACTGCTCAGCGGCTTCCTTAACTATAGATCTCCAGCGCTCAAGTCTTCGTTCAACGCTCCGAGCATCCGGTTTCACCACAGTGCGCTTACTCGAAAAAATTATGAACTCACATGCCCCCAGTTCGGTGCACTTCTGAAGCGCAAACTCCATCCTGTCACCTTTCGTAAGCGCCGCAGCAACAGTCAGAGATACTCTTGGCTCAGTTTCAACAGTCTCGGTTGCAACAATATCACCATTCACCATATCTTCTGCAACAGTCGAGAGCCTAACAATGTGCACGACACCACTTCCATCAAGCACACCAATCCTATCCCCCGATCCTAGCCTCAGCACCTTTGCAATCTGCCGCGCCGCCGAGCCTACAACCGTTACTTCACCCCCAACTATCGAATCCGCACCGACAAAAAATCTGTGCAGATGCCTGTAGTCATCCAAAGTCAGTCTTCACCCTCTAATCTCATCATACATTATCAACTCGGACGTAAGCGCAGAATCAAGCCGCACAGGAATGCCTGCCAATTGAAGCTCAACGCCAGTCATCTCGAAAACTGCCCCCGAGTTGTCCAACGTCACATTGTAGCTTCTACCCGCGTCAACGCCTTTCGCTCTGAACACAAACTCCGCCGCTCCATCGCTCAGCTTAAAAATACCAACATAGCCGCGATTTTTCTCCTGCGAAGCGTATTCCAGCACGCACCAATCGGCTTGGCTTGTTAAACCTATATCCGGAGTATGGTGATACACATCAGGCTTGTTTGCCATCACCGGTCTGCAGAAAGTTTTCGCAAGCTCAATATATCTTCTTGTCTTACGGAAATACTCAGTCGACCTATCTGCCGACTGCGCGCCAAACCCCACAAATATCGGTGTAGCAAACAAAGTAACTCTCAGGTGAGTATCAAGATCAGCAGTCTGGTGACAGTGCTGAATATGATTGTGATAATAGCAAATCGCCTCAGGCGGCAGAAACAGCGTCATCGCATTGATTGCTCTTATCCCGAATGGATGCACACTCCAATCCGACTCACAGCAGTAATGAAAACGGCTCAGCATTCCAAGATCGTTTCTAGCTCCACCGGCAGCACAATTTTCCAAAACCACATCTGGAAACTCTTTTCTTACTCTATCAAATATCTTGTAAATTGCCTCCACATGCCGCCAATATTCCCATTCAGCGTACCCATCGCGCAAATTCTGGCCGCCTTCGCCTATTTTGACATTGTAATCAAGTTTGAAGAAGTCCACCCCAAAATCACGGATGACATGAAAGACAGCGTCTTCGACATGCTTTACTACTTCTGGATTAGCCAAGTTTGGCGCAAGACTTGGAAGCCGCCGGCAGTCATCCGTTGTCAACTCCCACTCAGGATGCTCTCTATACATTCGAGTATCTTCGCTCATCGCCTCGGCTTCAAGCCAAACACCAAACAAAAGTCCTTTCTTTTTAGCATGTTCACGGATGCCTGCCATACCGCCCGGCAACCAATCGCCTTCAAACCAATCGCCGCGATGATCCCACCATCCGCCGAACTTCTCACCATACCAGCCGGCATCGACCATAAATGCTTCAACCCCCATCTCTGCCGCTATATCTATTTCCTTTAGTATCCAGTCGCCAGGCTCTTCCACAACTCTCCCTGCTGCTGTATACATCTCCCTGCCCTGTGGCCTCGCCTGGATAACCGATGCTCTTGTATGCTCATTCCAAGCTCGGCTTGCCGAGTCCAAATCGCCGTGATACATCATAAAATGGACTGCTGGCGACACTACAGTCTCTCCAGGTTGTATAACCCTCATCGGCGCTGGACCCATCGGACCAACCCTAAAAAATAGCGCATCGCCAGCCAGCCTCGAAAACTCAGCAAAAAAGTTGCCTGGCCAAGCAAGTGCAACAAACGCAAGTTCACCCGTAACCCGATTTTTCAACACAAAATAAGGCGAACTGTGGCTCGCACCCTGCCGCCGCTCAATCCTGAACGCTTCGCCCGGAAGATCAAGCCAAGCGAAATCTCCCTCAGTTCCCCACTCTTCGCGTTTCAAATACCCCAGAGCAAACGGATGCTCATTATCGGCGGCAGGATTGATGTTCGGCTCCATTTTCCACACAACTCCAGACCAAGGCGATACATGTGAAAGCGCCGCCGAATGTTTGCCTTCATTCGTTATCTCAAGCCAGCGAACCATAACAGAAGTGCCGTCCAGCCGCGTAACAACATTCAACCGAATTGGACGAACCTGATGCTTCAGCTCTACCACAGCTTCAACACAGCCCAGCCGCTCGGATTCACGTTGATACGCACCCGCCCATTCCCAGCGATTGTGAAGCGACTGTCCATCTATCTCAAGCTCGAAGACATGCAATGGGTGATAAAGCGAGTTAAGCCCACCACCAGGAATATCCTTGACCACATTCTCCCGATGCACATGCCCAGTCGCCGACCAGTAAAGCCCTATCAGCCTAGTATGCTCAAGCGCCTCTTCGCGCACCATCAACGCCGACACATACCTAGCCACCTCACGCTCGCCACTCCTGCCAAAAGCAATTTGCACGCCTTCTGGAACACCTTTCTCGATCTCGCTGTTTTTCAACTATCTGCCTCCAATCGCTGTTATTCGTCTTTAAGAGTCCACCGCGCCATGCTGTCTGAAAACCCTCCGCGGCGATTTCTCATAAGCCATACTTTCTCGTGTTCTTCCTTAATCTCATTTATACGATCGCCAAACTTCTCGGGCTCATCACCGCCCATTCTCCATTTCCCATAATCCGCAGCAAGCCTAAGCATTCTAATAACATGCGTAATCTCATGCTCCACAATCTCTGCATCCCTGCACCTCATATTGTGTCCGCTCAAGCTACTTTCTATCTCATTCAGGCGCTCAGACATTGCCTCGAACTCTTCAAGCTCCAAACCTTCGAAAGTTTCCTTCCGATCATGCCAAAAAAGCACCTGAAACGGCACTGATGAATTGAATGTGCGTTTCTTGAAAATTTTATACACGTTTCCAAGCTCATAAAAAGCCCTGCCGATTTTGCCCGAGTCATCATCAAAAACATTCAGCGAAAGACTTCGCGCAAGCGACTCATTAAGCGGCGCATCTACATTCCATCCAGCCGATGCACCAGCAAGATAACCCAAATATGAAACCGACAGTGGCTGCCAATGTCCCCAGTCTCCCCAGTCCGCTGTAAGTATCCCAACAGCACCCTGCCTAAACCCATTTTTTGCAGCAGAGCCTATATTCCCCAAAGCGTTATCCGTACGCCCAGCCAAAGTAAGCCAGCTAGACGTCCCGGGCCAAACATAAAACGGCACGCCAGAATCTCGAAACTTCTCTCCGTTCTTCTTAAATGGATGGTCATACTCATATCCCCACTCAAGCGCAATCACATCTTTGGGAAGCTCACGAATCAGCTCAGGATAGCGAATTATGATATCGCCCGCAAACATCATCCGCCGCCCACGTTCAGTAACCAAATCATATATTTTCATCAAAAAGTCCAGATAGACTCTTCCGACCCCGCGTTCCTCGCAAGCCTGCCTGCTTCTCCCTCTGCCAAGCTCTATTGTTTCGTCGCAGTCAACATTAAAAAGGGTGCTAGTGAAATGCGGCAGCAACTCGTCGTAAAGCCCAGCCAGAAACTCTATGCTTCTTTCATCAACTGGACAAAGTCCCAACGGATAGTCAAACCTTCCCCACTCCGTATCACATCCATCCGGCGCTTCTGCCAAATGTCTATAGCGATCATGCTTAAGCCATCGTTCCATATGCCCAAACGAGTTCTGATTAGGTACCAGCTCTATGAACTTAGACCTGCAGTAATCGTCAAGCTTCAGAATATCGTCCCCAGTTATTGGATCAGCATCTTTCCATACCTCAGGATGAGCAAAATACTCGAACGTATGCTCAGTGTAAAGCTGAAGCTGATTAATCTTCAGGCTGGCGAGAGTATCAACCAAATGATAAAGCGTTTCCAGTGTAGGCACTTTGTCGCGGCTAACATCAAGCGTCACGCCTCTATCTGGAAAATCGGGGCTGTCAATTATCAGCATACAAGGTATATCCGACTTAAACTGTCTTCTTATCTGCTGAAAGGTCTCAAATCCATAGAAAAAACCTGCCGGTGTTGACGCGCTCAGATGAACTGCATTGGGTGTAATCTCAAGCTCATAGCCTTCGGCTGGAATGTCAGCGAAGTCTTCCTCCCGAACCACAAACCCAACCTGATTATCAGGAACCTTAGAGCTGGCAGTCAATAGAAAACCGCTGCCAAACCGCTGCACTAACAAACCTCTTATGTCTGCCGAATCGGTCTCTACTCTACAAAACTTCCTGCCGCTGGGACGGAAAAACCCTTCTTTTACTTCAATTTTCTTGGGTATCGGAGCAAGAGAAACATCTTCAGCTCTAATCATCACCTATTCTCCACAAACAATCTCTCAAAATCCTAGAAACTACAGGGTGTCAAAGATTTCTAACCCCCGTAAAACCAACTCACCGCGTTTTATCAAACTACTTTTCAATGCAGTCTCGAACAAGTTCATTATGATGCTCGACCAACCTCATGTCAACCGTTCTGCAGCCACGCAAAAAAGAGAGCCGGCGGATTTACCGTCGGCTCAAAATTAAATGGTATAGGCCATCGCCCGACGCGCTGCGTCGGAATCGTTATACTCTATTTACTATAGCGGCTTAACAGACCTAGCGCGCAGAACGCGAACTGTCTGCCCACCTACAACCTCCGCGCCGCTTATTCCTTCAACAACTACCATACTGCCATCATTCGGCAGTGTGATATTCGGTGCATATACTCTTATCTTGCTCGGCGACCCATCGTCCAGATAGAACTCGCTTGCTCCTGCATTTCTACCGCTTGTCCTACCTGCCACCTTCACAAGCAGTCCGATATTATTCAGACCAACCATGCCTGTGATTCCAGGCACTGGACCCTGTGGACCGCCGCCAAGCGTCCTTATGTTCATTCCAGCAGGCTTCGGCTGTACCGGCGCCGTGGCATGAGCCGAACAGCTCACCGGCTGAATTTCTCTTTCGCCATTTACCGTCTTCACAGAGCCATAAACATCAACCATCTGTCCAACGGTAACAGGTGTGTTTGAAACCACTCTAATCCCCGGAAGATGGCCGGGCGATTGGATATAGAAGTAGCCGCTGAACGCAGCCGTAACCGGCACGCCTTCCAGCAACACCGTAGAGTTATTCGGCATCAACCTTGCAGCATCGGTAGTAGTAGATGCCATCGGTGTAATGCTCACAACTCTACGATTACCAGTGTCGCATACAACAAGCACCCCATTGTTGTCCACCGCTATACCGGTAGGACGAAGCAGATGACCTGTGTAGATGTCGGTTGGGAACTCGTAGCTGCGTATCCAGCTCCAGTAAGGAGTAAACGATTCTACCTTATGGGCGTCGTAGTCCGTGACGTAGATTTTGCCGTCAGATCCTACCGCCACACCCATAGGACCGGTGAACGTCTTAGGCAGCACACCCAGATACTGCACCTCGAATCCGTTGAACTGGAATACCTGCACTCTGCGATTACCATAATCGCAAATGTATATCCTGTAGTTAGAGTCAACAGCTATCCCCATCGGATTGTTAAACTGCCCAGGACCGCTTCCGGCTTCCCCGAACATCACAGCAGGATACATTGCACCTCTGTAGAATATCTGTATGCGGCTGTTTCCGCTATCTACCGCATAGATTGTGCCGTCGGCGTCAACTGCCACCCCTGTAGGATTGTTGAACTGCCCAGGCGCCGAACCTGCAACTGTGCCGATCTCATAAAGCGGGTTAGCTTCCAGATCTGCAACTCTTATGGAGTGATAATCCGAATAATCAGAAGTCGGATGCGATATAATCAGTCGCCCAGCATCTTTATCTATGGCCATGAAACGCGAGCGCTCCAGATGGTAGTGAACGCTTCCAAAGTTGGCTATGTATCTTCCTTCTCCGTCCTGATTCATAAGCGCATAGCCGTTCTGAGGATCCAGAATCACTCGGCTGTTATCGGCTTTGATACCAACACCCCAAGGATTGACCAGCAACGGCGCAAACAGCCTATTCGAAAGCGGCGCTTCACGCCCTGCTGCGTCTCTAGCAGTTACTGCATATCTGCTCGGTTCAGTTAAAGCAGTATCTGTGTAGGTAAGACTGGTTGTTGATGCTATCGGCCTATAAACCCAGTTCTCATACTGATGAGTCGGATCGTCGGGATTGTTGCGATAAGCAGATGCCTTATACACTCTATACGAAACAGCACCCGGCACTGCAGGCCATTTGAGCACCACCTTAGATGATTCCACGGCTCCATTCAGCGTAGTTATTCGCTGCAGTGTTTTGGACGATGCTAGCCTGCTGTTCCATGTGTACGTCCAACTGAACTCATTCCCAAGCCAGAACGCTCTGTTAAACTCGGTAATATCTATGTACCGATAATCGAAGTCACCACCAGGTCTAGATACTTCCAGAAGCAGTAGAGCGTTAAGACCAGCTACACCTATCAATCCGAACGGATTGGCATGCTGAGTATGACCAGTCGCAGTGGTAATCGTCCAATCAAACGGTTTATTGCCGATAGGCCTGTTAGGAAGCAGCGCCTTACCGTACTGATCGGTCGTGCAGACGCTGACCGGATCCTTTGGAATATAGCTTCCGGACATCATATAGACTTTTATTGTTGCGTTCGGAACTGGGTTGCCTGCTGCATCTTTTACAAGAACGTAGTTATAAAGAGGTATATCAAACATGTATTCCCCGTAATAACCACGCTTGTAGCCGCAGTTCTTGTTCAAAGCCATAACGCTGTGCCAGTCAACCCAATCCGGTATAGGTCCCGGCGCATGCGGCGTTGATGTCCATACAGGAGCTATATCGCCGCCGCCCATTATACCCGGACGACCCCAGAACCAATCAGTACCGTTAGGTATGCCATCTGGTGTGATAACTTGGTTGAACCCTGCAGTAATTCGCACCATGTAAAGGTCTATTATCCCCAACTGGTGCATCAACTCATGAATCAACCCATTATCAACACCCTTAGCGTAACCTTGCGCATAGCCGTCGCCTCCGCTCACCATCCATCGCCCGTCAGCAATGTAATCAGGACCAGGCATATAGCCCACTATAAGCCTATCTACTCTGAACCGCTCAAGCGCACCATTCGGAGCGAGTGGAGGATATGTTGATCTGGCAAACAGGTCGTTCATCGCCTTTATCTGAGCCTGAACCCAGTCTTCTGCGCTATATGTGCCGACCAGATTCTCACGCCTATTTAGCGCATCATAAAGCGCCGGCTCTACATAGAACCATAGGCTAACGCCTTCAAGAAAATCTGTAAGCACATTGTTTTGCTCAAACGACTCTGCTACTTGGTTGTCATAGTCAATTTCAAAGCTAATGGTCTGATCTGAGTGATCAGTGTCAATTCCCTGCACATTCCACTGCCAAGGCAAAGATGCCGTGCCTTCCTGTCCCGGAGCAAGCCCTGGCGCAGTTCCGGTTGCAACAACCTCGCCGTTAATCTTCCAGCGATAGTTAGCCGGCGGAGAAGCTACCGAACCATGGTTTATGAAATGCGCAACCCATGTCACAGTCTCACCATATTCAGGCCAGCGTTTATCATTTTCGGTGCCAGGCACCAAAATCGGTATGGACTCAGGATAATCAACGCGATACATGCGACAGTCCTGAGGCGTGCGCTCGATATAGGTTACGTCCAGATCTATGCTGGAAACCGCAGTGGCAGAAGCTTCGTTCGTAAACGTGCTGCGGTTAAGTCCCCCATCAAAAGCACAAACCTTGTAAGTATACGTAGTGCCGCCTGTTATCTGTACATCAGTGAACGTATCCGCCGATGCATACGGCAGCTCGGCATACGGAGCTATACCGTAACTGCCTCCCTGCTCTTTCCTAAATATCAAGTAACCCGCGCAGTCCGACGAGTTGCTCTTCGTCCAGGAAAGCTTTATCCCATTAGGAATAGTCTGTGCGGTAAGCCCAGAAGGCGGGTTAGGCGGCGTAATATCTGCAATCCATCGCTGCATACCACGATGTCCAGCCACGTATATTTTCGATGAATCGTTTGGATCTACAGCTATCGCGGTCGCAAAGCCTGCCGTATAGCCCGCTGCCATATCATGCCAGCCAGTAGCGCCACAATCCGGTGAACGCTTGGGCGTCGTCCAGCCACCAACAGCATAAACAAACCCTGGGCGATTTACGTCAACAGCGATCGTAAACCCTTCAATCCCCGGCTGAATATTCGTCCATGTCTGTCCGCCATCACGGCTGACCCAAGCTCCTCCATTAATCTGCCAAATGCCATATACGATGTTCTCATCTGCCGGATCAACCTTAATGCCGTTCATAGGTGCGTATTCCGGCACTGGACACGGAAGCTTCGTCCACGTCATACCACCGTTGGTACTCTTCCACTCTCCGTTCCCTCCACCTACATAGATGACGCTTGGATTGGAACGCGCTACATCGATACGGCGAGCCTCAAAACCACTGGCAATCGTAACCCAAGTTTCGCCACCGTCAACCGACTCCCATACACCGTTATACGCACCTGCATATACCACACTGTCGTTGGTCGGATCAACAGTAACCCAGTTGAGTCCAGGGAGAACTCCCGACCCCTTGCGCACCCATGTGTTGCATCCATCTGTGCTTTTATAGAGTGCTCCGTTTGCAACAACAAACGCCACATACTTGTTCGACCCAAAAGTAATGCACCAAACCGATGCCATATTAGGGTCAGGATCTGGGTTCCATGTCTGAGCGCCGTCTCGTGAGATGTATAAGCGACTCCCACCAACCAATATAAGGTTAGAATCGCCCGTCGCTACGGTTATAGGATTCACCGATTGGTCTTGAAACCCACAGTAATTCCAATATTCCAACTGCTGCGCAGCCAACGGCGCTGCGAAAAGCACAACACAAAGTGCTATGAACACCGCTGAAACGCACTTTACCTTTCTGATAACCATAAGGATTTGCCTCCTGTTGACATGAGTCCGGGAAGCCCGAAAAGCAGCCTCCCGGACTCGTTGCCTTCCACTACCCTCTATTCTCTCTATGGCTGAACTAACCAGTTCGTAACATCATCTTCGCTGCGTATCCGCAGGCATCTATTACCGTCCCAACCAATCCCCAGTATGCCTGTAGCACGCACATATGAGCCGCTCGGCGGTAGCATACCCATACCGGGCGCTTCGACTCTTATAGGACCAGAAGTCGAGCCATCACTTATCCAGATGTCTCCACCTTCGAAGTACCAATAACCGCCGATAGTTACCAGCAAGCCAAGCGACAGCGGAGCGGTTGCTGCCGATCTGACTGTCATTCCAAGTGGCCTCAGATCTACTGGCGCGCCTTGATCGGGTCTGCGAATGTAATCGGCTGTTATGCACGGCTCGCCTTCAGGCGTAAACACTACAAGTCCGGTTACATCAATCAACTGACCAACCGCCAAGGACTCAGGTTTTACTGCACCGGCAATGCCTACCAAAATTCCAGAAGATCTGTCGCCTTCTTCCACGTATATGCAGTCAGCCGGTATGCCGTTTGATCCGGATACACCACTGATAACCTTGCTGTAGAGCGCGACCTCAGTGCCTACCATCCCCTTTGCATCGCCTATTCTGTTCGATGGCGGGAACGCCGGGCTGGTAGTAGCATCCACGACAACATCATCGGCATAAAGCCGTCTAGTCGGGTTATTATCTGGGAGCACTGCTACAACATGAATATCCAGATAAGCAGCATTCACCGGCGGCACAGCTTTCCATGCTATCGGGAAAGCCTTCCAGGTAGTCTGGAACGGCGCAAACCATCCGGGATAAATGAGTCTGCTTATCTCATTGCCCATCGAGTCTCGCCATACCGCACTGTAAGCGCCAGCGCCTACTCCTTCATCTGCTTTAACCCAGAAGTAGATGTTGTATGACTTGCTAGGATCAACTCTCACCCACTTATCCGGGGTTATAGCCATTGCGGCAACATTTTGTCCCACAGCACCGCTCGGTCGGCTACATGCAAAGCTCGCTGTGCCACCCGGCGTGTGATTGTCGCCGGTGTAACGATAGTAGCTAAGACCTTCAGCGTTGTCAGGGAACGCCATCCAACCCTTAGGCAGCGTGCCATCCGGCTCTTCCATCGCACCGTTGTAAACCAAATTGGTCTCTGAAGGATTCGGCTGCAGAGTGATATCCAGCTGCCGTATCTCTCCTGGCAGAAGCACAACCTGAGTTTCTTTGATTGAGTACCCAGGAGCGTCCGCCGCTATCCAGTACTGCCCCTGATCCGTAGGCAGCTGACTGAACACATACACACCATCAGTATCTGTTACGTAGTTGCCTTCCTTTGGCCCCTCAAGATGAACAATGGCGTTGTATATCGGCTGTCCAGCAGGATTCTTAACAACCCCGCTCAGAGCCGCCGGCACTTCTTCAGCTGAGTAGATTTCCATTTCCCTAATCCCCATCATCGGGATTACCGGCGGATCGCCAACCCTCGGAGGAACATCCGTCCATATCCTCCACCATCGTCCAACTGCCGCAGTCTTATAGATTACGCCGTAAGGTCCTGTATCACCACCGCTTGGCAGGTTGAAAGCCTTAGTCGCAGTGCATACGTACCAATCTCGCCAATCGCTGCTGTCTGGCTCCGGCATCATACCCATGCCATCATCTACAGCATACTGAATCTTATACTTGCCGGGGATAGTCCACGGGAACCAATCAATCAGTATCTGATTAATCGCACGGTTCTCGCCCAGGTCAACAGCAAGCCAACAAGGCTCAGGTGTATAAGAACCACCTATCCAATAGAATGTGCCAGCGGTCAGACCGTCAGCAACCATATTACCAGATGCAATTGTAATAGTAGTCTCAGTGTTACTAGCTATCGTGTACGAACGATAAACACCTCCAGGTCTTGCACCCAGCGTCATACCAACAAGCTGGTTAGGTATCCACATCTTCGAGCTGTCGGTAAGCACAGTTGCTGTAACCTCCGTGGCATTGCCGAACGCATTCGTGTCAACAGCACTAGCACTGTCGCCGCCATAGCGCCCGCCGTCAACCAACCGTTCAGGCGACCATGTACCTGGTCCGCCATAAACCGGAGATTTATAAGCTTTGTTGAAACCAACTACGCGGTTAATATCAAGTATGATATCAGTGTCGCCGGTCAGATTCACTGTACTTTCAGCCACTCTGTAGCCATCAAGCCATGCACCTACATAATAAGTGCCTGCTCTTAACACTACGGACTCGAACCGGCCTTGCGAGTTGGTCGTATAGTAATAATCGGCATCAGCCGTCGGCGATGGGGTGGACTTGATACCAACCACAGCACCAGCTATAGGCGCACCTGCTAGCTTCACTGTGCCGCTGATCTTGCCCGGCAGTCCATTCGCACTTCCGTAAAGCTCGAACTCTCGAACGAAACAGTTGCCCTGAGAGAATGTATTAAGCGTCAGCTTCCAGAACCTCGCTGTAACAGGAGTCTGGAGCTTGATCATCTCCCAGCGCTCCCACGAATAATAAGCGTAACCACCATTGCCAACATTCGTAGTGTAAGCATTCGTATAGTTGGTTCCGTTGCTTGAGTAGCTTATCGTATAGCTTGTTGGATAGCTGCCATCACCAGCCCACACTATTGTGTCCACAGCAGGCGGATTGCTGCCTAAATCACGTATCAAGTACGCGCCCGGATTAACTGCGTTCCATCCACCTCCGCCAAGACGCCATCCGTCGAATGCCTGCAGCTTTGCAGCATCATTTTCGCTGGCGATAACCGCAGATGGATCGCTCGTCTTTGCAACGTTTAGGCTAAGTGACGTTGTTATATTGAAATCAGCAGTTGTCGTACCACCCAGCGAAGCCGTCACAGTCTGTTGTGCAGACATTCCATACATCTCGTTAAATGGCGAAGGCTCCACGTGCGGCCAAGCTGCCACTATGTAACTACCGGGAACCAGTCTTGAAATAGTGTATTTCCCGTTAGCATCCGTAACTGCATAGGCATCGGCATCAGCAAGAGCATAACCGCCCTTCGAAGCAAGCTTCGCTCCTACTATCGCACCCTTATAAGGCACGCCGCCAACCTTCACTGTTCCAGTTATAGTACCACTTACATCAGAGTAAGGTATTCGATCTACAACCAGATCATCAACCCAAGTCGTAACAGGCTTGTTTGGCCAGTTCCAGCCCCACTGGGTATAGCCGATCTCAACTTCAATGTAAGCCGCATCACTCGGCGGCACCATCCTAAGCATCGGCACGAACCCACTTCTTCCCGGAACATTGCCGTTTATAACCTGCGTCCAGCTGCCGCCTGGCCAATACCACCAGTTATAGGCGCGGCTTATCTCGCTGCCGTCCGCACGTCTCCAAACAAACCCGTAGAAATGTTCTGAGTCGCCGGAGCGCTTTGTCTTAAAGTAGAAGCTGTACATGCTGTTCTGATCAACAGGAATCCATCTTGACGGCGTATTGCGCATACCGCCCTGATACCAGAACATGTAGTTGTAGCGAAGGATAATATACGGATCACCTGGCACAATACCATCAGCAGCCATATCGCCGCTTTGAATTGTAATTGTGTTGCCAGTATTGGACTGGATCCTGTAGAAATGATCAACACCATTGTGCGTTATCTTCAGCCAATCCGTATACTGCGACCACGTGCCGGGGTTCCAGTTTTTGCTTGTATCCGTCATCTGTGTTGAAGTGACGGATGTAACCGTACCGCCCCAGTTTGGATCACCAGAATGATCTTCTATTGAAACAACGCCCGGATTCGGATGCCTATTGCCGCTGGCAAACATACCCGAAGCTGAACCACCCGGCGTTGAATTCTCGCCTGTTGATCTGGTGCCTACGTACATATCGTCATTCGGAGCCGGATAAGGATTACCATAAACATCAGTCCCTCCCGGCGTGTTAATAAATATCTCCCAACCATCAGCCGATCCAGATCCTGATCCAGCAATCTCAAAGTCTCCGTTATAAATAGTTCCGCTGGACTCGTTCCTTGGATCAAGCAGGATGTCCTTAACAAGTATTGTGCCGTCGGCGGGGATCGTAATCACTTCCGACTTAGCCTTGTAATTCAGCGCGTCGGCGAAAAGCTCCATCTGCCCTGTAGTAGTAGCCACCAGCGAATAGAAACCTTCCGTATCCGTAACAGCCGCGTTCCCAGTATCTCCTTGCACCTGCACGACGGCATTATAGATAGGCTGCTGGGTGACAGAGTTCTTTACTACTCCACGAACCTGTCCAAGAAACTCTGTGGCAGAGTAAACTTCAAACTCGCGAACGGCAAACATCATACCAGGCGTCCAAGAATGTGATGACCTGGTCACATAGATCATCCACCATCGCCCGGTAGCTGTTCCGTTGCTTATAGCTTCCCACGGACCGCTGTCGCCCTGGAACGCAAACCTGAATGGATTGATGTTCTCAGTCGAGTAGTAGGTATGCCATGCGGCGCTGCCAATCGGCGGTCTGACACCAGTGCCATCGTCTGCCGCATACATAATCGCGTAATTGTAAGGCACGTTCCATATGAAGAAGTCAACCACTACCTGATTTACTGCTGAGTTCGAACCTAGATCAACACCCATATAAACAGGGTGATCGCCAGTGTTCGAGACTATCTCGTAGTAGTCGCCGTTGGTAACGCCATCTGCTATAAGGTTGCCCGACGCTATCTGGATTGTATCAGATGTATTGCCAGCAATCAGATATTCATGATCGAATCCCGAGCTGCCCTGATGCCTGATCCTAAGCGTATAGCCAGCCCAAATATTCGGCTCCCACGGAATATCCACACCGTACCAGTTGCCGCCAGGCATACGCCACTCATCCTGAAGATGTGTGCCATCTATTACTCTGGTTCTGTTACTCCAAGCTGCATCTACAGCCATTCCTGCGTCGCCGCCATAGCGTCCGCCATCCGTTATCCTTTTGGCATAGCTATAAGGATCGGTCGAAGGACCCCAAAACACTGGCTTTCTGTAAGCAATGTTAACACCTGCAGCTTTGGTGAGCTGAATCTCCAGCGTCTTGTTCGAATCAAGCACCACCTGCTGCTCTACCATCCCATAGCCATCAGCCCATACACCCACATAATAAGTGCCTGCCGGAATCGGCGCACTCGGACCGAACTGCCCAAGCGCGTCAGTGCTGAAATAGCATCTATTCCCATATGGCTCGGATGGATTCACCACGACATCCGCGTCAGCCGTAGCAAAAGATGTTGTCTTTATTCCAACAACAGCATTCTGCACCGGCTTACCCGCAGCAGTGACCGTTCCCTGAATGGTGAAATCGCCAAATGACGCTGAGGCAAAAACAACCATCAGAACAAAGGCCATTGCAGTTAGAACAAAACCTCTACTCATTTTCCGTCCTCTCCTTTTTGATATAACAAGATACAAAATTTCGAATCAGCAGACATTCCTCACCCGCTCCAAATAATATCTTCTCAGGCAGCATAAACAATTAACATACGAGCAGCATCTATCTCACCTTAAATCCTGTTACACAGCAATAACTGCTATGCAAATATTCCATACCGAAATGCAAGGTATCACAGAAAACTAAGATGGTCAACCAGTAAAATTACCTGAATTCCCTATTGCCAAATCATTTGTGCGAGGCTAATTTTATTTTTTCCGCAGAGTGAAACTAAGCGTGAGCGCACTCCCGCTGAGCAGTAGTGCGCTCAAACAACGGAGTAATAATTTCAGTAGAATAAAATATTGTTTTGATTAATTGTATGTCTTATTGATTATAATAATCATATCCGGGCAGCCGGACTAGTACCCCGGCTTGCCCAACAGTGTGAACATATGCCGCTTATAAGCCTCTACGCCTGGCTGATCAAATGGGTTCACTCCCATCAAATACCCGCTCATCGCACACGCCTTCTCAAAGAAATATATCAGCTCCCCAAATACACGCGCATCTAACCTCGGCACCCTGAGCGTCATATTAGGCACCCCACCTTCTCTGTGCGCAAGCGCAGTCGCCTTATACGCCTCCCTGTTTATATCATGCAGACTCTTTCCTTCCAGATAACTCAAACCATCCCCATCATCCGAAGCCTTCGGCACAACAACCTCTGCCTCGCCGTACTCAACATCAATAAAAGTCTCAAATACCACCCTTCGACCCTGCTGTATCCACTGTCCAAGCGAATGAAGATCAGTCGTAAAATCCACGCTGGCAGGAAATATCCCCATCCCCTGTTTACCTTCGCTCTCACCATAAAGCTGCTTCCACCACTCAGCCAAATAGTGAAGTCTTGGCTCAAACGAAGCAAGTATCTCTATACCAAACCCCTTCGCATAAAGCCGATTGCGTATAGCTGCATATCTATAAGCCGTATTAGCCTCTATATCGCTATCTTCCAAAACTTCTGCGCACGCCGACGCGCCAGAAATTAGCTCATTTACATCTATTCCAGCGTATGCAATCGGCAACAATCCAACCGCCGAAAGCACTGAAAATCGCCCGCCTACATCAGCCGGAACTGTGAAAGTCTCATATCCATTCTCACAAGCAAGCTTCCTTAGCGCACCCTTTTCACTGTCCGTTGTTGCAATTATCAGTTTGGAAGCCTCCGCCGCACCTACTTCGTCCTCGAGCATCTTCCTAATAATCCTAAACGCTATAGCCGGCTCTGTAGTCGTTCCAGACTTCGAGATCACATTTATCGCAAACTTCCTGCCCCTGAGCTTCTCAATCAGCTCTTTATGGTACGCTGCCGAAATATTCTGCCCTGCAAAGAGCACCCTTTCCTTCTCATCCGCACCCAACGCTTCTATAACCGCCCTGGCACCCAAATATGACCCGCCTATGCCTATCACCACAAGCACATCAGTGCACTCGCGCAGCTTATTCGCCGCCGCTTTTATCCTTTCAACCTCTCCCACCGGCATCATCTTCCAAGGCTCAAGCCAACCCAGGTAATCGTTCCCTGCTCCAGTGCGTGAGTGAAGCACGTTATGCAAAAAATCCACCACAGGCTTCTGCGCATTTATTTCCTCCGGCACGATCTCCGGCTTCAAGTAATTTGTGTCAAGAGCAATACTTATTGGCATTTCGATCTCATTATCCTCCAATATAAACAATCAAATTGACCCTCACCCATCAAGTTTACCACGCAGCACAAATATAAATACAAATAAACTCCAAACACGGCTATTCTAATTGCCATCCGACTTTGCGTTGTTATGGTATAATATCGCAGGCGTCGAGCAGACGGCAGAGTGTTTCATAACTGTTTCTGTGGGCGGGCTTGGTGTGCATTTCTTACCTGTTTGGATAAATAAGCTGTCTCAGGCAGGATGGGCAAGTGTAGTGACGACTATCCTAGACATCATCTTGGTTACAGTCGTCATCTACTGGCTCATGATGCTGGCTAAACGCACTAGAGCATGGCAGATAATGTGGGGATTGGTAATCTTCTTCTTAGCCGTCTTCATAACCGACCAGCTCAACCTCACAACCGTCAACTGGCTGCTTCAGAAGTTCGTGCCGTTGGGCCCTGTTGCAATTGTGCTCCTATTTTACCCTGAACTTAGACATATTCTGGAAGAAATCGGCAGAGTCGCTGGATGGGGGAGAGGTTTTTCGCTACTGCAGAAGGAAGATATACAAACTATTGTCGGTGAGATTGCTGCTGCAGCTTCAAGAATGTCCGCGCATAAAATAGGCGGGCTTATAGTACTTGAGCGCGAAGTCGCGCTTGACGATATCGCCGCAACCGGCACTAGGCTGCAGGCTGCTGTGTCTTGCCAACTGCTTGTAACCATATTTCATCCTGGTAGCGCGCTTCATGACGGTGCTGTGATAATCAGAGGAAGCAGGATAATTGCCGCTGGATGCACACTGCCACTCTCAGACAGCATACACGTAGGTGCGATGGTTCATACAAGACACAAAGCGGCAATAGGGGTGAGCGAAGTAAGCGATGCCGTGGTTGTGGTTATATCCGAAGAAACTGGCACAATATCCTTGGCGCTGGAAGGCAAATTGCACAGCGGCATGACCGAAGAAACTCTAACAAGCAGACTGCTTACACTCTTCGGCGCTGATGAAGAAAGCGAAAGATCATCAAACTTCAAGCGAGCTGTCGAAGTAACCCTGCGACGAGCGAGGTTGAAATAACCGCGATGCGGATAAAAAATCTTCTCAGCAACTGGCCTTATAAACTAGGAGCATTTGTGCTGGCTATAATACTAACCAGCTACGTTCATGCTGTGCTGAATCCTGAAACTACAATAACAGTCACTGCTCAGGTTCGCACAGAAGGGTTAAAAGAAGGCTATGTAGCCTCGCTAAGCACAGACAAAATACCAGTTGCGTTTACCGGACCTAAAACTGAAGTCGAAGCAGCCATAGAAGAAACCAGAACTCAAGATATAGTGGCTTGGCTGAACCTGGATGGCCTTGGACCTGGAAAATATGATGTAAAAATAAGCAGGCTGTCAGTAGGCGAAAAACTCTCAGATAACGTAAAAGCTGCACCTGCCATCTCGTCAGTAAAAGTGAACATAGAACCTATAATCTCCCGCACTTTGCCTGTAACAGTGAAAACAACTCCTCCACTTGAAGTTGGATGGACAGCAGGAAATCCTACGGTTGAGCCAGCTAAAGCAACGGTGTCTGGAGCCGAAAGCATGGTCGCTTCAGTTCGTATGCTTACAGTATCCGTAATGCCTACACCAGAAAAACCTTTAATAGATGAGTATGTGCCAATACGCGCATTGGATGCTAATGGGACAGAAGTTTTGAGTGTAAAAGTAGTGCCTGACGCTGCTCATGTAGTTATGAAGCTCATAGAATCTCCGGCAAGCAGAACAGTTTACGTAAGCCCGCGCATAACCGGGCATCCACAGTATCCCTATAGAGTAGTAGACATCGCTGCAAGCCCAGAAACAGTAGTAGTAAAAGGACGCTCGGAGATAATTAATAAGATCACTACACTGGAGACTGAACCGGTAGATGTATCTGGAGCAGTGGAAAATGTTGTAAAGAAAGTAAACCTTAGGATTCCTACCGGCGTTGAAATTGAAGGCTCACGCAGAGTCACTGTAAGCGTGCGCATAGAGATAGGATCAACAGGCGGCTAAAACCACTTAAAATAAAAAGCGGCTCTGCCGTTTTTAGATGGAGTACAGCAAGAATTGGGAAAGTTATTTGGCACTGATGGAGTAAGAGGTCTGGCTAACATTGAGCTAAGTCCTCTGCTTGCGCTGCAGCTTGGCACAGCGGCTGCTCATGTGATAGTCAAATCAAAACAGCGATCACGCATACTCATAGGTAGAGACCCCAGAATATCCGGAGATATTCTCGAATCAGCTATGGCGGCAGGCATCTGCTCGCAGGGTGTAGACGTGGTGCTGGTAGGTGTAGTATCAACGCCTGGTGTCGCATATCTTACGGCTTCAACTGGCGCAGCGGCTGGAGTAGTTATTTCAGCATCACACAATCAAGTAGAAGACAATGGAATCAAGTTTTTTGGGCCAGATGGCTACAAACTAGAAGACGCATTAGAAGCAGAAATAGAAGATTTTGTGCCTGGATTCGATGAACTGCCCAGACCAAAAGGCAGTGACGTTGGGAGAATGTATAGAAAACATGAACTGGTCTGGGAATACGCACAGCACTTAAAATCCTGCGTTGGGTGCAGACTGGACGGATTGAAAGTTGTAGTAGATGGCGCTAATGGTTCCGCGTCCGAGCTTGCCCCGCAGGTGCTGGCTGAGGTTGGCGCTGAAGTTGATGCCATAAATTGCAACCCAGATGGAACTAACATCAACAAAAACTGCGGCTCTCTGCACCCGGAAACGCTGAAACGCAGAGTAGTAGAAACCGGCGCTGATGTAGGACTGGCGTTGGACGGCGATGCTGATAGAGCAATATTCGTTGACGAAAAAGGCGAGATCGTTGATGGCGATCATGTAATGGCTATATACGGACTAACCAAAGCGCGCGAAGGAGATCTTCCTGGCAATCTTGTTATAGCCACAGTTATGAGCAACATAGGCTTGGAGATCGCTCTTGCAAACGAAGGCATTAAACTTATCAGGACGCCAGTAGGCGACCGATATGTCTCGGATGAGATGCGCCGCACCGGAGCAATAGTAGGCGGTGAAAAATCTGGACATATAATCCTTGCCAGACATACTACGACTGGCGACGGAATGGTAACTGCGCTGAATATTCTTACAATAATGATGCAAACTGGCAAGCATCTTTCAGAACTTGCGTCATGTATGGTCGAGTTTCCGCAATTGCTCGTTAATGTGCCTGTGCGGGAACGAGATGGATGGGATTTGGTTCCAGAAATCACTTCGGCGATTAAGAATGCTGAAGAGGTGCTGAAGGGAAGAGGCAGGGTAGTCGTAAGACCCTCTGGCACTGAGAAGCTGATTAGAGTGATGGCGGAAGGGCCTGATATGGACGAGCTGAACAAGCTTGTCGGGAACATCGTCGAAGTGGTAAAAAGTAAGCTAGGTTGATGTGCGGCAATTCAGGCAGGCATAGGTAAAACCTAATTTTCCTGCAGCAAAAAGCCGATTAACATATAGGTTTAGTGCAAGTAGATAATGGAAGGTTTGTGAAACTGCTTGACATCACACTTGCCTTCTGTAGTATACTTGCCAAAATGTAACTACCAAGCTGAGAATGGGTTGTGGACGTGCCGAGTGCTGAAGGCGCGGAGTGTGGGCGCAGTCCGCGTAAGTACCCGGAGGAAATCGGCGATCTGTTCCGGCGGGAGTTACAAAATAAAAAAAGGAGGCGGATCTAAGTGAAAAGAACAATTACACTACTGATCTGCGTGGCTGTACTTATGGGTATAGCCGCAGCTAGCCACGCTGAGGGACTTATGGGGAGAAACGAAATCAATGGTTCCGCGGCGTGGATAAAAGTCGAAGACTTGAAACTGACCCTCGCAGGCGTCAATTATGGCAGGTTCGTGACGCCTAACGTTGAGGCACAGCTTGGGGTTCTCTATCTCAAGCCATCCGGCGAGGATTCCTCTTATGCTCTTGCGCCCGCAGTTTCCTACCATTTCATCAGCCCAAGCACGACTACTACGGTTCCGTACGTAGGCGCTGGCTACTATTGGCTCAAATTGGCTGGCGAGAAGGAGAACAACTGGGAAGCATTCGCCGGTGTCAAGTTCTTCCTTGACGGCAACTATTCTACAGCAAAGACCGCTGCGTTCCTTGAGTATCGCTATCTCAAGATCGCAAGCACCAGCATAAACACTGTGTGGGCTGGTCTTGCAACATTCTTCTGATAAATCAGAAAACTAGAGCCGGGGCATATGCCCCGGCTCTGTTTTTTTGTACAACTATACCCCAGAATAGAATTGATGCCGTGAAACTACTCTATGGGAACTTGCGGTTTACACCCGACTGTTTTGGTTTCCCAAACATCCCCATATCCTTTCCATTTACCTTGTATGCCAGCGCATAAGCCGCACCTGCGCGAACCCATATATTCTTTCCTATAGTCGTATAAGTCTCACCAACCGCCAGCGTCTTCATAATCTCCGTCCTGCCGTTGCGCTTAACCCATATCCACACCGGCTGAGTCTTAGCAGTCAGTTCAACTTTAACCTGTCCGGGCGGAATAACTTCTACGGTTGGCTTTGGCTGATTCTGCTTTACCGTTCCAGATGCCTTTGGCTTCGGCTCTGGTGAAGCAGTAGGCTTGGGCTTCGGCTGAGGCTGGACATTTGTTTGAGCCTGCGGCATTGGTTTTACAGGTGGCAATTGTTTCCCATAGTAATGATAAATCGCATATCCACCCGCACATAGAACTATCAGAACACAGACAGCGGCAAATGATCTCCTAAAAGATCTTCGCTCGCCGCGAACCACAGGCTGTTCTTCAACGGGAACCTCAACCTCCGATTCATAGCTATCTGCCAGCTCAGCACCATCCAGCCCAAGAAAATTCGCATAGTCCCTAATAAAAGCTCTCGCATAAACTTTGTTTGGAAAAGCATCAAATCGATTTTCTTCCAAAGCGGCAAGCGTCTGAGGAGCAATCTTTGTCGCCTCATGCACCTGCGCAAGCGACAGCTCCTTCTCCTCTCTCCTTGCCTTTAGCACTTCACCTACGTTGGCCATTTTTCATCTCTCCTCAGCACATTTTCTCAAGAATTCCAACGCAGCCCTCTGCTCGTAATCCTCATCCTCTCCCCAAACACACTCAATAGACATTCTATTGTCATAACCGGCTTCCATAAGCGATTTACAAAATCCTTGATAATCATAATTACCACTGCCAGGTCTGCGGCGATTCGAATCTGCAACATGCACATGAATCAAGTAATGCCGAGCATCCAAAAGCGCAGACAGCGGCTCATGTTCCTCGTTCATGTGATAGAAATCAGCAAGCACTCCAACTGAAGGAAGATTAACCGCCGCTGCATACGCAACCGCCTCTCCAATAGTGTTGATAATATTTGTCTCGCGGCTGTTAAGTGGCTCTATCGCCAGCCTAAGCGAATACTTCTCAGCAGTCCTGCCAGCCAAAAAAATGAACTCCCTAAGCTGCTTCTCTGCCTCTGATCTGGAAAATCCCTCAGGAACTGTCCTACACCTACCGCATCCGAAAACAACCACCCTGCCGCCAGCCTGCGCCGCACGACGATAAGCAGTGTCCAGATGCTTTTCAAGCTTCGCAAAATCAACCTCAGCCCCAGTAACTCTAAACTCCGCTGGAAGCATCACATTCCATGCCTCAGGCTTTATCCCATTAGCCCTTATGCGCTTCAACTCCGACTCCCACTCCGGTTCCGTCTTGGTTGAAATCGTCGCAAGCGGCATTTCTACATAATCATACCCTATAGATTCCAAACGTCCAATGCTATCAACATTCGTACAGCAGCCAAACCTCAACTTCCACGCCTCCCTGTAAGAACAAGCATCGCCCCTGCAAGAAAGAACATCAACGCCGCCTGGGGAGCCTTAAGAACCGAAGCGTTCCCCATCGCAATCGAAAACGCACCGGCGGCAGCCCTGATAAATCTAGCACGATCCCTTCGCTCAGCCCTAAACATTCGAACTATTATTGCTGCGCCCAACAGAAAAAAGAACGCCGCCAACACATTAAACAACACCGCCACTTTATCACTCCTCAGGCGCCGAGCTTCTCCTTAAGCAGCTTATTGACCATCCCAGGGTTAGCTTTTCCCTTGGTCAGCCGCATAACCTGCCCCACAAAGAAACCCAACAGCTCCTTCTTGCCGCCGCGATAACGCTCAACTTCATTTGGATTCTCATCTATAACCTGCTGCACAACTGCCTCAATCTCACTCTCATCTGTAATCTGCACCAAACCACTGCCTTCTACTATCTCACGCGGCGGCTTGCCCGTCTGGAACATTTCTGCAAAGACTGTCTTTGCAATCTTCCCACTTATAGTGCCATCATCAACCAGCCTCAGCATATCAACAAGCATCTCAGGCTTGAGCTTCGATTCATCTGCCTCGATATCGGCTGCGTTGAGAAGCCTAAGAAAATCGCCCATAACCCAGTTGGCTACGATCTTAGGATCTCGATAACTTGAAGCAGCAGCCTCGTAAAACTCAGCCAAAGCCCGTGATGCTGTAATAACCGATGCATCCGTCTCAGAGAGCCCATACTCCTCTATATATCTCTTCCGCTTCTGCTGTGGCAGCTCCGGCAGAGACCTACGCTGTTCTTCGATCCAATCAGGATCAAACGAAAGCGGCGGCAGATCAGGCTCCGGAAAATAGCGATACTCCTGTTCCAGCTCTTTTCCCCGCATAGGCGCAGTGCGACCTCGCACGTCATCCCAACGCCGTGTTTCATGCACTATCTTTTCACCTCTGGCAAGCGCCTTCTTATGTCTCTCTATCTCATAAAGAAGCCCGCTGTGCACAGCTCGGAAACTATTCAAATTTTTTATCTCTGTGCGTGTGCCAAATGTATCGCTGCCCTTTGGCCTCACACTCACGTTAGGCTCGCATCTCAGGCTGCCTTCTTCCATCTTGCCGTCCGAAACACCCAGATACATCAAAATCGCCCTAAGCTGCACCAAGTATTCTCTGGCTTCATCCGCAGAGTTTATCTGGTCAAATCCAGCAGAAGGATCATGCTCCGTAACTATCTCCATCAACGGCACACCGCTTCGGTTATAGTCAATCTGGCTTAGATCCCCTTCCACATGAAACAGCTTGCCCGTATCTTCCTCAAGATGCACCCTGCGTATGCCAATGCGCTTGGTAACACCATTCACTGTAATCTCAACATAGCCATTTACGCCGATAGGTGTATCGCCATACTGGGAAATCTGATAACCTTTAGGCAAGTCCGGATAAAAATAGTTTTTCCGGTGAAAAATACTGTTCTGGTTGATCTTACAGTTCAGAGCAAGCGCCGTCCGAACAACAAACTCAACAGCCCGACGATTTATCACCGGCAGCGATCCCGGCAGCCCCAAGCATACTGGGCAACATCTCGTGTTCGGCTCACCACCGAAAGCTACTTTACACCCGCAGAACATCTTGCTCTCAGTCAAGAGTTCCGCATGCACTTCCATTCCTATAACCGGCTCATATTCAATCATACTCTTGGCTTCACAGTTTCGGTTTTTGTTTATGAAAAGTCGTAGCCTGCTCAAAGGCAAAAGCCACACGCATTATTGTAGCCTCATCAAGCGGCTTCCCCATAATCTGCATTCCTACCGGCAGTCCATCGGCAAACCCGCACGGTACCGATATAGCAGGAATGCCGGCCATGCTCGCAGGAATAGTGCAGACATCGTTCAGCTTCATAGCAAAAGGATCACCTGTACGCTCACCTATCTTGAACGCAGCTGTTGGAGTTGTAGGCGTTATCAAAACATCGAACTCCTCGAACAGCTTGTCAAAATCCTGCCGTATCAGAGTACGCACCTTCTGTGCTTTAAGATAATAAGCATCATAATAACCAGCAGACAGCGCATAAGTGCCAGCCATGATCCTCTGTTTGACCTCTGGACCAAATCCCTCTTCGCGAGTCTTTCTAAACATAGTCAGCGGATCAGGTGAATCGGAGCTCCTCAAACCATAACGAACACCATCATAGCGCGCCAGATTAGAACTGCACTCAGCCGGAGCTATTATGTAATACGTCGCAAGACCATAGTCCACCATCGGCATTGAAGTCTCTTTATACTCAGCGCCGAGCACAGAAAACGCTTCAACCGCTCTCCAAACCAGCTCCACTATCTCCGGCGATACTCCCTGTGCAAAAAACTCAACCGGAACCCCTATTTTAATCCCTTTCACATCCGGCACCAGCGACTTCGTATAGTCCGGAACCGGAACATCAAGCGACGTAGAGTCCATCGGATCACGTCCTGAAATCACGCTCATCGCAAGAGCGCAATCTGTAACATCCTTCGCAAAAGGCCCGATCTGATCCAACGAAGATGCAAACGCTATAAGTCCATACCGAGAAACGCGTCCGTAGGTCGGCTTCATTCCTACGACTCCGCAGAATGCCGCCGGCTGACGTATCGACCCACCCGTATCTGAACCAAGCGCCAGTGCAGCCAAATCAGCAGCCACCGCAGCCGCCGAACCTCCGCTTGACCCGCCCGGCACCCTATCCAAATCCCAAGGATTTCTTGTAGTAAAAAACGCAGAGTTCTCCGTAGAAGAACCCATCGCAAACTCATCCAGATTCGTCTTGCCGATTATAATGCCGCCGGATTCTACAACCTTCCTCACAACAGTAGCATCGTAAACTGGCTTGTAGTTGTAGAGTATTTTCGAAGAACACGTAGTAAGCACGCCACGCGTGCACATATTGTCTTTTATCGCCCAAGGCACACCCGCAAGCGGCGGCAATTCATCACCCGACGCAATCTTCTTATCCAACGCATCAGACTGAGAAAGCGCAAGATCTTCTGTAATCGTCACATAAGCTCGAACCTTCTCATCAAGACTAGACACTCGCCCAAGAAACGCTTCGGCTACCTCACGGCAGGTAACCTGCTTCGATCTAACAAGAAAAGCAATCTCATGCGCAGTCAGCTTACAAAGTTCGTTCTCTGCCACTTGTCATGTCTCCACAATTCTAGGCACTTCAAAAGTACCTTCTGCCTGTGCTGGTGCATTAGCAAGCACATCTTCCCTAGACAGCGACGGCGTTACTTCGTCATCACGAAAAACGTTGCACACTGGAACCGTATGCGATGTAGGCTCTATATTTTCTGTATCGAGTTCCTTGAGCTTCTCAAAACTCTCAAGCAGTCTGTTGAGATAACCGCCGAGAGTAACAATCTCTTCTTCGCTCAGCTCAAGTCTTGCAAGAAACGCTATGCGGCTTAATTCCTCTTTTGTGAGCTTCAACTTAACACTCCATTGCTGATTGGGAAACCGCGGACATTATAACACCTGCTTATCCGACGCTGCAAACATATACATCCAAATCCAAATTACCTCCAAAACATCGGTGATGCAAAAAACTACTGATTTTTGCAAAAAACTTGATAATATTACACTCAATTGGTATAATAACATCAGACTTAGGGTATATATCAACGTGATGCTGTTATGACTTGTTTTACCAGCACGATTTTATTAGGAGGTGTACTAGAGTGGCTAAAACTGTAGGTATAGATCTTGGAACAACCAACTCAGTCGTAGCCGTTATGGAAGGCGGCGAGCCAACCGTAATCCCGAACGCTGAAGGAAGCAGACTCACGCCTTCTGTTGTGGCGTTTACAAAAAACGGCGAGAGGCTTGTAGGAGTAGCGGCAAAGCGACAGGCTGTGCTGAATCCTGAACGCACCATATCGTCTATCAAGCGGCATATGGGCACGGATCATAGAATTGAAATAGACGGCAAACAATATACGCCGGAAGAAATCTCAGCTATGATTCTGCAGAAACTGAAGACAGATGCAGAAGCGTATCTGGGAGAGCCGGTTACAAAAGCTGTTATAACAGTGCCGGCATACTTCAACGACGCACAGCGTACTGCTACCAAAACTGCAGGCGAGATTGCTGGACTCGAAGTGCTCAGAATCATCAACGAGCCTACAGCTGCTTCGCTCGCCTATGGATTGGACAAGAAATCCTCTGAGACCATACTTGTTTGGGACTTGGGAGGAGGCACATTTGACGTTTCTATACTTGAAGTCGGCGAGGGTGTGTTTGAAGTTAAGTCAACATCAGGCGATACGCATCTGGGTGGCGATGATTGGGACCAGAGACTCGTGGATTACATAGCCGACGAGTTCAAGAAAAACACAGGCATTGATCTGCGAAAAGACCGACAGGCGCTGCAGAGACTGCAGGAAGCCGCAGAGAAAGCAAAAATTGAGCTTTCTACTGTGGTGACTACAAATATCAACCTGCCGTTCATCACAGCCGATGCCGAAGGACCTAAACATCTGGACATGAGTATCACCCGTGCCAAGTTTGAAGAGATAACCGCAGACTTGGTAGAGCGGTGCGTGGGTCCGTTCAATCAGGCGCTGAGCGACGCCAAATTGAAACCAAGCGATCTTGACGAAGTCATTCTTGTAGGTGGCGCTACACGCATGCCGATGATACAAGACTTGGTGCGAAAGCTTACCGGCGGCAAAGAGCCTAACAAAGGCGTCAACCCTGACGAAGTCGTCGCAGTAGGCGCTGCTATACAGGCTGGAGTCCTCGGCGGCGAGGTGAAGGATGTTGTGCTGCTTGATGTAACGCCTTTGTCTTTGGGTGTAGAAACAGAAGGCGGCATTATGACCAAACAGATCGAGCGCAACACAACAATCCCAACCAGAAAAAGTATGATATATACCACTGCCGCAGACGGACAGACTGAGGTTGAAATTCACGTCCTTCAAGGCGAGCGTGAAATGGCGCGCGACAACAAATCGTTGGGGAGATTCCATCTGACCGGCATACCTCCAGCACCGCGTGGAGTGCCGCAGATAGAAGTTACTTTCGATATTGACGCAAACGGCATCGTCAACGTCTCTGCCAAAGATCTGGCTACTGGACGCTCACAGGCGATAACGATTACCGGCTCAACCAGACTGTCCAAAGAAGAGGTAGAGCGGATGGTTGCTGACGCCGAAGCTCACGCTGCCGAAGATAGAAGAGCACGTGAAGAGGCTGAAACTCGCAACCAAGCCGAACACCTTGTCTATATGACAGACAAGAATCTGAAAGAGCTTGGCGATAAAGTGCCGAGCGACCTGAAACTGACCATAGAAAACGCTATGAATGATGTGCGCGAAGCGCTGAAGTCAAACGACATGAGTCGTATCAAGACTGCAACCGAAAGACTGCAGCAGGAATCATATAAGCTTTCGGAGATGCTTTACCAACAGGCTTCGCAGCAGGCTGGCACCGGGGCTGCGGCTGGTTCGACCGGCAGCACAGAGACCACATCCGGCAGTGGTGGTGATGAAGGCGTTATAGACGCAGAGTTCAAAGCCGAATAATAAAAAATAAAAACAAAACCTATAAAAAGGAGGCATCGAAAATGGTACTGGCACGATGGGATCCATTCAAAGATCTTGAAGAGCTTCAAGAACGCGTGAACCGGGTGTTCCAGGATCATTTTGGCAGGGGACATGCCGGAGAACGCACTTGGGCTCCGATTGTGGACATTTACGAAGATGAGAACAACATAGTTCTTAGAGCCGAACTGCCTGGTATGCGGAAAGAAGACATAAACATAGAAGTTACTAAGGACTCTTTGAGCATTACCGGCGAGCGTAAGTTCGACTCTGACGATAAGAAAAACTATGTGAGAGTCGAAAGACCATACGGGCCATTTGCGAGAACATTCGCTATAAATGCGCCGTTTGACGCTTCTGCTGTCAAAGCAAGCTACAAAGACGGCATTCTTGAACTGACAATTCCGAAATCTGAGGAAGTTAAGCCTAAGAAGATAGAGGTTGTAGCTGAATAAACCGAAAATGATTGTGCGGCGATGTGCACTTGTGCACATCGCCGCACAACAAGCCTTCCCAAAACTTGCAATTTAAAACTACTAATACAGTGGTGCTGCTATGCCGACGGGATATAAGGACTATTACGCAATATTGGGTGTAAGCAGAGATGCCACCGATAAGCAGATAAAAGCTGCTTATCGCAGGCTTGCGCGCAAATACCATCCCGACGTCAACCCCGGCGACAAAGCAGCCGAAGAAAAATTCAAAGAGATCAGCGAAGCTTACGAAGTGCTCTCAGACAAAGAGAAACGCGCCCAATATGACCGATTTGGTCAGTATTGGCAACAGGGCAGCGCACAGCCACCACCTGGATGGGGTGGGGGTGACGGATTCGGCGGATTTACGTTCGTAGATGGAGCCGGCGGTTTGGACGATATTTTTGAGATGTTCTTCGGAGGCGGCGGCCGCAAGGGACACAGCACGGGATGGACTACGGCGCGCGGCAGAGATCTCGAATACGAGATAGAAGTCTCGCTTGAAGAAGCCTTCTCCGGTGCGACAAAAGTGTTCAACCTGAATGGAAGAAGGATCGAGGTAAAGATACCGAAGGGCGTAAAAAATGGCTCTAAAATACGCTTGGCAGGACAGGGTGAACCGGGTGCCGGAGGCGAATCAGGAGACCTTTACTTGGTCGTTAAGCTAAGGCATCATCCAAGATTCGAAGTCAAAGATAGCGATCTTTACACTGAAGTCAAAGTGCCTTATACGACGGCTGCGCTTGGTGGCGAAGTCCAAGTGCAGACTCTTTCTGGAAACGTGAGCATGAAGATACCTGCCGGAACGTCCAGTGGGCAGACATTTCGACTTGCGGGGCAGGGAATGCCTCATTTAAGAGGCGCCGGACGCGGCGATTTGTACGTGAAAGTCAGTATAACCGTACCGAAAACACTTACACCGCGCGAGCGCGAACTATTGGAGGAGCTTGCGAGGTTACATAAATAATTTTGAGTAACAAAAACTTTGGTTGAAACGCAGGGGGTGATTGCATGCCTCCAATTGAAAAAGATGAACCGTTATATATGATAGGGGTTGCTGCAAGCCTGTGCGAAATGCATCCGCAGACCCTCAGGCTATATGAACGGCTCGGGTTAGTACAGCCGAAACGCCTTAGGGGAAAAGCCAGGATGTATTCACAGGCTGACATCGAACGTCTGCAGAAAATTCAAAGGCTCACCAGACAGATGGGCGTAAATCTGGCTGGCGTAGAGATAATCCTCAATCTGCTCGACAAAATAGAGCAGATGCAAGAGCAAATGGATAACGAAATAGAGAGAATTCGCCGAGAGATGGAAGCCGAAATGAAACGAAGACTCGGCGAACTAAAGAATCAGCCGCCGTCCTAACCTGTCCCCGCCAGTTCCATGCGTCTGTCCCCAAACTCCAACTGCCGACACATTTCCCATCCACCGTCAGTTGGCTATTGCAAATAGACCGTAGCAAAACGCTTCAGCTGTATCAGTAAATAGAACCCGCTCTTAATCCCAAGCAGTCAGAATAGCCTCAATATTCTCAAGCGACGTCAGATCATCCACTTCTGCTTGTCCAATAAGCCCTGCGCCGTTTACACATAAACTCTGTTTCATGCGCTCGGCTGCGGCGCGAATATCATCTGGCGTGCCATGGGGCACTGTGTGCTGTCTATCCAACTCGCCCCAAAAAGTTATCCTTCCAGCAAATCGCTTGCCCACTTCCTCCGGACCACCCATACACCATATCTGACTATTCAATGCATCAACGCCAATCTCTATAAGATCATCAATTATCTCGTATATCACACCGTCAGAGTGGAAAAATACATACTTGCCGGCGCTTTTACATATACCCACCAGTTCCTTGTAAACAGGCTTGATAAACTCGCGCCATATTCTAGGCGGTATAAGAAGCTGCTGCTGCGACCCAAAATCATCAGCAAATGTTACGCCGTTGACATCCCCTTTGACCACCATGCTCACCTGTGTGCCAAAGAAATCAAGCAGCATATCCCTCAACCGATAGATCTCTGGCTTGCCGTCCATGAGATCGTACATAACATTTTCCATGCCCCGCAGCCAGCACATCCTATGAAAGAAATCTCCTCCCCAGCCATTCCAAAACTTGCCTGGCTCAGGATGCGCAGCTATATCACTCTCAACACTCTTCTTAAGCCAATCAAATGGCGGCTTCAATGTGTCAAGTGCACGGTAGTCCTCAAGTGGATACTTCACGACCATACCGAATATGCCGGGATTACAGTTAAACCATACACATCCCCATTCGTCGGTATATTCGCCTGGCATTAGGCGTCCGTCAAGATTGTTCAGATCATGCCTACGCCGAACGAAATCTATTGGATACTTATCCAGCAGATCATCCACCGCGCCGTTGTGCCGCATATAGACCGTTGGAAGCGTCCAAAGATCGGTAGGTATGCGATCCGGCTTGCCAAATGTAATAGTTGCTATAACTCGCTCAACAGAATCCAAACAACCGCCCTCCAAACTATCTACTTTCTTACTAGTATAAAATCATCGTCTTTCTCGTCCAGCGCAAAAAGAACCCCGCACATCCTGCATCTGCTTTCAGTACCTATCTCAGGAGAAGCGCCAAATTCAACCGCCCATCCGCACACCGGACAGAAAAACCTGACCTCATGCGAACCATTCTCTATAGACTTTATGACATACGTAAGCCCATTCACATGCCCACGTTCAGCGCGCGAAAGCTCTTTAAAAAGCCCCTTTACCTGCTCGTCCTCAGCCTGACCCGCAAACTCGTGGTAAAGCTTCGTAGCATCTGCTTCGAACGCAAGATCAGCTCGCAGCATTGCAAGGTTAGTTTTCTGTCCCATAATCTGCTCGCCTTCGTAAACCATCGTCGGCAGCTCAGGAGCCTCAACCCTAGATACCTCGCTCAGATCACCGCCAAGCCTCTCTATATTAGCCACAAGCTCCTCTTCATGTCCCTGCTCATTCCGCATAAGTCCTTCAAACAGAGCAAAAAACGCTGGATCAGCCGTCATGTCGCGATGTTCACGATACCGCGCAACTGCCGCAATCTCCAAGCTAAGCGACTTATACAAATTCCCAAGATCACTCATAGAAAACACTCCAATCTCAAAGTTATGTACTACTCGCCTCGCTCAAGCGCCAGAGTCATTGTCGGCGCGTCGCAGACCTCCGGCGGACCAAAATACTGAATAGGCCCTGGGAATATGTACTCGTCGCCCAATGCCCATTTCTCACGATTAGCCGCAAAGGTCTTAAACGGCTTGCCGTTCAAATCAACCAGCGCCTTCTTAATCACCGGCACCCGCTTACCCTTGCGAGTTTCCATATTCAGCATCATAGTTACAGGCACTCCGCCCGCCACCCAATCCACCGCAGCGCGCGTAGTGTTCATTATATTAACTGTATAGCCAGTCAATCCAGCTCTCACAAGCTGTGCAGCCGCATAGCCCAACGAATAGCAATAATCAGCGTCATAGTTCGTAGGCATTGCGCATCTGCCTTCATAGCCAAAGAAATGCGAAAGCGAGCTGAACTTAACCTTGATCCCTTCGTGTTCCTCTATATGCCTTATCCTATCCGAAACCAAGTCAATGAGCAGCCTCTCAGTCTCCACCTGCGAAAGCGGTACATTGCCATGGCTATCACGTGTGAGCAAAACCTCCTGAATATCCGACGGCAAAGAGCTATAAACCCGCGCGCTGTGATCGCTCAACTGAGTGCTCAGATACTGCACGCGCTCAGAGTGATCTGCCAGCGAATGGATATACTTCTCTTCTCTACCCAGAATATCGCTCAGCTCATCAATCATTACCTTAATCTCTGGTATGAACTCCGGCAGCCCTTCAGGCACAATCAAAACACCATAATGCCTCCCATCCTTAGCCCGTTTAACAATCACATCAACTATGTAATCAACCACTTCCTGCAGCGTTGTCCCGTTAGCCTCAATCTCCTCAGATATAAGCGCTATATTGGGGTGAGTCTGCAGAGCGCATTCCAACGTAACATGGCTTGCCGAGCGCCCCATAAGCCGTATAAAGTGCCAGTACTTAACAGCCGACATTGCATCTCGACAGATATTCCCAATAAGCTCAGCGTAAGTCTTACAGGCAGTGTCAAACCCAAAAGATGCCTCGATATACTCGTTCTTCATATCGCCATCAATAGTCTTAGGCACACCTATTATGCAGGTCTTAGCGCCTTCGCCCTTCAGATACTCAGCAAGCACTGCCGCATTAGTGTTAGAATCATCTCCACCGATTATAACAAGCCCATCCAGCCCCATCTCCTGAAAGTTTGCCTTGCAGGCTTGCAGCTCTTCCGGCTTCTCGATCTTATCGCGCCCGGTCTTAATTATGTCAAACCCGCCGGTGTTGCGATAACGATTTATAGTCTCGGCATCAAGCTCCACATACTTGCCATGTATAACCCCAGCCGGACCCTTCAAAAACCCATAAAGCCTGCTGTCAGGATTTGCATCCTTCAGCGCATCAAAAATACCGGCTATTACATTGTGACCGCCCGGAGCCTGTCCGCCGGATAGAACCACTCCAACCTTCAACGGCGCTCTGCTCAGATCCCCTTCGCCCTCAACCAATCTAACTATCGGCTGCCCATAGGTGTTAGGAAACCGGCTTCTTATCTCGTCTTTGTCGAACGCCGGCTCAGTCGGCTTGCCATACTCGATATGAAAACTGCCTGAACGAAGCGCCTTCGGCAGCTTCGGCTGATACTCTGCCCGCTTCTCTTGAAGTGCTGACATCTCACTGCCCATTAATATCAAAACCTCCTGAATGTATTTGGTGTAAGACTTTTTCGATGGAACATCAACAGCACAAACACCGCGTCTGTCTTCTAAAACACAACAAATTATTATAACTCCAGAAACCCTCATTTTACAAAAATATCCCGCATTGCGCATCAAAAACTTCACTATGACACGCTCAACCTTGACTGCTTGCAGCGTTTCCGGTAAGCTAGCGTTGATAAAAACGAGTAAAAACACATATAAAAAATAAAAAGAGGTAAGTTGATGAAGGAATTCGATGTTCAATCCAATCTCGCCCAGCTTGCTGCAAATACAATCCGACTACTGTGTGTAGATATGGTAGAGAAAGCCAAATCCGGTCATCCGGGAATGCCGTGCGGCGCTGCGGACTATACCCTTGTGCTTTGGACAAAATTCCTGCGATATAATCCCACTGTGCCGGACTGGCCTGATAGAGACAGATTTGTGCTTTCTGCAGGGCATGGATCAACACTGCTTTACGCAATGCTGCATCTAGCCGGCAATCCCAACATGACCATAGATCAATTAAAAAACTTCCGGCAGTGGGGCAGCTTGACTCCTGGACACCCAGAAGCCTGCCTGCCATGCGGCATTGAAACAACAACTGGACCATTGGGGCAGGGGATTGCAAATGCAGTTGGTATGGCGATAGCGCGCGAGATGATGGCTGCAAGGTTCAATCGCCCAGGATACCCGATAATATCCCACAAAGTGTTCACTATAGCCGGAGATGGCTGCCTGATGGAAGGCATTTCACACGAAGCAGCATCGCTGGCTGGACATCTGGGACTTGGAAACCTGATTCTCATTTACGACGATAACCACATCACCATAGAAGGCTCAACAGACCTGGCATATTCCGACGATGTAGAGCTTAGGTTCAAGGGCTATGGGTGGCATGTGCAGAAAATAGATGGACATGACCGAAAAGCTGCCGAGATTGCTATTCGTGCTGCGTGCGAAGAAACCGAAAAACCAAGCATCATCATCGCTCGCACTCATATAGCATGCTGTGCGCCAACCAAGCAGGATACAAAAGAAGCTCATGGCGAGCCGCTAGGCGCCGAAGAAGTTGCCAAGATGAAAGAATGCCTTGGCTGGCCCGCCGATCAGACATTCTTCGTGCCGGATGATGTAAGAAATCTGTTCGAAGAAGTCAGGGATGAACAAGAAAAAACGTTCCAGAAATGGACCGAAATGTTCATGCGATATCGCAGTGAATATCCAGAACTTGCAGAACTTTGGGACAGGATGATGAACAAAGAAGTGCCGGAAGACATAACCGATCAACTTATGTCGGCAGTAGATACTTCAAAAGAGATGGCAAGCAGAGAATCTGGCGGCATAGTGATGCAGAAAGCCGCAGAGTTAGTGCCATCGCTGGTTGGAGGCTCGGCTGATCTGGCACCGTCAACTAAAACATGGATAAAAGATTCAAGCGCCCTACAAAAAGGCGATTTCTCTGGTCGCAACTTCCATTTTGGCGTGCGTGAACATGCGATGGGGGCAATAATGAACGGTTTGGCAGTGTACGGCGGCTTTATACCGTTCGGCTCGACTTTCCTTGTATTTTCTGACTACATGCGCCCAGCAATAAGACTTGCCGCTATGAATCACAGTCAAACTATTTACATATTCACCCATGACAGCATTTTTGTTGGCGAAGATGGTCCAACACATCAGCCAATTGAACATCTTGCAAGCCTTAGAGCAATACCCGGCATTACCGTTATACGTCCGGCTGATGCAGCAGAAACAGCGGTTGCTTGGTCGGTTGCGCTTAAAAACTCAAACCGCCCAACTGCACTTGCTCTATCACGCCAGAAGCTGACGCCGATTAATCCTGACAACCCGGGGATTGCAAAAGGGTTGGAAAAAGGCGCTTATGTAGTATCTGAAACCCCGGGCGATGAAATTCACGCCATATTAATAGCAAGCGGTTCAGAAGTGGCAGTTGCCATCGGTGCTCAGAAAATACTTGCTCAAAAAGGCTTCCTGTGTAGGGTAGTCTCTATGCCAAGCTTCGAACTGTTCGAAGAGCAGGACGACGAATATAGAGAAAGCGTGCTGCCTTCAGCTATAGAAACACGAATAGCAATCGAAGCTGGTTCTCCTTTCGGCTGGAGCCAATATACAGGGCTTTGGGGTATAGTGATTGGAATGGAACGCTTCGGCGCATCTGCGCCAGCAGGAGTGCTTGCTGAGAAATTCGGCTTTACACCGGAATATGTGGCATCAGTAGTTGAAGAATATCTCACTAGTCTGATGGACTACTGCGAATGCGAAGAAGATCACGACTGCTGCAATTAGTATGTGTGAATTGTGGGTAAAAATGGCTTAGAAGAAAACCCTTTTGGAGGAGCAAAATGACAAATATACCTGAAGATCCAAACGCAGTTTTGGAAATGGCTATTGCCAACGAGATAGAGGGCAGAAATATACTGCTCAACGGACGCGACTCTTCGCTCACGCCACTAGGCAAATCAACCTTCGAGTTCTTGGCTAACGAAGAACTGAAGCATATTGAGCTGATTAAAGAGTTCGCCAAGACGCTCAACGGCGTAGAAGAATGGGATGCCAACAAAATGAAATCCATCTCGTTTGCAGAAGCTGGCGCAAGAATAAAAGGCATATTCGAACGCTTTGCATCACAGTTCGAATCGGTAAGCCAGAGCGATAATGAACGGCTCGAAACCTACCAAGTAGCTATGGACATGGAAAAACGTGGCTATGACTTCTATTCAGAAGCCGCCGAGAAAGCATCAGACGAGAGATCAAAAGCGCTTTTCAAATTCCTTGCAGGAGAAGAAGAAAAACATTACACTATGATTCAAGATACGTACGAATTTTTGAAGCATCCGGACAGCATTTTGGCTATGGAAGAGCGCTGGATGCAGACATAAAGATATAGATATAAAGATAACAGCACAAAACAAAAAGGTGGGGGTGCAGAGAGATGGCTGAACCTCTGTCGGCAGTATTAAACAAATGCGCCGGATGGGGACCATTGGTGATCCGAGTTGTGCTTGGAGTCATATTCATCGCCCACGGCTCTCAAAAGCTTTTTGGTGCGTTCGGCGGTCCTGGGATCAAAGGCGTCGCTGGGTTTATGACCAATCTGGGAATGGCGCCTGGTATTCTGTGGGCATGGATTCTTGCGCTAACTGAATTCGTAGGCGGAATTGCGCTAATATTGGGCTTATTTACTAGCATAGCCAGCGCAGGATTGATCATAGCTATGTTGGTGGCGATAATCAAAGTCCATGCACGAAACGGCTTCTTCCTATCACAAGAGAAAATGGGGTTCGAATACAACCTCGCGCTCATCGCAATGGCTGTCTCGCTCATACTATCCGGACCTGGCAAGTTCTCAATAGACAAGCTGATAAGATGGAAATGGTGAGCGACAGCCAAAATCGTAAACAAGCCGACTGGGCACGCATCATAATAGCTTCAGTTGCAGGTGCGGCAGCGGCAGTGTTATTAGGCTTCGCGCTAAGTTTGCTTGCAGCAAAGTTCGGGCTAGGTATTCTAAGGCCTTCAGGCTCTACAGAATCCAACTCCAACGAAACACTGGCAAGAGCAGGAATTAATTTTCTTATCTCTCATCATGTAACAATCGTAGGCAGAGGCGCAACCACTTGGCTTGAGATTAACTGGCCGATTACACTTTGGGCGATAATACCTGCTGTCAGCCTTGTACTCGGCGGCTATATTTGCTCGCTTATTGTAGGCAGAAAATCAGGCGGCTTCACTGTTGGCGCCGTTGTAGCCATCCCTTACACCGCATTTCTAATTATAATGAGCCCTTACTGCACGGCTGTATCAAAATCTGTTCAGATGCCAAATCTGCCAGCCAAAGGGGTTGAGTTCGATTTCAGCATACTGCCGAATGCAGTAAAACTGCAGACTCTGCCGGTTGACATTATAACAGCGGGATTAGTATTCGGAATATTGTTCGGAGGCTTAGGCGCTTTAGGCGGAATCCGGAGCTGGGTAAAACTATTATTCTCGCCGGAGTTACCTAGGTCGTCATGGATTCGCGGCGCGTTGGCAGCATTGGTTTTTGGCTATTTTACAATGTCTATTCTCGCCTTCGGCATAACCGCTGTAACACACCAATGGTCGTCAGCAGATCTTATTCCCACTGTAACTGGCAATTTCTACGGAATAGCACATGGAGCATCTTTGAAAGTTATTCGCTCCAACACTGTATCTTCGCAGGGCGGATTTTCGAAAGGCGGCTCGGTCGAGTTTGAATCAAAGAATGTTCTGCCTACTACTACGGTAATTGCACTGGGTATAATCCCTGCATTTTGGCTTTTAATAGGCGGACGCATTGCCGGAGCGAGATCAGGTAAATCGTTTTTTGTGAATTCGGTAGAGATGGCCGGATTTTATGCGCTGTGTATGGTGGCAACATCTGCTCTTTTTTCTTTTGCGCTGTCGCAAATGAATACAGTCGGAGACGCTCCAGTAAAAACAACCATTCTGCTCTCGCTTGCGCCTACTCAGGTATTCATCGGTTCATTCGCAATTGCTTTAGTATTTGGTACATTAGGTGCATTCTGGAGTCAATTGAATGCACATTCGTAACTTCACTAACATAAACGTAGAAGAGCTTCTGCTCAAATCTGTAGAATCCTTCGAACATAGCGACTTGCATGTAGAAATACGCTATTGCCCAAAAGGCTCCGGAAGATTTGCATCAGGCACTTACTACAGATATACAAAAACATTTCCGCAAGGCAAATTCATTCGTCTGCGCATAAACAGAAACAACACCTACCCAGTAAAAGTGGGATTTAAAATCTCCAAATATCAAAGATATTTCGACTCAGAAGGCAACCTCATAATTATTCAGAAACAGCGAATTGAAGATATGAACACTCCCGAGCACCTATTGCTCGCTATATTTCTGCATGAGTTCTCTCACTATCTCGATCATATCGAAGGCAGAAACGGAAACTACAAACAAACCAAAGCAGATAAGTTTGCCGCAGCACAATTAGAGCAGCTTGGCATAATCGAAAAACCATCGCGCCGCGCCAAAAAACAACCAGAAGCAAAATCGGCTCATCCATAAAAACATAGATGAGCCGAAGTCACCCAATTATTCTATTATCCTAACTAGCCACCTAAACTGCTACATCTCAGCAGCTTTCCTTATCACCGGATCTAATCCGCTGAATCGCTCCATATACTGAGCGCGATCCAGCCTAAGTTCCCCAACCAGATATTCTATCTGATCTTTATCATAAAATCTGGACAGCTCAAACCTCGACATATCCACACCTTCAACAGCCTTTGGCGTCTCAACCATCCAATACGGATCTTCCTGCCACTCAATAGTGCCTCTGGCTATCCCACGGATAATCGAAGCCATCTCCGGTATCTGCACTCTTGTAACACGCTGCTTCACATGCCGCGAGCCATCCAGATCGCGAATTACCACCTCGCCAACGCCGCCTGTGTTCAACATATAGCACTCTATTTTATCAGAATGCCGCTTCACGAACTCGTAAAATATGTTGCCTTCCTGCGACTCATCACCTATGATGAACGGGTTAGTGCCAACCTCACGAACAGACTCTCCCGCACGCCTAGGATCAGACCCTGAGCTTTCTATAGACTCTCCCAACATAAACGCAGCAGCCGCCTGTTCAGGAGTAAGTTTAGAGCATATCGGCACCACAGTGTTGCGCCGAACTATAAACGCCATAATCAATCCGTCAAGCTCGTCAACCGGCGGCAGGTTTATTGAGCTACTCATATAATCCCCAAGATCCGTCCTCTGAATAATGCCTCGACCGTTGCCAGTGAGCGTCTGATCATCAAAGTGCACATTACCCTTATAATCCACCATAACATTCTCTAGAATAGCGTCGGGGGCAGTAGCAGCCTTATAAAGCAGCGGCTGAATAGCTGGGTCCAACCCCTCAGTTTTTATATAGAAGCCGCGCTCAGTACCAAGAGCAGAACCGTCCTTGTCCCAAAACACTACGTCGTCTTGTACTATTTCAACTCCTTCGCCTTCCCCATTTAGGTCATGATTATGGCATGAATGGGTTGTCTTACCTGTAGCGGTAAGTCCAAAAATCACCATCCCAAGCTTCCGCAGCTTTCCATCCCTGCCGCGTGCTCTTATTATCTTCGTGCCGGCATGCAGTCCAAGCATCCCGCGCTGCTTGGCATGCCACATACCCATCCTCAGAAAACCCTTCTTCGCTTCGCCATAATAGTCTGACCCCAGAACATAGGTAACTCCTATCTCAGGGAATACCAATATCTGCCTATCCTTCTCCTGCCACTCCGGTATAAATACAATGTTGAACTCCGGACCTACATAATCAGGCTTGGGAAACAGCGTCTGGTTCACCATATGCGCCAGCCTCACCATCTCTTTACGGTATGTCGAAATGTAAAGCGTACAGCGAGGCGCGAACCTATCATTATCGCCCATCGTGCTTTCAACACTTACGAACGGCGCCTTTTTTATGTAGCTGTGAACAAGCTTCAGAGTTTCTGGAAGTCCCTCGATTATCTCGCGGCGCTTTTGAGTAAGCGAGGTCTGTGCAACATTCGGTCCTCCAACATAAACCGTAACCGCCGCACTGCGATTTTTTATGCTTGAGACGAAGTTGTAGTTGTTGTACTTAGTTCTAATTCCGAACTTCTCAGCCTCCGCCCTTATCTCTTCAGGCGTAGGTCTGCTTACGTTCGGCTGGTTGGCAAGCTCGGCTACAGCAGCCGAAACCTGCGTTAGCAGCGCATTATCCAATTTTATCTACCTCCGTACAGAAATCCATCCGGGCCAAGGCTTCGCGCATGCGTGACAATTTGCCCGGCAGACAACAGCCGGAAGCTCGGCTACATGCTTACTAAAGAAACACTCACCGCGCTGCCTGGTCTGTTAGATCACTTTATTTTACAACCCCAATCAGCTCGGGTCAATGTACAACAAATGCACAGCATAATACAAGGCTTCAGTGGAATAATTCACGCTTATGCATGCTCAGCTTTCTATCATCAGATTCGCTAATCTAATTTATATCTTCTAATCGTGCAGCAGCGTACGGTTTTTTGAGAATAGATTTTTATTTTTGTAAGAAACGAATCCTTCTCAGCTTGAGCGTGGAAATAGTTCGTTTTTGCGTATATAAATATTTTGTCCGACCAGCGGTCTGTAAAAATCTTCCTCCATAATTACAAGGCAGCAACTGGGGAGAAAATTAGAGTCTAAACAGCTAATTTTCTGTGAATTTTTTGCGAAAATCTGCGCCAGACAGCACGATAAGCGTTTTTATCTTACAAGTCTATTCATCTGTCTAGAACAGGCGAAGCTGAGCATCTTTATGGAATAACATGCTTTACCAAGTTTTATTTTCGCGCAGCCAGTCTATCAATGCCTGCATTTCTTTAGGCACATCACACTCAAAACTGAGTCTTTCACCGCTCACCGGATGATCAAAAGACAGTTTATATGCATGAAGCGCCTGCCCCCCAAGCGCGCTGCACAACCTTTCAAACTCAAGCCGCTGTTTCTCTCCACACGCCGCCGGAAGCCTTCTATTCCCCCCATATACTGGATCGCCTACTACCGGATGACCGATATAAGAGCAGTGCACTCTTATCTGATGCGTGCGACCAGTTCTCAAAGACGCTTCAAGCAATGTAAACCCCTTGAATCTTTCCTTCACGCTGAGATCAGTAACCGCCTGTCTTCCTCGACCGTCCTGTGTAACAACAGCCATCTTCTTTCTATCCGATGGATGCCGTCCTATCGGCGCATCAACTATAGCCTTCTCAAACTTCGTCTCGCCCCATACCAATGCCAGATAAACTCGCCCCGCAGTGCGCTTCTGAAGCTGTTGCTGAAGGCTTCTGTGAGCCAAATCATTCTTAGCAACCGCTATAAGCCCCGATGTATCTTTATCCAGCCTGTGCACTATTCCTGGCCGCTCTACGCCACCCACACCCGACAAACTATGAACCTTCGCAAGCAGCGCGTTCGCAAGCGTTCCGCTGGGTGACCCCGGCGCCGGATGCGTAGTCATCCCTCTGGGCTTATTAACCACAACAACGTCTTCGTCTTCATAAATTATCTCTATATCCAGATCCTCCGGCACAATATCACTCGGCGAAGCCTCTGGAATCACTACTTTTATCTCATCTCCCTGCCTAACTTTGAAACTCGGCTTCTCCAAACCCCCATTCACAAGCACGCAGCCGCTCTCAATCAGCCTAGAAACCGCCGACCGCGACACATCAGCAAGACGCTCAGCAATCCAAACGTCAAGCCTTTCACCAACATCTTCGCTCACTCTAAACTTCTCTATTCGCCCAGACATCTACTTGGCTGCCAAAAACAAGATTTTCGCAAAATCTGAACCACTCCACCCATATTCGCCGATTAGACACATAACGAAGAAAGTCCTTCGCAACCCGAATCTGACACAAGATTTGGAGATAGCACACCAAACATTGTATAATCAACTACCATGCAAGATCCTGCTATACATCAATTCTTAATTGCGCTGCTACGAAGTGTCACCGCGCTTCTTATCGTGCTCAATCCAATTGGCTTAGTGCCGATTGTGGCATCTGTTATAGGCGATCTTGATCTGCGCCAGCAAAGACGCATGGTTCGCCAGATAGTGCTGATAGGCTCAATGCTTCTGCTGGTCTTCACATTTGCAGGCACAGGGATATTAGCAATATTCCGCATCACAATAAATGATCTGAGAATCGCCGGTGGACTGCTGCTGCTTTCAATAGGCTTCAGCTTCGTGTTAAAAGGCTCCATTACTTCAGACTCGAAGCTTCGTTCCAATCGTTCACCTGCTCCCATAGCATCGCCTATACTAGTTGGACCCGGCGCTATAACCACAGCAGTAGTGCTTGTAGCCACTAACGGCGTTTTAGTAACATCTGCCGCTGTGGCTATAGTATCTGCTATTACATGGCTTATTTTTCGGTGGACGCCTTCTATATTCAAATCAATAGGCGAAAGCGGCGCAGATGTTATTGTTCGCATAATGGGGATACTGCTTGCCGCAATAGCAGTAGTTTACGTTCGCGAAGGCATAGTAGGCATAATAAAGAGCTTTAGATAAAGGCGCTAGACTCAAAACGCTATGCGAAAATCCGGAAATTCACCTGTTGCCGGCAGCCTAACCGATATAACATCTCTAACAAACGCACCGGAAGGGCCTCTTCTTAGTTCCTTCTCGAATAGATTAATCTTGTATTCTTCTCCCTCCGCCACAACCTCAACATCTCCGCCCGGCACATTTCGCACATAGCCAGTAATACCAAGCGCCTCGGCATGTCTAACAGCAAAGTAGCGATATCCAACACCCTGAACCGTGCCTTTAACCACAGCACGAAGGCGAATCATCCCGCCGACACCTCATTCAGAATACATTCGAACTGCTTCGTCAATAGTCTTCGCAGCCTGCAGCACCTGACGCAGCTCACCAATCGCCAGCATAGAAGCAGCATCCGAAAGAGCCTTCTCCGGCTCAGGGTGCACTTCCATAAAAAGCGCATCCACTCCAACAGCAACAGCAGCTCGGACAAGGCAAGGAACAAACTCTCTAGCGCCGCCGGACGCATCACCCCTGCCTCCAGGGCGCTGAACGCTGTGCGTGGCGTCAAATACCACCGGATAACCAAGCGACCTCATCACCGGCAGAGAACACATGTCAACAACCAACATATTGTATCCAAAGCTCACACCGCGCTCAGTAAGCATCAAATCTCTACCGCCGGCAGACTCAAATTTATCAACCACATTACGCATATCCCACGGTGCAAGAAACTGCCCCTTCTTTATATTAACCGGCCTGCATGTTCTCGCCGCGGCAACAATTAAATCTGTCTGTCTGCATAAAAACGCAGGTATCTGCAGGATATCAACAACCTCAGCCGCAGGTTCAGCCTGCCAGCTCTCGTGAATATCGGTCAGCACAGGTAGCCCAGTTTTCGACTTTATCTCTGCCAGAATCTCAAGACCTTTCTCAAACCCAGGACCTCTGTAAGAAGAACCCGAAGTTCTGTTGGCTTTATCAAAAGATGCTTTGAAAACGTATGGCATCCCCAAATCAACGCATACGCCTTTTACTTTCTCTGCTATATCAACACAAAGATCCAGCGACTCTATAACACATGGACCTGCAATCAGCGCAAGCTCACTGCCGCCGCCTATTGAAAAATTACCAACTTTTACAGATTTAGTAATGACAGCCACTCAATTTCACCTTCTTGTTTTTTGACCCTAATAATCTTACACCAAACCAACAGGAAAACCTTCTCCCGCCGACACAAAAGCCAACGGCCGACGGATACCCGTCGGCCGCCGCGGATTGTAAATAGTCCTGCCAAACTCTAATCGAGAGTCATCTCCGATATAGTTGTACGGTTTTTGCGCTGCAGAAGCACAAGAGCCGTATCGCCGCTCTTCAATCCAGACACAACTTTATCGAACTGCGCCACACTGCTCGTGGGCTGACCATTTATCTCTAAGATCACATCACCAGCCATAATAGGCGGATTAGCTCTGCCAGCGGCGCTGTCGGCTTCAACACTCTTAACCACAACACCCTTAGTGCCTTCCGGCACTCCAAGCTGTTTAGCGATGTTGTCGGTAAGCTCATCTACCGAAATCCCTAGTTTGGTCTTTCCACCTGGCGTTACGGCCTTGCCGACATCAGGCGCCTCACCAATGGTTACATCTAAAGTCTGGCGCTTCTTGTCTCTGAAGATAACCACCTTCACAGTAGTGCCGGGTTTGATAGCGGCAACAATTTTGCGCAGATCAAGAGAATTCTCAACCGGCTTGCCAGCAACCTCAACAATCACATCCATCGGCTTTATCTTGGCTTTCGCAGCCGGCGTGCCTTCGTCAACAGAGTTAACAAGTGCGCCTTTGTCGATCCCCAGCGTCTTCGCAGCCTCAGGGCTTATATCCTTCGGCTCAACTCCCAGATAACCTCTCACAACTCTGCCATGCGCTATAAGCTGATCAAGAACAAACTTGGCAGTATTAGAAGGGACAGCAAACCCAATCCCGGCATTCGCACCCGATGGCGATTCTATGATTGAGTTGATACCAATAACTTCCCCGTTGATGTTTACAAGCGGACCGCCGGAGTTTCCAGCATTGATAGACGCATCGGTCTGGATTAGATCCGGATAATACCTCGCGCCTCCATCCGTCTCAGGGTCCGGCACCACTGCTTCCCTCGTAAGAGCGCTTATAACGCCGACCGTAACCGTATTTGTAAGGCCAAACGGACTTCCTATCGCTATTGCCCATTGTCCAACTTTCACTTTGTCAGAATCGCCGAGCTTTGCAGCAGGAAGCCCTTTCGCATCTATCTTGATTACGGCGAGGTCGGTGCGAGGATCTCTCATCACCTTGCCTTGGAACTTCCTGCCATCATTGAGCTTAACTGTAACCCTATCTGCACCAGCAACCACATGATCGTTGGTGAGTATATAGCCATCTTCTCTTACTATTACTCCAGAACCTGCGGCAATCTGCTTTCTGGTTTGACCGCCGGGAGGATTAGGAAACCCTGGAAAACCTGGGAACCCCTTGAAAAACTCATCAATGTCTGGCTCAATTGGCACAGTTTTAGTGCTTTCGGCAGTTATGTAAACGACTGAAGGTTTAAGCTGCTCAGCCACAGAAACAAAAGCATTCTGAAGCGTCAATACTGCGGTTTTGTCCACAGCATCAGCAGCATAGCTCGGCTGAACCGCCATCCTACCTGCAACAATGGCAACGCCAGCCAAAAGAAAGACCGTCAAAATAACAAACGCAATCCTACCTTTGTAACTTCTCACCTGTACATCAGTCCTCCTTATAATTGATTATTTATTGAGTTGATCAGGCGCTCAATATCTTTTGCGCGCGAGGTAATTATTCCCATGATTATTAGACGATAACACGGTTACGGTGCTTCAAAACTGGCAAATGTAAGCATTGAAGGTTCCACAACCCCCGAAGGATTATCGCTGCGCGCAAAAACGAGCGGCCTTGCATGAACAGGCGGCTCATAAGATATTGGCGCTGTTATGTTTATGCTCGGCAGTCCCATCATCTCGGAATAAAAAGATGCCCTGCCAGATGCTATATCTGCAGTCGCAAACGGCTTGGACACAAGCACAACAAGAACAATCCCAAGCGCAGCACATCCAACGGTGATCGGCGTAAGATAAGCGCGCCCGTAGCTTACAAGCCTGTTCCAAAGTCGCAGATAAACCGGCACCGTTACCTCGTCTAGTCTGCTCAGTATCCGAGCACCTAGATCTGGGCGAGGTTTGGCTGTAGAAAGCCTAGAAAGCATAAACTTTGTTCTGCGGACTGACTCGTAATCCTCCGCACACTCTCTACAAACGCCGATGTGTTTTCTCACCTCAAGCATCTCGGCTCCAGTAAGCTCCCCATCTATGTAGGCTGAGATCAAATGTGAAACTCTTCGGCAGTTCATCTTTTTCACCTACCTTCTTCCAAAAAAGCGCCGAATGATTTAAGCCGATCCCGAAGAAGCTTTCTACCACGATGCAGCCGCGACCTAACTGTGCCTATCGAGCAGCGCATCGCATCCGCAATCTCCTCATACGAAAGCCCTTCTATATCGGCATAAATAACAGCAAGCCTAAAGCCCGGCGGCAGAGAATTGAGCGCCGCCTGAATACTTGCATCCATCTCTTTCGAGATAATCTGCTCCTCAGGACCTCCGGACTCATCCGCAATATCTGGTATCGCCTCGCCGTCATCTGTTGACACAGGCTGATCCAACGATCTTATCTGCGCTTTAGGCTTCCGGCGAAGCATATCTATAAACGCATTTGATATTATTCTATACAGCCAACTCTCAAAAGGAAGTTCTCTGCGATACTGATCAAAAAACCGAAAAGCTCTTATAAAAGCTTCCTGAGTTAGATCTTCGGCATCGGCATGGTTGCCAGTCATGCGATAGGCTATGTTATAAGCCTGCTTGTGATGTCGCTGCACAAGCTCATCAAACAGATTCCTGTCAACCCGTTCTGAAGCCGCTGCCGCAGATGTCGTCAGCTCCACTGATTCTTCCTCCGTTTCATTTTTATTACGCCGGAGCACTGATTATAAGTTCCCATCTAAGATGTAATAAAATTATACCCCATTTCTAATTCTAAGCGACGCAGCATTTAGCACCCATCTTGCCGCAAGTCTCTCATTGTGTTATATTGTAGCAATCAATAAAGACAAGCGGCATGGAGGTCGCCACAATGAAAATTATTTGCACTCGAAAAGCATTATATGACTCGATTCAAACTACACAGCGAGCGGTAAGCTCCAGAGCTTCTCTGCCTATCCTTAGCCATATTGTGATGAGCACGCAGGACGACAACTTGCAGTTAACGGCGACCGACCTCGAGATGTGGATGCAGTGCTCTACCAAAGCAACTGTAGAGGAAAGCGGCGCGGTTACGGTTCCTGCAAGGGTCATCTCGGAGGTATTGGCGGCGCTGCCTGATGAAGATGTAACCATAGAGCAAAAAGAAGGTGGACGAATAGGGCTGAGTTGCGGCACTGCCACCTATGAGCTTCTTGGGCTGGAGCCTGAGGACTTCCCCAAGCCGCCTGAAGTTGAAGGCGAAGCTTCGTTTACGATAAAGTCTCAAGACCTGCAAACGTTGGTTGAGAGAACACTTTTTGCCACTTCTCAAGACTCTTCAAGAGTAACGCTTACAGGCGTGCTTCTTACACTTGATAACAGCACACTCAAGGCAGTGGCTACCGATACCCATCGTCTGTGCCTAGCGACCGCCGATGTAATGGACGTGGCTGGTTCGATGCAGCACATAGTCCCTGAGAGGACAATGGGCGAGGTAAGCAGATTGGCTTCGGAGCTAGAAGCAGAAGGCACTATAACGGTCAATGCTTCAGCCACTCAGATTCTATTTGAGTGCGGTGAGAGCAGGCTAACTTCTCGGCTTATTGAAGGACAATTCCCGAACTATGAGAGGGTAATACCTACCGAATCCGAGAAAAAACTCATTATTCCTACGGAACAATTTAGAGCTGCTGTCAAGCGCGCGGCGATAGTTGCAAGAGATGACGCAAATAGGGTTACGTTCGAGACATCTGCCGGCACTCTCAAACTGTCTGCCGAAAGTCCAAACATCGGGACGGCATCAGAAGAAGTTGATGTAGTGCGAGAGGGCGACGATATTCGCATGGCCTTTAATGCGAAGTATCTTTTGGATTTTCTCGGCACTATCAATGCAGAAGCGATTGAGATGGAACTAACAGGTGAGCTAAGCCCTGCGTTGATCCGACCACAGGGAGTTTATGACTATACATATGTGCTGATGCCGATGCAGGTACGCTCTTACGTCAGCACACCTTAGGATTTTCCAGCAAATACAACCGCAAACAAATTGTGCCGGTCATAACAAACACAAATGACCGGCCATCTTGCTTTATGAGCACTTGCGCATTCAGTTTTCGGGCTCTAGTGGATCCTTTACACCAACAGCCTTAAATGCTGCGGCTCGAATCTTACACGAATCACACCGGCCGCACGGCTTATCGCCACCCATATAGCAGCTCCAAGTGAGTGAATAATCAACCCCCAGCCTAAGCCCAAGCCTGATAATATCTGCCTTAGTCATATCTATCAGCGGATGCACTATGCGAAAGCACGCTTTCCCCTCAACACCTGCCTTAGTTCCCAAGTTAGCCATCTTCTCAAATGCGCGAAAATATTTGTCACGGCAGTCGGGGTAGCCGCTGTAATCGATCTGGTTAGCGCCTATATATATCAGCTCAGCACCGACAGCCTCAGCATAGCTCAGCGCAAACGAGAGGAAAATCGTGTTTCTAGCAGGCACATAGGTTGAAGGAATCTCCTGAGCCATGCGGTTTTCGTCACGATCCAAAGGGACTTCTATATCATCAGTCAACGCGCTTCCGCCCCATTTTCTAAGATCAAACGTCACCAATATGTGCTCTTTAACACCAAGCGACCTGCCTACAGCAAACGCAGCTTCAATCTCACGACGATGTCTCTGTCCATAGTCAAAAGTAAGCGCATAGAGATCGTGTCCTCTTCCACGCGCAACCGCAGCCGCCGTAGCGCTGTCCAATCCCCCAGAAATAAGTACTACCGCCTTACCCGCACTGTTCATCTTTCATCTCTATCTTCAATAGGATAAACCCCAAACCTCTCAGCCTCGTCATACATCGCAATCGCATTCTCAACAGGAATATCACGAGTAAGCACATTGCACGTGCTCAATATAAAACCACCACCTGGCGCTGCAGTGCGAATCAGCGACCTTACCGCTTTTCTAACGTCTTCCGTAGTTCCGAAAGGCATCAACCAATTCAAGTCAAGATTTCCCATCAAACATAGTTTATCGCCATATTTGCGCTTGATCTCGGCTATATCCATTCCTGCCGATGGTTGAAGCGACTGCAACGCATCGAACCCACAATCAATAATGTCTTCCATCACATCGTTTAGATTGCCGTCGGAGTGCATCATCACAGGAACACCGGATTTCTTTATCTCCTGCACTTCCTCCTTGAGCGCTGGGAATACCACCTCGCGCAATGTATCAGGCGAGAAAAACGTGCCAGTGTTGAAAGCAATGTCTTCGGCAACAACAACCATATCTGCGCCAGACTCGGCAGACTTTCTCCCAATTTCCGCAAACAATCTGCCCGCCCTCCGCGCAAGATCCTTCACCGCAGGAAGATCAGTTTTGCTAAAAATCATCGCATTTTCCCAACCAAGTAGCATCTCAAGCGTGCCAAACGGTCCTCCCGTCTGTCCAGATATAAAATAGTCAGTTTCGCCAGCCCAACGCGCAGTCCAGCTAGTGTCGAACACCTCAGCTTCAGGAAACTCAAACGTCCACATCTGCTCTGGTTCGGTTATCGGCGGTATGCTTGAATCCGTAACATCACCATGCACCGTACGAATTCCAAGAATATCCTCCTCTATAGCTCGTCCTTCCGAGTCAACCCCAACCAGCTTTGGCTTCGGCCAAGCCGTATAAGTATTCACAAGATCCATCTTCAGCATCTCAACACAGGCACGCAAGCCTTCAAACCGATCCGTTGGCTCGCCGCCCAAAAGCCCAGACACCATCTCACTCACTATTTCAAGCTCACCCTTCGGCACTTTATCCGGTTCACGATGCGCTAGCGCTGCGAATACTCTCTCACGGCAGTCCAAAGCTTCATTCCTCCTCAATGGGATAAACCCCAAACCTCTCAGCCTCGTCATACATCGCAATTGCATTCTCTGCAGGAATATCTCTGGTTAATATGTTGCACGTGCTCAATATAAAACCGCCGCCGTGCGCAGCTTTCCGAATAACATCCCTTACCCCAGCACGCACTTCGTCCGGCGTGCCCAACGGCATCAAATAGTCAAGGTCGAGATTTCCCATCAGACACAACTTATCGCCATATCTGCGTTTGATTTCAGCTATATCCATTCCTGCTGACGGCTGAAGCGACTGAAGCGCATCATAGCCACAGTCAACAATATCATCCATCACAGAGTTCAAATTGCCATCCGAATGAAGCATCACAGGCACGCCAAGCCGCTTAATCCCACGCACTATTTGTTCATGCACAGGAAACACCCACTCTCTAAGCGACTCAGGCGCAAAAAACGTGCCAGTGTTAAAAGCAAGGTCATCCCCAACCAATATCAAATCTGCCCCTACTTCCACCATCATCTTCCCAAGCTCCAAATGAAGCTCACCAACACGGCGAGCCAAATCCTTTACGGCAGGCAGATCGGTCTGGGAAGCAATCATTGCGTTTTCCCATCCAAGCAGCGACAAAACATTGTCATGACAGCCGCCGGTCTGTCCAAAAACAAAATAGTCCGATTCCTTAGCCCAATACTCAGTATCCTCAGGCTTGTAAAGCTCTGGCTTGGGCACCTCATAGCTCCAAATATCTTCAGGATCAAGTATCGCAGGATCCCAATGAGTGCTCGCGTCTGTATAAGTGAGCTTCATTCCCCACTGATCTTCGTAAACAGTCTTGCCATCCGGCGCAGTCCCTATTTCCTTCGGTTTTGGCGCAGTAAGAGCCGTGTTTATAAGATCCATCTTCAGCATCTCAAGACATCTGCGCAGACCCGAATACTCATTCTCCGGCTTAGCGCCAATAAGCCTCTCCATCAGATCAGCCGCAATACCCAGTTCACCTTTCGGCACCTTGTCCGGCTCTTCGTGTCTTATAGCAGCTAATACTCTTTCCTTCTTATCCATACACACTACCTCTATAGTTAATATTTATAAAAATCGGCTTATAAGCCGCCCTGCTCACTGCAGGCTGATGTCGGTATCGTAACTACGACCTCCGTGCCTTCTCCAATTCGGCTTGTAATACGTATATCTCCGCCTATCTCTTCCAGCCGCTCTCTTACGCCAACCAACCCCAAATGTCCTTCTTCATGACCTATTCCACTCTGGTCCTCAAACCCTTTCCCGTCGTCGCGAACGCACATCTCTAGCCTATCTCCAGCCGTTCGTATTGTCACCCAAACATTAGCGGCTTCAGCATGCTTGACCACATTGTTTAGCAGCTCTCGCAAAATCTGAAACGCTGCAAGCGAAATCTCCGGAGTAATACATTCTTCTGAAAGCCTAATATCCGTATGAACAGCAAACCCCCCGCGCACAGCAGCCTCAGCAGAGCAGCGTTCAGCAGCCTGCCCAAACTTCGAAGGCTCAGGTCCCACCAGTCTAAGCTGTGATAGATAAGAGCGCACATCCCCAAGCCCTTCCGTAGATATCTCGAGCATTCTGTCTATCTGCCCTTTCGCTCGCACCGGATCCTTCTCAATCACCAGCCTGCACCGCTCCAAATAGAGTTTGAGCGCGCTCAACGTCTGAAGGAAATTGTCATGCAAATCACGAGCAATCCTAAGCCGCTCCTCACCCGCCGCCGCTTCCTTCAACCTCTCCCACAACTGCACATTCTCGATGATAGGCGCCGCCTGCGCAGCGATGAGTTCAAGCAGTTCCAAATCGTATCCACCGAACCCTCTAGGCTCCTTATCTGCCACATACAGCACCCCCACAGGCACATCTCTAACCCAAAGCGGCACAGCGGCAAGCGACTTAAGCCCCAGCTTCTCCAAAACATCTTTTGGTAGTCTTGGATCACGCTTGGGATTGTTTGAAACAAGAGCCTCCCGACGCTTCATCACCTCAGCAGGAGACCACATCCCAAGCGACAAGCTCATCTCAGAGAGCCATTCATCACCGCTGTCCGAACTATTGAAGCTCTCTCCATTCTGTCTGCCCGAAGCAAACCAGCACTTTGAAGCACCTACAAGCCCCATTGTCTCCGTAACAAGCAAATTAACTATCTCTTTCGACGTAGAAAGCGAAGCCAACTCAACACCAAGTTCGTTTACAACAGCAAGCCGCTTCTGATAACTTCTCTGCCTTTCGGCTATGTGCCCAAACATAAACGCAAGCACAAACAAGAACCCCGTATCGCCCATAAACCCGGCAGAATATACGAACTTAGCCGGCGCAAAGAATGATACCGCCGTATACATAACCACGCTTGCCGATAGACTGAGTATAGACATCTGCATCCCATAGCGAAGCGAGATGCTAGCAACGTAAAAAACATACCAGAGATAAAATGGGCTGCGAGTGAAAATTGGCCCAGTCCAAGACCATGCAGCTATCAAACCTGTTATAAGAAACACTTCCAAGAAACTGGAAACGGCTGCCGCTGTGCGAAACTTCCAAGGGCGATATTTTATCACCGCCCACATAGCCACGCAGTAAACCAGAAACGCAGCCATCGCTACAACTTGATGAATATGAACAGGGCTTTCTATCCAAAACGTAGCAGCTACTGCAACCGTGGCAAACCACAAAATCAGCCGAACATCTGCCAGAGTATGTTCTACAGCTATGGCTTCTCTGCTTAGAGTCTGCTTGGCTTCACCACTCATTCTTTAATCTCCAGCAAGTCCATGTCTTATCGCAAATCGTACAACTTCGGCACGACTCCGAAGCTCCAGTTTCTCAAGAATCCTACCTACGTGAACCTTGACCGTATGCTCGCTTATAAACAGCTCATCAGCTATCTCAGCGTTGGATTTAGCTTGGCCTATCAGCCGCAGCACCTCAAGCTCACGAGCGGTAAGTCTGGAGAGCTTTGGCTGCTCGTCGTCGTGAGCGGATTTTGATATTCCTTTGAAAAGTTTCGCCGCCAGACTCGGTGGAAGCCAGCAATTCCCGCCTGCAACTGTGCGAATAGCCTCCACCACATTAGATGATGCGGAATCCTTCAGCAGATACCCCATTGCACCGGCTTCTATGGAGCGTTTCAGCAGTTCGTCGTCATCTGCACCAGTGAGAACGATGGTCTTCGTTTTCAGAGACTCGGCGCGAATCCGTTCGAGCGCCTCCACGCCTCCCATCTCCGGCATTATCAAGTCGAGGATTAATATATCCGGCTCAAGCTCACGAACCTTAGCGACAGCATCGGCACCGGTAACCGCTTCGCCAACCACTTCTATATCTTCGTGCTCCTCCAGCAGACCGCGAAGCCCTTCTCGAAGAATCGCATGATCATCTGCTATAAGCACGCTGATCTTGCCCTGCCTATTCACAGTCTCGCTCATAAAAAGTTACCTCAAACGACTCAGCATCTGCGAGACTATTATACAACTACACAACAACAGGGCATAGTCGCGAACTATAAGTAGAATATTAGGACGCTAAGAAACACTGCACGTTTACACAGCAAGCTGTATCAGCGGCTTATTCTGCTATGTCGTCCCGAACTCGGATTCCTGCCAGCGATCGCCGCCTCCACCGAAGGCGCCGAAGGTATAAACTGATCAAGCCGAAGCAGTCTAAACGCTCTTTCTGCAGAACCAGCAAGACCAACAACAGTGAATGATCCGCCGCCGTCATGAACCTCTCTCGATCTATCCACAAGCCATCTAAACCCCGGGCTATCAATATAATCCAGCCCGCTTGCATCAAGAACAATGTGCTTTCGAGATATGCCGTCAGTGCTTCGCATAAAATGCTCCAGCGCCTCAGTACATTCTCTGCCACACGGACCTTCTGGCCTCAACACTATAGTCTCACCGCATTCTTCAACTCGCATCTTCAACTTTCTTCTCTCCATACGACGAACAGTGCCTCCAAATCAAGTCAATCCTGATTGTCGGAACACAACACACAGAACTAAACAGTCAATTTTTCCTGTATTCTCCAAATTATTCGTACAATGCACACTATATGTGATATGCAAACAGAAATAGGGCACACCGATAGCTGATTGGTGTGCCCTATTATTTACTTTAAAAGTTGATTGTTCTAAACCGCTAGCCGCCGGTGTTTCCTGTTCTGCCGCCTCTGCGCTGACCTCTATTGTTCCCCTGTGGATTATCCGGCATCAATCCACTGGCCCGCATGGCTTGAAAAGCATCGCGCATAGCCTGACGGTACAAATCGCGCGTCTGCGGATCCATATTCCGCTGTGCCATTATCTGGTCTATAAGTATCTGCTGCCTGACTGTTGGGTCAAGCTGAAGCAGAGAGATTGTTTCACGCTGAATAGCTGCCATCCGTTCCGCCGACGACATCTGGCTTAGAAGTTTTATCCGTTCCTTTTCAAGCGACTGGAGCTTGCTCAAAACAGAAGAATCCGTGTTCGTTGTGGTCTCTTTGGTGGTTTCAATTTTCGGCTCAACCTTAGCGTTAGATATCAGATATACAAGCGTCAAGCCGAGCTTTTCAGGGTCAACCGTAGGCGCAGATGGATCCTGCTCAACATACACTCTCTGTTTACCAGTAGACGCATCATGCACCACAATCGTCCCGCCAGGCACAGCCGCCACAGCCGCTGCACGCGCTTTTATCTGCTCAGCCGTAAGCGGCTTGTCTTTTTCCAAAGGCAAATAGAGCTTCTGCCACTTGAGATTGTTCATTGCTGCGATCGTGTCAAGCAGCTTTTCAAGATCAATCGAGGTAAACCCTCCGGTAATCGAGGCTTTCACATCACTCTCACACACGATCTTCACGCCAGTCTGCTTGCTAACATCCTCCATCACCTGCGCAATAGGCGTATCTTTCACATCCAGACTGACTTTTGGAATGTCAGCAGCAGAAACTGTGCTGCCAATAAGAAGCATCGCAATCAATAGATAAATATGCCGTTTCATTTTCAAACACCCCTCCCTGAGATTTGACATTCCTCTGCTTTTTGCTCATGAACTGCTCCATCTTTTACTACAGACGATATACCAACAGATGCGGTTACAAAAATTGCAAAGTTTAGAGCAGGACTAGCCGCCTTATTTTGCTAAGAAAATCATAGCAGTCTCGCAGGAAGGAACGAACTTACTTTGAGAAAAGGAATCAACTATCTAGCTCTGGATTTAGGCGCCGAAAGCGGCAGAGGAATAATTGGCTCTCTCGAAAATGGAAAACTGCGTCTGGAAGTTGTGCATAGGTTCCCGAATGGACCAGTACAAGTGCGCGGCAGTCTGCTTTGGAACACCCTGGGATTGTTTGAACAAATAGAGCAGGCGATTGGGCGCGCAGGCAAAAGGTATGAACTTTCTGGAATAGGCATAGATACATGGGGCGTTGATTTTGGATTGATCGGCAGCGATGATACTCTGCTTGGGAGCCCATTTCATTATCGCGACCAACGCACAGAAGGCGTAATGGAGCGCGTGTTTGAGATTGTATCAGCGGAAGAGATTTTTGAACGCACAGGCATACAGTTTATGCGAATAAACTCTCTCTACCAGCTTTATTCGATGAAGCTTCTAAGCTCGCCGATACTCGGGATTGCTGCATCAATGCTTCTTATGCCAAATCTTTTCACTTTCTGGCTCTCTGGTATCAAGTGCGCCGAGTTCACAAACGCTACAACAACACAGTGCTACGACCCCAGAGCCGGCACTTGGGCATGGCCTATAATAGAGAAACTTTGCCTGCCGAAGTCATTATTCCCTGAAGTCATACCGCCCGGCACTGTGCTAGGCATGATACTTCCTGAAATTGCGGAATATACAGGGGTGAGGCGCGTGCCGATAATCGCAACCGCCTCGCATGACACAGCATCTGCAGTAGCCGCCGTTCCATCTTCCGACAGCAATTCTGCTTACATAAGCTCCGGAACTTGGTCGCTTATGGGTGTGGAAACCAGCGAGCCAATCATCAACGAGACTGCTCTCAAATTCAATTTCACGAACGAAGGCGGTGTATGCGGCTCATATAGATTCCTGAAAAATATAATGGGGCTGTGGCTTGTGCAAGAGATGAAACGCACTTGGGCGAAAGAAGGCAGCGATATAAGTTATTCACAGCTTTCAGAAATGGCAGCCTCCGCTCAGCCATTCAAATGTATAATAGATCCTGATGATCCTTCATTCCTCACACCCGGCGATATGCCTGCCAGAATCCGTAATTTCTGCGAATCATCCGGGCAAGACGCACCAAAGTCACGCGGAGAGTTTGTGCGCACGGCTCTGGAAGGGCTTGCACTGCGCTACAAGTCGGTGCTCGAAAAGCTGGAGACGCTGACAGGCAGGCACATAAAAACAATTCATATAGTAGGCGGCGGCTCGCAAAACCGCCTGCTTTGCCAATTTGCCGCCGACGCCACGGCAAGAGAAGTGGTAGCTGGACCAATAGAAGCTACAGCGGCAGGCAATATACTGGTGCAGGCTATGGCTTGCGGAGAAATTGCGTCACTGGAAGAGGCGCGCGAGATAGTTCGCAACTCTTTCAAACTGACACACTATCAACCGAAAGAAACCGAAAAATGGGATGAAGCCTACCAGCGCTTTACCGAGTTAACCAGCCCCAAATAGCTAGGATATAGCACTAATGATGTGAGAATATCCGTTCGTCGGTAAAAACCATAGCTATGTTATGCTCGTTAGCCGCCTGAATGACCTCCCAGTCACGAAGCGACCCACCGGGCTGAACAATAGCCTTGATGCCGGCTGCGGCTGCCACATCAACAGAATCACGCATTGGGAAGAAGCCATCGGAACTCATCACCGCTCCTTCTAACGTCTCTTCGCCTTTGAATTTCTGCTTCGCCTTCGCAATAGCCTGTTCCACCGCTCCAACCCTGTCCTGCTCACCAGTACCTATCGCCAGCGTCACACCGTTCTTGGCTATAACTACACCGTTAGACCGAACATTTAAGTTCACATACCATGAAAAAAGCAGATCATCATACTGTTCCGGCGTTGGTCTTACTGCGCACTCTATCCTGCCATACTTAGAATGCTCGGTAACAGCAGGTACTAGATCATTGGCAGAACGCACTTTTGTAAGCAGAGGCTCAGCTACTATCAGCGAGCCATCGCCCAGCACTTTGATAGTCGGCGCAGCATGATCGCCAACAAACTTAGGCAGAACATTTATATCCGGCAGGCACACAGCTCTGATCTCTTTGTTCACCTTGAACCGCTCATAATCGGATAAAACCTCAAGCGCTCCAGGTTCATAACCCGGTGCCGCAACTACTTCAACAAACGAGGTCATAATTTCTTCGGCGGCTGCCACATCCAGCGGCTTGTTTAGACACACTGTTCCACCGAACGCCGCCCTCGCATCAGCATCTCTTGCCCTCATATACGCATCCCTAAGCGAACCGCCATCCTTTGCTACAGCCGCGCCGCTTGGGTTCATGTGTTTCATAACAGCACACGCTGGGCGATCGAAATACTTAACTATAGAAATACCATGGTGTATATCCGAGAGATTGGTCTCCGAAAGCCCAGACTTGCCGGTCTTAAGAATCTGCATATCTGCAAACGGCAGACCAGTTGAGCCTTTCGGCTTATAATAAGCTGCCGCCTGATGGGGATTCGTGCCATAACGAAGATCTTCTACCTTCGTGTACTCTGTTCCCAGAATTACAACCTCATCAGGAAACTCTCCTTCTGTCCTGCTGAAGTACTTCGCCTTATAATCCGTCATTTCTGCCTCCAAAACACCTACTATCTAAGCATTATGAAACCGTAGAAATGCTCATGTTGTCAATGCCGAGCCGTGAAAAATACTCCAAAATTTTTCTTTTTTATTGCTATCCAACGCCGGGTGAAGTAAACTTATAATGTAAAGTAGGCAATATGACGCTCACAAACAACACTGCTGCCATACAAAATAGTCTAGCTGCAGAAATCGGCAGGTTTATAAGTCACATCTGGTATCACAGAACGCGCGAAATCTCGGGAAAACTTTCGCCTATCATCTTCGCCGCTTTTCTGCTGATGCCTAACATTGCAGCCGCTGGAACCTATGCCGACTCCATTGTCGCAGCGGCAGAACACCTTGGAAATGGCGCAAACGAAAAAGCCGCGCAGGCAATCTCTGAAGCCGTAATTGAACGCCCAGATGATGCATTCTCACACATTGTGATGGGTGCACTGCATCTTCACACTCAAAAACCTGATCTTGCACTGCGCGAATTCAACGCAGCACGCAGTCTAGATGCAGAATGCGCACTTGCAGCATACGGAATTGGGGTATGCAAGCTGCTCGAAAGCGATATCGCAGGTGCTGGGGCTGAATTCGACACAGCAGCAAAATTGGGACTTCAAGAAGCTGCTGCAGCCGGTATTTATATATCCGCCTTATCAGGAAACTATCCAAAGAACCCGGGCACAGACGCAGACTTGCTAGTCATCGAGTGCGCGGCACAGGGTCTTTTATCAATCAACAGCTATTCTGAGGCACGGGCTTTGTTCTCACTTGTAACTGAATCTTCGCCGCCTTTCAAAGAATCGCTTGGTGCGGTAGTTACATTCGACGCAAAAAAACCTATAGAGCTTAAAGGCAGTCCGTTGTCCAAACCTTTCAAATCGCCAATCGAATCATCTGAAGGGCTGAAAAAGTTCAAAGGTAATGTAGTTCTAAAAGCCGACCTAGCAAAAGCGCAAGAAGTAGCCTACGTAGCATTCAAAGTAGATGGAAAGCTGATTGGAATAGTAAATAGACCGCCTTACGAATGTATATGGAACTCTACCAATGTCTCAAATGCACCGCACGTAATTACAATAGAAGGTTTCAGCAAAGATGGGGTGCGTCTGTCAGAAAAATCCACGCGCGTAATGATCGCCAACCCAAACCCGCCGCCTCTGCCGCCGCTTCCTGAAGAGGATTTGCGAATAATAACCAAATCGCTCTTCGAATGCATCAAACTGAAACCATCTATCCGCGCGGCTTGGTATGGCATAGCTATATCTGCTCAAGCCGAAGGTGACTCAAAAACAGCAGTTACAGCGCTTCAAAGGCTGGTCGGCACAGATCCTGATTATAAAGATGCGCGCAGACTGCTTATCCAGAAACTTTCTTCGTCCAGCCAAACAAAACCGATCTGGCGCATTAACACGACTCAGAAAATAGCCGCGCTGACGTTTGACGATGGGCCAAAACCCGAAACAGCAAAACTGCTCGACATTTTGTCAAGCTATCAAGTGCACGCGACCTTTTTTGTAGTCGGAGAAATGGCGCAGAAATATCCCGAAATAACACGGCAGATAGCAGAAAATGGGCATGAAGTTGAAATGCATACCTACAGCCATAAAAATCTTCGCTACATATCTGACGAAGACGTAGAGAAAGAACTCGTGCGAAACGCTGCCATAATAGGCGAGATAACCGGCAGACAGCCTAAATATTTCCGACCTCCCGGCGGACATCAAAACGGCAATCTAAGTCGCACAGTGGGTAAATACGGCTATACACCGATATTCTGGACAGTGAACTGCAGCAGCATAGAAGGCACTAAAAAAGATAAATTCATTTCGAAGGCATTAGGGGAAGTAAAACCAGGAGCAATAATACTTATGCACAATGTAGAGGATGTAACTCTCCAATCTCTGCCAAAGATAATTGAATCGCTCCGAGCCAAAGGCTATAAACTTGTTACTCTCTCAGAGCTTATCGCCGCCGGCACGCCTGTTACTTCGCAACAGAAGTAAGCCCTGCCGCCTTAACTGTTATCTGACCTGGCTTATCAGCCAAATCCCACGTAACATTAAATCGCGCTGTGCCATCATCACCTGTAACAGCGCTTAAAACATCGGCACTGCCACCAATAACAGTAATCGCCACCGACACACCTGCTACAGGATTGCCGCCAGAATCTTTAACCGAAACCACTACAATCACACGCCTGGCATCGCCAGACGGATCCGGTTGAATAGTAGCGTCGAGCGATGCGGGCGCACCAGCCGTAACAATAACCGGAAGCTCAATCCGTCTTTCACCAAGCATCACTACTATACTGCCTTTGCCCAACCGAAGCGGCGTGAAGAACCCCTTCTGATTAACAAACCCTACACCGCCGGTCGTACCCCACACCAACTTCTTTGCAACATCTTCGCCGAGCGGAAAGCCTCCGTCATCAATCAGCGAAATCATCCTGCCCTGCCCACAGGCAATCTGAAGCGGCGCACTTTCGGCAAAAGCGAACTTTTCTGGAGCAGTCTGCGACGCTTCCGACTGTGCATACAAAAGAAGTGCATTCGCCACTGGCCTCTCTAGCCCCTCGCACGGACTGTTAACTATCACGCCGCGTACAGACAGTGTTGTCGAGCCGCCGCCGTCTAGATTCAGTGCATCAACAGCACCAAGATTTTTCATCACCCTTGCAAGCTCAGACAGTGTAGCACCCTGACTTATGCTCTGCCTCCCATCAACCGTCACAAGCAGAAGATTGCCCTGATCATCAACTCCAGCCGCAGTTCGAGGATGCCTTGTACTGCTCATGTCCGACTTAAAACGCTCCTGCGAGGCGTCTATGTAAATCTGTCCTGCGCGAACAAGAAACGGACCTCCACCTACAGCTTCAACCACTCCATCCCAGCTTCGTCCAGACTCTGCCGCAATATCAAACCTCAGCGTTACCTGATCCCCAAGCCTTACATACTTCAAAACCCATTCAGCCGCGCGTCCATGCGCACTTATCAAAGCGCCATCTTTAGGAATCTCAGCGCCGCAGGCAATCGCTGGAGCACTGGCTACAACCACTGAAATGTCAACCCCATGTCTAATTTTGCCGTCAAACTTTATCGCAAACTCTATTCCGTCCTTGCAACCGCTCTTCTTGCCATATATAGGCGCATAAACGACCATCTCATTAGCACCACGACTGCGATTAATTCCCCGCACCGGCCACTCGGCTCCAGAAGCAGACTTTATCTTCCCAGAAAACGAGACCCTGTCAATAATCACCTGTCCTGATGCCGTAAACCCAATCGCTGCTCTATCCATAGGCTCGCTCACCAGCTCTCCGCCAGTTATCATTACACCAAGCGGATCTCCTGTCCAAGGGAAATAATCAGCATTCACCCCGACGAGAGCACCAAGCCTTTTCACAATCGAGCTTACCCGTTCTCGCCCCTGCGTAGGATCAGACCCGATCACACTGCCCTGTCCCAACGCCGCAGCAGCGCGAACACCTGCAGTTTTCAAATCAGCCTTGACTGCGTTTATAACAAGAGGACTTCCCGGATCGGTGTTTATATCCTGAATGAGGGTCACACCAGAAGCAAGCGGCTTTTCAACAGGCTGAGCGAAACCTACCGCCGACGCAAAAACCAGGCAAAACGCCAAAAACAGAACCGAACGGCGGACAATCCGCCGTTCGCTGACACAATCTGATCTATATCCGAACAAATCGGAGGTAATCAACACACTACTCTGCTATAATCTCGACGTTCGCGCGGGGTATAATCACCTCACGCCCGTCTGAAAGTTTTGCCTTCAGAACTCGAACTGTCGAACCAGAAGGTATCAGCACCGGCTCCGGCGGCAGTTCTGTTACCGTACCCAACATCCCAAAGTAAGGCTCGCGTATAGCACGTATATGTGAACCTATCTCCAGGACCTGCTCTAAATCAACAGGCTTCTCGGCAGCCTCTTCTGTGCTCGGAACTATGACCTCCGGCCTTATAACACCAGCGCGTATCTGCGTAGCTCCGTTTATCGAAGCCATCTTCCCTTCCAGTGAAGAAAGCAGCTTGAACGTGCGGTCAGCCATTCTTATCGAACCAAAGCCTTCGGTTACGATAAGCGTTATGTTTATATCTTCTTGACCAGTAATTGCCACACCTATGTCATAGCCGAGAAAGTCTATCAAATCCCTATCTATTATCGCGCCAGCGACAATCCCAGCACATCCCACCGCAGAAGCCTTCCTAAGCGCAGCACCAGAAACATTCGATCCTCCAACCACAACCTTTCCTGCATGCTCTTCCTTAATCATATCCTCAGTGAGATTTTCATCAGGGCTGGAGACAAGCATATGAATAACACCCGTACGCTCGCCGCCAACGCCAAAAATTCCCTGGATCATCGCGGCTTCGGTTTCAACAACTACTCCTTCCTCCGGAATAACCTCAGCCACCGTTCCTTCTATGTAAGCCGCAACCTCAATCGGCGTAGCCGGCAACCTGATACCTATATGTCCAGAATGCTCTGAGAGCATCTCCACAACCCCATCCACCGGTGAGTTGACAACCGATCGGAACAGCCCAAAGAACGATCTCGTCTCAGCCAACACCTGCCCGCGCTCTACCTTGTCGCCCACCGATACCTTGAGCGCTGCTCTAAGCTCTTGCGGCTCCAACCCGAGCTGCTCTCCTGCTCTCACAGTCTGCATTATACCTGGGATCTCAGTGCGCGCAACAATCGTAGAAGGCTGCACCTTCTCTCCCTGACTAACCAGCACTTCTCCCTTAAGCGGCAGCCTGCGAGTCTTCCTTACAATAGTTCTGGGGCTTACCTTCAGCCCCGGAGTATAAGCCGTTCCCATTCGCTATTCCTCCTTGACCTGCAGCCCTAGAGCCTGATGCCACTCGCAGAGCTTCGCTATCCGCTGATTGTGATCCGCTGGAAGGTTGAGCGGACGTCCTCTGGTATCAACTATCACGCCCACAGTTCCACCTTCAATCGTCGTTGTTACCTGTCTTCCTCTCCCTGCGCCTACATCGAATCCTCTAGCAGGAGAGATTGTAACTTCTTTCTTCTCACCAACGCCAAGCGGTATAACCTCCAATTTTCCAAAGGTAAACCGCATCTCTTTGCCATCCATCGTAATAGTCAGCACATGATCACCGGACTTAGCAGTGCCCACCGGCGCTATGCAGTGCCCAAACTTAATAAGACAATCCCGCTCGAACACCTGAGCCGCAGCATCCGGTATCACCGTAGAGAGCACTCCAAGCTGCGGCATCATAAATATCGAGTCTTTTGCAAGCATTGTGATGCCTTCGGGCTGATATGCATCGAGCATCATATACGCTGATTCTGCATTGCGCGGAGCATGAGAGAGCACACCACCACTGCCTACTATCATATCAAGCTCCATCATCTTAACCAGCGTCTGACCAGTAGCCTGCTGATCCAAAATATCTCCAACAGACCGCTGCTGCTGTACCCCCATAAGTGTCCTTGCAAGCGATTTGTGGTGTTCAAACGCCAGCCTCAGCGCCTCGCGTGCCACAGCCTGCTCAATGCGCAGATCTTCCAGCGTATGTGGTATAGTTGTCGGACGAATCATCTTGTTCCGCAGCCTATTGCGCAGATCGGCTTCATCAACGGTAAACGGCACCCAACGCTGAATATTCGCCACACCAGACTCAGTAAGCACGTTGCAGATTGAGTAACTCATACCAAGATTCGCGCTCACCGTTCTGTTGAATGTGCCGCCGAACACCGAGAAAACGTCGGTTGTAGCGCCGCCTATATCAACCGCTAGCACATTTATCTCAAACTGTTCTGCTATGGTCTGAATAATCTTGCCCACAGCGTTCGGCGTTGACATTATTCCTGCATCCGTCCAACTGGACAGTTTGCCATAACCAGGTGCCTGCTGCATAACGTGCTGCAAAAACAGCTCATGAATCGCTTCGCGCGCAGGTCCAAGGTTCTCACGTTCCAGCGTAGGTCTAAGATTATCAACAATACGAAGATCAACCTTATCCTTCAGCGTGTCGCGCACTGCATCGCGAGCGTCTTTGTTCCCAGCGAATATAACCGGCAGTCTCATCCCTCCGCCCAGTCTAGGCTTCGGGTCCGCCGCATACAGCATCTCAGCTATCTCAACAAGATGCTTTATAGTGCCGCCGTCAGTCCCACCGGACATAAGTATCATATCCGGACGCAGCTCGCGAATTCGCCGAACTTTCTCATAATCCTTGCGTCCATCGTCAACAGCGATAACATCAATAATAATCGCGCCTGCACCCAATGCCGCACGCTCGGCACTCTCAGCGCTCATCGCCTTTACAACGCCGGCAACCGTCATCTGAAGCCCTCCACCGGCGCTGGACGTAGAAAGATATATATCTACGCCAACTCGCCCATCGCGCGATGGGCGCATAATATGGTTCTCTCCGTCTAAGATAGTCCTGCCGGACAGCTCTTCAACCTCACGAACTGCATTCACAACACCAACTGTCACGTCGTCAAACGGCGCCTCAACAGTAGTAGGCGCTTCTCCGCGAACTGAAAGGCGATACTCATCACCCTGCTTCTCAATAAGAATCGCCTTCGTGGTAGTGCTTCCACAGTCAGTAGCAAGGATAGACTTTACCTCATCCAAATCCGTGCACCTATTTACAAGGCAAAGCGCTCGATGCGCCAGCCAGTTTTTTCCAATTCTATCAGAAACCTGCCATCTCTGGCAAACCTAGTTTCATTACGAAGTTACATCTTCATATTGGCTGTATCTAAAAAATCTTTTCTAATGGGGGACTCGACGTAAATGGGCTTCACAAGGTAGAATATCATCTCGATAAGTATACTAAGGAGCACTAATTTTATGTCTGAAGGCGTTACTCCAAGAAGCGAAGACTACAGTCGCTGGTACACAGATGTAATACAAAAAGCTGAGTTGGCGGACTACGCACCAGTTAAAGGGTGCATGGTCATCCGACCTTATGGCTATGCGCTTTGGGAAAATATACAACAGGCACTCGATCGACGATTCAAAGAAACGGGCCATGTTAACGCCTGTTTCCCTCTCTTCATACCTATGAGCTTTCTGCAGAAAGAAGCCGAACACGTGGAAGGCTTTGCGCCGGAGCTTGCAGTAGTTACTCACGGCGGCGGCGAAGAGCTGGAAGAACCACTAGTCGTTCGTCCTACATCTGAAACCATTATCGGCCACATGTATGCACAGTGGATCAGAAGCTACCGCGATCTGCCGGTATTAATCAACCAGTGGGCTAATGTGGTGAGATGGGAGATGCGAACCAGACTTTTCCTGCGCACCACAGAATTCCTTTGGCAAGAAGGGCATACCGCGCACGCAACAGCCGAAGAGGCTCAGGAAGAGACGCTCAGGATGCTCGGCGTATATCAGGATTTTGCTGAAAACGAAGCTGCCATCCCAGTCATCCCGGGGCGCAAAAGCGCTGCCGAAAAGTTCGCAGGCGCTGCGACAAGTTACACCATTGAAGCAATGATGGGCGATAAGCGCGCGCTTCAGTCTGGCACATCTCATAACTTAGGGCAAAACTTCGCAAAAGCTTTCGGCATTCAGTATCTCGATCAAAATAACGAACTGCAATATTGCTGGACAACGTCTTGGGGGATGAGCACAAGAATCATCGGCGCGATTATTATGACACACGGAGACGACAAAGGTTTGATAATGCCGCCAAGACTTGCGCCAATCCAATCTGTAATAGTACCGATTTACAAGTCAGACAAAGAGCGATTAGAAGTAATAGCGGCAGCCGAGCGCATTGCCGAAATACTCAAGAATGAAGGCTTACGCATCAAGCTTGATGCACGTGAAGAATTCACTCCTGGTTGGAAGTTCAACGACTGGGAAATGCGTGGCGTGCCACTCAGGATCGAGATAGGACCAAAAGATATTGCCAACCAGAGTGTTGTGCTTGCTCGACGAGATATACCGGGCCGCGAAGGAAAGAGCTTTGTGTCATGGAATGATCTCACCGAAGGCGTACCACAGGTGCTTACTGACATCCAGAAATCACTTTTCAATAGGGCGCTTGAGTTTAGAAAACAGAACACTTACTATCCCGATAACTACGAAGACTTCAAATCTGCAGTAGAAGATGGGTTTGCAATCGCTTGGTGGTGCGGCAGCGCAGAATGCGAGCTTGCAATCAAAAACGATACGAAGGCGACAAACCGCTGCATACCGCTGGAACAAGAAGGCGGCAGTGGAAAATGTATCTACTGCGGCGGACACTCAAACGAAAAAGCCGTGTTTGCAAAAGCATACTGATGACAAACGAGAGGAACTAGCCTCTAATATAACACGTATATTTACCATGAAGCTTTGAGCTGCATCTTGGGAAGTTGAGTAATGTATGTCTGAGCACCGGCATTCTATCTTTTTTGATCCATCTGGCAAACGACGGAGATTTATCTCTCACCTCGGCTACGCGTTTACATTAATCTTTTCTTTGACCATTACTGCTTTGTGCTTGACAATACTGATTCTGCCGGCACACTCTGTACGTTTAATCGAACCATATTGGCACAGCAGTCCTTTATACCTGTCTCCGCTGCCAAGCAAAGAAGAAACCGCCCGAGAACTTCTTGAGAGAAAAACACGCAACAAACTAATGCATCTGATGGAAGTGGAGAAACAAGAGCATAAAACGGCAACTCCACCTGCTGATGCGCCATACTCTCTAGTGATTGGATTCTATGTCAACTGGGAGCCATCCGCATATGCTAGTCTCAGGGATCACATAGATTCTTTGACTCATATCATACCTGCTTGGCTCTCACTGCCCCAAAACGGGAAAACTGATCCAAATGGCAAGCCATTCGTCTCAAGATTCGATCCTACTGGCTACGACCCTGAGGTACTCAAGCTATCAGCCAAGCACCATGTTCCTATAATCCCGATGATAGATAATGCCGAAAATGGCGCATTTCATTGGGATAGGCTGCGCTCACTGCTGCAAGATCGCAACGCTCAGTCCCGTTTAGCGATAAGTCTCCGAGACTATCTAAAGTCCAATCGGTTTGCAGGTATAAATATTGACTTTGAGACTGGCAGCGATATATCCACTATGCCTCCAAGTGAGCGTGCTGAAGCAAAACGTCTGCTGCATGACGAGCTGCCCCGGTTCGTATCAAAACTGCACAAAGTTTTCGCACCGGCAGGACTGCTTGTTACACAAGACCTGCCAGCAAGTTATACCGAACTCGATTACCCGGCTCTTTGCGACGCAAATGACTTTGTGGTTGTTATGTTTTATGACCAGCATTTTGTTGGAGGCAACCCTGGTCCGATCGCCTCTCAGATCTGGGTTGAAAGTACCGCAGATAAATTATTCTCCAATGTGGACTCGTCGAAAGTGGTCATAGGCGTTGGTAATTACTGCTATGACTGGCCGGTGAATTGCGACAAAAATGGGCATATACAACGCAGAAACGACGGGGAGATTGTTTTCTGCGGCATAGGGAAAAAAGCCGAAATCGGCTCTGCGCTTAAAACAGCCAGCGAAACAAATGCACAAATCAATATGGATGAAGATGATCTAAATCCATACTTTGCTTATACTACCCCAGAAGGTAAAGCTCATATAGTCTATATACTAGATGCACTAACAGCTTACAACCAAATTCTAGCTCTCAAAGGATATGAAGCTCGTGGAGCCGCGCTTTGGTACCTAGGATCAGAAGACCCTTCTTTATGGACATTCTTCACCAAAGGCAAGCTTGGAACGCGAATTGATCCTCACAAACTTGAAAATATTTCTTTTAGTTCGATGATTGAAAGCGACCTGATAGGCGACGGCGAAATACTGCAGATAACATCGGAGCCTAAGAATGGTCACCGCAAAATAGAGCAGAACCAAGATGGATTGTTCACGGCAGAGATATATTCATCATACCCTAGCCCATTCACTTTGGGTAGATTCGGAAATGCACCAAATACAGTTGCGCTGACTTTCGATGACGGGCCTGACCCTGTTTATACACCCCAAATACTCAAAATTCTAAAGCAATACCATGTGCCGGCGACATTCTTCGTCATAGGCACACAAGCGGAGCGTTATCCAAACATAGTTAAAGATTGTTGGAACGCAGGTTGTGAAATTGGGAACCACACATTCACTCACCCACACTTAGCCGAAGTCTCCAAACTCCGAATGAAACTGGAATTGAACGCCACACAGCGCGCCATAGAAAGCATTATCCTACATTCCACCAAACTCTTTCGTCCTCCATTTGGGGATTCAGCCGATGCCAACCCGGGACCACGTGAAATCCCTCTGTTAAGAGACATCCAGAATATGGGTTATGTAACTGTGGGAATGAACATAGACCCTGCAGACTATGAGGCAACAAGCTCACAGGCTATAGTTCACAGCATAGAGCGCCAACTAAAACAGGGACATGTAATCCTACTACATGACGGGGGAGGCAATCGAAGAAAAACTGTTGAAGCACTGCCTTCTATTATCGAGCTACTCCAATCCAAAGGCTATAAATTCTCCACTGTATCTGGGCTTCTAGGATATGACGCCAAAAGCAAGCTGTTTCCTCCGGTCAGAGGATTACAGGGCAAGCTGGCTAGATTCGACAGCACGGTTTTGGAAACTGAAACCGTCCTGTTGTGGCTTGTAAGGGTAATTTTTCTTGTTTCGCTGGCGTTTGGCGCACTGCGTATCTTAGTTATGATGCCTCTCGCATTAATAAATGCATTTAGCCGCAAGCCATACGAACCAAATTTCCGGCCGCGAACAGCCGTAATCATACCAGCATTTAACGAGGGAAACATAATCCAGCAAACTATAGAATCCGTGCTGGCAAATGACTACCCATGCGAGGAAATATTGGTAATAGATGATGGCTCGACCGACAATACTGCAGAAATAGTAAGCGCCAAATTTGGACAAAACCCTAAGGTAAAACTGATTACAAAAGAAAACAGTGGAAAAGCCGACGCAATAAACACTGGCATTGCAAAAACAAACTGTGAAATAGTTGTATGCATAGACGGAGACACAGTTCTAGCACCTGACGCAATATCTAAATTAATACCTCATTTTGCAGACCATCGTGTAGCTGCAGTTGCCGGAAATGTAAAAGTCGGTAACCGAGACAATCCACTGACTGTATGGCAGAGTATAGAATACATTACGAATCAGAACTTCGACCGCCGAGCATATTCAGTATTCGGTGCGGTTACAGTAGTTCCTGGAGCGCTTGGTGCATGGCGTCGAGACGCATTGCTGGAAGTTGGTGGATTCCAGTCGGATACTCTAGCAGAAGACACTGATATAACATTCCGACTAAACATTCGCGGGTACAAAGTCCTAACTGAAAACTCCGCTTTAGCTTATACAGAAGCCCCCGACACTATCTCTGCACTTGCGAAACAAAGATTCCGCTGGACATTTGGAACTCTGCAGTGTCTCTGGAAACACCGGCGAGCGCTCTTTAACCCAAAATATGGTATATTCGGTGTTGCCATCATGCCTGCTACTTTACTATATGGTGTAATTATGCAAATGCTGGCTCCTATAGTTGATATAGCAATCATCCTGGCTTTATTAGAAGGGCAGATTGCGACGGTTTTGGTTTATTTCGCAACATTCTTTGTGCTAGATATGATCAACTCCGGAATTGCATTCAAACTGGATAGAGAAAGCCCTATACAGCTAATATGGCTATTCTGGCAAAGATTTTTCTATCGCCAATTTATGTACTATGTTATGCTGAAATCGGTTATAGCTGCTCTGCATGGAACTGCCGTAGGCTGGAATAAACTCAAAAGAAAAGCTAATCTTGCAGTAGGGAAAGCCTGACCGATTTCTTCCGTCTAACCACTTTTAACTACATCCCAAACTATAGGATTAGGACTACATCTCAAGAACAACTGGCACAACCATAGGCCTTCTGCCTGTGCGTTCTCTGAAAAATTTATTCAGCACGCTTCTGATGGCATTCTTTACATCACCCAGCTCTATTACCTCGTCCGGTTCTATCTCGCTAATCCTCTCCAAAACCAAGCCTCTGGCTTCGTGGATCAATTCTTCTTCCTGCTCCTGCACAACGAAACCTCTGGTAACAATATCTGGTCCAGCAATCACCTTCCCTCCGGACTTTTCAATCGAGATTACCACAACCACAACCCCATCCTGCGCTAGATGCCATCTGTCTCTAAGCACTGCGTCACTCACATCTCCCACGCCGGCACCATCCACCATCACACTTCCGGCTCGCTCAACAGATCCAACTATACGCGCACCCTCGCGGGTAATCTCCAAAATCTGTCCGACAGAAAGCCCAACTATGTTCTCAGGCTCATAACCTATATCCCTAGCCATCTCAACATACAAAGCCAAGTGTCTAGGTTCGCCATGCACTGGCAGAATATAAGCCGGGCGGAGCAGATTCGCCATCAGCTTCAGATCCTCTTGATTACCATGCCCCGAAACATGCACTCTGGCTATGGTATCGTAATATACCTTTGCGCCTTGACTAAACAAATTGTTAATCGTGCGCAGAACCAAATCTTCGTTGCCTGGGATCGGTGTGGCAGAAATAATCACGGTGTCGCCAAAACCAATCTTTATCTTCTTATGCTCATCCATAGACATCCGCGAAAGAGCGGAGAGCGGCTCACCCTGGCTACCAGTAGTAAGAATGACCGTTTCGCTGGGCTTGGCATCAGAAAGCTCCGCCATCGAAAGGCTTACCCCATCAGGAATATGCAGATACCCTAACTGCTCCGCAATCTCGCTGTTTCTAGCGATGCTTCTTCCAATCACAGCCACACGCCTGCCATAGCGCGCGGCAGTTTCGTAAACCTGCTGCATTCTGTGAACATTCGAAGCAAAAGTAGCGACTATTATTCTCCCCGGCGCCTGAGAGAAAATCTCGTCAAATGCCTGACCAACAAGTCTCTCACTCGGCGTATAACCAGGCTTCTCTACGTTAGTGCAGTCGGTAATCATCGCCAGCACACCCTGATCGCCTATCCTAGCCAGCCGCGAGATATCTGTAAGCCTGCCATCTATCGGAGTCTGATCGAACTTAAAATCGCCAGTTACGACAATTGTTCCGATCGGTGTGCCAATCGCCATCCCAACCGAATCAGGTATGCTGTGACTTACTCTAAAGAACTCAACAGAAAAGTTACCAAGCGCAATCGTATCTCCAGCCTTGACCTCGTGCAGCTCCGCTGATTCAAGCAGACCATACTCTTCCAGCTTCGCCGAAACAAAGCCGAGTGTAAGTCTAGTCCCCCAAATCGGCAGATTTATCTGATTAAGTACATACGGCAGCGCACCGATATGATCCTCATGCCCATGGGTTAGCAGTATCCCCAAAACTTTATCACTGTTTTCAACCAAATACGAGACGTCAGGGATAACTATATCAACCCCAAGCATATCCTCCTCAGGGAACTTCAATCCGGCATCAATCACAATCATCTGACCGCCGCACTCTATGACGGTCATATTTTTGCCGATCTCCCCAAACCCACCAAGCGGTATTATCTTTACAAATTCAGCTTTCTTGCGAGGCATAAGCGAACTTACTACTTTCTTGCAATCAGCCCACGCTCAATCATACACTCAGCAATCTGAACCGCATTCAACGCAGCACCCTTGCGAATGTTATCCGAAACAACCCACATATCCAAAGTATTTGGTCTGCTTGGATCCTGCCTAATTCTCCCCACATAAACGGCATCCTTATACGCTGCAAAGAGCGGCATAGGATAAACACTGCTGCCTGGATCATCCTGCACCTCAATTCCAGGCGAATTTGCAAGAATGCTGCGGGCTTCTTCAGCCGTTATCGGCTCTTCGAACTCGACGTTTATAGCCTCAGAATGCGCACGCATAACAGGCACACGAACGCACGTCGCAGTAACAGCAAGATTGGGACTGCCAAATATTTTCCGAGTCTCCTTAATCATCTTGATTTCTTCGCCATAGTAACCAGGGAACTCATCACGAAGCTTGGAGATCTGCGGTATAACATTGCAGTGTATCTGATACGGATACTCCTTAATCTCCATCTCTTCCCCCAAAGCATCCGCTCTAATCTGCTGCTCAAGCTCACGTATAGCCGCACTCCCAGTACCAGAAACCGATTGATATGTCGAAACAACAACTCTCTTCATCCGTGCTCTGCGATGAAGCGGCGCAAGCGCCACAACCATCTGTATAGTACTGCAGTTAGGATTAGAAATAAGCCCCTGATGTGAATCGAGCGCTTCTGGATTCACCTCCGGCACAACAAGCGGCACACGCGGATCCATCCTATAGTCATCACCATTATCTATCACAACCGCGCCGCGTCTCACAGCCTCCCAACCATAAAGCTGCGATGCCCCTCTCTCACCTTCAGTGCCAGCAAAAAACGCTATGTCTACTCCATCGAAAGCGTCCTCAGATGTAGGCATAACATCAAACTCTCTGCCATCTATAACCTGCTTTCTAGCCGATCTAGCCATAACGTAAAGCTCAGAGATTGGAAACTCTCTCTGCCTAAGCACCTTAACCATCTCTTCGCCAACTGCACCGGCACCAACAACCGCTACTCTATAACCAGACACAACTAACCTCCTAAACTTCTAGCCGTATTATAAAAACACACACAGAGCAACTACAAAACTAAAGTATGTTCTCAAGGCCATACACCACTCCAGAAAGCTGCCTTACTTTTCTCACCGCCATAAGAACACCAGGCATAAAGCTGGTTCTATCCAAGCTATCATGCCTTATCGTCAAGGTCTGTCCCTGACCACCAAATATAACCTCCTGATGCGCAACCAACCCAGGCAGCCTCACACTGTGCACCCAAACCCCAAAATGATTTTCACCACGAGCCGCTGAAAGATCCTTACCAGATTGGTCAACCCCACGCACCCCGCCAATCATCTCGGCAGTTTTTATCGCAGTCCCCGAAGGCGCATCTAGCTTCTTATCATGATGAAGTTCTATTATCTCAACTGCAGGCATATACTTGGCAGCCTCCGTTGCAAACTTCATCATCAACACTGCACCAATAGCAAAATTGGGCGCAACCAGCACTGCTGCGCCATTTTCAGCGCTCAGTTCTTCCAATTCGTGCAGATTATCTTTTGTTATACCCGTCGTTCCAACCACACAATTAACCCCATGCCGAATCGCAATCCTGAGATTGTTCATCACTGATGCCGGAGTTGTAAAATCAACCATCACCTGCGGCGACGAAGCTCTGATAGCCTCATCCAAATCCCCATATATCTGCACCTGTTCCTTAACCGTTGGAATAACATCGCAGACAAGTTCGCCCACGTGTGTCAGATCGCAGCCGCTAACAATCTCCATATCATCAGCACTCGACACAGCCTTCGCAGTCTCCTGACCCATCCTACCACACACACCAGAAATCAAAACCCTAATAACGCTTTCGTTCATCAAGCAACCTCCTTCGCCCATTTCGACGGTCCTATAGCCACAAACGCCGTTTTGTCCTCCGAGAGAACCTCATCCGCAACACGAAGCAGATCGTCAGCAGTTACCTTCATCACAGAGTCTATCAGTTCCTGAAGAGTTTTCACCCTACCAAAATATATCATCGAGTTAGCTATTCGACTCATTCTGTTAGTCATATTCTCCTGCCCCAACACCAGCGCTCCTTTAATCTGATTCTTTGCGCGCACCATCTCATCTTCGCCAAGTCCGCCTGTCTTTACTGCTTTCAGCTCCTTATTTATCAGATCCACCACTTCATCAAAGTGCTCTCTGCTTGTGCCTCCATAGATAACCAAAATGCCGCCCTCACGGTAAGCTGCAACATACGAACCTATAGCATAGGCGAGTCCCCTGTTTTCCCTTATCTCCTGAAACAATCTGGAACTCATGCCACCACCTATAGCAGCATCAAGCAGCGCAAGCGCATAACGATTTTCATCCAACTGAGAATACCCAGGCATACCAACACAAAAATGTATCTGCTCGACTGGCTTTGCAACAATTTTCTTGGACGCAGACGCAAAAATAGGCTGTTCTTCACAGGTTGTCCCGCACCCCTTCATATCCCCAAAATACTTGTTCACAACGTCAACAAACGCCTCATGCTCCAAATTCCCAGCCGCAGATATTACAATCCTATCCGGTGTATAATGCTCTTTCATAAATCCAACTATATCTTCCCGTGAAAAAGACTCCACCGTCTTCCGCGAACCTATCACCGGCGCGCTCAGCGGATGTCCATCCCAAAGCGACTCAGCCACCATATCATGCACAAGATCGTCCGGTGTATCTTCATGCCGCTTGATTTCCTCAACTACAACGCTCTTTTCGTGATCAATCTCAACAGGATCCAGCACGGAATGAAGCGCCATATCCGCAATTATCTCCACAGCTTTCGGCATATACTCCGAGAGAACCTTCGCATAATACCAGGTCGTCTCTTTGTCCGTAAGACCGTTCAGATGACCACCAATAGAATCTATCTCATCAGCAATTTGACGCGCAGAACGATTCTCCGTTCCCTTAAAAAGCATATGCTCTATAAAATGAGACATTCCCCTAAGCGAAGGCGCCTCATGACGCGATCCTACGCACACCCACATCCCAACCGAGACCAAATCCACATACGGCACCGACTCAGATAGAACATGTATGCCATTATCAAGCTTTGTTATCCTAACCTCCGTCTCGTATCCTCCACTCATAGTCTTACCCAACGAACCGTCCGCCTACCCACGAAACAAACCGCCACCGTGCAGGCCTCTTCATCGGGCAAACACGGTGGCGCACCATCCTCTGTAACACCAACCCCAGCAGAAAGCTCTGCCGGCTATAACAAATCATACTACTAAATACACAAAATCATCTCTTCGGCCTAAAATAGGTGTGCACGTCGTCATCTGGATAATCTCTTCCAGTCGGCTTTCCACCAGATGCACCACCAGGCCGCTTCTTACTTCTGTCTCTATCTCTATCCCTATCTACACGATTTGGGCTTCCGCTGAAACCACCCTTTTTGTCTGGTTCACGCGAAAAACTGCTCCCGCCCGGTCTTGGAGACATAGCCGCTTCTATCCTTGCCTGCATCTCCTCCTCAGTCTCACCGGGTCTAGGTCTCTGGGTCAATCCCTTCATGCTGAGCCGAATCTTATTGTCCTCACCCGGCACAACTTTAACCAGCACCTCATCGCCTACTCGCAGCAGATCCTCAACTCTGTTGACTCTGCCAGCCGCCATCTCGGATACATGAACCATCCCTTCGCGTCCTGGCAGAATCTCTATAAACGCCCCATAGCTCTCTATGCGAGTAACCTTACCAAGATAAGTCTCGCCGATTTTTACATCGCGAGTGATATCATCTACCATCTTGAGCGCGCGTTCGCCGCCTTCAGCATCAACCGCCGTTATATAAACATGCCCATCCTGCTCAATGTCAATCTTAGCCCCAGTATCCGCTTCGATTCGTTTTATTATCTTGCCCCCAGGACCTATCACATCCCCAATCTTGTCGGGATGAATTTCTATCACAAACACTCTAGGCGCATATGGTGAAAGCGAAGGTCTTGGCTCGGCAATTGTCTTTGCCATCTCATCTAATATATGAATCCTTGCAGTCTTCGCACGCTCCATCGCCAGCTTCAACACATCGTCCGGAATACCGCCAATTTTCGTATCCATCTGAATAGCGGTTACTCCTGCACGTGAGCCGGCTACCTTCAAATCCATATCGCCATTGAAGTCTTCTGCGCCTATAATATCCGTCAGCACTACATTCTTTTCCCCATCGCTCACAAGCCCCATCGCCACACCGGCAACAGGTGCTTTGATCTGCACACCACCATCCATAAGCGCAAGGGTAGAGCCGCACACGCTCGCCATGGAAGATGACCCGTTGGACTCCAAAACCTCAGACATCAAAAGCAGAGTATAAGGAAATTCTTCCGGACCCGGCACAACATACTTCAACGCTCTCTCAGCCAGCGCTCCATGTCCAACCTCACGCCTTCCCGGCGCCCTAAGCGGCCTAGTTTCGCCAGTAGAGAACGGCAGGAAATTATAGAAATGCATATAATGCTTCTCTGAATCTTCTTCCAGCGAATCCACTATCTGCGCATCATCAAGCGATCCCAAAGTCAGGCTCGTAAGAACCTGTGTCTGCCCCCGCGTGAATAATCCGCTGCCATGCACCCGCGGCAGCAAACCAACCTCACACCATATATCCCTTACCTGCTCAGGCGTCCTGCCGTCAACCCTAATGCCGCGATCAAGAATCAGCTTGCGAAACTCTTCCTTTATAACCTGCTCTGCAGCCTCGCCAATCTCTACCTCGCGCTCAGGAAATTGCTCAGCAAGCCGAGCAACTATCTCTTGCTTGACTTCATTCGTACTGTTTTCGCGGCTGGCTTTGTCCGGATCGCAAAGAGCCTCTACTATAGCAGCAGCAGATGTATCTCGAACCGCCTGCAATATCTCCGGATCTACTTTATAAAGCGGCACATCCGCCTTAACCGTACCAGCTTTCTGCGCCAGCTCTTCCTGAGCTTCGCACAATTTTACTATTTCGTCGTATGCTACACTGATTGCCTGAAGAACAGTCTCCTCAGGCACCTGGTTAGCTCCGCCTTCAAGCATTGTCACCGCCTCTTTAGTGCCGGCGACAACAAGATCGAGATCCGCAATGTTCTGCTCCTCGACCGACGGATTTATGATAAACTCACCATTAATCATCCCGATCCGCACAGCCCCAATGGGTCCGTTAAACGGGATATCTGAGACGGTAAGTGCGGCAGAAGCAGCCACCATAGCCAGCGTATCCGGCTGACATTCCAACTGCACTGAAAGCGGCATGGCTATAACTTGTACGTCATTGCGCATACCCTTTGGAAACAGTGGTCTGATTGGGCGGTCAATAAGCCTTGAAGTAAGTACGGCTTTCTCCGACGGTCTGCCGCCTCTCTTTACAAATCCACCAGAGATCTTGCCGACCGCCGACTTTCGCTCCTCGTAATCACACGTTAGAGGAAAGAAATCTACAGCCTCTCTCGGCTCACTGCTCATTGTGGCAGTACCGAGAATTATAGTGTCACCACATCTTAGAAGAACGGCTCCATTAGCCTGCTTCGCAACCTTACCTGTTTCGATAACAATGGTACGATTGCCAACTGTGCACTCTACACTTGTACATTGAGTCATACGATGGTTCGCAACGCCTTATCTTCTCAGACCGAGCTTGTTGATGATCGCGCGGTAGCGTGCGATGTCCGTCTTAGCAAGATAATTCAGTAGCCGACGACGATGACCAACCATCATAAGCAATCCTCTTCGCGAATGATGGTCTTTTTTGTGCACCTTTAGGTGGTCTGTGAGCTGGTTAATCCGAGCGGTAAGCAGGGCAATCTGAACCTCCGGCGAACCGGTATCACCCGCGTGTGTTTTGAACTCCTCTATAAGCTCGGTCTTACGCTCCTTGATAAGCGCCAACGATTTTCTACCTCCATTCTTTCTAACAAAGTCTATCATGCTGCAGTGATTATGTCAATCATGTGCAGAACAAGAAACTTCGACTCAAAATTAACCGCATAGCTAAGCACCAAACTATATGCTGTAACTCACGGCTACAGCAAAGCATGTTATCAGACTTGGACGCAATTGTATAGAATGCTACAAAAAAGAAACGCAAAAACAGCAATTTTATGCAGCTAGCAGACTCTCAGTAAGCGGCAGTAGCACTTCAACTGGCTGAGCCACAGATTCTATTTGAAACTCAGGACTGTGCGTCACAGAAAGATCTATAATCTCAACGTCAGCGCTCAAAGATTTAGATGAGGGAACTATCTTGAGCTTCGGGTTATCTGGATCTGCACTGCTTCCTCCAACAACCACCGCCAAATCACCCCGTTTTATCCGCACAATCGTGCCGATTGGATAAAGCCCAACTCTTGTAGCAAACTTTGCCAAAAGCTGGCGATCATATTGCCTGGGCGCATCGTAAAGCATATAACCCAATGCCTGTTTAGCCGTCCACCGTTGCCTATAAGGGCGATCTGTGGTCAAAGCATCATACGTATCCACTATCGCAACCAACCTGCTCAAAAGATGTGGGGCAGACTTTCCAGACACAGCCGGATAACCACTACCATCACACCGCATATGATGCTCAAAAGCCACCGCAGATGCCAAAGCCGGAATATCCTCTATACCAGCCAGCACACGAGCGCCTTCGATAGGATGTTTGCGTATCTGCTGCCACTCATCTTCTCTTAGCCTATCAGGCTTGCGCACTATATCGCTGGGCACAAAGACCTTGCCAACATCATGCAGCATTGCCGCCAACCCAAGCTCTATCGAAGCCTGTGGCTCTAGTCCAAGCTCACGTCCTAACACCATCGAGAGTATGCACACATTCACGCTGTGCTCAGACAGATACCGGTCATAACTACGTATACCAGCAAGCGCTAAAAGAACCGATTCATCCTCAGAAATCCACTTAAGCGAATCAGCAACCACAGCGCGTATCTCTGGCACAGGGATCTTAAGGCCGGCTTTTACAGCGCGCATCGCTTCTTCAATCAGCAGCAGAGCCTCTTCATAAATATCTGCAGGGTCTCTGCCTTCTCTTGCTTCGCTCAGCTTAGAGGCGCTTCTGACGGCTAAATTTGTTACGCCGCGGCTTTCAAGTTCGTTCGCAATCCCACCGTGCAGCAACAGTTCCATTGGATCTATGTTAAGCGCTTCAGCGAAATCTAAAATCTCTTCTGCCGACGCCTCTGATGTTAATGTTATCTCCCCAGCGCCTCTCTCCGAAAGCATCCTCGCTAGAACGGCAAGACATCCTGTTTTGTCCTCAATAGGATAATTATCCAGCACCAGGTAATCTCCGTTTACAATCACAGTTGCCGACTGTAGAGTCTGCAAACCACCTGCCAAAACGCTCCTAACCGCTTCGGCAGAATCAGAGACAACAGAATTATGTTTGCCATAAAGCGCAACATTTCTCACGCATACAGCAATCCTGCAAAGTGCTTCAATAATAGCTTTCTCTGCATCGCTTCTTACTACCGATGGATTACCAATTCTTTCTACATTATCATTACTGTCATTTGTAGATTCCATAGCCAAAACCCACCCAAACAGATTATGCTGCCTGCTTAAAACCAAAACCCAAGCTTGCTAATGCATCCTCAGCCGCCTTTCGCACAGATTCATACCTATTCCGATTAAACCAAACCTTCCTCTTAGCAACCTGTTCAAGCACACCGCGTGCATCACTGCCGCCTATATTCCCCAACGCACGAATTGCGGCGGTCTTCTCTCTCAGCATTATGTCTGAAAGCCCTCTGCGGTGCAACACAGCACCTATAGCACCAACCGCATCAATATCCTTCAGTTTTCCTAGCGCCTCAAGCGCAGCAATTCTTACATCTGCCGACTTGTGATAAAGAGCCTTTCTGCACGTTTCCGCCGACAGCGGGATTCTAGCTTTAGGCAGAGATTCTATGCACCTAACAACCAGCGAATCAGTCCCCACGCTTATGGCATCTGCGATTACTCTCACCGCGGCAGTGGTTCCTATATCTGCCAGTATATCAAGCGCGTCGTCGGCAGCAGCAGCACTGCCTTCTTTAACCATTTTTTCGAGCACAGGCAGTGCCGCCGCGCCGCAGCTTGCAATCGCCTTCCTAAGTGCACCTCTTATAATCTCGTCCTTACACGTACTCAACAAATCAGCAATACTCAAAACAGTATTCGGCACCAAAGATATCAAAGCTGCCGCAGTCTCTTTCACGGAAACTGTCTCGGAATTCGCCGCCCAAGTCACAATCGACATTAAAGTATCAGCATCTAAGCCCCTCAATGCTGATTTAACGCTTGCAGCACGCCAGTCAGCACTGTCCTCTCTTTTAGCTTCTTCGACCAAAGAAGCCGCAAACGATAGGGCAGATTCCAAATCACCAACCTCAACAGCGCGCGGTATAAGCGAGACAAGCGCGCCTGCAATTCTACTATGCTCAACTGGCGAGTCTTCCAATTCCATCAGAAACTCATAAGTCTTACCCGGCGATCTGAACATCCCATGTGGCGTAAGTTCTGAACGCCAACTCATAGGAAGTCCTGCCGGCTTAGCGTCCAAAAGTGAGTAGAAATACTGAACATCAACACTGGAAATCGCATCCCTTGATGCCACAATAGTCTCACTGACCACACGCTCAACCTCGTCCGGATCAACTATCTTGGCATCCGGATTAAGCTGGATATCATCAACATCCGGCAGAAAAGCACACTCCGCCTTGCGCATATCAGAAGGCAGCTTTGAAAGAGCCTTTCTCACCTGAGGCGTTGCATTATCCCACCCTTCAGGATCACCTGATGCAAGCTCTTTCAGATTTTGAACAACCTCACCTGTTATCTCACCGGGCTTCAAACCTCTGCGCGACACATGAAGCTTAGTAACCGCCTCATGAATCAACCTTGCCGCTGAATCCGGATCAGAAAGTATTTGAACCACCGGAAGATGCGGCAGATCGTCCTCTTCGTCGTGCTTCTCCAACCATTCGATAACTGCACCTATGGTACGGTCAACATCGTAACCCGAACCAGCATCAGAAGAGCTGCCTTCTTTGTCTTCACCGTCAGCTACAGAATAGACCGATTCTGTAACAACGATCTTCAACACCGCGCGTCTGCGCAGATAATCACTAGGACCTCCCTCGCTTTTGATAACCGATGGATCCTCGTTCAAAAACCCCAAAAATCCTGCCGTCTCTTTATAGCTGACACCATCAATAAACGTTACAGCCATAACACCTCTAGCCCGAAGCCTCTGGCAAAGCGACTGGCTCTCGGCAGAAGCCGCATAATAGCCGCCGTTTAGCACTATGCCATCATCGGCAAAAACCAGGGTTGGACGAGTGAAAGTCGAGGTTATGCCTTGAATGCATTCGACCATCACATCTACAGCCTGCACAGTAGTTGGGTGGTCGAGTCCGTAAAGACTAGCAAGCTTGCGAGATGTAACAATGGATTTCAGCAGATCCCTAAGACCAGAAAACTGCTGTCGAACCTCAGCCACATCTGCGCCATCTAAACCTTCCTGACGCTCAGACAACTGTTGGCTCCCCTCCGAAGTAAAAACCTTCTTACTATTACTCTTATGTTTACATATTCCATCCATCCCAGCAGTATTACCATGATTTTTAAGATTTGCAGATTTGGAAGGTAGAACAGCCTGCTGAGGATAATTCGCTATATGTCTGCAAAACGAAATTTTCAGCGGTTTGGAGGTAGAAGATGAGAAGTTTGGCAAAAGGTGAAATAGGCAGTTCGCTAAGAGACCTGATACTGGCGCGCAGATGCAGGAGGATGCGTGAATCAAGTTACGACAGAAAAGGTGGTAACGAAGATTGGGTTACACTGCCAGCAGGTAAGACAGTTGTAATAGCTGATCTCGAAGGTCCAGGGCTTATTAACCATATCTGGTGTACAATAAACTCGCCGGACAGACAGTATCATCGCAAGATGCTGCTTCGTGCATATTGGGACGGGGAGAAAGACCCAAGTATAGATTCGCCGATCGGAGATTTCTTCGGCGTTGGACACTGTAAAGTCTATCCGTTCCAATCACTGCCGCTCTCAATGACTGCATCATACGAAGATTTTACGGCTATGAACTGTTTTTTTGCTATGCCGTTCAGGAACAACGCGCGACTTGAGATAGTCAATGAAACTGAAGGAGAGGACTCACTCGTCTATTACTACGTAGATTGGGAGAAATACGATGAGCCTCTCTCAGACGATATTTTGCATTTTCATGCGAAATGGAGGCGAGAAAATCCGACCGACGGCTGGATGCCGCCGATTCCTGATCGCCCCGATCCGGAACATTACAAAAAGGTGCTGCAGAGAATGCAGCTTACGGATGAAGGGAACTATATAATACTGGAAGCCGAGGGCAGAGGACATTACGTAGGCTGTAATATCTCAGTGCACAACCTGCAAGGCGGCTGGTGGGGAGAAGGCGACGATATGTTCGTTATCGATGGAGAACCTTGGCCGCCAAGACTACACGGAACTGGCACTGAAGATTATTTTTGCAATGCATGGGGTATGCAGCCGTATTCATACCTATATTATGGCACCTCGCTTCCCGAAGATATAGGTAAAGGCAGAACGACATGTTACAGGTTCCATATAGAAGACCCTGTAACCTTTGAAAAATCAATAAAAGTATCAATAGAGCATAGTCATGCGAACTCAGCTTCTGATGACTACTGCAGTGTAGCATATTGGTATCAGACAGAGCCGCACAAAATATGGGCGCCGATGCCAAAAGTAGAAGATCGTTTGCCAAGACCATAATAATAAAAAAGAGTTTCACAATTGATAGATCACAGGGTTGGGCTAGAGACAAAGACTAATATTGAACCGAGCGCGTCTGCGGTGCAGAGAGCCATCGCAGTGCGCGCTATGACACATATAATGGGTTCAGTTAATAACAAAGATGCGCTTGATATAGCCTGTGGCGATGGCGTGATGGCTAGGTGGCTTGCGATGCACGGCGCCAAAGTAATCGCATTTGAAGAATCAGCAGAGATGCTTGCAGACGCTCGCAGGGTTGAATCCGAAGAACCACTCGGAATCACATACATCACAGCAGATCCAACCGATATGTTCGAGATTGAAGACACATCGTTCGATATTGTAACCTGCTGCATGTCCCTTGAAAGAATTGATAATCTGAGCGCAGTAGTTTCCGAAATCGCAAGAGTGATACGACTGGGAGGCAGGTTTGTTTTCGCAGTAAGTCACCCTTGCTTTAGCATCGAAGCCGAATCACCAACCCGGACCGATTACTTTGTAGAAGAGAAGAAAAACGGCGACCCAAACGGCGTCAAACATCGCACCATTTCAACCTATTTCAACACATTATCGGCACGCGGGTTTACAGTAAGGCGAGTAATCGAACCATCAGCCGAAGGCAGGGACATTCTGATATACCCTCCTGCCAAAAAGTGGATTAAAACCCCTGTAGCACTAGCCGTAGAAGCCGTATTCCCCAAGCTTTAGCGGCTCTCCTAAGACATCGTAAACTATCTGCCGGTTTGCCAAAGCTGGTATTACTGTGCTACATTAGGTCTGCACCAAAACTCCGGAGGCTTGATCAATGAGATTCGTAGTTACAAGAAAGCCAATTACCCAAATTGACTGCGACGTGCTTATAATTGGCTCGTTCGAGCGAACAAAAAAACCTGTGGGCGCAGCCAAAGAAGTTGATACTGCTGTTGGCGGCGAACTAAGCGCGCTTATCGCAAGAGAAAAGTTCGAAGGCAAACTCGGTCAAACCACCGACTTCACTCCCTGCGGCGGCATAAACGCCAGAAGAGTGCTTGTGGTTGGACTTGGCAAAGAAAAAGAGCTCTGCGCCGACAAGATGAGAAAAGCTTCGGCATCGGCAATGCGAAAAGCACGTGATCTGAAAGCTAACACAGTTGTGTTCGTACCCCAGACTAATGGAGGGAAACGTCTCGATGCCAGATCTGCCGCACAGTCAGTGGTTGAAGGCGCAATTCTCGGCACTTACAAATTCACGAAACATAAAACCAAAGATGATAGTCCCAATCCAATAAAAATGGTCGAAATTGCAGAAAACTCAGCCAAAGCAGCCCGTGAGGCTAAAGATGGAATACACCTCGGCAGTGCGATTGCCGAAGCTGTGTGCATGGCAAGAGACCTTGTAAACGAACCAGCAAACATCGTAACCCCAACATACTTAGCCGAGCAGGCGAAATCAATAGCAGAAAAATGCGGACTTGAATGCAGCATACTCGACAGATCGGATATCGAAAATATGGGGATGAATCTGATCTTGGCAGTTGCAAAAGGCAGCCATGAGCCGCCTAAGTTCATAGTTATGCGCTATACTTCACCCGATGCAACAAAAACAGTTGCAATAGTAGGAAAAGGTATCACATTCGATGCAGGCGGGTTGAATCTAAAACCGAGCGCTGGGCTTGACGGACTTAAAGACGACATGGCTGGGGCAGCGGCGGTGATCGCAACAATGCAGGCAATAAGCGCGATCAAACCGAGAGTCAACGTGCTCGGGTTAGTCCCTGCGACCGAGAACCTGCCCGGCGGCGGCGCCACGAAGCCAGGTGACGTGGTAACAGGGCTGTCAGGAAAAAGCGTAGAGATAAATAACACCGACGCCGAAGGCAGACTGCTTCTTGCAGACGCGGTAGCTTATGCCGAGCAGCAGGGCGTTGATCAGATAATAGATTTGGCGACACTGACCGGTGCATGCATAGTAGCACTTGGGCGCAGCATAGCAGGCGTATTCGGCGATCAAAAAATAGTAGATAAGCTGATCGCGGCAGGCGAAGCCAGCGGGGAGAAACTTTGGCAGCTACCACTTTATCCCGACTACGACGAAAGCGTAAACAGTGACTTCGCTGATATGAAAAATGCTGCAAACGAAGCAGGCGCTATAACGGGCGCTTTCTTCATCAAAAGGCACATCAAAAAGACGCCTTGGGCACATATTGATATAGCCGGACCGGCATGGAGCGACAAAGAGTCCGGACATCTTACAAAAGGCGGCACAGGTTTCGGCGTCGCAACGCTGATAAACTATCTGGAGCAATTGTAACCCACCAATAGCAGCAGAATCAAAAAGGCCGCGGTGCACAACATACCGCGGCCTTTCACACATCTATAAACCTGCTCTCCTACCACTTAGTTCTAATTGTATAAGTAACTTTGGTCTCGCCGTTGGCTGGAATATTCACCGGAAACTGTATCGTGTGCGCATCCTTCTTCTCATACTCGTGGCTCTTGCGTATAACTTCCCAGTCACTCCATACGTGATCTACTACCTTTACATTCACCGATACATCCTTGTGATTCCGAATCGATACCTCAAATGACTCCTCTATCACGTTCGATGCTATCTTCTTGTAGTCCGTCCGCTTGTAATCACCTACCACATCAAACGCATCACCTATGTATAACCTTATCTTCTCATCCCTAGGCGTGTGATCTATCATGTCCTCGCCTATGAATTGCTGGCTGCCTGTGTCATCTAGCTTGTATACCCGTATCTTACCCTTAGGCAAAGGCATACCCATGTTGTTCTCCTTAGAGTTCTTTACCTCCAAAACTACGTTCACCTTGTGATAGTTGGATGTGTCATACCCACCACCAGGATCTCCAACCCTGCCAGGATACCACCAGCTCCGCCACCACTCCTGCCGACCATCATAAATAAGCTCCTTTGTAACAGGCGCACCAGACGCGTTCAACAACGATAGCTGCTTCGTCTCATTGTCTCGTATCGTCGTGGCTCGCTCCATCGTATACATGTGATACTCGAAAAAACTCTTCTCCTCAAATTGTGATTCAGCCATCACACCACCGACACCAGCTTTGCGCGCGTACAGATAATCTGCTTGCGGTTGAATCCTTCTCACATCACCGGCAATAAGCGTGAGTTTTGCGTCTTTGTAAGTAGTGCCACTCTTGTTGTCCAAAGTAACCCAGCCAGATAAATCTAGCTTCGTGTCGTCCTTGTTCACAAGCGCTACATAGTCCGCCGTCCAGTTTATACCCTGCGTGATGTAGCTTATCTCTGCATCCTGCCTGCCTTCACGATCGCTCCTAAGCATCCACGAAAGCGTAGGCTTCGGATGTAACCCCTCCGGCATGCTCTCAAGCGATACCTGCCCGCTCGGCCTAAGCACTATCTGACCATCATCTGTCTTGATAACTAAACCACCATTCGAAACAGGATTCAAAATAATCCCCGTGTCCGTATATGCCTTGCCGTTCGCATCATACCGCGTGAACATAGCTCGCTTGCCCACAGACTTGTTCAGTATGTTGTCAGGACTAATCAAATCATACTGGTAGTTCTGCTCTAATATCACCACCGAGTTCGGCGCCGTGAGCGACTTAAATAACACACTGGTTGCGTCAATCTGTGCCGCTACATCCTCTACCTCAAGCTGATTGATCCCCTTCGCCAACTCAATCGTCCTTACATCCTTTACCAACGCAAAATTGGAGTTGTAAACCGTAAGTTGAACCGATTTCTGAGCGGTTACAGAGCCAGCTGCCTGAAGCATAGAAACCGCGGCTACAAAAACAAGTAAAAACATCCAAACTCTCATCTTAGTTACTCTCCTCGGTAAAAACTTTTCTGTTATTCGGCTGATCAGTCCTCTATCTCGTTAGATACCTCTACCGGCGATTTACTTCAAATTGCAATGAAAAATTCCTCTCCAGTCACATCCATCAATACTATGGATCCTGCTTAGCGCCATCGGGACAAGGCGGCTCAAGCCCGAATTCGCGTATTTTGCCTCTCAGTGTCTTCCTATCTATCTCCAGCACCTGAGCCGCCAGCGATCTATTCCAACCGCATTCGGCAAGCACACGCTCTATATGACTGCACTCAATCTCTCGAAGCGATTTAAGCCAATCCATCTTCCTGTGAGCAGACTCCGGCGCAACTTTACCATCAAGCGGCAGATTAGAAGGTTGGATGCAGTTGCCATCGCATGACATAACCGCATACTCTACCGCGTTTCTCATCTCCATTATGTTTCCGTTCCACTGATGCTCCAAAATCCGTGACAGCGCGGCTTCAGATATCGAATCCACCGCACGTCCCATCCGCGAAGAACATATCTCAACAAAATGCCGCACCAGCTCCGGAATATCTTCTTTCCTCTCTCGAAGGGCAGGCAGAGAAATCGTAATTGCCGAAAGCTTGTTAAAAAGCTCCTTGTTGAACCTTCCTTCGGCTACAGCCTGCGACAAATCAGCCGAACTCGCTGAAAAAACACGAACATCAAGGTTTGATGCACATTTTCCTCCAGATCTTTCAATCATCCCATCAGTCAAAAACTTAAGAAGCCTCTGCTGCACCGGCATAGAAGCAAAATCAATATCATCAATAAACACCGAGCCTCCGTCGGCTTGCTCAATCAACCCTTCGCGCCAAACTGAGCGCTTGACCATTCCGCGTTCTTCGTACCCAAACAACTGTTTCTCAACTTCATCTGCAGCCGTGCCTGCACAGCTTATCTTAAGAAAAGGGCCCCGCGCGCGTGAACTCTCAAAATGTATTGCCCTAGCAAAAGATTCTTTGCCCGTTCCCACCTCGCCCAGAAGCAGCACCGGCTTGTCAACTTTGGCAGCCTTTGTCGCCTCATTAAGAACTTTCTTTGTGGCAGATCCCATACATACCAAACTTCCAAACCCATGCTCTGCCTTCAACTGATCAAGACTTCTACGGCTTCTGTCCGCCTCAATCTTATTCTTAATGGCACGTGCAACCAGATGCTTCGCCTTTTTTGGATTTATAGGTCTGACAAGTATCTCATGCGCGCCAAGGTGGAGAGCCTCAATCCCTGCATCAACACTTTCTGCGCTGGTGAGAACTACAATGGCTATATCTTGGCACTCTTCGACAATAGTTCTAACAGCCCTAATGCCAGCTTCCTTTGGGAAATCGAGAGAGAGAATAATTAGATCGTACAATTGGCTGCAGGCACCGGCAACAGCTTTTTTGATCTCAGCTGATTCCACCACCTCATGACCGCATGCCGAAAGAGTCTCTGTTAAGACTAAACGCGAAGTAGGATCTTCGTCTACGATAAATATGCGTGCCATCGCCACCCCCTGCCCAGCATTCTGGATTATACCCGCCACCAACAAAAGATTCAAGCGAAGCAGCCTGCAAAATTTTTTTAGGGAATTTTCCAAAAACTATTGACAAGCTGGCACAATCCAGGTAATAATACTAGTGCTTCTTTTTCTCCTTTCACTACCTCTGTTGGGCTTGACTGGCCGCCCAACGGTCAAGCCTTCTTTTTTCGTGTAGTAAACCCCCTTAATCCTCAATACGTCTCTAAAATAAAACCTATGCAAGACCAGCTGTCATCTGCTTGGTCTCTGCAACAGATTCAGCGAATATCGAAACCGCCCTGTCCAGCTCATTTTCGCTTATTATCAGCGGAGGCTCAAACCTCACCACTTTAGGATTATTAAGACTATAGGCTACCAGCAATCCTCTACGCCCACAGGCAGCTATCACCAGTGCCGCAAAATCATCAACCTTAAATTCTACCCCCGCTAACAATCCTTTGCCGCGCACTTCTGCTATGCATTCTGGATGTTCTCCAGCAACATTTTTAAGTGCTCCAATCATTCTGTCGCCCAAAATCGCCGAACGATCCACCAGACCTTCTTCAATGGTCGTCTTTATTCCAGCAATCGCTGCAGCGCAGGCAAGAGGATTGCCGCCGAACGTGGATGAGTGCAGATATGGATTCCTGCCAAAAAGCGAATCCCATATCTCAGGCTTGGCACTGAATGCTCCCACCGGCATCACGCCGCCGCCAAGCGCCTTGCCCATCGTCACGATATCTGGCACCACTCCATAATGCTCCATAGCAAACATCGTACCAGTACGTCCAAATCCTGTCCTCACCTCATCCAATATCAAAAGCGCCCCAGCGCTGTCGCATATCCTGCGGACTTCTTTCAAATATCCATCCGGCGGCACAATAACACCGCCTTCTCCCTGTATAACCTCAAGTATCACGGCTGCCACTTTTTCATCAACCGCATTTTTCATCGCATCAACATCGCCGAACGGCACATGCCGCGTCTCGGGTAAAAGAGGATGAAACCCCTGTTTGTAAATATCTCTTCCAGAAACCGAAAGAGCACCATATGTCTTGCCATGAAAACCGTTTATCGCACCTACATAAACAGGCCTCCCGGTATGTATGCGCGCCGCCTTCAAAGCTCCTTCCACTGCTTCAGTGCCTGAATTACATATAAACGAATATTGAAGATCGCCAGGTATAACCTGAGACAAAAGCTCGCAAAGATCGGCAAGCTCGGTTGACATAAAGTAATGACTCTTCAGAGCCTCTTTCCCAAGTTGCTCCTTCACAGCCTGTACCACTCTCGGATGTAGGTGGCCCAAGCTAAATGCCCCATAGCCGCCAACACAGTCCAAATACTCGTTACCTGCAGCATCACGTATATAACAGCCTTCTGCGCTGTCTTCAGGAATGGCAAAACCGCTAAACTTCAGCACATTTGCCATTGATGGATTAACATAGCATCGGTATTTCTCTAGAGTCTGCTCCGCAAGTTTCTCGGGATCATTGATCGACAATCTGGAAAACCACCTTTCGTTACCTAATATATTTTGCAAGTGGAGTATTGCAAAAATGGCTGTATCGTGTTATGAATGATGCAGCTATCTGGTAATAAGTATATTCTACCAAAATCGGCGTTTTACCTGCCGCAGTAATGGAGAAAATTTGTATGATAAACCAATCTGCTAGTAATGCCGCTTTCAGCCGTGACCTTCGCAGGCTTGCGGCAAAATCAGAGGGATCCAGCAAAGTACGCAGCCATGTGAAGGGCAAACGACGCGGTGGGGGCGGATGCTGTATTTTGCTCATAATCATTGTCGTGGCATTAATAGCCTATGCATATATAGATGGATATATTTTACAACCTAGAAAAAAGAGCTCGAGTCTAGGTATAAACATCACCTATAACGCAGTGCAACAGATGTATGAATATACATCAGAGGCAAAATCTCAACCAATGTTGGATGATAACAGATACTGCGAGCGAGAGTGCCGCGTGTTTGTATTGCAAGAAAATGCATAAAAATATTTACGAAAAACATTTACTACATTGACATTTGAAAATGTAGAGAGTTATACTTCATTGAGGGTTGCCTGGCAAGGCAGGCCGTAGCGACCCGTCAGTCCAGCTTTAACAGAGAGTCCGTGCTATCGCAGCTCGCTGTTTTTAGTAGCGGAAGGAGGGATGCATATGTCGAAATATGCAAAACTAGCTGGTCAGAGACTCGCTATCTGGTTTATCCCTATGCTTGTTCGGCTTCTTCCCAAGTGGGAAGCTAAACAAAAGCTGGACAAAGCGTTACTGAGCCTCATTTCTGTTGCTAAAGTAATACCTTACGACGCAGACCACAGACTGCAACTAGAACAGGTTCAGGAGGCTATACGCAACAATCACCCAATCGTAAACCTGGCTCGGCGTCTTGTGCGTCAGGTTCATCCAAAGTTCCTTCAATGCTTTGTGCAGAATCTTTGGGTGCCGATATGGTTAAAAGGTGACGTCCGGCAGAAGTTCCGTGAGAGGGAAGGCTTCGAGCCGCCATGTCTTGCAGTCATATCGCCGCTTAAAGAATGCAACCTCCAATGCGTGGGTTGCTATGCTGATGCTGCCAGGGAAAAACAGGAAAAACGGCTCGATTTTGAGACTATGGATCGCATAGTAACCGAGCTGAAGGGCTATGGAACATCGTTCATAGTGTTTACAGGCGGCGAGCCTACCCATCCGCTCATTTGGGATGATATCAAGCGTATATGTGCCAAGCATTCAGACATGGCGTTTATGATGTACACAAACGGCACGCTGCTTGATGACAACAAGATAAAAGACTTGATTGAGCTTGGCAACTTGTCTCCTGCAATAAGCTTGGAAGGATGGGAAGAAGAAACAGACGCACGCAGAGGCAAGGGCGTATACAAAAAGATTATGGAGGCTATGGATCGTCTTCGCGAAGCAGGCGTGCTGTTTGGATTCTCACTTACTTATACCAGCAAAAACGTAGATGCTGCCACCGATCCGAATCTTATCCAGTTCTTGATCGACAAAGGGGCGCTTTACGGATGGTATTTCATGTATGTGCCGGTAGGGAAAGATCCTGATACAAGCTTGGTAGTAAGCCCCGCGGATAGAGATCGGGTAAGAGCGTTTACTTGGCGAATGCTGAAAGAAAAAGGCATATTCCTTGCCGACTTCTGGAACTCCGGCCATTTGGCGCAGGGATGCATAGCCGGCGGCAGATTCCTGCATATAAACAACCGCGGCGACATTGAGCCTTGTGCGTTTTTCAAGTTTACTACACACAACATACATGACTGCCGCATAATTGATGCTCTGCGCTCAAGATTCTTCGCTAATATACGTAAGTGTCAGACACAGCAGCGCAACCCGCTCTCGCCGTGCTCGTTTATGGATAACCCAGCAGGCGGGAAGTTCGCGGTTGAAGATGCCGGCGCAAGACCTACTGAAGCAGGTGGCGAAGAAATTTTCAAGAGCATCTATCCGTTCCTTGAGAAATTATCGGAAGAGTATTACAACAACTACTCAAGCAAGGCTTGGGAAAGTGATGATTACGCATACTTCCGAGCTATATACGCCGATGGCCACTGGAGACAACCCGTTAAGATAGTCTCCCCCGAACAGTCAGTGGCTGATAAATTGTTGGAATCTGAGAAACATAAGGCGAAAACAAATGTTTAGCTAACCTGTTTAGCTGCCAACAGACTTCAAGCCGCCGGTTGATGATAATTTATCAGCCGGCGGCAGTTTATTTTTATGGACTGATTGACCTTACAAAGCAACATAGGTAAACTGGAAAAAGCGAATAGAATATTTGTTATAAAAGGGTTCCGGTGCCGTTTGCAAAGCCGGTGCCCTGTTTGGCTTGTACACCATACAAGGTTTCTAACACAACATGCCGATAGACACTCTACTTAAAATTGAAAGCGAGATTATTCAAATCGAGAAGTCTGCAGACGCACTGAAGGACGGCCTTCGCGTTCAGCTCGAAGGGTTAACCGCGTCTGCAAAAGGACTGTTTCTCGCTGGACTCTTCAGCAGACTAGATGCGCCGCTGCTGGTAATAACCAGCACAAGCGATGGTGCAGAACGCATTGCGGACGATCTGTCTCAGTTCGGCTTTGGGAAAGACGCAATTTTTGTGCTGCCGCCTTCAGACTCTTTGATATACGAAGAGGGCGCGCCGGACTACCGAGTAATTGGCCAGAGGCTTGCGGCTGTAAACGCTTTGGCATCTGGGAAACGCTGTATCGTCACAGCACCCATAAATGGCGCCCTGCGCCGAGCAATGCCGCCGGACACTCTCCGGAATTCCCAACTCAAAGTAGAAGTAGGCAGAGAACTTAATATATCTGACTTTATAAGCAATCTCGTAAAAATAGGCTATGAACGAGCAGAAATATGCGAACGACATGGCGAGTTCAGTCAACGCGGAGGGATTATTGATGTATATCCGTCAAACGAAGACGAACCCATCCGTATAGAGCTTTTTGGCGATGAAGTAGAAAGCATCCGTTCGTTCGATCCAGCCTCACAACGCTCCACCGGCCGCTTAAACTCCACTGTAGTACTTCCAGCACGCGAAGTAATACTATCGCCCGAAAACGCCGCATCTGCTGCCGAAACGATACGAGCAGAAATGATGCAGCAGATAGAGCAACTTCTAAGTTCCGGCAAAAACGATGAAGCAGAAAGACTAAGAAACAGAATAGAAGACAACCTTACTCAGCTCTCCAATCTATGCTACTTTGACGGTATTGAGGCGTATCTGCCATATATCCACCCAGACAACATAAGCGTGTTTGACTATCTGCCCGACAACGGCATCCTAGTTATCGATGAACCAAGTCTAGCCGCCGCGCAATGGCAGCAGTTGGAAGAAGAGATGATTGAAGTGCTTGTCAACCGCGCAAACCGCGGCTTACTGCTTGCATCAACGCGCAGTCAGCACGTGCCGATGGAAAACACCCTAAAAAGCGTATGCCGACACCATCCCACACTCATATTCACAGTTCTGCCGCGACAACTGTCTTTCATACACCCTGAGCACAAGTTACAGATAAACAGCACACCTGTTGAGTCTTTCGCAGGACGAATTAACCATCTAGCTGACCAATGCCAAACATGGATAGGCAATGGCATGCGCGTTATTATAACCACCAACCAAAAAGAACGTATGCTAGAAATTCTTGCTGAGCAAAACGTCCCAGCCGCAGATGAAACCACCCTTGAACCAGAATGCAGTCCAGGATTATACGCAGTAGCTGGAGCGCTGAGATCAGGATTCAAACTACCAGATGCGCGCATTATTGTGCTTACCGACACAGAAATATTCGGCATAACCAGATTTAGAAAGCCGCGCAAAGTCGCCCGCGAAGGCATTCCAATCTCAACCATACTCGATCTGAAAGAAGGCGATTATGTAGTACACGTTGCCTATGGGATTGGGATATTCAAAGGTATAACTAGGATGACTGTTGACGGCGTCGCACGCGACTATCTGCTGCTGGAATACGCTGGTGAAGACCGGCTGTTTGTGCCAACAGACCAAATAGACCGTGTCCAAAAATATATAGGCGGCGAAGGTAGCGAGCCGGTTATTCACAGACTCGGCGGCAGCGAATGGAGCCGGGCTACTCGACGCGCTAAACAAGCTGCAAGAGAAATAGCGGGTGAACTGATCGAGCTTTATGCGTGGAGAAAGGCTCTTGGCGGCTATGCGTTTGGTCCGGATACAGTCTGGCAGCAGGAGATGGAATCTGCCTTCCCATTTGAAGAAACCCCAGACCAAATTCAAGCAATCGAAGATGTAAAACGCGACTTAGAAGAACCAAAACCGATGGATCGCCTTATATGCGGCGATGTAGGCTATGGCAAAACTGAGGTTGCTGTGCGCGCAGCGTTCAAGGTTGTCAATGAAGGAAAGCAAGTAGCTATGCTGGCGCCTACAACAGTTCTTGCCGCTCAACACCTAAGCACGTTCCGCGAACGTTTAGGCGCTTTCCCAATAAACATTGAGATGCTCTCAAGATTCAGAACTAGAAAAGAGCAGAAACAGGTAATAGAAGGGCTCAAACTCGGCACCGTAGATATAGTAATCGGTACTCACAGGCTTCTTTCAAACGACATACAGTTTAGAGATTTGGGACTGCTTATAATAGATGAAGAGCAGCGATTTGGCGTGGTACATAAAGAAAAACTGCGCCAGATGAAGAAAACTGTGGACACACTTTCGATGACTGCCACGCCTATCCCACGTACTTTGCATATGTCGCTCTCTGGTATACGCGATATGAGCATAATTAATGATCCACCGATTGGGCGCACACCTATCAAGACTTTCGTATGTGAATACGATGATGAAATCGTACGCGAGGCGATTGTGAGAGAACTCGACCGCGGCGGACAAGTTTACTATGTGCATAATCGCGTTGAAGATATCGCACATATAGCAGCTCATGTGTCAAAACTTGTGCCTTACGCAAGAATCCAGATAGGACATGGGCAGATGGATGAAGATGATCTGGAGCGAGTTATGCTCGACTTCTATGATAGACAGTTTGATGTGCTTGTATGCACTACGATCGTAGAAAGCGGGCTTGACATACCAAATGTGAACACTATACTTGTTGATGACGCAGACAAGATGGGACTTGCACAGCTTTACCAGCTAAGGGGTAGGGTAGGGAGATCAGACAAGCAGGCATACGCATATCTTATGTATAAAAAACAGAAGCAACTGTCGGAAATAGCTGAAAAAAGGCTCGAGGCAATACGAGAGTTTACCGAACTTGGATCAGGTCTAAGACTTGCACTTAGAGATTTGGAGATACGAGGCGCTGGGAATCTGCTAGGCGCAGAGCAACATGGCCAGATAGCCGCTGTTGGATTCGATCTTTACTGCCAGATTCTTGCACAAGCAATTGCAGAGATGAAAGGTGAGCCAATAGAAGCTGAACCAGAACTTCCTTCGGTAGACTTACCGGTTGATGCATATATACCAGAAACCTATATAAACATAGAAGCTCAGCGCGTGTACTTTTACAAGAAGATAGCGGCTGCACGGTCGCTTCAGGAAGTCCAGCGTATTCAAGATGAGCTTGACGATCGCTTCGGCGACCCACCAAAACAAGTTTGGCATTTGCTTGCTATACTCAGACTGAGAATCCGCTGCAGAGAACTAGGCATAGATCGAATAAGTCTCGAAAAAAGGCAGATAGTGATACGATTTGCGCCTGGTTTTAGATTGACACCAGAAGTAAGACAGAAGCTTGCCAAAACCTACAAAAATCACTGGTTCGCAGCTGATCACGCCCGATTGAATATAGACTCGCCGCGAATACTGGATTTTGTGGAGGATATGGTTGAGATAATAGGTAAAGGACTAAAAACAAGTGCAAAACAGCTGCAAAGAGCTGAATTATAACACTTATTCGCAACGAAATACCGAACAAAAATACTGAACAAACAGGAGGAACAACTATGACACCTAAACCACCATACCTAGGCGCGGCGTATTACCCTGAAGACTGGCCGCTTGAGCAGATGGATGAAGACATCAGGTTGATGAAAGAAGCAGGGGTCAATATAGCGCGCATCGGAGAGTTTGCTTGGAGTCGGATGGAACCGGAAGAAGGCAAGTTTGACTTCGATTGGCTTCACATGGCAGTAGATAAGCTTGCTGCAGCCGACATAGCTGTCATAATGGGCACACCAACTTGCACTCCTCCAGTATGGCTCACTGAACGATACCCCGAGGTACTGTTTATGCATACAAATGGTACCCGTGCGAAACACGGCGCAAGACGCCATGCCTGCCCAACAAGCCGGACATACAGAATGCACTGCGAGCGCATTGTCACAAAGCTGGCAGAAGAGTTTGGGCATGATGAAAAAGTCATCGGTTGGCAGATAGACAACGAGTTTCATTCACTCTCGCCCGCTTTGCGTCCCTGTGTTTGTCCTGAATGTGTCAAAAAATTCCAAGAGATGATGAGAGACCGCTTCGGCACAATAGATAAACTGAACGAAGCATGGGGCACAGGACTATGGAGCCAGACTTATCAGAGTTTCGAACAGATTCCAACACCAGACCCTGAAACTTGGCATCATCCTTCGCTACTCACAGCGTGGCAGGAATTCTATAGTGCCGCTTATGTAGATTTCGCGAAACAACAGGCTGATATACTACACAGACTCGCCACTCAACCTGTTGGAACAGACATGATGCCGTTTATCGGCGTGCACTATGGACATATGCACAAATTTCTCGATGTAGTGATGTTCAATCATTATCATACAATGGAAAACTTGTGGCAGGTAGGGTTGTGGTTTGACCTCTGCAGAACTGTTAAAAATCGCCCATTCTGGAACACAGAAACACAGACCTGTTGGAACGGCTCGGTAACAGCCAACGGCTACAAAGAACCGGGTTTCTGTCGCGCTAACAGCTGGCTGCCGATAGCTATGGGTGGCGAAGCAAACCTTTATTGGCTTTGGAGACAGCACTGGAGCGGCCAAGAGATTATGCATGGGTCGGTAATCTCAAGCTGCGGAAGACCTCTGCATATCTTCGGCGAAGTGCAGGAAACGGCAAATGGTTTCGCAGCAGCAGCCGAATTTATTAACAAAACTAAGCCGACAAAAACAGGTTTAGCTATGCACTTTTCACACCTCGCAGCGTGGATGTTCGAACACCAACCCATAGTGCGAGGTTTCAAATATTTTGAATACATAAGCGAAAAAGCTTACAAGCCAATGATCAAAGCTCAGCTTCGACCTGATGTCATATTGCCCGAAGCTGATCTCTCCGACTACAAAGTAATCTTCAGCCCGTTTCTTCCTGCACTCGATGAAGATGGACTTCGCGAAAAACTAAAATCATGGATAGAAAAAGGCGGCACTTGGATAGTTGGTCCCCTCTCTGACATCCGTACTGTGCATGCGACCAATTTCACTCACGCGCCATTCGGCAGCCTTGAAGAATGGACCGGAATAAAGTGTAGATTCTCTGTGCCAGGAGATCCAAGAGACTTCAAGATAAAATGGCGTGACGGCAGAATCTCAGTCGGCGGTGTTTGGTATGATGGACTAGAGCCCAACAACGCTGAATCTCTGGCCGCCTATACCGAAGGACCTTTTGCTGGGCTTGCTGCAGTAACATCAAGCATCTTAGGCAAAGGGCGGATAATAGTGCTTGGAACTATGCCTCCATCCGACGTGCTGAGCAGCCTGCTAAAAGACTTATGCGCGCAGGCGGGCGTCTCGCCAATGATGAAAGGCTCAGACAACGTGATAATCGTGCCCAGAAACGGCGATACTACCGAAGGACTCATAGCCGTGGAGATAGAAAACAAGCGCGGCTGGCTGGAATTACCTAGCCCAATGGTTGACCTGATATCCGGACGGCGAGTTGCAGAAAGAATCGAGATTGAGCCTTACGGAGTAGTAGCAGCATCAGCAGTTGATTGATGTCCAAACTATAAAATAATACGACTAATATTGACAAATACGATAACTGGTGGTAATCATGCAATGTCGGGAAAGCCGCACAAGGCAAAATTGATGCGGAATGGAGGTTGGTGAGATGGTTAAGAAAGTCGCTCAACACATACTTTTTGCGTCAATCGTGTTTACGCTGGCTTCAGCGCCAATCTGCGCGCAGCAGCCAACCCCGCTTGCACCTGTTCCACCCGATGCCGGCGTGCGAGGATGCGGCGAGATTGGACTGCCGGATACTGGCACAATCGGCATATTTGACATTAACGTGGTTCAGTGGAATGGCACTGCTGCTGCGCCCATCGTAAACGGTGGATTCAAATTTGTAGAAGTTGACAAAACAGGGGTACAGCTAAACACTGTGCAATCCAGAGAAATCAAGTCGCTGACTGTGATAGGCAATACAGCAAAAGTTGTCGCCGTCGGCTACTGGAACAATATGCTATCTGAGATAACTCTGACCGCTCTTGATGACAACCTGTCAGGAGACAATCTGAGCATTGTTGCCAAGCCGATTATGAGCATGCTTCCCGTCATCTACGAACGTCAGGGCGGAGTAATAAGCGGCGATATTACTGTATTCAGCAGACCGTTGACTGTTCCGTTTGCACGTGGGTGCGGAGCTATAGCCATAGGTGCCAATAGAGGCGCATTTTCATTCTATGCACGAGCAACATCCTACGGTGTAGAAGGGTCGGCATCTTACTATGAGATGGAGATACCCAAAAGACCCTCGCCTATGCCTATAAGACCTAAAATTCGAATACTCCTGCCGAAAATAACAACTCTCAAGGTTGAAGGAAGAGCTGCTTATATGGAAGGCATAGGCACGCTGAACGAGAAACCTGCCGTAGTAAGATTGAAATGCGCCGACAATACTAATCCACTGATCGTCGGTCCAATCGATCAGCCTGATCTTTTCGGCATAGAAGCGATCCCCATTGACGGCTCGACGGGCTATGCTGCAGGCGGTGCGCTTATCTGCGGCGACGTTGTAGTGGGTTTTCTTCCAGTACTATAACAGTCTAACATTGACAAGGTGCGGCGGGTTCGCCGCACCTTGTCATCTCTATTCAATCTCAAAACCTATTGTGCTTGATGCGCGCGCTCTATATCCTGCCGGCACTTCGCTTATGTCCGCCGGCAGTTCATACAGCTTCTTTATGCAACGGGCGTCATCATAAGAAATAGCAGTCGCAACTATAGTCCCGGAGCCGTACATAATGTCGTTTATGTTTGTGCTGTGCCCCCAAAGCCCTAATGCATGTCCAAGCTCATGGAGCGAAGTAATCCTCGCTCGCTCCTGAGAATACGGCTGGCCTGTGCTCATATCAGTAGTTGCAAGCTCCATATACACATTATCAAAATAAGTATTGCCGTAGTATGTAACCGTAGTAAACCGTGTTACCCCAATAGCTTCAGCGTGTCCCATCGGCGTATCATGCACCCACTTCACCCGAATGCACGGCGTAACAGGCTCACTTATAAACTCGACGCGCACCAAGCCGCCGGATGCATCACACCATTCCGAAGCCGCCTGAACAAACGCATCTCTAAAAGAAGTGCTCCAGTTATCAGGGACATCCGTTGTATCCATGTAGATTTTGATTGGCATCCGCGTCCAGCGAACAACTTTGCCGTCAACCAAACAATAGTAAAGATAGGCAGGAAGAACAATGGTCTTAGTGCCGCCGCCTCCACACCCGGATACCAATGTAGCCAATACCGCTGCAAGCAGTAAAACTGCCAATGAAGAAATTAGCCTACCTCGATACCGCCTAACACTATACATTCCCTTCCATCCTCAAAACAGGTGTCGGACGTTTCACATAGCTGGGCACAATCGAATCCACATCATCGCTTTCGCCTCTGGTAAGCCGAGCAACACCAAGAGCAGCAAGCACGCCTGCCTTTGGGTGAGCATACTCATTGCCGAGCACTGCCCCAGCCCCAAGAGTATCTTCAATAATCTGCCTGTTCTTTTCAGCACCATCACCGCAGAAGACGACTTCGCCCACGCTCCTGCAGAAATATATGACATCCTCCACCTTTGATACGCTGTCTTCCGTCAGCCGTTGACCGCGCTCAAAAATCGCCCAAAATACCTCTCCAGCCCTAGCATGTATAAGTGGCACCACCAGCTCCCCACCAGCACCTTCCGCCAGCACTTGAAGAGTAGATACCCCCACAATAGGAATCTCGCGCACAAAAGCAATTGCTTTCGCCGTCGCCATCCCTATCCTAAGCCCTGTGAACGATCCAGGACCAAGTGAAATAACAACACCATTAATGTCTTTCCGTGTTTTGCCAGTAGTTTGCAGTAACAGTTCAATATTCGGCACTAATCGCCGAAGAAGATTCATTCTATGGCTGAAAGCATGCTCAGCTATAGTCTTATGCTCATCAGCAAGCGCCAGCCCTGCCAAATCCCCAGATGTCTCAATCGCAAGTATCAGCATTCTCTGTAACCGACTCCAAAACTCGTGCCAAACGCTCTGACGACGATTTAATGCGAATTTCGCGCTCTTCTCCGCCTCGAAAAGTAAGCTCCATCTCAACCCGATCCTCAGGCAGCAAACCAACCGCACGCTCAGCCCACTCAATCACCGTTATGCCATCCCCCCGCAGGTATTCCTCAATCCCAGCAAGTGAAGCTTCTTCCTCGCTAGTTATCCTGTATAAGTCTATATGATAAAACGGCACTCGACCTTTGTGTTCATGCACCAGAGTAAACGTTGGGCTAAACACATCATCTTCAACACCCACACCAAGCGCAATCCCTCGTGTAAGAGTCGTCTTGCCTGCTCCAAGATCGCCACTAAGCGCCACCACATCTCCACCGACAAGCTTCTCTCCAATCCTTCTGCCAAGCTCCTCCGTCTCCTTCACACTCCTGCTCACAAATATTTTCATTCCCTCATCATCCACCAGTCACAGAAATCAGAAATGCTGCCACCCAGGCTTCAGCTCCGCAGTTGATCCGTCTTCTCTCACAAGAAAAACTCCTTCTTCATGCGTAAATTCGCCTATATCGCTAACCGGCGTACCCGTTGCCCTAGTAATCTCGTCCGCAACACGCTCCGCATCAGCCGCATCAACAGCCATCAGAAGCTCATAATCTTCCCCGCCAACAGCAGCAGTAATAACCGCATCCTCTCCACCAGCCTCAGCCGCGTTTCTCAATTCACTGCTCACTGGCAGGCACGCACCTTCTATCCTTGCACCGCATCCACTCGCTCTGCACATTTTACCCAGATCTAAAGCAATACCATCTGATATATCCATCATAGCGTGAACCATACCTGTCTCAGCCGCCGCACAAGCCTCCAGTATTCTAGGCTCAGGACGCAGATGCCTAACCACCAGCCTTGGATACTTCTCTTCTGCAACCTGCCTGCCGTGCTCAAGCAACACCCTAAGCCCAAAAAGCGACTCTCCAAGCCAACCAGTAACCAACACCCTGTCCCCAACACGAGCACCTTTTCTCAAAAGTGCACGACTCGGCTCAACTTCTCCAAGCTGAGCCACATTTATAAAAATTCGATCTTCTGAGCGATTTGTATCCCCACCTATAACATGTCCCCCAAACCGTTCAACCATATCAACAATACCGCGATAAAGATCTTCAACAAAACTCATCTCAATATCAGGCACTGCTATGGACACAAAGCACCATGTAGGCCTGCCGCCCATTGCTGCCACATCGCTTAGGTTGACCGCGGCTGATTTCCATCCCAGTGAATATGCATCGGTAAGGTCAAGTCTAAAGTGTACGCCTTCCACAAGAGCATCAGTCGTAACAATAGTCAACAAATCACTCTGCATACGAATAAGCGCCGCATCATCCCCGAAACCGACCACGACCCTTTCGTTCGCCGCGCCGCATAATCGCTCAACAAGCCCTATCACTGCGTTTTCGCCGCCAGCCCCCGATATTAGCATCACGACTGCCCCAATATCCGCTGTGCCATCAAAAGCCCACACACTGTTTTTGCGTCTTTTATCTCGCCGGTTCGTATCATATCAACTGCTTCAGCAAGCGGCACCGTAACTACCTCCAAAAACTCATCCGAGTCAGCCCTGCCATCTGCTGGCGAGAGATCCCTAGCAAGAAAAGTATGCAGCATCTCATTTGAGTACCCAGGCGAAAGATAAGTGCTAAACATCAAAATGAGCGTACCCGCTGCATATCCTGTCTCCTCAATAAGCTCCCTCCTAGCACAGTCCTCAGCCGATTCAAACTTATCCAGCGTACCAGCAGGTATCTCGCTCAAGATAGCGCCAACCGGCTGTCTGAACTGTCTAACGAGAATCACGCTGCCGTCAACAAGCATCGGCACAACAGCCACAGCGCCTTTGTGTTCAACTACTTCACGTGAGGCAATGTTCCCATCCGGCAGCAGCACCGTATCCACCCTCAAACTCACAACACGGCCATCATAGATACGCTTGCTTTCGAGTGTCTTTTCGATAAACTCCATTTTCCAACACCCACTTTGCGCAAAAGTTTGGTTAATCCTTATGCAAAACACGCGCGGAAACCTGCTTTGGGGCATTCTTTTGAGGCAAAAATCGAAGCAGTTTGAGTAACTACTAGTCCGAAGGACCCTGATTGAGCATCCCCAAATCGCCTTCTAGTTTTCTAAACCTAAGCGCGGCGTCGAAACCATCACCAGAAGGCGACTCTTTTGAGCGCAGAACCTCAGCAACAGCAATCAATCTTCCAAACAGATCGCTGCCTTCAGTCTCCAGATAAACCAAATCGCCAGGCTCAAGTCTCTTAGCAGAAATTACCCTTATACCGCCTGCGCTTATATCACATGAGATGGCTTCAGACAAAGACTCTGGCAGCGAGTTCTCATCATCAACAATCCCAAGCCTTACATCCACAGCCACCCTATACCTTGTATGCTGCCTACGCTGAGTGCGATATATAACGCTCGGCTTGCCCACTATAAGAGCAGCCTTCTCCGCAAGCTGAGTAGCAAGCACGTAGCTGTTAAAGCTGTAGTAGGCATCATTTGTCGAAAGCCCAATCCGAACCGAGGTACGCGGCGCCACATCAACCACACAGCCATTGTTAGTCGGCGCAAGCACAGTCAGTGTATGCTCATCACGATCCTCAATCCGGCTTGGAAAACTCTCATGAGTCCTGCCATTCAGGAACTCTATAGTTATGGGCTGATCTTTGGCAAAAAGCACAGAATTACCGACATCATGCCTGTTCTGCCGCCCGTTCAAAGCAGAAGACGTAGCGCACACCATTTCGACGAGGCTGTCTAGATCAAATGGTTTGTTTATGTAGCCGGCGACACCATGGCTGCGAGCCGTTTCCAGCGCTTCAGGACTTTCACAGGCAGTCATAACTATAACCGGCAGATCTCTATCCAGACTCCTTATTGTCGCCAAAGCCGACAATCCATCAACCTTTGGCAAAATAAGGTCAAGCAGCACGACGTCAAAATCCGACTCGCGCACTTTCTCTATAGCCTGCTCGCCATCATGCACTGCAACTACACTGAAACCGCTTCGTGCCAGCTTGGCGCCGAGTATCCTACAGAGATTTACCTCGTCATCTACGACGAGCACACTTCCTTTGCTAAACATCACATCGGAGCCTCCACCCTCATACTGCAATGCAGCTCCAGCTTACATCTCCAAAACCCTCCATCGCCCACGCGACCAAAAACACATGCGCAGAAAGCTCTCAGAGATGCATTCCTTATTTCTTCTATGATTATTTCTGGGAATTATTCTCACTTTCCGTTATTGCAAGAAACGTGCCATTTAATACTTAAAATCGCACACCCACTGCAAAAATTACTAGGCGATTTAAATTTGGAATTTGGAAACATACCAGCCGGATCTTCCACCCATCTAGTATAATTAGAACAAAGGCAAAAATACAGCAGCAAATTGAGGTTTCCAGATGATCCTGATAGGCACATCCGGATTCAGCTACGAAGACTGGAAAGGCGAGTTCTACCCACCCAGAATCTCCGTGAAAGACATGCTCTCATTCTACTGCCAAGTTTTTCCTGCTGTAGAGATAAACTCCAGCTATTACGCCATCCCAAGTCCATCAACAACCGCAGACATGGCACACAGAACGCCGACAGATTTCAAGTTCACAGTGAAAGCGCATAAAGACATCACTCATTCAGAAAGAGCCGACCATAAAGTGTTCAGAGCATTTCTGTCATCAATCGAACCACTCCAAAAATCCGGCAAGCTGGGCTGTGTTATAGCACAGTATCCATGGTCTTTTAAACCATCTAGCAGTTCACGCACACGACTTGCAGAACTGGCGGAGATTATGAACGACATCCCAACCGTTGTCGAGTTTCGCAGCTCACTCTGGGCAAACGAAGAGACTCTTGATATGCTCAGAGATCTGGGACTAGGATTTTGCTGCGTAGATGCCCCAGAACTAAAAGAACTGATGCCGCGAATGTGCGCCGCATCATCGAACATAGGATACGTGCGATTTCATGGCAGAAACTCACAAAAATGGTGGCTGCATGACAAAACTTGGGAGCGATATGACTACCTATACAGTGAAGATGAGCTTGCCGAATGGATACCCAGAATAACTGCACTGGCTAATAAAACAGAATCAGTGTATGTATTTTTCAATAACCACTATCAAGGGAAATCAGCCCAAAACGCGAGAATGCTCGCACGCATGCTCTCAATCCCTGTCGTCGAGCCGCCCAAGCCTGATCAACTGAGCCTGTTCGGCTGACAAGAAAATCAATTATACTTTCCATACTTCTTTGCCGCCTGATACATAGCCATCAGATTCTCAATCGGCGTGCACGGAGATAGGTTGTTCGCCTCCTTCAGAACAAACCTTCCTCCGTCCATAATCCCCGATCCCAATATCCGCCTACATTCTGCATCAACCTGCTCAGGCGTGCCGTTAAGCAGCAGCGAAACAGTAGGCCCTGTCTGTATTAGAAAATCGCGCCCCAACTCGCGCCGCATCCTCCCATAGTCCACAGGAAATCCAGCATCCCAATTGTCCAGATTCAACTCTTCCCTAAGCGTCGGCATCAAACGGTCAACGTCACCACAAAGATGAATGCCATGCGGACCTTCTCCTGCAAGCTCTGCCACCAGCCGCTTGTGATGTGGCAACACAAACTCCCGGTAAGTCTCCAACGATAAAAGCTCAATGCTGTCATCCGCAAATCCCCAATTCTTCGGCTTCATTTCATGCCCAAGCACACGCCGAACCGCCTTTATCCTCATTATTACAGCTTCTGTAATAAAGCCCAAAAGCTCATGCACATAGTCTGGGTCCTCATAAATATCAATGCACAATTCAGTTGCCCCACGCAGACTGGCTGCCACCGTCATCGGACCATCAGTACCAAGCGCCGGAGGCGAAACACTGGCAGCCGGAATCCCTTCATACTCATAATCTGCCAAGTGCGCTTTCATATGCTCATAGAACATCCAAGCACGAGCCATAATCCCACCTGTCAACGGATCAGGGATACCATAGTCAAACAACATCCTCTTCCTATCGTTGGTCAGAATCGGACGTGTATCAGGCGCCTGCCATTCGCGATACTCTACCTCTGCACCAAACCACGCTGCCTCATAAACATTCTGCAGATCAACATAAAGATCCCAGCCTTTTTCCGGCAGCCCCATCTCGGCATCCTGCGGAATATTGTGCCGTATATAGTGCTGGCTGCGCATCTGCACCTGTGCCATCACATTGGGATCTTCGAAATATTCCCGAAACGTTATACCTTTGGTGTTCAACTCAGGATTTAGAAGCCAAATACGAGGATTAATACCTAGACCAACAGGAACACGCAGCGGCTTTCGCTCCCGAAACGCAGCCCATACTTCCTTTACTTCTTCATTGTGCGCTTTGTAGTCAAAATCTCTCAGAAAAAACCCCATGCCACTAAGCAGTCTATCATGCAAACTGCTGATGCAACAAGGCTTTCGAAAAAACATGCTGCAAAACGCGGCTAAGTAGCCCTAACCGCAACAGCCTATGCTTTTTGCCAGTAAGGCTTGCCGCCTTCGTTAGGTTTGGCAGTTCTATCTGATCGCACCACATGCCCATCCTGACACAAGAAGTTGGCGGCTCTACCGTGGCGGCTGTGATTGATCTTGTCATCATCTGTCAGCCAACATGCATGAAACCAATCCCACCTGCTGCACCATATCCAGTCAAAATTGATATTCTCTGCCACCAGTATGCACCAGTTCTGAGATGGACCGCCGCCCTTTTCCCATTGTATATAGAACAAATCACGATTTCCCGCGCAGTACCAATTCAAAGCGTAGCTGTAAGGGTAATCTTCCAAATCGAGAAAAAATGGACTGTTAGGATTTGCATATTCGGACGGCGGCGGCACTTGGCTTGGACAGACGAAGATTGCAGGGTCTGTACAATAGACCTTTATCTGCTCAGTCCAATACTTAAGCCCTGGAGCCAACGCCCACACCTCTCTACCGTTTACCGCCGTACCTTTCCTCACATACCCATCAGGAAATACTGAAGGAAATCTTTCGTTATATTCCTGCGTGTACTGCTTCAATGCCATACCAATCTGACGCAGATTAGAAGCGCATGTCGCACCACGAGCTGTTTCACGAGCACGAAACAGGATCGGCACCAATATTGCTGCAAGCACAGCGATTATTGCTATAACAACAAGAAGCTCTATAAGCGTGAAGCCTGAGCGCCTGTCTCTAAACAGTACCATCTCCTACCCTCCTATCCCACTATAAATTAGTGTTAACGGTTCAATAGTAAAACGGTGGGTACCCTTTGCTCGGCGAATATACCCTGTTGCTGTACCACTGAATATGCCCATCTACAAAAGCATAGTTTGCACCTTCCTGATGCACTGGAAAATCGTTCAGCAGCCAAAACCAGTCCATAATCAAAACACTTCTCGAAGGAAACCTTACAAGATCGCGCTTCTTGGCAGGTGTATAACTGCCTGTCGCCGGATTATACGTAACAACAGCATCTCGATGATAATGGTAATTCAAAACACCGTAATTCCCATGCCCTGGATCATACGGATCTGCCCAATCAATCATATCGCATTTGAATACTCCACCTGATTTCGTATAACGGCGAAGAAGATTGTAGAGACTGAAAGGATCTACATCAGCATGCAGCCCGGCAGCATTCGTACCAGGACCACCATTTACGGAATCCACCGGCGGCAGGTAGCCATCCCATTCATCGGCATACATCAACGCGGCGATGATAATCTGCTTGAGATTATTCTGGCAGGTGGTTCTGTAGCTGCGTTCTTTCGCAGCTTGCAAAATAGGCAGAAGTATCGCCATAAGCATCAATATGATTGCCACGACGACCAACAACTCTAGAAGTGTGAATCCGTCTTGCTTCCAACGCAACAAACCACTCACCTTCTTCTCCGTATATGGTATAGCACCGTAATATCGAAAAATCAATATGAAAAATAACCGAATGCAGAAAATTATGCATAATTGTAGACAAAATTTTGAAGCTTGCATCAGTTGGATTCCCTGCATACCCTACAATCGAAAAGCGAGCAGCAATAGGAAAATATCAACGGCAAGTCCATCGCCTAAACAGAAACTTTCGTTTGAGATTTGTGCGCGTTGGTTATATCATGAGATGGTAGGGAATCACATGGAGGCATATACCAAATGAGCACGGTAACCGAAGAACAAGTAGGCTTCATAGACGATGAAAAGATTTTCACGCTTCTAGAAGCAGGCAAGAAAGCTGATAAGACACAGGCGATGGAAATAGTCGCCAAAGCACGCGAGGCGAAGGGGCTGGAACTCGATGAGCTTGCTATCTTACTTCAGACGAATGATCCAGAAGTGCTGGAAGCCATCTACGACACGGCGCTTTACGTAAAGAATGCCATCTACGGCAAAAGAATAGTCTTCTTCGCGCCGCTTTATATATCCAACGTATGCGCAAATAACTGCCTTTACTGCGGTTTCAGGCGAGATAACAAAGACCTAGTACGCCGCGTGCTCACCCAGGACGAAATCAGACGCGAAGTAGAGATACTGCTTAAAGAGGGGCACAAACGTCTGCTAATAGTTGCAGGAGAACACCCCAAGCAAAGCGGCATAGATTACATAGAAAAATCAGTGCAAACCGCATATAACACTTCCGTAAACGGCGCAAGCATCCGACGCATAAACGTAAACTGTGCACCGCTTACCGTCGAAGAGTTCAAAAGACTGAAGGCATGTAAAATCGGCACATATCAATGCTTCCAGGAAACCTACCACTTAGAAACCTATAAACTAATGCATCCATCTGGACCCAAGCGCGACTATTTATGGCGACTTCACGCTCCAGACCGCGCAATACAGGCTGGAATAGATGATGTAGGCATTGGCGCGCTTTTTGGCTTAACCGACTTCAGATTCGAGGTTATGGGTGTTTTGATGCACGCACAATATCTTGACAGCACCTATGGCGTTGGACCCCATACTATCTCAATACCCAGACTGGAACCAGCACTCAATGCGCCTATTGCCAACAACCCACCTCACGCCGTTACTGACGAAGATATGCGCAGAATAGTTGCCACTCTGCGGCTCGCAGTTCCATATACCGGCATCATCCTTTCTACCAGAGAACGCCCTGAGTTCAGAAGCGAACTAATAGCGCTTGGAGTATCCCAGATTAGTGCCGGTTCTCGAACTTCACCAGGCGGCTATTACGACGCTCAGGCGCACAAACCAGAAGCAGAGCAGTTTTCCATTGGCGACGAACGCAGCCTCGCTGAAGTGATGTGTGCATTGTGCAAGGACAACTATATCCCCAGCTTCTGCACCGCCTGCTACAGGGTAGGACGGACAGGCGAGCGATTCATGGGACTTGCAAAACATGCCGAGATACACAACATGTGTGGACCTAACGCACTGCTCAGCCTCAAAGAATATCTGTTAGATTACGCTAAAGGCGAAACAAAAGAAGAAGGCGAGCGAGTCATAGCGGAATGCCTTGAAGAGCTGCCTTACTCGCTCAGAAAAAAGACCGCTGAGCTTCTAGTAAGAATAGAGCAGGGGGAGAGAGACCTGTACATCTAGCGAGAAAATGGATTTTGATAGACTAATCGAAAAATGCATAGAATCTGGCGACCTAGACAAAGACGAAACAGCCTTCCTGCTCTCACAAGAGGATGAGGAGCGTGTTTCGCGCATTATCGCAGCTGCAGATGAGGTCAGAAATCGCTTTTGCGGCGATGAAGTTCATATACGCGCGCTTATTGAGTTCTCAAACTACTGCCGCAACGACTGCTTATACTGCGGATTAAGAAAATCGAACCGCGAAGTGCAGCGATATAGAATGACTCCTGATGAAATAGTTGACACTGCTATCTCGATTGCAAAAAAGGGAATAGGAACCGTTGTGCTGCAGTCCGGAGAGGATATGTCGTTCACTGGAGAGATAATAGCCGATATCATCCGCAGAATAAAAGCTGCTGCAGATGTAGCAATAACCCTGTCACTTGGCGAACGGATTTATGAGGACTACGCTTTATGGAAAGAAGCTGGCGCAGACAGATACCTTCTAAGACATGAAACCGCAAACCCTGAACTGTTCGCAAAAATACACCCGGACTCTACTCTCGAAAACCGACTGGGATGTCTTTTGGAACTGAAACGCTTGGGCTATCAGATTGGAGCCGGCTCAATGGTCGGAATACCTGGGCAGACCATAGATGATATGGCGCTGGACATAATTCTTCTAAAAGACCTTGAAGTTGATATGGCGGGAATAGGACCTTTCATACCGCATCCAAACACTCCTTTCGGCGAAGCTGAACAGGGATCTCTCGACATGACGCTTAAGATGGTTGCGCTGGCTAGGATAGTAACACGAGACGCGCTCATACCTGCTACTACTGCAACTGGTACTGTCGATGAGTTCGGCAGAGAAAAAGCGCTTATGGCAGGCGCGAATGTAGTTATGCCAAATCACACTCCGCTTACATACCGCGTGAACTATGAAATATACCCCAATAAGCGCTGCATAACCGAAGATCCGGAGATGTGTGGACCTTGCCTTACTGCAAGAATACTCTCAATTGGTAGAAAAGTTGCCACAGGCAAAGGACATTCGCCGAAGTTTATCAGAAAAATGCAGGAACAGAAAGACACTGCATCAGTATAAACTCTCAACTAAAATCTACCAACAGACCTTTCTGCAGAAAATAAACACAAAAATTACATACAATAGGGAACCTTCATGCATCATTTTATCGTCAAACAAAATACGTAAATAACAATTAGACAGAACACGGCGAAATGCAAAAACTCTTGATAAACAACGCCGATTCTATGGTATAATTTCACCGAATCGGTTTTGTATGTTCTGTCAAGCACTGGTACGCTCACAATGAGTGCGTGTCCAGTGCTTGTGTTTGTTTTCGCAGTGCTAGATGAGAGGTGACGCCCTATGCAGACGGACAAAGAGATTGTCCTGACACCAGGCGGTTTCAAGAAAATAGAGCAGGAACTTGACCAACTGAAAACCATTCACCGCAAGCGTGTTGCGGACAGGATAAGAGACTCAAAACAGTTTGGCGAGTTCTCTGAAAACTCGGAATATGAAGACGCGAAGACTGAGCAGGCTTTCGTAGAAGGCAGAATAGAAGAACTTACGCGTATACTTCAAAACGCCTATATTATAGACGATTCTGATATACCTACAGACAGAGTCGCAATAGGCACCACCGTAAAAGTGCGCGATTTGGAGACTATGGATGAGTGGGAATACCACATAGTAGGCTCGATAGAAGCCAATCCTGCTGAGGATAAAATCTCGAACGAGTCGCCGATAGGCGAAGCACTAATGGATCGAACCATCGGCGAGATAGTTGAGATAGAAATACCGGCGGGGAAAGTGCGATACGAGATTGTAGATATACACAAATAACAACTGTACACATTTTTACTGCTGCTGGTATAATGTTGGGAGTGCGACAAAATGGTGTCACACTCCCATTTTGCAATTTGGCTTTGCAAACCGGTATGAGGGATAAGTCAAATGGATCTTCTAAGGAGGCTAAATTGGTAGAACATCTTCCGGATCAAGAAAGCGATCTTATAGCAACGCGAATGGCAAAACTCGAAGAACTTCGTGCAATGGGACACGATCCATTTGCCATCGAACGTTATGAACGCACTCATCTTGCTGATCAAATCCTATCTGGGTTTGAATCTCTCGAGAATCAGACCGTGCGCATAGCTGGCAGAGTGGTGAGCATACGAGAGATGGGGAAAGCTAGCTTCGCACATGTCGAAGACAGATCCGGCAGAATACAGATTTATGCTCGCAGAGACGACCTAGGAGATGATTATAACCTTATCCACCTGTTGGACTTGGGCGACTTTGTTGGAGTGGAAGGGTTTGTATTCCGCACGCGAACAGGCGAGACTACCATTCACGCAAAAGAGCTAGTGATACTTGCCAAAGCAATACGACCAATCCCTTACGGCAAGCAGAAAGGCGACGAACATTGGTATGGACTGCACGATGTCGAGCAGCGATACCGCCAGCGCTATCTTGACCTCATAGTCAACCCAGAGTCACGAAAGGTCTTCGAAAAGCGCAGCAGAATAATTAGAGCCGTGAGATCATTCTTCGATAGTCGCGGTTATCTAGAAGTAGAAACGCCAGTTCTCCAGCCTGTTGCTGGGGGCGCAGCAGCAAGACCGTTTCTTACCCATCATAATGCTCTTGAACATGACTTTCACCTGCGCATTTCGTTGGAGCTGTATCTAAAACGGCTGATAATTGGGGGCTTTGAGCGCGTTTATGAGATTGGAAGGGTATTCCGAAACGAAGGAATATCCACAAGACATAATCCTGAGTTCACTCTGCTCGAAAGTTATGAAGCATATGCGAACCTGGAAGATATTGAGTCTCTGGTAGAAGACTTGATGAACGACATAGCACAGGAACTTTACGGAGAGAGCAAAATCACTTATCAAGGTGTTGAGATAGATCTGACGCCGCCTTGGCCACGTGTGCCAATGCTTGAGCTTATCGAGAAATACGCCGGCGTCAAACCAGATGAATTCGCAACTCTAGATTCAGCGCTGTCCACAATGAAGCGTCTTGACCTGCCGACAGAAGGTGAAACTATGGTCGGCGGGATAATGGAGAAAATCCATGAGAGGTTTGTGCAGCCTAATCTTATACAGCCTACGTTTGTAACAGACTTCCCGATAGAAACTTCGCCTCTCGCGAAGAAGGTACCTGGAAACGATAAAATTGTAAGAAGATTCGAGCTTTACATCGGCTGTCAAGAGATGGCAAACGCATTCTCCGAGATAAACGACCCAATAGACCAAAGAGAACGGTTCTTGAAGCAGGCAGAGATGCGTGCAAGCGGCGACCTAGAAGCCCATCCTATGGATGAAGACTTCCTCCGCGCGCTAGAATACGGCATGCCGCCAACCGGCGGACTGGGTGTAGGAATAGACCGTCTGGTTATGCTGTTCACAGACCAAGATTCAATCCGCAACGTCCTGCTTTTCCCACAGATGAAGCCCGAGAAACAAACGGATTGAAACCAAACTGACGAACAGCAACAGACCATTATCCGGACACGATTCTAATAATATCCGCTGGCTCTGCATCATCGGGCAGACCAGCAATCGCATCCAAAATTGTTCGACTGGGCTGAGCGGCTCTGCCTACCTCCATGTAGAAGCGATTAGCCGCTCGTCTATCACCCCCAAAAGCAGCCTTCGCCCATTCAGACCCAAACCCTCTGCCTCCACAACGAGCTAAAAGAGTATGTCCATAGAAAAATCGCGCGCCGCATAGAAAGTCCTCCACATAGCACGCCAGTTCCGACGCAGAAAAATCATCTACAAAAGGCTGACCTGCCTTGTTCATCTCAGTTCCTATTGAAAGTGGCAGATCAAACTCTCTTGCTGCATCCACCGCCTCTTTCAATTTGGCTGTCTTAACTGCCTTCTCATCCGGATCCTTTATGTTCCAGTTTCGATCTGGTATTATGTTCAGCGCAGCCGCGCCTTTTCGAGTAAACAGTTCCAGATTAGCCATCATATCCTGCTCGCCTTCATTGGTTCCATCAAGCCACGTCGTAGTAGGAACCGCGCCAATCCTCTGTGCCAAACCGATAACATCCTCAAGTGAAGGGAAACTCTCTGGATCAGGCGCAGCGTAGCCTACACCGCCGAATTTCATCAGCTTAGACCTTACAGCATCATGAAAAGCCGGCGTATTCTTCATCAACTCAGCAGACTTCTCGGGATCAATCCCAAGAACCTCAGCCCAAAACTCATGCACCTTATCGCCTAGAATCTCGCGAGATTTCTTATCATAAGCCGCGAGAAGATGACGCTCGGTTGCATTGCCAGATGGAGTAAGCGGCAGCACATCCTCTTCGTAATCTATCCTCACATTTCTCAGATAATCGTTCACTCTATTCATTATCCCTATGTTCCGACTCCTAGCAGTATCACGCAGTCTCTGCATTACTCTGTCACAGCACAGGGCGTGATTATCAATATAGCATCCCTGCAGCATAAAATAATGTATCCCTGGCTCATTTGGCGAGTTAGTTACCACATCTGCAAGCTCCGAAACAAACACTCTCGACTCCATCCCAACAACAGCCTTTATACCAAGCGCGTCACCTGCTTGTAAAAACTCTACCAAACCGTCGAGAACATCAAAATCAACAATCCCAACAACCTCTAACCCATACTTTCTTCCTTCCCATGCAATTCTGCTAGGCGACCACCCCAAAGCGTTGAAAGAAAAGAAACTGTGGATATGAATATTAACCTCAGGCTTAGCAGGGGGCAGACTTATCTCGCCACGCTGCACCATTTCAACAAGTCCAGAGAGCGCTTCCATCCGCACCTCTGAATCAAAATTATTGAGACGATTCTCCAACTCTCCTATCTTTGTCACACTGTCCCTCTCAACTCAACATCAAAATCAAGGCTTAAGCACAATCTTCCCAAACTGCCCACGCTCATCCATCAGCTCATGCGCCTTTCTGGCGTCAGAAAGCGGCAGCACGCGGTCAATCACAGGATTAAGCTTCTTCTGTCGAACCAGCTCCAGTATAGTAACAAGCTCACTCCTATTTCCCAGCATCGAGCCTACGACTGATATCTGCCTGCCATAAAGCTGTCTAATGTCAATACGCGCATCAGCCCCTGTCGTCGCACCAGCAATTACCAACCTACCGCCCTTAGCTAAACTCGACATACTGCCGGCAAATGTCGCCGCTCCCGTGTGCTCAAACACAACATCCACTCCTCTGCCACCGGTCAGGCTCTGCATCTCCTGCGCGAAGTCAGTCTTGTTGTAATTTATCAGATGCTCAGCCCCAAGCTCTTCGGCCTTCGAAAGTTTTTCATCTGTGCCCGCCGTAACAAAAACTTCAGCCCCAGAGATTTTAGCTATCTGAACCGCCGCACTTCCGATCCCGCTTCCTGCCGCATGTATCAACACACGCTCACCAACCTTAAGCCCAGCCCTTTTAACCAGCATGTGCCAAGCCGTCAAAAAAACAAGCGCCGTCGAAGCTGCTTCTTCGTAAGATACACTCTCCGGCATCTCAAATACATTCTCAGCCGGAACTACTGCATACTCAGCATAACCGCCATCAGTCTTTGACCCAACAATTCCAAAGTTTTCGCACATACTGTCATCACCTAAAAGGCAATGCTCGCATACACCATCCGTAATACCAGGGTAGATTACCACCCTTGAGCCTAGATTATAACCTTTAACACCCTCGCCCAACCCAGCTATCTCGCCTGCAAACTCACTGCCGAGTATGTGCGGCAGATGGGATGGATAAAGCCCCGAGCGAAGCCATATATCCAACCTGTTCACAGAACACGCCTTAACTTTTATCAGCACTTCACCAGCACCTGGCTTCGGCTCCGGCACATCCTCATACCTAAGCACATCCGGCTCGCCTACACGATGAAACCTGACAGCTTTCACTTAACATCCCTTCCTTTGATGCAACAGCATAAATGTAAACATTTTCAGATAGAATATCACAAACAACCCATTTTTCTCTCATAAACCGTTGCCAAAGCGTCGGTTTCGTCTTATACTTTTTTCGAAGCTGGGAAAGATGATTCCTTGCCTAACACACTAACAGAGAAAAAATAACCTAGGAGGCTTGATTCTATGCCAGATTCGGTAAAACGCGAGTTCACACCGGTTGGATTTAAAAACGTACAAATAACTGATAACTTTTGGTCGCCTCGCATCAAAATAAACCGCGAAGTTACTATACCTCACGAGTACAAGCAGTGCAAGGATACTGGAAGAATACTTGGGTTTGTGCCCGATTGGGTACCGCAGAACCCTGGCGAATCTAGGCACATATTCAACGATTCAGACGTCGCCAAATGGGTAGAAGCTGCAAGCTACAGCTTGGCAACACACCCTGACCCTGAACTTGATGCACTCCTAGACGAAGTTATCGAGCTTATAGCAAAGGCTCAGCAGCCAGATGGATATCTAAACACTTATTTTTCATTCTGCGCACCAGACAAACGATGGACAAACCTTCGCGACTGCCATGAGCTTTATTGCGCAGGACACCTAATCGAAGCCGCGGTTGCTCATTACGAAGCTACCGGCAAGCGCAGGCTGCTGGATGTTATGTGCAAGTATGCCGACTATATAGACTCGGTCTTTGGACCAGAACCTGGCAAAAAGCGCGGCTACTGCGGACATCAAGAAATCGAACTCGCGTTGGTTAAACTCTACCGAGTTACAGGCAATGAGCGATATCTAAAACTGAGTAAATTCTTTATTGACGAAAGAGGTAGACAGCCACATTACTACGACTTGGAAGCCAGAGAACGAGGCGAAGACCCTGCAAACTTCTGGGCTAAGTCATACGAATACTGCCAGGCGCATATTCCAGTGAGAGAACAGACAGAAGTAGTAGGCCATGCAGTGCGCGCATTCTATATGTACTCTGCGATGGCTGATCTCGCAGGCGAATATGGCGACGAATCTCTGCTTAGGGCATGCGAGCGGCTTTGGGATAATGGCGTTAACAAACGGATGTATATTACCGGTGGAATAGGTCCATCGGCAAAAAATGAAGGCTTCACATTCGATTACGACCTGCCTAACGAAACAGCATACGCTGAAACATGCGCCGCAATAGCTCTGCTTTTATTCGCACACAGAATGCTCCAGCTCGACTGCGATAGCAGGTACGGCGATATCGTTGAACGAACACTTTATAACGGGATATTAAGCGGCGTATCATTGGATGGCACACGATTCTTCTACCAAAACCCATTGGCAAGCTTGGGAACACATCATAGAAGCGAGTGGTTCGGGTGTGCTTGTTGCCCTCCAAACATAGCTAGACTGCTTGCATCACTCGGCGGATATATCTATGCTTGCAGCGATACAGATGCAGCTATAAACCTTTATATACAAAGCTCCGCAAGTGTCCAAGTGGCAGGACAGAACGTTATCATAAGCCAGAAAACCAACTATCCATGGGATGGAAACATAACTATTACTGTTAAGCCAGAAAAAACCGCGCAATTTGCCATTAGACTCAGGATACCGAGCTGGTGTAGGTCGGCAGAACTAAGCGTGAACGGGCAAAGAGTGGATGTCGAAAGCATAACAATAAAAGGCTTTGCTAGAATAGAGCGCGAATGGAGCAGCGGCGATGTTATCGAGCTTGAGCTTCCTATGCCAATAGAACGTATGAGCGCGCATCCAGACGTGCGGCAGGACATAGCTTGCGTTGCGTTGCAAAGAGGTCCCATTGTGTTCTGTATAGAACAAGCCGATAATGAAGAACCGATACATCGCATTGTGCTGCCGGACACATCGAAGCTGGAAGCCGAACTCGAGAAAGATCTTCTGGGCGGCGTTGTTGCGATAAAAGGCGAGGCTTTAGCGCTGGATACAAATGGCTGGGATGGAGTGCTTTACCGCCCTTCCAAACCCAGTGTGAAAACAACAAAAATAAAGGCAATACCATACTATGCTTGGGATAACAGAGAGCCGGGCGAGATGTCTGTTTGGATAAGAGCGATTCCCGGTGTCTAGAGGAGAGGTTTGCAACAATGGAAGAAGACGGCGGATACTATGAAAAAGGGCTGGGAGCACTAAAAGCAGGCGATAGCGATACTGCCGTAGCACTGCTTGAAGAAGCCAGCAGAAGTAACCCCAATGACTGGCGAGTGTTCAATGCACTTGGAGCAGCTTACGCAGGAAAAAAGCTCTATGAGAAAGCAATAGGCGCTTTTAAGGCTGCAGAGCAACTTGCGCCTGGTGTCGCCAGCATTCATTACAACATAGCTCAAGCATATGAGGCTGCCGGTATCTTTTCAGAAGCCGACTATGAATATGAAAAAGCGCTGCAGATAGACCCAAACTACGCCAAAGCCAAATCTGCACGCGAGGCACTGCAGCAGCGAATGAAACACCAATAATCAAAACCCTTCATATATAGCGCGATTAGCACGCGGAAATGCGTGCTAATCGCCGCCAATTATTCCCTTCGTTTAGGTTTATACTCCATGGGGTATATATAAACCGGATTAGACGCCCAGGCGAGCTTATACGAAGCCTAACCTGAAGGTGCCTGCCGAAGGCAGGTGAGTAAAATGAAATGCGCAAAATGCGGCAAAGAAATAAAAAATCTACCGGAGTACTTCTCCGCTATACATACGGAGATTTTGTGTAGAGAATGCACAGAGTATCAGAAACAGGAAGATTCCCCTGTATCGCTGCTACTCGGGCTTAAAAAAGATATCCCTAAAGAGATATTGCCCGATGTGATAAATAACATTGACGAAGCTGCCTAAACTAACAAAGTGAGTCAGCGACTCATAGGATAGTACTTTAGTATCTCGTAGCTGGTGCTGCGTTCCGCTGCGTCAAATCCGGCAGAGTGTATAATGCTTATTATCCTATCCTTCGTCAACCGAAACCGAACACCGGTGGCAGCTACTACGTTCTCTTCCATCATAGTGCTGCCAATGTCGTTTGCGCCAAACCTAAGCGCTAGCTCGGCTATCGTGTCCCCCTGAGTAACCCATGAGGCTTGAATGTTATCAATGTTATCCAAAAATATCCTCGAGATAGCAAGCGTCCTTAAATAATCGTGAGCACCAACCGCATCCCCTCCAAGCGCAGTATTGCCTGGCTGAAAAGTCCACGGTATAAACGCAGTGAAAACGCCTGTTCTGTCCTGTAGGTCTCTGATAACCGAAAGATGCTCAACACGCTCACCCAACGTTTCTATGTGCCCAAACACCATCGTTGCAGTAGCGCGAAGACCAAGACCAGCGGCTGCCTCCATAACTTCAACCCACTGGCTAGCACTACATTTATTCGGAGAGAGCTTTGTTCTCACTCTATCAACCAATATCTCCGCACCGCCGCCCGGCAGTGAGTCTAGCCCTGCATCAATAAGCCTCGCAAGTACAGTACGCACATCCAATCTTGAAACCCGCGCAATATGAACTATCTCAGGCGGCGACAATGAATGAATCTGCGGCTTGCCACTTACCGGAAACTCCTTCCGAACAGCGCGAATCAGCTTCTCGTAGAACTCTATATCAAGCTCTGGATGAAGCCCACCCTGCATCAATATCTGCACAGCGCCGGCATCCACAGCCTCTCTTATCTTCGCAAGCACTTCATCAAAAGAAAGAACAAATCCCTCGCTATGGCCAGGCGGTTTATAATAAGCACAAAAACGGCAGCCGGATACGCAGATATTAGTGAAATTTATATTGCGATCAACCACAAACGTGCGAACTGGCTGTTGATGAATGTCATCACATATCTTTCCTGCCTCCACAGCAAGCCCGGTAAGACTTTCATGCTGAAGAAGCTCCAACGCCTCGTCTTTAGATATCCGTTTCCGCCTCGTGCCCATTAACCCATCAACCACCAAACATCTTTGTCTCAGCTTCGCAATTTATCAGCCCATGCTCAAAAGCCTTTTTACCAAATACTCTAAGCGACTCAATCTCTCTTTCGCCAAGATTATATCTGATTGTATTAGTAAGATAATCTCTGCATTCCTCAACAGAAAGCCCCAGCCTACGAGATTCCTCTTCAGCTATTTCGTCAATCCTGCTAAGCCCTTCGTTCTTTGCTTCTCTAAGCACATCAACCGAGAATGCTATCCCATCGCGGCTCACTCCAGCCCACACCGCAAAAACAGCTGGCAGTCCTGTAAGACGCTTCCATGCATCTCCCAAATCCAACACATACAGTCCTCTCTTGTCATAAAGCATCGCAGGATTCCCAATGATAAGCGCCGCATCGTAATTTACGAGCATATCCCTGATGTTCGGCGGCTTAGGCACAAACTCAGGCGACATCCCATAAAGCTCAGAAAGCACAATTCTAAGCAACGCTTGCCCCGAAAGCGAGCTTGTATCAGCAGCAACCGTTCTCACTTTATCAAATGGCACCTTCGAGAGCATAAGAACACTCTTCACATGCCCATCGGAAGATATGCATATATCTGGAATCACAGAAAGCTGGCTATTCGCAAGACATGCAAAGCTCGACACAGGTGCAAGATCAATCCTGCCATCCAAAAGCATCTCTGCCAGCATTGCAGGCGTTGCATATACCAAATCCCACCTATCTGGCAGCGAGCCGTGCTCAAACGGATATACAAGCGGCTTCACATTCAAATACGGCAGACTCCCAAGCCTAAGTGCAGGTAAATCCGCCCAATCTCGATACCAACTCAACGCACTACCTCATTATAAAGCGTGTCCCGCTCAACTGGCACCGTCCCAGTTTCCATCACTAAACGCCGAATATCATCAACCGACAGCCCCTCTGGAGTCCCTGCTCCTGCTCTATGAGTGATCTTCTCCTCTACCACTGTGCCATCAAAATCATCTGCGCCAAACGACAGTGCCACCTGCGCAAGCTTCAATCCGAACATAATCCAAAAAACCTTCACATGGTCAAAGTTATCAAGCATAAGCCGCCCAACAGCTATCGCTTTTAAATCCTCTATCGGCGACCTCGGCTTGGCGACACTGCCGAGAGGATTATTCGCAGTATGAAACCTGAGAGGAATAAAACTCATAAACCCACCTGTTTCATCCTGCAGCTCACGCAGCCTAATCATATGCTCTACGCACTCCTCAGCCGTCTCAACATGCCCATAGAGCATAGTAGCATTAGACTTAATCCCCAACTTATGCGCAGTTCGCATAACTGAAAGCCACTCATCTCCGCTCATTTTCTCAGGACACACCTGTTGACGAACATTTGGACTGAAAACCTCTGCGCCGCCACCCGGCAAAGACCCCAAGCCAGCTTCTTTAAGTCTCCTCAAACACTCACTCACGCTCATTCTTCCAATTTTAGCAATATGAGCTATCTCCACAGCTGTAAAAGCCTGCAGATGCACATTCGGAAATCTTCGTTTAAGCGATGAAAGCATCTCTGTATAATAATCAAACGGCAGTGTAGGATGAAGTCCTCCAACTATATGCAGCTCAGTAAATCGCAACTTCTCATAAAACTTCTCTGCCTGCTCTAAAATATCCTCAATGCTCATTACATACGCGCCATCTTCACCTTCACTACGAGAAAATGCGCAGAATCGACAGCGATTTACGCATATATCCGTGTAATTTATGTGTCTATTGACCACATAGTAAGTCCTGCTGCCATTCTTTCGCCTTCGCACCAAATCCGCCGCCCAACCAATCAAGGCTATATCCTTCGACCGGTACAACCTCACGCCATCGTCAAACGAAAGCCTCTCACCAGCCTCGACTTTTGCTACTATATCTTCTATCGAATCGTCCAAAACCCGTCTATCCATCGCAATCCTAATGAAATGCCTCATTAAAGCCGCAGCCTAGCGGCTATGTCACCAACCACAAACAACAAAAATCCCACACTCACAAATCCATTCATCGTAAAAAACGCAGTATTCACACGAGAATAATCTCCCGGCTTGACCAAACTATGCTCATAACCTATGAAAGCCGATACCACCACAATCCCTGCGTAATAAACAGCTCCCATCCGAACAATCAAGCCAAACCACACCAAAAATCCTATCGCCACCACATGCATCAGACGCGACAAAGCAAGAGCGCGCCATTCACCAACTCCTTTTGGCAGTGAGAAGAGCCCAGCCCGCCTATCAAACTCCAAATCCTGCAGCGAATAAATAACATCAAACCCAGCCGTCCATAGCATAACCGCTGCGGCGAGCACTATCGGCGCAGACTCAATAACACCTCTAACCCCTATCCATGCGCCCACAGGTGCAATCCCAAGCGACATCCCAAGCACAATGTGAGACCACGAAGTGAACCTTTTCGTATAGGAATACCCAAGCACAACCATCAAAGCTACCGGCGAAAGCATAAGCGCGAGTCCATTAAGCATCCCCGCAGCCAAAACAAGCAGACCAGCGCCCAAAATCACAACCAACCACACAGCCGACTTAGAAATAAGTCCTCTTGGCAGCGCACGGTCTTTAGTTCTGGGATTCTCAGCATCATATCCGACGTCCACTATCCGATTAAACGCCATAGCCGCGCTTCTTGCGCCAACCATCGCCACCAATATCCATCCAAGCTTCCACCAGCCTGGAAACCCATCCGCAGCCACAGCGGCAGACGCAAGCGCAAAAGGCAGCGCAAATACCGTATGCTCAAACTTGATAAGATCAAGAAGCAGTTGAACCTTCTCAAAAAATGAACGATGAGAGTTAAAAGAGTGTCCGGCAGCATCTACCACCTGTATGTTCACTCCTCTCGTCTATTCCAAGGCTCTACCAACCCGGCAGTAATACCAAACTGAGCCAGCGTACGTTCAACAACAAAGTCAACTAATTCGTCTACACTTTTAGGCTTCTGATAAAACGCTGGACAAGCCGGCAGTACCAAAGCGCCAGACCTCGCAAGCAAAGTCAGGTTTTCCAAGTGAACCAGCGAAAGCGGTGTTTCACGTATAACCAACGCCAACTTCCTGCGTTCCTTTAAACATACATCAGCAGCACGAGTAACCAGATCGTTAGAGACACCAGCCGCAATCCGACCAACCGTTCCCATAGAGCAAGGGATTACCACTGCACCTTCATACGCATGAGATCCGCTGCACGGCAGAGCAGACACATCCGAAGGGTCATAAATTGTAAACCTCTCGGCATATCCAGTCGGTATAACATCCTCAAGCCGCGATAATCCTATCTCATCCTTCATTATCGAAAGAGCATTCTCAGAAGCAGTAAGATAAATGCGATCAAAACCCGAAGCAGCCGTCTCTATAAACCGCTTCGCGTAAATCGCACCGCTAGCCCCTGTTATAGCAACCAACAGCCTTCGCTCAGCCAATCCCAAGCTCCTTCCAAAGCATATCTATCTTAGCTTTTACCTCAGGATGCATCACTATATCCGGCGGCCATTCACGCGGCATTCCTTCTTCAGGTAGCTTCTTGGTCGCATCTATGCCCATCTTACTGCCGTAATTCTGCGCAGGCGAAGCATGGTTAAGCACATCAACCGGACCCTCCACAATCTCAATGTCTCGCTTTGGATCAACATTGTTGCCTAAACGCCAGAGAACCTCGCTCATATCCTGCACGTTCACATTCTCATCAACCACTATAATAAACTTTGTAAATGACATCTGCCCAAGACCCCAGATCGCGTGCATAACTTTTCGCGCATGCCCAGGGTAACGCTTCCGGATCGAAACAACCGCCAAATTATGAAAGACTCCTTCAATCGGCAGGTTCATATCCACCAACTCAGGTATCTGCATCCTAAGAACAGGCAGAAAAATTCTTTCAGTAGCTTTGGCTATAAAGCAGTCCTCCATCGGCGGCTTGCCGACTATTGTAGCCGGATATATCGGTTTGTTTCGATGGGTAATCGCAGTAACGTGAAACACTGGATACTCATCCGGCAAACTATAATAACCTGTATGATCACCAAAAGGACCTTCAATACGCCGTTCACCCGGATCCAGATAACCTTCTATAACAATTTCAGCCTGCGCCGGCACTTCAACATCAACAGTAACACACTTCACCATCTCCACAGGCTCGCTGCGTATAAACCCAGCAAAAACCATCTCATCAAAATCCTCAGGCAGCGGCGCAGTCGCCGAATACATAACCACTGGATCGCCGCCCAAAACTGCCGCCGCCTCCATACGTCTGCCAAGTCGCTCATACGCAGCATAGTGCCGTGCTCCAACTTTGTGCGCATGCCAATGCATCCCCGTAGTGCGCGAATCAAACACCTGCATTCTATACATGCCGACGTTCCTTGTGCCAGTTTCCGGATCGCTGGTAAACACCATCGGCAGAGTGATGAATCTGCCGCCGTCATCAGGCCAACACTTAAGAATAGGCAGCCTATCAAGAGAAGCATCTTCGCCTAAATGCACAACCTCTTGACATGGTGCTGTTTTAACTTTCTTTGGAAACACTGATGCAAGATTGGCAAGTTGCGGCAGCATTCTCATTTTGCCAATCCAACTTTCAGGCGGCTTTATTTTAATCAGGCTTTCAAATCGCTCCGCAATCTCTTCGACTCTCTCAACCCCAAGCGCCATTGCCATGCGCCGCTCACTGCCAAACGCATTGATCAAAACTGGAATATCGTACCCGGTGGGCTGCTCGATAAGAAGCGCTGGACCGCCGAGCTTAACTGTTCTGTCGGCGACCTCGGTAATCTCCAGCATCGGACTAAGCGGCAGATTGATGCGCCTAAGTTCTCCTTCTTTCTCTAGCCTTGCTATAAAATCGCGCAGATCTTTATATGCCATGTCAGTTTCCCCTTCTGAGACTACAGACGCACAATTATACCACTCCTGCAACAACCCGCTTGCAGACTCGCAAAACGATTGATAAACTAAACGCCGAAATGAACACAATACTGAAAATCGAAATTCCAGCAAGCAGAACTTTCATTGACAGCATTCGAGTCCGCGCCAAAGAATCAGACGGCGAGGTTGTCATAATCGCACATAGCTCGAAAAACGGCATTTGGCTTCACACCAAATCGTTTTATCCCCCAGAAACCTACCGACTGCCTACCGGCAGGATAAGCCCAGGCGAGGCACCCGAAGCTGCATTCCAACGTGAAATATTTGAAGAATTCGGAAGCCCTGCACAGATAAAATTCAAACTGGGTGTCCTGAGATACAAGTTCATAAACGGCGCCGAAATCGCTTATTTCGAGTCCCATGTCTTCCTTGCCGCAGAATTGTTTGAACATCCCCATCCAACAAGCTCAGAAGAGTCAATCTCGCAGTTTATCGAGACTGACATAAACGGGCTTCGCCTCGCCGCAGCGCGACTGCGAAGCCTACCCGGTGACTGGCACGACTGGGGAGCCTTCCGCGCGCCTGCACACGACTTCACCGCAGATCAACTGCAGGCGATCAACAACTGTGCTAACTCAACTATCTAAATCGGCAAAAAGCGTAGTGCTCAGATACCTCTCGCCAGTGTCTGGCAGTATTACAACTATCAACTTGCCCTTGTTCTCATCTCTTCTTGCAACTTCAACCGCAGCATAAGCAGCCGCCCCGGATGATATCCCTACCAGAATACCCTCATCTTTTGCAAGCCGCCTGCTCATCTGGATCGCCTGATCATCCGTAACCCGAAACACCTCATCCACAAGATCTCTTCTGAGCACATCCGGCACAAATCCCGCACCTATGCCCTGAATCGCATGCCTGCCCGGCTGCCCACCAGAAAGCACAGGAGATGCATCCGGCTCGACCGCAATAGCCTTAAACGATGGCTTGCGTACCTTTATAACCTCAGCAATACCCGTCAGCGTGCCGCCAGTTCCTATGCCGCCAACCACAATATCAACCCTACCATCTGTATCGCGCCATATCTCTTCAGCAGTAGTCTCACGATGAGCCTTTGGGTTAGAAGGATTCTTGAACTGCTGAGGCATAAAAGAGTTTGGAATCTGCGCCACCAATTCCTCCGCCTTCGCAACTGCGCCTTTCATACCTTCAGCGCCAGGGGTCAGCACCAGCTCAGCTCCGTATGCCGCGAGAAGCCTCCTTCGCTCTATGCTCATTGTATCAGGCATAGTCAGTATAAGCCTATAGCCAAGAGAAGCTGCAGCCATTGCAAGTGCTATTCCAGTGTTTCCACTGGTAGGCTCAACTATCACAGCGCCTGGTTTCAAAGCGCCACTGGCAAGCGCATCTTTGATCATCCCTACGCCAATCCTATCCTTCACAGAACCGCCAGGATTCATAGCCTCGACTTTCGCCACAACCTCAGCAACAGCACCCCCAACCACTTTGTTCAGCCTCACAAGCGGTGTGTTGCCAACCAAATCAATTATGCTGTCCGCTATTCGCATCCGAATCCTCCTATATGTGCATCATATAACTATGCACCTGCTTCCATCGAAGCTCATAATCAACAAGATCCTGAACTGTGGTGCCGTCCGCAACATCCTCTACTGCCTCTCTCAGCCGCGACCAGAAAAACTCAGCGCCCGACTGAGCATCATTCGACCTTCCACCAGCAGTCTGTGGCAAATCTGGCAGTGGACCAGAAAGCGCCCTCAGAACGTCTCCCACCGTAATCTGCCCTGCTGGCTTTGCAAGATCATACCCGCCAGAAGCTCCTCTCACGCTTCTTACAATCCCTGCTCTTCGAAGTGACGCCAAAACCTGCTCGAGAAACTGCTCGGGAATGCTCTGCCTAGCTGAAATATCCCGAGCCTGTATCGGTGCTTGCGACCTGTTAATCGCAATATCCACTACCGCCCGTATCCCGTAGTCCTCTCTTGCAGTAACCTTCAACTCATCCTCCAACAGAAAACTGTTTTACCCATCACACGAAATTTGACGCGACTGATTTAGCCGCAAATTCAATCTTTAGCTCGCAGCCGATTTCAACGCCTGATCCAGATCAGCTATTATGTCGTCCACACTTTCAAGTCCAACCGACAGCCTGATGAAATCATCAGTCACCCCAGACGACGCTCTCTGCTCTGGCGTAAGCTGCTGGTGTGTGGTTGATGCAGGATGAATCACCAAACTCTTCGCATCACCAATGTTAGCCAGATGACTCAGCAGCTTGACCGAGTTGATGAACTTGATCCCTGCCTCTTTGCCACCTTTTATTCCAAACCCGATTATCGCTCCGAAGCCTTCCTTCAAGAATTTCTTGGCTCTGCTGTGATCTGGATGACTCGGCAGTCCGGGGTAATTAACCCATGCCACCTGCGGATGCTTCTCCAACCACACAGCCACAGCCATCGCATTCCGCGAATGTTCCCGCATCCTAATCGGAAGCGTCTCGAGCCCCTGTAGGAACAAAAATGCATTAAATGGCGAAAGCGCTGGACCCAAATCTCTAAGAAGCTGAACGCGTGCCTTCATCACATAAGCAACGCCTGGAATAACAGCTTTCTCATGCTGCCCAAAAGCCTCCCAATAACTCACTCCGTGATATGATGGATCCGGCTCCACTATCTCAGGAAACTTGCCGTTGTTCCAGTTGAACCTGCCCGAGTCCACAATCGCTCCACCGATGCTCGTTCCATGCCCGCCTATAAACTTAGTAAGCGAATAAACCACCACATCCGCACCATAATCGAATGGTTTAAGAATAGGCGGCGGCGAGACAGTATTGTCAATTATGAACGGTATCCCATGCTTATGCGCTATCTCGGCAATCGCAGGATAATCATCAACATTGTTCTTTGGATTGCCTATGGACTCCCCATAAACAAGCCTTGTGTTCTCATCTATAGCCTTCTCCACGTTCGCAGGATCAGACGAGTCAACAAACCTCACCTCAATCCCAAGCTTACTCAGTGTGTAGTAGAACAAGTTGTAAGTACCACCATAAAGATAGCTGGTAGATACTATGTTCTGCCCTGAGCGAGTTATATTCAAAACAGCCAACGTTATCGCAGACTGTCCCGATGCCACAGCCAGCGCCCCTGTGCCGCCTTCAAGCAACGCGAGGCGTTTCTCGAGCACATCTGTGGTTGGATTCATCATCCTAGTATAGATGTTACCGCTCTCTTTCAGCGCAAACAAATTAGCTGCATGTTCCACCGATTTGAATACATACGAAGTCGTCTGGTATATAGGCACAGCACGAGCACCAGTTGTAGGGTCTGCTTCCTGTCCACCATGCAGTGCCACCGTTTCCAATCCCAGTTCTTTCTCTTTTTCTAACGACATCCTGATACCCTCCTAGAGCCAACTTTTCCTAATCGAAAAAACCAATAAATAACAAGAACCATTCAGCACATAACCCATTTCATCCCAACCGATACGGTGATATTCACCGTCATCCGAACACCACCTCCAACGCCAACCCAACCACAGCAAGTAATCTATACTGAACCGACTGTATTAGTCAGGATTATACCCAGCCCAAACGCATTAGTCAACATGAAAATTGAAAAAATTTGAAAAATATGCAGAATTTCGATGCGACGCCAGGAAAAGCGAAGGTTATTATTCCGCGCCTGCTTTTGTATTGCTGCCGTTCCGAGAATTCCGAGATTCGCCGGTTTCTGTCTCCAGCTCCTCTCTGCGCTCAACAGCAATCTTATTCAGCCTGCTGCCATCCAAAGACTTTACAGTAAAAGTGACGTTTCCGTAACTTACCGACTCGCCTTCTTCCGGCTGCCTGCCAAAAAGTCCAAAAACAAATCCACCGATAGTCTCGTAATCCTCGCTCTCTGGAATCTCAAGCCCCATCTGTTCGTTCAAATCGTCAACGCTTATTCTGGCGCTTACTATGGCATGGTCATCATCCAAAACCTCTATCAGCGGCTCCTCGAAATCATACTCATCCATAATGTCGCCGACGATTTCCTCAAGCAGATCCTCAAGCGTCACGAGTCCCGCAGTGCCTCCGTACTCATCTCTGACTATTGCCATCTGTATCTTGCTTCGCTTGAACTCCGCCAAAAGCTCATCTATCTTCTTAGTCTCAGGGATAAAATACGCAGGCCGCATCACGTCTCGTATATCTACCTCGCGCAGCCCTTCCTTAAGCACAGGTAGCAGATCCTTGGCATGAACCACTCCCAGAATATTGTCCACATTCTCCTCATAAACCGGTATTCTGGAATGACCATACTTCATTATCGTCTCTAAAAGCTCGTTCAGCTCGGCAGTCACCTCTATGCACTTCATGTCTATCCTTGGTACCATAACCTGTCTGGCAACTGTATCCGTAAACTCGAAGATAGAGTGTATCATCTCCTTCTCTTCTTCTTCGAGCACACCTTCCTCTTCACCAGCTTCAACGAGCAGCTTTAGTTCCTCTTCTGTAAGCATCGGTGTAGAAAATCGCACATGAGTGCCAAAAGGTTTTACCACCAGGTCTGCCGCTAAGCTTACCAACTTCACCGCCGGCAACATCAAAAACGAGAGTAGCTTCATCAACCCTGCAAACCTAAGTGCAATCGGCTCCGCATGCCGCATCGCAATGCTCTTAGGTGCAACTTCACCAAATACCAGTGTGACAAACCCAACCGCCAATGTAACAAGTAAAACGGATAGACTGAGTGCATTGTTCGATATAATCGGCAGATCGATCTTAGATAAAAGTGCAGCTAATTTATCGGCAATAGTGACAGCAGCCGCTGCAGAAGCCAAGAACCCAACCAAAGTAATGCATATCTGCACTGTCGCCATAAATAGAGTTGGGCTTTCAAGCAACTTCTGCACATTCTCAGCAGCGCGGCTGCCTTCCTCTACAAGCTGTTTTATCCGCGTCCTCCTGATGGATACAAAGGCGATCTCAACCATCGCGAAAAATCCGTTCACCAGTATGAACGCTAAAATCAATAAAAGCCTGGGTGCTATACTACCTGTCTCAGCCCCCAATTACTCCTACCCCCCTATATGCTTACTTCCCTGGCACTATAAACCAATAAACTAATCCAGTGATTATGGTGCCTATCAATGCACCAGCCACAACCTCTTTTACCGTATGAATCCTTGCCTCGACCCTGCTCTGTGCAATCAGTATCGCCATCCCAAGCGCCAGAGCCGCCGCTGCAACATTTTTGGATACCCAAAATATAGTAACACACAAAAAGAACCCCAATGCCGTGTGCGCGCTCACTACTCCGCCCTTCCACAGCTTGCCTTTTCTACCGCGCACCTTCCACATCACAAGCAACGTGCCAAGCAGCAGAGCCGCCACAAGTGAAATAGTCTGCCAAGTCGGTGTACTGATGGCAACAGTAGAGCCGATCTCCTCCCACTGCGCACCGCCGAAGAATATAAGTATCGCCACAGCAAACGCGTTTATAACAGTAATAAGAACCGCGCCAGCAGCAATATCTTTAGCAAACTTTGCCAGCGGATGATATGACTGCGTAACCAAATCAACAACAGCCTCGACAGCAGTATTCATCATTTCCGCCACCAACACCAGCGTAACAGTGAAAAGCAAAATGAGAATCTCTGTGCGATTAAGACGAAAAAGCAGCCCTGCCAACAGAACTAGCACCAGCATCAAAAACTGAAATCTCATGTGACGCTGCGTCCTGTAAGTATGAGCCACTCCCTCCATTGCATATTTGAATCCATTGAGAGGGTTTTTAAGTCGCATATATTCACGCTCCCCGGCTTCTGTTATCTGCCAATCGGCCTGCCGAGTATCTCCTCCAATCGCTCCGCCATTTTTCCTGCCATCTCTTCTGTATAATCGGTATAACCTAGCAAATGCAGTATCCCATGCCCAAGCAGAACTTCCAACTCTTCGTCCAAAGTCTCCCCATACTCCCTAGACTGCCGCTCCGCCGTCTCCACAGAGATTACCACATCACCCAAAACATCCCCAGTCTCTCCTGGCTCATTCTGATAAAATGAGAGCACGTCGGTTGGACTATCCTTGCCTAAATATTCGCGGTTAAGCCCCTGTATCGTCTCGTCGTCAACCAAAAGAACGCTCAGCTCACAGTTCTCTGAACACTGCTCAGCTCGAAGAACCTTTTCAGCCGTCCATACCAGCCTTTGTTCGTTCACCGGAAGCTTCTGCTCGTTCCTTATCTGAACCTCCATCCTTATCCTCCGACTTCCCATTATCAGCCGAAAGCGACTCATTATATTCTATTCGCGCATGCAGAGCCGCCGTAAGAGTATTTATAAATGTTTTCTCTATTATCCCAATATCCCTAAACGTAAGCTCCGATTCATCCAACTGCCCATCCTGCAGTTTATCAGTTATTATGCTGCGAACCATCGCCTCAAGCGTAGGAATAGATGGCTTCGCTAATCCTCTCGAAGCCGCTTCGACTGAATCAGCAAGCATCACTATAGCTGCCTCACGCGACTTCGGTTTAGGTCCCTCATACCGAAACTGCTGCTCAAGCATAGCAGATGGTTCACCACTCTCTGACGCTTGAGCGTAAAAATAATACACCAGCGATGTCCCATGATGCTGTTGAATGATGTCCTGAATCTTAGATGGCAGTTTGAACTCTTTCGCAACCTCCAAACCTTCAGCTACATGAGAAGTGATCACTAATGCCGATAGACTCGGATTCAGCCGATCGTGTGCATTCTCTGCCTGCTGATTTTCGACAAAGAAATGCGGTCTTCTGATCTTGCCAATATCATGATAATACGCACCAACCTTTGCATACAGCCCGTCTGCGCCGATAGCCTCTGCAGCAGCCTCCGCCAAGTGCCCAACCACCATACTATGCGTATAAGTACCCGGCGCTTCAACAACCAGACGGCGCAGTATCGGCTTGTTCGTATCCGCAAGTTCTAGAAGCGATATATGCGTAGTTACATTAAAAATTCTCTCAAGCAGCCACGTCCCATACCAGAAAATTATCGCTGTAGCAGGGACTGCTATCACTAACACAGCCCAAATCGACCCAAATGCCATATCAGCGACAGAGTCACCAAACAAACCGCCCATAATCCATACCAATGCAACGTTCGTAACCGCAATCGCAGCTATGGCTCTAACAAGATCTCCTCGCCCCCTTATATTGGCAACCGAATATATCGCCACTAACCCCGAAATGAGCGTAGAAGTAGCATACCGTAGCTCATAGTTCATCACTACGCCGCTCAATACAGAAAGCATCGCCACCACAAGAACCGCTACCTGTGGATTAAGCAGCACTGCCAGCGTCATCCCCGCAGCAGTAGTAAAAACCAATCCTATGTAAGCAAGCTGCAGACCCGAAAGCTTTATGCCCAGCATTGCCCCGCCGAGCTTCAAACAAAGTGCACTCACAACCACAACCAGTGCAAGTAGCGCAAGCAGATTGTTCTTTGAATAAATAGCAGGTTGGTAGCGCGCTAGATATATTATGACAATCACCACAAGAAACGCCACAAGCCCCACCAGCGAAATAACCGTCCTAAAATCCGCACCCTGCGTCTTAAATCCAAGTGCAGCAAGCTTTTCCAGATGCTCGCGTGTAACCACCTGTCCCTTAGCAATAATAAGCTCACCGCTCCGAATATACCCATAAGACGGCTTAACCGAGGCTATCGCCGCTTTGCGCGCAGCCGCAGTTCGCTCCACATTGAACGTCATATTCGGCCTAAGCACCGACTTTGCAACATCCGCCGCCGACTTGGCGTAATCAGTCTCCCCAAGATCCTCACGAGCCGCCGACTCTATCTGCATCTGCGCATTCTTTAAAGCCACTGGATCGTCATCTTTAATCTCACTCTTCATCGCCTCGCGCAGAATCCTCGCTGTAACACTCCGCACATCCGAAATAATGCGCTCCGGCGCACTCACCAACACCTTGAGTGAAGTAAGCGGCACCTCTATACCAAGATGATCCTTCAGCTCAGTTCTAGCATGCGCAGCCTTCTCGTCTGCTGTCTTCAATGTAGCGTCCGATTTCGCCCTGTTCACAGTATCGAACACCAACCCCAGCCCATGAAGCGACTGATCAATTGCATAAGGCACCGCATCATACATGTTCGGCACTGAAGAAGCTGCTTCTGCCTGCCGCCGTTCGTAATCCGCAGCCTGCAGATAACGGACAGACATATGAGCACGCACATCCTCAGGTGCCGTATCGCCAGGCGAAAGCGTAAGTCTATCTGGAAGGATATGTATAGAAATTACCACCGATAAGATGATAATCGTGGCAAACGCTAGGCTAACTCGCTTTAAATCCAGCCTTATACGGCGGGACTTCTTCTTGTCAGAATCTTTTTTGCGCCCTCTCCGAGAGAGGGATAAATGAGGTTTCATAAGTGGAATTAATTCTGCAGTATTTGTTCAACAATCCGGCTTGCGACCCTGCCGTCCGCTCGACCTTTGATTCTCTGCATCAACGCACTCATAACACGTCCGCGATCTTTCATACCCGAAGCCCCAAGCTCGGCTACTATCTGTTCGGCTATGCCAGCTATCTCTGTCTCGTCAAGTTGCTCCGGTAGATAAGAAGACAGTATCTGCATCTCTTTCGCCTCTTTTTCGGCAACCTCAGTCCTGCCAGCCTTCTCTGCACCTTCTATAGCCTCGCGGCGTCTTTTTACCTCGCGCGCCAAAACCTCGAGAACCTCTTCGTCCGTAAGCTCGCGCCCTTTTTCTATCTCACTGTTGCGAACCGCCGAGAGGGCGAGGCGAATTGTTGACACCGTCAACTCATCCCTCGCCTTCATTGCGGCTTGCAAACTGTTTCGCAGATCGTCTCTCAGAGACATCTTACTTGCCTGTGCGCATCTTGCGCTTTCTGGCAGCCTCAGCCTTGCGCTTCTTGTCGCTCGGCTTCTCATAATGTTCGTGAGCTCTGGCTTCTTTAAGAACGCCAGTCTGCTGCAGCGCCTTCTTGAACCGCTTCAGTGCGCTGTCCAACGGCTCATTCGGCCGCACCTGCACCTGTGCCAATCATATCCCTCCTCCTTCAACGCGACGGCCAAGCACGATCCGTGGGCAGGGGGGATTGGCAACGATCTCACATTGCCTTAAGCCAACTCCTATTGCTCAGTTATCCTCAGCCGTTCGCTGTATTTTTCCGATTTGATTATAATCGAGTACCCAATGTCGTGTCAAGCTTCTACCCAGGCGGCCATCGCATCTCTCTCCCGCCTAACACATGCACATGCACATGCCAAACCGACTGCCCAGCTGAAACGCCATTGTTCAAAACTACTCTATACCCGTTATCGGCAATTCCCTTCTCTTTCGCAACCCTATTTGCAACAATTAATAGATGTCCCAAAAGCATTTTATGGCTCTCATCTGTCTGATCAAGCCTCTCGATATGCTCTTTTGGAACCACTAATATATGCACCGGCGCCTGCGGATTCACATCATGAAAAGCAACAGACAGATCATCCTCATAGATCAACTGCCCAATTTCGCCGGATGCAATTTTGCAAAATATACAATCCTCCATCCTCAATCGCTCCTTTCTTCCTGAAAAGCAGTCCCCCAAGCTCTTCCTTCCTCGTCCACACCCTCTATTCTAACCGGAACAATTGCTCCGCGCAGAGCATCTCCACCCGTGAGTTTTACCTCAACATAATTATCGGTAAACCCAATCAAATCACCGCACCTGCGCGACTCCACCAACACCGGCACCGTAAACCCAATCATCTTCTCTGCAAACCTACGCATAAGCCTGATCCCCAGTTCTTTCATTCTCTTGCTTCGTTGTGCCTTAACACCCTCAGGCACTCTGCCATTCATTTCGGCTGCGCGAGTGCCGTCTCGCGGCGAATAACGAAACACATGCAGCCGCGAAAACTCCATCTCTTCAACAAACCGAAACGTATTTTCGAAAGCTTCTTCAGTCTCGCCTGGAAATCCCACCATCACATCCGTTGTCAATCCAACACCTGGCAGCCTGCTGCGCACTTTCTCCACAACATCCGCATACCAAGCCGCATTATAAGGCCGATTCATCCTCTTGAGCACCTCATCATCAGCACTCTGCATCGGCACATGCAGATGTCTGCAGATTTTAACGCTCGATCTCATAACCTCTATCAACTCATCAGTAATCTCCCAAACCTCTATCGAGCTTAATCTTATTCTCTCAATTCCCGATATACTGCAGACTGCACGAAGTAGATTAGGCAACCCGTCGTCATAGCTCCCCAACCTTATACCAGCAAGCACAACTTCCTTGTAACCAAAATCAGCAAGCATCCGAAGTTCTTCCAGAACATCATCAACATCTCTACTCCAAACCCTCCTTCTTGCCAAAGGCACCGCGCAGTAACTACAAAACTGCCTGCATCCATCCTGCACTTTAACGATGGCTCGTGTACGCAGCCGCGGCTTTACGTCAGGCCGCATACTAGATTGAATGTTGGGAAATCTTGCCGAAACAATATCTGGTATAGTATCCTTGTCCTCATTACCTACAACTATATCAACACCCTCAAACTCCTTGCCAGCGGACGGATTCAGCTCTATAAAACATCCTGTGGCTACAACAATCGCATCAGGTGCCCGTCTCACAGCTTGGCGAATAGCACGCCTGGACTTCGCATCCGCCACACTGGTTACCGTGCAGGTATTAATAACATACAAATCAGCCTGAGACGCGAAACCGACCGTTCGAAATCCAATCGCTTCGAGCCTTTCTCTTATCTTTTCTGTTTCGTATTGATTAACTTTGCATCCGAGAGTAAAGTAAGCAGCAGTAGGCATAAAAGCACACCCACGACGTATAAACAAACTCCGCCGCTAATTAAGCATGCTACAAACACTTATTGCAAGCGTCAAGCTACCTACAGTTGACCAATACGGCCTTATCGCCATAAACTACTCACAGGGGATATTGACATGTCTGATAACATTCGGTGCAAAATTGCAATAGTCGGCGGAAGCACAGGCTTTCGATTTCTAAAGGACAAAAACCTCACTCGACTAGGCACAGTTGCAACGCCATTCGGAACATCTGCCGCAATTTATATGGGAACCAAAGACGACGTGCAGTTTCTTTATATGTCCAGACACGGCGAAAACGGCTATGAAATCAGTGCACCGTTTGTCAACTATAGAGCAAATATCTGGGCATTGAAAGAAATGGGGGTTGAACGGATAATCGCATGGTCTGGGCCTGCCGCTATTGACCACAGCATCCCAATTGGAGCAGTGCTGGTGCCTGGTGACATAATAGATGAAACGCGCGGCAGGCCTTCGACTTTCTTTGCCAACACAGGGTTGGGCTTCGTGAGGCAGAACCCTGTCTTCTGCCCTGAGCTATCAGACATACTAGCAATTGAAACGATCAGGCTGACTGGAGCCTGCCGTAGAGAAGACGTTTACGTGTGTACAGAAGGCCCCAGGCTAGAAACCCCAGCTGAGATAAGAAAAGCACTTATACTCGGCGGCACACTCGTTGGGATGACACTTGCGCCAGAGGTATTTCTCGCCAAAGAGCTTGAAATGTGTTATGCGCCGATTTGTTACGTAACAAACTATGCGGAAGGCGTACGAAAAAGAGAGTTTGCTCCAGGCGTGCTGTTTGGAGGACTGCTGGACGAAAACGAAGCCGCAGAAGTTGATAAAGCAGCACAGGCGGTAGGAGAAATCGCACTATCGGCTGTAACATCAATCGCTGAAAAACCGCGCGGCTGCCTGTGCGGCAGAATTATGGAACGCTACAAAAAAAGAGGTGATATAGATACTGATTGGCATAATTGGATAAGAACCGAACAGAGAGATTAATCAGTTTGGCCAAAATTAGCCCTTATCAATAACAAACCAGCGTCGTCTGTAGGCACCGAGCCCATAAAATCCTTCAACTCCGAAAACACCCCGCGAACTATCTCATCTACATCAGACATCCTTTTTTCAAAAACAATCTTGCAGAGCCTTTCCCTGCCAAAAAATTCCCCATCACGTCTCGCCTCAGTAATCCCATCTGTAAACAGAACCAGAATATCGCCATCACTGAATGAAACTTGATGCGATTCATAGTAATCGGCTAATGCACCGATTGCACGTCCTGTAACATCAAAATCAACACATCCAGAAGAATTCACCATAAACGGTTGGTCATGCCCAGCATTAGCATAGACCAAAACACGAGATCGCGTATCAAGAACACCATAAAACACTGTAACGAAAACGTGATCGGGGAAAACAGGACGAACTGCCAGATTTAGCCGATTTAACACACGCCTAGGATCTGGATCCGCAAGCATAAGACCCCTAAGCGTAAACCTAACCATTGCTGTATGCACAGCAGCATCCAGACCCTTTCCGGATATATCCGCCATAACTATTCCGAACGTGCCATCGCCGCGGTCCACTATGTCATAAAAATCGCCGCCTACCTTTGAGAGAGTTCCAGCAGACAGATAATCGCATCCTACGTCGAACCCAGGCATCGAAAATGTGCGCTTAGACAGAATCGCGTTCTGCAGTTTCTCAGCAATCTCACGCTCCCGGCGATAAGCCTCGGCATTCTCCAAAGCCACCGCCGCCGCACCAGCAATTATCGAGAGCCTCCGCTCATCTTCATAGTCGAACGGATGTTTGTTTAATCTGAACACGGATATTGCGCCAACAAGCCCATCCTGAGTATGCATAGGTACTGACAGCGCATGATGCACTCCTTCCGAAGCTGCAATCCGCGAGAACCGGCACTTTCGAGTGTTGGGAATGTTCGAAAGAAACTGGGGTCTTCCTACTGACGCCGCCATCAAAGCTGCATGCTCGCACTTATCTAGGTGATCCGGAATCTGATTACGTCGAATCATCTGAAGCCCCGGGCCTATCACCTTCATCCCGCCAAACGATTCATCCTTAACTGCAATCACACAGACATCGGCATCAAGGAAAGCATTTGTTTTCTCTTCTAGCAGAAGCACAAGCTCCTCAAAATCAAGCCTCGACGTTATAGCATGGGCAACCTCATAAAGACTGGCAAGATCGCCGCCTTGTGATGCAGCATCTTCTAGATTATTGCAAGCGAACTGAGCATTTTTTCTATGAAGCAATATAAGCTTCGCAACCGAATCGGCTAGAACCCCCAACGGATCGCCGCTGTCAACCTTCAGCCTACACTCAGCTATATCACGCAGCCTGTCAACCGCAGAAGCATCACCATCCATGGCAGACCGAACCGCCTGTGCCAATTCGCTGACTAAATTATCTATACCATCAATGTTCATTGCTGCCCTTGCTCATCCTAATAAAAAATCGCCTGCCTGCCTAATGTATATCGCACAGTAGGACTAACGTCAAGTCCGATTGCCCATATAGCCACCATGTTGACGATTCATCCATCGCATGATACACTCCTTTTGCTACTTGCAAGATATAACAGGCTAGAAAAAAATTTGCAAAAATTTTTTGAACGACCCTGAAGATATATTCTTCGCGGACCAATAATAAAGATTGAGCTGAATAGGTGAGATCGAAAAAGGCAAACTCTTCGAAAGAAGGGGACGCAAAGCCGCAGGGGCTTACTCCGGTTAATCCGAGAGATGCTGGCCAGGCTGCCGTTCTACCAAAACGATTAGTTTGCCTTCTTTTATTGTACAGAAGGCGAAGAATTTGGAGGAGGACGGACATGAAGATATCAATCGGAGAGTGCACCAAAGCTGCGGCTGCGGCAAAAACCTCGGCTGATGAAAAAATTCTGCCGGAGAAAATGCCTGTGCGCAAGAAAACAGCCAAGCCTTCTGCGAATTTGACGCCGCTTGAGCATGGAATGGCTGTAGCCCAAGAAGCGCTGAAAAATATACCTGACATCCGCGAAGACATTGTCGAAGAGCTAAAAAAGAGAATAGAAAATGGCGAGTATGATGTGAGTGGCGAAGAGATTGCTGAAATGATGATGAGGCGGCGTGCTGCCGATAGAATCAGGTAAAGAACTGCAATGTGAATATGATAATATAAAACGTCGAGAGAGGACGGCAGACGCCCTCTCTTTGTTTTTACAGTTTTTGAAGGAATCCATCGCATTAGTGTGGAAGTAACAATCAGCCTGAATAAGATACAGGGAGACTGTTATGGGCATAATCTACGCAGTAGTCAATCAGAAGGGCGGAGTAGGGAAGACCACAACCGCTGTAAACGTTGCGGCATGCGCAGCAGAAGAGGGCGAGCGAGTTTTACTTGTAGATACCGACCCGCAAGGGAATGCAACCAGCGGGGTTGGGGTTATCAAATCAGAACTCGAATCCTGCCTTTATGACGTGCTGATTAATGAAGAATCCATCGAGAACGTTATTATACCAACAGGTACACCGCGACTTGATCTGGTACCTGCCAGAATAGACTTGGCTGGCGCTGATATCGAGCTTATGTCTGTTATGTCCAGAGAGACAAAGCTGAAAAACGCACTTGAGCAGATTCGAGATCGCTACTCACTAATTATGATAGACTGTCCGCCTTCGCTTGGGCTTCTGACTATAAACGTTCTAACTGCTGCTGATTACGTAATCCTGCCTATACAGTGCGAATATTACGCACTTGAAGGCATAAGCCAACTTCTGCGAACAGTTGAACTAGTTAGACAGCATTTAAACCCTGACCTTGAGGTGGCAAAAGTACTTCTTACAATGTATGACTACAGGACAAACCTTTCTCAGCAAGTAGTAAGTGAGGTAAGAACATTTTTCCCAGACAAAGTGTCCGAGGTGCTTGTGCCAAGAAACGTCAGACTTTCCGAGGCACCCAGCCATGGGCTGCCTATAATCTCGTATGATCCCAAATCCAAAGGTGCCGAAGCGTACCGAAGATTTGCTCAGGAGGTAGTGGCATTTGGAAAAGAGAGGGTTAGGTAAAGGACTGGGTGCGCTGATACCTGGCGCTGGGCGGGAAGAACATGCGCCGACAGAGATACCGCTGGAGCAGATATCGTTCAACCCTTATCAGCCTAGAAAGAAGACTGATGATGAGAAATTCCAGGAGCTTGTGAAATCTGTCAGGCTGCATGGGATATTACAACCTGTCGTCGTTAGAATGATTGGGCCAAACAAATATGAACTTGTGGCTGGTGAGCGAAGGTGCAGAGCGGCTGCTGCCGCGGGACTTACAAGAATCCCTGCAACAATAAGAGATATGACTAACGAGCAGAGCCTAGAGGCTGCACTCGTAGAAAACTTACAGAGAGAAGATATTGGGCCACTTGAAGCTGCGCAAGCATATCTTCGGCTTGCTGAAGAGTTTGGCCTTACACAGGACGAAATAGCATTCCGGATAGGGAAAAGTCGCTCGGCTGTCGCAAATACACTGAGGCTTCTTAATCTCCCAGAAGAAATCCAAGAGAGCCTGGCTTCCGGCGAGATTACCGAAGGACATGCACGTGCGCTATTGAGTGTACCAGATAAAAATGACCAGCGGGCAATCTGGCGACTTGTGGTTGATTCACACTTGTCGGTTAGAGATACCGAACATCTATGCAGAGAAGCCGCAAGCGGAAATGTTTCACGTGAAACAACCACTGCACCCAGAGAGCAGAAGAGTGGGTTAGATCCCAATATGGCAGAAATCGAAGAGCATCTACGCCGACTTTTTGGCACCCGCGTAACCATAAACATAGGCAAGGATCGAGGGAAAATCGAGATTGAATTCTACAACGAAGATGACCTGAATCGCATCCTTGGACTTCTTGGCGCTGTATAGAAATCAATTACTGTGAAACCAATGTTTTCCGAGAGACTACATGGAAAATCAGGAAAATTATTGAATACAGCACTGCTAATCGCAGGAATAGCTGTATTTTTCTCAGTAGGATATTTCATAGTAGGTCCTGCGATGACCAAATCACACACAAACTCACAGACAAACGAGCCAAAGCAGGCAGAATCTTCAACTGCAACAAAAGTGAAACCGGAGATATCAATAACCGAAACCACTAAGCCACCTATAAATAACACTGCGACTGGCACACCAGAACCAAACATTAATGACAAACGTAAGATCGAACCGCCTACTAAACCCACCACACCAGAATCGCCATTCCAGCCTTCCACACCTAAAATAGTTGAGCCAAGCGTCGAATCGTCCAACAGAGAGATTTGGAGAGTCCAAGCAGGCGTATTCTCAGACAGAAAAAATGCTGACGATCTCACTGCCAAGCTTAATGCTGCAGGGTTCCAAACATCAATTTATTCAAAAGCCGAAGGAGAATCCAGAACATATGTGGTGCAGGTCGGCGCCTTTAGCAATAAGTCAAAAGCAGAAGCTATGGCTGAGAAACTCCGAGCTGCGGGATTCGATGCCCAAATTTCAACAGAGCATTGATCTAAATCGACCACAGATAACCCATTTTGTTGACAATGTGCTTCGCTTGATATATTCTTTGTAATGAATGCTAGGAGGACAGTACCGTGACTAAGAAAGGTTTTACACTCATCGAGCTGCTTACAGTAATCGCCATCATCGCGATATTGGCAGGACTGCTTTTTCCTGCGGTCTCCAGAGCAAAAGATTCTGCCCGCAATACTACCTGCCAAAACAATATGACCCAAATTGCAAAGGCTCTAAAAGCCTACTGCTCAGACTATGACGACACATACCCAACTAACCGCCCGCCGCAGGGCAACACTATCGTGCCCGAAATACCACTTTCCGGCAAAGATGCCAACGGACAGCGGCTCAAGTTTGTCAATGGTGTAAACTGGGTAGAAGGTCTTTACACTCATATCGAGCCGGTTGGCGATGCAGGCGACAGTTCATCAGTCTGGGGATGCCCAAAGGCATCAATGACTCTAGCAAACGGACCAACCAGCGCAACCACCTATGCATTCAACATAAACCTCCTCGAAGCAACCGAATCAGCGACAAGAAACCCTGCAGTAACCATGATGCTTCGAGAAATGGACCGATGGTATGGAGCCGTATGCAGGCCAATTGCTCCTTGTTCGTCTGATACCACCCGGCCACAGTTCGCATTTCTAACAAATACTGATGTAGCAGCTGGGCAGGTGATCGCCACCAACCCTGCACTACATGGAAACGGCTCAAACATAGTTTTTGCTGATGGACATGTCAAAAAATTCGCAGCTGGTTCTATGCCGCCAGATGCAGCGCTTGTCTGGGATCCAACCACAAAACAGTGGTGGAATCCAGAAAAAACCATAGCTATAAATCCTTAACGGCCGATCTTCCCAAACAGATGTTCTACAAGTTGTATGATTGGGCATGATTAATTGCGGCATTCGATAATAGCAGAATCGTTTAGCACCGTAGAATGTGCTGAGATAGTTTACTTTCGGCTGACGAGGAATCAAATTTGACTATCCTACATATAGTTAGACAATCCTCTGGAGGCATAAAAAAGCACGTTGCCAGTTTGATAGAAGCGCTGGCACCTGACTACTATCAGATACTAGCTTCTTCAGAAGGCCTATACTCAATACTATCATCAAAAACCAAGCAACGAGTAATATCAATCCCACTCATCATTGGCGATCAAGCAGGAATAACAGATATTCTATCCGGCATCCGGCTGGGTAGAATGGCACGGGAAAAGGATACAAGGATAATCCACTGCCACGGATATATAGCCGCTGTCGCTGGCATCGCGGCAGCTAAAGTTTCCAACGCAGCACTTATCGTCACAGCACATAATCTATTCCCTAAATCTACAAATCTATCTAGGGCTGTAGCTCAGTTCGTTCTAAAGAAAGCCTCACGTATCATCGCTGTGTCTAATGCTGTAAAAGAAAGCCTGATATCAACAGGTGTGCCATCCAGGCAAATAATCGTCATACCAAATGGCATAAACTCTGCTGATTTCAATAAAATGAGCCGAGACGAGGCCAGAAAACTTCTTAATATAAACCCTTCATCGGAGATTGTATTGTGCGCTTCTAGACTCACAAAAGACAAAGGCATAGAATACCTGATTAAAGCTGCGTCTTTGCTGGCAAAGTCGAAACCTGAGATCAAATTCATAATCGCTGGCGAAGGTCCAGACCGCAAAAAACTCGAAGCCAAAGCGCGAGAACTCTGTGGTAACCAAATCGTATTTCTTGGCTACCGTGATGATATCTCTATCCTGCTGGCAGCATCTGATGCAACAGTATTACCATCCCTTTCAGAAGGTCTCCCGATGTTCCTTCTTGAATCAATGGCAGCAGGTAAGGCTGTTGTCGCTTCATCTGTAGGAGGGATACCGGACATACTAGAAGACGGTAAAAATGGCATTCTCGTTGCACCTGCAGATGAAAAAGCTCTTGCAGCGGGAATCGAACGTGTGCTATCTTCTCCTCAGCTATCGGCGAGCTTAGGAGAAGCCGCGCGTAGGTTAGTAGAGAATGAATTCACCATAGAGCGTATGGTTGATCGAACGAAAGAGGTATACCGTTGCGCCACTTCCTAATTTTATTTCTATTACTGATAATCACGCTTACCACAACCTCTGCATATGCAACAGGCAAACTAGTCATTGTGACGATCGGCGGAGTATCGCTAGACCAATTAACCTCGCCAAATCTCCCAAATATATCCAGACTGATTGATAGCGGCGCAGTCGGTATAATGAATGTTCGCCCTGCGGCGGTTCGAGGAGCTACAACCGATGAGCTAATAGCCGGCTACTCTATGGGAAGCTGCTGTGCCACAATCAGCGCAGGCACTCGTGCTGCGGTGACTGCAGACGCCGGAAAAGCCTTCAACGCAGACGAAACAATCCTGGGACGACCAGGCAAAGAGTTTTATGCCAGCCTGTTCGACAGAAGCGTAGGAGAAGCCGAAGTGATTCATCTGGGAATTAACCAGATTCGGCATGCAAATGAGAATATTGACTACCCAATAGAAATTGGCGCGCTGGGCAAATATCTCCATCGAAATGGAATTAAAACTGCAACAGTAGGCAATAGCGATATGCCTAACCAACCACACCGTGAAGCAGTTCTGATTGCAGCAGACCCCAATGGCATCGTGGACTTCGGCAACGTTGGTTCCGACATACTTGCACGCGACCCAAACTACCCTTACGGAATACGCAGCAATATATCCAAACTGACAATGCAAGCTATGTCCGCAATTAAAAAAGCTGGCCTGATAGTCGTTGACATAGGCGATACCAGCCGTGCAGCAGAATATGCCACAAAATGCACAGAAAAACAGCAGTACACTATTATAGAGCAATCAATACGAAATGCAGATCAGATAATAGGCAGTATTATCTCAGCGCTGGATCTTAGGAAAGACCGTATTCTGCTCATATCAACCCATCCTTCCCAACGCTCAATTGACCGTTGCGACTTTCTGCCGCCGGTTGTAGCTGCTGGAGCAGGAATTAAGCATGGCTTGCTTACTTCTGGCTCAACTAGAAGTAAAGGAATAATCACAAATTGTGATATATCAGCCGGTATAACAGACTATTTTAATATAAAACAACCCCTCTCTTTCGTTGGCAGACCTATTGCTATAACCGATGGCAGTATTGACGACCTTATAGCAATAAGCAGCTCAATTAGCACTCAAACAAAAAGGCAGCCGATTATGCGAGGGATAGCGTTCTTCATTATATTTTTCTCCATCATAGTAAGCGTATATGTGCTGTGGCGGCGAAATGCAGGTTTGGCAGTTATGTCCTGGATAGCATTGATCCCGTCTACACTACTGCTTGCAGTAATATTGGCGCCAATCATAGCAAGTCCTCCACCAATACAGCAATACGTCATCCTGATTTCAGTCTTGACAATCACCCTGATCGCCATCTGCTGGCTGATAACCAAATCTCCTGGTGCATCCTTTGCTTTGATATGCTTTTGGACAACAGTAATTATGCTGCTCGATCTAGCTCGCGGAGGTGTTCTCACCCGCGAAACTGTGCTCAGCTACTCACCTGTTGACGGCGCACGCTACTATGGAATTGGAAACGAATTGATGGGTAGTCTTATCGGATCTGCGATGATAACCATAGGGTTCATCGCCAGTGCGCTTGCTGGAGCCAAGAGATTGCGCATCTGGGTAGCTGCGCTGCTGCTCACAATCGTAGTCCTTGCAATAGGTCTTCCTTCAAAAGGCGCCAACGCAGGCGGTGCTATGTCTGCCGCTGTCGCCTCTATTATTGGATTTGCTCTATGGCGCGGGCGTCGCATAACCAAAGCCTATGCCGTTGCAGCCGTATTAGCAGTACCCATAGCATTCGGCTTAATCGCATTAGCAGACCAGCTTAGATCGGGCGGGTTCCAATCTCACATAGGTCGTGCGATTGGGCTTACTGCCTCAGGCGGAATCGGCGAATTGTTCATCATCATGGCACGCAAGCTGGAAATGAACATAATCCTTACACAGAACAGTTTATGGAGCAGGCTTTTGTTTATACTAGCAGCCTCGTCATATGTTCTACTTAGGATAAATCGTCTAGAAGTTATAAACAGGCTGCGCAAATCGCCGGATGTAACCATTGGCATAATTGCCGCTGGTGTGGGAGCTATAGCTGCAGTTCTTTTAAATGACTCTGGCGTCGTCGCAGGAGCAATAGCGCTCATATACGTTTGGACAGCACTATTACTTACAGCACTTGCTGTTCCACGTGAAACGTTGGACGCCTAACTCAAAACATGCGAAATTACAGCATAAAAAACTATCTGTAGCGCCGCAAATATGATCCACGATGCAGTTCTTCCAACAATTATAGCAAACTGATGCGTTGGCGAGCCGCTCAAACCTTGTGCAAATCCAGACACCTTGTCGCCCAAAAATCTTATCACTGCAAGAAATAAACTTACCGCAGAAATCGCACAGGCTGCATAAACCATTCCCAAAGATCCATATTTCACAAATAGTACTGACAGCGCAACAGGTACAACAATCCCCAAAACCATCATCGTCCGGTTTCTAAATATGCGTCTTGTCTCCCAATACACAATCACAAGAAATCCGGACATCAGCGTCTCTCCAACTCCTCCAGCGCGTCATCAAGCGTGGGACACCGCAGATAAAGACAGCTTACATCTGATGCAGATCTTGAAAGTATCTCAGCAGCCTCAGCAGATGCATCAGAGCTTCTTATCTCAAGCATTCCATTTCTCTCAACAACAACTGAACCAAACCGATCGCTTATCTGCGACTTCAAAATAGGCGTATTCATAGACTCAACAGCAACCACTTCGCTGTTCATCTCTGCCACAAGATCATTTGGCGTGCCCAAAAACACAACACTACCTCTCACCAAAACCGCTATCCTATCACACATCGAAGCCTCTCGCCCAAACGAAGTACCCACAATAAATGTTTCACCATGCCGTTTACGAGAGAGAATATACTCCCACACCCTTTTTCTAACCGCTGGGTCAAGCCGTTCAATAAGCCCATCTATCGCATAAACATCCACCACCGGAATCAATGACTTTGCAATCTCAGCTGCCGTAACTTGCCCCTGCGACAGTTCTCCAACACGCCTACCGCGAACATCAGCAAGACCCAAGAGCTGTATAAACATTGATATCCTGCTTTGGCGACTTCTCCGTTTAACCCCCCAAAGCGACGCAAAGAGCCGCAGATTTTCGACCACACTTAGATCGCTTGCAAGTCCAGGCTTCTGGCTTGCTAAACTCACCCATGAACTCACTCCCTGATTACCATCAACCCTAAACTCTACCGCACCTTCGTCCGGCACCGCTCTCCCTGCTATAAGCTCAATCAGCGCAGTTTTACCCGATCCGGCACCGCCGAATATGCCAAAAATCTCGCCGCGCATAATCTCAAAACCCGCGCCTCTCACAGCCCAGCGGTTGCCAATTTTTCTCCCTGCATCCTCTAAACAAATACTATTCATCTGATCCAAACAAATGTTCGACTATCTTTCATTCGCCCTGTTATACTCAGCCATAGCTGCCTCTACACCATTCTTGATAACACATTCCACCGCATCCGCAGCCCTGCTGATTGCTTCATCTATAACTGGCTTCTCATCGCGCCTAAACCTCGAAAGCACATGCTTAACCGCATCCCGTTCAGCCGAACCTATACCTATCCTCAGCCTAGGAAAGTGCTGTGTGCCAAGCATCGCAATTATAGACTTCATCCCCTTATGGCCGCCGTCAGACCCTCCAGCCCTTATGCGTAAACGCCCCAGATCAAGCGCCATATCATCATACACAATAAGTATCTGACCAGATTCCAATCTCTGCCGCTCGGCTATATAAAGAACCGCCTCGCCAGATAGATTCATAAATGTAAGCGGCTTAGCAAGCATAACCTCTGCACCGACAATCAAACCTTCCCCTATCATCGCAGGACCCTTCCGCCTTCTAATCGAAATACCATGCCGCTTCGCAAGTGTATCAATAACTTCAAACCCAACATTATGTCGAGTTCCTCGATACTGAGCGCCCGGATTCCCAAGTCCTACAACAAGCTTGATCTCTTCAGCCATCCTCTCCGCAAACCCCACATGATGCGTTCTCGAAAGGTCCTACCGCTGAACCCTTCACAACCCGAACACCAACTATATTCGAAGCCATCACGCTTGCGCCATCTCCAACTGCCGTATCCACAATCCTTGTAAAAGGACCTATCCTGCAGCCTACCCCTATTGAAGTGTTACCCTCAATCACCGTACAAGGATAAACCACTGTATCAGCCCCAATACTCACACCCGAATCTATGAATGTCGTCTCCGGCGACATAATCGTTACTCCATCAAGCATCAGCTGCTCCAATATCCTTCGCTGCAAAATCTTTACTGCCTCAGCAAGCTCTACGCGTGTGTTTATCCCAACAGTCTCACACCAATCTTCTGCTATAAACGCACTTATCTTGTAACCCTTACTCCGAAGAATCCCTATCGTATCCGTCAGATAATACTCACCCTGCGCGTTATCACTGCGAATCTCCGCCAAACTCTCCCGAAGCAACTCTGTATCAAAGCAGTAAGCTGATGTAGCCACTTCCTTTATCTCAAGTATTTCCGGAGATGCATCCTTCGCCTCGACAATTCTCTCAACCTCCCCATCGCTGCTGCGTACTATCCGCCCATAGCTCCCAGGATCTTCTAGAATAGCTGTAAGCAGTGTTGCCGCCGCCTTAGTTTCATTGTGAGTGCTGATAACTTTTTTTATAGTCTCAGGTCTCACCAACGGAGAATCTCCTGGCAGAATCACAACCTGAGACGACTCTACAAGTGGCATAGCTTGTGCTGCTGCATGTCCAGTGCCTAGCTGCTCTTCCTGAACTGCATAGCTGACGTCACTACCGAGTGCAGCCTTAACATCATCCGCACGGTAACCAACCACAACAACAATCCGCTCAACCCCTGCCTCACGACAAGCATCAACAACATATCTAGTCATTGGCTTCCCACATATTGGGTGAATCGCCTTCGGCAGAGCTGATTTCATCCTAGTGCTTTTTCCCGCAGCAAGTATTACAGCCGTAATATCCATAACCAATACACTACCTATCCAAAGAAATCCAACCACCCGATTATATCGCCCGACTGCCGCATAGAGCAACTGAACTTGCACAATCTAACCCAAAAGCAAGCGGACGACTCAAGAGAGCCTAAGAATAAGCCCTCCCAAGCCGTCCGCTGGTGCGGAAGGGAGTGTTGTGGTGGCAGGTGTGCCCTTAGTAGTCTGCCGACTACGGGAAACCCTTTTTCGCTTCCTAAACATAATCTGTTCAAGAATCGTGCCAATGCCAATAAACCAAACCAACCACACACAAAAATGCCCGCAGAATCCAACATTCCACGGGCATTATACTAAACCATAAAAATATACTTAAAGAGCCGATCTCGTACCTACACAAAGCGTCAACCCAGACCAGTTAAGCCCCTGCCAGCTCGGAACAATATTTACTTGGAGCTCCACAAAATACGACTTCTTAAACTCGCGCCCGATCGCCGCCGTACCCATAGGCACCCAATGGCTATCATCCACATACTTGAAACCGCCGCCAGATTTTGGTCTCCATGCTTTAATCCGCAGCTTGTTTGCTCCAAGCCCAACCGAAAAATAATTAGCCTTCTCCTCGCTTGTTCGCTTGCGGAACACTCTATTATAGGTAACAGGAGTCTCTGCCGCTTTCTTATAAGAATCCCCCGTCTTATAAGAAGCCAGACTCAAGTACTCTACCACATCGCCGTTCTTATCAACCTTCCTATTCCAATCAGCACCAACTCCAATCCACGTCGAAGAATCTAAATCCTTCAAGTCGCTATCAGAAGGCATAAAAATCCCAACTCTTACGCCAATGCGGCCGGTCTCTTCGTCGTCAAACTGTGCCCATGCCGATACCATGCAGGCTGCCACCAAAACTGCTGATATAAAAACAATCACCAATGTCCTCATAACCCTATTTCCTCTCTCTTGAAATAATCTTCTTTCTCGGATTATATTCAAGCACCGCCAAACTGTCAAACACCATTTATACAGTATCGCCGCCAGACTGTGCTTTGTGTTATAATATCTGAGGTGGAATGAACAAGGCGAATCAGATATGCCGTCTGCTGGATCGAGCATATGGCAGGCGCAAATTTCAGCCGCACAACCCACCGCTCGATGAGCTTATCCTTACAGTTCTCTCACAGAACACCAGTGGGAAGAACTGTATTCGTGCGTACGAATCGCTCCGCAAGCGCTTCCCATCCTGGGAAGACGTAATGCAGGCTGACGTACGAGACCTAGAAGACTCAATAAAAATCGGCGGGCTTGGCGAGGTAAAAGCAAATAGAATTAAAAAGATTCTACAGCGTATCTTCGCTGAAACAGGCAGCTTAGACATCTCTTGGCTCGCAGAAAAAGGGGTTGATCAAGCGCGCGAATGGCTGATGTCATTCGAAGGCGTAGGATACAAAACTGCAGCATGCGTGATGCTGTTTTCGTTTGGACTGCCAGCACTGCCGGTAGATACGCATGTGCGCAGACTTTCGGAAAGAATAGGCCTTGTGAGAACCGGTTTATCAGATGCAAGGCTGCATGAAGAATTGTCGCTGATTATACCGGCTGAGCAGGTTTATTCTTTCCATTTGAATATGGTTGAACATGGACGCAGGGTGTGCAGGGCGACACATCCAAAATGCGGCGAATGTGTGCTGGCTGGAGAGTGCTGTTGGTATGCCAAAACTCGAACTGCTTGATGATGGCTGGTGTTTTGCGTGTGGTAAAAATAACCCCAAAGGACTCCATCTGGAATTCACAGAAAAAGATGGGGTTTATACAACCAAGTTCACTCCTGGCAAAGAGCATCAGGGATATGTTGGCATAACGCATGGTGGAATAATTGCGACGTTGATGGATGAAGTTATGGCACGATTTGCGTGGGTGGCTGGCAGAAGGGTAGTAACGGCTGAAATGTCAATAAAGCTCAAACTGCCTGCGAAAACCGGCGAAGAGATTACGGTTGTGGGTAAAATCACAAAGGAAGACCGAAAAACCGTGAGCTGTGAAGCTGAAGCAAGAAACCCTGAAGGGCAGATTGTGGCTCAGGCTTCCGCAAGGATGGTGAAAATATGAAACATGAAGAACATGATGGATCAGGATTCGAGGCAGTCTACCGCGCAGCAGACGAAACAACGGCAGAACTTATCCGTGGACTGCTTGAAGGCGAAGGAATCCCTGTAGCATTCAAATCGCAGCAAGTGCCTTGGATGGATGGAGTTATGAGAATGGGCGCAGGATTTTGGGGCGATATATTGGTACCCAAGGAACTCGCCGACAAAGCCAGAGAAATAATCGCTGCGTATGAGTCGCCAGAAACACCAGAAACAAAAGAAGATAGCGATTAAATTATAACCGGAGGATACCAGACAATCCTATGAACGAATCAAAAGATTGCAGGCTCAGTGCCGCTGAAAAAAGTCTGCGTGAATTAATTGAAAACGACGCATCGAACCGAATACTGCGAAAAGAATGGCTTGGCGAGACTGTGGTCCTTCTTGAGCTGGACAATCCGCTAATAGCACGAAGCGCAAAAGCAGGTCAGTTTGTTATAGTGCGTGCCGACCGCCGCGGTGAGAGAATACCTCTGACAATATCAGATTTCGATCGTGAACGCGGCACGATCACTATAATCTTCCAGATTGTTGGTCAGACTACCGCACAGCTAAGCCGACTGGAAGAAGGCGATTTTGTGCCAGATGTGTGCGGTCCGCTTGGCAAGCCTTCTGAGGTGAAGAACTACGGGACCGCAGTATGCATAGGAGGCGGTGTTGGCATAGCGTTTCTTCGGCCTATTGTTAAAGCGCTAAAAGAAGTCGGCTGCCGAGTCATAAGCATACTTGGAGCAAGAGAAAAAGGGCTTCTGATACTCGAAGATGAGATGCGAAAGCTTTCAGACGAATTGCTGATAACCACAGATGACGGAAGCTACGGTAAGAAAGGTCTAGTAACCGACGTACTCAAAGAATTGCTCGATTCCGGAGGCAGCGTAGACGTCGTGTTTGCCATAGGTCCTACACCGATGATGAGAGCCGTATCCGAAACAACCAGACCTTACAGCATCAAAACGATAGTGTCGCTCGATCCGATAATGATTGACGGCACCGGTATGTGCGGCGGCTGCAGGGTAACCGTTGGTGGCAAAACTCAATTCACCTGCGTTGATGGACCGGACTTCGACGGACATTTGGTTGATTGGGAGGAATTAAAAATTAGAAAGGCTTACTATTCTGCTGAAGAAAAAATCGCGAAGGATCTCGCCTTTGGAGGTGAGAAATGAGCAAAATTAGAGAGCGAGAACCTATGCCGCATCAACCAGCGGCGGAAAGAATAAAGAACTTCCTTGAAGTTGCTTTGGGTTACAGCGAAGAGCAGGCTATAAGCGAAGCAAAACGCTGCCTGTCATGCAAGAAAAAGCCCTGCGTAACCGGCTGCCCAGTGCTTATAGACATACCCGAATTTATCAAACTTACTGCCGAAGGCAAGTTTCTCGAAGCCGCAGACGTAATTAAGAAAACTAACAGCCTTCCTGCGATATGCGGAAGAGTCTGCCCACAAGAAGAGCAGTGCGAAAAATACTGCGTGCTCGCAAAAACTGGTCAGCCCGTAGCAATTGGGCGAATAGAGCGCTTTATAGCAGACTACGAAGCAGCACACTCAAACGGTAGACCCAGACAAGAGATAAAGAAAGACCCTTCACTTACAAACTATGCTGTTGCTGTGGTTGGCTCAGGACCTGCCGGACTCACTGTAGCCGGCGACCTCGCGAAAATGGGCTACTCAGTTACTATATTCGAAGCGCTGCATGACATCGGCGGCGTGTTGCGTTATGGCATACCCGAATTCAGACTGCCGCGAGACATCCTCGATAGAGAAATTGAATACGTAAAGTCGCTTGGCGTCAAAATTGTCAAAAACGTCGTCATAGGCAGAACTGTAGATATAAAAGAGCTACTTAATGGAGGATTCGAGGCAGTATTTGTAGGAACAGGAGCTGGTGCGCCGCAGATGATGAACATCCCAGGCGAGAACCTAAACGGCGTGCTTTCAGGCAACGAATGGCTTACCAGAATAAATCTGATGCGAGCCAACCAGTTCCCTAACTATGCAACTCCATTGAAACATCCACGCAGAGTGGCAGTAATAGGCGCAGGCAACACTGCCATGGACTGTGCACGAACCGCTCTTAGAGTCGGCGCAGAAGAAGTAACCATAGTCTACCGCCGATCCCGTACAGAAATGCCCGCGCGTGCTGAAGAAATCGAAAATGCCGAAGAAGAAGGCGTTAAGCTCCAACTGCTTACAAACCCTATTCGCTTCATCGGCGACGAAAAAGGCTGGCTCAAGTCTATGGAGTGCATACGGATGGAACTCGGCGAACCCGACGACTCAGGCCGCAGACGACCTGTGCCTATAGAAGGCTCCGAGTTCATTATGGAAGTAGATACGGCTATAATCGCTATTGGACAATCGCCGAATCCGCTAATAAGAACAACCACCGAAGGGCTGGAAGTTACAAGATGGGGCGGCATAATAATAGACGAAAAAACCGGCATGACGTCAATACCAGGCGTCTTTGCCGGCGGTGATGCAGTAACCGGCGCCGCAACAGTAATCACAGCTATGGGTGCTGGTAAGATTGCGGCAAAAGGGATAGACCGATACATCCGCACCAAACACGGACTCCCTCTACCAACTGACGAAGAAGAACCTGCTGAAAAAGAACCTGAGACTGCGGAGGCTGCAAAAAAATAGCCGTAAACGGTTACAAAAGTCACTGGTTAATCTGAAAAACAAACGGGGCGGTGCTGGTATGCACCGCCCCGTCTCAATTCAATCAACAGATTTACTATTTCGGCAGAATCCTCGTAGGATCATAATATCTGGAATAAGGATTATCATACCACACAGAATACACCGCGTAGCCGCTTGTCAAACTTGCATCCTTCCTTGTTCCAGTCATCACATGTCCATCCAGCATCAGGATATTCACACACTTCACTGTATCGCCGGAAGCATCTTTCTGCCCTCTATGGAAGTTCGGCGAGTAGTCACACATAAGCAGGTCCCTCGTAGGTCTAGCCCACTGCTCGACTCTGCGCGGAGTATTAGCACGAGTTACCCCATTCGCCACATCAACGTTCTCGGCAGTAGCCAGAAACGCTCCATATGGGAACATATAACTCGACATCGGCTCGCCATTGTAACGCCATCTTGGTGGCTCGTTGCCAAATCCTCTATCACCTGGGCATATCCAAAGTCGCTTAGGATTACCTGCTGCAACCAAAACCGGAGCCTGCTTTGTGTAGTTTATCAATGGCCGCGGCCGCAACACCCAGTCATAAGGATAAGGATTAGGAGCGGGGATCGAATAACCGTAGTTATCATCAACGTACATCTTGTACGCCTGACCAAGCTGTCTTAGGTTAGAGGCACAGACGCGCATCCTTGCCATGTCCTGCGCTTGGGTAAGTACAGGATACAGCAGGCCGGCCAGAATACCTATTATTCCAATTACTACGAGCAGCTCAACGAGTGAATAACCTCTCGCCGATGCTCGTCCTTCCCTTCTGCCCGCCATCATAACGGGTCTCTCCTCTACCTTTCAGCTCTCCTATGTAGATCTGACCGTGCGTGCTGCCCAATCTAGTTTACCCAGATTTCAGCACCCTTACACAACTCTTACACAGCCAGTCATGCTGAAGTATAGCACCACAATAACTACTTGTCAAGGACTATTAATGATAGACGCCACATTCAAAGCAATATATTTCTCTATTCCAAGGTAATTTTCGGAAAAAACTGGTAATTTTTACAGGTGTATTTTTTAACGAGCATCTGAGCGAGATTCCAATGCCATTCGCAGGAAATACTCATGAACTCTGGTATCATCCGTCAGCTCCGGATGAAACGCTGCCGCCACAACATTACCCTGCCTAACCATCACAATTTGCCCATCATCAAGCTTTGCCATAACCTGCACATCTTTTCCTACATCAGTAACAAATGGCGCCCTAATAAAAACTCCTCTAACCGGCTTATCCCCCAACTCCGGCACATCCAAATCAACCTCAAAGCTGTTAACCTGTCGCCCAAAAGCATTCCGACGCACCGTCATATCAATCAACCCAAGCCGCGGCTGATCGCTTCCCTCAATCTTTTCTGCCAACAGTATCATTCCTGCGCATGTTCCGAACACCGGCAGCCCGTGTTTTGCTGCCTTCACAATTGCCTTGTCCAACCCAAACCGCCCAAGCAGCTTGCCCATAGTAGTGCTCTCGCCGCCGGGTATAATCAAACCGTCCAGCTCGTCTAAGTGCTCCGGCAGCCTCACCTGAACCGGCTGTACACCCAGACGCTCCAGGACTTCTAAATGCTTCGCAAAGTCGCCCTGGAGCGCCAAAACACCTATTCTAAGCCCACTATCACCAGCCACGAACTGAGAGCATCTCCTTCTCATCAAGCTGGCGTATATCCAGACCTGGCATCGCGCTGCCTAGTCCCTTCGAAAGCTCCGCCAAAATCTCCGGATTGTCGTAATGCGTAACTGCATCCACAATAGCTTTCGCACGCTTTGCAGGATCCTCTGACTTGAAAATCCCCGAACCTACAAACACAGCCTCAGCGCCAAGTTGCATCATCAGCGCAGCATCAGCCGGAGTAGCAATCCCACCAGCAGAGAAATTAGGCACGGGCAACTTGCCAGTATTATGCACCTCCACGACAAGCTCATACGGCGCACCTAAATTCTTGGCGGTAGTCATCAGCTCATCCTCAGACATGCTCTGTATCCGCCGTATCTCGCTCATAACACTCCTCATGTGCCGCACGGCTTCAACTATGTTGCCAGATCCTGCCTCACCTTTAGTCCTAATCATGGCAGCGCCCTCGCCTATCCTCCGAAGCGCCTCGCCCAAATCCCTGCATCCACACACAAATGGCACATTGAACTTGTGCTTGTCTATGTGATACATCTCATCCGCCGGCGTAAGCACTTCTGATTCATCTATATAATCCACTCCGAGCGCTTCCAATATCTGTGCCTCTACAAAATGGCCTATGCGCGCCTTTGCCATAACTGGAATAGATACGGCAGACATTATCTCCTGAATTTTGACAGGATCCGCCATCCTGGCAACGCCACCTTCTTTCCGAATATCCGCCGGCACCCTCTCAAGCGCCATCACAGCAACTGCCCCAGCATCCTCAGCGATCTTGGCTTGCTCTGCGTTAGTCACATCCATAATGACGCCGCCCTTCAGCATCTCCGCAAGCCCAACCTTAGTTCTCCAAGTTGCCCTCTCTACCTCGTTCATCTACATCACGTCCTTCGCATTCATCTACTACAATAACATGATACCAGAATATCAGCCTATGCGTAAGTGCCAAATGCAGAATAAACCCAAATCCGACCTAAAATGAATGAAGAAACCCAGCAGAACAAGAATACAACGCTTCAATCTACCCTTGTGATGCACATAGGCTGGAGCCTTATATGGCGAGTCTTTCTACCAATCCGAAGCTCCTTATCCACTTCCTTATCGTTTGAGTTAAAAACCAGAAAACCTTTTTTCGGCAGAGTCAACACATACACACCATCAGCCAATCCGTCAGCGGAAATATCAACCCCTCTTCTGCCAATCTCATCCCTAAGCGCGCCAACATTATCCCAACCCCCATGTATAAACACAGTACTGCCCGATCCATAAGATTTGACGCCTTCCGACCCCATATCGAACATCTCTTCGAAATCTGCCTCACTACCCTCGGCATCCCTAAACCTGCCGGACTCGAACAATACCAGCACACCGCCGCCTTTCACCCACGACTTCACAAGCTCAATAATATCTCTATCCAAAATCCCATCTTCCACAATAAACAGGTTTTTATATCCTGCAAGCACACCCTGCCGAATCAGCACTGCATCAACAATATCAAAATCAAACACATCACGAAGTCTCCAAAGCTTTTCCCCAAAAACCGATCCTTCCTGCGACGGCATAAGAACTGCCACTCGTGGCGGCGGCGCATACGTGCCAAGCCACCTGTAATCCAAACGCCAACTCTCCAACACACCAGGCTTAATAAGCGTCTGCGGCTCTCTCACAAAAACTCCTTTCACGCCAAAATCCACCGCCTCAAACACACTTCTTGTGACAGCCACACTATGCGAATCCACCGGAACTTCCAAAACAACCGGGCACTCATAAGCATGAGCAAGTCCAGCTGCTGCTTCCGTTATGTCGGACGAACCGGCGATCAAAACCCCTGCATCATACTTCGCCGCAGCCCTCAGCAAAGATGATAACGCCGCTCCGACACCTTCACCATCCAAACATACATAAAGCGGCGTCTTGCGAAACACTTTTCGCACAGCAGCTAGTTTCGACTCAACTCCTGCAGTGCTGCCGCCATCAACCTCACCATCTACGAATATAGACTCTATCATCATGCCTGCCGCGTATCTCTCAGCAAACTGCCTTAGAAACGATTCGTCAGTTATTTTCAAATATGGCGACCACTTAAGCCCATTCTGCTCAAGCGTGCGAATAACATTGCTGCACCAAGCCCAATCGTATCTTCCGGTGTCATACTCCATAACTTCAGAGCTCACCTCAATCCTCACACTTGTTGCTCCGAGCACCCTAAACATCGGCGCCGAAAGCCGCAGCTCTTCTAATGCCTGCGAAACATCCCGATACGACCTAGGTTTAGAACCCTCAAAAACAACCTGTATGCTACGCGGTGCCGTAAGCGCAGCAGGGCACTTCTCTGCCCTCTGAGCCCATGTCTCCTGCATCCAGTTCAGATTCGATGATGCCCCCATTTCCACCGACACCATACGCACATCCAGTTCTCTGAAACAAACTATCCGAAAATCCGCCCCAAGCTTCTGCCTACCTTCAAACCTTGCGTCACTAAGTTCAAAAACAGCCTTCCGCCATTTCTTCGAATCTAAAATCAGCTCCACGCCAGCAGTCTTATAAGCGCCATGTTCAGGCGCAGAAATGTCAGCCGAGTCATACTCAAGCGCAAACTGCCCAAACCCAGAATCGTAATATTCAACCGTCACATAAACAGGCCTTATTATCCTGCCTTCTGAGGGTTCATAATCAAAATAGAAATAATATGATGGCGGCTCCGAATCTAGATTGTTGCGCCTACACTCAGACCCTCCAACCGTTACAGGATCGTTCTGCCCATCCGCCCCGTTTCTAAGCGACAGCCCGTGCTCTATGTTTATGCTGCCCAGTTCAATCCACGCAGTAGTTCCTTCAACCTGCGCCGCTCGACAGACCGACAACAAAGATAAAACCAAAAGCAATGTCCAAATTGATTTGCGCATAGCAAAAGAAGTATAACAGATACCGCATCCTGCGCAAAATTCACCAATCTTAGGCGTTGACTCCAGGCACTCGTATGGGTATAATCGCCATTGGGTTAGAACTGCGTGAGGGATAAAATATGAACCAAGCTGAAGCAAGAAAAATTTGGGAAGAAGCTGTAGAAAAAGTAAAAGACCGAACCATAGCACCTACATTATGGCGTGCGTTGGAACTTGGGCATGGAATAACCGCCGAAGACGACTTCTTCATCGTCGGTTTTCTGCCTTCAGATAGCCCTATGACTGGTTACCTCACAAGCTCCGAACATCGAATAATTATAGAGCAGGCTCTGACCGAACTGCTCGGCAAACCTACCAGGCTTAAAATCGTAGAAGGAATAACCCCTGCTGACTATGAAGCATTCAAAAAACGAGAAGCAGCAGCTGAAGCCGCGCGCAGAGCCGCCTATGAGCGCAAGCGCGAAGAACGCGCAGTAGAAAAAGAATGGGAATCTACGGCTGAACAATGCTCTCGGAGATACGCTGGGCTTCCTATGCGCCAATTCCCACAAGTACGCGCAGCATTTATCTTCGATGCCGTGCAGATCATCTCAGAAACAATAGATCGCCTGCATCCAGATGGCAAGCTTGACGAAGTTGCACAGCGAGCACTCGCAAGAGTAATCGAAAAAGTAGCTACTCTCGCAGACGTACCGGCAGCTGTTATTGGAACGGAAGTCCTCAGGTATCGAAAAGAAAACGGCAAACCATGGGGTTAGTTCGGCGACCACGCGCCGGCTTAAGCCTGATAGAGCTGCTGGCTGGCATATCCATCATATCCACTCTTAGCGCACTACTGTTCCCAATCTACGCCGGCGCAAAAGAAAACGCGCGACGCTCACAATGTGCTTTTAACTTGAAGCAGATTGGAATGGCGTTTGATTCTTACCTCTCCGATTGGTCAGGATTTTACCCAAACACCGGCGATCCATATCTATGGATGGGGCGCCGGTGGAGATGGCCGCTCAAACCGTACCTGGCACTAACTGCTCAGCGCGATCCCAACGACCCAAACCGCTCAGTCGGTAATACTTATGGCATCCTGATCTGTCCATCCGATGACGACGCCAAAACAAAATACGATGGCACCAGCTACGGATACTCAGCGGCTTTCTACCACACGCCTTCGCAGATCAATTCAATGACGCTACAGCAGCTTTGGAACCCATCATACCCAAGCCCACCGTGTGTCTCTCAGTCATCAGCAGATGTTAAATATCCAAGCCGAAAAGCTATTGCTGGCGAATGGATCACTGCGCACTCCCAAGACAAAGTAGGCTGGTGGAGCTGGCTCGGTGCACGCAATTACCTATTCGCAGATGGACATGTGGCCTTTATACAAGCAAACAAAATAGCGCCGGCAAACGACAGCTGGCCCGACATAAACCTAACAATAGACGGCGTATACGGACAAGATATACGCTGATTGCCGCACCAGACATAAAATAAAAAATCCCCAGGCTTGGGGAATTAACCTTGAGCCTGGGGATTGCTGCAAGTAAAGACTACGGGACCTTCAGTATTACCCTAGATCCATCGTAGCTTGCAACGCCAGTAACCGTCACGAAGCTACCAACGGTAACGCCAGGTGCCCCGCCGGTGAAGACCTTAAGCTCCACCTCAGAGCCGTCCTTGACATATCCGTCGGAGACCGTGAAGTAGTTCGATCCGACCGACTTGACTGTGCCTGCCACCTTAACCAGCAGTCCATCCATCAAGTCGCCCAAGATTGTACCAGTCGTTGCCCCAAGAGGCTTGCAGGTCGCCGAAGCGCCCAGAGTAACGGTCGTAGCATCTATGTAGCGCTCGCCATACTCTGTCGTAGCCATAACGCCAGCAACCGAGACAAGCTTGTTCGGTGTGACTGGCGTGCTGGACTTGACCCTGATTCCTGCAAACCTGGTCGGCTCTTCAATGTAGAAGACATCCGAAGGAAGGCCGCCTACTCCCTGGGCACAGGTTGTGATCTTACCTGTCAGAGATACTGCGCAGCCGTCCGACAGACTCTTCAGATCAGCAAGACTATTCGTCGTCGAGCTGAGATATACTGCGTCAAGCACGATTGCATCAACGAACGATTCGCATCTGGTATCAGAATGGTAGATTCTGAATCTCATCCAGCTTGCACCCGTAGGAGGCACCGCTTGATAATCAACAAGCCTTGGCGCCCAAGTCGGGTTGTCGTCAATTACTACGTTCGCGTCGGTGCGGAGAATGGAGGTTTTTGTTGCATCATAGAAGTCTGCTCTCATGAAACCGCCGCCCGCGCCTGGACCAGCATTGTTCTTGACCCAGTAATAGATGTTGTAAGCAACGCTGCCGTCACCTATGACTGCAGGATACTTATCAGCAGTGTTTCTGATCGCACACCACCAATCAGGAGTGTTAACATGCATATACTCGGCTGCCGTACCGCCGGGCGTTTTGTTCTCGGTAGTTGATCGAGCGTAAGAGCCTCCTGTGTAGGCGTGTACCTCCCAGCCAGAAGCCCCAACGTTGCTCAACGGATCGGCAATTTCAAAGTCTGAGTTGTAGAACCCAGGCTCAAATGGCGCCGAGGCAAGCACTATATCCTGCGCAAGTTCAACTCCAGGATTAACGGTCAGCGTGAAGTTGCGTTTCGCAAACTTCAGTGCATCAGCCGATATAGTCGCCGGTGTGCCAGTCGGGAAGTCAGCAAGCGTGTACTTGCCGTCTACGTCCGTAATCCCCTTCACTGTGCCATTCAACGCATACACAGCGTTGAATACCGGGTTGCCATTCTTATCCCTGATCACTCCAGCAACCAGTCCAGGTGCCTCGGTAGCAGAGCGCACTTCAAACTCCCAAAGGGAAACTACTCCGCCACCGCCCAAGCTCTGAACTCTCCAATACTGGCCAGATGTCGGAGCAAACTTGATGACATCTACCATATGGTTCGAGTCAATCCTGTAGCCACCCGTGGCACATGTAGTCTCGTAAACGGTAATTCCTTCCGTTTCCCAGTTCTCTTCCCAGCTCGGATCAGATGTGCTAGGCAGGCACTGAACCTTGTAGGAATTTGCCAGCGCGTTCTCCCAGTAGATATTTACTTGGTTGACAGATTTATCTTCGCCAAGATCTACAAAGAGGTACGTCGGATAAGTGGAAGGGTTAGACGATACGTACCTGGTGTTCTGATCGCCATCTACCGCCTTAGAAGGATCATAGTTTGGATCAGAGTAATACTGATCGGTATATGCATTCTTGCCAAGCGCTAGGTTGACGCCTGCAAGCGAAAGAACTATGTTAGGCACCGTCTTGACATCAGAGTCTGAAGTCAGCGTAACCGTCACATCGTCAGACGCTGTTCTCCCTGCAGCCCATGCGGCTACATAGTATGTGCCAGCATGCAGACCTGTCAGCTCGAAATACCCATTGGCGTCAGTTGTAACATACGTAGAATCCGGATTGTCAGGCAGCGGTCTTGGGTTGGGACCAGCGGCAACAATCGCGCCAGCAATCGGCAAGCCGATTCCCGTCTTGACATATCCTTTGATCTTGCCATCCCATGCACCAACAAACCCAGTATCGAACGCTACAAGCTCAGTACCCCACTGAGTATAAAGTGTGCCATTAGCTGCAATCGCCGGCGTAGCGGGATCACCCGAAACAGCAAATCCACATCCGCCAACATGCCAAATTATCTTGTAGGTGCTGCCCTCATCTCTGATAGCATACATCTTACCATGGCCGAAACCGTAAGTGCCTACATAAATAACAGGCGGATTGCTGCTTGTTACAGCAGGCGTTGTGCACTCACCTGTATCGCTAGGGAAGTTCAGACCCCATTTTATAGTTGCCGATGTGCCATTATCCGTGATCGCTACAAAGCGTCCGTTCTGCCCACCGACATAAATGGTGCCGTTCGCCCCTACAACAGGCGTGCTGAACGAGTTAGTTGTCGAGTCAATAGACCACTTCAGCGTCCCATCAGCCACATTGAACGCGAACAGGTTGATCGCGCCCCAGTCTTTGAAACCAACCGCATACACAGTCTGTCCGTCGTTCGACAGCACTGGGTTGTTCCAGTGATAGCCACACGGTGCCGACCACAGCTTGGTAGCAGACGTGCCATTGTCCTGAATCGCGAAAATGCTGCTAGCATTCTGATCAAGTGGCTTGCCCATAACGATGACCACAGTCTTACCTGCAACCGTCGTCACCACCGGCGCACCATAGTTGTAGCCGATATTGTTAGCATCTTCAAATGGATCCGGGAAAGTCCACTTTACTGTCTGAGTTGCAGGATCAATTGCGTAAAGCTGACCTCTATCCCAGCCATCGCCACCTGTAACATAGATAGTGCCGTCAGAACCTATCGCGGGGGCGCCGTCGCCGAATGCCGGCGATGGTGACCCGCCGCCTGTATACTGCGGCACAACAGTCCAGTTGGTACTGCCATCGGTCGGATTAACCGAATGAAGCCCTAGGTTGCCCCAGCCGAGACCGAAAACCAACTGCTTGGTGGTACCATTGCTCCAAATTGCTGGGCTGCCCCAATACCCGCCGCCCAACTGAGCTACCGATGTCCAACCAAATGAACCGTCAGCGTTAATCTTGGTAATAGCCCCTCCGCCGGTGTCAACTACATAGACGCTCCCGTCCGAATCAACTACCGGTCCAGAAGGACTAGCCCCTCCGGCAGTGTAACTGCCAGTAGTCAGCGAAGTATGCCACTTAATAACCGGCTTAGCGATAGCCGTTGCAGGGCTTCGTCCGCTGTTCGAGGCATCGCGCTTGTTCTTAGGCCAATCAGTGTTCGCAAGCTGCGCATATGACACCGCAGCCATCACAAACACGAGAAGCATCGCAAGCGCAAGAACTGTCTTAAAGTTCTTCATTGCAGATCGCTCTCCTTTTCTTTCTTTCTGATTTTTAGCGCGTCATTCTGTTTTCTCAATCACAGTCTGATACCGGACAAGCAGACAGCGCCAACGCGCCCTAAAGCGCCCTTACTCTTCCGATACCATCTTTCTCCATCAGGGTTTCTGCCTGGAAGGAGACATTCAGCATCCGAGCAGTAGATGACTCAGATGCGCTTTTACCGAGTGGTTTCCCGGGGGGTGTCTTTTAGAGGTTCCGGCCTATACCAAGACATCCTTTTGTTTGCAAAGAAACCAACTCTCAACCAACATCTCGCCCGGGCATCATCGTGCCCGTCGCTTGCGCGGCGGCAGTCTTCCGCGCTTGGGGGTTGTCATTCCAGCCACTACTAAATTCCCCTTTCTTAGCATGTCATGCAGATTTCGTATTGTCAACCTAGCAATATTACCTGTTTTATGCTCAAACCCTCTCCACATATCGGAAAATGGCAAAAAATTTTTCGGTTTTGGCTGCCGTAATACGGAAAACATGCCATACAAACCATATTATCGGCAGGCAAGCTCTAGATGTTCAGATGTACACCTACACGAAGATGTCTAAAAAGAAAACCAGCGGGAGAAACTAATTTTCCCGCTGGCTAAACGATCATTCACCCAAAACCCTAAGCTAAATAATAAAAAGTTGCTTGCCTATGAAGCGCTTTTTTCCTCTACCTCGACCTCGGTTCCTTCCTCAGCCATAATTTCTTTCAGCGCCTCTGCATAAGCCCTAAAGCTCTTCTGTCCAAACAGAACAAACCTCACCAAATGGATATCCTGATGCTCCTTCAGATAGTCTACTGTGGTCTTGATTGCTATCCTAGCAGCCTCATCCAATGGGTATCCATAAGCCCCCGTGCTTATAGCCGGAAATGCTATTGACTTAAGATGATACTCAGACGCAAGCTCCAAACTCCTCCGATAGCAGCTCGCCAAAAGCTCCGCCTCTCGATGCTTTCCATCTCTATAAACCGGCCCAACAGTATGTATCACATATCGCGCCAGAAGATTGCCCCCAGTCGTTATCTTAGCATCGCCAGTATCACATCCGCCAAGCTTACGGCACTCTTCCATAATCCTAGGACCGCCGGCGCGGTGTATAGCTCCATCAACGCCTCCTCCGCCCATAAGTGCCCTGTTAGCAGCGTTAACTATAGCCTCGGTTGCTTGCGTGGTGATGTCTCCCTCAACTATCTCAATCGTCGAATTGCCAATCTCAACTTTCACCGCACATCACCCCCCTGTTCACTCTTTCTTTCAATTATCAGTCTACCCCGACCGCGTCTGCCTGTCAACGGTACGCCATGCCATTAACACCCATGAAGGTAAATAATTCATTAATGCCGAAGTAGCAGCTACAACACCACTCTGGAGGTTATGCCTGAAATGAACGAAACAAACAAAAAATGCGTTCCCGGAGCCGCTGCCGTAACTGGGATTTTGGCGCTTATGGCGCTCGCTGTCGTTGTAACGCTGCTGCTTGTGAAACTGCTCTGGGCTTGGACGATTCCAGACCTTTTCCCTGGCGCAGTTAAGCAGGGACTAATTGCCAGCAGCCTCTCATGGCTCTCCGCGTTTAAGCTGGCGCTGTTCTTGGGTGTGATAATAGGTATAGCTAAAGGCAAAAACGGCTCGTAAGCTATTTTCTCTGAGCAACAAGGCGCTCGAAGTTATTGGGTTGAGATTTCTCCACCCATACATATTTTTACCGCTTTGCGTTGGGAAGAAGTTTTTTCAAGCGGGTTATCTCATCACGGCACTGCGCAGCATGCTCAAAATCCAGTGCCCGCGCAGCGCTCTTCATTTCCCGTTCAAGATCAGCCAAAAGCAGCATCACGCTATCAAGCGGCATATCGGCAATATCCTTCTTGCCAACCCCATAATACTCCTTTGTATCCGACACCCGCTTCGCTTCCAACACATCGCGCACCGCCTTTTGAATCGTCGCCGGAGTTATGCCATGTTTCTCGTTATACTCCATCTGAATCGCCCGCCTGCGCTGTGTCTCATCAATCGCCCGACGCATAGAATCCGTCACATTGTCGGCATACATAAGCACTTTGCCGTTCACATTGCGCGCAGCTCGCCCTATAGTCTGAATCAGCGATGTCTCCGACCGCAAAAAACCTTCCTTGTCGGCATCCAAAATAGCTACCAGCGACACCTCCGGCAGATCCAATCCTTCTCTAAGCAGATTGATACCTACAACCACATCATATACGCCCAGCCTCAAATCCCTCAGTATCTCCATCCGCTCCAGCGTGTTAATATCTGAATGCAGATAATGCACCTTCATATCCAGTTCGAGTAGATACTCGGACAAATCCTCCGCCATCCGCTTTGTAAGTGTCGTAACCAACACCCGCTCTCCAGCCGCAACCCTCGCCCGAATCTCTTCTATCAAATCATCTATCTGTCCCTCGGTCGGCCGCACTTCAACCTCTGGATCAACAAGCCCTGTTGGACGAATCAACTGCTCCACAACTTGTGTGCTGTGCTCAAGCTCATACGGCCCAGGCGTAGCACTCACAAATACAACCTGATTAACTCGCTCGATAAACTCATCAAAGGTAAGCGGCCTGTTATCAAGCGCACTCGGCAAGCGAAAACCATACTCAACAAGCGTCATCTTCCGAGATCGATCGCCGTTATACATCCCATGAAGCTGCGGCACCGTCTGGTGCGACTCATCTATGAAAAGCAGAAAATCTTCCGGAAAATAATCAAGCAGAGTGTGCGGCGGCGTACCAGGCGCCCTACCATCCAATATACGCGAGTAATTCTCTATACCATTGCAGTAACCTATCTCCCGCATCATCTCCATGTCGTACTTCGTGCGTTCCTCTATGCGCTGTGCCTCGATATAACGGTTGTGCTTAAGAAAATACTCTACTCTCTCGCGCATCTCAGCTTCTATCTCTGCAAGCGCCCTCTCCATCCTGTCCCATGGCGTAACAAAATGCGTCGCCGGATATATAGTCACTCTATCAGTTACAGACAGAACCTCGCCAGTAGTTGGGTTTACGACAGTTATCCGCTCAACTTCATCACCGAAAAACTCAATGCGCGTTATAACTTCCTCATCCGCAGGCTGAACTTCAAGCACATCGCCCTTGACCCGAAATGTCCCTCTCTCCAGCGCAAACTCATTGCGTCTAAACTGCATATCAATAAGCCGCCTAAGCACATCCTCACGATTGTAAGCCTGCCCCTGACGAAAAGTGAGTATTGTGCGCGAGTAGTCCTCAGGCGATCCCAAGCCATATATCGAAGATACGCTCGCCACAACTATAACATCCCGCCGCTCCAGCACAGCCTGCGTTGCAGCATGGCGAAGTCTATCTATCTCTTCGTTGATGGATGAGTCCTTCTCTATATATGTATCCGTCTGCGGTATATATGCTTCAGGCTGGTAGTAATCGTAATACGAGACAAAATACTCAACAGCATTATCTGGGAAAAACTCTCTAAACTCACTCGCAAGTTGAGCAGCAAGCGTCTTGTTATGCGCTATGACAAGCGTCGGCTTCTGAACTCTCTCTATGACATTCGCCATAGTGAAGGTCTTGCCAGAACCCGTAACGCCAACAAGTGTTTGAAAACGATGCCCCGCCCAAATCCCTTCCACAAGCTTCTCTATAGCCTGCGGCTGGTCTCCTGTCGGCTCAAAATCTGCACTTATACGAAACTCAGACATTGCGATTACATGATACCCTATAACCGCCGCCTAAGCCACATTTTCCAAAATATCATATAACAACTCCATCTCCAGACCAATACTGTGTCGCCTACCATTCACCCAACAGCATTATTTATTACACCGATACCTAATAAAAACAATCCAGAAACTTCATGCAGCGATTGACATAATATAAACATTATCTCTATTATTGTAGATATATAGACAGTGCGGCTACACATATCACGAAGACGGGTTAGGCAGCACGATGGCTATGAGTGACTGCGTGGGGAGTGTTACAGACAAATACAGCTATGGTGTGATTGGGGAGAGGTTACACACACCTACGGCACGACGGCTGACAACCAATATCAACTATCAACGCGTCGGCTGGCACAAAACTACAATCGCTCATACTAATTACGCAGAACCAGCATTATGCATCACTCTCATATAAAACATAAATAGTGATGCAAAGCGGTTTACTCGATCACTTATCTAAGCCAAAACCGGTTAGAAGCGGGGCTGGAATATGAATGCAAGACGCACCACCCCCATTGTACTCAATCTACATAAAACAAAGGGTTAAGCGCAATCTCGCTTGGTTTTTCTTTTAATGGCAATACGACTCTATAATATTCTTGGTTTCTTTTTGCTAATTTATTTAATAAATGATCTAGCTCTAACTGTGCTTGTCCTCTTTCTACGGAAATTGCTTTATAGACAATGCTACGAGGATTAATTTTATTAATATCAAAATTATACCCTCTCTCTTCCGCCTCCAAATACACAAAAAACAAATACGAATTAATGGCTAATATGGGGTCCTCGGAATTTTTAAATCTCGTCAATTGAGGGTGATTTCTATAACCCCTCGTTTCTCCCTCTAAAACCTTTTTGGCTAATAACCCTTCGCGCCATAGTGCCACTAGCCCCTGTGGATCTAAATATTTTGGGTGAATTGACCATAGTCTCATGCTTTTTCGAAAAATTCCCCGTCATTGCCGCTATTCTGCAACCTTATTCCTCATTCGCCGCCTCTCCAACCGCCTCAGTTTTAGCAACTCGCGCCACGCTCGCCACGCTGTCACCGTCGCCTATGTTGATTAGCCGAACCCCCTGCGTGCTCCTACCTATGCTGCGTATGTCGGTAACAGGACACTTCATCACTATCCCGCGCGCCGTCATGATTATCACCTTGTCAGTATCATCAACCACTGCAACGTCAACAATCTTTCCAGTCTTCTCAGAAAGCTTCATCGTAATAATACCCTTGCCGCCTCTAGACTGCCTTCGATAACTCTCCAGTGCCGTGCGCTTGCCATAACCACGCTCAGTAGCAACAAGCAGGTCGCAGTTTGGTCTCACAAGCGTCATCCCAACAACCTTATCATCATCGCGCAGGGTAATTCCTCTAACTCCTCCTGCTACACGACCTGCCGACCGCAGATTACTCTCCGGGAATCGGATAGACATTCCGTTCTGCGTAACCAAAATCACTTCATCGTTCCCGCTGGAAAGCTCCACCCATTTCAGCACATCGCCTTCCTCAACATCAAACGCTCGCATCCCGTTCGATCTCAGATTGGCGAACGCTTTAAGTGCCGTGCGCTTCACTTCGCCTCTTTCAGTTGCCATTATCAGATAGCCATCGCTGTCTATATCTCTAACTGGCACAATCGCAGTTATACGATCGCCTGGCTCAATTGATATCAGGTTAATTATCGCCGTGCCCATTGCCTGCCGACTGGTCTGAGGCACCTCATACGCCTTCAAACGATAGACTCTTCCCTTATCAGTGAAAAACAGTATGTAATGGTGTGTCGTAGCCACAAAAAGCTGCTGAACAGTGTCTTCTTCCTTCGGATTTATACCTATAACTCCCTTGCCGCCCCTGCGCTGGCTGCGATAAGTATCTATCGGCACCCGCTTTATGTAGCCGGTTCGCGTAATGCAGAGAATGGTCTCCTCATCCGGAATCATATCCTCTTCGCCAATCTCCTCCGCTTCAACCGGCACAATCCGCGTGCGCCGCTCATCGCCATACTTATCCTTCAAATACCGAAGCTCCGTCTTGATAACCGCCAGCACCTTCTTAGGATCCGCCAGCAGGTCTTCCAAATATGCAATCTTCTTCAGCAGTTCCTTATACTCGTCCTCAACCTTCTGCCGCTCAAGTGCCGTCAGTTGTCTAAGCTGCATGCTCAAAATCGCCTCGGCTTGAATATAAGTAAACCCAAACCTCGATATTATCTCCACACGCGCCTGCTCGCTGTTCTTCGACGCCCTGATAACCCTTATCAGCTCATCAAGAACATCTATCGCTATGCGAAATCCTTCCAACACATGCGCCCGATATCTCGCTCTCTCCAGCTCATAGCGGCTTCGACGAGTTACCACGCTGAATCTATGATCAATAAATTGCTGCAGCGCTTCCTTGAGCGTAAGCACCTTCGGCTTGCCATCCGCAAGAGCAAGCAGTATCACGCCGAACGTCTGCCTAAGCGCTGTATGTTTCAGCAAGAAATTCAACACTCTGCGAGGATGCGCGTCGCGTTTTAGCTCAATCACCACCCGCATACCTGTGCGATCCGAAAAGTCATCAAGTCCGCTTATCCCATCAATCTTCTTGTTTCGCACCAGATTAGCTATGTGCTCTATAAGATTCTTCTTGTTAACCTGATAAGGCAGCTCGGTTATAACTATCGCCGACCTTCCGCCATCAAGCGTCTCAATCTGCGCCTGAGCCTGCATTATCACAGACCCTGTCCCAGTCTCATACGCCTGCCTTATGCCTCTTGTGCCCAATATCAGCCCTGCCGTAGGAAAGTCCGGACCTTTTATATACTCCATCAGATCAGCAACAGATGCTTCAGGGTTGTCTATTAGATGGCAGATACCGTCAACCAACTCGGAAAGATTGTGCGGTGGTATATTCGTAGCCATTGCAACGCCTATGCCCGACGATCCGTTGGCAAGCAGGTTCGGAAACTTGCCAGGCAGAATCGTTGGCTCCATACGCGTCTGGTCATAGTTGGGAACCCAGTCCACCGTATCCTTCTCCAGGTCTTCCAGCATCTCCATAGCCAATGCTGAAAGCCTGACCTCGGTGTAGCGCATAGCCGCCGGCGGATCGCCGTCAATAGATCCCATATTCCCTTGTCCATCAACCAGCGGATAACGCATATTGAAGTCCTGCGCCATTCTGACAAGCGTAGGATAGATGACTGTCTCACCGTGTGGATGGTAGTTACCCGAAGTATCGCCGGCAACCTTAGCAGATTTACGGTGCTGGGAGTTAGGAGAAAGTCTAAGATCATGCATTGCAACGAGAATACGTCTCTGAGCAGGTTTCAGCCCATCTCGCACGTCAGGTATCGCACGAGCGATATTAACGCTCATCGAATACCCAACATAAGAGCGCGTCATCTCGTCTTCTATGTTGACCGGTACAATTTCTTTGGCTATTATGTCCAAATTAGGCAGTCCTCTCGTGATAGGAAGGCGGGCTCGGTGAAAGCTCGTTACACAGACCGAACGGATATTCCGCGGCCGCAACCCACCAGGCCGCACATCTAATTATACCAATCACCTCCACCCAAAGTCAAACTTACCGCGCCTCAGCTTAAAGCAACACACTCCACACACATAACCTATGGCTGCGCTATAACCGAAACCTAAACTGCTCAACCTGCCACTTGCTATTATGTGCATCAGGTGGTATCCTTCATTAAGAATGACATCCGAACGTACGTTCACAATCCTTGAACACACCGCCGATAAAGGTATTTATGCCAAAGGCAGAACAATGGGCGAAGCGTTTGAATCCGCCGCCTATGGGATGTTTTCGCTATTCGTCAACCCTAAAAACTACGTTCCAACCGCATCCCGTGAAGTGCAAATCTATGCAGACGATCGCGAGCAACTCCTCTGGAAATGGCTCTCAGAACTCATCTTTGATTTTGAAGTTGAAAAACGTCTGCCATTGGACTTCAGAATAACAGATATTGACGATACACACCTTACCGCCAAAGTGTATTACCGAAAAGTAGGCGAAGATATTGAATTCCGAGGCTCAAACGTAAAAGCCGTTACATTTCATCAACTTGAAGTAGCCGAAAAAGATGGCATCTGGCATGTTCAGGTATACTTTGATGTGTAAACGCATCTAACCAAAATCAATTAGTGAGCAAAAACTTATGAGAAAAAACCTTACTCAGAAACAGCAGCAGGTTCTTGATTACATAGCCCGACACATAAAAACCTGCGGCTATCCTCCAACCGTGCGCGAGATAGGCGAAGCCGTAGGCCTATCATCAAGCTCATCCGTGCATGCGCATCTTCGCAGCTTAGAAGAAGCCGGTTTTATAATTCGCGAAGCCTCGCTCACAAGAGCAATACGAATTGTAGACGATGACTCCACCGTCAGAACCAAAACAATAGTCAACCTGCCGATAGCAGGACGTGTAGCAGCAGGCAGTCCATCGCCGGCGATCGAAGATATCGAAGACTTCTTTCCACTGCCTGAAGAATTTCTGTCCGGCGGTGAAGGGTTTATGCTAAAAGTCCGCGGCGAAAGCATGATAGAAGACGGCATAAAAGATGGTGACTACGTAATAGTGCGCCGACAGCAGACCGCAGACAACGCAGACATAGTAGTAGCTCTGGTAGAAGGCGAAGCAACCGTAAAACGCCTCTACAAAGAGAATGGACGAATAAGGCTTCAGCCAGCAAACAGCGCGCTTGCGCCTATGTTCTTCGATCGCGTAGAGATCGTAGGTAGGGTTGTTGGACTTGTTCGCAGAATGTAAAAAAATAACATTCCCAAATTTTTCATTTAGATAAAGGAGTCAGCTAATGCCGAAAGTAGAAAGTTCCATAATAATCAAAGGAGATATAGACAAAGTCTTTGAATGCGCTAGAGATATAGAACGATTTCCTGAGTACATGCCTGACGTAAAAGAAGTGACCGTGCTCGAACGCGACGGCGATAGGGTAGTGAGCGAATGGACTGCTTACATCCCTGATTTCAAGATGACTGTAAAATGGGTTGAAGAAGATATTTGGAACAAAGACGCTTATACTTGCGAGTTCAAACTCATAAAAGGCGATTATGCCGCATACTCAGGGAAATGGACATTTTCGAAAGTTGAAGATGGCACCAAGTTCGATTCAGTCGTAGAATATGAATATGAAGTGCCACTGATAGGCTCGCTTATAAAGGGGCTTGTGCAGCGGAAAGTTCAGGAAAACGTTGATCAGATACTGATTGGAGTGAAAAGGCGGGTGGAAGAAAGCAGCTAAACAACAGATCCCGCTTACAAACAATAGGCTTATGAAAAAGTACGATGTAGTCATAGTTGGCGCAGGGCCGGCTGGAATATTTGCCGCACTCGAGCTTGCGAAGTCGGACAAGCTCAAAGTAGCCATTGTTGATAAGGGGCAGGACATAGACAAACGAAGCCGCAAGCAATCTTTGCTGTCAGGGTGGGGCGGCGCAGGAGCTTTTTCAGACGGCAAGCTAACACTATCCACACAAGTCGGCGGCTGGCTCGATAGAATGATGCCCGAACACGAATTACAGGAGCTGGTCGAACAGGTGGATCAGATATGGATTAAATATGGCGCTCCTGAACATACCTATGGCACCAATCATGATGATGTAGTATCGCTTCAGCGCAAAGCTGCTATGGCTGAACTTAAACTAGTGCCTTCAGAGATCAGACACATAGGCACCGAAGTCTGTCCTGAAGTACTGCGCAGAATGCGCGATGCACTGACGGATCGCATAGAGATATTAACCGAAACCCAAATAACCGCGCTGCTGACCGACAATGGCCGTATAACCGGCGTCGAAACCAAAGACGGCAAAAAAATTGAAGCCGACTACGTAATAGTAGCACCTGGACGAGAAGGCGCAGACTGGCTCGCAGACGAAGCTCACCGACTGAACCTGCGCACTACATCAAACCCTGTTGACATCGGCGTGCGTGTAGAAGTACCTGCAGCCGTTATGCAGGAGATGACCGATATAGTCTATGAACCGAAACTAATTTATTACACCCGATCGTTTGACGACCAAGTGCGCTCATTCTGCGTATGCCCACAGGGTGAAGTTGTGCTGGAAGAATGCGACGGCGTGCAGACTGTGAACGGTCACTCATATGCGCATCACAAAACCGAGAATACTAACTTCGCGTTGCTAGTGTCAACATCGTTCACCGAGCCGTTCCGTGAGCCGATAACTTACGGCCGGTACATTGCTACTCTTTCGAATCTGCTCTCCGGCGGCGTGATTGTGCAAAGACTCGGCGATCTCACATCCGGCAGACGCTCAACAGAAGCCCGCATAGCACGTGGACTGGTGAAACCTTCCCTGCCTTCGGCTGTTCCAGGCGACCTATCGTTCGTGCTGCCATATAGATACCTCGCCGGAATACTTGAAATGCTGCGTGCGATGGATAAACTTCTGCCGGGGGTTGGCTCTCGTCACACCCTGCTGTACGGAGTGGAGGTAAAGTTCTATTCTTCGAAGCTGGAACTTTCTCCATCGCTCGAAACAGGCGTACATAATCTGTTCGCAATAGGCGATGGCGCAGGACTTACACGCGGACTTGTGCAGGCATCAGCTTCAGGACTCATAGCCGCCCGAGAAATAATCCGCCGTGCCGCTGGTTGAGACTGCTTATCTGCAGACAACAAGCTTGTTCATCGGCGGATAAGTATCCTCCGATACCAAAACCCGCCGCGATTTCTCGCCATCTGCAAACCGCCTATAAACCGCAACCGATATACCTGGATGTCCTCTGTTAATCACACGATAGCGCCCTGATGTCCCTGAAACTCTCATAACCTCACTTGGCGCCGTAACCTGCTTGATATCCCGCTCAATAGTTATCTCTTCCGAAAGTCTGCCCTGTCCAAGTATCCTGCATATAACTAAATCCCCAACTGCTTCAGCCTCTATCTTAACTGGCCATGGATATGGGTTCCTGAAGCGAAGGTCTATGTTATACTGAGCAACCGCCGCATCCTGCCCGGGCGGCACGTAGCGCGGGGGAAACATATGTCTATGCCGTTCTATAATCTCCATCCCCGAAAGAAGTGCTGCATTATAAAGCGTCGAAGATGCCTGACATACTCCTCCGCCCCACGCCGGAATCAGCTCTCCATTATAGCTTACCGGTGCCTTCACATACCCCCTGTCAGGCGTCCATGACCCAACTGTTTTGTTAAACGAAAACTCCCCGCCAGCCGGAATCACTTCTCCATCAAGTGTCCTAAGAGCCAGCTTCAGATTATGCACCTGCGCGCTCGTTCTACCTTCAAGACTTGTGCGATAAGCCGCCAGCACATGCCATCTCGTAGGCTGCCCAACAGCCCATATCGCCAGCCCAAGCAACACCAATATAGCCAAACCAGCCGCACTCTTCTCCATACGCCGACTCATAATCCAACTCCCTCACAAGCCCAGACTAATCCCTAATGCGTACCCGCATGCCTGAGCCGCTTGCCTTGACCCTTGGATCATACATTCCCTCTGCCAAAGCTGCCGGTGCTCTATAGTCTCCCGGCATCCCAGCGCGTACCTTATATCTAAGCGTACTCGTTCCCTTTGGCAGCTCATCAAGGTAAAACGTTACCCGTTCATCCCTTACGTCTCTATCATCCCACCAATATCCAAGACTCGACCACTCCCAGCTCTCCAGTCTGCCTCTATCAAATGCCTCAAATCCGGCAGGCAGGTAATCTTCAACTATAACCCGCCGATAATCATTAGGTGAGTTTATAACCAACACCACTTCTATCAAATCTCCAACCCTGAACTCCTCAGATGCATAGTCCAACAGCCTAGTCTGCCCACTAGATGTGACCATCTTATAGTAATTCCGCCCTATGGCTATCCCAGACTGTGTAACAACCTTAGGCGACTTCGATCCATAGCCCCGCTTTACATACTGCGTGAGCGATGCCGTGTAATAAAGCACGCCTCTGCCAACTGCCTCTATCCTTAAAGTGTTTCCTCCCTGATCAACACTACTCGACGGAACCACAACCTCTATCTCCGGTTTGAACACAGATGACTTATTGAATCGCCACCTGCCCAAAATCCGTCCATTGTGTGAGACCATCGCAGTAAAATCAGGATTAAGCTCGCCAGTACGCCTCAGATACTCCGAAACCGCATAAATCACCATCGCAGTATCGCGAGTAGAATACCAGTAGTTATAGGTACGATTAGATATAATCCAGTGAACAATCTTGGGTATGCGTGAGTCATCAGGACTTACTCTAAGAGCCGCCATCAGCGCAAGCGCCGTAGTCTCCGCATCCTGATATTCCCATGAACTCGCTCTCCAGCACACGTCAGCAGGCGTCGTCTCTGCTCTAGCCCAAAGCTTGTTCATCATCTCTGTAGCCGCCTCCATGCGCCCTATATTCGCAAGCATCAAAGCCGCTAGCGACATCTGATGGCCGTTGTCCGGATAATAGTGCAAACTCAGCGCTTTCTCCAGATAACGCTCCGCCACATCCTTCTTCCCCGCAAGCGATAGCACATAAAGCGCATACCATACTCCCTGAGACTTTAGATTCTCTTCCCGTGAAAGCATCGCATCAAGCGCTTTAAGTCCATTCTTCAACACATCATCGTTCACCTTGAAACCTGCCTCGCGTGCCTTCACCAAACCAAACACAACATAAGCAGTCATCCACATATCCTGACTGCTATATTCACACCATCCCCATCCACCGTTCTCGTTCTGCATATCGTAGAGTCTGTTAAGCCCCTTGCCAACCATATCTGGCAACCGCTTCTCAAGTGAAGGATTGCTTACGCCGAGTGATTTGAGTACGCGCCAGATTACAACATCCGGCAGAAAACAGCTCATCGTCTGTTCTGTGCAGCCGTAAGGATACTGAGCAAGATAATCCAAGCTGCCAAGCAGAGCCGACGCAGGCGACGGCGCCAGCCTTACCCTGATTTCACTTGCCCCTGGAGATGCATCCCTGCGCACAACAAAACTTATATCCCTACTACCTCCCTTTACCGTCCCAAACTGCGACTCGACCATCCTCTGACCGTCCGGACGAATGGGAATAACCAACTTCATCGCATCCTGAGCTTTTGCCTCTCCGCCTACTGCGTACGCAGTAAACTCTGCTTTACCAGCAGACCCTGCCTTGATTTTCCAGTCAATCCGTTTCATGCCTTGACTTGGGACCTCAACAGTTTGCTGGCGCGAACCATCAATCACCACCCCAGACACATCCAGTGTAACTCTAACACTGCGCGAGTTCGGCAGGTAGTTATGAACCGCCGTCGAGATTACTGCTTTATCACCTTCTATTAGAAACCTCGGCGTCTGCAGTCTCACCAAAAGCGGCTTGCTTACAACAACCTTCGTCCGCGTCTCGCCGAAAGCAGTTCCAGCGTCGCATGCCCTCGCCGTCGCACGCCATGTAGTCAGGTTATCAGGCAACTTAACGGCAATCTTCGCTTCTCCCTTGTCGTCGGTAACAATATCTGCCCTCCAAAAAGCAGTATCCCTGAAATCCATGCGCACACTGCCGGTGAATCCGCCTTTATCCCCGCTTAGATATACATCCGGGAATGAAAACCGCGTAGCGACCAAATTAGGCTGCATTCTGTAGAAGTAGCCGAGTATTGGTGGAGTATCATCCTCTTTTATCGCATAGATCGCCTCATCAACCAATCCCAGCGACACCTCTGCCTTAACCGGCTTCCCCTTCGAATTAACCGCTTTAACCAGATACCAAGCCGTCTCACCAGGCTCATATTTCTTTTTATCAGCAGTTACCGACAACTTCAACTCCTGCTCATCAAGCGATACTTTAGCCCGTGCTTCCTGTGTTACAAACTTCCCGTTCTTCACAAAACATACTGTAACGTAGAAGTTCGGCTTGTAGGCTGAACGCACAGGCAGCTCAATAACAGTCGTCTTCTTGTCAAGCTTTACGAGTTTGTAGTCAAAAAGCTTCCTGCCTTCAACCCCTAGAAACGCAGTCGCTCCGACTGCACCAGTATTTATAAGCAGCTTGGCAGTATCGCCTGGCGCATAGGTTTTTTTGTCTAAGACCAACTGCAGATCCGGGTAGTGATAGCCCTCAAAATCCGCTTCTCCAGGCACCCACATCCAGCCCGCTGACCGAATTCTATTGCCGCGCCTGTCTCTACAGCTTGCGCGCACCATATAAGACCCAGGTTTCGACGGCTTGAACACAAATACTGCCTGTCCGTTTGCATCGGTTTTGACCTCAGCTTTCGCCAAATGCTCGAAGCTTTCCCCGCTCTCGCTCCACTCAAGCCTGCCAGCCAAAACCTCTATCTCTACTCCAGCCTGCGGCTTGTGATTATAATCAGCTGCGCGAATCACCACGCTTGTATCTCTGCCGACCTCCGCAATATAATCCTTCGGTTTAACATCCAGCGAAAAGTCACCCTGCGTAGCGATTATCTCAGCCTCAGCCGAAGCCTCCTGTCTGTTCTCATCAACCACATAAGCTTCTACAACAAACTGTTGATCCTGCGCGTAGTAATCGTCTTTCCTGGTCTTCCAATATGTGCTGAACTCTATTATTGCTGTCCCGTCAGCACCTGTCTTGACCGTACCGCTTGCGACATTTTCACCATAGCCGTAGTCGCCGTAGTACTCGTAATCATAATCGCCCATCTCATCATCGTAGTAAAAATCTTCTCCAAACTGCTCATCCTCTGGCCAGAACCAATAATCCGAGCGCGATACCGAATATCGCACTTCCGCGCCTGCGACCGGTGCACCAAAATAGTAATTCGCGCGCACCTTGGCTCTTACCACCTCACCTCGCACGCACCGCTTCTTAGGCATCTCTATACTGACTTCAAACTCCGGCTTACGATACTCTGCCACGTCAAAGCTGAAAGTCTTCACCCTGCCCAAAGCAGTACATGTAACATCATAGCTCCCGGTAGCTGCGTATATCGGCAGTTTCAGATTCCCATTGAAACTACCAAACTTGCTGAGTGGCAGCGTTTCGCGATACAGAACAGTATCCCGCTTGTCGCGCACCTCCACACTGCACGTGCCAGACTTTGGTGCGTGATACGCATCGCCAGAGAATACCCTTACAATACCTTTGAAGTAAACCTGCTGACCAGGACGATAAATAGGCCTATCGGTAAATGCGTAGATTGTAACAGGACTTCGAACATGCTCATAGGAAACCGAATTGATAAACGCCGTCGAATCGCCTAGTCTTGCAGCAATGAGCCTCGGCGGTGGCGCTCCAGAAGACATCGCAAACTCAGTCTTCCAAATCCCGTCACTGCCTGTCACACCACCCGCAGTTTTGCGTCTAGCCTCAAATACAGCAATCTCAGTGCCCGGCGCTGGAACACCTGTAGCAGGATCAGCAGAGAAAACAACTAGTTTGCCTTCAGACTCCTTTGTAATAAGCGCAACATCGCTCACAGTAAGCACTCCAGCAGATTCTACACCGGCAGCCGACGCCACAAGCACATAAATCCCTGGCTTCATAGGCTCGAACTTGACCGTTTGATGGTAAGTACCTTCGTTATCGCGCTTGCTTACCCTAACGAACCTCGTAATAACCTTGTCAACAGCACCGCTCGCCTCTATTGATTCTTTGGTAACGTAAGCTCCGCCGGACGACACTATTTCTCGTAGAGATTCATCGCTCGACGAAAACAGAAGCTCCGGCTTTACACGATAAAACTCTATATCTACACCCTCGCCTCCAGTAAAGCCGTCCAGCACAATAAAAGGCTTCTCTCTGCTCGTAAATGCCTGTCTGCTTATATAAACCCTGAGAAACGGACCCGTTGGCTCAAGTTCCAAATAAAGCTTCTGTGTCTTTTCCTCGCTCACCACGACTTTCTGGCCCCACATACTATGCGCCTTGGCGCTTGCATCCAATGAGTACTCGCCTACCGGAATTGAGTCAAACCTAAACCTGCCTTCGGCATCGGTCTTACTGTACTTGTATATCCAATTCCCTTTACCTCTGCCGCCCTGCAAATTCACCCATGCGTATGCTATCGGCTTGCCTGTATCAGCTGCCGTCACAACTCCTTCCACACTGCCTGTTGGCGGCTCCGTCATCATCGCAGCACTAAGCATTACTGCCGTCAGCACTAAAGTCGCACAAATTACTACCGCTGGTCTTTGCAGAATTTGGGCTGTCATTTTCGTTTATCCCCTTTCGACTGCCTTATCACGGTTAACAAGCCATGCCAAAGCCGTCCAGATAACTATAACCACCAACACTGCAGCAAGCATCCAAACCTTCTGAACCCTCGTCGCCTCGTTAAGCGGCGCCGCTAATCCTCCAAGCGTCACCGCAGATACCTGTGCCGCAGCAGTCAAAATCAAAGCCGCATCCTTCGCCTTCCCATACAATGCACTGCCGCCCATCATCACAAACACCTGTCCAGCTATCGTGCCTATCATAAACCCAAGCAGAGCCTTGAACCCCCAGACTGCCAATGCGATAATCGGCACTGCGGCTGCTGCTAGTCCTAAAGCCGCCGAGCAGCACAGAACAAAGATCGTTCGCTTTCGCTCAGCCGACGAAATCGCCGCCGCGATTAAAAACGGAAAAACCGCGCCAATTATTAGTGCCACAAACGTATAATGCGCGCGTATGTCAACACCTGACAGACTCGAAGAGTAGTTCTCCAAAAACAACCTAAGCATCACCATAGCAATGCCCACATAAAACGCCCCAATCAGCCATCCAAACAAAGCCGAACCTTCCGACTCGTCATCTTCTTGTTGTCTAAGCACAAACGCTGCTGCTGGAATCAAAATAACGACTGCGTAGAGCAATCCAGTACCTATACCAAACCCTGCAAGCAGTTTAAATCCGATCGCGGCAAAAGCAGATATCAAAATTGCAGAAACCGCAGCCGCTCTGCCCGTTTTATCTGACAAACTGCCGAGCCATGCCACGAGCAAAAATGTTACCACTCCTGCAGCCGCAGCATAAAAATATGGCCACTCAGGCAGCAGCTTCCACGCAAAAATAGCCGCAAGTGCCAGCACCAGCGCGCCTCCGGTAATCATCCTAAGCCACAGCTTGGCAATCCCTGACACCAGAACAATCGCCGCTAGCACAGCAGCCGCAGTAATCGCTGGAGCCGCCCACCAAACACGCTCCCAAGGCACAGGATGGCGGTAAATTCCCAGCTGTATAGTTCCAGTGAGTGCCAGAGCCGATATAACCCACACGCTCACGGCTGCAGAACGACCTGCTGCCAGGCGAAACACAACACCCGCAATCATAGCACCTATCATGAACCCAGCAAGTGCCGGCGTAGGATAACCGCCATATAAAAGCAAAACGAGCCCTCCGCCCAAAAGCGAAAGACCCGCAATCCCTACTGCTCCCATCGCAGCAGCCCACTCCGAAGCTGGCCGCATCCTGCACGACCACAACCCTGCCATCGTGCCCAGCAAGCCGCCTATCAATATGCCAATGCCGAGCCTGCCACCCAAACTGAACACTGGCGGCGTTGAGAGCCGCGTCAACAAAAACAACACAGCAGTCAAAACAACTACTGCTCCGGCTGCCACCCATTCACCTCTGCGTCCGCGCTCCGGAAACTCTCCTCTGCAAGCGCTCGCGCCGCCCAACACCGCAGCCGCTGCACCAACACAAACACTTATCCACCCAATTATCGATTCCATCCCATCCTCCTCCTTAAAACTATTTGTCAAAGCATACAACGCATATGCAAGCTGCAAAGTTTACTGATTTTATCCCTATATAATCAAAATTTGCAAACCATCTGCAGCGCAAAATGTTGAGACAATTCCTGCCAACCAAAGCAATTTACACAATATTTGACACAGTCTAACACTATCCGAATTGACCATACATTCATTACTGCGTTAAAATTGAACAAGCTGACAAAACCAAGCAGGTATACTTTATGAAGTTCGTCGTCGCCATTTTGTTGGCAGCTATCCCATCAATATCCATATGCAAACCTCTGCCGCCGCGCGATATGCCGGCGGTTGAAGTTTCTGAGTCGCCCACAGTGGATGGCGATATTTCCGATTCAGCTTGGCAGCGCCCTCCAGACTGTACCGAGTTCTTCCACCGTGAAACCGGCGCAGCCGCTGCAGAGAAAACTTCTGCTTGGGTGTGCTACGATAGCAAATTCATATATGTTGCATTCAGATGCGAAGAGAGCAAACCCGATTCTATACGAGCCGCTCAGAAAAAACGTGGCGGCGGACTAGACAGAGACGACTATGTGAGAGTTGATATAGACCCTTGGCACACCCACCTGTTTATGTACACGTTCAAGGTCAACGCCAGGGGTACCCAGACTGAAGAAATCCCTGGCGTTGGCGGAACCAAGATAGAATGGCGAGGCGATTGGCTTGCTGCGGCTAAGATTCAACCGTATGGCTGGAGCGTCGAGATGGCGATACCGTGGTCCATACTCAAATATCCGTCAAACCAAAGCGTTATGGGGATTGCGTTCTTCCGCAGGCATTCGCGAACAGATCAAATTTGGTCGTCGCCAGACCTCGGACCAAGCGACGATGAACAGTTGATGCTTAACTGGACTAACCTAAAGCCTCCGCCGCCTGTGCTTATCACTACAGCACTTGCCTACGTCAACGCAGGATGGGGCGGTGATTCTCTGAAGGCTGGTCTTGATGTCAAAAAACAACTCAGTCAGCAGAAAAATGCCCTGCTCACCATAAACCCAGATTTCCAGAGCATTGAACAGAACGTCGAAAGCATTGACTTCACATACTCGCCGCGCGTGCTTTCAGACAATCGAGCGTTCTTTACTGAAGGAAACGCGCACCAGTCAAACGAAAGCCGCATGTTTTACAGCCGAAGCATAGAAGATGTTGATGTAGGGCTAAAAATAGTTGGGCAGACCGGGGGAAATGATTTTTCCGGATTGTTCTGCACTTCCGGCAGCGATGACCAACATCTTTACTTGAAGTCTCGATGGGATTTCGGACAAGTCAATCGAATAGGCGCAGCTATAACAAGCACCCGTCGTCCGGGTATCGAAAATCAGGTTGGTTCCGTATTTGGACGATTGGGAAGGCGAAGTGAAAATCGCACCGACTACATCGAATACAGCTTAATGAAAAGCCTTACACCGGGTTCCGGCGGCGATGGCTCCATAACCCGATTAGGCGGCTCAGGCTACGGCGGACCCAAAGAAATTGGATGGTGGCTTTATTACAATAATATAAACCCATCATACTACGCTGCAGATGGCATAGTGCCGGATCCCGACCTGAAAGGGATTTCATACGGCGCAAACTATGGCAACGAATACAGCTCCGGCAGAATCAGGCAGTGGTCGGTAGATGTTTCTGGACATAGCTGGGACTTGCATTCCGGCGAATTGCTCTCCAAAAGTCTCTGGATGTCTGCAAATGTGGCATCGCTTAACTCTCAAATTTACGCCAGCTTTGGCAGAGAAAAGCGACGAGACGAGGTAGAAAGCATTCCGACTCTCTTTAATGACCACACCTTTACTATTGGGTGTGCATGGAACCAGCAGGAGATGTACACGCGCGGCTGGGCAGATGTATCGTTTGGCAAGAGAGCTGGAGGGAATTCGTTCTACGGACGAGTAAAACAGGGGTTAAGCCTAGGCGAAAGCTTCCATGCCGACATATTCTATGAATACCTGCGAATGACCGGCCCATTCGCTCAGCGAGAACATCAGGCCGTAGCAAGCCTCGCTTACGACATCACCAGCGAAAATTCACTCTCCGCTCGACTGATAGGTAGGGATGGCTGCCTGAATGTGTCCATAGGATACCGACATGCCGTGCGCAGCGGACGTGATATATACATATTGTTTGGCGACCCAAACGCCGACCGAACCCAAAACCGCTTAATCCTCAAGATCATTAGCCCAATCTTCTAGCAATACACTACCTAAACAACTGCACATAATATCCGATAACACGAGTCAGCCTGCCATAATGAGGCAATGTTGACACATCGTGCGACAAGTGTTAGATTGGATGTGCCGAAAGGAGGTGGTGGCTATATGATAGATAGTCAACGAGGTGATCGCGCGGGCTAGCGGTTTTAGCCCAGGTCACATGACCTCTGGGTCATGAACTGAGCCCTCGCGAGCCTCGAAACCCGTGAGGGTGCTGAAGGCGTCGCCGTGTTTTTAATAATCGGCGGCGCCTTCTATTCATCAATCGGAAATCTGCCAGCTCTAACATCGCTTACATACTCAGATACCGCGTCTGCCGCAGCTTTCCAAATTTCCGCGTATCTCCGCGTATGCTTCGGCACGAAGCGATCATAAAACCCCAATATATCGTGAATCACTTGAACCTGCCCATCGCAATATAGCCCTGCTCCAATGCCGATGGTCGGTATTCTCAGCGTCTCTGTAATCCTTTTGGCTAAATCCGAAGGCACCAGCTCAAGCACCAATGCAAACACCCCACACTCCTCCAAAAGTCGTGCCTCTTCCAATATCCTCACAGCTGCAGGCTCCTCACGTCCCTGTAGCTTATAGCCTCCAAACTGATGCACTGACTGCGGCGTCATGCCCAGATGCCCCATCACAGGTATCCCAAGCTTAACCATTCGCTCAACAGCCTCTGCAACAGCTGCGCCACCTTCCAGCTTTACAGCGTGCGCCCCACCCTCCTGCATCAGCCTGCCTGCATTCCTAACTGCATCCTCAACACTGGCTTGATATGACATAAACGGCATGTCGGCAACTATAAGTGCTCTGCTCACGCCTCTAGCAACAGCCGCCGTGTGATGCACCATAATGTCCATAGTCACCGGAATAGTATTCTCGAATCCAAGAACCACCATCCCCAGCGAATCTCCAACCAACACTATATCCACTCCGGCTTCGTCGGCAATCTTACCCGTAGGATAGTCATAAGCAGTCAGCACCACGATTTTCTCGCCGCGCGATTTCTTCTTAACAACCTCTGGAACTGTTATTTTCTCTGCCATATCAAGCCCTCAACTTTCCGACCTGAGAATAGATCCAATATACCACCCAAGAACTTCACCCACAAAAACCACATTGCCACCAAGCACCAAAACCGACATCTTATCATTAGGATACATCAGCGCCGATACCAGCACAATTCCAAATGCCGCCGCCATCGCCTTAAGAATAGATGCCGAAGTGTTCCCTTGAGCTATTGTGATGATTATATAAAATAGCGCCGCGCCAAAGAAGAATATCGGCGAAAACAAAAGCAGTATAAACGCCGCAGGAATTATCCCTACGCTCTTCGTTCCACTCTCAAACAAAAACACTTCGTCAGGATGCCTCACCAACCCGTTAATGCTCAGCAGCAGCCCTACCAATATCGCATCGCCGAACATTATCCCCACCAGATTCCAGCTCCATTTCTGAACCATCGGCAGATTATACATATCAAACCACGTTATTGGCTTGCCTGGATAAATATAGATAAGAAACAGCAAAAAGAACGCAAGCCCCCAGCCCAGCACATTCGCAGCTATAGCCTGGCTTGTCATCCTGCCTTCCGGCGTCTCCCACGAAAAAGTGATTGGCGCCGTGCGAGAAAGCAGCGACTCCAGCTTCGCCTGACTCTCACGATCCGCAGGGTCAAACTGTACAGCGTAAGAATACTCTTTGATTGCGTAGTTATAAAGTTTTCGCGACCTATATATATCGCCGAGAATAGCATGCGCCCTTGCACAACGCATGTCCAGCCGTATCGCTTCTTTGCAGAGTTCCACCGCTTTGTTTGGCTTTCTGGATATAAATGCTCTCTCAGCCTGTTGAACTAGCCTGCGCACCTCTGGAGAAACGCTGTGCACCTGTGCAGAACTGCTGGATGGCGTCGTCGGTGCACCGGCTACAGGTTCCGGCGGCAACATGGCATCATAGGCACGGCGTTTCGCTGGATCACTCAGTGTGCGATATGCTTCATTTATTTCGATAAAGACACTTGAGCTTTGTCCTCTGTCCTGAAGCACATCCGGATGATACTTTCGCGCAAGCTGCCTGTAGCGCTTTTTTATCTCTGCTGGTGTAGCGCTGCGCGGCAGCCCGAGTATATCGTAATAGCTCCTCGGCGGCATCTAAGCACCTCCGGCAATACCCTGATAAAACTGAGACCAAAACTTTATCACTATAAAAGCCACCGCAATCCCTGCCGCGAGTATTAGAGCCACAAACAGAATAACGCCGGTTTTCTCAAGAGTTGTTCTTGCTTCGCTTTCATAGTATTCAGCCACCTTAGCCATAGCCCCATCCAGATTGCCCGTGCGTTCTCCCGTAGCAGTCATACCTACCACAAGCTCCGGCACTCCCCCAGCAAGCCTCAGCGCATCCGAAAGCTGCACCCCAGCCCTAAGTCCCTGCGCTCCCTGCTCAATTTGCCGTCTGAGCGGCTCATTGCCAACTGCTGCTGCCGAAAGCTCCGCTGCCTGCGAAATCGGCATTCCTGCCGAATACATAACAGACAATGATGACGCAAACCGAGCCATAGCCATCTTCCGTGCTGTCTGCCCCAAAATCGGCACGCTCAGCTTGAACCAATCCCAAATATACCTCACTAAAGGTACCAAAAGCAGAGTTTTGATTATACCCCAAATAGCCACTGCCGCAGCTATATATGGCAGCACGCTTCTAATCAGTATATCCCCTATAGCAGCCCTACCGCTCACAATGTCTGGTATATGCGGTAGAAATATCACCGCCGCGATCAGAAAGAAAATTACCACCTTTGGATAAAGCGTCGCTCTAGAAAACTGCCTGCGAAGCTCAAGCTCACGCTCGATGTAATCTGCAGTACGGCTCGCCATCAGATCCACACTTCCGCTCTCTTCGCCAGCTCTCACAAGTCCGACAAAAAGCGGTCGAAAAAGATCTGCCCTCTCATCCATAAGATATGACAGTCTGTCACCAGCCATTATCCTTCGTGCTGCATCAAGCGCAAACCGCGAAAGTCTACCCAGTCCCTTCTGTCGGCCAAGATTCTCCATCGATTCCGCCATACTCATGCCGGCACTCAACATCGCGGCGAGCTGCCTGAAGAACGCTGCCTGTGTCTGAAGTGATGGCGCAGGAAGAAACGAGCCGGCAGACCTTCTGGCACGTTTCTGAGAAGTTTCTTCCAAAGAATCAACCTCCAACAGCCACAAGCCGCGCTCACGAATGCTCGCAGCAGCCTCCCGCAGATCCGCCGCTTCTATCTCTCCGCGCACATCGTTTCCATTCCCATCCTTGGCTTTATAGTAGAACTTGGGCATCGTTTTCTACAGCCCCTGAAAATTGATGAACATATTATAGAGATCAGCCATCTGCTTGACCAAAATATACGCCACCACGCCGCCCGATATTATAATCCAGAGAATTAGCGCTTCCCACGAATGCATCTTGGCTCTCGCTTCATCCGCCGAGAACGCGTTCGCATGATACCCAGACATTCTCTCAAGCATCTCCGACACTGCTCCTGCTTTCTCACCGCTGCCAACCATCCCCACATCCTCCGGCAAAAAGACTCCAGTCTGCGCCAATGCTTGAGCAAGACTGCTCCCGCTGCCTCTTAAAACAGGCTCAACCTCCCGAAGCCTCGCCGCAATCTCTGAATTTCTAACCGACATGCTCGCCGCTGCCCAAGCAGCAGATGGGGCTACACCCGCGCGATACTGCTGAAACAACGTCCTCAAAAACCTCTCCCTCGCCCGTGCCTTGTGCATCCTGCCCCAAATAGGCATCAAGAGCAGCGCCGCGTCTAGCCATCTTCGAACCACCGGCACCCGCTTTATCCACTTCCAAACATATGCGCCAACAATCCATGCCACAAAGCATGGCACACACACCTTCCAAAATCCATTCATATAAAACTTGACCAGCGCTGCAATTGCCGGCTGCCCACTCGGCTGCAACATATTATCTCCACTACTCTGCGATGGCAGATTCAAAACCATATGTTTCATCACTCCGCCGTCCATAAGAAGAGGCAGAATCAATATAAGCCCCGCCAAGTTCAAATTAGAAATAAACCATCCAACTGACGCACGCCGCGCATCTGCCGCGTCCCGTTCAAACTCAGAAGCAACTTCGTCAAGCGCCACATCTAGATATCCGCCCTGCTCTCCTCCCCATATCAAACCTACAGCATGTGCTGGAAACACCAAAGGGTGAATCGCCATAGCCTCAGAAAGCCGCCTTCCAGACCGAACCATATCCCTCATCTCAGCACTGACCCTACGAAGCTTCCTGTTAACTGTATTATCAACCAGTGCGCCCAGCGCATCGCCAACCGACATACCAGACCGAACCAAAACAGCAAGCTGTCTGAAAAATCTCGCCAGATCAGCAAGAGATACAACCGGCTTCACAGACACAGGCTGGCTCGATATGGCTGCCGACTGCCTGGCACGCGGCGCAGCCGCCCGGTCTGCCGGCGTCGAAGGTGCAACCGCGCGCAGCTTATACCCCATTCTTGCAAGCCGATTAGACACCTCATGCTCGCTCGACGCGTTCATAACCCCGCGCACAACCTTCCCCGAAGTATCAACCGCCTCATACTTATATAGTCCCATACTTATTGCTCTTCCCCTCGCAGAACATCCGCTACCCGCCATTCATGCGAGCCGTTCCTGCGAAGAATTACTTGATGCATCCTGCGTCTGCCGTCCAAAAACCGAAACTCAACCCTTACCACGGCCTCTTTTCCATCCGGTGATACACGAACAACACTCAGATAATACCGCGCCTTATAATGATTCACCCATTGCGAGTAGATTCTGCTCGCCTCTTCAGAGCCACCTTTTCTCTCAAAATCCACAGTAGTAAACCGCGATGCCTGGTTCATGCTCTCATGCACAACTTGACGCATCCACTGCCAAGTAACTCTATCCGGTCTTATCGGCCGCGAGTAAGTAACACCAACCCAAGCCGCCAAGCCGAGCATTCCTATAAGCGACATCGCCACAATCGCTCTTCGCTCACCTTTCGATATCTGTCTGCCGCCGCTCTGCCCGCCGCGTTTAACGCTTATCCACGTGAACGTCATAACTGTAGCCACCGTCAGCATAAACGCACACAGATAAAACGGCAAATTATAATGCACAATGCCCAACCCCGGTAGCGAAAGCCAGTCACTCGTGTATATAACCGGCGCAACAAGCACACCAAGCATTGCACCTACGCCCTGCATTAACCCCACAGCGCCCATTATCTCACCGCGACGATTCGCCGGCGCAGCCATCGAGATAATAGCCATCCACGACGGAAACGCTATAACAAACCCAAACCCCAATATCGCCGACGCACCTATCATCGCCAGTTTATATTTAAACAGCGCTATTATCCACATCGCTGCAGTACATAGCAGCATCCCGTAGCAGACAGAGACCATCTTCCCCCATCTGTCTGCCAAGTGACCAGAAGGCACCGCAAAAATACCCAATATAAAAGCCAACGGCGCCACCATTCCCCCAAACTGCGTTTCGCTCATCCCCAGCAAATCATAAGCATAAAGCTTGGCAATCGGCATTATAAGCCCCATAGCAAAAAATATAACGACGCTCAGGATAAGCATGTCAGGCACCAGCTTGACAGCTCCCTCAAGCTCCTCCTTGTGCGGTATATGCGCATGTTCGTCAGCAACAGCCGTGTGATGTTTATAAGACTCACGCGGCAGCATTATAAGCCCAAGAACAACTGTAATCCCGAATATCGCGCTGCAGAAATAAAACGCACCAGTGAGAGGTTTCAGAAAATGCGCAGTGAGATCGTTCGCCATTCCGCCGAACAGCATGCCTAGCGCCATTCCTGCCATGCCTGTGCCGTTTAACACACCCATCGCCGTGCCTCGATACTTTTCGTCCACTGCATCACCAATCGCAGCAAACGACGAAGGCCAAAACGCTGCAAGCCCAACACCATCAATCGCGCGCAGCATTACCATAAGCCATGGGTTGGCGACATATATCGTCGCAACCGCCGTCATACTGCTGATTGCAGGACCCGCCAGCATAAGGATCTTCCGGCCGATTTTGTCGCTCAGCTTGCCCAACGTAGGCCTAAAAAGTGCCTCCGTGAGCATAAAAGCGCCCATTATCACACCTAGATGGCTGCCCTGATTAAGCTCTTTCTCAACCCACATTGGCAGCGCCGAGAAATTGAGCGCCATCCAGCCCAGCTGTGCCAGCAGAGCCACAAACCCTATCCCTGCTATCGTACGCAGAGAAGCGCTATCTATCCTCTTTCCAGCTTCAGCCCCGCCTGGCTTACATTCTTCACTAGTCATCAATTCGCTTATTGTTCCGTATTCTCTAGCCCTTGACCACGCCCAGCGGCCTCATCTTTGCAACCTTCCTCGAGATCCCAGCTCCGTGCGCAGCATCAACCACATCAGTCACATCCTTATAGGCAAAAGACGCTTCTTCAGCCAGCGTCTCCCTGCTCGCAGCCTTAACCACAATGCCCTGCTCGGCAAGCATCTGTTGTATATCCTGTCCGCGCGCCTGCTTTATAGCAGCGTTTCGCGAAAGCACCCTGCCGGCGCCGTGACATGTTGAGCCGAAAGTCTCCTGCATAGCCTTTTCAGTGCCAACCAGCAGATAGCTATATCTGCCCATGTCCCCAGGTATCAGCACCGGCTGTCCAACCGATCTATAGATCGCCGGCACCTCAGGCCTGCCAGGACCGAACGCTCTAGTCGCCCCTTTTCTATGCACGCATACCTTAACCCGCCTACCCTCGAATTCATGCTCCTCGATCTTGGCGATATTATGTGCCACATCATAAATCTGCCGCATGCCCAGCTTGTGAGCGCCTGCCCCCATCACCTTTTCGAACGCTTCACGCACCCAGTGTGCTATAGCCTGCCTGTTAGCCCAAGCATAGTTTGCCGCCGCCGCCATCGCAGCCATATATTTGCGACCCTCAGGCGATTCTATCGGCGCACACGCAAGCTGTCTGTCCGGCAGACTGATTTTATACTTTTGAACTGCGCGCTGCATTTCTATCAAGCTGTCATCGCAGACCTGATGTCCAAACCCGCGCGATCCAGTGTGTATCATCACCGTTATTTGTCCAGGCTCAGTAATGCCAAAAACTCGCGCCGCCTCTTCATCGTAAATCTCTTCCACAACCTGAACTTCTAGAAAATGATTGCCTGCGCCGAGCGTGCCAAGCTGAGGCCTACCGCGCTTCACAGCCTGATCGCTCACTGCCGACGGATCAGCCCCCTCAAGCCTTCCAGACTGCTCCGTAGCCTCCAAATCCTCAGGCCATCCAAATCCGCGCTCAACCATCCACAAAGCGCCTTTCTTCATAACCTGCGCAAGCTCAGCCTCGCTTACACGTATCTTGCCTTCCCTGCCTACGCCAGACGGCACCTCTCTTGCTATGCTCTCCACCAGCTCCCTGATTTTCGGCATAACCTCTTCTACCGTAAGATCCGTTCTAAGAAGCCTCACACCGCAGTTTATATCGAACCCTACTCCACCAGGCGACACAACCCCATCAGACACCGAAGTGGCTGCAACACCGCCGATAGGAAACCCATAACCCCAGTGTATATCCGGCATCGCCATAGATGGCCCAACAATCCCCGGCAGCATCGCAACGTTAGCCACCTGTTCGAGCGACTCATCCTCCCTAATCTGCTCCATCAGCTCGTCGGTAGCATAAATAATCCCATCAGTCCGCATGCCGCTCCGCGATGTGCGCGGTATCATCCAACGGTTGTCGTCAAGCTTCTTTATCTCTTTGTTCCAAGGCGACATCTTCCATCACCACCTATGACTTCTTTTCTGCCTCACGCGCAGCCAAAGCCGCTAGTATCCCCCTTCTCACCGTCTCAGCCAGATTCTCGTCCTCGATAGCCTGAACTGCCTTATCCACCTTTTTTACTGCTTCCTCACTTGGCTCACAAGGCAACTCATTACTACCTACCGACTCATCCAAACTCACCTTTTTCCCAGACCTACCAAATCCCCTACCTGACAGCATTATGTCTTTGATAACTGGAACCTCAAGCCGCTCATTTAGCTTGTTTATGATAATACTTTTCAAAAAGTGAAGCTCCTGCGCCCATATACTGTCTGCGCATGTTACATATACGATTCCATCACGCACCCTATCAACTCTGGTTGCAGCAGCTGTCTTCTCCCCGACGACCTCCGGCCATAGAGCCGCAGCCGTCTTCTGAGCTACCTCACCCTGTATCCCAAGCCCTCTCAGGCGATCCCTTATTATCTCTGAAGCGCGATGGAACATTTTCATATCGCCTCAACCATTCCGGATTTTACATTATATACCGCAGCTCCACAAACGACATCCTCCGGCAGTTCTGATATATCCGCCGCTGTTACCACTATCTGACCATTCCCACCAACAATGTCAAACACCCTCTTCCGCCTTTCATTATCAAGCTCACTTGCAATATCGTCTAGCAGAAGAACCGGCCTCTCTCCAGTCATCTTCTCTATCGTTGCTACCTCAGCCAGTTTTATCGCTATAGCTGCCGATCTCTGCTGTCCCTGAGATCCAAAATACCTAACTTCCATATCATTTATTGTTATTAGCATCTCATCCCTGTGAGGACCCCTTGTAGTAGTTCCGCGAGCCATATCATTTTCTGCAGAGCTTTCCAGAGCTTCTCTAAATGACATTCTAAGCTCATTCGTCCCAGATGGACTATCCCAATTTATATTCGAGCGGTAACTTATCTTCAGCTTCTCTTTTTCATCGCACAATCTGCTATATATACTCGAAGCTTCATTCGCTATATCCTCTACGTACTGCGCTCGTTTCTCCACCATAATACACCCATATTGAACAAGCTGTTCGTCCAGCGCGCCCAACATCCCAACAGCATTTCCTTGCTTCTTTTCTTTCAACAAAGCATTGCGCTGTTCAAGAACCCTCTTATATCTCCCAAGAGCATATACATACTGCGGACTTATTTGCGATATTTCAAAATTCATAAACCTTCTTCGATCTACAGGCTCCCCACTTACCATTCTAATATCCGCGCTAGAAAACACTACTGCGTTGAAATGCCCGATAATGTCACTTATCCTCTGACGTTTAACCCTGTTTACCTCAATCTGTTTCTTCCCACCGCGTCTTATAACCACGCCAAGCTCAACTTCTCCCTGTTTCTCACTCTCAACATCCCCAGATACTCTGCACCACTCAGAACCAATTCTTACCAGATCTCCATCTCTGGCTGTTCTGTGAGACTTACTTACAGCGAGTAGATAAATCGCTTCAACAAGAGCGCTTTTCCCTTGTCCGTTTGAACCGACGAAAACGTTCACAGCATCTCCAAACGCCACCGTCTCGTCGTCATAATTCCTAAAATTTGTGAGCCTTATCTGTTTTATTCGCATAAGTTGCCTGCTTGAAGCAAAAAGATGTGCACATACAAAGGATAACAAAAAGCATTATACTCAATCTGCTTTCATGATAGTAATACTGTGGATGTTGTTGATACCTTCTCTCCGGTCGCTTCGCGAAGCCTGTGTATTCTTGGTGGACACTCTGTTTACCATTCTTCCAGTTATTAGTCTCAACTGTTGAGAACTGTGCATCGAATCTATTCAACAGCTTTGTCCACACTAATCAACAATGCTAACCTGTTGAAAAACTAGTGTGCAAAGCGGCTTTATAATAACTGCTGTAAAAAAGCGGAGGCTTACGATCCAGAGGTTATATCAGAGATAATCTGCTCAACAATCTGTGCGACCGAAGGATCAGACACCATCATCTGTTTTACCTTCTCAATCGAATGAAGCACAGTAGAATGATCCCTTCCGCCGAATGCTCGTCCAATGCACGGGAGAGAAGCATCAGTCAACTGTCTTGCAAGATACATAGCCACCTGCCTAGGCATTACAATTTCTTTGTTTCTCTTCTGCCCCGTAAGATCATCAACGCTCACATTGAACTTTCGCGCAACCGCTGTCTGAACCATTCTCAGATCAACGTCTTTCGTCGCCTGCTCAACGCCGTAATAGTTGTTCAGCACCTCTCTAGCAAGCTCCGGCGAGATTTCTTTGTGCATAAGCGCACCGTAAGCATGCAGCTTTATCAGTGCGCCTTCTAGCTGCCTTACGCTTGATGATATAAGCCCTGCCACGTATGCCAAAACGTCATGCGAAAGACCTATGTTTTCCTTTTCTGCCTTGCTCTGCAGAATTGCTATGCGCGTTTCCAAGTCCGGCGTGGCTATATCAGCGACCATTCCACACTCCAGTCTGGACATCAGCCTCGGACTTAGCCCAAGGTCCCTCGGAGACCTATCGCTGGCCATAACAATCTGCTTCCCGCTGTCGTAAAGATCGTTGTACGTGTGCAGAAACTCTTCCTCAGTCCGATCTTTCCCAACCAAGAACTGCACGTCGTCAACCAGCCACAAGTCTATGGTCCTATATCTCTTCCTAAACTCCGATATTCGCTGTTCCCTCAGGGCCATAATGTAGTGATATGTGAAAGTCTCGCCCCGCACGTATGCTACACGCAGATTTGGATTAGCCTGAAGCGCAGCAAGCCCTATTGCATGAAGTATATGCGTCTTTCCCATCCCTGGCCTGCCATAGATAAACAATGGGTTGTATAGCCTGCCCGGCTTCTCTGAAACCGAAACCGCCGTGGCATGCGCCAGCCTGTTGCACGGACCAACTACAAACGAATCGAAGCTGTAGCGATTGTTAAGTGGCAGGAATAAAGATTCTTCCGAAGAATCTTTCCTCGGCTTTTTCACAGGCAGTGGTTCGTCAAGCACTGGGTTCGCTTCTTCCGCCTTGCAGTTTCTGATCTCTACCTTTACTTTTTGTCCCAGATTCTGCTCAAGCAGAGACTTGATATCCGCCAGATATCGTTCCTCTATCCAGTACTTGGCGAATCGGCTATTGGTGCTCAGAACCACAATGTCGCCGTCGAAAGATACTGGCACAACAGGCTTTATCCAGCTGTCAAACGACAACTTCTGCACCCGTTCAGCGAGAACTTCACAGACCTTCGCCCAGGCGTGCTGAAGTGCAACGAAAGAGTCATCCTGACCTAGAAGAAGCTGATCCTCCAACTTCCCAACCTCATAAATCCAAATAGGCTGCAATGCCGTTTTCTGTCAGGCGCTGATATCTCCCTAGCAAACCTTGCACAGCTGCGGATAACCTGTGGATGCGCCATCCAACGGCGCCAAGATTATAGCAGAACAGTTTTTCCGGTGCATTGAGTAATTGAAAAAATCACATGGGGAGAATTTCCCATGATTACCCTCTTGACAACAGTTTTTCTGATGGTGTAGCATGTCGCGACTGTACTGAATATGGACGAAGCACGGTGTATCCGCGCTGAGCGTGGATCAAGTGGGAAGATGGTGAAAATCCATCGCGGGCCCGCCGCTGTGATCGGGGACGAAATCGGCAGATAAGCCACTGAAGCAGAGCTTTGGGAAGGCGCCGAGAGTAGGAAGATCCGAAAGTCAGAAGACCTGCCGGCTTCGAGGTTTTCAGTTCGTGCTCATCTTCGGAGGCAAAGATGGCGAACTCGGCGTGTGATTTACGGGTTCTCACCGAAAAAGGTTTCCGAAGACGGGTGAGAACCCGTTTTCGGTTTTTCGGCAGCGATGATGGATTCAGCCTGCTTGAGCTGCTTGTCGTCATTGCTGTCATTTCTGTGCTTGCCAGCATAATGCTACCTGTCTTTGCCGCAGCTAAAGCGGCTGGCAGTAGAGCAAAGTGTGCCGCACAGTTAAAGCAGCTTGCCATTGCCGCGCTTGCTTACGCAGAAGATAATGGCTCCCGATTTGTACCTGCGGCGCCGGATATTGACGCGCCTGGCGGAGGACTGATCCGCTGGCACGGCGTGCGCAAAAACACTTCCTCGCCGTTTGATCCGAGGCTTGGCCCGCTTTGGCAATATATGTCAAAAAGTGGAGGACTTAAAGAGTGTCCTTCTGCGCCTTGGAAATCTACTGCCCCTGCCAGCCGCGATGGTTTCGAATCAGGCTGCGGCGGCTATGGATATAACCGTGACTACGTAGGCGGCTCTTATTATAGAAACCTGTTTCCGCTGTCCGCACGACTTGCGTCAACTCTCTCAGACGTAAGAGTCCCATCCCGAACCGTGATGTTTACCGATGCTGCAATGCCCTGCACCACTTGGCGCATACCGCAAATACACTTGATCGAATACTCCTTTTGTGAGCCGCCTTATGCAGTAATGAACGGCTCGACAACACGCTGGCGCACAAGCCCAAGCATACACTTCCGACACTCTGGCCGTGCGAGTGTTGCTTGGTGTGACGGACATGTAACAAGCGAGAAGATGAGTTTTACAACAAAAACCAATATCTATGGCGCCGATAACCAAGCCTATGACGTAGGCTGGTTTGGTCCTGATGACAACAGCCTTTTCGATTTGGAGTGAGGTGGAGCAAGATATGATCAGAGTAATTGCCAAAATCTTCTATGTTCTGCTAGTCGTGGCGGTAGCTTACGCCGCAGGGGCGTCCAGCCCTTTTGCTACATCGGTGATTAACTATTCGCCGGGTCCGGGACAGTGGGTAGGCGATCCCAGGTTCAATGACCCTGTCCGTGCGCTAGGCAGACCCTACGGCAAATCTGTTTGGGAGGCTGATAACACCTCTGTTGTTACGCTTGGCGACGGCGGCTCTTTGACGCTTGCCTTCGACCATAATGTAGTTGATGATCCTCGCAACCCGGGCGGCTTCGACTTCATTGTGTTCGGCAACGCGATTTTTGTCGGTGGCAACCCCGCTATGCGCTGGCAGGAACCAGCTTTCGTCGAGATAAGCCAAGATGGCGTGGAGTGGTTCCTTGTGATGCCTAATATACTGCCATCCCAGCTTACAGCTTCGGATACAGGACCATCCTCCACAATTCTGCGTCATTATGCTGATTGTACGCCTGTGCTGGAACTGCCGTACTCGAGAACAGCCGAAGAGTTCTACACAGTGCCGGATAGACAGAGCCGATCGGGCGATTTTATGAGCCTTATGGTGGATGAAGTTAGCGGCGGCGGAGATGCCTTTGATATAGCCGCAGCCGTGCGCCAGGTATCGCCAGGTGTGCCGATGTTTGGCTCGGACGGCAAACCCGTGCCCGCTGGCATAACCTGGTTCCGTTACATTAGGATGACCGATGCGCTTGTAGGTGATTCGTGGGGTGCAGGGGAGATATCCGCTGAGATAGATGCAGTTGCAGACGTATCACCTGCTGCTTTGGTTGGCGAAGCAAGACGGCTTCCGGATTCAAGCTTCGCGGTGATCTGGGGTGCTGCGGTGACAGCTGTTTTCGAAGATGGGGTTTGGATCGAACAGTTGGATCGCTCAGCAGGTATAAGAATTGCCGCGCCTTCTACCTCTGTTGCTGAAGGCGATCTCGTAGCTGTTACAGGGCATGTGATTACCCAAAATGGCGAGAAGATCCTCACAGACCCGTTGGTTACCGTGCTGCAGCAGGGTGGCAGTAATGTGAAGCCGGTTGGACTCTGCGGCAGTTCGCTCTCAAGTGGGTCGGTGCAGGGAATGCTGGTAACGGTTTGGGGGAGAGTTAATAACAAGACCGGCAGCGGATTTACATTAGACCGCGGCTTCGGCTCGACGATTGGCGTTATAACTGGCAGCGTCTCAATTTCAGCAAGCGAAGGTGCGTTTGTTTCTGTTACTGGCGTTATGACCAAGGATTCCGTCGGCGCATCAGCCGTTCGTATAAGGAGAGCTGAGGATGTGAAAACTTTCTAGACTTATCTCATCAGGATGAAGTGCCGGACTAATAAACAAAATAAAGAGAAAGGAGAAAAGACAACAAGGATGAAAAGAACGATTCTACTTGCAGCCGTGCTGACTTTGTTTGTGATAGGTGCGGCTTGGGCAGGGCACATAATCCCGCCTGCAGGATACACATTAAGCGAGGTTTCTGTTAAGGGTTGGTGGGCTAATGGCTTCGACTATGCGCCCAATGGAGCCGATTTCATCGTTTACGACGAGAGTCTCTATCAGTTGTCGCCTGATGGCACAGTTCAGAAGACTCTCTATACGCTCCCTGCCGGAGTTTACGGCTCATTTGTGCGTGTTGACAGCACAGCCGGCAGAGTATATTTTGGCGAGAGCAGCAATGGCACGATAAGCTGGATTGATCTTTCCGATCCATCGAACACTGTGCATACGTTCGCCTCGCTTGCCGGCAACTATGACTTTGAGTTCAGAAACTCTTCAGAAGCTTATGTTGTCGCCGGCTCTGATATATATGTGCTCAATCTGGGCACCGGAAACAGCATAAAGCTGGCATCGCTTGGTGGGGGAGTGTCTGGAGCGATTGCAGTTGACGGCACAGGTAACTTATATTACGGCACTGCTGCTGCTTGGGCTGGGAGCGGACAGTCGCTGGTCAAATGGACTGCTTCGCAGGTTGACTTGGCGCTTATGAACGGCACGGTGCTCTCTCTAGCAGATGGCATATTGCTTGCACAGAATATCGGCAGCGTCGGAGGATTGGCTGTAGCCGGTTCAGAGCTTTATATGACAACGTCAATCGTCTCCCCGGCAAGAGTGCTTAATTACAACTCCCTTGATGCCGGTGGAGTGCTTTCAGACTTTGCGCTGGCTTCGAATAACTGGGAATGGTTCTCTGGCTTAAGATACAATGCCGCAACTGGCGCCATATCAATAAACGCCGGAACAGCTATTATCACTCTCACTCCCGTGCCCGAGCCTACAGCACTTGTTGGGTTGGGCTTTGTTATTATTGGTGTGGCTGCTCGACGCAGGATTCGCCGCTGAGCAATTAAATAATGCAGGAACGATCCGGCACAGATATTCCTGAGCCAAACATAAAGGCTCCGCTGGGGAACCGCCACTCCCCAGCGGAGCGCCCTCAGAATTGCTGCATGATTGACTTTCCGCTCTCCTGCATCTAGAATTCACTTAGTCAGTATTCAACTGAATCGGAGACGCTAACTATGATGATACGCAGGTTTTTCCTTCTTGTGATGACTTTTTCGCTTTTATGTGCCAATGCCTATGGCCAAGCAGGCAGCCGTATTGGACAGGTGGCACAGGCGCAGGATCCTGTGCAGGCGCGATTTGCTAAGGCTGTTCAACTTCACAGTCAGGGCAAGTTTGATGCTGCAGCCGCCGAATATCGTGCGGTAATAAGCCTGAATCCAAAAGTCGTTCCAGCATATTTGAACCTTTCTTCAATCTATATACAGCAGGGAAAAGAAGATCAAGCAATCCCGCTTCTTAAAAAAGCATCATCCCTTGATCCGAAGAATGCTGCCATTCCGGCGGAGTTGGCGCGAATTTATCTTGCAAAGGATAGAATTGCCGACGCCGAGACAGAAGCAGCTAAGGCGGTGCGCATAGATCCAAACAACCAACCAGCTCAGTTTATGCTCGGTATCATAAGAATCAAACAGAAAAAATTTACTGCCGCGGTAGAGAATTTCAAAAAGATTCTGACAAAGAATCCCAAAGACCTGCCGTCTAGGCAGAACTTGGCTTATTGCTATCTGCAGATGAATAGACCAGACCTTGCGCTACCTCAATATCAGAAGCTTGCTGAGTTTCGACCAAAGGATCCCAATGTGCTGCGAATGGTGGTAAGCACTGCGATGGAAGCAGGCAAACCGGATGTAGCGCTTAAGTATGCAAATACTCTTCGTACAATAAACCCCAACGACGTCAATACACTGCTTACGCTGGCTCAAGTCTATGAGCAGAAAGACCCGAAACAGTCCAAGGCACTGCTTGAGAAAGTTATTACTATTGATAAGAACAATTACATTGCCCTTTTCAATCTTGGCAGAATGGCATATGTGTCAGGTGATTACAAATCGTCCAAGAGCTATTTCGCCCGCGCAGCCGCTGTTGATCCGGACAACCCTGGCCCCAAGATAAACCTTGCGCTTTCCGAGGCTCAGCTTAAAGAATACAATGAAGCAGCAAAGCATTTTCAGGCGGCTCTGAAGCTGGATCCCAAGAATAGGCTCGCAAATGAAGGGCTTGTTGATGTATATCTGCAGCTGAAAAACTACGCAGCTGCAGTAGCCCAGCTAAGATTAATGAGAGATACTATCGGCGACGAGAAGCCGTCTGGTAAACTGCCTGCTGGCTACACTCCGCCAACGCTCACCGATCGCATAGCCGATGCTCTCATAGAAGATGGCAAATACGATGAAGCTATAAAAGAATACAGAGAGATGATCCGCAAGAACCCGAAGGATATTAAGGGCTACGAAGGCGTTGCCAGGGTGTATCAACGGCAGAATAAGACCGATGAAGCTGTAGCCGAGTGGAAGAAGTATAGCGAGGTTGATCCTAAGAGCCCTGAGCCTCATATCCGATCAGCCGTTTTGTATGCGTCCGCTCAGCAGTATGACAAAGCAGCTTCAGAGTATGAAGAAGCGCTCAAGAAAGATCCCAAAAACCGCCGCGCTATGGAAGGGTTGGCGTTCGTATATCGCCAGCAGAAAAAATACGACGAAGCCATAGATGTGCTTCGCAGAGAAGCCAAAGCCTATCCTGGACCACAGAAGCCTGAGCCAGGCGTATTCTTTATGTCGCCTGATCCAATAGATCAGATCGCAGATATATACTTAGAGCAAGGCAAGTTTGCCGAAGCAGAAGCAGAATACAAAGCAGTTTTGCAAAAAGATCCCAAGAGCCAGATGGCTTACAATGGGTTATTCAGAGTTTATGATAAGCAGGATCGAATTGATGACGCTGTGGCGCAGCTTCGGAAGCTTGCAGAACTTGATCCAAAGAACCCAGCTAACTTGAACAGAATCGGCGACTACTTCTCTTCCAAGGGAAGCGATGACAAAGCAATACTTGCTTATAAAGACGCAATAACCAAGTTCCCGAAAAACAGAGCTGCTATGGAAGCGCTGGTTAGAATCTACAAAAAGCAGAAGGATTATGGCAATGCGATCGAGCAACTTAGGCTGATTGCAAAGACTTTCCCTAACGAAAAACCGCAGACCGATATTTATACAATGCAGCCGCAGAAATCACCCGAAGAGCAGATCATAGACCTTATGCTTGAGCAGAAAAACTACGCAGCGGCTGTTGCAGAGCTTCAGAAACGACTTCAGAAGAATCCGAAAGACACCAAGACTCTTGCCAGAATCGCTGACATCTATGAACTTGATGGTAAGCCTGAACAGGCGCTTGAGCAGTGGAAGAAAATCCGCACACTCGATCCCAAAAACCCTGATGCCACCGATAAAGTGGCTGGTTATTACATAATGATGGGTAAAACAGATGCCGCAATCAAAGAGTACGAGGCTGTTCTAAAGGCAAATCCCAAGGATTCTAAGACTATAGCTAAAATCGCCTCACTGAGAGAGCAGCAGCAGAATAATCCGGCAGCGCTGGAAGAATACCGCAGGGCTATAAAAGCCGATCCTACCAACGTCCAGCTTTATACCGCGCTTGTGCGAGTTTACATAGCTATGGACAAGAAGGATGAAGGGTTGAAAGCGCTTGAAGATTATGGCAAAGCCGATCCTAAAAACCCTGCACCTTGGATAGCTTTGGCACAGACTTACGCGCGCGACCAGAACACTCAGGCAGTGGCCGAAGCATACCGAAAGGCTATTGCCGCTGATCCAAACAACCGCCAGGCGATAGAAGGACTATCAGAAGCCGCCGAACAGCTTAAAAATTACGATGAAGCAATTGCCATGCAGAGAAAACTGCAGGAGCTGGATCCTGAATTTCAGCAGACAGACCCGACTGCTGTGCCGCGGCTTCTTGATCTGAAAGGTCAGACCGACGAGGCGGTTGCCGAATACCGCAGGTTGATGAAAGATAAACCTGATATTGCACCTTATATTGGGCTGCAGTTGGTTGGGTATCTAGAATCTAAGGGACGCATTGATGATGCTATAACTGAAGCAAAAACACTTGCTGGCGATGAGCGATTAAACGGTGAAGGCTCTATCAAACTTGGCGACCTTTACGTTAAAAAGGATATGAAAGCCGAAGCACTCGATCAGTATAAACAGGGGCTTGATCGTCAGCCTATGCGAGCTGATGTGATGACAAAGCTCGGAAGACTTTATACTGAGATGGGACGCGATTCTGAATGGTTTAACGAATTGAGTGCTCTTGTTTCAAAGGAAGGCGTCCATGTGTCCTACGAAGCCGCAATGTCCGAGTACAAACGTATCGGCAAGACAGCAGAAGGGTTGGCGGTGCTTGAATCAATTCTCAATAAGAATGCAGGCGATCAACAGCTTGCCATGACCGTTGCTAAGTGGGAGGTTGAGCTGGGACAGAATGAAAAGGCTGTCGAAAGCTATAAGAAAGCCATAGCTGCCAACCCGAGAAACTACAGGCCTGGTCAGCTTCTGGCTGAGCTTTATGTGAAGATGGGTCGCTTGGATGAAGCTGAAGCCCAGTACGACGTTATACTGAAGAATAACGACATACCAGCAGTGCGAGCTGCGTATGCCAAGCTGCTTGAGTCCCGCGGTAAGACTGCGCAGGCGCTGGAGCAGTGGAAGCTTGTTCTAAGTGGCGACCCCCATAACACTGAGGCGAAGGCGGCTGTTGAGCGCCTTGAAGGCAAATCCCAGTAGTCAAAATCTGGAAAATTTGTTGGCAGAATGAGCGATTCGTGATATAATAGCTGTGGAATTGACGACAATACCGCGCCGGTCTGTTTCTTCTGCCGAATGAACTCCGTGCGTGTGGAAACGGGGGTGCTTTTTATGGCTGTGAAGTCCATCGTTAGGTGCAGTTGTGGACAGCGTATAGTAGCTAAGGATGTTATACAGACCGGCTACTACATTCGCCTTGCCAGCCCCAGTTTTGTTTACGTTAAATTCAGATGTTCGCGCTGTAAAAAGCTCGGCGAAAGGTTTCTGAGACAGGAAGATTGGGAGAAGGGAATCCTGCGAGAGATTCCGCAGGAGCTTTCGGATGCTGAGCGAAAACGGTTTGAACGACTTGGACCGATAAGCGTCAACGAGGTTATCGAAGCGCATTTTACTATGGAGAACGGCATCAGCCTGAAAGATTTGGTGGCAGGCGCCGAAGTTAATGCAGCTGGGGAAGGCGAGGAGAAATCCTAGAAACCAGCTATATTGAGTGAATTTTTCGACCTATTGTGTATGGAGAGCGAAGTACTCTTCGCTCTCCATTTGTTTGTTTGCGGCGGGGAAAATTTCCCCATCGTCTATGTGTAATTTGAGCATGCCGGTGGGTTGACATATCTGTACAAGATGGTTTATCATTGCCGCCGAGCTGGGTTTAGACACTGCCTTATTAGAAAGGATGTGATTTGTTGAGTCTGGGATTGCGACTTACCAGAGTGCTGATTGTCGTAGGCCTCCTTGTTAGTATGGCAGGTTCGGCATTCGCGGCACAGTATTATAAGGTTAAGCCAGGCGATAGCCTTTGGAAAATTGCCAGACGCAGCGGCACCAGTGTATATGAACTCAAAAAGCTCAACGGCGTAAGTGCAAACAAGCCGCTTAAACTCGGACTTGTGCTAAAGATTCCTTCCAAAACCACTGTGCATAAGTCCGTCCCTGCTTCTCCAAAACATCAATCTTCTCGCGGAAGCGAGCCGACTAAAGTCGCGTCGGCGGTGTCCGAACGCCACGATAATGTAGTACGCACTGCGCTTGCATACCGAGGTGCAAGATACGTTAGAGGCGGCACTGGTAGAAGCGGCTTCGACTGCTCGGGGTTTACCAGATATGTTTACGCCAAATACGGTATCAATCTGCCTCACAGCTCTCGTGCGCAGGTCAACCATGGCGTGCCGGTAAGCAGATCACAGCTCAAACCTGGAGACCTGCTGTTCTTCCAGACTCGCGGCTCCAGAATTTCTCATGTAGGCATATATATAGGCGATGGCAAGTTCGTACATGCCAGCACGCCAAGGGGCGGGGTTCGGGTTGATTCGCTGAGCAATTCTTACTACGCCAAACGATTCCGCGCAGCTAGAAGAATTAAGTAGCACAACTTCCTGCATAAGAAATATGCGGCAAAATGGGATTTTTCTCTGCTCGTTTTCAATCAGTAGATAGTATGCCGCCTGTGCGAACGGTAAAGAAAAACCAGATATATTATTGCTATCATTAGAGAGAAAAGCCCAAACTCAAACGGCCCCTGTTTCTGTTGCCGTTCGTAGGCTATAACGAGCGCTGTTAAGTTCACAACTGTCCCAAAGAGAAATATCACCGAGAAAATCACCATCGCCCACCGTTCAGGCGCAGCCATATCCTTCCCATGTCGCTTGTACTGCACATACGCATGCAGCCCAAATCCGATGAGAACGAGCGCGGTTATTATTCTTTTGAGCAGCGTTGCCCAAAGCGGCAGAGTCGCCCAGTCTAGCAAGAGTGTTCAGTGCCCCCTAGTTTCACCCACCATGGGTGTTTGTCTTCCTGAAACCTTAAATTTTCAACAGGCACCGACTTTACATCAAGCTTTCCATTCAAGCAGTAAACCCTCACGCCGGCGCAGTTTACTTCATACTTATCCAGAAGTCTTAGAGTTTCCTCTTCATATCCTTCAGGAACATACAAATAAAACCTGACGCATTTACTGCCGAATTCTTTCCACTTTTTGGCACTTTCTTCGTTTATTGTTTCGGCTGTCTCTACCTCGCCGATTGCTGCTGTTCCAAATTGGTCAAACGCCTCTATATCAGGTTCTCCCTCGACGTCTGTGTTTGCGCGAACCTTCAGTCCATCCAATCGAAACCGCTCTTCTGCAATCCTGTGAACAGCTTCGTTATGCAGCGACTTTTCTGTCATCTCTTCTTCGTAAATGGTTTTCAATTCTTACTCTCCGCAGTTTGTGTGTTTTTGAGGTCTCATTCTATGAGTATTCATCCTGTTATTGTGACTGCTGAAAATTGTGTTGTGTTCCGCGATACGGGAATTTTCGCCTGCTTGACGCTTGTGCGAAGCTGTGGATATAATGTGAACAGTTCAGTTGCTCTGAAGAACCCCCGCGTGACGGGGGTTTTGCGTCTAATGCAAGCTTAGAGAGGTTTCTTGGCTGATGGACTATAGCCGTACTGTTAATCTGCCTAAGACAGACTTTCCTATGAAAGCCGATTTGGGTAATCGTGAGCCCACAATACAGGCTTTCTGGCAGGAGATTGGGTTATATCGTCTTTCGCAGGAAAAGCCTGCGACTAGAGGTGAATTTATCCTCCATGATGGGCCGCCATATTCGAACGGCGATATACATATGGGGCATGCGCTGAACAAAACGCTCAAAGACTTTATCGTGCGATACAAATGTATGAGCGGATATCGCGCGCCTCTGATCCCTGGTTGGGATAATCACGGGCTGCCTATTGAGCAGAAGGTTTCTGAAGAGTTTCGCCGAAAGCATCAAGTGCCTACCAAGCTTGAGATGCGCAAAGCCTGCCGCGCCTATGCCGAGAAATGGGTCAATACCCAGCGCGAGCAGCTTAAAAGATTGGGTGTTACGAGCGACTGGGATAATCCATATCTGACGATGAGCCGCGAATATGAAGCAACTATAATCAAAGTCTTCGGCGAGCTTGTTGAGCAGGGTTACATTTATAGAGGTCTCAAGCCTATCTACTGGTGCATAAACGATGAAACGGCACTTGCTGAGGCTGAAATAGAATACGCCGATCACTCCTCGCACTCCATATATGTGCGATTCCCTTTGATCAAAGACCCGAACGGTTTGTTCGACGGCAGAGGCGAGTGTTACATAGTTATATGGACAACGACGCCTTGGACTATTCCTGCTAACTTGGCGGTTGCTGTTCACCCTGATTATGATTATGCCTTTGTAGAAGCAGATGGAAGCTGCTATCTGATGGCTGCCGAGTTGGTTGGTAGGACGATGGAAGCTGTGGGGAGAAAAGATTACCGGGTTGTCAAGACGCTGAAAGGCGCCGACTTGGCTGGTATGGTCTTTCGTCATCCTATTTACGAGAGAGATTCTGTTCTTGTGCATGCTGACTATGTGACTCTGGATGAAGGTACGGGAGTCGTTCATATAGCGCCTGGGCACGGGCGCGAAGACTTCGAGACTGGACGCAAATACGGCCTTGATGTACTTAATCCGGTGGATGAGAAAGGTTATTTCACTTCTCTTGCCGGACGGTTCGAAGGCTTGCATATAACCAAGCAGGGCAATCAGGCTGTTATAGATGCGCTGAAAGAATCTGGTGCGTTGATTGGCGAAGGCAGGATTATGCACAGTTACCCGCACTGCTGGCGATGCCATAAGCCGGTGGTTTTCCGTGCAACTGAGCAGTGGTTTATGTCGCTCGATCACAAAGACCTCCGCAGGCGCATTTTGGCTGAGATAGAGTCTGTTAGATGTTTCCCAGCAGAAGGCCGCAACAGGCTGTATGCCATGATTGAAAGCTCTCCGGATTGGTGTTTGTCTAGGCAGAGATCTTGGGGTGTGGCAATACCGGCTGTGTTTTGTAAAGAATGCGGCGAGCCAATATTGAGCAAAGAGATAATAGACAAGGTGTACGAAGACGCGCTTGTGAATGGCTCAGATTCTTGGTTTGAGAAAGATGTAAGCGCGTTTTTACCCGAAGGCTTCTCGTGTCCGAAGTGCGGTGGCAGGGAGTTTTCAAAGGAAGAAGATGTGCTTGATGTGTGGTTTGATTCTGGGTCGAGCTGTAGAGCAGTAACCGAGAAAGCCTACGGCAGGTTTGTTGCCGATGTTTATCTGGAAGGCTCCGACCAGCACAGAGGCTGGTTTAACAAATCAATCATCGTAGCTACTGCAACGCGTGGCGGCTCGCCGTTCAAAGATTTGGTTACGCATGGTTATGTTCTCGATGCCGAAGGCAAAAAGATGAGCAAGTCTGGCGGTAATGCCATTGCGCCCAAAGAAGTTACCAAACACATTGGCGCTGATGTCCTGAGGCTTTATGTTTCCTCGCTGAATTATTTCGAAGATGTGCGATTCGGCGAAGAGATGTTCACGAGGGCTATAGACGCTTACCGCAGAATACGCAACACGTTCAGGTTTATGCTGGGCAATCTTTACGACTTTGACCCAAGCAAAGACGCTGTTGCATATCAAAATATGAAAGAGATTGACAGGTTTGCGCTTCATCGGCTGAATGAGATTCTCGCCGATGTGACCAGAGCCTATGAGAGCTATGAGTTCCACAAAGTGTATCACACCGTGCACAACTACTGCGCAGTAGATCTAAGCAGCGTTTACTTAGATATACTAAAAGATCGGTTGTATGCGTCTGCTGCCGATTCTGTTGAGCGCCGCTCGGCTCAAACTGTGCTTTATGAGATACTCTCTGCGCTGGCGAGAATACTGGCGCCTATACTAGTACACACGTGCGAGGAAGTGTGGAAGCATATACCGGGTGATAGTAAGCCAGCGTCTGTTCATCTGGCTGATTTTCCGACAACCAAACCAGAGTTTGTTGACCAGCAGCTTGCCGACCGCTGGCAGAGACTTTTCGACGTTAGAGAAGAAGTCTACCGCGCTATAGAGCAGGCTAGACAGTCTGGTGTAATAGGCAAGCCGCTTGAATCGAAGGTTATCATATCAGCGCCGGGTGGTGAATATGAGTTTTTGAAGAGCTTCGAGGCTGAACTGCCGAGCGTGTTTATTGTATCGCAGGTTGAGCTTGAAAAATCCGGCGATGGCGCAGAGCTTTCGGTTAAGGTAGATAAGCCGAGCGGCGTTAAGTGTGAGAGGTGCTGGCTTGTGCTGGAATCGGTAGGCTCCAACCCTGAGCACCCGACGCTTTGTTCGCGATGCGCTGATGCCGTAAGCTAGCTCTTTCCGCTATAATTCTTTTTGTGAATAATTGGGAGAGGAGGGGGTGTGATTCGAATGGCGCAAAAGGGTTTGGATGTCGAGAAGTTCAAAGCCCTTCTTGAAGAAGAGCGCGCTCGTCTGATTGAAAATGCAAGAAGACTGCGCCGGCATGCAAGCGATTCCGATCAAGCAGACGAAGCAAGCGAACTCTCCGACTATGACGACCATCCGGCTGACGCGGCTACTGATACTTTTGAGCGCGAGAAAGAGATGGCAATAAACGCAAATCTCGATTATCTGCTCCAAAAAGTTGATAGAGCGCTGGAAAAAATTGAAGCCGGAACGTATGGTTTATGTGACCGATGCGGCGGCAAGATTGGCCGCGAGCGCCTCGAAGCGTTGCCGCATGCCGTTTTCTGTATAGAGTGTCAGGATTTAGTAGAAGGCAGATAGCACTGGATCTATTTTATATGACGGCTGTCGGTGCCTTGATACTCGATCAAGTCACGAAGGCAGTAGCGCGAGTGTTCTTGGCGAAAGAGCATGTTGTCGAAGTAATCCCCAGCTTCTTTTCGCTTAGATTGATGGAAAACGCAGGTGCCGCGTTTGGACTGTTTGAGTCTTGGCGCTGGGTTATTGTTGTAGTAGGTATTTTGATAGCTGTTATCATCCTTAGAATGCGCAGAGTTTTCGGCATGGACAGCTTGACATCCACTGGTTTGGGCTTAATGCTTGGCGGCTCTGTAGGAAACCTTATAGATCGCTTGATTCCTCCGCATACTGTAACCGACTTCTTGGATTTCTTTATCAATGTAAGCGGCAGGATCTACCGCTGGCCTACCTTTAACTTGGCAGATGTGGCTATAACCGTTGGTGTGGCGTTGTTTGTGTTGAAAATCCTCTTTCGTGATAGGATAACTTCGGACGGAGGCTGAAATGCACCCCATATTATTTTCCGTTGGCAGAATTTCTATCCGTTCTTACGGTGTGATGCTGGTTGTGGGGTTCCTCGTTGGACTTTGGCGTGCTGTTAGGGTGAGCAGGAGCAGGGGGATAAATCCTGAGCAGACAGCAGATGCATCGCTTGTAGCCCTATTGTCCGGCATAGTAGGCGCTCGGTTGCTTTACCTGCTGCTCAATGTGCCGCATGAAGGCTGGGGTGTGTTTCGAGAAGCTCACAGGATATGGGAAGGAGGGCTTTCGTTTCACGGCGGACTTGCGGCGGCAGTTATAGGCGTTTGGGTATATGTACGTATGAAGAAAATCTCTTTCCTCGCCTTAGCCGATCTGCTTTCGCCTTCGCTGGCTTTGGCGTATGCATTCGCTAGGATTGGTTGTTTTCTGAATGGCTGCTGCTATGGTCATGCTACCAATCTGCCTTGGGCTGTCGTCTTTAAAGACCCTGCATCCGGTAATCTCACTTCTCCCAGTCATCCATCGCAGCTCTATGCATTTGTTGCCAATCTGATTATATTCTGGATACTCATTCGCATTGAGAAGCTCAATCGCCCAACCGGTTTCATTTTTACAAGCTACATAGCGCTTTATTCAGTCTATAGATTCTTGAATGAGTTTACCAGAAAAGGTGCAACTGCCGAAGTATGGTTTGCCGGATTAACACAGGCTCAGGTGGTCAGCCTGTTAGCTATTATTGTATGCGGCTTAATTTTGATTCGGATGAATCGTCGTGTAAGACGTGGTCAGCATGAAGAGATCACTTGACGAATTTGATGAATTCTGTGCCCGAGCTGCTCGCGCAGCAGCTATCATAACCAGTGGGTTGGCGGCAGATAACTCAGCCGATATTTACACTTCCTATCGCTGCTCCGTGCGTTTTATTTTCTCAATTCTCGCCGCAATAGTTGCAGACGCCCGCGGCGCAGTGGCGTTTTCGCCTGTAACAGGCAGTCATTGGGACTTAGTACATCGTGAGCTTCGCGATCTCTGGCATAAAACACGCGTTAGCCTTTTCAGCCCAAACGAATATTCCTCAATCCACGCAGACGATGCCCGCCGTGCTGTGAACACTCTGCTTGGTAATTATGATAACAGATCGCTTGACGCTGTTTATTTTGAATCTATGCCTAATTCGTGGATAGGTGGACTATATGAACGGCTGCTTGGTCTCAAGCCCCGAAGAGCCGATACGCCCGATGGCGTAGAACTTAGAAAAGACGCCGGTGTGCGCAGACGAAGCGGCTCGTTTTTCACACCTGCGTACCTGGTTGATTATATAGTAACCGAGTCTGTGGGCAGACTAAAAGCCCGTGAGCAGCTTCGTGTTCTCGACCCTTCGATGGGAACTGGAGATTTCCTGCTCCGCACTCTTGCATATCTCTCTTCGGTAGGTGCAGACGCTGTTGATGTTGCGGCGAACGGTCTGTTTGGCTGTGATGTTGATCCAATTGCAGTAGATATAGCTAGGTTTCTGATCTGGCTTGAGACCGGCGGCAAAGTTGACGCCGGGGAATTAGAGAGGCATTTGATATGCGCGGATGCGCTGGGCGGCAGGGGGTTTCTGTGGTACGATGCGTTTTCAGATGCATTTTCGCTTTTCGCTGTGCGTCGCGGGTTTGACGCTGTGATTGGCAATCCACCGTATATTGCGGCAAAGAACGCTCGAAAAGGCGACTATGCGGCGTTGGAATCACAGAAAAGTAAGGGGCAGTCGGATTATTACTTGCTGTTTTTGGAGAATGTGCTGGACCATGGCCTTGTCAGCCCAGGCGGCGTGCTTGCGATGGTTCTGCCCGATCCTTTTCTTGTTCGTGCCAATGCAGCCGAAGTGCGTAGAAGACTGCTTAAAGAATGGACTATCGAAACGATTGTTCATATAGCAGGAGCATTTCCTGGAACACAGGTGGCTAACGTTGTACCTATTTGCATAAATCACAGCCTGCAGAGCACTCCAATATCTGCTGTCAGGCTGGATAGAGCCTCACTTAGACGCAGATTTCAGATTGATCCTATGAATACTGTGGCTAAGCTGGGGTGTAAGGTAAGCACGAACTTCGCACTTGTTCAGCCTAAAGCTGAAGTGCTTTATTTGGTGCAGGGTGAGTGGAAAGAGGTGTTCGAGCGTATACACGGCGCTGATATGTCTATAGGCTCAATACGTCCGCCGTTCGCTTTTCTAAAAGATATTGGTGTAGAAGCTGTTTTTAGAGGCGAAGAGATAGGAAAAAGAGCTATAAGCTCTTCCGAAGGGGACAGACCTATTCTGCTGGGTGGCGAGAGTATTCACCGATACACCATTCGCTACGAAGGCAGGCGAGTTCGGCTTGATAGTGTTGAAAAACCACTCCACTGGTATTCAGCGCCAAAGATAGTGCTTCAGAAAAGCTCGGCGAAAATCAACGCGGCACTTGACGATGTAGGCTATATCGTTCCTCAGTCCGTTTATTGTGTCAAGCTGAAACCCAACGGCATCCATCCGCTTTATCTGCTTGCACTGCTGAACTCACGATTTTTGAGTGACTACACGTTCCGTGCGTTCACTGGTTACAAGATGGTTCAACCCCAGATTGAGCTTGAAGACCTGCGCGGCATGCCTATTAGGACATTAACTTTTACACTAGATGCCAAGGATCGCGAAACATTGGCAGCCGAAGGCAAGAAACTGTTTGAACATGAATCCGAACAAGCAGCAGAAGGATTCCCTTTGCTTTCTGCGCTGGTTGACGAATGGCTGGCTTCAAACTACGACGATGCTGTGCACGACGTGCTTGTTTTTCTGGCTGGAGAGGCAGTAAAGTTGCGCTCGCCTGAAAATGCAGATAAGTCACGAGTCCTTCGCGTTGACAATGCCATTGACGCAGTAGTTTACCGATTATACGGCGTTACCCCAAAATCCCACTAAACGTCTATGTGACGTATAATATATGCAGGATAAACCGCGTCCAGCGCTGAAGCTAATATAAGTCAGCAGGTTTGTTATGCTGCCGACTTTGAGGGTGGTTGAGAAATGGTGAAAGCAGCTCTCTTGGCAGTTCTAATCTTGATTGTCGCCGCAAGCTGCAGTTTTGCATCGCCGCCAGTTGTGCGCGTTCTTACGCTGAACGGCAATGTTGAGCCTGCTGTTGCTGAGTATTTGGATCAGGGTATATCAAAAGCCGAAGAAGACGGCGTAGATGCTGTTGTGATACTTATGGATACGCCCGGCGGCGGTATGGAGCCAATGCAGCGCATTGTCAAAGCTTTCCTCAACGCCCGGATACCGGTTATCGTTTATGTCTCTCCCGAAGGTGCATGGGCTGGCTCCGCAGGAGTATTTATAACTATGGCAGCTAACGTTGCCGCTATGGCGCCAGGAACTAACATCGGCTCTGCTCATCCAGTTAGTGCAATTCCAAGTGAGAACGGCGGCAGCGAAAGCGGCGGCGAGGTTATGGAACGCAAAATTGTAAACCATGCCGCCAAGTATATCGCTTCTATAGCTAATCGCCGCGGCCGCAATGCGCAGTGGGCTGAAAAGGCTGTTAGAGAATCTGCTAATCTTACCTGTACTGAAGCCGTCAAGCTCAAAGTAGTTGACTTCGTTGCTAAAGACCTAGACGAAGTGCTGGTTAAGGCTGACGGCCGCAGGGTTGAGACTGCCAAGGGCGAAGTAATTATCCGAACTAAAGGCGCCAAAGTCGAAAATGTGCCTATGCCTTGGAACAAACTCTTGCTTCATTATTTGGGAAGTCCTCTCATTGCATATCTTCTGATGCTTGCCGCTATCTATGGCATAATTTTCGAGATAAACAACCCTGGTGCAATAGTACCTGGGGTTATAGGCGGCATATCGGTGATACTTCTGCTTTATTCGTTTAGCGTAATACCAACCAACTTAGCCGGCTTGCTGCTTGTTGTGCTGGCGATAGGCTTGTTTGTGGCTGACATCAAACTGCCGACTCATGGCGTGCTTACGGTTGGTGGTGCTGTTGCTTTCTTTTTGGGCTCGCTTATGGTGTTTGGGTCGAAGGGAAGCGGCGTTTCTGTAGCTACGATTGCTGCCGGCACAGCCGCGACGGTGTTCTTCTTTGTCCTGTTGGTAGGGATGGGTGCGGCAGCGCTTAGAAGGCCGGTTGTAACCGGAAAGCAGGGGCTTATCGGCAGGGTTGTTGTTGCTGGAACCGATATAGCACCGTCCGGCAAGATTTTTACAGAGGGAAGCTGGTGGACCGCTGAGACGGACGGAGACCATATAACAAAAGGCGAGCGTGTCAGAATAGTTGGTGTGGAGGGGCTTAAGGTCAAAGTTGTGCGCGAAGAATCTTCATCCGACGATTGACAATGAGCATGAAAATAAAAATCAAATGAAAGGTGAGATGTAAAATGGCTGGTCCTATGTTGGTTTTTGTTGCTGTTCTTGGGTTTGTGTTCCTGATGGTTGTACTGAACTCGATCAGGGTGATTAGAGAGTGGGAGCGAGGCGTACTGCTTAGACTGGGTAGATTTCACTCTGTTAAGTCGCCCGGCATTAGAATTGTCTGGCCTGTTATAGATAGGCTTTACGTTATGGATATGCGCACGGTGACGATGGATGTTGCGAAGCAGGAGACAATGACCCGCGATAACGTTCCTGTTACCGTTGATGCGGTTGTCTATTTTCAGGTAATCAATGCCGAAGATGCTATCATCAGAGTTGAGAACTATGTGAAGGCAACCTCGCTGATCGCTCAGACCACCCTAAGAAGCGTAGTTGGGCAGTCAGAACTTGACGAGATTCTTGCCGAGCGCGAGAAGATTAACCAGCACCTCCAGACTATCATAGATCAGCAGACCGAGCCTTGGGGTGTGAAGGTTACTGCCGTTGAAGTGCGCGATGTTATACTGCCCGATGGCATGAAGCGCGCAATGGCAAGACAAGCAGAAGTCGAGCGTGAGCGCCGCGCCAAAATTATCAACGCCGAAGGCGAGTTCCAGGCAGCTCAGAAACTGGCTGATGCTGCTGCTATCATCAGCAAAACTCCTCAGGCACTGCAGCTCAGATTTCTGCAGACACTGGTCGAAGTCGCCTCGGAGCACAATTCGACTACTATCTTCCCTGTGCCGATAGACCTGCTGACTCCATTTATGAAGAAAGCAGAGACATCGTTACCCAATGAGCCTAAGGAAGAATAAGCCAAAAACCTGGTAGAATTACCGGTTTATGCTTTTCTCTCTACACTCTGCGAGTCAGAGTGCCCATAATAATGTTTGCAGGGCGGCGGATGGCATAGAGTACTGCTGAGACGGACGATTTGTCGGCCGCGCCCTTTTTGCGGGACGCCGTATTTGACACTCCGTCAGCTCGCCCAACTACGGCGTCCCGTTCATATTTTATGCGAATCATCAAACCCTGCATTGGCATGCTTCTTGCACTAATATTTGTAGCACAGCATTGCCCTTTTCTCCTCAAAAGTTGCGTGTGGTGACTTTAAACAAAATCGCCCATCTGCTTTAGGATGGGCACTTTTCTTGTACGTAGTTGTGAGTATAGCTAAGATCGCACTACGATCGTCGCCGGATACGCAGAGCCGCCTGTAGGCATTGTCTTGATGGTTATATTCTTAGTCTGCCCTGCCTCAAGCCTCAGTTTGGCTATATTGAACTCATACGGCGGCAACACCGTTTTTACACTCAAAATTTTGCCATCAATAACAAAAATTCCCGAAGCAGCTCCAGCCGTAGGCTCAAAATCTATCTGTATTGTTTTAGCTGTTGATGTGGGGTTCTCGACAGTGATTTTTATCTCATATATCACGCCATAGTTCCCATAAAGCCGCTTATCGCCGGTGTTGTTTGTGATTGCAAACTTGCCAATGCGTATAAACTGCCATCGTTCACCAACGACATATTTCGCTTCAACCAGCTTTGTTGGCGACTCATAGACGTGCTCTGAGAGATTTGTTGGCACATCGCCGTCAAATATAGGCGCAGTTTGTCCAACCGCCAGCCCTGCTTGATTCACTGGTTCAGCCATGACTCGCACATAAATTCCTTCACCTTGGAGCACTCTCAGATCGCTTATCCCGCTCACCGTCATCAAGTGGTCAATATTTTGCGCGTAGAGTGTCAGCTTCGACCGCGGTGGCAGGTTATATATGCGCCCGGCATCCGCAAGAAAATCGCGTATAAAGCTTATTCCTGCTCTATAGCCAGCGTCTACAGGGTCAACCCTTGGCTCGCTTGCTCCAATCACCGAATGAATCTGCGCATCCACTTGTCCAGTGTTCAGGATATCCACCCTGAGCCTAAGCGGTTTCCCCAAAACATTTATGTGATGAAAGAATAGTCTCTGCCGATTATCACTGCCAAGTTCAGCCGAGAAAAGCAGCCCAAATCTTGATATACGCTCCGGATCGTTGCAGTAGAGAAGATTTTTTGTTGGCGTCCAAGGCAGTCGTCTGTTTATCACATCCACTGGCACCGCAAGCTCAACTGGCAGCAGATTTTCACCCGCAGCCCTCACCGGCACAACCGCTCTAACCTTTGCGCCCGCAGGCAGATTCCCATCTGGCACCTTTGGCTCGCCGTATCTAGCCGAAGCACCAGGCTCTAGAATCACTGCCGACGAAGCTCCGTCAGCCGCAGCCGCTCTAACAATATCCTGCGGCGCGGGGTTTCCTGTTACTTCTACCACTGCGGTGCGTGCAATTCTGGCAGCATACCGCTTAACCTCAACTGTGAGCTCTGCAGTGAACCCTTGCTTATTTACGATTACCTTGCACGTGCCGACCCGTATTCCCAGCACCGACACCGCTTTTTTCTCAGGATCATAGACGGCTGTAGCGACTGATGGATCCTTGCTCTCCACCTCAGCCAAACCGGCTATTACCCCTCCCACCTGCGCAAATCGCCTTTCGCCTTCTGGAACTGTTAACTGTGAAGGCTTTACTTCTACCGGTGGCATAGCAAACAGCTCTTTAAGCCGATTTACCCACAAGCTCGCAAGCGCAGCCGCCGATGTTCCTGCCGCTTTTGCATCAGCATGCGTAGCTATGCATATCAACCGATCCCCAGCAACTACCTGAGCACGATTTTTGTCGAGAGACTTCACCGCCAGCAGCCGCCAATCGCCATAGACAAGCGGCTTTAGCCTAGAAGCAGTGATTTCTGCCCTTGCCATTGGCGAAAGCCCGCCATTCGGCACTCGAAACTTTATGGCTAGTTGGTTGTTCACCATGACAGCCGCGCCACTGCCAGATGCAGCGTAGCCTACCGTAGGCAGAAATTGCTGTGCATCGGCACCTACAGCCAGTAACACGAGTAAAGCCGCACATATGCATAAATACACAGCGCGGCTTACGTAGCTTTTAATATTGAACAACTTCAAACCCATCAGTTTTGCCAATTTTGATTGTACTGGTTAATAATAAGCTCGTCAACCGCACCCTAGAATCATAGCCCAAAAAATTCCTTTGCTCCTTGACCCATCCTATTTGCGCCGTTAGAATAGCAGAAACACATCTTTTTGGAGTTTGGTCAGCTATGGATATTTTCGGTCTTACACGTGAATTTTCTTCTCCTTCGAACACCTATCGCTTCGCACCGTTTTGGTTTCTGAACCACGAGCTTGAAGACGAAGAGCTTATTTGGCAGATAAACGAGATGCACCGAAACGGTGTTGGCGGTTTTATCCTTCATGCTAGGCACGGCCGAATAACGCCGTATTTGTCAGATGAATGGATGGACAGAATGCAGACTTGCATTGAAGAAGCAGACCGGCTTGGTATGAAAGTAATATTGTATGATGAAGACAACTGGCCAAGCGGTGCCGTAGGCGGCGAATTGATTGAGCAGTACCCTGAATATCGAATGTCCGGCTGCAGAATATCGCAGGAATGGATTGTGTCTGGCGGAAAGAAGTTGGAAGAGCGGCTCGAAACCTTAGACGAGCTTATAGCTGTAGTTGCAGTGCCGGTAGATCGTAGAAACGTGCTGGAAGGACTGCCCCATTCCGCTGTGCCGCTGATGAAATTTGTAGAAGACGGCGTGCTTAGGTGGAAGGCTCCTGCCGGCAGATGGTGTGTTATAGTGTTCGCTCGCAAATGGCTTGCACCAATACACTTTTTCAATGGTTATCTTGACACAATGTCTAAGCCTGCCGTAGCAAAATTCATCGAGATGACACACGAGAAATATGCCCAGCGCTTCGAAAAATACTTCGGCGGCACCATAGATGGCATATTTACCGATGAACCTTCGATGAACTATAACGATTCTGAGACTATGCCTTGGACGCCTGTAATGCCTTCCGAGTTTAGATGGCGCAAGGGTTACGATCTGATTGGCGCGCTCCCTGCCCTTTATAAAGACGCCGGAGAAATTACGCCGCAGCTTAGATGCGATTTCTATGACGTAGCCACCGCATTATATGAAGAAGCTTACTTCAAGCAGATTTACGAATGGTGCGATGCTCGACGCCTAAAGTCAATAGGGCATGTGCTCGGCGAAGGTGAGCTGCTTATGTCCACTCGACATCAGGGGGACTTCTTCCGCGGCGCAAGATGGATGCATTATGGCGGCTGTGACTATTTGTGTGAAATGACTTGGCCAGAGATAAACGAACTTGGCTCGCCGCTCAATAACCTTGTGGGACCCAAACTCGCAAGCTCCGCTGCACATATGAACAGACTGCCCAGAGTAATGAGCGAAGCTTTCGGCATAGCTTCAGGCTGGAAAATAGACCTACGCACGCTTAAATGGATGACTGATTGGCAGGTGATGCTAGGAGTTAATTACTTCCAGCCGCATGCGTTTTATTATTCGATACAGGGGTTTCGCAAGTGGGAATGTCCGCCTGGTGAGTTCTACCAGTCCGCGTTTTGGCAGTTTTATAAGAATTTTGCCGATTATACCGCAAGACTTTCTGCAGTCTTCTCACATGCCGAACATTTGCCAGATGTAGCAGTAGTCTTTCCCGCGCGTGCGATGTGGGCTGCAATGGCTCCCGAACGCACTCCGGAAGCAACTCGCATAGTCAGGTCATTCGAGCGAGTAACGGCTGGACTGCTTCGTGCCGGTTTCGACTTCGAGCTGATTCCAGAAGAATCATTAAACGAAGAATTCGACCCAATGCTGATGCAGCACATAGGAAGCATGGAAAATTATAAAGCTGTTGTAGTTCCCTGCTGTGGCGCGCTGCTCAGAGATACCATCTCGACGCTTGTTGGCTGTGTGGACTCTATGAATCCGGTAATAGTCTGCGATGGCATACCCAATGTCTTCGTTGCTGATTCCGCGATGGAGTGGGGTGAAGAATATCTAGAACCGAATGAGTTCGCCGAATTGTTCCGTCTGGAGTATCAATGGAAGACAAAATCCCTTAAAGAAAGACTTTGCACGTCCGAAGAAGCAGACATTCCTGCTGTAGTTATACCAGATACAGCTGATAGAGACCTTGACGACGTAGCACATGCCCTGTCCGTAGCCATTAGCGAGTTTGTCGATCCTTTCATTGCCGTAAAAGAAAAGGGCTCCAATCTGCCGTATGTGCCGGATATTGTTCACTGCCTCTACCGACGCGGTGACGTAGATTTTGCACTTTTGGTAAACACTTCTCGCACCAAGAGCTACAGTACTGTTGTGCGAATAAGCTCGGTTGGCGTTCCTATGATTTGGGATGCGATGACCGGCGGAGTGTATCAGGTTTCGAATTACAGGTATGAGAATTCTTTCATTGAGCTTGAACTTGATTTCCAGCCTACCCAGACATATCTGATTGGTGTTGGCGCTGAAGATCTCCTGCCGTCGCTTAAACCTGCAGATGTTATCGCCACGAATAAGTCGAAGCAGAAGGTTATCAAGCTGGCGAATGAATGGCAGTTTTCTACCGAAAAACCGAATGCTCTGCCGCTTACTGAGTGGAAGCTGGCAATGGGCGCAAAGCGTGACGAATGGCCTTACGGATTGCTCTGTTACACCGCAGAATTCGAATGCGCTGCCGTTCCGAAAACCGCAACATTATTGGTTGATGGTCTTCTTACTGAAAAACTTTGGCGCCGCTCTGTGCCTATTCATGTAGAAGTCGAGGTAAACGGCGTTCCTGTAAAAGATTTCAAAAAAGGCGGTTATCTGGATCATTTGATAAAAGAAGCCGATGTGTCCGGATTGCTTCGAACAGGTGCTAACCGTGTAACCATACGCACTCGCACAAGTCTTGCGCCCGCAGGCACTTTCACAGACCCTGCGATTTTGGTAGGCGATTTTGCGCTTGAGCCTGCAGAATCTGGTTTCAGAATAATCGAACCAAAGTCATCTCTGTGCACTGGCTCGTGGGCTGAACAGGGCTATCCGTTCTATTCAGGCGTAGGTATTTACAGACAGAAGGTTGATCTTCCTGCGCATGGCAGCAGAGTTATTCTTAGGATGGGCAAGCCCGGCGATGCTGCAGAAATAATCGTTAACGGAACGAGTGCCGGAGTGATGCTTTGGGAACCTTGGGAAGTTGATATTACCAGACTTGTGCGCGCAGGAGAAAATAATATAGAAATTCGAGTGGTTAATTCCATGTCGAACCTTATAGATATGAATCCTAGACCATCTGGATTGTTGGAAAATGTCGAGATTGTAGTTTGCAGTTGATTGCAGACTGCGCAAAACTTGGCTGATAAATAGAAGGATTTTTTGTCCGGATGATGTATAATGACTGTAATATAATTGTAGGCGTAATTCACTAACTCGATATAGTTAAAGGCATGCGAACTCGTGGTATTGCTGCTAGATTGATAGGTCTTTTGGTATTTGCGCTTGGCATTGCCGTACTTGTCTTCTCGTTTTATACTGCATACAGAATGTTCACCGCCGCTGGCGACACAGTTTCCCCGAACTCTGCATCGCCAACAAGTCTCGGCAGCTCTGTGCTGGGTGCGATGATAAAGCTCTGTGCGCTTTTCATAATGGTTATGGTTGGTTCTGTTGTTGCGAGTAGGGGAGTACAGATGTATTTCGCAGGCGATAGATCCGAAAAAAAGGAATAGCCGCTTCCTATTGCTTGATAAGAGACGGCGAAGCCTGTTCATTGGGAGGACTGATGAGCTATACAACTTTAAACTACAGCAAAGGCGACGAGATAGACGTTAAGATTGATCGCCCGGGGCTGGGTATGGACGAAGGGATCGCCCATCTTGACGACAACACTATGGTTGTGGTAGTCGGAGCGGGAGATCGGGTCGGCGAGACTGTGCATGCTGTGATAACCGGCAGGCTCCAAACGTCTCTCGGCGATTCGTTTATGGCCAGCCTCAAACCCTAAAACGTCTTCCGTCGCCTATTATTTGTCCGGCGGTAGCAGGGCTCAGCCAATTGCAGTAGGTCCTGTGAAGACCTGGCGCAGTTCGGCTTCCCTGTCGGACTTAACGAGAGCTATCACGCTGTCTCCTACGTCGAGCTTTGTCTCCGGATCAGGCAGAACAGCATGATCCCCGTGTACAATAGAGATTATAAGCGCTTCTGCCGGAAGCTCAAGTGCCCCAATCTGCTCTCCTGCCACTGGAGAATCCTCCGATATGTCTATCTCCACTATCTCTAGATTGCCGCGCTTAAGTGCCGCTATCGGCACTACCTGGTCGCATTCAATCTGCTGCTCAATCAGATTGAAGATTATTTTCGTGCTTACCACCGTCAAGTCTATGCCCAAACGGTTGAAAAGCTCTTCGTTCTTTGGATTGTTCACTCGTGATATTGTTTTAGGCACACCGAACTTGCGCTTCGCCAGCTGTGAGATAACCAGATTATCACCATCGTCGCCTGTTACTGCAACAACTACGTCGGCTCGCTCCATACCTGCTTCTTTCATAGTGCGCATCTCTGAAGCATCTCCATGCATCACCACTTCGCCCAGCTCTTCCTTAAGACGCGCAGCCTCCGACTTGTTCTCCTCTATCAAAAGAACTTCATGCCCTTCCGCAACAAGTGTCTTAGAAAGATAGTATCCAACTTTGCCGCCGCCAGCGATTATTATATACATCTAACTTGCCCTCCGTTTTATTCCAAAGGAACCTCTAAATAGCTCAGTACATCCGCAAGCGGCTTGTCCAGTATCATATCCATTATGACTCCTGAACCAAGCATAGTAGTGCAGATGGTGTTTAGTCCCAGTTCTTGATATGCCGCTGCCCGCATCGGATCATAAATTCTTGCCAACACTTTTGGCACCTTGAAAATCTCCTGTGCTATCTGTGCAGCGGTTATGTTTCTGTTGTCGCCGTTTGTCACGGTTACAAACACGTCGGCTTGCTCTATCCCAGCTCGTCGCAGGACGTCAGGATCAAGCCCGTTGCCCACTTCCGTATCGCCAGTGTAATTCTTGAGTCTGCGAAACGCATCTGGGTTTTGATCTATTATCGTTACGTTATGACCCTGCCGCGCAAGCGCCGTTGCCATAGTCGAGCCCATCCGTCCGCAGCCTAGAATGATAATATTCACGGTGAGGTCACCTCCGAAGTCATTGGATGCACAAACAAGAAGTATACACCCACGCACATCACTAGTCAATAATTACAAGCCTTTAAAACATAAGAAAAACAGCCGCGCCCTTCGTAATCCCTCAGGACGCGGCTTTTGTAGTCTTCTATCAGCCGACTAACTTATTTACATACCGTAGTCGTCATAACCGCCGCCCGGTGCTCCTGCCGGTGGGGTCTTCTTTTCAGGCTTCTCGGTTACAAGCGACTCAGTGGTGAGAATCAGCGCGGCTATGCTTGCTGCATTCTCGAGCGCACTCCTGGTAACCTTGGCAGGGTCTATAATACCTGCTTTGACCATATCCTCATATTCTCCAGTAAGCGCATTCAGTCCAACGCCCGGTGCCTCGCTCTTCACTCGCTCTACAACAACGCTGCCCTCAAGTCCAGCGTTCGAAGCTATCTGCCTCAACGGCTCCTCGAGCGCGCGCCGCACAATGCTTGCGCCTGTCTTCTCATCCTCAGTCTTACCGATCTTTTCAAGGCTCGGGAGAATGTTAATATAGGTAACTCCACCGCCTGGCACCACGCCTTCCTCTACGGCAGCACGTGTAGCAGATAGAGCATCCTCAAACCGATGCTTCTTCTCTTTGAGCTCAGTCTCGGTAGCAGCACCTACCTTGATTACCGCAACGCCGCCGGACAGCTTCGCAAGTCGCTCCTGCAGCTTCTCTCTGTCGTAGTTGCTGTCAGTCTCCTCAATTTGCTTCTTGATCTGGGCAATCCGACCCTGAACTGCCTCCGGCTTGCCAGCACCTTCGATTATAGTAGTGTCCTCTTTGGTTACAACTACCTTTTTGGCTGTGCCAAGCATATCCAGAGTCACGTTTTCAAGCTTGATCCCCAGGTCTTCTGATATGAACTTGCCGCCGGTTAGCACTGCAATGTCCTCAAGCATAGCTTTGCGCCTGTCGCCAAATCCGGGCGCCTTTACAGCAACCGCCTGCAGTGTGCCGCGCAGCTTGTTAACTACCAGCGTCGCAAGCGCGTCGCCATCAACGTCCTCTGCGATTATGACAAGCGGCCTGCGCGAAGACGCAACCTTCTCAAGCAGCGGCACTAGATCCGCAGCCGAGCTTATTTTCTTCTCGTGAATGAAGATGAGAGGATCTTCGAGCACTGCTTCCATCCGCTCGGCGTCGGTAACCATATAAGGCGATATGTAGCCCTTGTCAAACTGCATACCTTCAACTACTTCGAGCGTTGTCTGAGTGCCCTTGGACTCTTCAACAGTTATAACTCCGTCCTTGCCGACTTTGTCCATCGCTTCGGCTACTACATCGCCTATTTCCTTGTCGTTACCGGCTATCGAAGCAACCTCGGCAACCTCTTTCTTGCCCTGAACGGGTATAGCGCGTTTCTTTATCTCTTCAACGGCTTTCTCTACGGCTAGCTCAATTCCGCGCTTGACTGCCACAGGGTTGCCTCCGGCAGCAACGTAGCGAAGCCCCTCATGTACCATTGCTTCGGCAAGAACCGTCGCAGTTGTCGTTCCGTCGCCTGCAACATCGTTGGTTTTCGATGCTACTTCGCGCACCAACTGCGCTCCCATGTTCTCAAATGGATCCTCAAGCTCGATTTCCTTTGCGACAGTCACACCGTCCTTAGTGATTGTAGGACTGCCCCACTTCTTGTCCAGAACAACGTTTCTGCCCTTAGGCCCCAGTGTCACTTTGACTGCGGCCGCTACCATTTCGGCTCCACGCTCAAGAGCTCGTCTGGCATCTTCGTTGAACTTCAGTATCTTTGCTGGCATAACCTCATTACCTCCTTTTTACAATTTCTAATGATGACCATCAAATACGCAGTTTACTTACTCTTTGATGGCGTAGATTGAGTCCTCATCCAGTATGATTAAATCCTCGCCGTCTATCGTAACTTCAGTCCCGCCATATTTGGCGAATATTACCGTCTGACCCTCTTTTACATTCATTTTTGCGCGAGTGCCATCATCTAGAATGCGTCCAGGTCCGACGGCTATAACCACACCCTCCTGCGGCTTCTTCTTTGCAACGTCAGGCAGGATGATTCCTCCCGGAGTCTTATCTTCTTCCCCGGTTGGCTTTACTACTACTTTGTCTCCTAGTGGTCGTATAGGCAATTCGTTCACCTCCTGTTGATTTTGTGAATGAATGACCGGACTTCAGCGTAAATATCGTGAGTCCGTCTGACAGAAAATTAGCACTCAACTATCTAGAGTGCCAAAGTATTTTACCCATGCTGATAGGCATTGTCAACATGATTACAAAGCATTTTTTCTAACTAGTTTGTCTGACCGTAAGTTTCCTGCGGCATGACGAGTCTTGACAATAGGCGGTTCGTGAACATATAATCTTTAGGACGAGCGGGGGCTCTGATGACTACTGAACGCGTGCGCGACTTAGGGACTGTGCGCAGCAGGAGACCCAGCTCCGTGTCCGCATTTAAGACGCTCAATACGCCTGTACAATACGTTAAAGGCGTCGGCGAGCGTATGTCATGTGTACTCGGGAAGCTGGGCATTTTTGACGTACGGGATCTGCTGTATCACTTTCCCCGCCGACACGAAGACCGATCGCAGATGGCACGCATTGGAAGCTTAAAAGGCGGCGAAGAGGTAACCGTCTGCGGCAGGATTGTGGCGGCGGATAATGTTAAAACCCGAAGCGGCCTTGTGCTGACTAAGGTTGCAGTTGATGACGGCTCCGGCGTTATTGTGCTTACTTGGTTCAACCAGCCTTACCTTCGCGATAGATTCCTGCGAATGAAGGGACGGAAGATTATAGCTTTCGGCACCGTGCAGTACGCGCGATGGGGGTTTGAGATAAATACGCCGGATTGGGAAGAGTTCAAGGAAGACGCCGATCCGCTTTCGTCTAATCGCATTGTGCCTATTTATCCGCTTACTGAAGGCGTTTTTCAGAGCACGATGCGAAAGATTGTATCGAACGCTCTGGATGGCTACCTTGATTTGGTGCCGGAAGTTTTGCCGGAAGAAGTAAGAAAGCGTCTTGAGCTTGCGGATGTTCGGTGGGCTGTTCGGAATATGCATTTTCCGGAGAGCATGAGTGCGCTGGCTGAGGCTAGAAAAAGACTGGTTTTTGAAGAGCTTTATATCCTTCAGCTTGCGCTTGCACTTAGAAAAAGAGAAATAAGCGCGCCGGGGAAGGGTATAGCGTTTAAGATCCCTGATAACTTAATAGAGACTTTGCACGAAGCACTGCCGTTCGAACTTACTAGTGCTCAGCAGAAGGTGATTTGGGAGATAGTGGGCGATATGTCTAAGCCTGAGTGTATGAATAGACTTCTGCAAGGCGATGTAGGATCGGGGAAGACGGCTGTTGCGCTTGCTGCGATATTGACTTGTGTTAGAAACGGCAGACAGGCAGCACTGATGGCGCCGACTGAGATTCTTGCCGTGCAGCATTATCTGGGCTTGTCTGATACGCTCGAAAAACTTGGCATATCGGCAAGGCTGTTGATCGGTGGGATGTCGGCTAGAGAAAAAAGAGAGTCTCAGGAACAGATTGCGTCTGGCAAAGCGCAGCTTGTGGTAGGTACGCATGCGCTGATTCAGGAAGGCGTAGAGTTCCCTAATCTGGGACTTGTGATAGTTGATGAGCAGCACAGATTTGGAGTGCTGCAGAGAGCCGCGCTCAGAGAAAAGGGGCTTAATCCGGATGTGTTGGTTATGACCGCTACGCCTATACCACGCACGCTTACGTTGACTGTGTATGGCGACTTGGAAGTATCGATTATTGACGAACTTCCTCCGGGACGCAGGGCGATAAGAACTCATTGGAAAGCTACTTCTGAGCGTGCGAAGGTTTACGAAGGCGTAAGGAAATTGGTTTCGCAGGGCAGACAAGCGTATGTTGTGTGCCCTTTGATTGAAGAGTCAGAGAAATTGCAGGTGCGAGCTGCAACAGAGCTTTATGAACATTTGGCATCAGAAGTGTTTTCAGACTTTCGAGTAGGCTTGATTCATGGACAGATGAAAACTGCCGAAAAAGACGCAGTTATGCATGCGTTCAGAGCTGGTGAGATAGATGTGCTGGTTGCGACAACTGTTATAGAAGTCGGCGTTGATGTGCCGAACGCAACTGTGATGGTTATTGAAGACGCCGATAGATTTGGACTGGCGCAGCTTCACCAACTTCGAGGTAGGGTTGGCAGAGGCGATGAACAGTCGTTTTGTGTGTTGATTGGCGATGGCAAAACCGAAGACGCCGCAGCGAGACTTAGAATTATGACGCAAACGACGGATGGGTTTGTGATAGCCGAAGAAGATTTGAAGATTAGGGGTCCAGGAGAGTTTTACGGTACTAGACAGAGTGGTATGCCGGTACTTACTATTACTGATATATTTAGAGATGTTCCTATACTTGAGCTGGCTAGAAAAGAAGCGTTCGCTGCTGTAGAAAGTGATCCTGAGCTTAAGGCGCCTGATATGCAGGCGATTAGAGCCGAAGTAATGAAGGCGTATGAGAAATTCCAGCTTGTAACGGTAAGCTAGAATAGGGGTGAGTAAGTGAAAGCGGTATGTCCGGGCAGCTTTGATCCGGTGACGAGCGGACATATAGACGTAATAGAAAGAGCAGCCAGAGTTTTCGGAGAAGTGATAGTAGCTGTGGCGCCTAATCCTGGCAAACGCACGCTGTTTACTGTGTCTGAAAGAGTTGATATGCTTAGGGAATCCGTCGGACATCTTGCGAACGTGCGCGTTGATGCGTTTGATGGACTGCTGGTTGACTATGTGAGAAGCCAGGGTGCGTCGGTTATTGTTAAGGGGCTTAGAGCTGTTTCTGATTTTGAGATAGAATTTCAGATGGCGCTGATGAATAGAAACCTTGCTCCGGGGATAGAAACAGTCTTTATGATGACTGGAGCAGAATATTCGTACCTAAGCTCGAGCATAGTAAAAGAAATCGCAGCGATGGGTGGATCTATCAGTGGGCTTGTGCCTGATGTTGTTGAGTCTAAATTGCTTGAAAAAATTGGAAAGCCGCGGGAGAGTGAAAAACAATGAGCGATGAGAAGAAAACAGTGAGCAGGTATCCGTTTTTGAACCAGAAAGCGCCGGAGGTTGACATTCTGAAATTGCTGGACAAGCTGGAAGATGTGATGGAAGACGCGCTGGTGGAGATTTGGGGACGCGCGTACGGCGTGAAAACCGAAGACTTTCATATGCTGATAAACAAAATCCGCGCTTCTCTGCCGGATGAAGTTAGAACTGCCTCGCGGCTTGCAGGTGATACGGATAAGATCGTCAACGCGGCTAAAGAAGAAGCAAGGCTCATTGTTGAGCAGGCTAAAGATGAAGCCGAGAAAATTATCGAAGCTGCAAAAACTCAGGCTGCGCAGATGGTTGAAGCAAGCGAGATTAATCGCCTTGCAGCTGCTCAGGCTAAAGAGATAAAAGCTGCGGCAGAGGCTACGGCAAGGTATGTGAGGCAGGGCGCTGATGAATACGCCCGCGAAGTGCTCGCAAACCTTGAAAACTTTACATTGAAACTTATGAGTACCATACAAAGAGGCAGAGAGAAGCTGGATCAGCGCATAGGCAATTCCCAAGAAAGCGAAGAGCCTATATTTCTTGGGAATGAAAGAGGCAGGCGCCGATAGATATAGATAGAGTTGGCTCTCAGCAGAAGTTGTCAAAATCGAAGAATCTGGCATGGGGGTTTTACTGCCGATGGCAGCTAATGTGATGGATGGAATATTTGCGAAGGCTAAAGCAGCATACAAAACGATTGTACTGCCGGAAGGCGGGGATGTGAGGGTGCTGCAGGCTGCGCAGGAGATAGCCGCGCGTAGATTGGCAAACGTTGTGGTCGTTGGAAAAGAAGCAGAGATTGAAAAAGCGTCCAAAGATGCCCAGTGCGATTTAGCAGGGGTTGCGGTTTTGGACCCATCGAAGTCAGATAAGCTGGATAAGTTTGCCGAAGCTTTTTATGAGATTAGAAAGTCGAAGGGGGTTACTCCTGAGCAGGCACGTGAGATTGTGCTTGATCCGCTCTACTTCGGCGTTATGATGGTTTATACCGGCGAAGCAGATGGCCAAGTGTCTGGTGCGATTCATTCTACAGCAGATACTGTGCGGCCGGCGCTTCAGGTTCTAAAATGTGCCGAAGGCGTCTCTATTGTGTCCAGCTTTTTTGTTATGATTGTTCCTGATTGCGAGTACGGCGAAAACGGCTTGTTCATTTACAGCGACTGTGGTTTGGTGCCGAATCCCAGTGCTCAAGAACTTGCTGAGATTGCGATAACCAGTGCTGAGACGATGCGAAAATTGTTCGATTATGAGCCTAGAGTAGCTATGCTTTCTTTCTCGACGAAGGGAAGCGCGAGCGATCCGATTGTTGATAAAGTCATAGAAGCTACGCAGATAGCCAAAGAAAAGCGTCCAGACCTGCTTATAGACGGTGAGCTTCAGGGTGATGCTGCTTTGGTTCCGTGGATAGGACAGCGAAAAGCTCCGGGAAGTCCGGTTGCAGGCCGCGCGAATGTGCTTATATTCCCAGATTTGAACGCTGGAAACATCGCTTATAAGCTCACTGAACGACTCGCTAAAGCCGAAGCTTACGGACCGGTGCTGCAGGGGCTTAGAAAACCGGTTAATGATTTGTCGCGTGGATGCGATGCTAATGATATAGTTAATGTTGTTGCGATTACGGCGGTGCAGGCAATACAATGAAAATACTGGTTCTTAACAGCGGCAGCTCTTCGCTAAAATATCAACTTATAGAGTCAGAGACCGAGGATGTTTTGGCGAAGGGACTGGCAGAAAGAATAGGTTTGTCGGACTCGATGCTTACGTATGAGACCGGCAACCGCGGCAAGAAAGAGGCGAAGGCTGATATACCTGATCATGATGCCGCGATGGATATGGTGTTTAGAGTGCTGACTTGCCCTGTGGAAGGCGCAGTTAAAAGCCCTGAAGAGATAAAGGCGGTTGGGCATAGAGTAGTGCATGGAGGGGAGCGGTTCATTGAGCCTACTATAGTTACCGAAGAGACTATAGCAGAGATAGATAAAGTGAGCCATCTTGCGCCGCTTCATAATCCGCCTAATTTGAAAGGGATAAAGGCTTGTATGCGGCTTATGCCGGGCGTACCGCAGGTTGCCGTGTTTGATACATCGTTCCATGCCACTATACCTAGGAAGGCGTATATATATGCGCTGCCTTATAACCTTTATACTGAGCATGGGGTAAGGCGTTACGGCTTTCATGGCACGTCTCACCGATACGTGAGCAGGCGTGCAGTCAAAATGCTTGCCGAACGCGGCATGGATGAGAATAATCTGAAGATTATTACATGCCATTTGGGCAATGGGTGCAGTATGACGGCGATTGTTGGAGGTAGGGTTGTTGATACGAGTATGGGGATGACACCTGCCGAAGGACTTGTGATGGGAACACGCTCAGGCGATGTTGACCCTGCTATTCTGCTTTATATACAGAAGACGTTGGGTAAGACGGCTGAGCAGGTTGATAATCTGATAAACAAACAGAGTGGACTTTTGGGGGTGTCGGGAAGATCAAGCGATATGCGTGATATAGAGGCAGGTGCAGAAAACGGCGACGACAGATCGGCGCTTGCGCTTGAAATATTCTGCTATAGGGTTAAAAAATACATTGGAGCTTATGCCGCTGCGATGGGCGGATTGGATAGCATTGTGTTTACTGGTGGGATTGGAGAAAATAGTCCTAGAGTGCGTGAGATGTGCATCGAAGGCTTGGAGTTTTTAGGAGTGAAGGTTGATAGTAGAGCCAATAGCTCGGTGAAAGGCGAAACGGATATAAGTGCGTCAGACTCACGAGTAAGAGTGCTTGTTATACCGACAAACGAAGAAAGAATGATAGCCCGCGAGACGGCAGAGGTGATTTTGCGGGCTGGCGTTGTTGCTGGGTAAAGCGAGGCGGCACAGATGAAGTTAGATCTTTCCGATATAGCCGCTGAAGTTGGCAAACAATTTCATTATGATGTTGACGAAGACTGCGGGGACGCAGAAGGGCTTAAGTGCGTTGAGCATGTCACCGGCCACCTGGATTTTACCAATACTGGTAGGCTTATGGTGATGATGGGAAACTTGACAACTAAAATAGAGCTTGAGTGCGTACGCTGCCTGAAAACCTATGTGATGCCGGTGAGCGTCAAAGTAGAAGAAGGGTTTCCTATACAGAATCCGCAGGCTGTTATGGCTGGGCATCCTGAAGTGTTCGAGCCGGGAGAAGAAGACCCGCTTTTTGTTGAAAATGTGTTTGATTTGACTGAGTTCGTCCGACAGGCGATACTAGTCGAAGTGCCGATGAAACCGCTGTGTGACGCAGCGTGTTTGGGGCTTTGTCCGGTATGTGGGAAGCCTTTGAGCGAATGTAGCTGTAGCTGTAAAATTGAAGAGAAAGGCTCACCCTTTGACGCATTGAGGGATTTGCTGGAATAATATATACTCCAATCTAAAGTCGCCAAAGTTGGCGAAATACTAAAAGCTTGGAGTGCCTGGCAGATAGGTGCTCTTGTAGAACTGATGATGTTTAAGGAGAATAGATAAATGGCGTTACCTAAAAGAAGACATTCCCACGCTAGACAGGCTAAGCGTCGGGCAAATTGGAAGCTTGTTGTGCCGAATGTGGTAGATTGCCCGCGCTGTCATGCGCCTAGGCTGCCGCATCACGCGTGCCCATCCTGTGGGTTTTATAACGGCAGGCTGGTTATAGAGAAGAAAGAGCGTAAGGCAGCAGAAGAGAGCAAGTAGATATGAGGATTGCCGTCGATGCAATGGGCGGTGACTATGCCCCGGCTGAAATAGTTAAGGGTGCTGTGTGTGCGGCCTCTTTGTACGACGTTGATATTACGCTTGTCGGCGATGAGCAAGCGATCAAAGCGCATCTGCCTAAATCCCTAGACGGACCTGGGCGTATTGAAATTCGTCATACGCCTGAGTTTATACATATGGCAGAGTCTGTTGACGCCGTGCGTACTAAGCCGGATGCTTCGGTAGTTGTGGCGGCAGTGATGGTGAAATCCCATGATGCTGATGCTATGCTCAGCGTTGGGAATACTGCTGCTGCGATGGCTGTGGCATCGCTTAAGCTTGGACGGATACCGGGTATAGAGCGCCCGGCTATCGCTGCTGTTATTCCAAACAAAGCTGGCAGCACGTTGCTTTTAGATGCCGGAGCTACCGCCGACTGTACGGTTAATCAGCTTGTGCAGTTTGCAGTGATGGGCAGCATATATGCCGAGAAGATAATGCATAAGCCCGACCCCAAAGTAGCGTTGCTCTCTATAGGCGAAGAGCCGAGCAAAGGCAACGAAGTTGTAAAAGCGGCACATGCTGAGATTCGAAAAGTTGGACTGAACTTCATAGGAAATGTTGAAGGCCGCGACCTCTTCACCGGTGTGGCAGACGTGATAGTAGCTGATGGCTTTGTAGGCAATGTTGCACTTAAGGTGAGCGAGGGGATGGCAGATTTTGTGCTTGGCGAGTTTGCTGAAGTTGGTAGATCTGTGCTGGGTATTGTGCCGCTACTGCTTCTTAAGCCGCTTCTTAGGAAACGTTTCCAGCGATATGATTATGCGCAGTATGGCGGGGCGCCGTTGCTTGGAGTGAATGGAGTCTGCATCATCGGTCATGGCAGATCCAACGCGAAGGCTGTCGCTAATGCCATTAGAACTGCGAAGGAATCTGTTGAGAGTCGAATTATAGAAAATATCAAAACCTCGCTGCCAATCCGTGATGGAACTAGGGCTGCGGGCTGACGACGGAAGGAGAAACATTCAGGGATGATTAATGGGGCTAAGAAGGCCGGGATTATTGGGGTCGGCTCGGCTGTTCCAGAGAAGGTACTCACTAACGCTTACTTTGAACAGATAGTTGACACATCCGATGAGTGGATTGTAACCCGTACTGGGATAAAAGAAAGACGCATAGCTGCTCCTGGTGAAGCTTCATCAGACTATGGAATGCGTGCAGGGTTTAAGGCTTTGGATCACGCAGGCGTCTCACCCGAAGAGCTGGATTTAATCATCTGTGCTACGGTGACTGCCGATAGAGTCCTGCCGGCGACCGCTTCGATTATTCAGGATAAGATTGGTGCAAAGAACGCCGCTGCGTTCGACCTTGCGGCGGGCTGCTCGGGCTTCGTGTACGGTCTTGCTGTGGCGGCTGGGATGATTGCTTCTGGGATTCACGAGAAAATTTTGGTTATAGGCGTGGATCTTTTGAGCCGAATCACTGACTATCAAGACCGCTCTACGTGTGTGCTGTTCGGCGACGGTGCCGGTGCCGCTGTAGTAGCGCCTGCCGAAGATCATGGGTTGCTTTCTTTTGTGCTTGGTTCCGATGGCTCCGGCGCTGAGCTGCTTAAAGTTGATGCCGGCGGCTCGCTTATGCCTGCTTCCGAAGAAACTGTACGCGAGCGTAGGCATTTTATACAGATGGCTGGTCAGGAAGTCTTTAAGTTTGCTGTTAAGATCATGGCTGATGCATCAATCCAGGCGCTGGAGAAATGTGGGATAGCGCCGGAAGATGTTGATTTGTTTATTCCTCATCAGGCTAATACGCGAATCATAGAGTCCGCCGCCCGCAGGCTTGGCATACCCGAAGAAAAGGTTTTCGTTAACGTGCATAAGTACGGCAATACATCAGCCGCTTCTATTCCAATCGCCATAGACGAAGCCGTGCGCGAAGGTCGGCTGAAGAAAGGTGATGTGATGGTTGCCGTTGGGTTTGGAGCAGGGCTTACTTGGGCGGCAAGCGTGATAAAGTGGGGGATAAATCCGTAGATGGCACTGCCTGAAAAGCTTGCTTTTGTGTTTCCTGGACAGGGTTCGCAGACGGTAGGGATGGGTCGTGAGCTTTATGACTCATATCCTGAAGCTAGAGAGGTTATAGATGAGGCGGACGATGCGCTTGGGTTTAGCCTCTCTGGATTGATGTTTGAAGGTCCGGAAGACGAACTTACTCTTACAACTAATGCGCAGCCCGCACTTGTTACTGTTGGTGTAGCAGCTTGGCGTGTGTTAAAATCTAGAAACATTTTGCATGGGTGGGCGGCTGGACACAGCGTTGGAGAATACGCTGCGCTTGTTTCAGCTGGAGCGATTGAATTTCGTGATGCCGTTTGCCTGGTTCGCAGAAGGGGCGAGCTGATGGCGCAGGCTGGGGCAAGCAGACCTGGCACGATGGCGGCGGTGTTGGGGCTTAGCGCTGATGTGGTGGCTGAAGCAGTGCGCCGTGCAGAGAGTGAAACCGGGTGTGTGGTTGATGTAGCGAACTACAATTCGCCCGGACAGGTTGTGATTTCAGGCTCTCCTGAAGGCGTGGAGGCTGCCGCTGAGATTGCAAGAGAAAAAGGCGCAAAAAGAGTTATACCGCTTAAAGTGAGCGGCGCTTTTCATTCTCGGCTGATGGAGCCAGCAGCTCGTGAGATGATTGCCGAAATTGAAAAAATTCAAATAAGCGCTCCGAAAGTTGATGTAGTTGCAAATAGAACTGCCGATTATGTGCGCAGCGCTGATGAAGTGCGCGAAGCGCTGGCAGGACAGATTGTTGGAAGTGTGAGATGGGAAGAATCTGTCAGACGGATGGCGGCAGACGGGGCACAGGGGTTTGTTGAGCTTGGACCGGGTAATGTGCTGAGCGGCTTAATATCGCGTATATTGCCTGAAAGCGTTTTTACGGCTAGCGTGGGAGATAGGGCATCGGTTGAAGCCTTGCTCTTGGCGTGAGTGTGGAGGGGGTAGAGAAGACAGATGGAATTCGAAGGTAAGACGGCGGTTGTAACTGGCGCTGGTAGAGGCGGCAGAGGGATTGGTAGATCAATAGCGCTTGAGCTTGCCGCAGGTGGCGCAAATATAGTCATTGCCGACTATATCGAAGAGGCTGCGCAGTCGGTGGCAGATGAAGTGAAAGCTGCTGGTCGCGAGGCTGTGGCTGTGAAGGCTGATGTTGCCAATCCTGAAGATGCTGATCGTATCATAAAAATAGCAGTTGACAAGTTTGGAACTGTGGATATACTCATAAACAACGCAGGCATTACAAGAGATAACCTGATTCTTAGGATGACCGAAGAAGAATGGGATTCGGTGCTTGACGTTAACCTAAAAGGCGCGTTTTTGTGCACGAAAGCCGCGGCGAAGTATATGCTTAGACAGCGAAGCGGCAAGATTGTGAATGTAGCGTCGGTGATGGGGATTATAGGGAACCCTGGACAAGCGAATTATTCAGCGTCGAAGGGAGGGATTATTGCCCTTACCAAGACGACGGCTAGAGAGCTTGGTTCTAGGGGCATAAATGTGAACGCCGTCGCGCCCGGGTTTATTCAGACAGTGATGACGGAGGAAATGCCGGAACAGGCGAAGAAGGACATCGAAAGCAGGATACCACTTGAGAGGCTTGGAACACCGGATGACGTTGCGAAAGTTGTAAGATTTTTGTGTTCTGAAGCAGCAGGCTATGTGACTGGACAGGTTATAAACATTGACGGTGGAATGGTAATGTAAGGAGGGTATGTGTAAAATGTCTTCAACGTTCGAAAGAGTAAAGAAGGTGGTTGCCGAGAAGCTCCGCGTGAGCGAAGATGAGGTGACCGAGACCGCATCGTTTGTTGACGATTTGGGTGCAGATTCGCTGGATGTGGTTGATCTCGTGATGGGGCTTGAAGAAGAGTTCGATATCGAGATACCAGACGAAGACGCCAATGCGATAACAAACGTGAAGCAGGCGGTAGATTACATAGATGCAAAGATAGGACAATAGATTATCTTTGCGCTTATAAAAAGCCAATAAACGCTCCGAACATCGCGCGTAGTGTTGTTCGGAGCGGTTGGCTTATTTATCAACTTGTCAGCTTTTGAGGGTTTAAGTAAGAACATGCAGGAACGTAGAGTAGTTGTTACAGGCATGGGTGCGGTGACGCCTGTGGGGAATAATGTCGCTGATTTTTGGTCCTCGTTGGTGGCTGGAGTCAGCGGGGCAGGTCCTATAACGCGATTCGACGCGTCGGGACATAGTTGCAGAATAGCCTGTGAGCTTAAGGGTTTTGATATTGGGAATTATATAGATCCAAGAGAAGCGCGGCGGATGGATCCGTTTGTGCAGTATGCTACAGCCGCGGCTGTTATGGCTGTTGAAGATAGCGGGCTTAAAATCACTGATGAAAACGCCGAAAGAGTCGGCGTGCTTATTGGATCGGGTATAGGCGGTGTTCATACGTGGGAGGCACAGCATAGGATTCTGCTTGAAAAAGGACCGGGCAGAGTAAGCCCATTCTTTGTGCCTATGCTGATTGCGAATATGGGATCAGGTCAGGTTTCCATATTGCTCGGTGCAAGAGGTCCTAACACCACTGTTGTTACAGCTTGCACTACCGGAACCAATGCTATAGGCGACGCCTACGAGATTATCAAGCGCGGCGATGCTGATGCTATGATTGCTGGAGGTGCAGAAGCCGCTATATGTCCGCTTTCTTGTGCCGGGTTCTGCAGTGCGCAGGCGTTCTCACTTAGAAATGACGATCCCGAGCACGCCAGCAGACCGTTCGATGCCAAACGCGATGGCTTTGTGATTGGCGAAGGTGCGGGTATTCTTGTGCTTGAAGACCTAGAGCACGCAGTTGCACGGGGGGCTAAGATTAGAGCAGAGATTATCGGCTATGGGATGAGCGGCGATGCCTACCATATAACCGCGCCTGCGCCGGAAGGTAGAGGTGCCGCTCAATGTATGAGAGCCGCACTCGAAGATGCAGGCATAAAGCCTGAAGACGTAAGCTATATAAACGCGCACGGCACATCCACAGAGCTTAATGACAAGTTCGAAACTATGGCGATAAAAACTGTGTTCGGAGAGTATGCCTATAAAGTGCCCATCAGCTCTACCAAGTCTATGACAGGACATATGCTTGGTGCAGCCGGTGCTGTCGAAGCGATAGCTTGCGTTAAAGCGCTCGAAGAAGGCATTATCCCGCCTACCATAAACTACGAGTATCCTGATCCAGAGTGCGATTTGGACTATACGCCTAACAAAGCTAGAAAGGCTGATCTTAACATCGCCATATCCAACTCGTTTGGGTTTGGTGGACATAATGCAACAATAGTCATCAAAAAAGCGAGCTAAGAGTAACATTGCACAGGAGAATAAAATGACCATATCCGAGCTTGCAAAGAATGTAGCGCCGTCGCCGACGCTGGGGATAACGGCAAAAGCGAAACAGATGAAAGCCGAAGGCATTGATGTCATATCTTTTGGTGCCGGCGAGCCCGACTTCGACACGCCAGAAAAAATCAAACAGGCTGCAGCCGCGGCACTTATGGCTGGATTCACCAAATATACGCCTACATCTGGAATAGACGAACTGAAAGCTGCTATTGCAAAAAAACTGGCTGACGACAACGGACTCCATTACGAAAAATCTCAGATAGTCGTTTCAAATGGCGCCAAGCATTCGCTGTATAACGCAGTTATGGCTGTGGTTAATCCTGGCGACGAGGTTATCATTCCCGCACCATATTGGGTAACCTATCCAGAGCAGGTTAAGATGGCGCGAGGCGTTCCTGTAATAATCCCAACCGATGAATCAACCGGCTTTGTTGCTCCGGTTGATATTATAGCGAAGGCTGTTACACCAAAAACAAAGATGCTTATACTAAACAGCCCAAGCAACCCGACCGGCGGTGTTTATAGCCGTGGACAGCTTCAAGCTATAGCCGATCTGGCAGTTGAAAAAGACTTTATGGTGCTTTCCGACGAAATCTATGAAAAGATCATCTACGACGGCTTAGAGCATGTATCAATTGCCTCGCTTGGTGCCGAGATTAAGGCGAGAACCATCACCGTAAATGGCTTTTCCAAGAGCTATTCGATGACTGGGTGGCGGTTGGGTTATGCGGCGGCAGAACCTGAGATAGCTGCGGCAATGTCCAGAATACAAGACCACAGTACCTCAAACCCAACATCGTTCGCGCAGAAGGGCGCAGTTGAAGCGCTTACTGGCTCGCAAGATGCAGTCAGTAAGATGGTAGCCGAGTTCGATAAGCGCCGCAGAGTTATCGTTAAGCGGCTTAATGATATACCTGGTATAACGTGTGCCAATCCGGGCGGGGCTTTTTATGTGTTCCCCAATGTGAGTGGCTTGTTTGGCAGATCATATGGCGAAAAAATTATAACCGACTCCGACTCGCTGGCTGATTACCTGCTTGAAGCCGCAAGGGTTGCTGTAGTGCCAGGCAGTGGGTTTGGGGCACCTAACTATATACGACTTTCCTACGCTGCAGGGCTTGAAACTATTGAAAAAGGTTTAGACCGCATCGCGGAAGCTGTTTCCAGATTAAAATAAAATAAAAGGTGGGTGAGAAGATGGGCATTTTTGCCTTTGTGATCTTCTCGTTGATCTTAGATGGCAGCCGATATGTCTAGTCTTCAAACAATTGCTAAACGCCTTCAGATCAAGATTAGCGACAGCAGTCTTCTGCGGCAGGCACTTACACACAGATCATATATTGGCGAGTCTGGCGATGCGTCCAGCAATGAGAGATTAGAATTCTTAGGCGATGCAGTGCTGGGGCTTGTTATTTGTGAATACCTCTACCAGAAATATCCCGACCGCGCAGAAGGTGAACTTGCCAAAGCCAAGGCGGTTGCAGTTAGCGAGCCTGTTTTGGCAGACGCAGCTAAACGGCTTGGGATTGATAAAATGATTCTGATGAGCAGTGGAGAAGAGGCTTCGGGCGGTCGCGGAAGGTTATCCATCCTATCAGATACTTTCGAAGCTATTGTAGCGGTGATATACTTAGACAGCGGCATTGAATCTGCCCGTAGCTTTTGCCTTCGTGCGCTCGAGCCTATACTTGAAGATATAGAGCGCCAGGATCATATACGCGACTATAAATCTATGCTGCAGGAACTCACACAGGGCAGATACAAAAAAGCGCCAACTTACGTTGTGATAAAAGAAGAAGGTGCTGATCATGATAAAACGTTTTATGTAGAAGCTAGGCTGGAGGGCAGGCGGCTCGGTGCTGGAAGAGGGAAAAGTAAGAAACAGGCTGAGCAGGCCGCTGCGCTCGATGCTCTTGAGAGCGGCGAGATTGAAGCTGAATAAGAATAAAATATTTTTGGCTGAGAGGGGGAAAGATGTCGGATTACAAAGCTGATGTAGGTGTGTTTGGCGGCTCAGGTTTCTATTCGCTTATTGAAAATGCGGTTGAGATAGAAGTTGATACGCCTTATGGCCACCCTAGCGATGCGATAGCTGTTGGTGAACTTGGAGGCAAGAGAGTTGCTTTCCTTGCGAGGCATGGAAAAGATCACCGCTACCCGCCTCATATGATACCTTATTTAGCCAACGTTTGGGCTATGAAATCGCTTGGAGTTAAAAGAATTATCGCTCCTAGCGCCGTCGGCAGTCTTCAAAAGCATGTCAAACCCGGCGATTTTGTAGTGTGTGACCAGTTTGTTGACCGCACTCGCGGCAGAAAAGACACCTACTTCGACAATGAGGCTGTGCATGTGTCCACTGCCGATCCATACTGCCCAGACCTTCGCAGGCTGGCTGTTCAGGTCATCAGAGAGCAAGGCATTTCAGTGCATGAGCGCGGTACAAACGTGGTTATACAGGGTCCGCGCTTTTCCACTCGCGCCGAAAGCAAGTGGTTTACGGGGATGGGGTGGGAGGTCATCAGTATGACCCAGTACCCGGAAGTAGTGCTTGCCATAGAGCAGGAGATGTGTTACGTCAACATAGCGCTTGTAACTGATTACGACGCAGGGCTTGTTGGTGAGCCTGGAACAGAGCCGGTTACTGCCGAAGAAGTAATCAGAGTTTTCAAAGAAAACAACGAACGGCTTAAAACCGTTATAGTGAAAATGATTGAAAGAATGACGCTCGAACCTGACTGCGGCTGTTCATCTTCGCTTGCTAAGGCTAGACTGTGAGACGTACGGTTGATTATAGAGATGGCAGACTTTTCATCATAGACCAAACGCGTCTGCCGAATGAACTGATCGAGATAGAGCTGACATCTTATCGCGACGTTGCCGATGCTATTAAGACGATGAAGGTAAGAGGCGCGCCTGCGATAGGTGTAACTGCTGCGCTCGGCATCATTTTGGCGGCTTCTCAGATTGAGTCGGACAACTTCGACGACTTGATTAACCAGCTTAATGCCGCCGCTGCCGAGATTCGTGCTACGAGACCTACGGCAGTGAACCTGTTCAAGGGTGTTGATAGAGTAATTGACGCCGCTAGCTCGATGTCGCATAAACCCGTTGCCGAGATAAAATCATCGCTTGATCAGCTCGGACTGTATTTAATCGCCGAAGACGAATCAGTCTGCCGTAGGCTTGGCGCCGCTGGCGCAGATCTGATAAAAGACGGATCATCTGTTCTAACCCATTGCAACGCCGGGGCGCTTGCATGTGTGGCTTATGGCACGGCGCTCGGTGTTATACGCGCGGCTGTTGAGTCAGGCAAAAAAGTGCGCGTTTTTGCAGACGAAACTAGGCCTAGGCTTCAGGGAATGAAGCTTACCGCATGGGAGCTGATGCAGGACGGCATAGATGTTACTGTTATAACAGACAATATGGCTGCCTCGCTTATGCGCAGAAAAATGATAGATGCAGTAATTGTTGGTGCCGATAGAATCACAGCAAATGGCGATACTGCGAACAAGATTGGCACATATTCACTCGCTGTGCTAGCTAGAGCGCACAATATCCCGTTTTATGTTGCAGCTCCTACATCTACTATTGACCTGTCGCTTCCAAGCGGCGACTTAATCCCGATAGAAGAACGCTCGCCGGATGAGATAACATGTGTAGATGGCATGCGAATTGCGCCGAAAGGCGTTAAAGTGATAAATCCCGCTTTCGACGTAACTCCTGCCGAGTTCATCACTGCCATCATAACTGAAAATGGCGTTGCAGGAGCGCCTTATTCTGAGAGCTTGAAATCTCACTGCTGTGGAGGTTGTTGAATTATGATAAGCGCTGAAACCATCAAGACACTTATACGTGATGTGCCGGACTTCCCGACGCCGGGGATACTCTTTCGCGATATAACCCCATTGCTTAAAGACGCCAAAGCGTTTAAGCAGGTTGTGGAAGCGATGACAGAGAAAGCCGCAGAGATGAAGCCTGACGTGATACTTGGTATAGAATCCAGAGGCTTCATTTTGGGGGCGCCGATTGCGCTTGAGCTTGGTGTTGGGTTTGTGCCTGTTCGCAAAGCGGGTAAGCTGCCGGCAGACACTATAAGCGCAGAATACGCACTTGAGTATGGCACGAATGTAGTCGAAGTGCACAGAGATGGGGTTGATGAAGGACAAAGGGCGGTTATCGTTGATGACCTGCTTGCTACGGGAGGCACTGCGGCGGCATCGGTGCAGCTTGTAAGAGAGCTTGGCGGCGAGGTTGCCGGATTGGTGTTTTTGGTTGAACTTTTGTTCCTGAACGGCAGAACCAAACTTCCAGGGCTTAGAGTCGAAACGCTGGTCGAATACTAATGCCTTTAAAAATGCGAAATCTTAGGCTTTCTCTCTCAAAGAAAGCAAAACGCAGGCTGCTGCTTGTTGTTGTGGCTTGGGTTTTGTTTGTGTCGGTTTCTCTTGTTATCACTGCTGTAAGCCTGCGCGTACGTAATCTGGCAGAGCTTAAAGAGGTTTTCGCTGGCTGGCGTACGCCGGGCAGTGGAAGAACTGTGTTGGTTGTTGCACCTCACTGCGATGATGAAACCATTGCAGTCGGTGGACTGTTGCGGCAGGCTAAAGAATCAGGTGCGCAGGTTTGGGTTGTGATGATTACAAACGGCGACGGCTTTAGGGCAGCAGTGGCTTGGGATACCCGCTCTATCAAGCCGAAACCAGAAAAATACATTGAATTCGGCAGACTTCGTCAGCGAGAGACTTTGGCGGCGCTCTCGCGGCTTGGCGTCCCCAGAGACCATGTAATTTTTTTGGGGTACCCTGACCGAGGCACCGAGCGTATGTGGACGGTTAACTGGAGCCGGCAATATCGTTCGCCATATACGCGTGACGTCCGCTCCCCGTACCCTGATTCTTTTACACCCAATACACCTTACACCGGCAGACAGATGTTCTCCGATCTCCTCCGAGTAATTCTCAAAGTCAAACCGACGGATGTTTATATACCCCATCCAAACGATCAGCACCCAGACCATTGGGCTGCTAGCGTGTTTACAGTGGCGGCTTTAGAGAAACTTGGAATGCTTGATCCTGATCGTGTAGGCTTATATCTTGTGCACCGCGGCGACTGGCCTGTACCTCAGGGTCTGCATCCGGATATCCCTCTTGTGCCGCCGGCTGAACTCTCTGATCTTGATACAGATTGGCATCAATTCCCGGTTTGGGAATCTACTGAACTTGTAAAGCGTCAGGCAGTTGCTCAGTTTAAGTCTCAGAAAGTAGGTGTGCAGAGATTTCTTCGCAGCTTCCTTAGAAAAAATGAGTTGTTTGGGATAAGAAACCCTCGCATAAATCTGCCTAAGTCCGATAATATTCGCATAGATGGCAAAGTTGACGACTGGGATGGCATTGCGCCGGTAATATTGGATCCTTCTGATGATGGAATCCCTGCTCATTCCAGCCCTGGCGCCGATCTTACTCGTATATATGCGGCAGAGTCTGGCGATAAATTATGCATGCGTATTTCTGTAAGAGGCAAAATTACGGCGGATTCATTGTATGAGATAGCCGTTCATGAGCTGAAGCCGCGCGATAAAGAAGACGATGATACCGTTGCAGTTGTGCTTCAGCGCGGCAGGTCTGCGCCTGCCGGCTGGCAGGTTGCTTATGGCAGACGCGACATTGAGATATCCTGTAACCTGAAAAGATGGCAGGACTCGAAAATTATCATATCTGTTTCAACTCGCTCAAGGCTTTATGGTATTACTTGGCGAGATATTGATCGCTCAGCGTACAAAATTTTACTGCCGTAAGCAGATTACCTTGTCTAATTAATTTCATTTACGAAGGAACCCTCTACTTCCATGTTGTAAGCTAGATGGGGTAGAATAGGATGCTAGAATATCATTCAATCCTTTTAGTTTGGAGATGTCTTGATGAATAAAGTTAGAGTTGGAATTGTTGGAGCAGGTATAGGTTACCTGCACGCACAGAGTGTTAGAAAATGTCCGGATGCCGAACCTGTCGCAATCTGCGACGTAAACGAAGCTCGCGCCCAGCGGGTAGCTCGTGAATTTGATATACCAAGAGTTTACACCGACTACAACAAAATGCTTCAAGACGGCGGGATGGATGCTGTGGCCGTATGCACTCCTAATGTTTACCATGCGCCGCAGGCTATAGCCGCTTTTGAGGCGGGGCTGCACGTTATCTGCGAGAAACCGCTCTCGGTTAATGCGGTCGAAGGTGCTAAGATGGTCGAAGCAGCTAAGAAAGCCGGCAAGTTACTTATGATGGGGTTCAATAATCGCTTCCGCGCAGATACCCAACTGCTCAAGAAGTATATAGAAGCTGGAGAGCTTGGAGAAATCTACTATGCTAAAACCGGCTGGATTAGACGCAAATGCCTGCATTGGCTGTCCGGCTGGTTTATAAACAAAGAGCTTTCAGGCGGCGGACCGCTTATAGATATCGGTGTGCATGTGCTCGACCTTACGCTTTGGCTGATGGGCAACCCTAAACCGGTTAGCGTGATGGGTTCTAGTTATGCCAAGTTTGGACCAAATCGTTTCAAAGGTACTGATACGCCGTTTACAGTCGAAGATCTGGCAGCAGGATTCGTTAAGCTTGAAAATGGTGCTACGGTGTTCCTCGAAGCAAGCTGGGAATCGCATATAGCCAAAGAGCAGGTATACGTAAACCTTGTCGGTACTGAAGGTGGTGCCGACCTTGATCCATTTAGAATCTACAAAGATATGGATGGTGCGCCGGTGGATATATCACCACAGTTCCAGCCGGTTTCTGGCCATGAGATGGAGATGAAACATTTCATTGCATGTGTAAAAGGCGAGACAGAGTGTATATCAACTGGAGAACATGGACTGCATATTATGCAGATACTTGATGCTCTCTACCAATCAGCCCAAACCGGCATGAGTGTGAGTATATCCTAGTCAGCGTTGAGCGGATGGAGATGAGATAAACCCATCCGCTCATCATTCTACTTAACCCGCAGACGCTTCAACATCCGCACTTTCGCGCTGCCGCGATCCCACTTCATCTCCACTTCGTCCATCAAATGCTTCATTATAAAAAGCCCCATACCGCCTTCTTTTTCAAAATCAAGATGCTCACATATATTTGGGCATTGGCATTCCTGCTCGTCGGGAAGACCGTTCGACACCTCAATTTCAAGTCCTGTTGGAAGTATGTTGCATACGATGACTACGTGGGGATGCTCGCTCGATGGTGCCCCATGCCTTACTGCATTGTTGCATGCTTCGCCAACCGCAAGCTTTACATCAGATATCTCGGCAGGGTCAAAGCGCATTCTCGTCGCAATTCCTACGACCATACGTCTCGCAAGACTTACATATTCTGCCGAGCTTGGAATCTCAAGCCTTATCTGCTGTGTGTCTTCCATTAATTGTCCTGCTATTCAGCCGGTTTACGCCCGCTAACCGCATTCTGCGCCTACGTGATTCTTAGCACGACCAGCGCCACATCATCGGCCGCCCGACTGCCGGCAGTTTCTTCAAGTCGCTCAAAAAGATTATCGGCTATCTCCTGAGCAGGCTTTAGAAAGCCGGTTCTCACTACCTCCTCTATGTCTTTTATCCCCGGACATCCTCTGCTTTCCTGCGATTCAAACAATCCATCCGTGAAAAACAGTATTATGTCTCCACTGTCTAGATCTACACTCTTTTCTTCGTAACCAGCCTCCGGAGTTATGCCCACCAGAACCCCTGGCGCGCATAATCTCTCCACTTTGCCATTATTTCTGAACAAAATAGGCGGCTCATGTCCTGCGCATGCATATCGAAAAGCCTTATCTTCCGTGTCCAAAACACCGTAGAACATGCTTATGAATATCTCTGGATGTGCTTCCTCGCACACTACCCTATTAAGCTTTCGCAAGACCTCTGCCGGAGAATACCCATCCCTCGCATACGCCCGCAGCACATGCCTGCCCATCGAAGTGTACATCGCCGCCGGCACGCTGTTTCCTGCAACGTCGGCGATAACTATTCCAATCCCTTCTTGCCCTGCTTCTATGAAGTCGTAATAATCTCCTCCTATATCTTTCGCAGGCAGGAATCTGTGTCCAATCTCTATCCCCTGTATCTTCGCAGGAATCTTAGGCGTCATCTCTCGTGTAAACGTGCGCGCAATATCATATTGATGCTGAAATACCATTGCGTTGCGCACTGCTACACCGGCAAGCTCGCCAAGCACCTCAAAAGTCCTCATCTCTGTCAAATTAAACGCATCGCCAGCTCGTGAAAACAGCACCGCCGCGCCTACAAACCTGCCAGATGCTATCAGCGGCACCGCAAGAAGCGCCTTAAACCCCTCTGTAGAAGCTATCTCGTTCCAGTAGATTGTATCAGGCATTATCTCTGCCAGCAGCGGCGAGCCTCTTTCCATCACCTTTTCTCCAGCAGCTTTGGCAGCCTCAAGATAAGCCGTAATCCTTGTGTGCTTAGTCATCCCTACACCATCTATGCACCTAAATCTATGGGTTTCAGGATCATACACAAGCACCGCCACTGCATCAACCTGCGCCATCGCATTAAACGACTCCGAAAGCGCCGACAGCACATCCTTGAGCGCAAGGCTCGACGTTATCGCCTCCGATATCTTAAGCAGAAGCGCAAGCTCGTTCGATCTCCTGTCTAGCCTATCAAACAAGCGAGCATTCTCTATAGCCATCGCCACATGGTTCGCTATTGTAGATAGAAACTCCACATCCCTCGGCCCAAACCGTCGTCCCTGCTCAGTTGTGCTGATATTCAACACGCCTATCACGCTGTTCCGAGCCTTGAGCGGCACAGACATCGCAGAGCTTATGTCATTTCTTGGCGCCTGAATCTTAAACCTAGGATCACTTTGCGCGTCATGCACTAACACTGGCTGTCCCTGCTCAGCAACCCACCCAGCGATCCCTTCGCCTATCGCCACCGAAGCAGAATCTACAATCTTCCGCTCAAGCCCTCTCGCCACCCTTATGCTCAGCCGCTTACCTTCCTCATCAAGCAGCATTATAGAGCCTACATTGGCATTCATGGCGTTTAGGCATTCATCCAGCGCATGATCCAGCACCCTCGACAGATCCAGCGTAGAAGTAACCGCCTCGCTGACACGGTTTACTATAGAAAGCTCCTGTATCTTCCTGTTAGCCAGATTTATAAGCTCTATGTTGGTTCTGTTGGTTGCTTCGTCGCTATCTTGAAATGTTTTTCTGCCGGTGATTCTCGACCTGAGCACAGCAAGCGATGCCTGATCCGCCACGGCGTCCAGCACAGCTATATCAGATGGAGAAAATGCACGCAGCGTAGAAGACATAGCCGCCAGCACGCCTACGCAGTGTCCAGCAGCCTTAAGCGGCACGCATAGCACCGAAAGTAGCCCATTTTTCGAAAGCGCCGCCATCCCCTTGCGCCTGTCATTTGTTGTGTTTGTTACTATAACCGATCTTCCCAATTTTATGCAGTCGCGCACAATAGCCTCAGCAGGCAGCGGTGCGCGCTTAGGATGTGGCTCAAAATTATATGTAGCAGCAAGCTCCAGCGTATCCGTGTCTTGATTATAGATAAATGCAGCTCCCGCATCAGCCTGCAGCAGTATTGCGCCAGTTTCAGCGACTGCTGGCAGAACGCCTTCAGGCGGCAGATCTGCCACGACTGCTTGCGACAAACGCGAAAACGCAAGCACCATCGCCTCGTAACCTGCTGACTGCTGACCGTCCGCCCTTGCTATGCCTTTCATTTGCTCATTACCTGTAAAGTAAAATAGCCATTTCGAGTATATGTTGGAGAACGCCCGATGTCAAGGAAGCAGAGGCTCTTTTTCTGCACATGGCATTGTGTGGAGGGTAATTATGCTTGCTTTATTGCGTCTGTCAAGCTATGATAACTGTGTGCGCTGGGGGATGGTGGTTGGAGAGGAAACTTGGATACTTTTCAGCCGCGCCAACCTGCGCATAAGTAAACAACTGTGCAAGGAGGCGAGATTTATTGAAGAAACTAGTTGTTCTAGCACTGATTGCAGCGCTCGGCGTCCTGCCGATTGCCGCTAGCACTGCCGCTCTTAATATCTATGGTGAGAGCGGCTTGATTGAAGTTCCGGACGATTCCACTATCGCGCCCGGAAATGTAGCTGTGGCGTATCACGGCGTTTACAACATAGGCTCGTCCAATGAAGACGTTGGAGTATTCTGCGTAGGCGTAGGCATTATGCCTAATCTCTCTGCCAGCGTAGCATTTTGGAACGATGGCGAGTCCGCTACAAGCTTAAACGCAAAGTATCGCATAAGTCCAGAAACTGTGACCAGACCTTCGATAACTGTAGGCGTGTTGGATATAGCAAGCGATCTTACCGACGACAACCCTGCGCTTTACGTTGTGCTCGGCAAGAACCTTACAACTAAGGCAGAAACCATCGCAGGCAGACCATCCAAACCGTTGCGCGGCTATCTTGGCTTTGGAACTGGTATGCTCGAAGGCGTGTTCGTTGGGCTGGATTGGACGCTTACACCCAAACTTTCAGCAAAGCTGGAATGGATAAGCAGCAACCAGGGGTACTCGGGTGATTCTCACCTAAACGCTGGTGCATCCTTTGAGATTTCCAAAGGACTAAGAGCTGAAGCAGGGTTACTAGACTTGAAGGATGTTACAGTTGGTGTAACCTATTCAGTGCTTAAATTCTAAGTGCGCCGGTTTATCTGCTGATACTGTTAGCTGTTGTAACAGAAGCCGACCCAAAAACCTAGGTTTGAGTCGGCTTCTTCTTGTTTCGCCGAACACCCAGATTCTCATTCTTTAACCAGATTAAGCACTGCTACCCAACTTATGCTCCACCACTAATAATAAAAAACAATCCAGAAACTTCATGCAGCGATTGACATAATATAAACATTATCTCTATCATTGCAGATATATAGACAGTGCAGCTACATACCTGGACAGCCGGCTGGGTATGGCAGCATAGCATATACTTGTAACGATCTAGGGCAGAAGACTTCGATGACCCCAGCCCCAATCTTATAAATATTTCACAGAAATTTCTCCGCTTTGACTCTATATTTTGCCCCATTTGCGCACTTGTAATTATGGAGGTACAAAAAACATGCTTACCAAAAACCAGCGAGATCGCATAGCACGTAAATTCACCGCCGTAGTCGCCTATGCCATAGACCGACTCCCAGACTTCCTCGAAACCTGCGAACCAGAACGCGCCGCCGAAATAACCGTTTCGCTTATAAAAGCCCATATCGCCGCGCCACCGGAGCCAACCGAGAACGAAAATGGCGAAACGCTCGCATCTGTTCTAGCCAGACTTGCCGCATCTCACGAAAGTAGAAAGGAAGCATCATGACAAACACTAAAGATAATTCCAAACCAGGCCCTAAAACCAAAGCAGGCAAACGCCGCTCGTCAATAAACGCGCTCAAGCACGGCATCTATGCAAAATCTCCTCAGGCGCTCGAATCAATCGCCGCCGAATCCTCAACTACCTACGAAGATATATTGTTCAGCATAAGACTCTACTTCCAGCCTAGAGATCCCATCGAAGAAGAGCTGATAAAACGCATCTCACGCTGTGTTTGGCGGCTGGATGTTGCCTCATCAATGGAACAACGGCTTATGCAGCGCAGCCCTGTCGCAGCTAGACCCCCGCGATCTGTAGAGAAGCTTATGAAGTACGAGCGGCTTGTTGATATCCACCTCCACCGCGCCATAGCTGTTCTTATGCGTAAACGCGCCGCCGAAAATAAATAACTCGCAGAAACGAATCCTCTTCACGCTCGTTACACGCTTGATTCGTTCCGCCCAAAACGCGAAATTCTAGCGTGAAAAATAAAAAACAAAGTTAGTGCGCTGCCATTTCAAAAATTTTCATGTTATACTGAAAATGCAGGAATTATTAGCGATTCTATATAACTTGAAAACTGATGAATAATAAACAGCAAATTGACACTAGCCAAATAATGCCATTCCTAGACCCGGTGGATTTTTTCTCCGACCTTGATCAAGACGCGCTTCTCGAAGCAATAAAATCGAACCCATCTGTAGCTAGGCGCATATTGAGTGGTGGCTTCCGTGATACCAGAAACTCTACTGTGCAGAATCGCCTGCTTGCTGAAGCGAAAGACATCGAGTTTATCTGCGAAATGCTTCTGTGTGTTTGGGCAAAAGACCACGTTAGCCTGCTCAAGACTATAAAGAGCATGTCTATAAGCGAGATAAATGATTCTTTGAGCAAACTGGCTTCGCAGGAAGGTGGCAGAAACCTTTGTATTGCAATGATTCTGGATGGCAGAAAAAAGCTTGCTAAAATGGCAGAGAAACATGGAGGCGAACTGATTAATATTAAACGCGCAAAAGAACAAGCGCCGCCGCAGGACTCGCACAAAGTGCCGAAGCAGACTTCAAGTCTAGATGGCAAACTCAAAGACGCCAAAAACCAACTTCGCAATCTCCGAAAACAGTTAACCCAAACCAAACGGGAGCTGATTAAGCTGGAGCATAGAACCGAAAGACTCGAAAAAGAAAAAGCAAAGCTAAAAGAGAGGCTCACGAAAGCAGAGCAATCAGAGAAAGAATATCGGGATAGAGCACAAAAATTTCTCAGAGAGCGCGATAAAGAAAAAGAAAAAACCGAAGAGCAGCGCAGGGTTGTTTCCGAACTCCGCACTCTGCTCGATCACCAACCGCGCCCTGAACGCCCGGCTGCTCCGCATGAACAAGCTTGGAAGAGTGCTGTAGAGCAGTTGATCGAAGCTGAGAAAACCGAAGCAGCAGCAGAATTTCTTGAAGCGTTCGTCAAAAATGATATGCATAACTGCGTTACCCCGCTGGAACTTCTGGTTGTTGTTTACCGAAATTCAGGCAGGCATGATAAACAGGCAGAAGCGCTTAAAATGCTCTCCGATTGCCATCTTAAATGCAACAGATTGGTAGAAGCCATTGAAGCCGCCGCCAAGGCGTTGGATTTGATTCCGCAGTGGCTTCCTGCTGTTGAGAATATAAAAGAGGCTCTGAGCCGAATAAACTTGAAGCAACAACACCGAATTTCCGCCATTAGAGTGCTCCTATGTGACCGGAACTCTATCTCCGAAGAAACCGCAGAACGAATTGTAGGGTTGGCGTATGGTACCAGCCTTGAGCTTGCCGAAGCTCTGCGCGACCATAGGGTTTCCCGTAAAGTCTGCTTCAGCCTAAACTATGGCGGCGAAACACGAAGCTTTACACCTCAGAAAATAATCGAAGCCATTTATGAAAAAGACGAAGAAACCGTCAAGTTTCTGCGCGGCGCTCTGAAAACTCTGAAAAAAGAAGCCAAATGCAAATACAACGAGATTAAATCCGAGTTAGACCAGATAGACAAAGGTTGCTGGACGGTGCTTACTTGTAAAACAGAACCGGTGGTTATGGATGCAAGCAATGTTGCGTATGCTCACTGCGTCGAAAACGGCAAACCTATGCTTAAGAACATCCGGCGGCTGCGTTCAGCGCTCTACGAAAAGAAATATTTTCCTGTTCATATATGCGCAGATGCCGCTCTGCGTTACAAGGTAGTAGAAGGCGAGAGAGAATTCGACAGAATGATGGAAGAAGAAGGGATGGAAAGTGCAGACGGCGGAACCGATGCCGACGTCAGAATTATTCAAATTGCCAATTTTCACGGATGCAAAGTAGTAACTCGCGACTGCTACAAAGATGTTGATCCGGAGGGCAAGGTAAAAAGAATAGAATTCGAGATTGACGAAGACTTCGTCTGCATCTTAGACTATTAACCACACACAGCCCAAATTGAGTTACATACAGGGAACCGGCGCACCAGAGTAGAAATTTGCTCCAGTGCGCCGATTTTAGATTGCAAGTTTACCCGAACTTTTATGCCGGAGATACTACGTATTCCAGGCCTCTCTTCGTCTCGAAAGTAACGAAGCCATGTTCATTGCGGCTTGTTTCGACCGATGCACCGCCGCACGTAATCTTTACCTCTTTCGCATAAGAAAGAACGACCGGCTGACCAAGATCGCTGCGCAGGCGAGCTTCAACCAACCTGCCAGCTTTCCATTCTATATCTACTTCAAAGCCGCCGCGTGCTCTAAGTCCGGTAACCCTGCCGTTTGGCCATGCGCTTGGAAGCGCCGGCAGAATACGAATTACCCCAGCATGACTTTGAAGCAGCATTTCTGCTACGGCAGCCGTCCCGCCCGAGTTGCCGTCTATCTGGTAGATTTCTGGTGGGTGAGTGTCCAGCAGTGACTTTGTCGCAAACTTTTGAGCAAGCTGGCACATGTGTTCGTAAGCAAGGTCGCCTTCCAAAAATCTTGCCCAAAGACACGCAGCCCAAGAACGGCTCCAGCCGGTATGTCCGCCGCCTGCGGCAAGCCGCCGTTCGAGCGATACTCGCGCAGCCTTCCAGAACTCTGGCAGTCTCTCTGGCGTCATTAGATCGCCTGGAAATACTCCGTATAGGTGTGAATAGTGCCTGTGGCCCGGCTCCGGTTCATCGAAATCTTCGAGCCATTCCTGCAGTTGGCCGTGCTTACCTATCTGGAACGGTGGGATGTCGCGCAGAATTTCTTCCCATACCGGTCGTAAATTTTCGTCACAGCCGAGTATATGGCTTGCTTTAATGCAGTTGCCGAGCAGTTCGCGTATTAGCAGAAGGTCCATGGTTGCAGCTACGCCTAAACTGACAGGCCATGCGCCGCCTTCAAAAGTGTTTTCCGGTGATTGCGAGGGAACAGTAACCAACCTGCCCTGATCGTCACGAACCAGGTAGTCTTCATAGAACTCTGCACAAAGCTTCATAAACGGATAGGCTGTTTCGCGCAGAAAATTCTCATCGAGCGTGTATTCATAATGCCACCAAAGATGTTGTGCAAGCCAAGCAGCAGCGCCGGTCCATACGTCCCAGCCTGGGGATTCAGGCGTAGGTCTATCCCAAACATCGCACTGTATGCAGTAAATGACACCTCTGCAGCCGTAGAGAGCTTTGGTTATTTCTTTGCCGGGCTCCACCATGCGTGTTATATAGTTAAAGAGCGGCGGCAGGCATTCGGGAAGATTGCAAACTTCTGCAGGCCAGTAGGTCATCTGGATGTTCATATCGTTATGAAAATCTGCTTCCCAAGGTGGCCTAAGTTCTTCGTTCCAAATTCCCTGCAGGTTTGCAGGTTGGTCACATCGCCGTGATGCAGACATAAGCATATAGCGACCAAATCTAAACCAAAGAGCCGCCATTCCTGGGTCGTTTCCTCCAGCTCGCAGCCTTGCCAGCCTTTTGTCCATCGGAAGCGAGATAGCTTCTGGGTCTTCGTCAACTGTAAGGCTCACGCGGCCATATATTGATGAATGTTCGGCTACATGAGCGCGCTTGAGGGTTTCAAAGTCTGTAGGTATAGAGTCCAGATGCTTCGAGCACCACTGCTTAGGTTCAGGCTGATTATAGTCGGTTGCGATTGTAAGCAGTATAACAAAGCTGTCAGCGCCGATCACCTTGACTGATGCGCCTTTACCTTCTTGGATTTCTCCGCCATCAGTGAAAACTCTGGCTTCGACAGCGAATATTATTCCTTCGCCAAAATGCCCTTCAAACCCGAACGCATTATCCTTAGTCCAAGGGTACACGAAGCAGTCTGTGTCTTTGATACGGTCGAGTTTAATTACAGCCGATAGAGCGCCTGGCTTATCTGAGCTTATACGAACAGCCAGCACGCCGTGTTCAGCAGTAACGAAGGCTTCGTGTTTTAGGTTTTTGCCGTCGGCAGTATAGCTAGCCTCAAAAGTCCCTTCGGCGAGATTGAGAATTCTTCGATAATTGCTGTGGCTGGAATTGCCTTCGAAGTTTATCGTCAAGTCGCCTACTGGCTGATACGGCTGAACTCGTCTCTGAAACCCGCTCAAGTAGCGCATTGCGAGTTCTGCGCCTTCTATCCACTTGCCGGCGAGCAGTTTTTCTTGTATTTCAGGAAGATGTTCTGCTGCTGGTTTGACGGTGCGGTCGCGTGTTACACCTCGCCATAAGTTTTCATGGTTAAGCGCAAACCGCTCGGTCTGTGTTCCACCGAACGCCATCGCGCCAATCTTGCCGTTGCCGATTGGCATAGCATCTAGCCAGCGTTCGGCAGGTTCATCAAGCCAAATGGCGTCTGGATTATAGCTGTTATTTTTGTGCATAAACCGCCTCCTACTTACAGTTACCAAGTCCAGTTTAGCAGGTAAGGCGGAAATTCCTTCACAGTATGTCTGTAGATTATTCCGTATGCCGCAAATTTCAGTCTGTTGGATGGTTTCTTGTTTCCTTTTAGAGGAAGTATCTGGACAGGTTTCACTGCATTAGATTTTGGAAATATTTCTGATGAAATGCTTTCAGGCGCAACTTCGTATTGACTTCAGACGCAAAGTGTATTACCTTCTATTTGCTGCTATGATTATTGCAGCGCAAATTTTTGAGTTTCGATGCAGGAGGGCTTTCAGATGATGTACGCGGTCGTTATGGCAGGAGGATCTGGCACAAGACTTTGGCCGAGGTCAAGGGAATCTCGTCCAAAGCAGTTTCACAGCCTTACGTCGGATCGAACACTGCTGCAGGAGACGATCGCGCGGCTTGATCCTGCGATTACATTGGAAAATACCTATGTTATTGCCGGTAGGACGCATGTAAAGGCGATAAAAGAACAGCTTCCTGATCTGCCGGATGATCAGATAATCGCAGAGCCGTCAAGCAGAAACACTGCGCCTGCGGTTGGGATTATGGCGGTGATATTATCGCGGCGTGATCCAGATGCCATCATGCTGGTGCTTCCTGCTGATCACTTTATAGCCAAAGCCGACCGATTTAGATCGCTTATAAACACTGCCGAGAAAGTTATTCAACAGAAAGATGGCATACTGACGATAGGTATTAAACCTACATATCCTGAAACAGGCTACGGATATATAGAGATAGATCATGAGGTTGGAGAGTTCGACGGAGAGATAGTTTATCGCGTGGCGAGTTTCAAAGAAAAGCCTGATCCGGATACTGCCAAGGAATATGTGGCTTCATGGCGGTATTTATGGAACAGCGGGATGTTCGTTTGGAGCGCAAAAACGATTCTTGAGCTTTTCAAGAAGCATGCGCCTGATATTTATGAAGGATTGGAGAAATTCAGCGCGGCGTTGGGAACGCCAAACGAAAGCGCAGTGCTGCACGAAGTCTACAAAGAGTTTCCGAACATTTCGGTTGACTACGCCATACTTGAAAAAGCTGAAAATGTGCTGGTTATTCCCGCCGACATTGGCTGGAGCGACATAGGCAGTTGGGCTGCGCTGCATGAGCTGCTGAGCTTTGACGAAGGAAGCAATGTGGTTATTGGGAGGCATGTGGGGATAGACACACATAACTGCCTTATTCACGGCGGCAGCAGACTGATTGCAACGCTTGGGCTTGATAATATGATAATCGTTGACTCTGATGATGTTCTGCTTATATGTCCAAAGGGGCGATCGCAGGACGTCAAGAGGCTGATAGATAAGCTCAGAAAGACAGGTAAGACTGAGTATCTGTAAAAATTTCTGTTTGGTTTGTATGCTGATTATTCTACTTCGCCGCGTAAAGTTACGATCTTTGTTTGGATAGGGATATTTTTACCTGCGGCTGCCGTAGCTTTTTCAGCAAGCACTGCCATTCCAAAGCAGCACGGCACTTCCATATGCAGAACGGTTATGCTCTTGATATTGTTCTGCGAGATTATCTGGGTGAGCTTAGTCAGGTATATATCGTTGTCGTCAAACTTAGGACAGCCTATGACAACGGCTCTGCCTTTTAGAAAATCAGGATGAAGCGATGCATAGGCAAAAGGTGTGCAGTCTGCCGCTATTAACAGATCTGCGTCCTGAAAGTAAGGCGCCGAAGGGTTTACAAGGTACAGTTTCACTGGCCATTGCCCAAGCTCGCTTTTAAGCCGTATGCCGGCGTCTTCATTGCTTATGCTGCTGCGGAAGTCCATTGTGCGCGCGCTTGGACAGCCTGAGCCACTCATTTGCTGGTGAGATTCTGACTTATGCGGTTCGGGTTTTGCGCTTGGTTTTCTGCCGATGGACTCAAGGTGAGCTTCTACTGCGGTTTCATCGAACTCTTCGGATTCGCGCTCTTCGAAGCTTATCGCGCCGACAGGACATTCGCCTAAGCATGCGCCAAGGCCATCGCAGTAACGCTCGGATACGAGCCGCGCTTTGCCATCTATAATCTGTATAGCGCCTTCTGCGCAAGCCGGCACGCATAGTCCGCACCCAGTGCAGAGTTCTTCGTCAATCTTTATAACCTGTCTTACTTTCTTTGCCATACTAAACCTCGCCATGTTGGATTTCTGTATTTGTTATACCCATCGAAAGGAGCATGCGAACCGCCGAAACTAAAGTATATTAATTATTTTGGGCATGGTTGATGCGCAGGATATTCGGGTAATCATGATGTGGCTTTAGGTTGAGCCAGAAAAGCGAAAGGGGTTACGTAGACGATGTTAAAAGAAAACCAGATGGCGCCGGATTTTGAGCTGCCGACTGTTGGAGGAAAAACTATTCGGCTGTCGGATTTCAGGGGAAATAAAGTTGTAGTTCTGTATTTCTACCCAAAGGATGACACGCCGGGATGTACGAAAGAAGCCTGTTTCTTTCGCGATATACGCGCTGAGTTCGAAGCCGCCGGCGCTGAAATACTCGGAGTGAGTGTTGACAGTGTCGCAAGTCATGAGAAGTTTGCAGAGAAGTACCATCTGCCGTTCCCACTGCTTTCAGATGAGAACAAGAAAGTCGTGAATGACTATGGGGTTTGGGTCGAGAAAAGCATGTATGGGAAAAAGTATTTTGGCACCGAGCGAACAACTTTTGTTATTGACAAAGAAGGTGTTATACGCAAAATCTGGCCTAAGGTGAAAGTCGAGGGACATGTTGACGAAGTGCTGGATTTTGTGAAGTCGCTGTAGATGATTAGTTGAACACTCTTCGTAGGTCTATATTGGCGCGTAGGTCATGTCGGGAGTTTGACGAAGCCGTGTCAGTGGATGAGTATTCTGTAGCCAGCGTTATATAATGGTCTGCGTTTACCTGCTTGTCGTATTTGACACGATAGGTTATACCTCTGCCGTCTGCCCCTGCTATGGTTGACGCATCTACTGAGCATCCAACTTCTACAGCAGCGTTTCCATTTGTTTTTCCAGCTAGAGACAGTCCATAAACAGCGCGGTTTGTGTGATTGGCATAGTTGGTGTCTTGCTTATAGGATATGGAGCATGCATAGCCGCTTAGACTGGTTGTCAGTGACGCTGTGGCAGCGGCTGTAGGCAGTGAGACTCCATTGTTCTGCTCTTGATAGCTCAAATAGTTCAGAGCAAAGGATGTTTTGGTAGATATCTTCCAAGCTGCATTGTAGCGTCTTACCGGCAGAATTTTGCCGCTGCCTGGGTCTTTCCATTTGTAAAGCACATCATAGGTGAGCCGTCTACCGGCGGATTTATCGCTTGAATAGCTGAGCAGTCTGTATTCAGGTCGTTTTCCGGAGGCATCCAACTGCTCTGCAAGCTGCGCAATGAAACTGCCGCCGAACAGGCTGCTTTCAATCTTCATATCTCTTGCGAATTTTACAGGTTTGCCGTTCTTATCTTCTGATGATGAAGAGAACATCAGTTTAGCGTTTTTGAGGAAGCTTACGTTGAAAGGCGAAGATTCAAGCTTGAATCCGGAAGCGTCTTTTAGCCCCGCATTGCCGCCGCTGTCGAATCCGCGGTTTACAGATAGTTTCAAGCCTTTCAAGAATGCTAGGTTTGGTATTTCGGTTTCGAGGCTGAGCGATTTCGTATCTTTCACTGGTTTATCGTTCTTCATTTCGGTGTTTAGGTTAGCGGCAACCTTAATGTTGCGCATGCCGAGAAAATCCTCGGCAATTGTGCTCGAGAGGCTGATATTGCGTTTTGATGAGCCGCCGCCAACAGATGCACGAGTATCAGTGCTGTCGGCGCTAAACTTCAAGCGGTTTGAAATATCATACTGAAGTCCATAAACTGTCGTATTTTCTAAGCCGGTCTCGCGCTCAATATGCGATATCGAGCTGCTGAACCCCAGTCTGCTATTTGGCTTTGATGCAATGCCAAAAGTTTGAGCGCGCTCAAACTTGCCATCGCCTGAGTTAAAAACTTTATTGTCAACAAAACCCCATATAGGTCGTTTTTTGTCAGATTCAAGGTGCATCTTAGTAAGAGATGTAGTTATATCGGAGCCATCCGCCGCCTTTTTTCTGTTCACATCGCGCAGTCCCGTAAGTGCAAGTCCTCCCAGCATTCCTATCCTTTGGTCGAGAGTATATACCTCATGTTCGTAGCCAGAGTTTGGGTTAATGCGAGCCGCAACAGATAGGTCGTCGCGTAGAGCGGTCAGCTTGCCGCCGGAGGGCATAGCCAACGTAAGCCTGTTTCGCATCTGCTTGCGAGCGATCTGCTCTGCTGCGTTTTTCGCGCCATAGTAAAAGCTTTCCAGCGCCAACCCAGGCATTATGTTGAAAGCGGCAGTTATATCCGTACGGTCGAAGCCGCGTTCGTCCGCTATGCGCTGCTTGTCGGCGTCAGGAAGGTCGGCGGCACGGTTGAAACCAGCATCTACGTTCTGGTGATTGATGTTTAAGTTCACTTTTGATGAGGCAAGCGAGAAGCTTTCTTTTGATACGTCTGCTCCATTTTGATCGGATATGCGCGAGAAGCCTAGTCCCACCGCCCCTAACCCGGTCTTTAGGCTGCCAGTGAAGTCGGCTCTTCTAAGTCCAACCTGTTGGGCAATTTCTTTTTTGTTAGCATCCGGTAGATCCATCGCTCTCGTAAATCGTGGGCTTATGTTAAGGAAGTTTGCGCTCAGAGTGAAGCTGTTTCCCGTTAATCCGAAGGTTTGACGCAGATAACTGCCGCCGTCGTCAGAAGTAACTTTCAGTGTGCTGAAATTCAGCTTGCCTGGCGCGGATTTAACTGAGCCAGCTATCTCACTTCTTGACATGCCGCGTTGTTTTTGTAGTTCGGCGCGGTCTGATTCAGCCAAATCGCCGCCGCGTGTGAACTTAGAACCCACATCCTGAAACTTTGCCGATAACGCGAAGCTGCTGCCGGTGAAGTCAAAGCTCTGTCTCGTAAAGTTTGACCCGCTGCTCTTGTCGGTAACTTTTGTGAAGTTAATCCCAAGCGCTCCAAATCCTGATTTCAAGCTGCCGGTAAAGCCTAATCTGTCCATACCACGTTCGTTTCCAAACTGGGCTTTTTCAACGGCGGTCATTGATCCAAGCATGCCGAAGTTCGGCGAGATATTTTGGCTCATTATGCTTAAGCCGAAGTTCTTGCCAGATATTTTTGCGCTGCTTCGTTCGATGCTGCCTTTGCCGTCGCTTATAGACAGAGATTGAACGTCTGCGCGGCGATCTGTGCCTAGTGATAGTCCTGCGATAAAATTGGTACGGTCAAGACCAACACTAGAAGCAGCTTGCTGTCTATCGGCATCTGTAATCTGAGATGCTGAGGCGTTTGGGTCGAACTGTCGGCGGATGTCGAGCGCTATATCAGTGAGATCATCTTTTGATAAACTTGCCATCCGTTTGAAGCCGGCTGAGATTGATCTGTGAGTAAACCCGAGCGACAGCGCACCCAACCCAATGCTTGCAGACTGCGCATCTATGCTGCCGGAAGCTTCGGATATGGAGTTTATGGAGATTTTGTTCCAGCTTGTTCCTGTGTTTGAACGGAATGGAGCCAGCTCAAACAGCAGGTTGGTGCGCTTCATGCCAACTTCTTTGGCGAGCTGGTCGCGGTTTGGGTCACGGAGGTCTTTCGCTCTCGTGAAATTCTTGTCAACATCACTCGAATTAAAATTGATTCTGAGGCGAGGTGTTGTAAGCCCTATTGAGTTTGTAGTTATACCACCGGCTGAGTCGCTCACAGAGTTGGAAGCGAACTTAAGGGAAAGCCCTTTGGGCATCGAATAATCTGCACCCAAATCGAATCGGCGGAGACCTTTTTCTTTGGCGAGCTGGTTTGCCAGGTCTGAAGCTACTGCGCCGGATTCCTGCAGCGCCTGAAATCCGTTAAACCCTTTGTCTATGCTTTGATAGCCAATGTTCAGTTTCAGTGCGCCTAGCGAGAATTTGCCCTGCTGCATTATGAACGCGCCGATGTCAGTGTTCTGTGCTGATCTGCCAGACGAAGAGCGCGGTTGAGGGTTTGAGAAGAAGATGGTACTGCTTAGCGCTGAGCTGCCGAGCATATAGGTTGAGTTTAGTCCATAGGTGAAAGTGTCCATAATCGGCGTTCCAGAAGCATCGGTTTGCACTCGCCGAACGTAGGAGAAATTCATTGACGCGCGGTCGGTTGAAATTAGTCCCAGCGAAGGCATGCTTGAAACAGTGCGTTCGCCAGCGCCGACAGGTATGAATTTGTAGCTTATGCTGGCATAGTCGGTCTGCTCGAGCGGCTCTAAGAAAACAATGCTTCCGGAGTCGTAATCAATGAAATAGTCTCTGCTGCGTTGAAGCGGCTTGCCGTTTAGTATAACGATTTCGGTTCCGGACACTATTCCGGCGTGAGAAAGGAGGTAGTCTGCGCGGCCGACGCCGACTATGCGCTCATAACCGAACCTGGCATCCGCCTGCCCGGATACAGTAGGAGCGGCTTGAGTGACATCGGCCGCGCAGACCAGAGTGCTAGCCGTTATGAACAAAGCCGTTATTGCTATTGTTATAATCGCTTTTGCGTTCAATTTACCTTTCCGGCACCAGTCTGTTTTATAACTTTCAATCTAGAATCTTTTGGTTATGACATCCATCTTGACTTTGTCGCTTTCGTTATATCTCATTTCAGCGGATGCTTTTACTTCTCGCATAATTCGTTCAAGGTCTTCCTGTTTTGGCACAGGCTGGACGACAATTTTTATAAGCTTAGGTCGTGCCTCTTCCGTCGGCGTTGAAGGCTCAACGGTTTCAGCTACTGTTGTTGAGTTATTTTCTGCAGATACATTTGAGCCTGTTTCTGACGGCGGCTCGGATTTATTGGTTTCTGCTTCTTTTGTCGGCAGTTCGGCTATGTTTGGAGCATGCGGCGCAGCGACTGCCGGAGCAGTGGTCTTTTGTACTGCAATATGAGTGCGTTGGTGATTTGATGTAGATGTAAAGGTTCTGCGCTCTGGAGTTTTGTTGTCTGAGACTGAGGTTTTAGGCTCGGGCGCAGGTTTTGGAGTTTCTGAGAGAACATAGGTTTTGGGATTGGATGAACTCGGCGAAATGTTTATATCTGTTGTTTTCTGGACGGCATGAGGACTTATAAGCCAGATGCCAAGCGCCAGCGCAATTACCCCGGCGGCAGTCCAAACCGGGCGTCTGGATATAATACTGGGCTGCTGAAACAGGCTTCGAATGGATGCAAGGATTGACTTTCGGCTTGTTGTGACGGCGGCGATTCTTTCTCGTAGATCAGACGGCGGCTCTGCTTCTTCAATTGAAGTTACAGCGGATGATAGGATGCTCAGTGCGGCTGCTTCTTTGGAACAGCTGCTGCATAAAGCTAAATGTATGCGAACTAGAGATTCTTCGGCTGCAGACAGCTCGCCATCTATGTAAGGAGAGAGCATGGCGCGACAGGTGCCGCAGTCTTCGCTGTTGGTGTCTTCGGCTGCTGCCTGCATTATGGAAGATGCAAGCGCGGAAGGAGGCTCGGCTTCTGAAACTTCCTGCATAAGTAGTGCGATGGTTTTCAATTGCTCGAGCTCACTAAGGCAGTCAGCACATTTGGAGAGATGAGCGCTCACGGCATCTGCTGTTGCGGTATCAAGCTCTCCATCGAGATATGCAGATAGGTTTTTTCTTACATCGTCGCAGTACATTCGTTTAGTCCCCCGTTCGTTTCGTTGCGCTGGTGTTTTCAGCCGCCATCTGATTAGACACAAAAACCTGGCAAATGTAACAGATTTTTTCAAAATGAAGGAAAATGTAGATGAATGAGAGGAAGCGATGGTTTATTGGCGCATCGGATTGCGGTTTGTAATCCGATGCGCCGGGTAATCTCTGGTTAGATGTGAGTGATTACTTGCTGGAATCTGGTTTGTTCTCTTCTTTAGGCGCGGGAGTTTCCGGCTTGGCTGGGAGTTTCACAGTCCATGTCTGCAGCGTATCTTGCTCTGAGCCATGTTCGTCGTCATGATGTGGCGATACTAGTTTGAATGTCCAAGGTCCAGAGGCGGTCTCGGCACTCATAAATAGCACAAGCGGTGCATCTTCTGTAGGAGGTTGTCGTCTTATTCTGTTTAGTATTGTATCAAGATAAGGAGCCTGCTCGGCTGTAAGAGTGGAAAGATCAAGTCCTGTGTTGCTGCTTAATGCTGCACGTTGGGTTTCATTTAGAACAGAATAAAGCCTAAGCACCTGCGCTGAACCGAGCAACTGCCATGCGACGGATTGGAGGATTGTGTCAGTGCGTAGGGTATTTGTAATCTGGTCGTCTGAAAGCGATGCCATGTCAACAATATCAAAGAATGTTAGTCTGCCTTCTTTTATGGCTGTTCGCCACTTTTCAAGCAGCGCCTCGGGCACTTCCCATGCTCGCTTCATATACCACTGCCTGTCTTCAAGAAGTATAAGGCTGCCTTTTTTGGAGATGTTTTTTTGATAGAGCAGAGCTATGCCTTTCAGGATGTCTGAGAGTTTGCCTTGAGTAGGGTTGGGATTGATAGGGACGTGCGAAAAATGATCAGATATATACTGAAAATCAGTTTTTTCAGCCAGTTTTTCAAGCAGATCGGGCAGAGCAAGTGGTTTTGCCACGTCGAGTTTTATCTCGATGTTTAGCGCCGGATCGTCGGGAAGAACTATTTCTTCGCCACCGTTCTGCTCGGCAAGCGCCTTCGCGAACGCCTTTGCAAACTCGGCTTGAATCAGAGGTTCCATCTGCTCAGGACTCATACCCATCTGCATTCTCATCGCGGCTTTGCCTATCAGGTCGGCGGCAGGGCTCTTGGGATCGAAAAGCGGCAGCATCACTTCAGGTTGTCCGGGCACGTTAATCTCAATTGTCCCTAACATAGACGAAGAAAATGGTTCCATTCCGCGAAAAGCGGGGTCAGGCGGCCGAAATGCCAGTGTCCCCTGCTGGATGTTTTCTGCAACGCCGGAGAATCTGTTTCCACTGCCGCCAAAAGACTTCATCATCGAGTCTAATCCGTTTACCATAGTTCTCGCACCTTCTATAAGTCCAGCAGGCGCACTGCTAAGCGGAATGGACTGCAGTGAATTGGCGGCTGCTATGGATGCTTTAGCCTCCGGCGGAAGGCTGCGGATCATTCGACTCAACCCCTGACCAAACGGCTCGGTTGCAAGAACATATAGCAACGGTGATTCGTTTTTGAGTTTCTCGAGGTCTGCGGGAGTGAGATTCTCGAGGTTTTCGATCTCTGACATAGCAGTCTGTCTGCGTACGGTAACTTTGCGTGCTTCGTCTTCGGCTTGTTTGTTTCTAAGCGACTCTTCTTCTTGGGCGCCTTTCAGATCTTGACGCAATCTATACGTATAAACGCCATCTGTTCCAGCAGTTCGCGACCATTTGAAACGCAGAACATCTGCCAACGCCTGCTGAAGGTCTTTAAGCGGCATATCTTTAACGAAAATGTTCACTTTTCTATCGCGTGACTGCCAGTCCTGCTCATTACGTCCGCATCTCATAGTAACGCCGGTTTTTTCGGTAAGCTCTGCAAGCACTTTGTAAAGGCATTTGCCTTTTGCTTGGTATGTGACTTTCTGATCAAGCCGCAGATCCGGAGCCGAATCTTTCGTCGGCGGAGACGGCGGCTTAGGCTCGGCAGCAAGAACAGCCATGCACATAGTGAAAATTATAAGCACAGAAAATGTGACCGTTTTTTTCAAAATTTACCACCTCAATGGGTACTTCGGTTTTAGTATAACAAATCATCAGACGGACAGTGATAAATCTATACCAAAAACACAGCATTTTCAATCATGCAGGCACACTGCTGGCTACTTGAAGTAGAATCTATCTTGATGTATCCTAGCGTTCAAGGGACTAAGCAGGTTTCAGCGCAGGCTCAGACGGGAAAAGTTTGTGAGGGTGGAGAGATGCTCATTCAATATATACCGTTTATGATCCTGGTTTTTATCGCGTTGGTGTTTGTGATCGCATCGCTTGCTTTGGCAAGGTTCGTAGGAACGCGGCACCCAACCCCCAAGAAAGTAGAGCCTTATGAGTCGGGAATGGTTCCAATAGGTACGACAAAAGGACGTTTCCCAATAAGGTTTTATCTTGTTGCCATACTTTTCATCTTGTTTGACGTTGAGATAGTATTTTTGTATCCGTGGGCGGTGATAATGATGAATAATGCCGCTTCACGGATATTTTTATTTGCTGAGCTTGCGGTATTTATTGCTGTTTTAGCTGTGGGCTACATATATGTATGGCGCAGAGGTGCGCTGGATTGGGAATGAGATGCTGTCTGAAAAGCTGCATTCTTACATAGAAGAGATTGCTGTTGGACTGCCAAGCCGCAGGTCGGCTCTGCTCGAGGCGTTTCATGTGGTGCAGAACGAGTATGGATGCCTGCCGGACGAGGCGGTATTTGAAGTTGCAGATATACTTGAGGTAGCGCCGGCGGACGCGCTTGCCGCGGCTTCGTTTTACACCATGTACTCGACTAAGCCGCAAGGTAAATATGTGCTGGATGTGTGCGTTACTTTGTCGTGCTCTTTGATGGGTGGCGAGCATCTGCTCGAATATTTATCTAATAAGCTGGGCATTGGCGTTGGCGAAACGACACCTGATGGGCTTTTTACGCTGAGAGCGGTTCAATGTCTGGGAGACTGTGGAAAGGCGCCGGTGATGATGGTTGGAGGGCGCTACTATGAGAATCTGACACCGGATAAAGTGGACGCGCTGTTGGATGAGCTGAGGAAGAATCAGTGAGAGTTCTGTTTAAGCATATTGATATACCGGATATAGATAGGCTTGAAGTATATAGGCGTGAGGGCGGCTACAAAGCGCTTGAGAAAGTTGTTCGAGAGATGACGCCTGAGCAAGTTATAGAAACAGTAACGGCGTCTGGGCTTCGGGGTAGAGGAGGCGCAGGTTTTCCAACCGGCAGAAAGTGGTCGTTTATTCCTAAGGATTCTACTCTTCGCAAATACCTGTGCTGCAATGCAGATGAAAGTGAGCCAGGTACGTTCAAAGATCGTGAATTGATGCTTAGAAACCCACACCAACTGCTGGAAGGGATAGCGATAGCATGCCGCGCGATCGGTGCTGAGCGGGCTTTTATATATGTACGCGGCGAATATACAGAGCCTGCAAATAAGCTGAAGAGAGCATTGAATGAAGCTGTTGAGCAGGGCATGCTGGGTAAGCGGATTTTTGGAAGCGATTTCAGCGTCGAGATTGATATAGTAAGAGGCGCAGGAGCATATATATGTGGCGAGGAGACAGCGCTTCTTAACTCGCTTGAGGGACAGCGCGGCGAGCCGCGACTGCGTCCACCGTTTCCAGCGGTGAAAGGTCTCTACGAGAGCCCAACGGTGGTAAATAACGTGGAGACGCTCTCAAATGTGCCTCACATAATCTTAAACGGTGCAGAATGGTTTGCAAGCATTGGTACAGCGAAGAGCACGGGCACTAAAATTTTCAGCGTGAGCGGATGCGTGAATAATCCAGGCAATTATGAGTTGCCTATGGGGGTAAGCGCGCGCGAGCTTATTTTTGAGCATGCAGGAGGAGTAAGGGGAGGCGGACATGTAAAGGCGTTTATCCCTGGTGGATCTTCTACGCCGATGCTTACTGCAAAGCATTTGGATGTAGCGCTTGATTTCGAATCGGTGGCTGAGGCAGGTTCGATGCTTGGGTCTGCTGGTTTTATGGTTCTCAGCGAAAATGTGTGCATTGTGAGAGCAGTTCTCAATATGGCTAGGTTCTATGCGCATGAATCATGTGGGAAGTGCACACCATGTCGTGAGGGCACTAGATGGATGGTTAACATGCTCGAAAGCATAGAGGCAGGCGGTGGAAGGCCGGATCATATAGCTCGATTAGTAGATGTGGCAAATAACATAAACGGCAGGAGCTTTTGTGCTCTGGGAGATGCTTCGGCACAGCCGGTGCTCAGCAGCATAAAACACTTCAGGGAAGAATACGAGGAGCATATCGCACAACGGAGATGCCCTTATCCGAGCTGGTCATTTTCATACTGATAAAGGCTGCGCTTGCGGTGGTTATTTTTGCGCTCTGGATGACTATGGTGCCAGTGATGATCTGGATTGAGCGCAAGGTTATAGCCGATATACAGGCGCGGCTGGGTCCAAATCGTGTTGGTCCATTTGGGGTTATCCAGCCGATCGCGGACGCGGTGAAGCTAATATTCAAGGAAGATATTTTACCAAAGTCGTCTGACAGAGTATTGTATGCACTAGCGCCTGCGATGCTGATGGTGCCGGCGATACTTGCTATATCGGTGATACCAATAGGTGGGACGGTGACGATAGGGGCGCGAAGCTTTTCGCTTCAAATATTGGGTGCATATAAATCTCCAGGACTTACGGTACCGGAGCTGGATGCAGGGATTTTATTGGTGCTTGCATTTAGTTCGCTCGGAGTGTATGGAGTGGTGCTTTCTGGATGGGCGTCGGGGAGCAAGTATTCTATGCTTGGAGGGATGCGTTCTTCTGCGCAGATGCTTTCTTATGAGCTGCCGCTGGGTGTGTCTTTGCTTGGAGCAATAGTGCTTGGAGGCTCGCTTAAGCTTACGGATATTGTTGCTGCGCAGAGAGAGATGGGTGTGTGGTTTATAGCGCCGCAGCTTACTGCTTTTATAGTGTTTTTCATATCAGGCTTGAGTGAGACTAATCGCGCGCCGTTCGATCTTCCTGAGGCTGAGCAGGAGCTGATCGGTGGTTATCATACGGAGTACTCGGGGTTTCGGTTCGCAATGTTTTTTATGGCCGAATATTTGAGTATGGTTACTATAAGCGCGCTGGCGGTAACTTTCTTTTTGGGCGGTTGGCATGTGCCGTTTTTTGATGTGGTTTGGCTTGGGCCAGTGTGGTTTGCGGCGAAGTTGATGGTTCTGCTTTATATCTTTGTTTGGGTGCGAGGAACCCTGCCACGGGTAAGGTATGATCAGCTTATGAGGATTGGATGGAAGGCGATGCTGCCGATTGCAGTGATAAATGTGGTGTTTACGGCAGGGATTGTAACATGGGCGCCAAAAGCTGGAGCAGTTTATTTGTCTGGAGCAGGTATTGGGCTTGCGGCTGTGACGTTTGGGGTTATCTCGATGGTGTTGAGAGTGAAAATTGGGCGCAGTGTGGATGAGAGGCTGCGGCGGGTTTTAGGCAGGCGAGCCGAAGGGGAGGCGGCTGGGCAGTGACAGCCGAACTGGTGGTGTTTGTGACTATGGGGGCAGTTGCGGCTGTGACGGCAGCTGCGGTTGTGATCTCGAAAAACGCTGTGCATGCGGTGATTTATCTGGTTATTAATCTGTTTGCGATAGCTGTGTTATATCTGGCGCTTTCGGCTCAGTTGGTTGCATTTCTGCAGATACTAATCTATGCAGGAGCTATAATGGTGCTTTTTTTGTTTACTGTTATGATGCTCAATATGACCGGAGCTATCGAGATGACAGATGACAAGCTGTCGAAACAGAAGCCGCTGGCACTTATGTTGGGGCTGCTGCTTATAGCGGAGGTTGTTGTGGGCGCGGTGGGGCTTTTGAATCAGCCGTCGGCTGTGGCGATTGGAGAAGGGTTTGGAAGCGCCAAAGAAGTAGGGAACAGGCTGTTTTTTGGATATTTGCTGCCTTTTGAGATTACAAGCATACTGCTTCTGGCGGCGATTGTGGGATCTGTTGTGCTTGCTAGAAGAAAGGACGACGATTGATGCTGCCGGTGGGATATTACATAGCGCTTTCGGCGTTTATATTTGTTACTGGAGCAGTGGGCGTTTTGGTGAGACGGAATCCAATCATAATGCTGATGTGCATCGAGCTTATGCTGAATGCTGGCAATCTTGTGCTTATAGCTTTTTCGCGGCAGAATGCTTCGATGGACGGGCATGTATTTGTGTTTATAGTGATTACAGCGGCTGCGGCAGAGGCTGCAGTAGGGCTGGGGATTATTGTAGCTGTGTTCAGACAGAAAAGCGGCGACATTGATATGGATAAGCTTAGCGAGATGAAAGGCTGAACGAGTGGAATATGCGTGGCTTGCGATAGGACTGCCTCTGCTGGGGAGCATTATAAACGGGATTTTCGGAAGGTTTCTGCCAAAGAAAGTCGTTGGGTGGGTTGCCTGTTCTGCGGTTGGTGCCTCTTTTATAGTGAGCCTTCTAGTGTTTCTGAAGATGCTTGGGCTGGCTGAGGATGGCAGGCATATTGTCAGCACGCTTTATACATGGCTTGATTCAGGCGGATTCAGAGCGGATATGGCGATACTCATAGATGCTCTTTCGGTAACAATGATGCTGGTTGTTACTGGAGTCGGGCTTTTGATTCACATTTACTCTACTGGATATATGGCTGATGATGAGGGATTCTCTCGGTTCTTCGCTTATATGAATTTGTTTGTGGGCTCGATGCTGCTTTTGGTGATGGCTGAGAACTTTGTTTTGCTGTTTGTAGGATGGGAGCTTGTGGGGATATGCTCTTATCTTTTAATCAGTTTCTGGTATGAGAAACCTTCGGCGGCTGCGGCAGGCAGGAAGGCGTTTATTACGACAAGAATCGGCGATGTTGGATTTACGCTAGGAGTTGTTTTGATTGTGACGACGGTTGGTACTGCATCGTATGATGCGGTGTTTGGGCGGATAATCGGGGTTGGGAGCGGTACTGCGGCGGCGATTGCGCTACTGCTTTTCGCGGGTGCGGTTGGGAAATCGGCTCAACTGCCGCTTCACGTTTGGTTGCCGGATGCTATGGAGGGGCCGACGCCTGTCAGCGCGTTGATACATGCAGCTACTATGGTAACTGCTGGGGTTTATCTAATCGTTAGAGCTGCGCCTATATTTGCGCAGGCGCCGTGGGTGCTCGCTTTGGCTGCAGGCATTGGAGCGGCTACGGCGCTTTTCGCTGCCACTGCTGCTTTGGTGGAGAATGATATAAAACGGGTGCTTGCGTATTCTACGATAAGCCAGATTGGGCTTATGTTTCTTGCTGTTGGGGCTGGAGCGTTCGCAGCGGGGATGTTTCATTTGGTGACTCATGCGTTCTTTAAGTCGCTTTTGTTTCTTGGAGCAGGGAGCGTGATGCATGCGCTTGCGGGAAACACGGATCTTAGAAAAATGGGCGGCCTGGCGAAGAAGATGCGCGCAACGTATGCGGTGATGGTGATAGGCGCACTGGCGATGGCGGGAATATTTCCTTTGTCCGGTTTCTTTAGCAAAGAGGCTGTGTTTGCGGGCGTGTTCGAGGCGCCATTTTTCGGCAGGGTTATGTATGCTGCAGGAATGGCGGTGTCTGTGCTTACGGCGTTTTATATTTTCAGGCTTATCTATAAGGCTTTTCACGGAGAAGCGCGGATGGACGAAGAAAGTTGGCAGCATGTGCACGAGTCGCCGAAGTCTATGATTATTCCAATGTTGCTGCTGGCTTTGGGTGCGATCTGTATAGGTTGGATAGGGTTGCCTTCGCAGATTGGGGAGACTGCGATAGCAGGGCGAAACGTGTTTGAAGAATTTCTGCGTGGCTCAGTATCTGCGGCGGTTTTCGGACATGAGGCTATTTCGCAGTGGTGGATGGTGGCTGCTGCACTTGGAGCAGGGCTTTTGGGGATATTTGCGGCTTGGTGCTGTTTTGTTCGCTTTAAGGGGATTACAGGTGTGCTTGTAAGGAAGTTTGCTGGTGTGTATGCGATGCTTGTTTCAGTGTTCTGGATTGACTGGGCTTATGAGAGGATTTTTGTGCGAGCGGGAAAAGCGCTTGCGGTGTTTGTTGCTCAGAAAGTGGATGTTGGCATAATTGATGGAGCGGTGAATGGGATAGCCGGCTGCGTAGGCTCGGTTTCTGTTATGCTGAGCAGAGTGCAGACCGGATATATGCGGAGCTATGCGCTGGCGATACTAGCTGGAGCAGTGGTTGTTGTTGGATATGCGCTGTTTATATTGAAATGATGACTTTAGGCAGCCATCTTTTGAGTCTAATAGTGTTTGTGCCGATTATAGGAGCGGCCGCGCTTGCTGCTGTGCCTCGAAATCGGAGCCTCTTTCTTAAATGGTTTTCTCTGACTGTATCTTTGGTTGTGCTTGCGCTTTCAGTGCTTATGATTGTAAAGTTCAACTCACACAGCGCAGGCATGCAGTTTCGGGAGTTTGCAAGCTGGATAAAGGTGATAGGCGGAGACGAACAGCATAGGAGGCTGGTGTTCTCGGTTGATTACAACATAGGCGCTGATGGGCTGAGCGTGTTTTTGATTATGCTGACGGCGTTTCTTTTTCCAATATCTATGCTGGCGTCGTGGAAGAGCATAACAGAGCACGAGAAGGCGTTTTATGCGTGTATTCTGCTGCTTGAAGGCGCAATAATGGGCGTGTTTGTTTCTTTGGATTTGGTGCTTTTTTATGTGTTCTGGGACGCAATGTTGGTGCCAATGTATCTAATTATCGGGATATGGGGTTATGAGAGGCGAGTATACGCATCGATTAAGTTTTTTATCTATACTCTTGTTGGCAGCTTGCTTATGCTTGTGGGTATAGTTTATCTTGGTCTGCAGTCTAGTGGTGGGTGGACGACCAATCTTCTTGAGCTGATGTTCAGTCCGGTATCTAGAGCTGCTCAGGTATGGCTGTTTGTAGCTTTTGGTACAGCTTTCGCTATAAAGGTGCCGGTGTTTCCTTTTCATACATGGCTTCCGGATGCTCATACTGAAGCGCCAACTGCTGGGAGTGTAATACTTGCCGGCGTGCTGCTTAAGATGGGGCTTTACGGGTTTCTTAGGTTTTGTATACCGCTTTTCCCGCAGGCAACGGCATTGTTTGCGCCTTACTTTGCAGTGCTTGCGATTGTGGGGATTATCTATGGAGCGATTGTGGCTTATGCGCAGTCGGATGCAAAGCGGCTGGTTGCGTATTCGAGTATAAGTCACATGGGGTTTGCGCTGCTTGGGATATTTTCGCTGAATGCTCAGGGAGTTCAGGGCGCGATGTTGGTTATGGTTGCTCACGGGCTTTCAACTGGAGCGTTGTTTTTGATAGTTGGGATGCTTTATGAGCGGAGGCATTCGCGGATGATGGCGGATTATGGTGGGGTGTGGAAAGTGATGCCGGCAATGGGTGGATTTTTTATGGTTGCGGCGCTTGCTTCGCTTGGGCTGCCGGGGCTTGCGAACTTTCCAGGTGAGCTGCTGACGCTAATTGGGGCGTATAAGGCGTTCGGTTGGGCATTTGCGGCTCCTGCTGCTGCCGGAGTTGTTTTGGCGGCGATTTACGTTCTTAATCTCTATGCGAAGCTGATGCATGGAACGGTCGAACACGATGAAGTGCGATCTATGCCGGACATTTCTCGGCGAGAAGTGGCTATTCTTGTGCCTGTGACACTGATGATTGTGCTGCTTGGTGTTTTTCCAGGGTGGATACTGAATCGTACAGCGGCATACGCGGAGCGGTTTACATTGGCAAATCGTTCTTCATTATTGTTGGAGCGGCAGGCGCCAATTTCTGATAGGCAGGAAAATGGGCAACGATGAAGAGTGGTGATCTGCTTGCAATTTTTCCCATGATCCTGCCTGCTGCTGTTGCGATGGTAATGCTTATTGCTGCAGTGTTTGGCGGCAGGCGGTTGGCGCCTTGGGCAGCGTTGGCGGCTGTGGTTGGTTCGGCTGTGGCTGCGGCGTTTGTGTGGAGGACTTATCAGCATCCATTTGGCGCTTTACTTTGGACGGGACGACTTACCATGCAGGCAGGATTCGCGGTGATGGCTGCTGCTGCCGTTGCAATACTTATCTCTGTGGACTATGTAAGGCGTGAAAAGCTGCCAGAAGCAGAATATTATGCGTTGTTGCTATTATCTATGGTGGGCATGCTGCTGCTTATTGCCGCAATGCCTAACTTATTGATGTTGTTTTTGAGTGTTGAGATGGCATCTATACCGCTTTATGTTATGGCTGGGATGGCGAGGCGGCGTACGAAGTCCTTAGAGGCTGCGATGAAATTCTTTCTTCTTGGGTCATTTGCATCGGCGATAATGCTCTATGGGATTGCGCTTGTTTATGGGGAATTTCGAACCCTTGCATACACAGGCAATCTGGTACAGACGGAAACAATGCCGAGCTTGGTTACTGTGGTAGGAGTAGGGCTGATAACGGTTGGGCTCTTGTTTAAAGTTTCGCTTGTGCCGTTTCAGATGTGGACCCCTGATGTTTACGAAGGCGCACCTTCACCTGTATCGGCGTTTATGTCGGTTGGCACGAAGACTGCGGCGTTTTTTGCGCTCGTATGGCTGCTTGCGGATTGGTTTTGGGTGCCAGTTGTATGGTCTTTGTCGGCGCTGACGATGGTAGTAGGGAATATAGCCGCAATTGTGCAGAACAATATCAAACGAATGCTGGCTTATTCAAGCATAGCGCATGCCGGATATATAGCTGTAACAATAGCCTGTTTCAGGTCTGAGATATCTATACGCGCGATGCTGTTTTACTTTATCGCCTATGCTTTCTCTAATCTAGGCGCATGGTCGGTGGTAACAGCGGTTGCTAAAGAGGGTGAAAGGGGAACTGAGATCGGTGACTACGCTGGACTGTTTAAATCAAACCCTTTTCTTGCTGCCGCGATGGCTTTGTTTATGTTTTCTCTTGCAGGAATACCGCCGACTGCTGGATTTACTGCGAAACTGCTGGTGTTTCTTGCTGCTTTGGATGCACGGATGATCAGCCTTGCCGTAATCGTGGTGGTTACAACAGTAATCTCTGCATATTACTATTTGAGGGTGACAGTTGCGATGTTCATGGTGCGCACAGATGAGCCTGCTGCTGTGAAATTGACTGTGCCAACTGCCGCTGCCATAATGCTATGCGCTGCCGCTGTGCTAGTCCTATTTTTAATCCCCGGATGGGCGATTATAGGTACGCGCTGAATCGAACTCGCAAGGATCTGCTCTAGAACTCAGGCGGCAGCTCGCGGATTTCAGCAAGGGAAAAGACTGGACCGTCAACGCACACGAATTTGCTGCCGATGTTACAGCGCCCGCATTTGCCAATGCCGCATTTCATTTTCATTTCTAGAGTTGTGTATATCTGTTCGTCTTTAAAGCCGAGCTGCGCCAGGTTTTGAAGTGCGAATTTTATCATAATAGGGGGACCACAGGTAATCGCTATGGTGTTTTCCGGCTTTGGTGCAAGCTCCAGCAGATAGCCTGGAACATGTCCCACATGATCCTTCCAGTTTTCATCTCCGGCATCTACTGTCAGGTAAAGCGAAGCGTCCTTTCGCCAATCGTCGAACTCATACGTGTAGCATAGATCACCAGGCGTCCGCGCGCCGTAAATTGTAGTTATATCTGCATAGTCGCTGCGATTGTCCAAGCAAAAGTTGAGGATAGATCTCATAGGTGCCATTCCTATGCCGCCGCCGATGAACAGCAGATTTTTACCCTTCCATTCGTTATAAGGAAACCAGTTGCCGAACGGTCCGCGTATACCGACTATATCGCCTTCGGACATGCCGTGAAGTGCCTTAGTAACGGTGCCGACCTGCTTCACAGAGAATTCAATGAAGCCTCTGCGCGTCGGTGTTGATGTAAGACAGAATGTAGCCTCTCCAACACCGAATACGCTGACTTCCTGAAACTGCCCCGGCTCATAAGAGAAGCTCTCGCGCACTTCATCATCGGTGAACACGGCGCGGAACGTCTTTGTGTCCCAAGTTTCTTCTATAATCTTCTCAATTCTAGCAAGTTTCGGAAGATAAGGATTATTCAACTGTCGGCTTGCCATCTCATAGGTATCCGTGCTCATCGTTCGACCTTTCTCTTTACTCTCAGTTTTTTCCGGCTTCGACTTTTTCTCGTTCGACTATCTCAGTCAGCACTTCACGCAAATCTATGTTAACTGGGCAGGCTTCAACGCATCTGCCGCATCCGGTGCAGCCAAGCATGCCAAATTGTTCAATCTGGTATTTGAACTTGTGCATTATACGCTGGCGCACACGCATGGTTTTTTCGGGCCTTGGATTGTGTCCAGCGCCCATAAGTGTGAAGTCAGTAAACTGACAAGTGTCTCGGCAGCGGAAGCGTTCTACAATGTCTCCGCTCACTTCATCTTGTATATCAAAGCACGAGCAGGATGGGCACAGATAACTGCACGCGCCGCATCCAACGCACTTTTTCGCAATCTCAGACCAGATCGCGTCATCCCAGTCAACCATCTTATATATGTCCTGTCCGGCGAACGGTTTCTTGGGAAGGGCAATCAGATTTTGCCAGATATCGTTCTTTTTCTTGGTTTCTTCTTCGGTAGGCGTTCGGAAGAATTCGCCTTCTGCAATCTTTTCGCCAATTTCGCTTACAGGGTGGATGTAGATAGAATCTCCAATATCTGTAATCAGAACGTCTACACCAGCAGCCCACTGTTCTAAATCGCCTACGGATGTGCAGAAGCAGCTCCATCGAGGCTTGTCGCAGACCGATGCTATAAGCGCAAGTTTCTCTCTGCGTGCAGCATAATAAGGGTCTTTGAACTTGCCGTCCAAATATACAGAGTCCAGCACCTGTATCGCTCGCGCATCGCATAGAGTGAGCCCCATCATTATGGTTGTCTTCTCATCTTCCGGCAGGCTTTCTTCGAGCGAGTCTTTCTTATATCGGAAAAGTACTTCGTATGCCGGCAGAAGAAATTCTTTTGCAGCCATAGCATATCTGCCAGGAACATAATTAAACTTCTCGGCTGATGTAACTTCTTTCCATTGTGCATGATCTGCTTCGCCGGCTTCTGGCGCTATCACAGTGAACTTGGAAGCAAGCTCTGCAATCCATTTTGCGAGATCGGTTTTAGCGATAACTTTATCTGCCATTTTATGCTCTCAATCAGTAAGGAGTTAGTGTTCGTTCGGGTCAGGATCATCCGGCTCGAATCTGCCGAACACCGGAGCAGCCTCGGGATCCATTCCAGCTTCGAATTCAAAAAGTTTCTCGACATGTTCGGCTACTTCACGGTTCAGTTTCATAAGCGGAATGTCCATCGGGCAGGCACGCTCACATTCACCGCATTCGATGCATCTTCCAGCCAAGTGCAGCGCTCTGCCCATATGAACCATCCAATTCTCGGCAGGAGTAGGCTTCTTGCTAGTCCATCTTACGTCATTTCGGTCTATAAAACACACTGCGCAATAGCACTGTGGGCATACTTGCCTGCATGCATAGCATCGAATACAGCGTTCAAACTGTTTTGCCCAAAACGCACGTCTTTCTTCAGGAGTGCCCATGTTTTCAACAGCTTCAGGCTCAACAGCAGTTGGTGCTTCGCCAATGGTAACATCAGCGAAAACCGGTGTTCTATGTTCACATATCCTGCAAGCTTCTTTTTCTGCCTGAGTCATCGGAACAGTTTGGGTTCCGGAGTTGGTAGTTACAAGCAGGTTTTCGCCGTCTATTTTTATCTCGCGCACTTCTGCTAAGTCTATTCCGGCACGTTTCAGTGCGCTTTCGTCAATGATGCCACTGCACGCTACGCCGATGACTTTGATGTTTTCACGCTCAATCTGTTTCTCCTGCAAAAGCGTGACGACAGCTCGTGTATCGCATGGTTTTGCCACTATACCAATTGTGCCTTCTTTCACAAGCTGTGGTAGGTATACTGCTAGGTTGTTTGTGCACGCGGGGTTCCAGACCAGCTTGTCAACATCCTCCGGCTTGTCTATGAACACCGGAGTGGTCTTAAACGGCGCGCTGCCTTTTCCCCATCCAACAACCAGCCTCACTTCGCCGCTTTCCAGCAGTTTTTTTGCTTCTTCGCGTATTTTCTGTTCCAATTCTTCACTCATAATTTTTTACTAACCAGCAGTCAATGGACTGCATGCTCGATTTATCGAATTTCAGCCTTAGATTTTTCTTCTGCGCTGTTATCAACGCCAGCAAATGGACCCAATTTCTCGAGTGTTTCAGTCATCTCATTCACAAGCTCGGCAAATCTCACACCCTCCGACGCCGACACCCATTCAAAATGGAATCTCTCAGGTTCTATCCCAACAGATTTCAAAAGTTCACCCAGCAGCATAATCCTGCGTCGTGCAAAATAGTTGCCTTTGGCGTAATGACAGTCGCCTGGATGGCATCCAAGCACCATCACGCCATCGAAACCTTTTTGAAATGCTTTGAGCACATAAAGTGGGTTAACTCTCCCCGAGCATGGCACTCTTACTATTCTAACGTTTGGTGGGTACTTAAGCCTGGAGCTGCCTGCAAGGTCAGCCCCTGCATAGCTGCACCAGTTGCAGAGTATCCCAAGTATAATAGGTTTCCAATCCCCATCTTTAGTAGTTTGTTCTGTTTTCTCTTCGGTCATTTTCACACAACCAGCAGTCTGCTATTAGAATATCAGCCGACTATTCTTTCTTTGGTTTTTCATGCAGCAGGAATGTATTGCCATCAGGATCTGGCACAAACAGCATCCTGCACACAGGTGTTTCTATTACATCGCTGACAGGCTCTACGCCTTTTAGTCTAAGCTCTTCGCGCGCAGCGTAAATGTCTTCGACGTTGAACGCCACAGCGCCTTTTGTCTGTCCAGGCACCCGGCTTGGGTACATTCCTATTGCGAAAGCTTTTCCGTTTATGTCAAACTCTGCGTAAGAGTCTTCAAACGTTGACTCCAGCTCAAGACCAATCACATTAGTATAAAAATCAATACTGCGCTTTAAGTCGCTTACCGGATAAGCGACGAAGTCTATATCTCTTATTTTCATTATTTTCTCTCCTGGGAGGCATAGACATTCGCCAGCGCTTCGATCTCGGCTAATATCTGGCTGTCTTCGAAGCCTCTCAGCTTCGCTGAATGCGATCTGCAAGCTGCCGCACATGTGCCACAGCCATGGCAGATGCCTTCGTTTACCCTTGCAACTCTGCGCATAACCTGTTGTTCTTTGGTTGATCTGGCACGGTCAACAACTTCTACCATATCAATGGCAGTAAACGGACATACGCTTGCACATAAACCGCAGCCTACACAGGTGTCTTCGTTGATATAAGCTATTGTAGGCTCGCTGGTGAGCGAATCTTTTGAGAATAAAGCGACGACTTTCGCTGCCGCGCCGGATGCTTGTGCAACAGTATCAGGTATATCCTTTGGATACTGACAGGCTCCTGCTAGAAAAATCCCTGATGTCAGCACTTCAACAGGTCTAAGTTTGGGGTGCGCTTCGCTGAACCAGTTATACTGATCGGTTGATATGCCGAGTTTTCTTGCAAGCTCTTTGGCGTCCGGCTGCGGCTGCATGGCAGTAGCCAGCACAACTAGGTCTGCCCTAACTTCCACCGGCTGACCCAGCAGTGTATCAACGCCACGAACAACCATTTTCCCATCTTCAGGAAAGATTCTGCTTACTCTACCGCGCACGTAAGTTGCACCGTAATCTTCGATGGTGCGGCGTACGAATTCTTCATACCCCTTGCCGTTGGCTCGGATATCCATATAAAACACATACGCCTTGGCATCATGGAGTTTGTCACGCAGCAGCAGAGCATGTTTGGCGTTGTACATGCAGCAGACCTTGGAGCAGTATGGGTAGCCGTGTTCGTCGTCACGAGATCCAACACAAGATATAAATACCACCGACTCCGGCACTTTCCCATCGCTCGGGCGTTTAATCTTGCCTTCGGTTGGGCCAGAAGCGTTCATCAGCCGCTCAAACTGAATGCCTGATATAACATCCGGATATTTTCCATATCCATATTCTCCCAAAGCCGAGTGATCCCATAAATCGAATCCAGTAGCCACGACTATAGCGCCGAAGTCTTCTGTTACGATCTCATCCTGCTGTTCATAGTCTATTGCTCCGGCAGGGCACATTTTCTGGCACACGCCGCAGTGACCTTTCACAAACTGGCGGCAGTTCTCGCGGTCTATAACAGGCACGTTTGGCACTGCCTGGGGGAATGGTACATATATCGCTCTGCGTGTACCCATTCCTTCATCGAATTCGTTTGGAATCCCCTTCACAACGCATTTTTCATAGCATATCCCGCAGCCAGTGCACTTGGAAGCATCAACACTCTTCGCTCGTTTTCGCACTTTAACCTTAAAGTTGCCAACGTATCCGGAGACTTCTTCTACTTCGGAATAAGTCCATATCTCGATATTTGGATGGCTTGCGCAGTCAACCATCATTGGCGTTAGAATACAAGCTGCGCAGTCCAATGTTGGGAAGGTTTTGTCATACTGCGCCATTCGTCCACCAATTGATGGCGTGCGTTCTACCAGCACAACCTTATAACCGGAGTCGGCTATATCAAGCGCGGCGCGAATGCCAGCAACTCCGCCGCCTATGACCAGCGCCTTCTTTGTGATAGGTATCTCTTTTGTAAACAGCGGCTCATCTTTGGCGGCTTTTGCGACCATCATTGCAACAGTATCTATGGCTTTTCTGGTTGCCAGCTCTACGTCGTCGTGCACCCAAGAGCAGTGCTCGCGTATATTTGCCATCTCGAAGTAATATGGGTTTAATCCTTCGGACGCGACACATCGCTGGAATGTAGGTTCGTGAAGTCTCGGAGAGCATGCAGCGACAACCACACGGTCGAGTTTGTGCTCGCGTATGGCTTCGCGGATAATATTCTGTCCTGGTTCGGAGCACATATACTTGTAATTAGTTGCGAAAACAACGCCCGGCAGGTTTTTTGCCGCTTCAGCAACGCGTTCTACATCCACAGTCTTAGCTATATTCGTGCCGCAGTGGCACACAAATACTCCAATTCGTGCCATATTCCCTCACTATTGGTGCCTTTCTCACACAGCTTTGATGTGCTGTTATATTTTAAAGTAGCGCACCTAGACTCCTGCCGCGCATTCCTCCGGTTCGGGTTTCTGCGTGGCAATTTTATCCAGCACAGGGCGAACGTCAACCATATGCCGCTTCCAGTAGCCGTCTACAGGCAACCCCATTGCAAACGCCATCAATTCGGTTATATAAAAGACAGGTAGGTTGAACTTTTCGCCATACTTTTTCTCGATTTCAGCCTGTCGCATATCCAGGTTTGCCTGACAGAGCGGACAGGCACACACAACGGCGTCGGCTCCTGATTTCTTCGCACGCATCAGCACGTCGTGCGTCATCTTGTGAACCATATCTACGCGTGTAAGCGAGAAGCTTGCACCGCAGCATTCGTTTTTGTAATGCCAGTCAACCGGCTCAGCCCCAAGCACTCTAACAATGTTGTCCATTGACTGCGGATCTTCTGGATCGTCAAAGCGCAGTACTTTCGGCGGACGGATAAGCAAACAGCCATAGTAGCAAGCCAGCTTTATGTTGTTCAGGGGCTTTTTAATTAGCTGCGCTAGTCTCTCCAGAGTTTCATTTGAAGACAGCGGCTCGATAAGTGGTCTAACGCTTATCGCACCGGTATATTTAGCCTGGAGATCAGAGTTAATTTCAGCCGCAAGCTCAGGATTGCCTTTCATTGCAGCTTCTGCGCCTTTAAGTCTATTGTAGCAAGCGGCGCATGGAGCGACTACATCAAGCCCCATCTGTTCGGCAAGTCCAAGATCTCTTGCAGGCAGCGCGACGGCGAGTTTGTGACTGGTGCTGTGAGCCGATGTAGCGCCGCAGCAGTTCCAATCCGGTATCTCTTCAAGCTCAATGCCCAATGCCTTGCATGCCGCTTCGGCAGAGTCATTGAACTCTTTAGCGGTAGAATGCAGTGAGCAGCCAGGAAAATAAGCGTATCTCATCTCTGTTTCTTCGACTTTCTAAAAAATCGGCGCACTTCGCCAAGCCCTTTTATTCGCTCAGGCAGAAGAGCAAGCTTGCCTTTTAAGAACATTTTTATACCAAGCGGTATATCGTTGAAAAAGTTACGCGATTTGAGTTTGTAAAATCCTATCAGTGAAAGCTCATGAGCACGTCCATTGCGCGCAACATCAGCCAAAAATTCTTCGTGAAATACAGCTACCTTAGGCTCGCCTGGTTTTATGCCCTTGTTGCGTGCGATCTCTCTTGCAGCATCCATAACCTTTGCTACAGAAAGTCCTCTTGGACATCGTGTAGCGCATGTTTCACATCCGGCGCACAACCATATAGTTGCACTCTGGAGCACCTTATCTTCCAAACCGAGTTGCACCATACGCATAATACGGTTTGGGGGTATCTCCATAGCGAACGCGGCGGGGCATCCAGCCGTGCACTCGCCGCACTGGTAACACTGGAGTACATTTTCACCGCTTATATCTTTTATTTCTTCGCAGAATGTTGGCACTACTTCAGTGCCATAGACGACAAAATCGCACTCTGCCGCCTGGTTTTTTTCGGCAATTTGTTGATTCATAGTGTAATCCCAGAAGCTGGACGAATAGGCTTTTGAGCGTAATGTTGGAAGTCAATCCAGCTCTACCAATTATATGATACTCGTCTTCGCGAAACGCGTCAACGCCTAATCAAAAATATTTGTGATTTGTTTCACAAAGTTTTTGTTTGTGGGGTAAGGATTATTTTGATAGAGCAAGGAGGAATATTAATGGGCTATGACTAATAGAATCTCATATTGTCTGAAAGGAGGACAAAAACCGACGTGAAAACTCTTGCGTCAGTTCTGCTGGCCGCCTCCTTGATCTTCTCTGCTGTATACGCAGCAGATATAGTGACGGTTCCGACGGCCAATCAACTAAAAGCCGGCGAGGTGGATGTTGCCTACTACTACTTGGGACTAGATCTGCCTTCGGCGGCGCCTCAGAACCTGCAGGCGCAGACACTCTACTATGGACTTACAGATAAGGTGGAGATTGATCTGCACCGCTATGATCCGCAGGGCGACAAAGACAAGACGTCCGTTATAGTGAACGGGTCTGTGCTTCTACTCCAAGAATCGCCGAAAATGCCGAATGTGGTGGTAGGAGTTCGTAATCTTACAGGCGAGGCTACTACAAGAGCTCCTGTTAATTCGGACAAAGTGTCGCTGTTCGTATGTGCGGCGAAAAATGTGACGCCGATGCTGCCGGAAGGTCCCCAACTGCCACTTGTTCGCGTACATCTGGGTATAGGGACCGAGGACTGGACGCTGCTTGGTGAGAAGAGGCATGAAGGGATATTCGGCGGAGTTCAGATGCTGCTTCAGAAAGAGATAGGGGCAGTTGCACTTTATGATGGGCAGGATGTTATTACCGGTATTACCTACACGCCAGGCAATAAGGGCGTGACGGTGAAAGGTGGAACATTCGGCAAACATTGGTGGATGGGGATAAGCTACGCTACTAAGCTGAATCATTAATAAATCTTCTAATGGTTGGGCACGACCTGCAGATGTGGTGCAGGTCGTGCCTTCTTTTTAACTGCTAGTAATTAGATTCGTCATCGCTATCTGATGTGAGTGCGTCGAGACCGGCTATGCCTGGATGGGTCATCTCGGACGCTGAGAGAATTTTGTCAAGCTCTTCGACGGTGAATAGTTTTTTCTCTATGGCAAGTTGACGGATGGTCTTGCCTGAGTTTATTGCTTCACGCGCTAGGTTGGAGGCTTCTTCGTAGCCTATATATGGAGATAGCGCGGTAACTAGACCAAAGCTGTTTTCGAGCAGCTCTCTGCAGCGCTCTTCATTGGCGGTGATGCCGCTTATGCATTTGTGAGCTAGAATCTCTGCCGCTGATCTAGTAAGCTCAAGGGATTGAAAAAGATTGTGAGCAAGTGATGGCAGAAATGCGTTAAGCTCTAATTGGCCGTTCATTGCGGCAAGGGTTATGGCGTGATCATTTGCGATTATCTGAAACGCAGCCTGGCTGACTGCTTCTGTTATAACTGGGTTTACCTTGCCAGGCATTATAGATGATCCAGCTTGAAGCTCTGGCAGTTTTATTTCGCCTAATCCTGCGCGTGGTCCAGATGAGAGGAGTCTGAGGTCGGAGGATATTTTCGCAAGGTTTACGGCAGCAGCTTTGAGCAGGCCAGACACTTCTACAAACACGTCACAGTTCTGCGTAGCGTCTATCATATTCTCAGCTCTCGCAAGCCCCAAGCCGGTTATGTCGCGCAGGATATCTACAACCATAAACACAAACCGACGGTCTGCATTAAGCCCTGTGCCAACCGCTGTGCCGCCTAAGTTCACCTGTCGGAGTCTTTCTTCAACTTTATATAGCCTCCACCAATCGCGCTGTACAGCCTGTGCCCACGCGGAAAATTCCTGTCCCAAAGTAATAGGCACAGCGTCCTGCATCTCGGTTCTGCCTATTTTGAGCACATGCGCGAACTCGTTTTCTTTTTTCTGCAGCTCGCCCTGAAGCTCAGCCATAGCCCTGCTTGCGCTCAGCAGAAGTCGGATGGCAGTAATTCTGACCGCCGTAGGCACGACGTCGTTTGTGGATTGGGAGAGATTTACATGATCGAGAGGATGTACAATGCTGTAGTCACCCTTCTCGCCGCCGAGCAGTTCTATTGCTCTGTTGGCAACGACTTCGTTGACGTTCATATTCATAGAAGTGCCAGCGCCGCCTTGGAGCGCGTCGGTAATGAACTGATCTGCAAACTTGCCTGCAGCGATTTCGTCGCATGCTGCGGTTATTGCGTCGGCTATGTGTTTTTCTAAATAGCCGATTCTTAGATTGGCAAGAGCACATGCCTTTTTAACGAGTGCAATTGAGCAGATAAGCAGAGGGTGTACTCTGATGCCGGAGACGGGGAAGTTTTCTGCCGCGCGAAGAGTGTGTATGCCGTAGTATGCGTCTGCAGGCACTTCGCGTGTTCCCAAAAGATCATGTTCCTGGCGCGTATTCATAGTTTCTGTCTATACCTGCCCAATCGTCTGGTTTCTCGGCAGACGGTGGTAGATGTCTGGGCTTTAGTCTGCACCCAGCTTTAGTTGTCTGGAGATATTTTGTGCTGCCCAGATTAATTGTCTGCTACAGCAGGCGCACGCACGATTGCTGGATCTGTGAATATGTCGGCTTCGTCCACGCTTCTCGTAGAAAATTCGGAAACTATTGCGCCTTCAGGTCCTGCTTGGAACCAATGCAGAGTATTAGGCGGCAGAGTATATTGATCGCCTGGTTTAAGCACAATCTCATGCCACACAGTGAAATATGGAGTTTTATCCGGCGGCACAGACGCCTTTGGGTTTTTCACTGGCTCGCCTGGAACATACAGATAAACTTCGCCGGCTCTGCATCGGAAGGTTTCTTCTTTGCCTGGGCTGCCATTTATCTCAGGGTGTCTATGCTCAGGACATATCTGGCCAGGGAACATCACGAGTTCTTTGGCGCAGCAGCGTTCTGTGTTTACATAAACCACTATCTGAAGTCCAAATCGTGCAAGGTCGTTTAGTCCGAAGTCGGCAACCTCTATATTTGCTCTTTCCTCTGGCGTGATAATAATCCCCGCTTTTGCCAACGCATCCGCTGCCTTCGCTTGGGCTTTTTCGAACTCCTGCCGCGATATCATAGCACTACAGCCCTCCTATCGGGTTATTCTCACCGTCCATGCTATTGCTGCGCAGGCGATGTGTCAAGCTGCCACGTCAAAAGTTGGGTTCTGATATGTTCAGCGCTATTTATTTCACGCTGTTCACCGATGTTTTCAATGAATCTGGTGCCATATCTATGCTCAGGATGTCGCGAGGTGCGTCGCGGCAGCGGTCAAGAAGTATTTTGAGAATGGGTTTAAGATCTGGGTTGGAATCGAACGTAGACACTCTAATGCGCTGGCGGCACTGTCTGAGTTTCCCAGATGCTGCTGAAGCGTATGGAGAAACATAGTGTTATAGTGTCAACTGTGCTCGTTCGTGTGTAAGCAAAGCCGTAGTTAGCGATCCGGCAGTCCGCGCCTGCCGCGTTCACCCTGACCGAAGCCGGGCATGCCTTCAATTGGAGGGCGCACTTTGGGTTTTAGGGCGTTGAACTGCTCTTCTGTAAGTATCTTTCTAAGCTCAATCTGTTGTCTGATTGAAGCCTCTTGTATCTTCATATGTATGTCGTTTATGTGCTTGATCAGCTGTTTGGCGCGTTTTTGGTCTAGATTGTAATCTAGGTAGAGACTCTCAAGCGTACGAAAATCTGCCATTTGTTTCTTAAACAGGTCTTCCATTGTGCGTCGGTTTTCTTCATAAAGCTTTCTGATTTTCTCCTGCTGCGACGAGGAAAGGTTCAGATGGGACACGTCGCCCAGTCTTTCGTCTTCTGGCTCAGGCATGCGCGGTCTGCCTCCAAAACCTTGCCGCGGACGATCTTTATCCCCATCACCACCAACTGCACGACTGAGTTTTTGGAACTGGTCTTTAGACAGGATGCTTCTTAGTTTGACCTGGCTTTCCAAGTAAGCGTTGAGCAGCCTAAGATGACAACCATTTATCTTTTTCGCTGCGTTTATGGCAGCTTTTTCATCTAGGTGATAGCTGCGGAACTGACGCCATAGGTCAGCTCTGGCAGCCCACATATCGCGCCGGATGCTTTCGGTTTTCTCACGAGTGTCACGCATATGGGCGCGCAGTTTTTGTTGCTGTTCTGGGCTTAGGTTTAAATCAGGGGGACGCATTCGCGGCGGAGGGTTCTGAGCACAGACGGGAATAGCAAACCCCATCGCAATCAAAATCAACGCAGCCGACAACAATTTTTTGAATAGGTTTTGATATCTAATCATAGCAATCTCACGGAGCCAACTTTTCAAGCTCAGCAATCATAGCCTCCGTTGTGCTTGTCTGTTGATCTACTCCGGCAATCTGCAGGTGCATCATAGCCAGAGCTTCCCGCGCACGGTTTTTTTCTGCCTCAGCAGCGTTGTTATGGATGGTTATTGATGCAGAAACACCGCAGATAACCACCACTGCAGCCGCTGCAGCAGCCAGCCTGCGTCTGTAAACTCTAAGCCAGATGTTTATTCTGTCAAGCAGACCAGTCTTATTATCGGTTTGGATGCCGGCTTCGACCAGATGCCAAACGTCGCGCGGGGCTTCGCGGTTTTCTGCAGACGCGAAAATATCTGCCAAGCGTCTTTCTTCTTCGAGAACTCTGCGGCACTCGGCACAATTTGCCAGGTGCTCTGCGATCTTTCTTGATTCTTCAGCGCTTAGAAGTCCCCGACTATAATCCGAAAGATTAATTTGTATCCGACTGCATTTCATTTCTGTTCTCCCAACCTAAAGCCGCAAGATGCGACCTCAGCTTCTGACGTGCGCGAAACAATCTAACTTTCAGGCTGCCCCTGGGCTGTCCTAATATCTCAGCTATCTCCGGCAGCGAACATTCGTCCAAATGATAAAGCGATATAATAAGCCTATCGTCATCGGAAAGCCTTTCCATAGCCTTTCCCAAAAGAGCCAAAGCAGCGCTATCTACCAGCTCAGGCTCAGGATCAACCGTCTGCCATTTTACGTTTTCGGCAGAGTTAGCTGCGTCTTCAAGCAATACATCTTCAAAAGCGACCTCAGGTCTGGCTTTCCGTGCTCTAAGCATATCTCTAGCCGTATTTGCGGCAATTCTATAAAGCCATGTTTTAAACCGCGACTTGCCTTTGAATCCAGCAGCGCTGCGCCAAACTTTCACGAAGACATCAGCCAGCGCTTCTTCGGCATCCTCACGGCAGCCGAGCATACGGTAGAGCAGGTTGTATATTGAAATCTGATGCCTGCTCAACAGTTCTTTGAGCGCGAGTTCGTCCTGCTCTCTGCAGCGCATTAGCAGGTCTTCGTCGCTCAAATCGGCGATTTTAGCCGAACGGCTTTTCGAAAGTTCCAACTCTAGAGCCATCCAAATAATTAAGACGTTTCGGCAAGTGTGCCGGTTACATGATACATCTATTATATCTATAAAATCGGCATCCTGGGCATCTTGGTATTCAGCAAATGAAGGTCAGCAGCATAATGAGTGAGTATGTAGACCAGTTGCAAATATAAAGTTGACAGCAGCGGTGATGATTCTTATAATGCTGAGGGGTTTTGCTCACTTAAGTGGGCTGGGTGCTTTAGTGCGGCTCCAGCCTATATATTTGTATATTGGAGGATACTGGTGTCCAGATACCAAAAACTTTTCTTGCTAATAATAGCTTTGGTGATAGGAGCAAGCGCAGCTGTCTATTTTAAGCCGATGCGCAAAGGCTTGGATCTTGCAGGTGGCGTAAGGGTGGTGTTGCAAGCCAAGCCAGGGTCGCTTGTGGATGATAAGGGGAAGCCGCTTTCAGATCAGGCTCGCGCTCAAAAGATGGCGGCGGTTATGAAGACTCTCCGTAAGAGAGTAGATGCCATAGGAGCCGTAGACCCTGTTCTGCAGCTTCAGGGCACTGACAGGGTTATTATAGAGCTGCCAGGAATCAGGAACATTGATGAAGCATTGAGGATGATCCAGCGAACGGATCGCCTTGAGTTCTATTGGCTTAAGAATGTGCGCACGAAGCGAAATCCAAACGCTGTTTGGGAGCTGCTGAGTCCGCCGGAGGTAGATCCTAACACCGGCATGGAGATATATTCATTCCGCAACACGGTTACCGGCAAGGTAATCAAGGGTGATACGGAAGAGGGAATGAAACGCATAATGCTGGAGGTTGTTGATGCGTATGATCCAGTCAACAATCCTGACGGCATGAAGCCGCTTATGACGGGTGAAGATCTGAAGCCTGTATGTCAAGCTGACTACGATAACAACCGAAGGCCTGTTATGAGGTTCTCGTTGAATCCGCGTGGTGCTGAGGTTTTTGCGGATTTCACGAGGCGACACATAGACGATGTCGTAGCTATATTTTTGGGCAACAGGATGCTGACGGCTCCGAGAATCAACAGCCCCATAACGACCGGCGAAGGCATAATCGAAGGTGGGTTCGCAAATCTGCAGGAAGCGCAGGAGCTGGCAGATTATCTTAACACAGGTGCTCTTCCAGTGCCGCTGGAGATAATCGCGAAGGATGAGATTGAGGCTACGCTCGGTAGAGAGGTTGTTCAGAAGGCGCTGATGGCTGGCATACTCGGCTTGATATTAGTTATTGTATTTATGGCTGCTTACTATAGGCTGCCGGGTATTTTAGCCGACGTTGCGCTTATTATATACACACTCTTCGCAATGGCTGCGTTCAAGCTTCTGGGCGTTACTATGACGCTTCCAGGTATAGCAGGTTTCATATTGTCCATTGGTATGGCGGTTGATGCAAACATTCTGATATTCGAGCGTCTGAAGGAAGAATTGAACAGCGGCAAGACGTTGCGAGCGGCTATAGATGCTGGTTTTAACAGAGCGTTTCCGGCAATTTTTGACTCCAACGCATGTACGCTTATCACGTGCGCTGTTTTGTATAGTTTCGCGACAGGTATGGTGCAGAGCTTCGCTCTGACGCTGGCGATCGGTGTAATAATAAGCTTGTTTACAGCAATTACAGTAACGCGGACGTTTCTGCATTTGCTCGTGAACCAGCAGTGGGCACAGCGTCCGAATCTGTTTGGGCTTGGAACGACGTGGATACATCGCACCAGCAAGCAGTTGAATATTGTTGGGCGAAGGAACTGGTTCTTTGCTCTTAGCTTGCTGATAATCATCCCCGGCGTAATCTTCTATTCGTTGAACATGGGCAGATATGGAAGTGGGTTGAAGCCGGGCATAGAGTTCAAACCTGGCACTACCATACAGATGACATTCGATAGAAGGACGTCTGTTACTGAGATTATTGAGACGGTTGCGTCTGCAGTTCCAAACAAGAAGATTGAGACATCTGTTCAGTTGTCCGATCGGGGTAAGACGGCGTTTATACGTACGAATCTTACGCCCGGCGAAGCAGGCTATGATCAGGCGATTAGAAGCATTAATAGTGCCCTTGCCTCGCGCATTGGAACGCCTAGGAACGTGCAGACTTCAAGTGTTGGACCTATTATCAGCAAGGAAATCACGCGCAAAGCCATAATGGCTGTGGTTATATCAGCGATATTGATAGTGATATATCTATCATTCAGATTTGCTGTCGGTGGGTTTATAAACGGTCTAAAATACGGGACGTGTACGATTATAGCAACCCTGCATGACGTGTTCGTTATAACAGGGCTGTTCGCTATTCTGGGGTATTTCCTGGGATGGGAGATTGATACACTATTTGTAACCGCTGTGCTTACAATGATAGGGTTCTCTACGCACGATACGATAGTTGTGTTCGACAGAATAAGAGAGAATCTGAAGCATAGGATAAAGGGTGAAGATTTTGAGTCGCTGGCAAACCGCAGTATTCTGCAGACGCTGACGCGGTCAATAAACACTTCACTGACTGTAATTCTGACTGTTTTAGCGCTGCTGGCGTTCGGTGGACCGATAATCCGGCATTTCTACATTGCGTTGCTGGTGGGTATTATAAGCGGCACGTATTCCTCGATATTCAATGCTACGCCTCTACTTGTGGTATGGGAGAACATATCTGGTGGAGGGAAGAAGAGAAGGAGCAGGGTTATCGAGGAGAAGCCTATGGTGATGGGCAAAGAGTTGAAACCGGTAGAAGAGGATGAGTCGGTGGAAGAAGGTGCGGTTGTCGATCGGAAGACAGCAGCAGGGACGAAGACTAAATCAACTAAAAGGCGCAAGCGAAGGTATTAGAAGATCTGGGCTGGGTTACTGTCCATCCAGCCGGGGAAATGTAAAGAAAGCCTGCGGGGATTGAGCTTGCGCCCGCAGGCTTTCTCGTATCAGGATTTAATTTTATTATCAAGCCGCTGACGTATGCGGTTAGAAAGGAATCTTGCCCATATGTCCGCTGGATCATTTAACTTAGAGCCGCAGTGGGTAATAGTAGGGACCGATGAAGAGCTTGCGGCAGGCATTGCTAGCGAGGTCGGGATATCTGATGTTGCCGCACGGCTGCTTGTAAACCGCGGAATCAAGAGCGCCGAAGAGGCAGAGGAGTTTCTCACACCGTCGCTTGATAACCTGCATGATCCGATGCTGCTTCCGGATATAGAGCGTGGCGTTGAGAGACTCGAGCGTGCGATAGACAAGAAGGAGCGGATACTTGTACACGGAGATTACGATGTTGACGGTGTTACGAGTACTGCCTTAATAGTTCGCACGCTTAGGTTGCTCGGTGCGGATGTGCATCCCAGATTGCCACATCGTAGAAAAGAAGGCTACGGTATAAAACCCAAAGTTGTTGATGAGGCTCGCGAAGAAGGAGTAAGCCTTATCATTACTACAGACTGTGGGATTACGGCGTTTGAGACTGTAAAACGGGCGAAAGAGCATGGAATAGACGTTATAATTACCGATCACCATGAGCCGGGCGATAGACTGCCGGAAGCTGCGGCGGTAATAGATCCGCTTAGAAAAGATTCTCGTTATCCTTTCCCTTATTTGGCAGGAGTAGGCGTGGCGTTGAAGTTTGCGCAGGCGTTGATTAGACGCTTGGGGCTTAAGGACAAAAGATTTAATGATAGAAGCTATGTAGGACATTATCTTGATCTGGCTTCGCTTGGAACTATAGCAGATGTTGTTCCACTGACCGGTGAGAACAGGATTATCGCAAGGTTTGGGCTTAAAGCGTTGGGAGAGAGCAAAAAGATAGGTATAAGAACACTTGTCGAGCGCATAGGATTAGCTGAGCGGGTGCCTACGTCTTACCATGTGGGGTATATATTGGGGCCAAGGATAAACGCGGTGGGAAGGATGGGCGATGCGGCTCTGGCATTGGATCTGATGCTTACAGGAGATGAGCGGCTGGCAGTGGAGCTTGTGGAAGTGCTCGAGAGGTACAACCGTGAGCGGCAGCAGGAACAGGCGAAGATGCTGAAGAAAGCCGAGGAGATAATGGGCGAGATTGACCTGGACGAAAACCCAGTGCTTGTGATTGCATCTGAGGATTGGAATACAGGGGTAGTCGGAATAGTAGCCGGAAGGTTGGTTGATGTGTATTACAGGCCATCAGTTGTGCTTTCTTTGGATAGGGATAAAAACATTGCTCATGGATCAGCTCGCAGTATTGATGCGTTTAATATGATAGAGGCACTTAACGAGTGCAGCGATATACTTATAAACGCCGGTGGTCATGCGAAGGCGGCAGGGCTTACACTTCCGGCTGATAAGGTGGATGAATTTCGGGAAAGGCTTGCAGATTTTGCTGCAGAGCGAATAAGCCCAGAGGATTTGATGCCGCGGGTTGAGGTGGAAGCAGAGCTTAGGGCATCTGAGATTACAGAGAGTCTGCAGCGTGAAATAGAGCGGATGGAGCCGTTTGGGGAATGCAACCCTGAGCCGATGTTTGTTACAAGAGGGTTGGAAGTGGCCGAAGTATGGCGAGTGGGACAAGATGGTGCACACTTGAAGATGAGGGTTTTAGGCGATGGCACCATGTTGGAGGCTATAGCTTTCGGCAGAGGAGAGATGGAGTCTGAGATACGACGCGGCAGTGTGGTAGACTTATGTTATACACTGAAGGCTGATAAGTTTAACGGCAGTGAGTATGTTCAGATGACGGTTGAGGATATGAAGCCGCATTAGGATAAGGTAATCAGGGAAAATGGCAAAAAGCGATGTTGACCAGATAATAGAGTTGGTGAAACAGTACAACCCCGACGCGGATTTTGATCTGATTCGCCGTGCTTACGAGTTCTCGGCGAAGGTGCATGAAGGTCAGTTTCGTCTTTCTGGGGATCCATATATAACCCACCCAGTTGAAGCTGCCAAGACTCTTGCAGAGTTGGAGATGGATGTTGAGAGCATAGCGGCTGCTCTACTGCATGATGTTTCCGAGGACCAGGGTATCACGATAGAGCAGTTGGAGGCTGAATTCGGCGAGGGTGTGGCGCAGTTGGTTGATGGAGTTACCAAACTGAGGCAGAAGGCGAGGGAATCGGAGAAAGAGAAGGAAAAAGCTGAGAAGGCGGACAAGACGGAGCCTACAAAGAGACGACATGCGGAGATCCGCCGGAGCGCTGAGAACCTGCGCAAGATATTTCTTGCAATGGTTAAGGATATGAGAGTGATGGTGATCAAGCTTGCTGATCGCCTGCATAATATGAAGACACTCTCAGCACTGGACGAAGAAACACAGAAGAAGGTGGCGGCTGAAACGCTCCAGATATTTGCGCCGCTTGCACACAGGCTGGGGATATGGAAAATCAAGTGGCAGTTGGAAGATCTGGCGTTTAAGCATCTTTATCCGGATGAGTACTGGAGCATAGCAGAGAAGGTTGCGCGTACGCGAAAAGAGCGTGAGGCGGATCTACAGGAAGCCGTGGAGATAATAACCAGAAGGCTTAACGAAGAAAATATTGCGGCGACGATCCAGGCGCGTCCTAAACATCTATATAGTATATACTGCAAGATGCTGCGAGAGGGCGTTGATTTCAGTGAGATATACGATCTCTCTGCGCTTCGCATAATTGTGAACACTATACCAGATTGCTATCATGCACTTGGTGTGGTGCATGATCAGTGGATGCCTATCCCAGACAAATTTAGTGACTACATAGCGAAGCCAAAGTCCAACATGTATCAGTCGCTTCATACAAAGGTAATAGGTCCGCGTGGGGAACCTTTGGAGATACAAATACGCACTTGGGAGATGCACAGAACGGCGGATTTTGGTGTGGCTGCTCACTGGCGCTACAAGGAGCAGGCGCAGAACGGCGATGAGTTTGAGCGTAAGATGACCTGGCTTAAGCAGCAGGTTTCGGACTGGCAGACCGATATGCGTGATTCGAATGAGTTTCTGCGCGCGGTTGTTGAGGATCTATTTGCAGATCAGGTGTTCGTGTTTACCCCGCGCGGTGACGTAATAGACATGCCGGCAGGCTCAACGCCGCTGGATTTCGCATATAGGATTCATACGGATCTTGGCAATCACTGCGCCGGCGCAAAGGTAAATGGTAAGATTGTTCCGCTTGGCTATCGGCTCAACAATGGCGACATAGTTTCGATAATCTCCAGGCCAAACACGCAGCCAAGCTTGGACTGGCTTAACATAGTCAAGACGTCTCATGCACGAAGCAAGATAAAGAGCTATCTGCGCAAGCTGCAGTTTACGGAGAGTGCGCAGAGAGGGAAAGAAGCTTTGGAGCGGGAGCTGGAGCGGCTTGGTCATGAGGCGCAGAGGCTGCTTAAGCCTGAGAATTTGCTAAAGGTGGCGCAGTCGCTTAATCTGCAGTCTGAGGAAGATCTTTACGCTGCGATCGGGTATGGACATTTTGCTGCGGGGACGGTAGCTAACAAGCTGAAAGCAGAGGAGCCGCCGCCTGATCAGCTTGTGGTATCGGGTAGGCAGCAGGTTGAAGAAGGTCCGGCGGTGAGTGTTGAGGGGATAAATAGCGTGGCGATTAAGCGTGCGCGGTGCTGCGCTCCGGTGCCGGGTGATGAAGTGGTTGGATTTGTGACACGCGGCAGAGGGATGATATTGCATCGCACGGATTGTCCGAATGTGCAGGCATATCGTCAAAATGAGCCAGAAAGGGTTGTGCAGGTGATGTGGAGCAAAGCCGATGGTGAGAGATACTCGGCGGATCTGCGAATTGAGGCGCTTGATAGGGTTGGGTTACTGAACGACATATCGGCTATTTTCTCTGCTTCGAACACTAATATAACGGCGGCAAAGATCAGATCTCTGCCGGACAAGCGCGCACTTTTGATGCTTACTGTTGATGTGAGAGATATAGATCATCTAAACTCGCTTGTTGCTGGGATAGGGAGATTGTCTGATGTGCTTTCAGTAGAGCGAGTGTCTGCACACAGTCCAGCTAGGATAAAATGAGGTGGATATCGGGGTAGGAAACTATGAGGGCGGTAGTACAGAGAGTAAAAAGTGCGGCGGTTTGGGTTGACGGGGCGGAGGTATCAAGAATTGGGGCTGGGCTTGCGGTGTTGCTCGGTGTAGGTCGGATGGATGATGAGGCTGCAGCCGCCAAGCTTGCTGAGAAGATTGCAAACTTACGGATTTTCGAGGATGATCAGGGGAAAATGAATTTGTCAGTTGTGGATATAGGAGGAGAGGCGCTGGTTGTCTCTCAGTTCACGCTGTATGCTGACTGCAGAAGAGGACGCAGGCCAGGATTTGAAGATGCTGCGCCGCCAGATGATGCAGATAGATTGTATAATACGTTTGTTGGTGAATTGATAAGAACAGGTGTGCCTGTAAAGACAGGCATATTTCAGGCGAAAATGCTGTTTCAGATAGAAAATTATGGGCCAGTTACAATTGTTTTGGACAGTGAAGATCTGGAGCGACCGCGTCGCGGGTAGATGAAAGATTCAATGCAGCGGTGAGATTAGTAAAGTGTTGGATAGAGAGTTTCGACATTTCAAAACAGGCAGAGAGAGATCCGATGCTGGAGGGCAATCGGATAATGAACTGACGGCGCAGGAGCGTGCTGTTCTTGGCGATAAGCTCTGCGATGAAGGTCGCGTAGAGGAAGCGATTATTCATTATCGCAAAGCAGTTCAGATGGAAGGCGGGAACGCGTGGTTTAGAGAGCGGCTTGGGGATGCTTATGCTTATTCTGAGGAGTCAGCGAAAGCGGTTGCGGAGTATCGAAAGGCGATAATGTTGAGTCCACGTCGAGCTGAGCCGCATTTCAGTTTGGGTGAAGTTTACAGACGGCACGGGAAGCTCGAGGCGGCTGTCAAATGTTATCGGAAGGCTGTTTATTATAATCCACTGAATACGTTCTACAGGTATAAACTTGGGGATGCGCTTGCGCAGGTTGGGCTTATAGACGAAGCGATTCTTAATTTGGAGATTGCCGTGCAGATAAGCGGCACGGACGGGTTTTATCATTTCTGGTTGGCGGATTTATACTGCCTTGCTGGAAGATTGAGCGATGCAATAATCGAGATGCAGCAGGCGACAATTTTCTGTCCGCAAGATGCATACTATAACCTGAGGCTTGGGATGCTTTATATGCGCGCCGGATTCCCACAGGATGCGATAGCCGCCTATGAAACAGCGGTGCGGCTTAAGCCAAGCGATCCGGCATATCACGCAGTTTTGGCTGATGCCTATTCGGCGGTTGGAAGAGTGGAAGACGCAGCCAAGCATTACAGTATGGCAGCTAAAATGGATTCGTATGATGCAGTCAATCTGGATAGGTTTCGGCGGCAGGCGTCGGCTGAGGGCAAGTAGGCGATGCGGATTAAGCCGATAACAGTTGGCATGCTCGAAGCCAATTCTTATTTGATAGTAGATGAGCCGACTGGTGAAGCGGTGCTTATTGATCCAGGCGATGAGCCCAATCGGCTGATAAGAGTGATAAAGGATGAAGGTGCAGAACTAAAATATCTGTTGCTTACCCATGGTCATCCGGATCATTCATGGGCTGCTGGTCAGATTCAAGAAGCGTTTCCAGGGGCTTATCTGCTGCTGCACGAAAGTGATGTTATCCAACTTCACGGCGACCCACATATAGTCGAACTTTTCTTCGATACCGAAAGCTACATTGAGCCGAAACTAGGAAGGTTTTTAAACGATGGCGACGTGGTGGCGTTTGGTGATAGCAGGCTAGCAGTGATTCATACACCTGGACACACAGAAGGCGGTTTGTGCTATTTGGGAGATAAAGTGGTGTTTACGGGTGATACTTTGTTCGCGGGCGCAGTTGGCAGAACGGACTTGATGGGAGGGTCGTTTGAGAGGCTGATTCGTTCTATCAAGGAGAAACTGCTTGTGCTGCCGGATGAAACAATTATATATCCAGGGCATGGAGATTTATCTACCATAGGAACAGAGCGCAGGACAAATCCATGGCTCACCGAATGAAAAATGAAAGCCCTAATTTGAGTAAAAGTGCTGATTGGCGGCAGTGGGCGTTGCTTATACTGCTGCTTGTGGGCATGATGTATGGGCAAAATCTGAGCGGGGATGTCTGGTGGCATTTGAAAACTGGACAGTGGATAGTTGAACACAAGGCGCTGCCATTTGATGATCCTTTTTCTTATACTGCAAAAAATCCTGTGGTGCTTCATGAATGGGGTGCTGAGGTTATTTCGTGGGTTATTTATAAGTATATTGCTTCATGGGCGCTTGCAGTGTTTTCGGCTTTGTTGATTGTGGCAGCTTTTGCGATTGCATTCGCGTTGGCAGTTAAGAAGAGCGGCAGTTCTTTTGCGGCGTTTGTGGTTACTGCGGCAGGTGCGGCTGCTTCGGCAGGCGGTTCTGAGATGAGGCCGCAGGTTTATTCGTTTTTACTGTTTGCGGTGTTAATGGTTCTGCTGGAAAAATGGAGAAAGAGCGGCGGGAGAGCGATATGGGCCGCCGTGCCGTTGATTTTTGTTTGGGCGAATCTTCATGGCGCGTTTCTAGTGGGAATTGTTGTCATTGTGATTGAGCTTGTGGCTGCAATTATATCGCCGCCTGGTTGGGCAAGACAGAAACCTAATCCGCGTCTGGCGGCGGCAGTGCCGATTGTTGGGGTGTTGGTGCTGTCTTTGTTGGCTGCACTTGTGAATCCGAATGGGGTTCAGCTTTATGTATATCCGCTCAAAGTGCTGGGTGGTTCATCGAACACTACGAAGGTAATAACAGAATGGATGAGGCCTTCACTTAATGAGTGGACAGGCAGGGCGCTCGTTGTGCTGATTGGGCTGGGAATTGTTGGGATGGTGGTTGGGCGAAGGAAAGTTGAGCTTAGAGACGCGGTCTGCTTTGTTTTCTTTGCGTTGGCGGCTGTGGTTTCACGCAGACAAGCGGTTTTTCTTTCTATTGCATGCGCTGCGCCGATTGCCGCGTGGCTGTCGGGTGTTGATGTGCATATGAGAGCATCTGCAAAGAAGGTTTTATGGGCGATTTTGGCGCTGTTGGTAGTTGTGCTATTTGGATGGAGAATGCATGATGCATGGGGGAGATCGCCTTTTGATTATATGAATAAGAGCGAAGTTTTTCCGTCGGAAGCCTGCGATTATATATTACATAACAAGCTGAATGGGAATATGTTCAACGACTACAATTATGGTGGTTATCTGATATGGAGACTTTGGCCAAGGCACAAAGTTTTTGTTGACGGCAGGCTGGAGCCGTTTGTAGGTGGGGCGCTTGAGGAAGAATACGCGGCGACGAATGGCGATGAAATGGTTTGGCGTCGGATAGTAAAGAAGTACGATATAGGGTTTGCGGTCGTAAATCCAGATGTGCCGCTTGCGGAGATTCTTTCTAATTCGCCGGATTGGGATATGGCTTACGGCGACGAGAAAGCCTTAGTATTTCTGCGTATACGGTAGGCTCAGCGCGTGATTTTGAGTGCTCCGTAGCCAACTACTTCGCTCGTGTCTCCTGTTACATCACCAGATGTGTAATATGTGAGCAGTTCGCCCTGCTTGGCGCCAAGTGAAATGCTTGCAACTATGGTAATAGCGGTTGGCACAACTCCACACATCGTTATATCGCGCTCTTCGACAACACTGAGCAGTTCGTGGTAGTCCAGGCGTTTGATGGCATCTATTGCATAGGCATCCTGAGCTGCCGCTACGTTTTTAGGCTCGTGATGTGTAAAGTCTGTGCTTGCGATAATTACAACATTTTTGTCTTTTACTGCGTCAGCTATCGCGCTGCCTATATTTTCGGCGCAGGCGACGACATCGTTTCCATAGTAGAGGCTTACAACAATCGGCACTATACGGATATTCGGCTTGATGTACTGCAGGAAAGGAACCTGAACCTCAAGCGAATGTTCAAGCAGGTGGGGTGAGGAATTTTGTTCTATTAATGTGGATCGGGAGATGATGGCATCGGCGAGATCGCGATCAATTCGCACTTCGCCGAGAGGCGTACGCCAGGCGATTTCAGCGGCGACGGCGGCTGGTGGTCCGTAGCCTCTGTGGTTCGGTCCGAGAATTATTGCCGTGGCTGGCACGCCGTCTTCTGCAAGTGCCAGATATGCCCAGGCTGCAGCTTGTCCGGAGTAGATGTAGCCGGCATGAGGGCAGACTAGCGCGACAATTTGTCTTTTGGGATACTCCGGAGCTGGCGGGAGCTTTCCGGGTCCCAATTTGCCAGTGAAGCAAAGCTCGATTGATCGCTTAAGCGATTCTGGATGGCGATCATAAAACATACCTGCAACAGCCGGTTCTCTCAACATTGAGTTACACCTCCGATACGCCTGCAGTTGACAGATTCTAATGGCGCACCATTTGCATTGCCAGGTACAAGTTCACTAGTTTAGCGCTAAATCCTGCATGATCAGAAAGATTTTTTGTGAAAGAACAGTGATATTTCTGCGACGAGAATTGGTCGAATAAAAATACCTAGTAATATTACCTGTTTTTCATGACATGTCTTGACATATCGTTTTTATGCTGGTAGATTGAGTTCAGAGAAGGCAGCGCACCGACTGACCCAGAGAAGTTATGAGATGAGAAAGGGCGCTGCGGATGAGTGTAGGGGAAGGAGAGAGATTGCTATCTACTGCAAAGTCGGCATGGGCTTATGTGGAGAGCCGGCTTTGCGTACATTCTCCCTTCAGATGGTAATAATCAAACAGCCCCAAGGCAGCTACTGGTAAGATTACCAGATTTTTGCAAAAGGGGTTGACAGAGGTTAGTGGGAGGGTTATACTGCGGTTGATGATGGAATCAGCGTATGGTTCCAGCAGCAGTCCTCTACTTTAAAATAAAAATGTTCGTGGAGGTATAGCGAACTAAGGTCGACAACAGTTAGGATATAAGTCTTGTGTTCTTTTTCCCTTTGGTATGGCGTCTTACGGGAGTATTGGCACGAAAATTGCACATTATTTTGGTGAGACAGCCCAGAATTGTCCGAAGGGAGGAAACTTGAATGAACACAAGGATAAGCGGCGAAGCCAAAAAGCGTGTCGCAAATCGAATCAAGAAAGGAGGAGGTGAAAGAGTGAAGAAGGTAATAGGAATAGCGTTAGTGATGCTGCTTGTCTGTGCGGTGATGGCATCGGCAGACGCCACCAACTGGAGGATCACGCTGAAAGCCAGCAATAGTGCTGGGCAGTTTTACTCTACCGCCTACATCGGTTGGTATGATGGCTATACAAATGGCATTGATCCGCAGGGTGAGCCGTCAAAGCCGCCTGCGCCGCCGCTTGGTGGTGCAGTAGCCTATGCTCCGGCGGTATTGTCGGATGGAAGCATTAGTCTTAAGGACTATCGCACTCCGCTGACACAGGGACAGCCAGAGACGTTGCTGACCTGGAATCTGGTGGTCTACTATGGGCAGAATCAGTCCACAAAGACCATCAATCCGGTGAAGGTGCTTATCACACAGACGTCGGATGCCTATGACTACAGCTATGGTCCGCTGGTCATAATGGCGAGGAACACAGTTGAGTATGGGTCGGCGTGGCAGACATTCACCTATGATGCTGCGAATCCGCTCACGACTCTGACGCTGAACTTCGTCGAGACAGAGCCGTACAGCTACAACATTGCCGATCCAGAGATAATCATCAAGGCCGGTGGTGGTGTTATTCCTGAGCCGGGCAGCATGCTCGCTCTGGGCAGCGGTCTGATTGGTCTGCTGGGCTTTGCAATTCGCCGAAGGAGATAATCCAGACAAGCAGAACCCAAGGATTGTTATGATCCTTGGTTAGATGATTCTCGCCGCCGGGTCTCTACAACCCGGCGGCACCTCTCCCTCGAAGCAAAGGGAGGTGTGTGAAGAGAGCCTCGCAGAAGGCGAGGAGGAAGACGATCAAAGGAGATATAACAGAATACAAGACACGCTGGAACTAGGAAGACTGCACTCATTAACCAAGCCAAGGAAGAGCATTTATACAAAAGTTGCTTATTGACATAGCACAAAGCGTGTGGTATTTTGCGAATGTGAAGAGGCGTGTGACAGTCCCAAAGAGGGAGGTGGATGATAATGTTCAAAACCAACACGACATCAGGAAATGAGAGAGGAGGTGATATAATGAAGAAAGGGATATTACTGACCATAGTTGCGCTGTTCGCGCTTGGCGCGGCCGCAGTGGCGACTCCTGTAGCCACGACCATCTACAGCAGCACGGACTATCTGTATAACTTCGTTGCTGCTCCGGTAGTGCCATTCGATCCAGCACCTGCCAGTGTCTTCAAGAAAGACAATGGTTCTCCGATTAATCTGGATGCAGGTAGACTCTATCGCTGGGATGCGGCAGGACAGGGATTCCTTGTTTACAGTGACGACCCTGACGCTTTCGGCGGCATTCTGCTGGGTGATGGCTATTGGCTGGGCGCAGATGAGCCTAACAACTTCATATGGCAGTATGACGGCGCTCCGGATGGTTTGCCTGATTCAGGCAACAATATGACCGATATGTGGATCTCGCTTCCAAGCCCTGATTTCACAATGTTCGGTCATCCGTTCAACCATCCTGTGCCGCTTGCCAACTGTTTGGTCACGGACGGCACTCAGACTGTATCGTTTGCCCAAGCTGCTGCTAACGGCTGGGTAGATGGATGGGTCTGGGGCTGGGATGCCGAGGGTCAAGGCTGGGTTCAGGTCACGCCTAACGATCCTGACTTCCCGAACTTGGAGCCGTTCCATGGCTATCAGATTCAGACCTATGTGGAGAATCTGGCTCTGATCATTCCGGCTTAAGCTGGAAGCGAACGGCGCGAAGTAAGCTAGAGAGGCAGTAAGTAGCTTACAGTAGACAGTAGAAAGCAAGATATTATCCGGCCACTACGAAAATAATTTGATGGGGCGAGTTCCCCGTTATAGAGAGCAAGGGGGGTGGATGTGGACGCACGTCCATCCCCTTTTTCCTTAGTTGTAAATGAGGTGGCGAAGATGAAGAGATATGAAAAGCTCTTGACAGCAGTGGTAATAGCGGCAGCATTAATGGCTTCAGCGTATGCAGATACGGAGATAAAGCCGGTTATGATGAGCAATCGCGCGGTTGGCGGTGGGCAGCTGAATGAATATACGCCGGGTGTTGCCGGTGGCATTGGGCTGAACAATATTGGACTGCTGGTTAGAACCTGGGGAACGGTCACCTACGTGGATGCGGTGAATAAGTTTTTTTATATTGACGATGGCAGCAGGTTGAACGATATGTCCGGCATCCATGGCGCGGTTGGGCTGAGAGTATCTTACTCAGGGCTTGCACCAGGAGTTACATTCACGCCGCCTTCAGTTGGGGAGTTGGTTGCTGTTACTGGCATCAGCAGCACTACTGCTATAACCGTAGGTCAAGAGACGCGCATAATCCCAACACTTAAGCCCCGGAGAGATGCAGACAAGCAGGTATTTTCATCCGAACCGCCACCATAGGGATATTTCTAAAAATAACCCCGAACACCGCGAACCCTCTTCTCGTAGTAATCCTACCTAGTGCGACGCAACGCTGGCAGCCGGAGTAACCGCGCCCAGTTTTTCTTTCATCAGTGAGATAGCTTTGGCGAGTTGGGGATCTGTTGCAGGATCGCCAAGTTCTGCTGTCTCGCTTCCTTCTACAACCACATCAGGCTGAACGCCTACTTTGTTTATATCTCTACCTTTGGGTGTCAAATATTTGGCTGTAGTTATAGCTACGGCGCTGCCGTCAAGAAGAGGATGTATGGTTTGAACACGGGCTTTGCCGAACGTGCGTGTGCCAACGAGAGTGCCAGCATTGTTGTCTTGTATAGCGCCGGATACTATCTCGGATGCGCTTGCGCTCTGCTGGTCAACCAATACTATAAGAGGGTATTGCCTGTGGTTGCGCCTGCTGGGATCAACATCGAGCGAAGTGCGGCGTCCGCTGCGCTCTTGGATAATCACAATGGGACCTTTGTCTATGAATCGGCTGCCGATTTGTATGGCTACCTGAAGCAGACCGCCAGGGTTCTGTCTTAGGTCGAACACCAAGCCTTTCATGTTTTGTTTTTCGAGATCAGTCAGGGCGCGGTCAAACTGCGCGTCGCTGTGTTCATTGAAACCTAGCAGACGAATATAGCCTATGCCATCCTTTTTATCCAACATTTTGGAGCGAACCATGCGGAATTCTACCAATCGGCGTACGATAGTAATGTCCACGACTTTCTTTTGAGGACCTCTTAGCAGAGTGAGTTTGACTTTTGTGCCTTCTGTGCCGCGAATGCGCTGGACTACCTGCTCAATGCCAAGCCCAGCGACTGGTTTATCGTCTACTTTCAGTATAATATCGCCAGCCTTGACGCCTGCTTTGATGGCAGGACTGTCGGGTAGCGGTTCTTTTATATAGACCTGCTGTGATTTGTTGACATCCAACTGCGCGCCTATGCCGACAAAGTTGCCTTCGTTCTCTTCGCGCATCTGCTTATATGCGGCTGGATCTAGGAATCGCGTGTATGGGTCTTCCAGTGCCCCGAGCATCCCACGAATTGCCGAGTATGTGAGCTGTCGTTCATCAATGTTACGTCCATAGTAGGTATCGCGCAGTCTGCTCATTACGTCGTAGTATGATTGCAGGATGGTAATCTCGGTTTTGCCGCGGTCGGAGCGCTCGCTCATGAGCTCGAACTGTGACGGAAGTCCCTGAAGCTGCGCCCCAACGTCCTGCGCAAAGAAGCCTATTGCAAAGCCGATTATAACGATTATAGAAAATGAAAGCGCTCTGCGCAGGTTCGGCTTCATACGGAGCCTCCTTTAGGTTTGGAAAGAATCTCGACGGCTTTGTCTATCTGCTCGCTGTTACCGTTTACAGCGATGTCGGCGTTAAGTCCAACACCCTTGAAGTCTTTGCTCTTCGGCGTAAGGTACTTGCCGGTGGTTATGGTAATGCCGGAACCGTCAGAGAGTTCGACGAACGTTTGTTTAAGGTTTTGGCCAGCGGTTTTGGTGCCGATCAGTTTGGCTGATTGGTTATCTCTAAGGGAAGCCGCCAACACTTCTGAAAGCCCGGAGGTGCTGCTGTTCACAAGCACTGCCAAGCCGCCGCTCCACACTCGGTCTGCAGGCTGCACTGCTGCTTTTATTGGTTTTGTTTTGCTCTTTGGGAGCTGGATTATTGTCAAGGTCTTTCCGGGAGAAAACATTCCTGCGATAGATTGAGCGGCTTCGAGCGAACCGCCTAGTGAATCACGCAGGTCTAATATGACGGCGCGATAGCCCTTTTGTTTGAATTCCGGAATCGCCTGAGCAAGTTCATCAACGGCTTTTTTGTTCAACAGTCTTACTTTGACGCAGACGATATCTGGTTTCGGATTCCACCAAGTTACAGGGTTAACAACGGTTGTGGCTGGGTTTATTTTGAAAGTCAGATTTGCGCCTGTTCCGGCTCTTTTGATGGCGATTTCTATCTCGTTAGAGTTGTTTGAACAGAGCATATCCAGAGCCTTTTGGAAGCCGATGCCGTTCTTTATTCGGTCATTTTCTGCTTCAAGTATTTTCACCAGTTTTTCTCTTGGGATTTGCTGAGTTTGAGCATCTTTGAGCAGTTTCTCTACGCGCTGGTAAGGGTCGTAAGGAAGGATCATCTTGCCATTAACAGTAATTATGTTATCGCCGGGTTTCAGTCCAGCTTTTTCTGCCGGGCTGCCTGGAACTACGCTAAGCACAGAAAGCCCTTCTTCTGTAAATCCGTTCTGCTTTACCTGAACAACCTGAATAACTGCACCAATGCCTTGGAATTTTCCTTCGCTCATTTTGAGATAAGCCTCTACCTGCTCCGGCTCCAGAAATCTGGTGAGTGGGTCATGGAGCGAGTCGAGCATCGAGCGTATAGAACCGTAAGCCATTTTCTTTTCTTGCGGCTTGTCTATGGGTTCTACGTATTCATCACGCACAAGCTTTAGGACGTTGTAGAATATCTCGAGCGGGCGAAGGTCAACGTCGGAGCGTGTTCCAACGTCTGTACGCGGTCCGGTCGGCGCTGCTGCAGTGCTGGGATTAGGCGCGTTTGGTTCTACGCGCGATCTAGCTACATGCGAGACTTGAAATGTCGCTCTGGCAGCAAAACCGACGATTATAGCAACAATAAGAAGTAACAAAGTAGATTTCGTACGCATCTTTTAGATTATACCACAGTAAGGCTGCAAGCGGGAACGATCAGCTGTCTTCGTCGAAGCTCAATAGATCTCTGGCACGCTTGAATGCATCAGTTTGACGTTTTTTGTTCTCACGCAGTCGGTCAAGCTCGGCTAGGTCTATGTAAACCTTTCCCAATCCGTCTGTATCCAGCCGAGAGAAATCGAGAACCAGCCAGCCATCTTCGGACTCTCTGCCCTGATAACTTGCTACTATCTGCATCTTTTCTGACGGAAACAGCATGTCAAGCCTCCGATGTCTTGATCGTCTGCGCTTACTTTATAAGACGAAAATGAACGGCAAAATGTGCCAGCATGGGGTAGTACTTGTGCAATTATTGCGACATTTATTATTACTTAGTAGGATGGACAGCCATCTCCATTAGGGTACAGCAAAAAGTTTCGTCAAAGGTGTTTTCGTCACAATGGAAGAGAAAGTTGTTACAGTATGCATATTGATTCTTGCTGTAATTGCCGCAAATGCGATGATTGCTGATATGCGGTCTGTTGGTTTGAGTAGAGATGCGATCTTAACTGCCGACAGCGGCTCAGAGCCTTCATCTTCTGTCTCAGCAGTTGTTGCTACAGCTAAACTTGGTTCTGAGAGCAATAATCCCGTAGTAAAGGCGATTGCGAGGGTTGGTCCGGCGGTTGTCAACATTGACACTTTGGTTGTGAAACCCAGCTCCAACGTCCCCAGTATTTTCAGGGACTTGTTCGGTGATGACTGGCTTTTTGGAAGTCCGACGCCGAGCAGAGGACAGGGTTCCGGCGTGATTATAGATGCTAAGAATGGATATGTGCTTACAAACGAGCATGTTGTGCACGACGTTCGACTTCGTGAAGGTCAGATAACGGTGAGTCTGCCGAACAGGCAGAGTTTTAGTGGTAAACTGATAGGCGCTGATGAGTTGAGCGATCTGGCATTGGTTAAGATAGATGGAGCAAATCTGCCGCAGGCAAAACTTGCTGAGAGCGATGAGCTGATTATCGGACAGACCGCTATTGCGATAGGCAACCCGTTCGGTTTTAGGAACACGGTGACGGTAGGAGTGGTGAGTGCAATAGGGCGCACACTTTCAACGCCAAACGGCACGCCGCTGGAAAACCTGATACAGACGGATGCTGCGATAAACCCTGGCAATTCCGGTGGGCCGCTTTGCAATATAGACGGCGAGATTATAGGGCTGAACACTGCGATTATCCCTTACGGACAGGGGATTGGGTTTGCTATATCTGCTGGAACTATAAGGTCGGTGTTGGGAGAGCTTATTAAGTATGGCCGCGTGAGAAGGCCTTGGACTGGGATGTATTATTATGAGCTTTCAGCAAGGGCGGCACGGCAGTTGGGGCTTGATAGTCCCGAGGGTGCGCTTGTTGCTGAGGTGGTTGATGGGAGTCCAGCTGATAAGGCTGGTATGATGCCGTGGGATGTTATCTTGGCAGTGGATGGTGAGAAGATAAGGTCAGCGGATGATATGCGGAGCTTTATGCTGCGCGCGAAGGTAGATCAGACTATTACACTCACAGTGTGGCGGGATAAGAGTAAGATTACTGTTAAAATCAAATTGGAAGAGCCGCCGGAGAATCTCAGGCGGTGACATGCAATATGATTAAATTGCATAGGGGGTGAAATGGAAGGAATAAGTCTAGGGAGGACAGTTGATTGAGAAGTTTGGTTGTATTGTTTGTGCTGGCGGCAATGTTTGCTGGCGTAAGCGTGTTTGCTCAAAGCGGTGTTGTGTCCAACGTTAAGGTAACGATGCAGGCGGTTGGGACGTTTGATACGGTGAGCCCATCTGGAATGATTGAGATGAAATGCTGTGCGGATGAAGCCGAGCCTGCAAGCTTCGTTGTTAAGGTTAGCAGAGATGTTAGCGGTGCGATAGTGAAGCTCACCGGCGATTTGGTGTCGAGCAATAAAAATAAAATACCGGCTACAGCCGCGGAGCTTAGGATTGTGGAAGGCGAGCGGCTTATTGCGTTTAAAGAAGTGGATCTGAAAGCCGGCAAAGATATGCGGTTTTGGCTTACGCTGAGGGTGCCGCAGCGGACGCCGGCAGGAACATATACAGGCGATGTGGCGGTTTTTGTTTCAGGCAGACCAATTGCAAAACTGCCTATGAAGGTAACTATCCTGCCTATGCGTCTGCTTTTGCCAAGCAAGCAGTATGGTTATTCTTTGCGCTCGGGTGGAGTCTCAGAGGAGACTTACAAGGCACTGCTTGCAAGGCTGCCAAGCTATGGGATAGTGCTTACATCAATAAGCGGTCCGATTGAGAGCATCCCGCAGGGCATAAAGAATGTGCGCGATGCAAAGCTAGGGACGACTATAGTCTATTACAATCCTGGACTTACTTACGATGAAATCTTGAAGGCTTATAGAACCGCTGCCTCTGCAGGCGTGACGAGGTTGTTTTATGTAAATGATTACGAATCCAGCGACGAAGCAGTTCTTGAGAAGACTTATGAGATGATGAGGTTTATGAAGCTCAGACTTGAGCATACTATGGCTGTTATAAACAATCAGACTGCTTACGAGAAGCTTGGGTCGGTGGCTGAATGTACGGCTCTTCATATATCGCTTCCATATGTGCAGGAACTGCTTGCTGGCAAGCAGCGGGTGCAGGGAAGAAAAGATTGGTGGTATTGGGATATTGCCGCTGCCAGCGCAAAAGAGAATAGGCTGAACGCGGGGCTAATGCTGTGGAAATCGGGGCTTGATGGTGTGTTTATACCGCATCTTCCAACAGATAGCACAGATGAAGTTGGTGAGCCGATTTTTGACAGTGTGTTGGGCGAGGCGTTTAGGGAAGGCACAGATGATGTTAGATATCTTACAACGATGATGAATGCGCTGCGCGAGGTTAAAGATGGTATCAAAGCGGGAAAGTTTAAGAACCCAGTACCAGCGCAAATGTTGGTGGATGAGACTGAGAAGTATCTTGCAACATGTATGGCAAAACCGCTTATGAGTTTGAAAAACTCAGACTATCAGGATATGAGGATGCGGTTTGCAGACTATGCGATGAAGCTTAGAGCAATAGCGCCGAAATACTGAGCTTTGTTATGAACAAATAAGCTCGGTAGATGTGCACTGAGCATCGTAAAACAAGACTTGGGGGCACGGCATATCGTGCCCCTGTGTGTTTCTTGATGACCGTAAGACAAATAAAACCCCCTTTCATCCTATTTATGCGCCGATATCTAATAGAGACAATCACGAAACTCCATGTAGCAATTGGCATAACATAAACATTATCTATAATGAAGACGTATAGACGACAAGATCTCCAGCTCGGCGTGAGATATTATGATGAAGAGGTTGCGAGGTTTACGCAGAGGGATAGGATTTCGTTGGATATAGAATCCATCTATATTTATGATTTATGGACATAATCAACCTTCCCAAGAGACTGAAATAAAAAGCAGAGAAATCAATCCCGGCGGTAGTATATGAGCAGGGAGTGGATAATCGATATTTGAACATAAGGGATTCTTCTTCGTTGACCCTAGCTGCAGCGCCATGATAAAATCTGATTTGTAGCGGAGCGATGTCCGAGCTGGCCGAAGGAGCAGCACTGGAAATGCTGTAACGGGCTTCCCGTTCGTGGGTTCGAATCCCACTCGCTCCGCCATATCCAAAAATCTATTTAAAACCAGTCTGGCTCAAAGCAGGAATAATCGCTTCGTCTGCATAATCTTACCTCAGTAAGATGCATTATCCGTTCTGGTATGTGCCTGGTCTTACATCGCCGATGTGGATTGCCATCGTTGCAGTGCTCCACGTATACACAGCCTTGTACGCCGTTGGTGGCTCCGTCATTCTTGCTTCACAGACTAGCCTAGCATACCGAGTGAAAGACGGCGCCTATTTGGAATATCTGAGAAACCATACTTGGTTTTTCATGATTCTCACCGTAATCTATGGTTCACTTATGGGTGTGGGGATTTGGTGGACTATTGGCTTGGCGTCGCCGCTTGCAACAGAGGAACTTATTAGGATTTTTGTGCTCGGTTGGGCAATGGAATATGTAACGTTTCTGATTGAAATTCTCTCCATATTCATCTTCTTTTACTATTGGGGACGGCTGGGCGAAAAAGATCACATAATAGTTGGATGGATCTATGCAGCTGCCGCAATAGGAAGCCTGCTAATAATAACGCCAATAACTGCTTTTCAACTGAACTCCGGCGGCTGGATGACAGGGGATGGGTTCTGGAAAGCGTTCTTTAACCCACAGGCGCTTCCTCAGATCGCGGCTAGGCTTGGCGGCAGCCTGCTTTTGGGCGCGCTCTACTTCTTTTTGCACTCAACCATCAAATTGTCAGAAGATGATCCGCTTCGCGAGACTGTTGGAAGACGGAGCGCCAAATGGGCTATGCTTGGAGCCGTGTTGACGATAGTCGGTGGAGTATCTTGGTATGTGTTTCTGCCTCCAAGCGCTAAAGCGGCTTTAGTTGGGGCGTCTACGCTCAATATACTGATGACCATAATCTTCTCTCTTACTGCCGGGGTTGTGTTGATGATGTACTTCGGTCCGCTTCGCAGGCCGCGCTGGGTGTCGCTTGGGTTTGCAGTGTTGTTCTTCGCTTTGGGGCATGCTGCCACTGGCACTGGCGAGTTCATTCGCGAAGCCGTTCGAAAGCCTTACATAGTGCATGGACGTGTGCTAGGCAGCCAAATTAGGACCGAAGAGATTCCCAATCTTCGCAGAAGCGGCTATCTTGCCGGCGGAGTATGGACAAGTGCCTATATAAAACACCGATTCCCTGAGGTAGTCAGAAAAGGTAGCCCAAACAGTATAGACTACGACCGAATAAAGACGTTTCCATTAGCAAAGCGGCGAGAAATCGGCAGAGTGGTTTTTCAGTATCACTGCGGTGACTGCCACGCAGTAGAAGGCTACTCAGCTGTAAGCCAGCTTGCAAGGGGCTGGGATCGCGAGCTAATCCTTTACACAGTCAAGCACCCTGAGCGTGTGCGCTATTTTATGCCGCCTTGGTCAGGAAACGATGTTGAAGCCGAATGCCTTACCGACTACATCCTATCTATCCGTAAACCTTATCCTGCCGGACTTTACGGTGCTGAGAAGGTGAAATAGATGGACGCACCTACCCTAATAGCTCCACAGAGTCCAATTGGTTATCCAGCACCGTTTTGGTTTATAGAATTATTCAAAGTGCTGGGGTTTGCTCTTCATGCAATCCCTATGAGTCTTTGGTATGCCGGAACGATTTTGGCAGTTTTGCTGACAACTTTTGGTAGGGGGAATGCTAAGACGGTCGGCTGCCATATAGTTCGCTCGCTACCGTTTGCTGTAGCAATTGGCGTAAACTTGGGGATTATCCCTCTGCTTTTCATTCAATCCGCCTATTATCAGTTTTTCTATCCAGCTACCATACTTATGGCTTGGCCTTGGTTTGCCGTATTTTGGATGGTGATTATAGCGTACACCTCCGTATATATCTATCGATTAGCAGTCGAAGGAAGAATGCCTGAGTGGATTGGCGGCTTGGCAGGATTGGTTGCGTCCATCATCTTTATTGCTGTGGGCTTCATATTCGCAAATGCGCTCAGCCTGATGACTAACCCGAACGGATGGTGGAGTATTTTCAGAAAGTCTAATTCTGCAGGAGCTGCCATCGGCTTAGCGCTTAACGATGCCGATCCCACGCTAATCCCTCGTTGGTTGTTTATGTTCGGGCTTGCGATAACCACGACGGCAGCATTCATAGTATTTGATGCAGTCTTCTTATCAGGACGTGAGAATCGTGACTATAGGAGATATGCCGTAAAATTTGGGTTTGAGCTCTATAGTGTTGGAATTGTTTGGGTTGTTGTGTTAGGCAGCTGGTATATTTTTGGCACGAGGCGCTGGGAGTTTTTGGCACTGCGAAGTTCTCCAATCGCTCAAGCAATATTCTGGCTCGCTGCTATGTCACCGGGCTTGCCTTACATCTTGATAGCCATCCAAAAGTTCATTCTTGCAACCGGTAAAACAGCCATTGAGAAAGAACCTTCACGAGTGTTTGCTGCTCTCATCGCTGCCGCACAATTTGGTGTTGTGGTTTTAAACGCTGTAAGCCGCCAATGGCTGCAGAACCGCGAACTGGCACCTTACACGCGTGTTGCTGATTGCCCTGTTGACCTGCAAACCAGCGCCATAACTGCGTTTCTTGTTGTGTTTGCCGTAGGTGCTGCTGCCGCTGTGTGGATGGTGTATAAGATAATTCAGGTAAACCGCAGGGAGTTCGATCGCTCCAACTGACTCGGATGGCCACTCATTATCGTGCTAGCTAAGCAATCTTTGTGATAAGTGTGGCGGCTATATTGTCTATTGGATTCTGCGATGATGGGTGGCTGGTATTTATGTTGAGTTTGTAGAATTGTTTGCTGGCGGCGACAGGCGACGTTGGATTGATGAGAAGTGGGGAGCTTATTTGACTTAAGGGTTCGGCTGAGAGTATAATCACGCTGCTTGAAGAATATTTATTAGAGGTGTTTGCAATTGGTTCTGAAGCTTGGTATGCCGAAGGGCAGCCTGCAGGAAGCTACGTTTGCGCTGTTCAAGAAAGCTGGTTGGGATTTTAAATCCAGCGTGCGGTCGTATCATCCTTCATGCGATGATCCGGAGATTGAAGCGACGTTGCTTCGTGCTCAGGAGATACCGCGCTATGTTGAAGCTGGCGTATTGGATGCAGGCATAACGGGCTATGACAATATAATGGAATGCAACGCCGATGTGCATGAAGTTTCAGAGCTTAAGTATTCGAAAGCTACATCGCTGCCGTATCGGTGGGTGCTGGCGGTGCCGCAGAACTCGCCAATAAGCAGTCCGAAGGATTTGGAAGGCAAGCGGATAGCTACGGAGCTGGTTAACGTAACCAAGCGGTATCTTGAGTCACATGGAGTGAAGGCTGAGGTAGAGTTTTCATGGGGTGCGACAGAGGTCAAGGTGCCTGATCTTGTTGACGCAATAGTTGAAGGAACTGAGACCGGAAGCACTCTTAAGGCACATGGGCTTAAGATCGTTGACACGCTGCTGGTTTCTACTACGAGATTCATAGCCAATAAAACTAGTTGGCAGGACGAATGGAAACGACGCAAGATTGAGAATATCTCAATGCTGATTGAGGCTGCACTGAACGCAGAGGGGCTGGTTGGTCTTAAGATGAACGTGGAGAGGGAGAAGCTTGACACGGTTATAAAGATTCTGCCAGCGCTTAAAAACCCTACACTCTCGCCGCTCTCGGATGAGAAGTGGGTTGCGGTTGAGATAATAGTTGAAGAGAAGGCTGTTAGGGATTTGATTCCTAAGCTCAGACGTGCCGGAGCTACGGGGATAGTTGAATACCCGCTGAACAAAGTTATCTATTAGCATTTCAGCGTTGGGACTCTCGGTTCTCCGAGAAGTAAGGGTTGGTAATTGGTAGCCGATGATAGCGCATCTAGCCGGAGAACTTTCAAGAGTCGAAGCCGATTACGTTGTAGTTGACGTAAACGGCGTAGGTTATAAGGTGCACGCGCCGCTTTCTGTTATTGCCTCGCTGCCGAAGCCCGGCGAACGGGTGAAACTCAACATATTTACCCACGTGAAAGAAGATTCGATAACGCTTTATGGTTTCATCGAGCCTGATCAGCAGAGTCTTTTTGAACTGCTGATTACGGTATCGGGGATTGGTCCGAAGGTGGCGTTGAACATTCTGTCGGTGCTTACAGTCGAAGATACTGTAGAGGCGATTGCGAAGGAAGATTTTATATCGTTAAACCGTGTGCCGGGCATAGGCGTGAAGACGGCGCAGAGAATAATACTGGAGCTGCGCGAGAAGATTGCGGAGATGGTATGGGTTGAGCGCGCCAAGAAGGTTGGAAGCACTGTTTTGGATGATGTGACTGAGGGGCTTGTGGCGCTGGGGTATGATAGGCAGAAATCACGGATAGCGGCAGAGCAGGCTATTGCTGCTGCGTCTGATAAAAGAGATACTGCTGAGGTTATAAGGCTTGCGCTCAAGCATTTGACGAAGTAGGAACTGTTTTTTTGGGTATTAGCGATGGAGATTGATGAGCGTATAACAGCACCGGAAGTGCAGGAAGACGATTTTGAGGTAGAGTTTTCTCTCAGACCACGCAGGCTTGACGAGTTTGTGGGGCAGGATTCAGTCAAAGAGAATCTGAGCGTGTTTATAGAGGCTGCGAGGATGAGGCACGAGCCGCTGGATCATGTGCTTTTGTGTGGACCGCCTGGGCTTGGGAAAACAACGCTAGCGCATATCATAGCGAATGAGATGGGAGCAGCAATACGTGCTACATCGGGTCCGGCTATTGAGAGGCCCGGCGATCTTGCCGCTATTTTGACTAACCTTGAACCTGGTAGCGTGCTTTTTGTTGATGAGATACACAGACTGAGTCGTCCGGTGGAGGAGATTCTTTATCCGGCGATGGAAGATTATCAGCTTGATCTTATTATTGGGAAAGGTCCGAGCGCGCGGACGCTCAAGCTAGATCTGCCGAAATATACGCTTGTGGGAGCTACGACTCGTGCCGGGCTTATTACGTCGCCGCTTAGGGAGCGATTCGGCATAGTTCACAGCTTGGAGTTTTATAATGAGGAAGATTTGCTAAGGATAGCCTCGCGTTCGGCAAGGATTTTGGATATAAAAACAGAGGTTGAAGGGGCGATTGAGGTTGCAAGGAGATCAAGGGGTACACCGAGAATCGCCAATAGGCTGCTTAGACGCGTGCGCGATTATGCGCAGGTGCGTGCTGATGGGGTTATAACTAAGGATGTTGCACAGCAGGCGTTGGCAATGCTGGGAGTTGATGAGTGCGGACTGGATAATCTGGATCGGCGGCTACTTTTAATAATGATAGAGAAGTTTGATGGCGGTCCAGTGGGAATAGAGACGCTCTCTGCAGCAATCGGCGAAGAGAAGGATACTATAGAAGATGTTTATGAGCCGTATCTGCTGCAGATTGGTTTTATCAGCAGAACACCAAGAGGCAGGGTGGCTACGCGACTTGCTTATGAACATTTGGGTATATCTAAGTATGGCGGACACCCTAGACTTATAGAGTGATGTAAGATGAAATGCCAAAAATGCGGTGCCGAAAACCCGGATGAAAGCAGGCTCTGCAGTGCATGCGGTGCTGAGATTGAGCAGGCAACCAAGGCGGAGACAGCGGATCTGATCTACGAGACGCTGAGGCTTTACGAGCAGCTTGATCTTGATGCAGCGCTTGCTAAATGCAAGGAGGCGCTGAGCGTAGATCCAGACAGTCCGTCAGCGCGCTCGCTTTTGGGGTTGATTTACGAGAAGTTGGCTGATCGCGAAAAGACTCGCGGCAATATTGATCAGGCAAATGATTATTACTCGGCGGCGATAAGGCAAATTGAGCGGGTGTTGGAAGATAATCCTGACAGCGTTGCAGATAGGGAGAAGCTGCAAGAGCTGAGAGCTAAGTTGGGATTGCCAGAGCCGGAGCCAAGCGGCATCAAGGCGGCTTTCGACAGTGTGGTAGAGTTTGTAAGAAAAGTTCCACCAGCATATACAGCGGCTGTAGCGTCGTGTGCGGTTGTATTCGTGATTTTAGGCGCTTTGATGGGAAATGGCGCTTCTGAGCAGGCTCAGAATCAGAATGCGAGGAAATCACAAGGCGCTCAGACCAGCGTGCCGGTTCAGACTTATCCTCAACAACAGCCTCAGCAGAGTGCACCGGCGTGGACATATCAGCCGCCGAATGCGCAGGACGAAACCGAACAACCTGCTTATCCAAGCCCGCAGCCGTCAAATACGTATCAACCAGTTCCTCAGATACCCCAGCCTGTCAGACCAGATACTTCGCCAAAGCCTGCAGCGACAACTGGAACTCCAAGTTCGACTGCATCTGATCAGCCGAAGGTGGTTGTTCCAAACCCACCGCAGCCAGAGAAATCGCCTGCCGAGCGTGCGAGAGAAGCTATGAGCAGAAAAGACTATGCTGCTGCTGTGAGGTTATACGAAGAGGCGATCTCGCATGGAGAGAACACGGCGGAGAATCATCAGCAGTTGGCAATCGCTTACTATAGAAGCGGCAGAGAGGCTAAGGCTGAGGAGCACTTTCAGAAGGCTATCAAGCTTTATCAGGATAGGAAGGCACGAGGCATAGATGTGGCAGGTGCGGATGCGGGGATACGCGCGTGTCAAGACTACTTGGGTTCGATTAGGGAGTAGTGGTTTTATGAGACGGCTGCTTGTGCTGGTCATATTGATGGTGGTGGTGGCTACGGCTTGCTTTGGTGCCAAAAAGCCGATAATCCTACTTTTTGCTGTGCAGGCGGGTGATGGCGCGACAAGTTCGGATGCAGCTGAGGCGACTGCGGCGATAAAGACGTATTTCAGAGAGACCGGAAAGGCTGAGGTTGCTGACTTTGATAAAGAATCTCCGCTTGTCATTAGAGCGGTAAGAGAAGGAAAGTTGAGCGAAAGCGATCTTGTTGGCGCTCCACAGCCAGATGCGCGGCTGGCAATTGGGAAGGTGTTGGGAGTTGATATGGTTGCTGCTGGCGATGTTGGAGTGAAAGATGGTTCGGTCAGTGTGAGCTTGTGGCTGGGAGATGTAGCGACAACGCGTGTGTGGAGAGACGCGGCTGCGGCGTCTATAGGCACTGCTGGGGATCCTAACAAGGCGAAATCAAACGCACTTCAGTCGGCTGCTAGTACTGTGGTGTATGCGGTTGCGGCGGAGGCGTTGAAAGATGTTAAGGTAAATGCCGATGAGGTAGCAGGAGGCGGTACGGTGGTTGCACCGTCGGATTTTGCGCTGCCACCGCCCGATGTTGGCACTTATCTTACCACTGCCGAGCTTTATGTGAGATCTGGCGATCTGGCGAATGCGATTGAATCGTATAGGGATGCAGTGAATGCAGACCCTTCTAATTTGGATATTAGGCTCAGGCTTGCACAGTTGTATGAGAATAGAAGATTATTTGTGCAGGCGGCTGATGAGTTGGAACGTGCGCTTAAGATAGATCCTTCGAATCAGAAGTTGAGAGACGAGCTTGCGAAGGTTTATGAGCAGATGGGGGCAGTGGATAAGGCTGCGGCTATCTACACGAGTCTTGCAGATAAGAATCCAAGCGATGTGAATGCGCGTCTGACAGCAGGAGATTTTTTCCTTAATCAGAAAGCCTACGCCGATGCTGAGAAGCAGTATCGCATGGCGGCTGAGGCTGTGCCGAGCAGTCCGCTGCCATACGAACGGCTCGCTGATATGTTTATTATGAATGAACGGCTTTCTGATGCGGCGAAAGAAATTGGGAATATGCAGAGAGCTGATGCTAACGCAGACGCGAGCACAGTTGCTGCTAGGTATGCTAAGTATTCGAAGGCTGCTATGAAAGTTGTTGAGTCAGTGTTAAGTGATTATGATAAGCTGGCAGGACAGTATTCTGAGAAGAAGATAACTAGAGAAGAGTATTACGAGCAGCTTCGGAAAGATTCGGCGAAGGTTGAAGGAGCAAGGCTGGTTTTCGAGGTTCTTGCTGCGCCGGCAGGAAGTTCTCCGGCGAATAGAAGCCGTGTGTTGGCTTGCAGCTTGATATCTCAGGCTTGCACAAGCATGATGAGGTATCTTGAGACTAATAAAGACGCGGAAAAACTAAATGCGGAAATTTTGATGGATGAAGCGCGCAAGCATCTTGCTTCGGCGGAAGGAAAATAAAGGCTGATCAGGGTTTAACTTGGTTTCATATAGTGTGAAAGCCGCCCGTTTGGTGTTTCGGGCGGCTTTCGAATTTTGTTATAGGTTAGACATCACAGAATCAGCGGAAGTCTGATTCAGGTTTCATTTCTATTGCACGGACACGCGGTGGGCATTCTCTTGCACATATTCCGCATCCCTTGCAATGTTTGTAGTCTATTCCGACGACTTTGCCGTCTTCGACTAAAATTGATCCATCCGGGCAATATATCCAGCAGAGCAGGCAGCTTATGCATTTATCTTTGTCCCATATCGGGCGTTCGGTACGCCAGTCGCCGGTTTGATATTCTTTTGCACTACCCGGTTCGAGCATCAGACCGCCGCGAGGCAGGTCGCGCCAGCCTGGTTCACGAGTCTCTTTGTCTTTCTTTTCGGTCATTAGTGGTATCTCCTTGGAAGGAATCAACCTATTATACCACATTGACCACATTGTGCAAATATTCCCAAGTTTTACAGGCTCAGCAGATTATTGATCTTGGGAATCTTTCATTTTCATAGTCGAAACTTTTATCGTTTGCGTAGCCCAGAAGCGTTTCTTCGTTAAATACGATAACCTCGTCAGGGAAACTTACTACCAACATCAGCTGGTCTCCGGCAGTGAGTTTCATTTTCGGCTTGATGCTGCCTTTCTTGTAGTTCTCCAGCAGCTTTTTCACCAGAAAAATTCCTGCTTGCAGATGGTTTTTGGAGATGCCGTTTGTCAACAAGTAGATTGCTACTGAAACATTAATTTTTACTTTTGATCACCTCCTTATCTTGCGTGGCTGATTACGAAGTAGGTCATAAGCGCCAGCCAATATACAAACGTAACCAGCATGGTGATTACAGCCATAGCCGAAACTAGGTTTGCCTTTTTGCTTTTTCTCACACAATCATTCCTATCCGAAACCAAAAGGGTTTCTGCTGCACGCCTAGAGGCTGGCTTCCTAGGGGATTAGAATAGTATCATAAAAATAGTTTTTTGTCAATTATATCCATTATTTTTTGCAGTAAAACTGATTTTTTGTGTTGTGGTTGATGTATGTTATGGCATGAGACACAGATCGTTTGCCGAAGGTGCATCGCTTGTGGCATCAAAATCGCCGTTAGTAGATCAGATATGTCGTAATCTAATTTGTTGCGAGGATCTTTTGTACTGATCGCAAATTGGTTTTCTGGATTGGTGCCGACAGTGCGCTTAGTATAGCCATCGCATCATGGAGGTTTTGTAAATAAGACGCATAAATTGTGGTTGCGAGTATAGTGTTGATATGGTGCTGTTTGGCATTGGATGTTGGGGTCACAGGTTCTTCAGTTTGGCTGAGTGTGCATGGCATATAGCTACCGCCAGCGCATCTGCAGCGTCGTCGGGCTTCGGTGTCTCTGAAAGTCCAAGAATCCTCTGTACCATATACTGAACCTGTTTCTTATCGGCGCCGCCATATCCTACTACAGCTTGCTTTATCTCCATGGGGGTGTATTCGACTACTGGCAGGTGTCTCTGAGCAGCAGCCAAAAGCACTACACCCGATGTTCTGCCTACGGCGAAGGCGGTTGTTTCGTTCTTGGAAAAAAATAGTCGTTCCAGAGCCATAATGTCGGGATGGTGGGAGTCAATAAGCTCGCAGATCTGGTTATAGATTTCGTTCAGACGAAGTTCAGGTGACCTACGGGGCAAAGTGATTATAGTTCCAAATGCAGCAGCTTTGGTTTTGCCTGCTTCTGCCAATACTAAGCCATAGCCGGTTGTAGCGGTGCCAGGATCTATCCCTAAGATTAGCACATTTGGTCTCCTGCTGCGATTTCTGCGAACGATTCACGCGCGGCGTCAACTGCGGCGAGAATATCTTCTTTGGTATGCGCCGCAGAAACGAACATTGCTTCAAATTGCGACGGCGGAAGATAGAATCCGCGTTCCAACATAGCCCAGAAAAAGGCTGCATAGCGTTTGGTATTGGAAGTTTTTGCGGTTTGGTAGTCGAATACTTCTTTGTCTGTGAAGAAGACAGTCATCATCGAGCCAACGCGGTTTAGTGTTATTGGCACGCTGTGTTCGGCTGCTGCTTCAGAGAGTCCATCAGCCAATAGTGCGGATTTTTCTTCAAGTTCTTTATAAATAGAAGGCTGTTCTGAGAGCATGCGCAGGCTTTCAATCCCCGCGGCTACTGCAACCGGGTTGCCAGAAAGAGTGCCTGCCTGATATACAGGACCAACTGGCGCAGCAAACTGCATTATATCTCTTCTGCCGCCATAGGCGCCAAGCGGCATGCCGCCGCCTAATATCTTTCCCATCGTGGTAATATCTGGCGTGACTCCATATAGTTCCTGTGCGCCGCCGCGCGCAAGTCGGAAGCCTGTGATTACTTCGTCAAATATAAGCACAATGCCATTATCTTCGGTTACTCTGCGCAGGGTTTCCAAAAATCCAGGTTTTGGTGGCACAACACCCATATTGCCTGCCACTGGTTCGACTACAATGCAGGCAATCTCGCTTCCACATGCAGCCGCTGCTGATCTTACAGCTTCTATGTTATTGTAAGGCAGGGTGATGGTGTCTATCGTGAGATTTGGCGGCACACCTGCGCTGTCAGGTATGCCGAGTGTAGCCACCCCAGAGCCGGCTTTGGCAAGTAGGCTGTCGCTGTGGCCATGGTAGCAGCCTTCAAACTTGATTACTTTATCTCTACGTGTGAAGCCTCGCGCTAATCGTATGGCACTCATCACTGCTTCTGTGCCTGAGCTGACCAGTCGAACCATCTCGACAGATGGCACAGACTCAACAACCATTTGCGCAAGTTCGATTTCGGCTTCTGTAGAGGCGCCGAAGGTTGTACCGTATTCTGCTCTTGAAGATAAGGCGGAAACTATTCGCGGATGGGCATGTCCAAATATGAGAGGACCCCAGGAGCAGACGAAATCAATGTAAGTGTTGTTATCTACATCGGTTATACGACTGCCGGAGCCTTTGGAGATGAATATTGGACTGCCGCCTACGCTCGCGAATGCCCGAACCGGGCTATTGACACCGCCGGGCATAAGCTCAACCGCGCGCTGGTAAAGTTCTTCCGATCTTGCACGATTCAAACTCGTTCACCCAAGCGCAAGTATAACGTCGAGGCTGCCAAGTGTCAAACGACTGATTCGAATAAGGCTTTCGGTGTATAATTGAATCGCAATAAACTTCAAGGAGGAGAGAATGCATATACCTGATGGGTACTTAAGCCCACAGACCTACGCCGCTACCTATGCTGCGGCTGTGCCTTTTTGGGTGGCTGCTTCGCGCAAATTGAGCAGATCACTGAGCGTTAAGCAGGTGCCGATGCTGGCACTTGGTGCGGCTTTTACATTTGTCATAATGATGTTTAATGTGCCGATTCCGGGTGGTACTACAGGTCATGCAGTCGGATCGGTGCTAGTTGCAGTGCTGCTTGGACCTTGGGCTGCATGTATTGCTGTGTCGGCGGCATTGATAGTGCAGGCATTGTTGTTTGGAGACGGTGGGATAACGTGCATAGGTGCAAACTGCCTGAATATGGCTGTGATAATGCCCTTTGTAGGATATGCTGTGTATAGGTTTATTGCAGGAAATTCGGACGCACATTCGCCTAGAAGATGGCTTGGAGCGGCGCTGGGTGGATATGTTGGGCTTAACGCGGCGGCGTTGGCGGCTGGGTTTGAATTCGGAATCCAGCCAGCGATAGCACATGATGCTTCTGGACATGCGCTTTATGCGCCATATTCATTGAAAGTTGCTATGACAGCAATGGCAGTGGAACATCTTTTGGTTTTTGGGATAGTTGAAGCGGTTATTACTGGGCTGGTTGTGGCGTATATACAAAAAACCGATGCATCACTGCTTTATGGGGTGAGCACGATTCGAAAGAGCAACAGGGAGGATTAGAATTGAAAGTAACCAACAAGCTTTGGATTGGGCTTGCAGTGTTGATTTTAATCTCTCCAATAGGATTGATACTGCCAGAGGTTCTTAAGGCAGGTTCGGCTTGGGGAGAATGGGGATTGGACGAGCTAAAAGAGATTGTAGGATATGTGCCGTCAGGGATGGCGAAGCTGGCTGAGCTTTGGAATGCACCTCTACCGGACTACGCGTTTAGAGGATGGGAAAGGGCTTCACTATTTCATCAGGGTTTGGCGTATGTGGTTTCTGCGGTGGTTGGAACGGCTTTGGTGGCAGGCATCACCATATTGATAGGCAGGGTTTTGGCGCGCCGTGAACGCTGAGAGTTTGCCCGAATGGTATTTTGCCGATAAAGAAGGCGGTACGGAAGCTGAATCTGGCAGGATGTTGGCTGCAGCTTCATATGTTCGAAAGACGCTGGCAGGTATCGGTAGAGCGCTCGCAAATGAGTTGTGTTCGCCTGCGTGTACGGTGTCATGGCTCGGCAGTGTTGAGGCTAGGGCGAAAATACTGGGTTTGGTTTTGCTGGTTTTTGGTACTACGTTTGTTCATGGCCTAGTGCCGCTTAGTGCGCTCTTCGCGTCGGCTGTTGTTATGGCTTGGTCTATTAGACTGCCTATGCGTCGGCTTGCCAGAGTGTGGATAGGTGTTCCGCTCTTCAGCTTAGGCATAATACTGCCTGCAGTTACTAATCTGGTGACGCCTGGCAGAGATGTTCTGACGCTTTGGCGGTTTGATCATACGATTGAGATATGGTCTTGGAGCCTACCAGAAGCGATTACTGTGACTAGGGAGGGTCTTTTTGTTGCAGGAAGGTTTGTGCTTAGGACTCTTGATTGCGTTACGCTGGTTTATATTCTTGCTGCTTCTACGGATGCCTCTGTGTTGATAGATGGGCTGCGCAGATTGGGGTTGCCTGAGATTTTTGGTATGGTGCTTGCCGTAGCGCATCGCTACATTGTTCTTATGCTGCGTGCTGCGGAGGAGATATATCTTGCGAAGCTCAGCAGGACCATCGCGGTAGGGTCTCTGCAAAAAGAACAGCGATGGGCAGCTGCAGGGATGGGAATGCTTTTTCGAAGGACACATTATCTAGCCGAAGAAGTGACAGATGCGATGGTGTCGCGCGGATACGATGGTGAACTTAGGATTAGGTCTAAGCCGCCTATTAAGCTGAAAGATGCAGCGTTTGTGTTGGGTGCGGTGTTGTTTATGGTTGCGCTTGTGGCGTTGGATAGAGGTATATTGTGAGTAGGACTATTTTTGATGTAGAGAACTTGACTTATTCGTATCCAGGCACAGGTAAAGTGCTCAATGGGATTAGCTTCACGATAAGCGAAGGTGAGAGCGTGGTTGTACTGGGCGCGAATGCAAGCGGGAAGTCAACGCTTCTTAAACTGCTTGATGGACTGTGTTTTGCTGAAATTGGACGGGTGGAAGCTTTCGGCGAAACGCTCTTGGAGAACAGTATAAATAAGCAGTTTAGAAAGAATGTTGGGCTGCTGTTTCAGAATCCAGATGCACAGCTTTTCTGCACGTCTGTGGAGGAAGAGGTAGCATTTGGTCCACTTCAGCTTGGGATGTCGGAGTCTGAGGTTGAGCGGCGGGTTGCGGATACACTTAGTATGCTGGGGATAGAGCATTTGAGGGAAAGGCCACCGCAGTCGCTCAGCGGTGGAGAGAAGAAGAAGGTTGCACTGGCTTCGATAATAAGCTGTGGGCAGAAGGTTATACTGCTTGATGAGCCTAATGCTGGCTTGGATCCGCGCACTCTGCAGTGGCTTGTTGAATTTTTGCGGATGTTAAATAAGTCAGGAGTTACTTTGATTGCTGCGACTCATAACCTGAGCTTCGCTGCTGATATAGCTGATAGGGCGCTGATATTATCGGAGGATCATAGGTTGGTTTATGATGGGACGATAGATGGTGCGCTTTCGGATTTGGAACTGCTGCTTTCGGTTAATCTGGCTCATGCACATTCGCATCGTCACGGCGGCATTGTTCACGAGCATCCGCATCTGCACGAGGTTGCACATGATCACGAACATGTGGAATAGAACGATATATGTTTTGCTCTGCTGTGGGAAGGAAGTTGTTTATGAGAAAACATGATGATGATCCTAGGACTGAAGAACAAATCAGAGAGCATTATGAGCTTGAAAAACAGCTGGCTGCTCGCTTGAAAAACTCTACGCACGAATAACGGCTGCATCTTTATTCGGAGCTTTACAATGAGCTTTATACCAAACTACCTCATCATCCTAGAAATACACGGCGTTATTCCGCAGAAGATGCGCGTCGCAGAGCAGAGACGCAGTTGGAGATTCTGAAGCCTGTTTTGAAGCAGGATGCAGTGTGTATGGAAATCGGTGCTGGCGACTGTAGTCTGGCTTGTGCCGCGGCTCCATTTGTAAAGAAAATCTATGCGCTGGAAGTGTCCGAGGCAGCATCCAAAGGATACGATATGCCGGATAATGTTGAGTTGGTCATATTTGATGGCTGCAATATACCTCTGCCTTCGGATAGCGTGGATATCGCATACAGCATGTCTGTTATAGAGCATCTGCATCCGGAGGATACGATGCTGCAGTTGGAGAGTATTGCACGGACGCTTAAGCCGGGCGGTTGTTATGTTCTTGATACGCCGCATAGATATATTGGTCCAAGAGATATATCGAAGTATTTCGACAAAGTAGCTACAGGGTTTCATCTGAAGGAGTACACATATAGGGAGCTTATTGGGATTTTGCGTAAAGCCGGGTTTAGCCGTGTGGAAGCACTGATGAAGCTGAAGGGCGGCTATCGGCGGTTCCCAATAGTTCTGCCGCTTATGGTGGAACTGCCGCTGGGTATATTGCCGTACGCAGCAAGACATAGACTTGCTTGCAGCAAGCCTTTCAGACGCATTATGCAGATTCGTCTGATGGCGATTAAATAGGTTTGGCTATCCTACGCCTTTTGCCTTCAGGCAATATTCTTCTACAGCCGAGCAGAGTGCCTCGATGTTTTCCAGTGGGACGTCTGAATCCCAAACTGAGCCCATTACCATAAGCCCGCCCTCGGGTGCATCCATCCGCTCTACTACCTCGCGCACCTGGTTCCTGATGTCTTCTGGCGTGCAGAATGCGAACATCTGTCTGTCCAGGTCTACGTTGGCGCAGAGCTTTCCCTTGTAGGCGCGGACGATGCCATCCAACGTAGATGCCCGAAGCTGTGGGTCATGCAGTGAAACGCCACACTCAACCAAATCATCCACTATTTCGGTTAGGTTGCCGTCTGAAGATAGGCTCACATGGACGCCGGCATCTCTGCAGGTACGGAAAATCTTTTTGAAGAATGGCTTGATATATTTTCGGAACTTCTCAGGACTAATCATAAGCGCTCTTTGGGTGCCTATGTCGGTATGGAAGCCTATTACGTCAACGCCAATCTCAAGCCACATATTTACCAATTTAAGCTCATACTCAAGCAGCATATCTATTAGGTCTGGAAGATGCGGGTCATCGGTTGCTATGTCCATCATCAAGTTTTCAAATCCTCTCAGGAAGTACATCCGATCAAACAGCCGCTCGCCATCCCCCCAAGTTAAAAGCCCCTTGCTCTTTCTTTCGGCGACATTTTTGCGGATCTCATCCCAATTGCGTTCGCCGCGTTCGGAGTATTTAGTTGGATCCGGAGGCTGATATGTTTTCAATGCTTCCCAGTCTGCGAGAGGATGTTCTATCACTTGTCCTTCCAGCCCGCCCTGAGTGTTATACCACAGACAGCCCCAGTTATCGCGGAATTTTACGCCTTCTGTGTAAACTGGATCGAAGTGGTCGTAGTCAACGCTACCCGGTTTGAAGTCTTTAAACAAGAGAGGGTGATTCAGCACTATTTCTTCGAGTTTTTCTCTTAGAGTGTGCCATGTAAGTGGACCGAAGCCTACGCTGCACGGAATCCACTGTGGTCCACGGAATTCTACTGCTCTTAACCAGTTCTCGCGTTCTGTCATATTGCACCTTTTATTATCGCTGTAAAATCTTCGGCTTTCAGGCTGGCGCCTCCGACTAGTGCCCCGTCTATCTCTGGTTGATGAAGCAGGTCGGCTGCATTATCTGGCTTCACACTGCCGCCGTATTGTATCCTTGCGTTTTCGGCTGCCGAATCGCCGTACATCTCTCGCACAAGCGATCTTATTACTCCGCACACGCGGTTTGCTTCAGGCGAGTCGCACACTTCGCCTGTGCCAATTGCCCAAACCGGCTCATAGGCGATGACTATGCTGGATGCTTGCTCCGGTGTAAGTCCGGCTATATCGGCTTTTAGCTGTTCGCGGACTACTTCATCTGTTCTGCCAGCTTTTCGTTCATCAAGTGTCTCGCCGCAGCAAACTATTGGCGTTATACCAGCGGCGAACGCAGCTTTTATCTTGCGATTTATGGTAGCATCTGTTTCGCCAAAGTAAGAAAGCACTTTGGCAAGCTCTTCATCAACAGTTCCAAACCTTCCTCTGGTTTCGGAGTGTCCTATAATCACATATTTGCAGCCTACGTCGGTAAGCATTCCTGGTGCTATCTGACTTGTCCACGCACCCTTGGTTTCCCAAAATACATTCTGCGCACCTAGATGCACATGGGAATCAGCCAGCGCCTGTCTGACAGGCCAAAGCGCTGTGAACGGAGGGCATAACACGATCTCTACGTCTTTGATTCCTTCTGTGGAACTTATAACCGCGTTCGCCAGTTCAACCGCTTCGAGCACGGTTTTGTGCATCTTCCAATTTCCAGCGATGATTGGTATTCTAGCCATTATTCCTCCTGTAACTCATCGTACATAATGTATGCCGGCGGTTGTGATTTTGCTCAGAGTCCGCCGGCAGTGAGTAATAACTACTTGTCGAGCAGTATAGCAACGCCTGGCAGGGTTTTGCCTTCGAGAAATTCTAGTGATGCTCCGCCACCAGTTGACACATGGCTCATCTTATCGGCATACCCCATCTGCTCGACCGCCGCCGCCGAGTCGCCGCCGCCTACTATGGTCGTTCCCTCCGACTCAGCCATTGCTTCTGCAACAGTGCGTGTCCCGGCTTCGAATCTCTTGTCTTCGAACACGCCCATCGGTCCGTTCCAGACGATTGTTTTGGCTGTTTTGATTTTCTCTGCGAACAGCTTTTGTGTCTCCGGTCCAATGTCAAGTCCTTCGTAACCATCAAGCATGGCATTTGCAGGAGCAGTAGCGATTTTGACGTCTTCTGGTATTCCTGCGCGTATGTCAAACCCTTCCGGCAGCTCTGCTTCAACAACATCAACAGGCAGTAGAAGCTCTACACCTTTCTCTTTGGCTTTTGTCAATGCGCTTTTGGCAAGCTCTATGCCTGGCTCATCCACTATCGAGTTGCCTACGTTAAGCCCCTGCGCTTTGAAGAACGTATAAGCCATCGCGCCGCCAATTATGAGCTGGTCAACCTTGTTCAGCAGGTTGTCAATTACTTTTATCTTGTCTGATACTTTTACTCCGCCGAGTATTGCCAAGAATGGCCTCTGCGGATTCTCCAGCGCGGTGCCTAGATAGTCAAGCTCCTTCTGCATAAGAAAACCGGCTACGGCAGGGAGATAATGTGCAACCCCTTCAGTAGATGCGTGCGCGCGGTGTGCGCTGCCAAATGCGTCGTTTACATAGACTTCGCCAAGCTCAGCAAGCTGCTTCGCAAAACCGGCGTCGTTTGCTTCTTCTTCAGGATGGAATCTGACGTTTTCCAGCATGATAACTTCGCCAGGCTTGGCTGCAAGCACTCTGGATTTGACCTGCTCGCCTACGCAGTCATCCAGCATTGTTACCTGCAGTCCAAGTATTTCGCCTAGTCTTTTTGCGCATGGTGCAAGTGAGTACTTGGGATCAGGTCCACCTTTTGGTCTGCCCAAGTGGGACATAAGAATTACCGATGCGCCTGCATCCAGCAGATACTTGATGGTTGGAACAGCCGCACGTATGCGTCTGTCGTCGGTGATGTTGCGGTTCTCGTCGAGCGGAACGTTAAAGTCTACTCTTACGAGTGCTCTTTTCCCTGAAACATCAATGTCTTTAATAGTCTTCTTGTTCATCTCACCAAGCCTCGCAAGTCAGTATTTTGAAACCACAGTATTACAAACATAGTTGAGTGACGGCCAAGAATGACCGTCACTCGCATACGTAATCTGATTCAATCAGCGGCGAACTAAAGCCCCTTCTGAACCATAAAGTCTATCAGGTCAGCCACTCTCTCAGAGTATGCCCATTCATTGTCGTACCAAGACATCACTTTTACGAACTTATCAGTGAGCGCCATGGTTGAAGCTGCATCGAAGATCGAGCTATATGAGCAGCCGATGAAGTCAGACGAGACTACAGGATCTTCCGTATAGCCAAGGATGCCTTTCATCCTGCCTTCGCTTGCAGCTTTCATTGCGGCGTTTATCTCTTCAGGAGTGGCAGCTTTGCTGAGATTGACCGTAAGGTCTACAAGCGAAACGGTCGGAGTTGGTACGCGCAGTGCTAGTCCATGCATCTTGCCCTTCAGCTCAGGGATGACCAAAGATATGGCCTTCGCTGCTCCTGTAGTGGTTGGGATAATGTTGATGGCCGCAGCGCGTGCCCTTCTTAAGTCTTTGTGCGCCTGATCTGCAACTCTCTGGTCATTCGTATAGCTGTGAACCGTGGTCATAAAGCCACTTTCAATGCCGAAGCTGTCTTGAAGTACCTTTGCAACCGGAGCAAGACAGTTTGTAGTACAGCTTGCGTTCGAGATGATGTGATGCTTTGCTGGATCGTATATGTCGTCATTGACGCCCATAACAATTGTGGCATCTTCATTTTTTGCCGGTGCAGAAATGATAACCTTCTTGACTGTGTCATGAATATGCGCACATGCTCCAGGTTTGCCCTTCTCAGGATCGCCTTTGGCATCTGTGAAAACTCCAGTGCTTTCGATTACAACCTGAATCCCATGATCCTGCCATGGTATCTTTGCAGGGTCTTTCTCGGCGTAAACTGCGATTTTCTTGCCATCAATGTATATGGCATCGTCTTCTGCTCTTACCTCGCCTTTCCATGGGCGATAGTTGCTGTCATACTTAAAGAGGCTTGCGTTTGTTTTTGAATCGAAAAGGTCGTTAATCGCACAGACTTCTATATCCTGTGGATACTTCTCAAAGATAGCTCTGAGCGAAAGACGCCCAATCCTTCCAAAACCGTTGATACCTACTTTTACTGCCATTTCGTTCCTCCTGTTCGTTGGTGATAGTCCCATCGCTCAATGACAGGACATAATAAACTGGTATAGCGGCATCTTAATTTGGTGCAGGTTCAGCCTAATTCCGCTGTGCCGTAACACCGGAGCTAATTGTAACCGTTTATAAGCAGTGATGTCAAACTGCGCAATGAGTTGCACTCTTTATGGCGGTTATGTTATTCTTTTAGCGCCGCAAGCAGACGACGCTGCGGTTTCTGAGATTAGTTAGGGTAGAAATTACAAATAATCAGGAAGGCGATATTTGTGATAAGAGTTCAGAAGTACGGCGGCACATCGGTTGCGACAACAGAGAAGATCATCAATGTGGCGAAGCGAGTCGCTGAAGCCGCCAAGGATTCTCATGTGGTTGTGGTAGTATCTGCGATGGGAGACACCACCGATCAGCTTATCAGCATGACGAAGCAGATCACTTCTACACCTGACGAAAGAGAGCTTGATAAGCTGCTTGCAACTGGTGAACAGGCTTCCAGCGCGCTGATGGCTATGGCGATTCAGAGCGAAGGCGTTCCGGCTGTTTCGCTTACTGGTGGCCAGGCAGGTATTATCACAGAGAAGGTCCCAAACAAAGCGCGCATAACCAAAGTTGACCCGAGAAGAATAAAAGAGGAGTTAGCCCGTGGCTGCGTTGTTGTTGTAGCAGGGTTTCAGGGGATAACAGATAATGCTAGTTGGGCTGATATAACAACTTTGGGACGCGGTGGTTCGGATACGACCGCAGTTGCGCTTGCTGCAGCGCTCAAGGCTGTAAGATGCGAGATATATACGGATGTTGACGGCGTTTATACTGCCGATCCACGCATCGAGCCTAATGCACGCAAGCTGGATGTTATAGGATATGAAGAGATGCTGGAGATGGCGCATCAGGGCGCTAAGGTTATGCATTCGCGTGCGGTTGAGCTTGGTGAGCTTTATGATGTTGAGATTTTGGTTGCGAACAGTGCGAAAGATGTGCAGGGCACTATAATTAAAAAGGAGGATCCGAGTATGGAGATTCGTAATCCAGTTCGTTCTATTGCACATGATGAGGATGTGGCAAGGCTTACAGTGGTTTCATGCCCAGATAGGCCTGGAATTGCTTATCGGATCTTCCATCCGTTGGCTGAGCAGAGCATAAACGTTGATACGATCGTTCAGAATATCACGGATGAGACTGGGATGACTGACGTCAGCTTTACTGTTGCTTCGCCGGATGCTGAGAAAGCTCAGAGGGTGCTCAAGCCGATTGTTAAGGAGATTGGGGCTAAGGGGCTTGAGGTGGATTTAGATGTAGCCAAAGTCTCGGTTATTGGCAGTGGGATTAGGAGCCATCCTGGTTATGCGGCTAAGATGTTCGGCGCACTTGCTGAGGAAGGCATCAATATAATGAGTATCTCAACGAGTGAGATACGAATAACGTGTCTTATAGAGAAGAATGCGGTCAAGGCTGCGGTTAGGGCACTTCATAAGGCGTTTCAGCTTGAAAAGCCGCAGTAACGCTTTTGGCGGAGAAGATAGATAGTGGAAGTGAAGGCTGTTGTTGTCGGTTCTGTGGGACTGGGGCACGGCGATGAGAAGCTGGGAGGCATTCTGCTTGCAAATTTTCTAAGGCTGTTGGGCGAACGTGATAGCCTGCCAGATTATGTTATACTCTGGAATGAAGGCGTCAAATTGGCGCTTGAAGATTCGATGTGGATAAATCATTTGAGAAATCTGGAATCGAAGGGGGTGCGGATTATACTGTGCCGCACCTGCATTGAGTACTTTGGGTTGGAAGGTAAGACAGTTGTTGGCGAGATTGGTAATATGGCGCAGATACAGGAGATCCTGCTTAAGAACGTTTCGCTTACAGTTTGACGGGGTGGGGTTGAGGTTGCTAATGGCAGTCTTTTAGGTTGGTGTTCGGTTGCTTAGTTAAAAAGACTGCGGTGGTTTTATGGAGGCAAAGGATGCGCTGTGTCAGCGTATCCTTTTTTGCGTATGGACAGAGAAACAAAAGCCATAAGAAGTCGAGATAGAGCCAGTGAGATTATGATCTCTGGCAGTATTTGGAGAGCTGTGTGGTATATAGCATGGCCGACGGCTATAAACACCATTATCCAGACTGCGTACATGAACATAAATCCAATGTTTCTGGGGCATTTGGGAAAGAATGCGGAGATTGCTCTGGCTGCTACTTCGATTGGACGCACTGTTCTTATGGTTCAGTTCTCAGTGCTGTTTGGGATCTCGGTAGGTGCTGGAGCGCTGGTATCGAGGTTTCTTGGGGCTGAGGTTTACGATGACGCAGACGAAGCGGCGAGACAGTCAATGTGGCTTTCGATTGTGGTCGGGATCGTTACTATGCTTCCGCTTATATTTTATGCAGAGCCTTTGGTCAAGCTGATGGGTGCTGAGGGTAGTGTTGTGCCGACGGCTGCCAGGTATGTTGCAATAATATCTTATTCTTCGATTCCGGCATTTTTGTCTATGATTATAGTCTCAGTTCTGCGTAGTGCTGGCGACGTTATGAGGCCGCTTTATGCAGGTGTTATTACTACCGGGCTTGTGGCGATTCTAGACTATGTGTTTATATTCGGTGTTGGTCCGATACCAAGGATGGAAGTTGTTGGATCTGCAATATCGACGAACATAGCGCGCTTCTTGGGCATGCTGCTTATGATATGGTTTTTGAAATCGTCGGTGCTCAGAGGTTCTTTGGATCATTTTCGCCCGCATTTTGGTTGGTTTAAGAGAATAATGAGAGTTGGGATACCGGCGGCGGTACAAAATTTGCTTTTTACAACGTCGGGTGCGGGGTTTATGATGGTTATCGGCAGGGTGCCTAATCCGAGTGCTGCTCAGGCTGCGTTGGGAGTTGGGATGGCATTGGAATCACTTGCTTTTATGCCTGGATCTGCATACGCGATGGCTGCGGCGCCACTTGTTGGACAGAATTTAGGTGCTGGACAGCCGGATAGAGCGGAAAGGAGCGCTTGGGCTGCGGCTTGGCAGTCAGCGGCGCTGATGGGACTTATTGCTGTATGGTTTTTGGTAATTCCCGAGAGGTTGGCTGGGATATTCTTCGGCGGCGATTCGGTGGTGAGCAGTGCTGCTGTGGTGCCGTTGGTGGTTACTTATCTTAGACTCAATGCGATTTCTGAACCGTTTTTGGCGATAGGGATGACGATTCGCGGTGCGCTACAGGGCGCGGGCGACGTTATTGTGCCAACTTTTATTACCTTTTTGACTCTTTGGGTTGTCAGGCTGCCTCTTGCATGGCTGCTTGCTGTTGTGCTCGGCTATGGTGCTACGGGTGCTTGGATAGCCATGTCTGTCAGCACTATACTCTCTGGACTGTTGGCTGTGGCATGGTTTAAGACCGGCAATTGGCGCGGTGTAGAAGTATAGATGGTGGGTGATTTATGCCTGATGTCGGAGACAGAGAGAGGGAGATAATCACCTGCGGCAAGGTGTCTCATGCGGTGTGGTTTGTCGCATGGCCGACGGTGGTTAATACTCTCATTCAGACTGCATACAACCTGATAAATAGGCTGTTTCTTGGTGGACTGCCGGACAGCGATAAAGCGCAGGCAGCTTTGGGGATAGGATGGTCTGTGCTGAATATAGAGTTCTGCTTGATCTCTGGCATGTCAGCAGGCACAGCGGCGCTGGTAGCAAGGTTTATTGGGGCGAGGGAGGATGAGAACGCCGTTGAGGCTACAAGACAATCGCTTATATTGGCGACGGTTGCAGGGATTTTGTGTTCGATTCCACTTGTAGTTTGGGCTGAGCCTTTAGTAAGAGGTGTTGGAGCGGCTGCTGATGTCGCTAAACTTGCTGCGCCGTATCTGGCGATAATTGGTGGCTTTTCCATTCTGCCATTTTTACATATGGTCGTGATGGTTGCGCTTAGGTCTGCGGGCGATGTGCGGCATCCGCTTTACGCCGGAGCAGTTATGATTGGGGTTAATACGCTGCTTGACTGGCTGCTCATACTTGGTCCGGGTCCGCTGCCTAGTTATGGAGTAACAGGTGCGGCGGTGGCTACAGTCGCTTCGCGGTTTGTTGGGACAGCGCTTATACTGGTTTATCTCTATAGATCGAAGCTCAGAGACTCGCTTTCGCATTTCAAGCCGCATTTTGGTTGGTTTGGGCGAGTAATGAACATCGGCTGGCCAGCTACGATTCAAGGAGTGTTGTGGGGGATAGGGTTCATAGCTTACATTAGAATAATGTCCTATCTGCCGAACGCTACCGCTGCGCAGGCAGCACTTACTGTTGGGCTTTCAATAGAAGCTATATGTTATATGCCTGGAGTGGCATACTCGACTGCGGCTACGCCGCTTGTTGGGCAGAATTTAGGTGCTGGACAGCCAGATCGTGCTCAGCGCTGTTCTTGGGTTGCGTCGTGGCATGCGGCTGCAATAATGACTGGTGTTGCGGTGCTGTTTCTTGCGATTCCGCATTACCTAGCTGCGCCGTTTACAGATAATAAAGAAGTGCTTGCGCTTATAGTATCGTATCTGCGTGTAGCTGCGCCATCTGAACCGTTTCTAGCAGTTGGCATGGTGCTTGCCGGTGCGCTTCAGGGTGCAGGAGATACAAGGATGCCGACAGTGATAGAGTTTTTAGTCAACTGGCCAATACGACTGACTCTTGCATGGCTGCTTACGTTTGTAGTCGGCATGGGAGCATTGGGTGCGTGGGTTGCTATGACTGCATCTACCATAATCTATGGGCTGATGATAGTTGCGTGGTTTAAGACCGGGAGATGGAAGACTGTGAAGGTTTAGACATGCTCTCTACGGTGTGTATAAGCCTGCCAAGTCGGCGGTGTTGCCATTCGTCGTTTCCTGCTAGTATGTAGGCGCGTCTGAAATGATAGAGCGCGTTTTTGTAGTCTCCGAAGTGTCTCGCCAGCATAGTTCCCATCTCATCGTGCAGCATAAGCGAGTCAGGGTTGTTGTCTATACCTTCTTGGAGATACGCGCGAGCTTCCTCTTTTTTGCCAAGAGTCAGTAGGATTCTTGCGCCTGCCGCGTAAGCCTCTGTAAAGTGTGGATCAAGCTTGGTTATTATACGAGATAGAGCAGCCGCGTTGGTATCTTTTGCCCAGTCTCCGCCGTGCGCTATATACTCGTGATGGTATTGATCTAGTTTTATCCAGAGTAGATTGGCAAACACCACGCGAAATTGTCCGGCAAGGGCTATTATCACTGAATCACTGTTTTTTTCAACAGGACGGGTTTTGTCGAAATTTATTTCGGTTACGCTTACTGCAATGAGCATTATCAGCAGGAGAACTATTATCAGCCCGCGCATTTTCTTCGCCCCCTTATGCCTGCTATAGCTGCCCAAAGTAAAGCCGTCGCCAGTGCTGCGGTGATGATAATAAGCTGTAAGTGAAGTTCATGTGTGTAGCTTGGTATAGCCCAATGGTGCCCCAGATGAGCTTCTTCATCGTGATGATGTTCCAAGTGTTCTGCAAGAGTTCTGCAGGATGCAGTAAGCACAAAAATCGCTGTAAATAAAACTGCTCGCACTAGAGCTCCCTCCTCGAGAACGCATAAGCGCCAATGGTGAGCATGAGTACGCAGTAGAGAATTCCGTATATGGCGACTTGAATCAAGTAAGCATCCGGTACTTTCAGATTGTGCACCAGTGCGTCTTTGAAGTTGAAGGATTCTAGATTAGGCAGTATATGATAAACTGCTCTTGCGAGAAATCCCGTGGCAGGATTGGTTACTTGATCTACAAGCGGTTTGAAGTAGCCAATCTTTACTGTGCCTGCGACGTAGATAATGAACGAAAGCATAGCTGCTATGGCAGGTGTAGTGAATGTAGATAAGCAAGTTGATATGGCGGCGATTACTGCTACTTCGAGCAGCGTAAATCCTATGCTTAGAATTAGATTCACATCAAGTGCTTGCTTTGTAGCGAGCAGCACTGCAAACACGATTGATATTGCCGCCAGCCCCAAGTAAACAGTGAAAAGACTGCCCAGGTATTTGCCCAGCAGAAGTTCAGTGCGCCTTATTGGGCGCGCGAGTATCGGATAGCAGGTCTTGTTCTCTATTTCGTTAGGCAATGAGGTTGATGCGAGTGCCACAGCCAGCAATCCACCGCAGAAAAGCAGGCTGGTCATACATAGGTCTTTAAGCATCTTCACCTGAACACCCAGAGTGAAGAACGACAGCATTGTTGATGCGCATACAATAGTCAAAGTAATCAGTGTTACAACATGAAACACTTGTTTACGCGCATTTTCTAGCATGGTCGCTTTTGCTATAACCATTATTCTGGACATGTCATCTAACCTCTACTAAGTTATGATCATGCTGCAAGTCTAAGGAATGCTTCTTCCAGCGTCTCGCGTATCGGCATAACCGATACAAGCGGCAGATTGTATTCTCTTATGGTATCTATCAGTTCGTAAATCTGATGCGATTCTACTGTGATAACTGTTTCGCCTTCAGAGTGTGCTATGTCTGCTGATAGATAGCCGAGCCTTACGATGAGTTCTGACGGCAGTTCCCCGGCTACTGTTATTGCTGTTCGCTCACCACCGCGTTTGATCTCGTTTGGCGTGCCTATCGCTGCCATCCGCCCTTTTACCAGCACTGCTATCCGGCTGCAGATAGTTTCGACTTCAGAAAGCAGATGCGAGCTTAGGAATATAGTCTTGCCTTGTCTATTGAGATCTAAAAGTAGGTCTCGGATCTGCTGCCTGCCAAGAGGGTCTAAGCCTGATGTTGGCTCATCAAGTATGAGCAGCGAAGGACTGCCGATGAGAGCTTGTGCTATGCCTATGCGCTGCACCTGTCCTTTTGAGAGCTTTGACGCTGGCGTGCGCGCAATTTCTTCTAGTCCAACTTGTTCAATTACTTCGTCTATTTTTTGTTTTCGCTCACTTCGCTTGATGCCAATGAGCGCTGCGTGCATTGAGATTATCTCTCTTGCTGTCATAAATTTATGGAAGTAAGGCTGTTCTGGCAGGTATCCAATGTCGGCGCGTGCGTTGGTTCTGTCAATTGGAATTCCCATAATTTGTGCACTGCCGGCTGTAGGTTTCACAAAACCGAGCAGCATTTTGATTGTAGTCGTCTTGCCGGCGCCATTTGGACCCAAGAAGCCGAAGATCTCAGCTTGTTTTACTTCCAGCGTGAGCGATTCAACCGCGGTTTTACGTACGCCTCGCGGCAGACGATAAACTTTTGTCAGATTTGTAGTTGATATTGCTGGTATCATATTATGCAAGCCTGCTTTGTGAATGAAACTTCGCTTTGGATAGGATTGAACCCGAATATCATTATCGGAGTGAATGTGCTTCTGCTTGAGGGAGAGTTTTGATATGTTGCTATTTTGCCGCGACGCGGTACAGCATCCCATCTCCGCAGAATATTGTGAAGAATTTTCTTGTAGGATCGGCGGATGAGAGGATTATAGATTTGGGTAGATGGTATTTGGCATCAATAGCGCCTTTCGTGTCGAGGATGTAGATATTTGAGTCGTCGCGAACCGCGACGCCATCAGTAAGAGCTTTTATCAACCACCACTTTCCGAACATCCCACCTTTTTCCCAAATCATCTTCCCAGATGCGTCATAAAGTGCAATTCGTTTTTCTGCTATGCGTTCATTTTTGTGCGTGATTATTCTCTGGAATCCTACTGCGATTAGATTGCCTGAGTCGTTGGGGTCGGCGATAAGAGAAACTACAGGTAACTCTTTCTCCCAGAGATTTGAGAGATTCAGGGTTTTTATACCAAGAGTTTCGCCGACTATTGTGCGGTTTGGCCGTGCGAAGTAGATAACAGAATTGTCTGAGCCTATGAAGTCTGCGAAGTAAAGCAGATTTTGTCTGCCCTTGAACTCAGCTAGTTTTCTTCCGCTGCTGGTGAATATTTCTATGCCGGCATCCTGCCACGTTCCAGCTGCTATCAGATTGCCATCTGGAGAGAATTTTATCGAGCATGGTGCGCCATTTAGTCGCCATCTTTTGAACCTGAATCTTCTCTCGCTGAAAGTATACACGGAGCATCTTTTGCTGCCTGTGCCTATTGCGAATTGTCCAGAAGTTGGGTTTGGCGATGCTGCTGCCGACCAAACTGCGCCGCCGGCGCTCAGCTTTCTGGCAATCCTACCTTTGGACGTGATAAAATAAAGTCTGTCGGCTGAGGGGTTAAGAAATGTGTAGGCGATGGCGCAGCTATTTGAGCTGACTACTATTTGGTTGGCGTCAGGAACTTTGACTTTCCAAACAAGAGCACCGCGACTGTCGAGCAGTATCGCCTGTGAATCACGAGTTATCAATCCGAGCAACCTACCATCTGGTGACGAAGATATAGAGACCGGAGTTGGAATAGGCCTCTGCCAGACAAGCCTGAGCGCGGCAGGTTCTGCAGATGAGACAATTGCGCAAATGAGTACGATAACTGCAGCCCAGCATTGATTGAAAATGTTTCTGCGTATTCTGATGATTGCTCTGGCGTTTTCCTGCATTTCAGGCTCAGTTTTATTTTGGAAAAGATGATTTTTCAGCTGGATTGCTCTATTGCTCAGTATAGCCGGCGTATTGACAGTCGTCAAATGATTAGATTGGCGGCTGTGTTACAATTGAATGAATATACTATGCGTTTTGAGGGGTAGTTGATGCAATATCGTGAGTTTGGAAAGACTGGAAAGAAGCTTTCACTGCTTGGATTTGGCGCTATGAGGCTGCCGTTTGATGATGAAGAAAAATCTATTGCGCTCATCAGGCGTGCAGTTGATCTCGGGGTAAATTACATAGATACGGCTGTTGGCTACGGGGGCGGCAGGAGCGAAGTTATAGTCGGTAAGGCAGTAGCCGATATACGCGATAAGGTTTACGTTTCTACCAAGAACCCTCTCGAAGACAATACAGCTGATGGTTGGTGGAGTAGGCTTAATCGGTCGCTTGAGAAGATGAAGCTGGATAGGATAGATTTCTATCAGGTGGTTCACGGCTTGAATTGGAAGCAGTGGGAGGAGAATTTTTCTAAACCTGGCGGTGGACTTGAAGCGGCTCTTAGGGCTAAAGATGAAGGTATTATCGGGCATATATGCTTCAGTTTTCATGATACCTGCGAGAACTTGATAAAGTTGATAGATACGGGTGTATTTGAAGGTGTTACACTTCAGTATAATATGCTTGATCGCAGCAACGAGCCCGGCATACAGCATGCGTATGAAAAAGGGCTTGGAGTTGTTGTGATGGGTCCTGTTGGTGGAGGTAGGCTCGGAGCGCCTTCGCCTGAGATCGTTGGAATTCTGCCGGAGGGTAGGGTGTCTTCTACGGCAGAGCTTGCACTTAGGTTTGTGTTCTCCAATCCGTATGTCACAACAGCTATATCCGGCATGAGCACGATGGAGATGGTGGAGGAGAACTGCCGAACGGCGTCGCTTGCGGATACTCTGAGCAGTGAAGAGATTGCGAGAATAAACAAGGCTCTTGCTGATATGCAGAAGCTTAAGGAGCTTTACTGTACTGGATGCGGCTACTGCATGCCATGCCCAAATGGTGTGAATATCCCTGTTAACTTCACATATATGAACTATCACCGCGTCTATGGGCTGACTGATTTTGCTAAAGAGCGCTACTCTATGCTTGGCAAGGAAGGACATTGGGTGCCTGGCAAGAAAGCGAGCGAATGCGTGGAATGCGGTGAATGTGAGCCTAAATGTCCGCAGAATATCCCAATAATCAAGCAGCTTAAGGAGACTGCAGAGGCGCTGGGAGAGTAGTTTTTATATTCTGTCGGCTGAGAGTTTTATATATGATGAGCCGCATTTTGCCTTTGGATTTGGTAGAAACCATTTGCCGCATGTGTGCAGTATGACGTAGAATAAATAGGCTGATTAGGCTGATTATACTTCTGATAGAGGCGAGATATGGCATCTGATTATGTTTGGGCGGCGATTTTTGTAGCTGTCGGCGTAGGGTTTGCGATAGTGTCGCTTGTAGCGTCATGGTTTGTTAGACCTTATAATCCTAAGGGACAGAAATTGGCTACATATGAGTGTGGCGAAAGACCTAAGGGAAGTGCATGGGTGCAGCTTAGGCCAGGTTATTATATCTACATGCTTGTGTTCGTGATATTTGATGTAGAGGTAGTCTTTATGTTCCCGTGGGCGATGGCTCTTAGGCACCTGAAAGGCACTTCGCTCGCCGTGTTTGCTCTTGTTGATATGGTTATATTCGTTTTGGTGTTGGCTGTTGGGCTTTTGTATGCTTGGAAGAAAGGTGTGCTTAGATGGGAATAGAAGAAAAAGCGGCGCCTATAAAAAGACCTATTGATGCGCTGATAGAGCCTCTTCCGGGCGGCGGCATTATTATGACTTCGGTTGAGAAGGCGTTGGGCTGGGCGCGTGAAGGGTCGCTTTGGTATATGCTTTTTGGTTTGGCATGCTGTGCCATAGAGCTTATGGCGACTGGTGCAGCGCGATATGACTTTGATAGGTTTGGGATGATGTTTCGCGCTAGTCCAAGACAGGCTGATCTGATGATAGTTGCAGGTACTGTTACTAAGAAAATGGCGCCTAGGATCAGAAGATTATGGGAACAGATGGCTGAGCCACGTTACGTGATAGCGATGGGAAGCTGTGCGAATGCAGGAGGACCTTTTAGAGACTCCTACGCTGTTGTGCGTGGAGTCGATCTTGTGATACCAGTGGATGTGTACCTGCCCGGGTGTCCGCCTAGACCAGAGGCGCTGCTTCATGCATGCCTTGAAGTTCATAAAAAAATCAAGGCTGAGGCAGAGGCGAAGGCGAAGAAGGAGGCTGGACGTTGAGCGAAAAGATAGCGTCTGCGATTCGGGGTGCTGTGCCAGATGGCGTAATTGAGTCTGGCGAATCCGGCGGCGTGCCAGTTTTTAGGCTAAAACCAGAGGCTGTTCTTCCAGTATGCAGATGTCTTAAGGATTCTTTGGAGCTGCGATTCGACTACCCTGAAAGCATCACAGGTGTTGATAGAGGCGATAGGATCGAGCTGATTTACCATCTTTCGTCGCTTTTAACTGGTGCGAAGGTGATTCTTAGGACTGATATAGCTGGAGACGATCCTACTGCTGATTCAGTTGTAAGTGTTTGGAAAGGTGCCAACTGGCAGGAACGCGAGATATTTGATCTGCTGGGCGTTAAGTTTCGGAACCACCCTGATCTGCGAAGGATTTTGCTGCCGGAAGGTTGGGATGGTTATCCGCTCAGAAAGGACTATGTAATTCCTGAGAACGATCGGCATTTTCTGCCTGATGACTGGTCTGTCTTGTGTGAAGATACAGAGCCTGAGGCGCCGGTGTGTGTTACTGAAGAAGATGGCACAGTGATATGTGAGCCAGGCAGATTCAGGACTGAGGAGATACAGATCAATATGGGTCCTCAACATCCCAGTACTCATGGAGTATTGAGGCTGCTGCTTACGCTTGACGGCGAAATTGTTGTGGACTGCAGGCCAGATATAGGCTATCTGCACCGCGGCATGGAAAAGCTTGCCGAAATGCGGACGTATATACAGTTTATCCCTATAACCGACCGGTTCGATTATCTGTCTTCGATGTTGAACAACGCGGTTTATGTGGGTGCTTTGGAGAAACTCGGCGGGATAGAAGTTCCTGAGCGTGTGGAATATATCCGCGTCATTATGATGGAGCTTCAGCGCATTGCCAGCCATCTTGTGTTCTATGGTTCGATGGCACTGGATTTGGGAGCTACTACCCCGTTTCTTTATGCTTTTCGTGAGCGTGAGGACATAATAGATTTGTTCGAGATGACCTGCGGCGCGAGACTTACTTATAACTACTTTAGACCTGGTGGAGTAAGCCGCGATTTGCCTGATGAGTTTGTGCCAAAATGCCGTGAGTTTATTTCCAAGATGCGCAAACGACTTCCGGAATACGATGCGCTGTTTACTGAAAACGAGATTTTTCTGCTGAGAACGAGGGGAGTTGGGGTAATAAGCGCTGAAGATGCTAAGGATTATGGGATGAGTGGGCCTAATTTGCGCGGGTCAGGCGTGGCTTACGACGTTAGGAAGGCTGATCCATATTCAATTTACAATCGGTTTGAGTTTGATGTAGCTGTTCGTCAGGAAGGCGACGTGCTGTCGAGGTATCTGGTAAGGTTGCAGGAGATTAGGGAGAGCTTGCGGATAATCGAGCAGGCGCTGGACGGCCTGCCTGACGGCAAGGTGAATTATAAGCTGCCGCCAGTGTTTAAGCTGCCGGAAGGTGAAGTGTATCATCATATAGAATCGTCGCGAGGAGATTTGGGTTGTTTCATAATAAGCGATGGCAGTCCAAAGCCTTATCGACTGAAATGGCGTGCTCCTTCTTTTATTAGTCTTCAGGCGCTTCCGAAGATGGTGAAGGGTTGGAAGGTAGCGGATGTTGTTGCAGCGGTAGGCTCGCTCGATATTGTGCTCGGCGAAGTTGACCGCTAGCCGCGATTAGTTCTTCACAGTACCTGAGTTAGAGCGAAGGTCTGCACGCTGTCTTAAAGATTTTCTTCCAAGCGGTTTCGCCTAGGTCTGATATTATGACGCCGGAATCGCCGCTTGAATGTATGAAGCCTGTGCCGCCTAGAGATATTCCCACATGCGATATACGATCGCCTGATTTAGCAAAGAACAACAGGTCTCCCGGTTGAAGCTCAGATTGGATGACAGCCTGCATACGCGAATCTTTAGCCTGCTCGCTTGAGTTTCTTGGAAGAGTAATGCCATGCAGACGATAAACCAACTGTACAAGTCCTGAGCAATCAATACCGAAAGGTGTTGTGCCGCCCCATAGATATGGCACGCCTATAAGACGCTTGGCTGTGCGGACAATCTCATCGCCGTTGGGTTTCATAAATTTCTCAGTTTTGTCCTGAGTCTCTACGGAGGCTTTATCTGAGTCAATGAACCCAAGCCTACCATCTGGAAGTTTTACGGCGAAGTAGTTTTCGCCTATTAGAGTATGCTCCAGCTTTGTGCCCAGCACTACTTTGGTTAGAATCTCGGCTTCTTCTTTTCTCGGCGAAGAGTACACATCTGCTATCAGGGCTGTTATGCCAATGCGAAAGGCTGATGCATAAGGCGTTACTCCAGCCGGGACGAGCCACTTTGCGAGACACCATCCAACACACCCATCCCAGCCTTTCACTAAGCACCATTTTTCACCTTGTTGCTGAACTTTTACAGCCTGTCCGAGTACATACTGGGTGTAGAGCTCTGAGGATTGATTTTGCCTAGAATGTATATCCAACACATTCTTGGCTACGATAAAATTGATGCGTGTACTACTCATCACAAACTTCCTTCCCACTTTCGCGCTCTTCGCGGCGCTTTTTGGTTCAATTTTATAACACAATTTCTAGAATTGTGGATAGCTATTCTGCATTTTTTATGGACTGCCACCAATCTTGATTTTCAAGATACCAATTTATAGTTTCTCGCATTCCTTCTTCAAAAGAGTGTTTAGGTGTCCATCCTAACCTCCTTACTTTTGAGCTGTCAATCGCGTATCTTCTGTCATGCCCCGGTCTATCATCTACATATTTGATCAGTCTCTCTGGCTTGTCCATTATTCTTAGTATTGTTTTGGTAAGCTCTATATTGCTTAGCAGGCAGCCTGCGCTTATATTGTAAACTTCTCCCACATCGCCCTTGAATAAAACGGCGTCCAGCGCTCTACAGTGATCATATACATAGATCCAATCTCGTATTTGACTACCGTCGCCGTATATGGGAATCTCTTTGCCTCGAATTGCATTAGTGATGATCTTAGGTATCAGCTTCTCTGGATGTTGGTATGGACCGTAGTTGTTCGAGCATCTGGTTATAATCACAGGAAGCCCATATGTTATATGATAAGATCTGGCAAGCAGCTCCCCGCCTGCCTTGCTCGCTGAGTATGGATTTCTTGGCTTTATAGGGGCATCTTCGGCCGCCTCGCCTTCCATTACTTCGCCATAGACTTCATCTGTTGATATCTGGATAAACCGCTCTGCGCCGTGCTTTCTAACCGCTTCCAGCAGATTATACACGCCTATAACATCGGTTGTTACAAACGCGCCAGGATCAGCAATAGCTTTATCGACAAACGTCTCCGCGGCGAAGTTCACGATTATATCTGACCTAGCAGCAGCGTCCTCTATTTCTTCATAGTTTCGGATGTCTGCATGTATAAACTCTGCAGGCAGCCCATCAATGTTTTCCTTTCTGCCCGCATAAGTAAGAGCATCTAGGACAATCAGTTTGAAGTCGTCTGGATAGGTGGATGCGATGTAGCTTGTAAACCTGCTGCCTATGAATCCAGCTCCACCTGTGATTAGCATGGTTTTCATTTGAACTCTATATCCCAGTTAAAAGGTATGTCTGGTGAATTGAAAGGTATTCGGTACTCATCCGGCGCACTACGGTTGTAGGGCTTTGTTGGAAAGTTTATCAAAAGCGATGGCTCATTTCCGATTGTTTTGTAGCCGTGATACACGCCTGCCGGTATCTTAACAAGAATTCGGTTATGTTCACCGATGTAAAGAGTATTCACCTCACCTTTTGTTGGCGAAGAGTCTCGCGGGTCATACATGCCGACCTTTATCATTCCACGAACGCATACCCATAGATCAGCCTGCTCTTTGTGATAGTGCCATGCTCTGATGACTCCTGGATAGTTTAGTGTAATGTAGCACTGGCCAAACTCTTCGAATATCTCGTCATCAGCGCGCAGCAGCTCAGTTAGACAGCCGCGCTCATCTGCGTTTGTGATAAGTTTTTTTATTTCAACCCCATCTATCATCGTCTGTGAGTTCCCTTCGGCTTAGATCAATTTCACTTGGCTGTTGTCACCAAGCATCATCCTATACGCGGTTGGTTTTTCATCATCTTTTATTATAGAAACGTTTTTGCCTATCAGGCTGTCTTCTATGCGCGGACCTACCCTGTCTATTATGCTATCTTCCATCACTATGCTGTGTTCTATCTCACTGCCAATTATGCTTGTTCTGCTACAGATTGATGTGAATGGTCCTATGTAAGCCTCCTCAATTCTGCAGCCTTCGCCAATTATCGCAGGGCCGCGTACCACACTTTCTTTTATAACAGCGTTTTTTTCGATTACGACTCGCCCATCTATCATTGATTTGTCGTCAACTTCGCCTTCGATTCTGCGCTCTATGCTTTCCAACACAAGCCGATTTGCTTCCAGCAGGTCTTCGAGCCTGCCTGTGTCTTTCCACCAGCCGCTTATTATGTGCCAGCGAACATCTCTGCCAGTGTCTATAAGATACTGTATTGCGTCAGTTATCTCAAGCTCGCCGCGCTTGCTTGGTTTTATGGCGTTGACTGCTTCAAAAACTGTGTTGTCGAAGAAATAGACACCTACAAGAGCAAGATCAGATTTTGGGTTTTGAGGTTTCTCAACCAGTCTTATAATCCTGTCATTTTCAATTTCCGCAACACCGAAGTTTTGGGGATTGTTTACCCTTGCCAGCATTATATGGGCGTTTGAGTTTTCTCCCTCGAACCGATTGACGGCATCTGCTATACCGTCGCGTATCAGGTTGTCGCCGAGAAACATTACGAACTTGTCATCCTTTAGAAACTGCTGAGCTATTTTGACAGCGTGCGCAAGCCCAAGCGGCTCTTCCTGCGGTATGTAGGTTACAGAAAACCCCCATTTGCTGCCATCGCCGACGGCAGCTTTAACTTCCTCTGCCGTATGCCCTACTACTATCCCAACCTCTTTTATGCCGGCATCACGGATTGCTTCGAGCGCATAGAACAGAATAGGTTTGTTCGCAACAGGCACGAGCTGTTTCGCACTTGTATGTGTTATTGGCCTGAGCCTAGTCGCTCGGCCGCCGCTTAATACTAAAGCTTTCAACATAAGTACTCCTTACATTCGGATGTCGCTTATGCGGCTGGATAGTTATGATAGCACATTCAGTTACATAATGGCATACGTTGGCTTATTCATAAGGGTTCCTGTAGATGGTGTAGAGTTTAGAGTTTTTTGGCGGCATGTGAGGGTCATGGCATTCATTTTGAGAGTTATTCTGTCGAAATTTGCATTGTTGGTTCAAACCTGCTATACTCTGGCATGGTTTTTATCATATCTGACGAAGAATTGGGGGTGACAAGCAGTTGCCTAACATAAAGTCGGTCATGAAGGACGTAAAGAAATCGCGCGAGCGGCGCATTCGCAACCTTGCAGCTAAGTCTAAGATAAAGACTTTTGTGAAAAAGAGCAAGGCGGCGATTGAGGCTGGGGATCCGAGCGCAACCGAACTCGTCCGACAGGCCGTGAGTGTTATAGACAAAGCCGCTGAGAAAGGTATCATTCATAAGAATGCTGCTGCGCGGCGCAAGTCGAGGCTTATGAAGAAGGCGAACAAAGAATCAGCCGCTGCGTAAGCCTTTGTGTATAGATGAAGATTGAAAAGAAATGGGGATGGGTTTTTAATCCGTCCCTTTTTCGGTCTTATCAGCCCGCTGAAAGTTTGAGCACCAGAATCTCCATAGCAGTAGCAGGGTCAGATATTCCACCCTCTGTATCCGCGCCTTTTAATGCTAAATCGGTGGCTGCTATGTGCTCCATAGCCGATGCCAGCTCTTTTAGTGTGAACATTCGAGCTTGTTTGACAGCGTTTATTATCTGAAACTCCCTAAGTTTAAGCAGGTTGTCTGTATCTGGCAGCAGGTCGTAAAATGCTGGTGGTATTTTGTTTGGCGCGATGGTTCTGCATCCTGCATCAAGCAAAACTCTAGCCTGCCAGATATGCCTGAAGTGCCTGGCAAGCATTGCAAGCACTCTGAGCGCTGCGGCTTGTGGATTAGCTCCGGCTGAATAGAGCAGCGGCTCAAGATATGAAAGCGCTGATCTTGCTTTACGCATTCCTACGGCGTCTATCAGCTTGAAAATTGTGTCTTCTACTGTCTCAGGAACCAGTCTTTCTACATCAGCATCTGTTATTTCAGTTCTATCGCCTATAAAGTTGACAAGTTTGGTTACTTCATTTGAGAGTAATCCCGAGTCTGATCCGCATCGCCTTACAATCATAGCCGCAGTCGTTGTTGTGATGGTTTTGCCCGCCTCTGATACAAGCTTCTTTACAAATGATGTGGCTTCGCTGTCTTTCATAAGTGGAAAGTCAACAATCTGCCCAACTTTTTTCACTGCCGTAGTTAGTTCCGTCTCTAGCATAGAGCCTTTTCGTGCCTTACCGTCTTTTACAACCGGAGGATGTTCTATGAGCACTAGACATGCATATTCAGGCAGTAGGTTAAGCTTTTGGGCAAGTTCTTTTTGCTGGTCGGATGGCATTTCGTTTGCGAGGGTTACTGCCACAACACGGCGATTGGATGCAATCGGCGCGGCAGTGCATGCTGAAATTATCTTTTCTGCTGTTGCGTCACGACCTTCTATGGACTGATAATCGAAATCTGCAAAACCAGGGTCTATAACTTCGGACACAATCGCATCCAATCGCTTGCGCTTGGCTGCATCGTCGGCTCCGCTTAGTATATAGACTTTAGCAATTTCAGTTTTGCTGTTGCTCATCTGTTTTCTAACATAGGTTATCCCATCGACGTAAGACTGTTTACAATCGCCATTTTATCGTGGGATATTTGCTTCAGCTCCCGCATCTGGTACGTCGTTTCTTATTATTTCTGCTGCCGCATAAGCAAGCGCTTCTGCCAGTTCTTCCGCAGAAACAGGTTTATTGCCATCGGTTAAGATCGGTGAATTCTTTGGCAAATAGCCGCCAGATACTAGATTCTTGATGGATGATTCAGCCCATTTGGGTGTTTTGGCAGTGTCAACTTTGCTGTCGGCACTGGCAATCGGCTTGCGTGATTCCTGTATCATCTGGATGAACCTGTCAAGCGTTACCGCCAGCTCATAGCGAGTGACGGGTGCATCGCCTTTGAATGTGCCATCTGGATAACCTTTCATTATCCCAAGCTCGGTCATCTTTTTTACTGATTCGGCAGCCCAGTGCGTCTGAGGGACATCTTTAGGCATTTGAGCGCTGGGAGCAGTTGCAGCGTTTTCAGTCTGGTTTTTAGCAACATTGTCGGCACTGTCTGCGAAAGCGGCAAATGTAGTTAGACACAGTGCTAATATGAAGAAGATGGGTGCTTTCATGGGTTAAAAATCTCCTTTGTAAATGCCAGATGCGGCACGGTGATTTTCGTATTATTCTACGCCGCTTAGGATGAAGCTATCGCGTATTTCGTCGAACTCATCAAGCGCCTTGCCTGTTCCAAGCGCTACGCACGAAAGCGGGTCCTCTGCTACATGAACGGGAATGTTGGTTTCTTCTGCTAAAAGTTGGTCTATTCCTCTAAGCAGCGCACCACCGCCGGTAAGCATCATCCCTCGCTCTATTATATCCGAAGAAAGCTCAGGCGGCGTTGTTTCCAGAACAGACTTCACTCTGTCAACAATCATGCTCACAGGCTCAGAGAGCGCTGCTCGGATTTCCTCCGATGTTACTTCAACCGTTTTTGGCAGCCCTGCAATTGTATCTCTGCCGCGTACTTCAAGTGCCATCTCCTGCGGCAGTGGATATGCAGACCCAATCTTGATTTTAATTTCTTCCGCCGTGCGCTCGCCTATCATAAGGTTATACTTTGAGCGAATATGTCGTGCAATTACTTCATCCATCTTGTTGCCGCCAAGCCTGATTGACTTCGATACAACAATGCCGCCCAGAGATATAACTGCAATATCCGTTGTTCCACCGCCAATATCAACAACAATATTGCCGCCTGGTGCTGATATAGGCAGACCAGCTCCAATTGCAGCCGCCATCGGCTCTTCTATCGGATAGGCTTCGCCAGCGCCAGCACTGCGTGCAGCTTGGATTACTGCGCGTCTTTCTACGCTGGTAACCCCTGAAGGCACACATACCAGCACACGCGGCTTGAAGAACCGTTTGCTGCCGCACACCTTCGAGATGAGGTATTCCAGCATCTTTTGGGTAGTAGTGTAGTCAGCTATCACTCCTTCAGATAGCGGCCTGACCGCAATGATGCTCCCAGGCGTTCTGCCAATCATCATTCTGGCTTCTTCGCCGACGGCAAGGATTTTCTTTGTAGTTGTAGAGAGCGCCACAACGCTCGGCTCGCGGAGAACAATGCCTTTGCCTTTTAAAAAGACAACGATGTTAGCTGTTCCGAGGTCAATTCCAAGTTCAGGTACTAAACTGAACACAGAGCCGACCCCTTTCTCTCACTGTCTGTATCAGTGCGATGTATATCGGCACCCAAGCTGCTGAGTTTCTCAACCAAACATTCGTATCCACGGTCTATATGATCTACTCCACTTATCTCCGAGCCGCCTTCTGCTCCAAGTGCCGCTATCACAAGCGCAGCACCTGCCCTCAAGTCCGTGGCTGTAACTTGTGCACCAGTGAGTTTTTCAACGCCTCTTATGAAAGCCGTGCGCCCTTCTTGTTTGATTTCAGCGCCCATTCTCTGCAGTTCATTTATATACTTGAATCTGCGCTCATAAACATTTTCGGTTATTACCGAAGTGCCCTGCGCTACTGTAAGCAATGCAGCAAATGGTTGATGCATGTCAGTTGGAAATCCAGGATGAGGCATCGTAACTATATCGGTAGCAAGTGGACGGGCGTTCGACCGTACTCTAATCCAATCATCGCCTACTGTAACCACTGCACCGGTTTCTCTAAGTTTGATAAGGAAAGGCTCTAAGTGCTTTGGCGATATATGCTCTATGCGCACGTCACCTCTGGTCATGGCTGCAGCAACAGCAAATGTTCCAGCTTCCATTCGGTCCGAGATTACCGTGTGTTCTACCCCGTGAAGTTTCTTAACACCTTCTATTTTCACAGATGTAGTTCCAGCCCCTTCGATCTTCGCCCCCATCTTTGTAAGAAATCTGGCAAGATCTACAATCTCAGGTTCCATTGCCGCATTTTCTATAACAGTTGTGCCTTCGGCAAGACATGCTGCGGTCATTATATGCTGGGTCGCTCCAGCGCTGGGAAAATCTAGATAAACTTCTGTACCAACGAGCCGCTCGGCTTCTGCTTCTACAAAACCATGTTCAGTGTTCACAAACGCGCCCAGTGCCTGTATTCCCTTCACATGGAAATCTATTGGCCTTGCGCCGATGTCACACCCTCCGGGCATAGCTACTTTGGCGTAACCTTTTCGAGCCAAAATAGGCCCCAGTACATTAAATGAAGCCCTCATTTTTCTTACTAAATCGTAAGGGGCTTCGCAGGTTTTCAATTCGGTAGCATCAATAACAACGGAGTCGCCTCCGTTTATCTCACAATAAACCCCAAGCGCACGGAGCATCTCGACCATTGTATAGATATCGCCTATACGAGGAACATTCTTAAGAATGGTGGGACCTTCAGCAAGCAGAGAAGCTGCAAGAATTGCTAATGTGGCATTTTTGCTACCGCTTGCTTTGATTGTTCCTTCTAGCCGGACGCCGCCGTTTATACAGAGTTTGTCCAAATTCCTATAACCCCCTGTGGCAGGAGACTGCATCTCACGCGGGCTATCCTCAGCCCGTCGTCCGACAGCCTGCTCAAGTATATGAGATTGTTCGATTAGTGTCAAGGTGTCTCCCTCCTCGTTCTTCCTGTCCTGATCCACAAAAGCCAAGTCCGTTTGCATGCGAGTGAGGCTTTGTTCTAAGATAATAACGTTCCCTAAGGCGAGATGTTTACACATCTTGATGATTTTTATGTCGCATCTGAAGCGATTTGTGCACACCATTAACGCTTGGGCCAGACTATGCACATAATGACTGTGTAGGAAGATGGATGGCAGGCGGATTACTATTCGTTTCAGTATGCTTTGTGGTCACCACCTATGATTGGATTGGTGTCGAATAGTTTCGGTTTGCCACCGAACTGGTAATAACTTTTCTGTTTAATTTATATATGCGTAGATATTACTCGTGGAGTGTTTGCAGCGGATGGTTTTTCGTTTTCCTGACGCGCTGAGCGAGCTTGTTGCAATACTTGCGGCTATAGTACTGCTGGGTATTGCCGGAACACGGCTTCGCCAGCCGCTTCTGGTGATATTTATTGCTGCGGGGATAGTTGTAGGACCGTCAGGATTAAACTGGGTAAGGTCAACAGAAGAGATCCACATGCTGGCGGAGATTGGGCTTGCTCTCCTGCTGTTTGTGGTTGGACTAAAGCTAGATCCCAAGCTCATAAAAACCACTGGTGCTGCTGCGATCACAGCAGGACTAGCACAGGTTATCGTTACAACTGCCGTCGGATACTTTACTGGGATTGCGCTTGGCATGAGTCCTACGTCGGCGGTGTATGTAGCAATAGCGCTCACTTTTTCCAGCACGATCATCGTTGTAAAACTGCTTTCTGATAAACGCGAAGCAGATTCTCTGCACGGACAGATGGCGCTCGGGATACTGATTGTGCAGGACATCGTAGTCGTGCTCTTGATGGTGCTGTTATCCACGCTAGCTCACAATGTGGCTGCCGGACCGTTCTTGAGTTTGGTGTTGATAATAGCGAAGTCTACGGGACTTATTGCTGTAGTTGCGCTGCTGAATATTTTCGTGATGCCGGTTGTTTTGAGCAGGGTTTCACGCAGCAGCGAGCTTTTCGTCTTGTTTGCTATTACGTGGGCACTTTCACTTTCAACTTTGTCGAATCTGTTGGGGTTCAGCAGGGAAATAGGTGCATTTGCAGCAGGCGTCTCAATGGCTTCCAGCGAGTATAAAGATCTGCTTGGAGCGAAGCTGGTGTCGCTTCGTGATTTTCTGCTTTTGTTTTTCTTCGTTGAGCTGGGCACACGTTTTGATATAGGTAGTATCGGCTCACAGGTTTATCAGGCTATCCCTTTGTCAATCTTTGTCATAATAGTGAAGCCGCTGATAATTATGCTCATAATGGCGCTGATGGGTTACCGGAAGAGAACAAACTTTCTTACTGGACTTTCAATGGCACAGGTGAGCGAATTTTCGCTTATATTAATGGCGATGGGCGCGGGGTTGGGACATATAAATCAGAGCACTGTTGGGCTGGTTACACTTGTTGGTATGGTAACGATAGGTGTATCAGTGTATATGATTAATTACTCACAGCATATATATGAGAAGCTTTCTCCATATATGTCGGTTTTCGAGAGAAAGAAAGCTGTGGGTGTGCCTGCGGAAAGTATTCAGGATGAGACGATAGATGTGATGTTGTTTGGCTTGGGGCGATATGGAGGTATAATAGCAAGCCAAATGCAGGAAAGGGGTAAAAAGGTTGTAGGTGTAGATTTCAACCCGCAGGCGGTTAGAATCTGGAATGATTGCGGCGGTAGAGCGCTGTTTGGCGATGCCGAAGACTTGGAGTTTTTATCCAAACTGCCGCTTTCTAGAATACGATGGATGGTCAATTCAGTAAGAGACCCTGTGATAACACAGGCTTTCATAATAGGTGCGCGCCACGCAGGTTTTGGAGGTTGCCTGGCAGTGGCAGCATCGTCTGAGGATGAAGTTCAGCAGTTCTACGATGCAGGAGCAAACCTGGTGTTTCTGCCGTTTGAAGATGCTGCTGTGCAGGCTGTTGATTTGATTATAGAAAAAGAACGGGAGATAGCGAGGAAGCAGATGGATAGTTTGATAGAGCAAATGGAAGGGCATTTTATCATCTGTGGATATGGCAGGATGGGGCAGCAGATAGCAAAGGATCTGGGCAAAGCCCAAGTGCCGTTTGTTGTTGTGGAGTGCAACCCTGAGCAACTGCCGAAGCTTGAGGAGCAAAATATACCGCATGTTGTCGGCAAGGCAAGCGAAGATGCGGTTTTGCTTCGTGCTGGAATAAAGCGGGCTAGAGGGCTAATATCGGTTGCGCCAACCGACGAAGATAATGTGTTTATTGTGCTTACTGCCCGTGTGCTTAATCCTAATCTCACCATAGTAGCTCGTTCTATTCTTGAAGAGAATGAGGACAAGTTGCGCAGAGCTGGGGCTGACTGTGTTATGTCGCCGTATATACTTGGCGGCAGAAGAATGGCAGCAGCGATTACCAAGCCCGATGCAGTCGATTTTTTGGAGATGCTACTGCATAGTGGGGAGACGGATAAGGGTGTTGGCAGATTGGTTATACCGGCTGGCTCAATCGCATCGGGACGCACGCTTGGAGAGATTGGGCTTTGGAACAAGTATGGGGTAACTGTTCTTGCTGTGAGGCGTGACGGAAAGAATGTGATAAACCCTGGACCAGATTTTGCCATTAATGACGGCGATGAGCTGATAGTGCTTGGGTCTGAAGTTCAGATCGAGTCTGCTCGAAAAGAGTTGTTAGCCCACTAAAACTTCAATTGCTTGATTTGGCTGATTCTGCTGCCGATTCTCCGGCAATCCAGCCTGTTGAGAAAGCTGCTTGCAGGTTGTAGCCGCCGGTTATCGCGTCAATGTCTATGACTTCGCCTGAAAAGTAAAGCCCCTTAATCAGTTTTGACTCCATAGTCTTTGGGTTTATCTCGCGTATACATACGCCTCCGGCTGTAACTATGGCTTCGTCCGCTGGTCTCAAACCGGATATTCTCAGACGTAGATCTTTTAGTGTTGAGATGATTGTTCTGCGCTGCGCTGCAGTGATTCGGTTTATTGGCAAATCGCCGGGTATGTTAACTAGTTCGATGAAAACTGGGATTAGCTTTCGCGGCAGTAGTTCGGGCAGATAATTTTTGAAAGCTTTGGTGCCGGAGAAGTCGCGTATTAGTCTTTCCTTTATCTGCTCCGCTGAGAGTGCAGGTTTTAGATCTATAGAGAGTTCCAGGTTGGTCTGCCCGACAATCTGAGCAGCTCTGCGGCTTAGTGTTAGGATTATAGGTCCAGAGACGCCAAAATGCGTAAACAGCATCTCACCAAACTCTTTTTCAATAAGCCTCTGATCTGAGAAAAGCTTAGCCTCTACGTTTTTAAGTCCAAGTCCTTGAAGTCGTTTTACCCAGTCTTCTGCGACGTTCATCGCGGTAAGAGCAGGTTTTGGCTCTATGATCTGATGTCCAAGCTCAGCAGCGATACGGTAGCCATCGCCGGTGGAGCCTGTTTTTGGATAGGTGATGCCGCCTGTGGCGATCACAACTGCATCAGCTGGCAGAATGCGTTCGTAAGTCCTTACCCCGATTACACGTGCAGTGTCTTTGGCAAGTTCCACACTTTTTACTCTTGTTTTCAGGTGAATTTCAACGCCGAGTTTACGCACCCAGCGTTCCAGCGCATCGGCAACGTCATCGGCATCGTCGGATTCCGGAAACACTCTACCGCCGCGCTCCACTTTAGTATGTACGCCGAGACGCTCAAAAAGAGCGATCAAATCGTTGCTGAAGAACCTAGAGAATGCACTGTATAAAAATTTGCCGTTTTCGCCGAACGCTTTTATAAAATCATGAAGCTCAGCAGTATTTGTGATGTTTGCGCGCCCTTTGCCGGCTATGCGAAGTTTGCGCGCAGTTCTATCGCCGCGTTCGAGAACCACCACATTCGCACCGCATTCTGCTGCACGGCCTGCCGCAGCAAGACCAGATGCTCCCGCACCAACTATAATTACTCGTGGAGTTTCATTTGGGGCATTAGATAAAGAATGAGTGCGTGGAATTGAATCATTTTTCCTCGCACTCATCTTATCTCACTCTTTTCTGCGAACTTGCTATCGTCGGCGAAGGAAAGCCGGTATATCAAGTTCGCTTTCAGCCATTGTAAGCGCAGGCACCGCGTCTTCTATGGGTTGTTTCGGCTCTTCGATCGGTATCGGTTCTACTGCTGGCTCCTGAGCCATCTGGGGTTTTTGGGGTCGTACCGCATCGAAGCCGGTTGCAATAACCGTAATCCTAAGCTCTCCCACCATACGCTCGTCAAGCACAGTGCCGAATATAATGTTCACATGTTCCTGATCGGTTGCGCGATAGATTACATCCGCGGCTTCATAGACTTCCGACAGCATCAAGTCTGGCCCACCAGTGATATTCATAAGCACGCCGCGTGCGCCATCTATAGAGGTCTCAAGCAGTGGACTTGCGGTTGCCTGCTCGGCAGCCTGGACAGCTCTGCGCTCGCCTTCGCCGCGGCCTATTCCCATCAGCGCTGATCCCTGATCTTCCATAATAGTCTTCACATCGGCAAAGTCTACATTTATCATGCCAGGGATTGTTATTATGTCCGATATTCCCTGCACGCCCTGCCGCAGAACGTCGTCGGCTACCCTGAATGCTTCCGCAAGAGTTGCCTTTTTATCTACAACAGACATTATGCGGTCGTTCGGGATTGTAATCAATGTATCAACTTTATCGCGCAGATCATTTACTCCTGTTTCAGCCACTTCGCCTCGTTTTGCGCCCTCGAAACTGAACGGTTTGGTAACAACCGCTACAGTAAGAGCGTTAAGCTCCTTGGAGAGTTCTGCTATCACAGGTGCTGCGCCAGTTCCTGTGCCGCCGCCCATTCCCGCCGTAATAAAAACCATATCGGCGCCTTCAAGACAGGCAGCTATCTCTTCTCTAGACTCTTCAGCAGCTCGTCTGCCGATCTCTGGGTTACCGCCAGCACCAAGTCCTTTAGTTAGGCTGTTACCAAGCTGCAGCTTGTGTTTTGCCTCTGAGAGATTAAGCACCTGAAGGTCGGTGTTCATCGCTACAAAGTCCACTCCTCCAACACCAACCTCAATCATTCGGTTTACGGCGTTACATCCGGCTCCACCGACTCCTATCACCTTAATTCGAGCATAGCGTTCATCGCTAATGGGCATTTTATCAGCGCTCCTCTCCAAGTTGTTTGTCTTTCTATCTTATCACACTAGTTGTTGGTCTAGCCAAAAAATCCTCTTACACGATGCAGCAGTCTGCCTAAAAGTGACGGACCGCCAATCTCGTTCTTATCTGCCGAACGCTCGGCAGCAATGAACTTTATTAGTCCTACGGCAGTTGAATGGATCGGGCTATCAACAGTTTCCACCATCCCGCCTATACCCCTTGGTGATTCTATTCTACAAGGTGCCTCCAACATCCTTGTCGCACTTTCAATTATTCCGGGGAGAAGTGCCCCACCTCCGGTCAGCACAATCCCCATCGGCAGTAGTCCCTGCTTCTCGGATCGTACGATTTCTTTGCGTACCATCTCCAGAATCTCTTCTACTCGAGGCTCAATCATCTCTGCCAATATCCGACGCGGCAGCTCTTTAGGCTCATTCGATCCCAAAGCTGCAATTTTTATCTTCTCATCGCTTCCTGCCATCGAAGTTGACGCACAGCCATATTCTCTCTTGGCGCGTTCGGCTTCTTCCTGCGATGTCTGAAGCCCTACAGCTATATCATGGGTAATATGGCTGCCGCCAATCGGGAGAACAGCGGTATAGAATACTTCTCCATCTGTGAATATGGCGATATCCGTAGTCCCTCCGCCTATATCAACTACGCCAACCCCTAAGTTGCGTTCTTCCTGACTTGTTGTTGCCAACCCTGATGCAATGGATGCAAGCACCATCTCTTCTACATCGAGTCCGGCTCGCTGCACACACTTTGTAACGTTCTGCAAAAAGCTTGTGGCTCCGGTTACAATGTGCGTTTCTACTTCAATTCGCCTGCCCGACATCCCAACAGGGTCTTTTATCCCACCCTGTCCATCAACAATGAACCCACGCGGTATAGCATGGATTATCTCTCTTTCTGGCGGCACAGGAATCACGCGCGAAGCGTCGAGCACTCTATCTACGTGTTCGCGGCGTATTTCTTGATCCTCTCGAGTTATTGCCACCCTGCCAATACTATTCTGAGATGCTATGTGCTCTCCTGTAACGCTCACAACAGCAGAGTGTATCTCAGTGCCGGAAAGTTTTTGCGCAATGTCCACTGACTCACGAACGGCGCTAGCAGCTGCGTCCATGTCCACTACCACGCCTTTCTTCAGCCCATTGCACTGTGCTATTCCTACACCTATAATGTCAATCCTGCCGTCTGGAAATGCCTCTGCGACTGCAGTGCATACCTTAGTCGAGCCTATATCCAACCCGGCATAAATCTCACCTTTTGCCACGGCTACCTCCCGGTTACCCTCCCAACGCAAGCTTGTAATTTAACAATACGCCATGCCATCTTGTTCAAAAACTGCCCCTGAGCTGCGTTCATTCTGTTTTCTTCTGGATAGCGGCTTTGTTAAGCCAATAACGTCTGATTAGTGAAAGGTTCAAAAATACCCTACCGCCGAGCACTACAACTGCCGCCAGGAATAAATCTACTCCTATCTCATCCCCTATATAAGCAAGTAGAGCAGCAAGTAGTGTGTTTACCAAGAAGCCGGAGAAGAAAATGTCATCGTGAAACTTGCCTTCCAACCCTGCTCTTATCCCGCCGAAAATAGAGTCAAGCCCAGCTAGCGCGGCAAGCGAGAGATAACTTGCCAACTTGCCGGGCACCTCTATGTCCATCCAATAGACAGTTGCGAACCCAGCCACCACTCCAATAAGCGGCAGCAGCCAACTCATTTGCTATAACGCACCTTTCTGCTTTTGTTTCTGTTTCGACATTTCGCCGGATTTCCCCTGCCTAACCAGCAGGTTTTAGATAATTAGTCCTTCGGCTTCCTGCATACGCAGGCACAGTTATGTCTGTCTCCTGTTTTATCTCAATCATATCAGGATCAGGCATAGAGTCCACTACTCCGCCAGTCATCCTGAGCGCGCTTTCGAGCGTCTTCGGATTGCCGATGGCACGTATTACATAAGGCTGTGCAATAGGCACCTCGTTAACCTGTATAACAGGCCCTACGCATCTTATAGGCGTCATTGCAATTACTCTTTGGTCGTTTATAGATATAGCTTCTGCGCCGGCGGAGCTTAGCTCGTTTACCACCCTCCAGATGTCTGTGTCATGGATAAGGCTGTCTATTATGGGGATGGCGCCGGGACCTGTTTTTTTGCGACTGTCTTTCAGTGTTACTGTCACACCAGGTCCATGTGCTGCCGTAAGACCGGCTAGAAACTTGATCTCCTGCAGCTCTCTGTTCAGAAGTTTGGCTGAGCTGCTGCCTTGACTAATCTGATATTCGTAGTCGGTCAGTTTGTCTTGAAGCTGAGCTATTTGCTTGTGAAGTCTCTCATTTTGGCGGCGTGCATCTTTGTAAGCCATCACAAGTTCAGGCCATCTGAAATCGCCAATGCCTTCGCTTCGCATCTGCTGCTGTGTCTTGAGCGAAACCGCGATCAGCATTCCCAGCCCGATGCTCATTATGGTTACTTTTAGTACCCAGCTTCTGGAGCGTATAACATTCATCTGTGACGCTTACTGCTAACCTTCTTTTTACGTATCTGCGATTTCCATCCTAATTATCCAGATTTTGGCTTGACCACTGGAAATTCTACGCAGCTTACGTCTATGTAAATTACCCTTTCCCCGATATCCGGCTCTCTTTTGAGCATTCTCGCCACTTTTGCTATTTTTGCGCGCATATCTATGGGCTGTCCCAGTTTGGCGTAAAGACTGCCTGAAATATTGAAACACACATTGCCTTCGCGGTCAACGGAAATTTTTGTTGTGTCAATCTTATATTCTCGACAAGTCTGCAGACATGCTAGTGCATCTTTCATGGCTTTCTTTGCCGCACACTTACCATCTGTAGTTATGCTATCGGCAGGCAGAATCACCAACGGCGCAGTTACTTTGGTGCCGACTGCTCTGTGAAACAGGGTTCCCTGCTGATCCACCAGCCAACTATTGCTCCCATCCGTAACAATAGCCGCTGCTCGACGCTCGGCAACATTTACAATAAGTGTGCGAGGTAACACTCTGCCTATGGAGATTGACATAATCTCTGGTCGCCTGTTGATGTAAGCTGCTATACGCCGCTTGGGGAAGAACAAAATGTTGCGATGCTTAGTTATAACGCCATGTTCGTTGTTGAGCATGTGCCAGACATCGTTTTCGACCTCTTTGGGATCTACTAAGTTTGTCCCGGTGACTTTTACTTTCGATATTCGAAGTGATGGGTTGGAGACGGTGTAAAAAAATCCTATGCAGATGCCGACTGCTGCTACAATCAGCAAAAGAGGTTTCCATATGCGTTTCAGCGTCAGCTTTCGACGGTTTCTTCGCACGATTGGTTTTCGCCTTCGCCGACTTGCCACAGCGCGCGTGCGCGCCATCGCTATTCATCCTCCAATGCGTATTTTATCAGTCTGTCGAGCAGTTCCGGAAAGTCTATCCCGGCGGCTTTTGCTGCCGTTGGGAGCAGGCTTGTTGGAGTCATTCCCGGAATAGTGTTGACTTCAAGCACAACTACTTCATCATCAGTTGTTACTATTAAATCAACCCGCGACATCCCTCGGCACCCAATTGCCTTATGGGATCTAATTGCTGCTTCTATCGCTTTGTCTTCAGCGGCTTTTGATATTCGTGCCGGGATTATTTCTTCAGTAGCTCCGGGATTATATTTTGCCTCATAATCATAAAACCCCTTCGCCGGAACAATCTCTATTATTGGCAGCGGCTCTGGTCGCCGGTTGCCTAGTACGCCTACTGTTATCTCCGTGCCCGGCACAAATCGTTCAATCAAAACCTGCGAGTCGTATTTAAGTGCTTCTTCTACAGCCGCAATCAAATCACCTGCAGATGTTACCTTGCTCATGCCTATAGTTGAGCCTTGCCTGCTGGGTTTGACCATTAGTGGATAGCCCAAAGATTCTGCCTGAGCGATAATTTCAGGGTTTTGGCATTCTGCGCGTGTTAATAGGTCTATTGAGTCCGGCACAGATACACCGGCTGATTTTAGCACTCGTTTGCATGCAATTTTATCCATCGCAAGCGCGCTCGCAAGCACACCAGAGCCTGTATAAGGTATTCCGAGCAACTCGAGCATGCCTTGAATAGTGCCATCTTCTCCAAATCTGCCGTGCAGAGCGATGAATGCTGCGTCTATACACTCACAGCCATTGGACATCAAACGCTCCATCGACTTAAGTCCGCCGTATTTCTGTTGTATTGCGCGCTCTGCCTCTGCTACCGCTTCTATATTTCTGCCACTTCCGGGTTCGGGATGCCTGCGTCCACCTGGTATCATCGCAGCGTCAATGGCTTCTACTTCATACTTGCTGCGATCAAGCGAGTCTAAAATCATTCTGCCCGTCGAAAGAGAAATAGCTCTTTCAGACGATAAACCGCCCATAAGCACCGCTATTCTGAGTTTGTTATTAGTGTTCACCATTCTCCTACAAGCCTTATTTCATACTCTAGTTCTACGCCAAATTTGTCTTTCACTGCTCTACGCACTTTTTCTGCCAGTGTCTTTACATCGTAAGCCGAGGCGTTCCCAATGTTCAGAATAAAGTTAGCATGCTCTTCAGCAACTATGGCATCGCCTATTCGTGCGCCTTTCATCCCAGCTATTTCTATCATTTTACCTGCACTGGTGGTTTCGTCTGGGTTTTTGAATACACATCCTGCGCTTCGCCCGCAGCTTGGAAGATTTCGACTTCGGCGTGCGCGGATTTCCTCCACTTTTTTCATAAGTTCATCCGGATCTGCTGGCGTAAGGCGAAACACAGCCTGCATTATTATATCGCTTATGCTAGATTGAAAGATGCTCCATCGGTAACGGAAACCTATTTCGTTTTGTGAAAGTTCGGCTGTGGAACCATCGCTTCTGATGACTTTCACGCTTTCAACGCGGCTGCCTATACATCCATGATAGGTGCCGGCGTTCATAACTATTCCTCCGCCAACAGTTCCAGGTATTCCTGCTGCACACTCAAGCCCGCTCAGTCCAATGCGTGCGGTCTGTGTTACAAGTTTATCGAGCTTGGCTGACGCGCCGGCGGTTACCACGTTGCCGTCTATTTTGATTTTAGCGAAGTTTCTTCCCAGTTTTATTACAATGCCGCGAACGCCCTTATCGGATACAAGAACATTTGCGCCGTCGCCAAGCACCCACCAATTAATGCCAAGTTCTGTTGCGCGGCTGATTACAGTTGCAAGATCTTCTGGGTCTGCAGGTTCAAAGAAGATATCGGCAGGACCGCCTATGCCAAATGTAGTGTGCTTTGCCAATGGTTCGTTCAATCGAACGATGCCTCTTGCTGTAGATGTTATTTCTCTGGAGATTTTGTCGGTCATTGTACCCTTTGTATTTAAACGTATTGGCTAGTGATTAGGATACATCAAAAATCTATCCTTCGTATAGACGAAGGTTTGGATGAGTGCGAAATTTTCTTGCTTATAGGTGGTGTTCAGGTTTATAATTATTACACGGTAGAAAAAGTTCTAAATAAATAGTGGAGGTTTGTATTGCGCGCGGAGATCATATCCGTCGGCACTGAGCTTTTGTTGGGGCAGATAGTGGATACTAATGCCGTGTATCTTTCTCGGGTTCTTGCCGAGTGCGGGGTTGATCTCCTCAATAGAACTACTGTAGGCGACAATTTTGATAGGATAAGGGACACAATAAGGCTAGCGCTTGAGCGCGCGGATGTGGCTATTACGATTGGCGGGCTTGGGCCGACGGAGGATGATCTTACTAAAGAAGCCGCGGCTGAGGCGCTGGGGGTTGAGCTTGTTTTGGACGAGGAGTCCGAGCGTCGAATACGCGCTTTCTTTGAAGCGCGCGGACTGCCTATGCCGGAGCGCAATCTTAAGCAGGCTCTTATGCCAGCAGGCGGCAAGGTGCTGAGGAATGATGTAGGCACAGCACCGGGGGCGATATTTGAGGCTGGAGGGAAGGCAGTGATAACGCTGCCGGGTCCGCCGGCTGAGCTTATTCCGATGGTTGAGCGTGACGTGGTGCCTTATTTGAGAGCAAAGGCAGGCTCGACATCGGTGATACGCTCAAGAGTGCTTAAAATCGCTGAGCTTGGAGAGTCGGCTGTTGAAGAGAAAGTAAGAGATCTGTTGGGTGGCGAGAATCCTACGGTAGCGCCGCTTGCGCATACTGGTGAAGTTCACCTGCGGATTACAGCTAAAGCCAGCAGCGAAAAACAAGCGTTTGAAATGATTGCCGATGTGGAAAGCAGGCTGCGTGAGCGGCTTGGCGATCTGGTGTTCGGCGCTGATGATGAAACTTTAGAACTGGTAGTTGTTAGACATTTGATTGAGAGGGGACTTAGGCTCGCCCTTGCCGAATCGTGCACTGGGGGGCTGATGTCTAAGAGGATTACTAATGTGCCGGGTTGCTCTGAGATTTATATGGGTGCAGTTGTATCTTACAGCAACTTGGCAAAGAGCAGGATGCTTGGGGTGCCCGAGGAATCGCTTGCAAAGTATGGTGCGGTGAGTGCTCAGGTTGCGAAAGCGATGGCTTTGGGAGCTAGAACCGCTTTTGAGGCGGATATTGGAATGGGGATAACTGGAATCGCCGGACCGGGCGGTGGGACACAGACGAAGCCGGTCGGGCTTGTTTACATCGCATTGAGCGCAGAAGGCGAAGAGTTCGCCAAAGAGTATCGGTTCGTTGGTAATCGCGACATGATACGAGAACGTAGCGCGCAGGCGGCGCTTGCGATGCTCAGGCGATATATCCTCTAGCTGCCCCATCCCATTAATTGGAGGCAGGGCGATGGACAAGAAGGCTTCGATGGAGCGTTCGGTAGCCCGAAGGAGGGCTGAAGATGAGCGCGCGTGAAGCCAGACATCAGCCCATGCGCGAAGGACAAAAGCCTGTACGTACATTTGTAGCGGTTGTGCTGCCGCAGGATGTGAAACAGGCTATAGGCTCAGTTGAGTCGCAGTTCAGAAAGAGCGCGCCGCGCGTTCGATGGGTATCCCCTGAGAACCTGCATATCACCCTTAAGTTTCTTGGCAACGTTGATGCAGATAGGCTGTCAGATGTTGAGGCGGCTGTGAGAGAAGCTGTGAAAGGGCTGAAGCCGTTCAGACTGGAATTTAGAGGTGCAGGTGCGTTTCCGAACCAGAAAAAACCAAGGGTGATTTGGATAGGAATTGAAGGCGAAGTTTCCCTGCTGTCTGAGGCAGCAGAGCGCGTGGATAAGGCGCTTGTTGATATAGGGTTTGAAGCCGAAGATCGTCCGTTCAGAGGGCATGTTACCATAGGCAGGTGTAGGGATATTAGAGACGGCGCCGGTGTATCTGATGCGCTTAGGGATGTTGGTGCTTTGGAGCTTGGTTCGATGACCGTTGATCGTGTGATTGTTATGAAAAGTGATTTGAGGCCTGAGGGACCTATTTACAGTGAGATTGCCGAGATAAAAATAGAGGCGGGAGGTCAGGGAGTTGTTGGATAAACAGAAAGCGCTTGAGCTTGCACTTACACAGATTGAAAAACAGTTTGGACGTGGGGCAGTGATAAGGCTTGGTGAGAAGCCGAAGTTTGAGTCCGGAGTGATTCCTACCGGCTCGATAGCGCTCGATTTGGCTCTTGGAGTTGGAGGAATCCCTAGGGGCAGGATAATCGAGATTTATGGACAGGAGTCATCCGGCAAGACTACGCTTGCGTATCACATAATAGCTGAAGCACAAAAAGCTGGAGGCACGGCGGCGTTTGTTGACGCTGAGCACGCCGTTGATGCGACTTATGCGAAGAATCTGGGGGTTGATATTGACAGCCTGTTGGTGTCGCAGCCAGATACTGGAGAAGAGGCGCTGGAGATTGTGGATGCGCTTGTCAGAAGCGGCGCTGTTGATGTGGTTGTGCTCGATTCCGTCGCAGCTCTTGTGCCAAAGGCAGAGATAGAAGGTGAGATGGGTGATAGCCATGTTGGGATGCAGGCGAGATTGATGTCGCAGGCGCTGAGGAAGATTGGCGGCTCGGTGTCTAAGACTAATTCGACTGCAATATTTATCAACCAAATACGCGAAAAAATAGGCGTGATGTTCGGCAATCCGGAAACTACTCCCGGTGGACGAGCGCTTAAGTTTTGGTCTTCGGTGAGACTTGAAGTAAGAAAAATAGATACGGTGAAAGTTGGAAGCGAGGTGGTAGGAACCCGCGTGAGGGTGAAGGTTCAGAAGAATAAGGTTGCTGCGCCGTTTAAGCAGGCAGAGTTTGACATAATGTTCAGCAAGGGAATATCTCGCAGCGGCGGAGTGCTCGATCTGGCGGTTGAGCTTGGACTGATTACCAAAACTGGCACATGGTTTACCTATGGCGATGAGAAACTCGGACAGGGGCGCGAGAACGCAAAACAGTATCTTGAAGAGCACCCCGAGCTGATGGCAGGACTTGAAGAGGCAATACGCAGTGCAGCCGGAGCAGTTCCTTCGGTTGATGAGTAATGAAGCAAACGGCGGTTGCGGTTGGAGTGAGCGTGGAGCCGATGGACAGAATAACCGATATCGTTGTGCAAAAAAGGCGTGGCTCACGACGGTCTATCTATGTTAATGGAGAGTTTTTTGCCGGAGTCGGCGAGGAGATAGTTGCAGAACTTGGACTTCGGGTTGGACAGGAGATTGATGCCGAGAAGTTGGCTGAAGTGATTCGTGCTGAAGAGATTAGGTCCGCGCGTGAGTCCGCCCTGGTGATGCTGGATTATCGCCCTAGAACCGAAAGAGAGATAGCCGCAGGGTTGAAACGGAAGGGATACTCGGAGGAAGTAATTGCTACGGTGATTGAACGCCTTTCGGATGTAGGGCTGATTGACGATGAAAAGTTTGCTGAACAGTGGGTTGACTCGAGGCTTAGGTCTCGGCTTGCTGGCAGAGCTAGAATAGCGTGGGAGCTGAGAGGTAAGGGAGTAAACCAAGAAACAATAGAAAAGGCGCTTTCTGAAGTTGATGGCGAAGACGAAGTCAGAATGGCGCGGGAGCTTGTTGCTAAAAAGATGGCTTCGCTATCGTCACCCGATGAAAAAGCTGTGCGGAGGTTGACAAGCTTTCTTAGACGTAGAGGTTTTGACTGGGACGTAATATCTAAGGTCTTGAATGAGTTCGGCGGCGGTGATTATTGATCTTGGCCGTTCTAAACAACAAGAGAGTGGAGATAGAAGAGGGCGGGAGGAATAAAGAGAATAGACAAATATTTTGAACTAAACGAATTTCGCTCGGCCTCACCAGTCCCAAAAACGGGAGGTGAGTAGACGTTGAATATAACGATAATAATTATCTGCGGCGTTGCTGCTGCGTTGGTTGGCAGCGCTGTTGCTTACGCTTTATATATTCGACCGGGTATGGCTAGGGTTAAGGCGATGCTCGGCGAACTCGAACAGCGGAAAGCTCAACTTGAGAAAGAAGTAGAGGCAAAAAGAAAAGAAGTTCTTCTCGAAGCCAAAGAAGAGGCTTTTCGAATTAGAGCTGATATAGAGAAAGAAAATCGCGAGAAGCGGGCTGAGATACAGAGGTTAGAGCGAAGACTGGCACAAAAAGAAGAGACTCTGGACAGGAGACTCGACAATCTGGATAAAAAGGAACGTGCTGTTGCTGAGAAAGAACAGGAAGCGGCTCAGAAAATCAAGGAGCTTGAAGAAATTGCTCAGCAGCAGCGTGAGGAACTGCAGAAAATATCGCGTATGACGGTTGAAGAAGCTCGGAATATGCTGCTTAGACAAGTAGAAAGAGAGTCCGAGCGTGAAGTTGCCCGTATTATTAGAGAGTCCGAAGAACGGGCACGCGAAGAAAGCGATAGAAGAGCAAGAGACATTATTACTCTTGCGATACAAAAGTGCGCTGTGGATCAGGCGGCTGAAACTACGGTGTCGGTTGTGCCGCTGCCTGGCGACGACATGAAAGGCCGAATAATCGGCAGGGAAGGCAGGAATATACGCGCGTTTGAGACGCTTACTGGGGTTGATTTGATTATTGACGACACACCGGAAGCAGTGGTTATCTCTGGGTTCGATCCGGTAAGACGAGAGATAGCGCGCGTGGCGCTTACAAACCTGATTACTGATGGCAGAATACATCCTAGCCGGATCGAGGAAACAATAGAGAAGGCTAGGGAAGAAGTCGAGGCTCGGATGCGGGAAGCTGCCGAGAGAGCGGTTTTCGAGACAGGAGTTACTGGACTTGATAACGAACTGCTGAAACTGCTTGGAAGACTCAAATACCGCACGAGCTTTGGCCAAAATGTGCTTGATCACTCGATAGAGGTTGCACATTTGGCTGGAATAATGGCGTCTGAGCTTGAGGTGAACGCGGCGCTTGCAAGACGCGCCGGACTGTTGCATGACATCGGCAAAGCGGTGGACTTTGAGGTGGATGGTCCGCATGCGGTCATATCTATGGAGCTTTTGAAAAAATATCGCGAGCCGCAGGAAGTTGTGCATGCCGCCGGAGCGCATCATAATGATGTGGAGCCGCATTCGGTGGAGGCAGTCTTAGTGCTGGCGGCTGACGCTATATCCGCAAGCAGACCCGGAGCAAGACGTGAAACGCTGGAGACCTATGTGAAGCGACTTCAGAAATTGGAGACGATCGCGGATGGATTCGAAGGCGTTGACAAGGCGTACGCTGTTCAGGCTGGACGGGAAATACGCGTAATTGTTAAGCCCGAGTCCATAGACGACGATGGCGCGTGCAAGCTTGCGAGGGATGTGGCTAAGCAGATAGAGAAGGAAATGGAATATCCGGGTCAGATAAAAGTTACGGTGATTAGGGAAGTAAGAGCTGTAGAGTTGGCGAAGTAGGTGATATGGTGAGAATATTGATGCTCGGCGATGTTGTCGGCAGGCCGGGTAGGGAAGCGGTTAGCCGTTATCTGCCGGGTATGATTGATGATTACGAGCCGGATTTTATCTTGGCTAATGGTGAGAACCTAGCGGGAGGGCTTGGGATAACTAATGAAACAGCCCTCCCGCTGTTCGAATCTGGAGTTGATGTGATTACGCTTGGCAATCATGTGTGGGCACAGCGGCAGTCTGAAAATTTCATAGCTACGGAGCCGAGGGTGATTAGACCTGCTAATTTGCCGCCTGAAGTGCCGGGCAGAGGCGCTGGTGTGTTCAATACGCGATCGGGGAGACTGGTGGGTGTGATCAACCTGCTCGGCAGGATTTTTATGACACCGGTTGACGACCCGTTCCGTGCTGCGGATGAAGTTGTTTCGCGTTTGAAGAGCGAAACGCCGATAATAGTTGTAGATTTTCATGCCGAAGCTACTTCGGAGAAGGCTGCGCTGGCGTGGGATTTGGATGGGAGAGTGAGCGCTGTTTTGGGCACTCATACTCATGTGCAGACTAGTGATGACCGCCTGCTGCCGCGTGGGACGGCGTTTATAACGGATGTTGGAATGGTCGGACCTTATGATTCGATACTTGGACTGAAGCCAGATGTGGTGATAAGTAATTTTAGGCTTCAGATGAAGCCGAAGGTCGAGATTGCATCTGGCAGTGTGGTTGTGTGCGGTGTGTTAGTGGATGTTGATGACGAGAGTGGTATGGCAGTGAGCATATCGCGGCTGCGTATTATTGAATGAATGACTAGTCTGTAGTATTAAATTACCCGAGATAAAGAGGTGAAGAAGATGAGATTTTTTAGATTGTTTGGAGTTAGTGTTTTAGTGTTGTTGCTGATTGGGTCTGTGGCGCTGGCTCAAGATGAGCAGCAGACTGAGAAGAAGGCTTCGTTTGCGTTGACAGTCGGCAAGATTTATCCTACTAACTCACGGACGTCTGATGACTTCGGAGGTTCGTGGACTAGATTTGGACTTACTTCATTTGATCCTGTGAAGCCGAATAATTGGAGACTTAGTGTTGAAGGTTCTGCTTACAGGTTGAACGGTGAAGGACGTGTTAGGATATACCCGATTACTGCCGGCGTTATTAGAGGATGGAATCTGAACTCAAAAACCCAGACGTATGTTGCACTTCGCACAGGCCCTTATTGGGGCTCATTCGACAGCGATACGCTCGGCATAGACGAGAACAAGATCGGCCTAAATACCAATGCAGCTGTAGGAATGGTGTTCAAAAAGAAGATTTATGCGGAGGTTCGCTACGACTTTTTCAGCGAGATTGGCGGCTATAGGTTCGATGGGGTTTCGGTTTCAGTTGGGCTTCATTTGTTTGACGTGAAGTTCTAGATGTAGCACTTGTCGGATGAATACACCTCTTGATGGGTCGCTCGCCGATTCAATCGGCGAAGAGTTGGCTTGGGCTTATGCCGAGCTTGCCAAAGCTGGCGTTGAGAATCCTCAGCTTGATGCCGAGCTGCTGATGGCTTACACTTTGGGGTGTGAGAGGATTGATGTTATTGCTCATCCAGAGCGGCTGATTCCACAAGATAGATCACTGATGTTTCGCAGGCTTGTTCATCGCAGAGCTTCGCGTGAGCCGCTTTCGTATATAGTTGGGCGTAGAGAGTTCTGGAAGTTGGACTTCGATGTTGGTGATGGGGTGCTGGTGCCTAGACCTGAGACTGAGACTCTGGTTGAATGTGTGATTGATAGGCTTCGGGGCGTAGAAAATCCTTTGATAGCAGATATAGGTGTAGGGAGTGGGTGCGTGGCTGTGTCGCTTGCGGTCGAACTACCGAGTGCGGTGGTTTATGCCATTGATATATCGTGTAGGGCTTTGGAGTATACCGCTCGAAACGCAGAAAAGCATGGTGTTTTGGATAGGGTGAAGGTGATTCAAGGCGGTTTTATGGAGTTGCTGCCTTATGAGCTGAGGGGAAGATTTGATGCCGTTGTTTCTAACCCGCCGTATATACGAAGTGGTGATATTGATTATCTTCAGCCTGAGGTATCAGAATGGGAGCCAAGGGAAGCGTTGGATGGCGGCGAAGATGGGATGAGGTTTCATAGGGAGATTATCAATAACGCTGCCGAATGGCTCAAACCAAGAGGATTGCTTTGTCTTGAGGTTGGCTTTGGGCAAGGTGAGCACGTCGCTGAGATTGCTGAGAAGTGCGGGTTTGTTGATGTTTCTATTGTAAATGATTTGGCTGGAATAGCTAGGGTTTTGATTGCGCGAAGGAACGATGAGAATATATCGAATTTGTCCTGAGAAGCCGGATGATGAGGCTTTGAATGCGGCTGCGGAGGTGCTTTGCGCGGGGGGGTTGGTTGTTTTTCCGACTGAGACGGTTTACGGGTTGGCTGCAGATGCGTTTAATGTAGATGCGGTGCGTAAGGTTTTCGAAGTCAAACGTCGAGCGTTGAGCGAGGCACTGCCCGTGCAGATCGGAGATGCAGAGGATATTGTGAAGGTAGCAGGGAGACTATCGAAGGCGGCTGAGCACCTTGTGGAAAGGTTCTTCCCAGGACCTATTACGTTGGTCGTTGAGAAAAATCCAGCGCTGCCGGACATTGTTACCGGTGGGAAACCTACTGTTGGTATAAGAATGCCAGATCATCCTACTGCCATTGAGATGATACGCCGGTTCGGCGGACCGATTGTTGCTACAAGTGCGAATATTTCCGGCGGTGCGAATCCGATTACTGCCGATGACGCGATAATGCAGCTTGGGGGGTCGGTGGATTTAGTGCTGGACGGAGGCGCGGCTGAGATAGGAGCTGCATCTACAGTTGTTGATGTTACTGTAAGCCCACCGCGTGTATTACGAGCAGGTCCGATAACTGCTGATCAGATTGCGTCGGCTGTTGGAGAGAAGGATTGAGTAGAGATGAGTTCAAGCAGACGTAGAGTGGTGATAATACCCGCCAGGATGGCGTCTACGCGGCTTCCAGGCAAGCCGCTTGCTGATATCTGCGGCAGGACGATGATAGAGTGGGTTTATAGGAGAGCTGCCTCGGCGCGTGGTGTAGATGCGGTGATGGTGGCGACGCCGGATGTTGAGATAGCCGAAGCTGTTTTAGGGTTTGGCGGCAGAGCAGTGATGACTTCCGACGAGCATAGATCCGGAACCGACAGAGTTGCTGAAGCGGCTGCCGAGCTTGAAGATGAAGATATTGTGGTTAACGTTCAAGGCGATGAGCCGATGATTACGCCTGAGGCTGTCGAGAGTCTGATACCGCCTCTTGAATCAAGCGACGCTCCTGATATTACAAGTCTTATGCGTGCGGTTACTCCTGATGAAGCAGCGGATCCTAATCTGGTGAAGGTTGTAGTAGATCTTGGCTGTCGCGCGCTTTACTTTTCGCGTTCGATGATACCTTATTTGCGAAACGATGTGCCTGGGCTTAGAATATGGGGACATGTTGGGATTTACGCTTATACTGTTCGAGCGCTTAGGGCGTTCAGTAGACTTGAGCCGACGCCGTTGGAGACTGCTGAGTCATTGGAGCAGCTGCGAGCTGTTGAAAACGGCTGGGACATCCGTATGGTGGAAACATCTTTCAAGCCAATAGGCGTTGACACAGAAGCTGATTTAGAGAGAGTTAGAAGACTGTTTGCGTCGAACTCTCTCTGATACAGAGCAGTCTCCAAGTGTTTTTAGTTTTGCCGGGTTTGGTTTGTCGGCTATAATATCACTGCCGCTGGATTTGTAAACTACGTACACCGAAAGGATTTTGTTATGTCTGATAAGCATGAGTTCAGTGCGAATGGATGGAACACGTTTGAGGTGCGTTCGCTTGCGTCGGTTGTTCATTTCCCGAGTGGGCTTGAAGTAAAAGTGGGGCTTATGTCCCCGGACAGAGAGGTTGTTTACAGAGAGTTTCGTTGGCAGGAACTCGCAAGGCTTGGTGCGCATACGCCGGATTGTTCGTATGCATCTGTTGTTCTTCAGGTGCCGGAGTGTAGGCTTACGGTAGAGTTTGCGTCGCAGGGAAGCAATCTGGCAGTTAGAGCAGTGCCGACACGTAACTCCGGAGGCTTGGTTCCGTTCGCCGATGTATTTTTTTACCGTGGGATGGAAGGCAGAATAACCTGCGACGGAGACAAAGCTGTTGCTGATGCTGGGTTTACAATCACAAGTCCAGAAGGTGAGATTGATGAGCAGCTTACGTTGGGTGATGCTGTGACGTTTGTTCCTAAAGAAGGGAATCTTCTGCTGTGGGTTTCAGAGAATGGGGCGCCAAAAACTGCGGGCGATGTTGAAGCATTTATAGATCACAATCGAAAAGATGCCGAAGATTGGGAGAAGCGGTTTGACGATCATGATCTGCAGACTGCTTTTGAAGGGATGTGGAGGTCGGTCATTTGGAACACTATATATGCGCCTTCGCTTGGCAGGCCAGTAACCGTTGTGTCGCGCGACTGGTGCGTGGATGGTAATTACGGAGACTTTGTGCTGTTTGAGTGGGATACTTTCTTCTCTGCGCTGCAGGCTGCTCCGGCGAGCCGGGAGCTTGCTTATAACAACGTGCGTGCAGTGCTTTCTGGTATTACTGAGCGCGGTTTTGTGCCAAGTATATTCTGCGAATTAGGGAAAAGCAGGGATAGATCTATGCTGCCTGTGGGTGCGATGATAGTTTGGAAGCTATACGAGCGATTTGGCGACAAGGAGTTTGTTGCTGAGGTGTTTCCTAAGCTTCTTGGTTGGCATAGATGGTGGTTTACCGCGCGTGACGGAAATGGAGACGGTCTGCTTGAATGGGGGTCTGACAACTATCCTTCGCCGCATCCCCAGTGGCAGGCTCATACTCTTCAGGCGGCGCGGTATGAGTCCGGTCTGGATAACAGTCCGATGTACGATGACGTAGTTTTTGACGAGAACAAATGCACTATGCAGCTTGCGGACGTGGGGCTTAACTCTGCATACGCTATGGATGCCTGGGCGCTTGCGAAGATGGCTGAAGTAGTCGGCGACGAGAAGCTGCGTGATGAACTGCTCGAGGAACATAGAGTTATGAGCGAGCGCATAAACAATATGTTGTGGTCAGAATCCGATGGCATTTATCTGAATCGTTACTGGGACGGTAGATTTTCGAATCGGCGCGGAGCAACGCTTTTTTATCCGCTTATTGGCAGAGTGGCTTCGGTTGACCGTGCAAAGCGAATTGTCAAAGAGCATCTTCTCAATGAAAATGAGTTTTGGGGAGAGCATGTAGTCCCTTCGATATCCAGAGACGACCCTGCCTATCCAGATCAAGAATACTGGCGTGGACGTATATGGGGTCCTATGAACTGGCTTGTGTATGAAGGTTTGAAGGTACCTGAGTACGGGCTTGGCGACGTTGCGCGAGAGATGGGAGCAAAGTGCATTAAGACATTTCTTCTTGAGTGGGAAGAAGAGTCTCATGTGCACGAGAACTACAATGGCACCACCGGCGAAGGCGATGACGCTAAGTATTCAGAACCAGTTTATTTTTGGGGTGGGCTGCTGGCTCTTATTGGTCTGCTTGAGAGTGGCAAGATGGGATGGAAAAAGTAGGTACTTGAGAACAGAATTTTTCTTGTTCCAAGCATCCAATATATACTTACAAGCCTTTACCATATATAAAAACAGCCGCCGGTCAGTTGACCGGCGGCTTTAGTGTTAATTTCTAGATTTGGTTTACCTTCGGCGTCTGATGGCGAAACCTATCAGACCGAGGAAGCCGCTGCCCAGAGCAAGCATGCTGCCTGGCTCGGGTATGTTCTGAACACTAATGCAGAAGCAGTCAATGTATGCTACATCTGCTCCAGTGCCGGTGGCGGCGTCATGTCCAAGATAGATGCTCCAGCCGGTAAGCTTAGAGATATTGGTGATCGGGATTCCGTTGTCAACCAATGCGCCATTATACCAGCTGTAGGCTTTCATCTGCGTGAAGTCCCAGACCATTGTGACGTTTGTCCACTGGCCATAGACGTTCGGTGCTGAGCTGGAACCTGGGTTCCAACCATGCGGATATGTCGAACCTTGATCCCACTGGAGACCATAGGTCGGCTCGCCGCTGTCCCACCACCACCACCACAGGTTCTGGATCTTGCCTTCCTGATTCAGCGGATGGAAGATGTCATAGCTGACGGTTACGATCTCATTACCGGTGATGGTTACTGTTGGGATTGCTATATCCATTTCCGAGTAAGCACCCTGAACATCCGGTACTTCCAGCTTTACAGCCTGTCTGCCCTCAACTACATCGGTCTGAACAACAGGGTCAAGCCCACCGCCGCCACTGCTGCCTGACCAACCGTCCTGTCCATTAAGTAGGCCGACGGTGAAAAATGGCGGCTCAAATCCACAGCTGTTGTAGCCACCAGCGTATGCACCAGCAGCGATTGCCAATACGAGGACTGACAAAAATAGGTACTTCATCAACTTTCCTCCTTTCTCTAGATGAATTTTTTGTTCCTACAGCCCAATTTCTGCAGATCGGGCTGTTTTTTGGGTTCGATAGCTAGCAATCGAACTCTTTCATACCGAAAGCAGTATATCCCATAGTTTGAACAATTACAACTGGTAATATTGCTAGTTTTTTCAATATGTGGAAGGAAATTATATTTTGAAAGATCTTCGGGTTGCCGGATCAAATAGATGAATGCGGGTTGTATCTACAACTAACTCAATCTTTTCTCCGGGATTTGCGCCTACCAGTGGAGACTCTGAGTCAACAACAGCAACCAGGCTGTCTTTGCCGCATTTAAGATAAACCGTAGCCGAAGCACCCATAGGTTCTACCACATCTATTGCCGCCATAATAGTGTTGCCTTGACCGGGTTTTGTGGTTGGGCTGAGCCGAACATCGAAAATATTTTCGGGTCTTATCCCAAGAATTACATTTTCATCTGCTACATCAGCTATGCGCGGTTTTTTCTCTTCTGGAACCGCCAGTCGAAATCCATCCGCCGCCGCCCATATCATACCATCTCTATGCTCCAGCCTAGCTTCTACAAAGTTCATAGCTGGGCTGCCTATGAATCCAGCCACGAACATATTTGCCGGGTTGTTATAGAGATTTAGAGGCGTATCAACCTGCTGTACTACCCCGTTGTTCATAACTACAATCCGATCGCCCATAGTCATAGCTTCTACTTGGTCGTGTGTTACATAAATTGTAGTAATACCAAGCTGGCGGTGCAGTTTTATAAGTTCTGCGCGTGTTTGCACCCTGAATTTCGCGTCAAGATTCGAGAGAGGCTCATCCATCAGAAAGACTTTCGGCTTGCGCACAATGGCGCGCCCAAGCGCAACCCTCTGCCGCTGCCCCCCGGAAAGCTGTTTTGGTTTGCGGTTTAGCAGGTTTTGTATTCCCAGCATCTCGGCTGTGTTCTGAACGCGCGCGTTTATTTCTTCTCGGCTTATTCTCTTCTGCTCTAAACCGAACGCCATGTTCTTAAACACAGTCATATGTGGGTAAAGCGCATAGTTCTGAAAAACCATAGCAATGTCGCGGTCTTTAGGCTCGATGTCGTTTACCAGTCTGCCATCAATGAAGATTTCGCCTTCGCTCGGCTCTTCGAGTCCGGCGATCATTCTAAGCACTGTAGTTTTCCCACACCCCGACGGTCCAACCAGTACCAGAAACTCGCCGTCTTTTATCTCTAGATTTATATCGCTTACGGCTGCAACATCTTTAAAAGTCTTGCTGAGGTTTCTTAGAACTACCTCTGCCATACGCAGAACTACCTCCCTCTGCCTTACGGCAATTATATGGCTGCAACGCCTTAGTGTCAACGAACGTAACGCTTCATAACCAATCTAGGTTAATATTTCTCTACTCAAACTGCTAAATAGTCTGTGGAATAATTCCTGCTCTTCTATTATTTCGAATGCTTGGCGTTTATATATGGGGAAAATATGTGCGCTCGGTCTGTTATGTTTTCATTTTCATTCGCTATTTGAGAATAAAAGTTCTATTTTTAGTAGAAACGAATCCTTCTCGGCTTGAGCGTGAAAACGATTCGTTTCTGCATATAAAAATGTTTTTGGTTCAAGTGTGAGTTTGTAAAATCTGCTGCTCCCATAATTACAATACAGCAACTACTGAGAAATGTAGAGTCAAGACGGGTAATTTTCTGTGAAATTTTTGTGAAAAAACTGCCGACTCCAGTCTCATCACACACACCGAAGCCTATTCGGCTGAGCTTTTATCGCATCGCTAGTTTTTCGAGCCGCTTTTTGCAGGTTCTGACGGTGCAGCCGAGGATGTTTTAGCTTTGGTAAAGAACACTCTGCCGTCTTCCAGTTCAACTCTGATTGTATCACCCTGCGTGAATCTGCCGAGCAGGAGCTCTTCAGCCAGAGGATCTTCTATAATTCTCTGCAGTGCGCGTCTCAGCGGGCGTGCGCCGAACTGCGGGTCAAATCCTTCTTCGGCAAGCAGGTTCTTCACATCTTGTGTAACCTCCAGCTCCATGCCCTGGTTCACAATCTGTGCACGTATGCGCGATATCATCAGGTCAACAATCTGCAGTATCTCATCTCGTGTGAGCGAGTGGAAGACTATAGTTTCGTCTACGCGGTTCATAAACTCCGGACGGAAGACTTTCTTCATTTCGTCCATTATCCGGTTTTTCATACTTTCATAGCTGCGTTTGCTTTCATCCTGTTTCTCATTAGATCTGAAGCCTATCGGCTCTTCGCTTGATATTGACTGCGCGCCAATATTTGACGTCATAATGATTACAGTGTTCTTGAAGTCAACAACTCTGCCCTGAGAATCAGTCAATCTGCCATCTTCCATAACTTGCAGCAGTATATTAAAGACTTCCGGATGAGCTTTTTCGATCTCATCAAGCAGTATAACCGAGTAAGGTTGTCGTCTCACAGCTTCTGTAAGCTGCCCGCCTTCATCATACCCAACATATCCAGGAGGCGCACCAATCAGTCGGGACACCGCGAATCTTTCCATATACTCGGACATGTCTATTCTTATCAAATTATCTTCGTTCTCAAACAGGAAAGCAGCCAGCGCTCTCGCAAGCTCGGTCTTACCGACCCCCGTTGGTCCAAGGAATATAAAAGTGCCCATAGGTCGTTTCGGGTCTTTAAGTCCTGATCTAGCGCGTCTAATCGCCTTAGATACCGCAACAACAGCTTCGTGCTGTCCTATTATCCTCGCGTGTATAGCGTCTTCCATCTTAAGCAGCTTAGTTGTTTCGCCTTCAACCAATCTAGAAACAGGTATCCCAGTCCAACTAAACACTATCTGCGCTATCTCTTCTTCAGTTACCGCGCTTGGTAGATTGCTTCTGCTCTCCTGCCATTCTTTTTCCAGTTCTTCTACCTGCTGTTTCAGTTCTTTCTGTTTTTTGGACAGCTCTAAGCCACGATCATAGTCTTCATTCTGCGGTACTTCTGCCAGTTCTTTTGTTATTCTCGCAAGCTCCTGCTTTGCGCTACGAAGTTCCTGAGGTGGCAGGGAAAGCCTAAGCCTTACTCTTGAAGCAGCTTCGTCTATCAAGTCAATAGCTTTATCAGGCAGGCAGCGATCGGTTATGTAGCGGTCTGCTAGATTGACAGCGGCTATCAGCGCATCGTCGCGTATCTCAACCCCATGATGCGCTTCGTACCGATCGCGCAAGCCTTTCAAAATCTCTACAGCTTCTTCTACGCTTGGTTCACGAACCTGCACTGGCTGGAATCGCCGTTCAAGCGCAGCATCGCGCTCGATATATTTGCGAAACTCATCCATCGTCGTAGCGCCTATGCACTGCAGTTCACCTCTTGCAAGAGCTGGTTTCATAATGTTAGATGCGTCAATCGCACCTTCTGCAGCGCCTGCGCCTACCAGCGTGTGCAGCTCATCTACAAACAGGATGACTTCGCCAGCGGCTTTGCGGATTTCGTCCATAACACGCTTCATCCGCTCTTCAAACTCGCCCCTGTACTTGGTTCCAGCCACCAATCCAGCCAGATCAAGTGCCACTATTCGTTTGTCTTTCAGAAGCTCCGGCGTGTCTCCAGCTACTATTCTCTGCGCAAGCCCTTCGGCAATCGCAGTTTTGCCTACACCTGGTTCGCCTATTAGCGCCGGATTGTTCTTCGTGCGTCTTGAGAGTATCTGGATGACTCGCTCAATCTCATTGTTTCGACCAATACATGGGTCAAGCTTATCCTGCCGCGCAAGTTCGGTCAGATCGCGTCCAAATTCATCCAATGTAGGAGTTCTCGATCTCCCACGTCCTGAGGAAGAAGGCGATATAGCAGCTTCGCCTTCTTGTAAGCTCATAACTTCTTTTCTGGTGCGTTCCAGGTCAACTCCCAGCCGCGCAAGCACTCTTCCAGCCAGTCCTTCGCCTTCACGGATGAGGCCAAGAAGCAGATGTTCCGTACCAATATAATTGTTATTCAGTTGGCGAGCTTCGTCGTAAGCAAGGTCTATTACACGCTTTGCTCTAGGAGTAAGCTGCATATCCTGTCCGAGCCTTCCGTCGCCGCGCGTAACCTGGCGTTCGATTTCGGAGCGTATTCTGCTCAGCGACACACCCATTCTGTCGAGTATACGCGCTGCTACACTGTCGCTTTCTCTGACCAGTCCAAGGAGAAGATGCTCGGTGGACACATAGTTCTCACCCAGCCGCCCCGCCTCTTCCTGCGCGAAGAAGACTACCCGCCTAGCTCGTTCAGTAAATCTCTGCCACATCCGTCGTTTCCCTCCCTTACCGCTGGGATAAACGCACCCGCACTTCTATTATACTATACTCTCCCAATATAGGCATCTGTTCCAAAGCATATACCATAACTTTTTCTGTCAAACAACCACGTTTCTGATCGCTCGTCTCAGCATAACAGCCCTACGTCTGTCTGACTGTTCTAGCTCGCGTTCATTCGGCGTTTCGAGTCTCATTATCCCCAACGTTATCATCAATTCGTTAAGATCGCTAAGTTTGATCCCATCCACCAAACCGCCGCATACCGCCACTCTCAGCGGTGAGAGCAGAGATAAGGCATCTTTTGCGTTCAGTTTTTCAGCCTCGCGTATGAGCTTTATGCTTTTTTGTGCAGCTCTTATAACCCTCAACGCCCCGGCTTCCAAAAGATCGTTTCGCGCATTACGTTCTTCAGCTACAAGATAATCTGCCACCGCTCCAACTCTCTCTGCGAACTCCATCTCAGGCGCGCCGAGCGTAACTTCGTTGGAAACCTGATAAAAGTCGCCCAGCCCTCTCGAGCCTTCGCCAAAAAGCCCCCTTACTGATATATCAAGTTCTACCGCTGCCTTTATTGTGCGCGCAAGCCTGCCAGTCATCGCAAGACCGCCCAAGTGCATCATTGCCGATATTCTAAGCCCAGTGCCTAAGTTTGTCAGGCTTGCCGTAAGGAACCCCAGTTTCTCGGAAGCAGAGAATTCAAGCTTTTCTGCTAGACAGTCGTCTATCTCGTCAACCAACTGCCATGCTTTCACCGTCTGCAGTCCCGGCAGTATAGCCTGTATTCTCAAATGATCTTCCTCATTAACCATTATGGCAATCCTGCCGTTCGACTCCAGCAGTAAAATTCTTCCATCTTTTGGTTTCACCTGCTGAGGGCTTGCCAGGTGAGCGTCAACAAGATAGCTTCGTTCTTCTTCTGTAAGCGACGAGGTGTTTATTGTTATCAGGTCGGGATATATACGTCTCAGAGAATCGGACGCTTCAATTATTTTGGCAGCAACAGCTTCTAGATCGGCAGATTTGGCGCGCGTTGGGAACGCAAACCCAGCAACGTTTCTTGCCAGGCGCGCGCGCGTTGAGAGCACAACATCTTTTTCTGGACCATCGCAGGATATCCATTCACTTCTGATATTCGTAATAGGGCTGTTAAGTGTGTTCATTGGGTTATCGGTTCTGATTTGGCGCAGCATGTTTTGGGTGGTATTTGCCTACATGAGTTTTCCATCCCTGAACAGCAGCGATGCTCTCCACAAGATCAGGGTAAAACACCGCATAACACATCTCACAGCCGCAGGTCGCCTCGGTGATAATTTGGGCAAGCGGAGTGCCGCAGCCTGGGCATCCCTGTCTGGGATCTATTCCAGCTTCTTTTGCTCTTATAAGAGTCGCAGCTGCTACGAAGTCTCCAATCTTCCCTAATCCGCCAAATCTCAACCGTTCGTAGATAGAAGCGCAGTCAAGGCACACCGAAGTACTCTCGCAGAACCGTCCGGCTCGCCATACGCTGAACCTTACGGCTGATCTTCTTTCACCACAAATCTGGCAGATTGGTATTTCCAACGAGATTCTTCGTTTTGCAGATAGTGTTTGACACTTTATTTTTTCGGCGGGATAGGCACGCCTTCTTTTGCCGTATATTCGTGGAATGCTTTCATCAGTTTGCCGGTTATTTCACCTGGCTTGCCTGTGCCTATCTGCCGTCCGTCCAAGCTAACCATCGGTATGACCTCGGCTGCTGTGCCGGTAAGGAAGCATTCGTCTGCGGTATATATGTCGAAAAGCGTCAGCATCTTTTCGACTACTTCTAATCCTAAGTTTTTTGCTAGCTGGATGACCGTATTTCTGGTAATGCCTTCGAGAATGCCTGCTGCAGTTGGCGGTGTTTCGAGCTTACCGCCGCGTGCAACGAATATGTTGTCGCCAGTAGCCTCTGCCACATATCCTTGTATATTGAGCATCAGACCTTCGCCAGCGTTCACACGGTTTGCTTCCATTTTTGCAGTTATGTTGCATATATACTTGCCGAGTGATTTTATGCGCGGATCGATTGATTGCGGTGGCGGGACGCGTGTCGAGCAGGTGACGACATGAAGGCCGTTTTCGTACATTTCTTTGGGATATAGGGCAAGATTGTCAGTTGATATGACGATAGTTGGGCTTTTTGCATTTTTAGGATCCAGCCCCAAAAACACTCCGCGTGAGACCGTTACTCTTATATATCCGTTTTTGACCTCGTTTAAGCTGCAGACCTCGAGTATTCGGTTTGCAAATTCGTCTTCGGTCATGGGTATGTCTATGGCAATAGCCCGCGCCGATCCAAACAATCTGCGCACGTGTTCATAAAGCTTGAACACTCTGCCGTTATAGGCACGTATGCCTTCGAACACACCATCGCCATAGAGGAAACCGTGGTCGTAGATTGAGATTACTGCCTGATCGGAAGGCACTATTTTATCGTTCAGAAAAACATTCGGTCCCATCGCAAAACTCCTGGTTTTTCGATTATTCAATAGAGAAAACCGCGCCGTTTGGGTTTGGCGCGGCCTCATTGCCCTGCTCTTTGTATAGGATACCAGTTTAAGCACTTACAACGCAAGCAGGTTAAACCCCATGGATGGTTTTTGTTGCGTATCGGCGCGTTAACTTGTAGAATGGAAGGGCGAAGATATAAGTTTTCGCTTAGTAGAAAGGAGCTGTTATGAGAATTAGCACGATTTTATTTGTTGTGGCTGTGGTGATTGCTGCCCAGTCGCTGATTTCTGCGGCTGAGCAGACAAATGTGGTGCTTAAGCCGAAGGTGTTGGTGGTTAACTATGATCCTATAGTGAAATCTGAAGGAGGCAAGCGTCTGCATGAGGTGTGTGGGTGGAATGATCCGCACAAACTTGCTGCTCGCTATATTCAGGACATAGAGAAAGCCAGCGGCGGGCTGGTCAAGTATAGGATTGTCAAGTGGATGGACCGAGATGAATATCCGGTCAAGCTTGACGGCTTTCGCTATACCGAAGAATCTTATATGGCGTGTCGAAAGGGCACTCAAAAGTGGCATCAACCTGACGCGTGCGATTACAAAGCTATGATTGAGTCATGCAAGATGACTGAGCTGGTTGATGCGGGGAAAGTTGATGAGGTTTGGATGTTTGGTGCGCCTTACTTCGGTTGGTTTGAGTCGTGCATGGCTGGTCCGGGTGCGTTTTGGATTAATGGAACGCCGCTGCCGGATGTGAAGTGCAAGCGTGCGTTTGCAATAATGGGATTTAACTATGAGCGCGGTGTTGGTGAGATGCTGGAAGATTTGGGGCATCGCACTGAATCAACAATGTCAAAAGTGTTCGGCGGATGGAAGGCAGGCAGGGAGAGGAATGACTGGGAGAAGTTTACTCTCTATGAGCACGTTGCGCCGGGCAAGTCGGCATGCGGCAGTGTTCACTGGGCGCCAAACAGCGAGGGCGATTATGATTGGGGGAATAAGACCAAAGTTTGGAGCACCTGCGATGATTGGCTGAATTATCCTAACTTGACCGGCAAGAAAAAGCTGGTTGATTGCAGCGAGTGGGGCGGAGGAGATATCGAGAAGCATCATGTTTGGTGGTTTTCACATCTGCCAAAAGCTCCTGGCAAGACAGGCGACAAATATAACAACTGGTGGCTTTACGTTATTGACTTCAATAAGTATGTGATAGGGAAAAGCTAGAAGCCAACTTTTTATTCATGTGGAAAAGCCATCGCGTCAAGAACAGCGCGATGGCTTTATTTTTTTAGACTAAGCTGCTTGTATAGAGTATTCTCACTTTAGTAAGTGCATTCTTTGCAGGCATCAACGAAAGCCTGGATATTTGCAGGGTCGCCATGGAAGAAATGGTCGGATGGTGAGCAGATGTAGCCGCCGTTAGGGCAGGCTTCGTGAAGTTCGCGTACCATTCGACGTATTTTCTCATGGTTCCCGTTTTCGAAACCTTCTTTTTGGTCGAATCCACCTACAAAGAACAGCTTGTCGCCGACTCGTCTGGTACATTCTGCTAGATCACAGTCGCCTCCCATCCCTGGAGGTGTCATTGTCTCTAATCCGTCTGTTCCGTTTGCAACGACGTTATCCAGCATTTTCATAAGTCCGCCGCAGAGGTGATAGACAACTTTAAGCCCAATCGCATGCAGAGCATCATGGAGCTGGCGATCGTAAGGCACGCAGAATTCAGCATGCATAGCAGGACTTATTACTGTGTTCGATCCTGCGCCGCCGCCGTTTTCTATCAGATCCATCGGCATTCCTTCCATCATTTCTATGACTTTGAGCTGACGATCTACTAAGCTCTGCAGGCAGTAATGTACCCATTCAGGGTCATCAACTGCGTAGTATATTGCCTGCTCTGTGCCGACTAGATAGCAGAAGCTCTGCCATGGTCCGGACTGTCCATATCCCCAAAGGCACGATCGCATTATCCCATTGTCGCCGACTTTGTCTCGTATGGCGTATAGCGGTGTAAAGTCAAGTTTCTCTGGCACAGGGTTATACTTTCGGAAAAGCTCAAAGTCATCTTTGCTTTTTATAAGCGGTGTAGTTTCCCAGCTTGTGATTTCATTCCAGGCGCCAGTTAGGGTAAGCGTGCCTTCCGGAGTTGTAATCTCCTCGCTCCACTCATGTTCTCCAGTGTCGCTTACACCTAGATCGGTGCGTTTCACCTGCCAGTTTTCGCGTGATTTGTCGCTTATCACATAGATGGGATCGCAGTAAATCGCCCAGTCCATTTCGAATCTTTTGTATGCCTCAAACGCGTCGCAGCCGCCTAGGTAGGTTTTTAGATAAAACGGCATCCAGTTATGTACCTGGCATGGCAGTCTATCCGGCTTGCCATTTTCCAGAGCTATCATCATGCGTTCGCGTGACGTCATATTGGTTATCCTTTCATTTCATTGTCTGCGCCTGCTCACATTCTCTCCGGCGCAGATACTCCCATCATTTTCAGCACATTAGCAAGGGTAATCCTTGCTGCCTGAACAAGCACTAGTCTTGCCGCTGTTAATTCTGACTGTTCGCCAAGCACTCTGCAGTCTCTATAGAATGCGTGGAATATCGCGGCAAGTTCCGTCGCGTAGGCAGTGAGTCTGTGAGGCTCACGCAGATCGGCGGCCCTTTCGACTTCTTCAGGCCATTCAGCAAGTTTTCTTATAAGCTCTATCTCCGAAGGATGGCTTAGATGTGAAAGATCTGTCTTCTCAGCCGATGGACATTCTGTACCTTCTTCAGCGGCAGATCTTAGTATGCTGCATATTCTTGCATGTGCATATTGCACGTAATACACAGGGTTTTCAGATGATTGCTGTTTGGCAAGTTCCAAGTCGAAGTCGAGTGAGCTGTCGGCGCTTCGCATAAGCAAGAAGTATCTTGCTGCGTCTCTGCCTACTTCTTTGACCAGCTCAGAAAGCGGCACAAGATCGCCTCTGCGTTTCGACATCATAACAAGCTCACCGCCGGAGAACAGCCTTACCACCTGAAATATCAACACTTCCAGCTTGTCCGGATCATAGCCGAGAGCAGCGACCGCCGCCTTAGTGCGCGCTATGTAACCATGGTGATGAGGTCCCCAAACATTAAGCAGTCTGTCGAACCCCCTATCGAACTTGTCTTTATGGTAAGCTGCGTCTGCTGCAATGTATGTCGGCTGGCCGTTTGATCTGATAAGTGTTCTGTCTTTGTCATCGCCAAATGCTGTGGACTTAAGCCACACAGCGCCGTCTTTCTCGTAGGCGTAGCCGCGCTGTTTCAGGGTTTCAATCACCTTCGCAACTTTGCCAGACTCATGCAGCGTGCGTTCGGAGTACCAATTGTCGAAGATAATCCCAATGTCCGCCAGGTCTTTTTTCTGCATCTCGAGCATAGCTGCTTCGCCCATATCTGTAAACAGTCTTACTCGCTCACTTTTTGACATCTGCAGATATTTATCACCGTCGCGTGCAACTATCTCTTTGGCTATCTGAATCACATATTCGCCCTGATAACCATCTTCCGGCATTTTTGCGTCGTGCCCCAGCGCTTGAAGATATCTAACTTCGAGCGATTTGCCGAAGTTTTGCATCTGGAGGCTGTTTAGGGCATCGTTTATGTAGTATTCTCTGTAAACGCGATAACCGACGGCGTCCAGCAAATTGGCGATCACATCTCCAATAACTCCGCCGCGTCCGCTACCAACTGTTATAGGTCCATTCGGGTTTGCGCTTACATACTCTATTAGTATGCTCTCGCCGACATGTTTTTTCGAAGTTCCATAGCTTTCGGCTTCGGCATGTATGCGTTTGATCACCTGCTGGTACCATTTCGGATTTATCCTAAAGTTTATGAATCCGGCACCTGCTATCTCTACTTTTTCGATCAGCCCTTCTTTTGTATCAATCAGGTTGACTATGGTTTGGGCGACTTCGCGCGGTTGCCTGCCGACTGTTCCGGCTAGCACCAGCGCGATGTTTGTCGAAAAATCGCCGAAGTTTCTGTTTTTAGGCACTTCAATTTGGATTTCTGGTGTCTCTTCGATATTGAGATCACCTGATGCTTTGGCTCTTTCGAGCGCCAAGGCTACTGTTTTAGCTAGTTCTTCTTTGAGCATAGACCATTTTCACCAAACGTTTATTTTATCAAAGCCACCAATTCACAATTCCGAACATTGGAAGTATATAGTAATCAATGAGCGCAATAGTTGCAATCCCCATGAATACTTGAATAAACCCCATATTCCAAACGTGCAAAAAGCCGTTGGAAGTCCAGTGTCCCTGGCGGTATTTCTCAAGCAGTTCTTCGGCTGCCGAGATTGCGTTTTCGATATGTTTTCTGCCAGGTGGTTTTGTTGTAACGTACTGCTGGAGGTAGTAGCCTATGCGGCGCCATCCCAGCACAACAACAACTAACGCAACCAGCACCCCCATATCGCCGCCTAAACTTGTTACTATCGCCATAAATATGACCGCTGCTGCCATTAGGTTAGTCCCACATCTGGGATGCGCTCTAGGCAGTTTGGCAACAGTTTCAGGGGTCAGCGGCTCACCCATTTCTATGGCATGCACTACTTGATGTTCTGCGGCATGATAGCTGGATATCGGCGACAGTCTTATCAAAAGCAGCATTATGGCAAGCTGCAGAGGCACTACAACATAATGGATAATATCTACTGACACCCACACCCCGGCTGGAGGTGAAGAAAGCATTGCCGTCCAGTTAAGCCCAAACAGCCTATCTGCTGCGTAAACTGCACCCCATATAATCAGTCGTGCAGCTTCTATCATCAGCATCATAGCGATGCCAGCAAGGTAGAGTCCGAAGCTGCCTGCGCCTGCAGATATGCCGCCTGTGGTCAATCTTACACCAAGTGGCGTAGCCATTCCTGCTACTGATGGCGGTCTGGCTATATTCATCACAGCGGCAATGACATCGCTTCTTGTAACAACGCCGTGATACACCCAATTTTCGTCAACTACTGGTAGGGCGTCCGACTGGGACTCGTTCATTATGTCTGCGGCGTCAGCAACCGATGAGTAAATGCTCACACATGGCGCGTTTGTTCTCATTATATCTGCGGCTCTGATTTCGCTGGCGCAGCCTGACGCAAGCCGTTTCAACAAATCTTCTTCTGCGACTATCCCGGCAAGACGACCTCCAACGGTTATGGGCACAAGCCTTGCCTGCCCCATCTGCATAATAGAAGCTATTTTGCTCAGTCCATCTTCTGGAGAAGCCGGACTAATCTGTCTGACGATTGTATGTATTGGAGATGTTTTCACTTGTTGCATATTTTAGCAATTATATGGTAATATTCACTGTTACCCCCAGCCTGGGGATGGAGGAACAGAGTAAATGGCTAATGTATGTGAAGTCTGCGGCAAAGGACCGCAGTTTGGACAAAACATCAGACACGTGCATTCCGGTTCGTGGGCGCTTCGGGCACAAAGAACCAAGCGCCGCTGGATGCCTAATCTTCAGACGGTGACCGTGCCGCACGGCGATTCTACAAAGCGCATGCGAGTATGCACAAAGTGCATAAAAGCTGGCAAAGTCACTCGCGCTATATAACAAATTATTTTCAAACTGCGTTGAAGCGTAACAAACAGCGCTTCGATGCTTGCAAACAATAAAAAGGGAGGCTTCGGCTCTCCCTTTTCTATTTTCTGCATTCAACAAGGTGCCACTTGATTATACATCACAGGACGTTTATCTTCAAGGTTGTAGTTGGGTGGGCTGCGTTTTTGTTTTTGGTGTTATGAAAGCGCGGGCACTGGAGGTAGAATTGGATATGTGGAAAAGCAGAGTTAAAAAGTCCTCCGCACAATGCTGCACGGAGGACTAGAGTATTAATAGTTCTAAGCTGCTTTAGTTATTCTGTTTCCGACGGAGGCGGAGTTTCTTCGGTTGTTGGTTGAGTGGTTTCTTCTGGTTTCGGCACCTCCGGCGGCGTGTATGTATAGGTAGAGGCGGACTGAGGTTTTTCGCCTTTTAGCCCAAGGTAGACCGATGCAAGCGCGATTATGGAAACTGGCGCGGTTACCAATACTCCCACGCCGCATGCCACAACGCCTATTGCACCGATTATGCCGAAGACGATGAACGCCAGAAGCACCATTGGTCTTACGCCTTCAGTAATCTCGGCGCTCTGTTTTATTGATCCGACTGCTCCAGCTCCTTCAGCTGCACAGAAGAAACAGAGGCCATAACGAGGTATCACTATCAGGTATATGATGAGGCTGATCGCATATCCAACCATCATCAATATTGCAGCTCCTGCGCCTAAGCCACCGCTGACAGCTCCAAGCTCTCCGTTCATTGCGGCAGATTGGGCGCCTTTGGTCATAATCATCACAATCCCAATGCAGATGAACGCCGGTATGAAGCAGAGGAGCATTATTAGCGCGAAGAGCCAGTATACGCCGAGCCACCTTACATAGTCGGAGAATCCTGCGAACAGGTCGCCAATCTCGGGATTTTCATCTTTTGTCATCTTCAGGAAGAAGATGTAGAGTCCCCCCACTATTGGTGGCATAACGAGAGGAATGGTGACGAAGTTAACAAATGGTATCCATGAGACCACGGCGGCCATAACTGCGTAGATCAGCATTCCGCCAATTGCCAGTCCTGGATACTTCTGGAACCTTGCCCAACCTGTGGATAAGGCTCCGCCGATGTCAACAGTCTTGGGATTCATGCTTCCCACCTCCATGTGTAATTTTGCACTGCGGTTTTTAAGATTAACCGAATGCAGTGTCTCGGCTTTCAAAGCAAGCCGATGTTGGCAGTATAATGGCATAGAGTTTAGTTTGTGTCAAGTGTTGAATTAATTACAAATAATAGGGAGGAATTTTCTGCGTCGTTGTAGAAAATGGGAGACAAGCAGGCTGCGTGGTTGGTTTACGCCGCCGGATTTCTGCCTGCTAGATGCAAGAGAAGAGAGGACAGGGATGCAGCATGAAAGGATTTATCTTCGCTTTGCTTTTTGCTGCTTTGATTCTCGCGTTGTGCGGGGTTAATCAGCAGCCGGCTGGTTTTGCGGAAGGTCAGTTTCTAGCAAACGGTCCCCTGCCACCCATTCCAGTTCCTCCGGACAATCCAATGACTGGCGCAAAGATTCGACTGGGGCAGGCGCTTTATTTTGATAAGCGGCTTTCGTCGGATAATACTGTAAGCTGCGCTACGTGTCATCGTCCGGATGCTGGATGGGCAGATGTGACGCCGGTGTCGGAAGGCGTGGCGCATCAGAAAGGCACGCGCAATTCGCCTTCAGTTATGAACGCCGGTTACAGCATTCCACAGTTTTGGGATGGCAGGGCAGTATGGCTTGAGAAGCAAGCTGTTGGGCCTGTGCAGAACCCAATTGAGATGGATCTTACTATGGAAGAGCTTCTGAGTAGGCTTAATTCTATTCCTGGTTATGTGAAGATGTTTGAGGAAGCGTTTGGGACTAAGCCTACTGAGGAAGGTGTGGCGCGGGCGATAGCTTCGTTTGAGCGCACGATTGTGTCTGGGGATTCGCCGTTCGACAGATACATGAAAGGCGATAAGAAAGCTATGAGTCCTGCGGCGATTAGAGGGATGATGATATTTAATGGCAAAGGACACTGTACGCCTTGCCACAGCGGACCTGCATTCAGCGACTATCGGTTTCATAACTTGGGCGTAGGCTACAAGGATGGGAAATTTGCGGACGTTGGAAGGTATGCAGTTACTAATGATCCGAAGGATATGGGTGCGTTTCGCACTCCGATATTGAGAAACGTCGCTTTGACTCCGCCATATCTGCATGACGGTTCTGAGCCTACACTCGAAAGCGTTATAGAGTTGTATAACAAAGGCGGCATACCTAATCCAAATCTAGATCCAGCGATGATGCCGCTTCACCTGACCAAGAGAGAAAAAGCGGATTTGGTGGAGTTTTTGAAGGCGCTGACTGGCGAGCTGCCGAAGGTTGGGCCGCCGGAAAAACTGCCGGAATAGAGGGAGGATGAATAAGAATGAGACGACGTAGTATATTCGGGTTATTTGCTGCGGCGATGGTGATGGCAGTTTTGTTCGGTATTGCCGCGCCGAGTGCTGCTGTTCCGGTTTTTGCTCGTAAATACGGCTATAATTGCACTATGTGTCATTCCAATTTCCCCAGACTGAACGACTATGGCCAGCGATATAGGCTGAATGGCTATCGTCTTCCAGGAAGGGAGGATGATGATAAGACTGTATTGGAAACTCCTGCGCCGTTTGCGATGCGTACGAGCGCCGGTTTTAACAGCGATAAGTTCAAAAACACGGTGGATTCTACGGATGTAGACCAGTTTCAGTTGAATGGTCTGGATATATTGTCCGGCGGGCTGATAGGTCGGGATGTTGGATACTTTATGATATACACGCCGCAGATAAACGGTTCGCGGGGCGTGGTGGCACAGGATGGGTCGCTTGAGATGGCAAATGTTGTTTTTGCTCTGCCTAAGAGGATGTTTAACACTGTTAGGGTTGGCAGATTTGAACCGGCTTATGTTGCCATCAGCGCCAAGCGGTCTCTGACATTCTCACCTTACGAAATATATGACGTGGCGTATCCGGCTGGGCTGCCTTTTAGCGATACTCAGACCGGCATAGAGTTCGCCGGTGCTGGTCGGTGTGGGATTAGATATGCTGCGGGCTGGGTGAACGGCACATCCAACAATACGGATGACGATATGCCATCTGATTTATATGTGCGCGTTGCCAAAGTATTTGGCGAAGGCGAAGGGCAGACGGCAGGACAGAGGATCGGCATGGTGAGCTATATAGGTAAGGCTAGACCGGAGAGCGGCGTGGGTTCGCGCAGGACGGTAAAACGTTTTGGTGCGGATGGCAGCTTTAACTGGACTGGAATCAATTTATCGTGCCAATATATGAGGGGCCGAGATGCTGCAGGGATATGGGATACTGGCCTTGCCTATAAATTCTCTGGAGGTTTTGTTGAGGCGAGTTGGCTGCCGACTCACATGGCTGTTGGTTTTGCTCGGTATGATTGGGTGAATAGACCTACCGTTGATGAAGGTGGGGATGTGAGACGATGGACTGTCGGCGGGCGATATTACTTTGAGGATAATCTTGCACTGCATGTAGAGTATTCTGATCGCAGGGAAGACAGGTTGGTTGGTCCGGCGGCAACGGAGAGGATGTTCACCGTGAGGTTGGATTTTGCCTTCTAGCGGCAGTTGACAAAAATGAAGAAGAGCCTGGGGAGAGTATGCCCCAGGCTCTTTTTTGTTTAGCATTCATGAGAAAACTAGATTGTGACTATGCTGCTAAGTCCAACTGTTCGTCGTCTTTTTGTGTAAGAATCTGCTCGGCAGCATCGGGTCGAGGTCTAGCTCTTATAGACTCTACGGCTTCGTCCATGCTCGAGTAGATAGTTACACTTGGCGGCATTTCGGCGGTTCTTAGTGTCGCTAGAGCGCTGCCGGCTGCGATTACTGCTGTAGCCATTTCAACTGAGGCTGATTTTAGCGCTGCTGCAAGTGTTCCTATGTTGTCTTGTCTTGTGAACACGGCGTTGGATATATCCAGCGTTAGATGAGCCGTTCCTTCATCTACGAAGTATCCCAGAATGTCTTCGATAGCCATCATGTAATAGTCTTGGATATTTCCGCGCATGGTCATAAGTGGGAAACCGCCAAGAGAAGTAATGCTTATTTCCAAACCGGAATGTTTCATACGAATCAGATGGTCCTTTCGGTGTGATGATTACGTAAAGAATTATCGGCAGAGCGCAGTCTGTTATGAAGAGATTCATGTCATTTTAGTGTGTAAAATCGGGTTTGGGGCGTGCATTTTCTGTCTAATCTCAAAGAGCCTCATTTCTCAACTTAAAATCTGTATTTTTCAACTATGAGCACACTTCACAAAGTAATTTTGCGTTGTTCATGGTATGCACTAACAGAGCGCGTTTGAGATTTGACACATCGGCTGTGCTGTGGTATAGTGCGGTTACTCGGAATGAGTCAGTCGCTGCAGCGCTGGCTCTAGATTTTGTACGGCTTTGATGAAAAGCCGGCAGGAGATGGGTGAGATGGACCTCTGTTCTAACCTCTGGCAGTTCGACGGTTCTTCTGCTATGCCGACTGCCATTCGGGTTTCTGAAGCTCTTTTGAAGTCAATTAGTGTGGTTGAGGAGAATTTTTCTATGGTGGAGGCGGAGCCGAGAGAGAAGCCTATGGAGAGCGGCGATTATGAGGCGGATATACTATTTTTGGGTGCTGGTCCTGCAGGTTATGTGGGTGCAATAAGGGCGGCTAAAACCTCGTCGCGTGTGGTAGTGGTTGAAAAGGGGAACATAGGCGGGACGTGTCTTAATATAGGCTGTATTCCTACGAAAGCTATGCTTTCTACCGCTGAGGTTTTGGCGCTGGCGAAGCGGGCTGAAGAGTTTGGGATAAAGATTGATGGGTTTACAATTGACTTTTCGCGCGTTATGGAGCGAAAAGATAAGATAGTCCAGCAGCTTCGCAAGGGGATAGAGTTTCTATTCAAGAAGAATGGCGTAGTTGTAGTGAAAGGCGTCGGCAGGCTAGTGGATGCGCACACTGTGGAAGTTGCTACAGAGGATGGCGTTCGCAGGATTACGGCACGGTGCATAATAATAGCGACAGGTTCTACGCCGGCTCTTCTTCCTGTTTCTGGGTTAGATGTTGGCGGCGCTGTTTGGACTAGCACTGAGGCGCTTGCTGCTGAGAAGATTCCTGAGAGTATTCTGATTGTAGGCGGCGGATATGTGGGGCTGGAGTTTGGGTATTTCTTCTCTGTGATGGGCAGCAAGGTTACAGTTGTCGAGATGCTGCCTAGGATAGCTGGCAATATGGATGCCGAAGTTGCCAAAGAGCTTGAGAAATCGCTTAAACGTGTAGGGATCAATATTCTGACCGAATCAACGGTTACCAGCGCTGAAGACATTGAAAATGGTAAAAAAGTAACAATACGTAGGCAGGATGGCTCAGAGGAAACTGCGGAGTTCGAGAGAGTGCTGTTGGCGGTTGGAAGGAAGCCGCTTACGCAGGGAATAGGGCTTGAAGAAGCAGGGATACGCACTGATCGAGGGTTTATAGTGGTTAACGACAGGCTGCAGACCAATGTACCTAACGTATATGCGGCAGGCGATTGCATTGGAGAGCCTATGCTTGCGCATGCGGCGTTTCATGAGGTGCTTGTGGCTGTGGAGAACTGTTTGGGTGGCGATGCGATGCTGGATAATAGAGCGATTCCAGGGGTCGTTTTTACTCATCCGGAGGTTGCAACGGTAGGGATGACAGAAGAAAAAGCTCGTGAGCAGTTCGGCGATGATATATTGATAGGCAGATTTCCATTTGCAGCCAACGGTAAAGCACTGGGGATGGGCGAGAGAGAAGGGTTTGTTAAAGTTATTGCGGGGCCAAAACATGCGGAGATATTGGGAGTGCATATTATAGGTCCGCACGCGACGGATATGATTTCAGAGGCAGTGCTTGCGATACAGTCGGAGGCTACGCTTTATGACATAGAAGCGTCTGTTCATCCGCATCCTACGCTTTCTGAGCCGATTCATGAGGCTGCGCTGGATGCGCTTGGCAAGCCACTTCATAAGTCATAAATTGCTTGCTTGACCGGTGTTTTCTGTGGAAGGTACAATCTACCAAAATTGTCCTTTGTGTTTCCACACTTTTTGGTAATCCCAGGAGGTTTTTGGCATAAGTGGTTGAATCTGGTGGAGAATTATCACAATCAGTGAGTATGGATAAGATCGTTGAGCTTTGCAAAAGGCGCGGATTTATCTTTCAATCGAGTGAGATATATGGCGGTATTGGGAGCAGTTATGACTATGGACCGCTTGGCGTTGAGCTAAAGCGCAATATTAAGGAAGCTTGGTGGCGCGATATGATAAGCCGGCGCGATGATATTGTCGGCTTGGACTCGGCTATAATAATGTCTCCGGCAGTGTGGGAGGCTTCTGGGCATCTGAAGCATTTCACTGATCCGCTGGTTGACTGCAAATCCTGCAAACAGCGGTTTAGAGCTGACGAGCTGGAAGGCGACAGATGTCCGGAGTGCGGCGGCGAGCTTACTGAGGTGCGGCAGTTCAACACGATGTTCAAGACATTTGTTGGGCCTGTTGAGGATGAGGCATCGGTTGCTTATCTGCGTCCGGAGACGGCGCAGGGTATATTTGTCAATTTCGCTAATGTGCTGCAGGCGACTCGCAAGAAATTGCCGTTCGGCATAGGCCAGATTGGTAAGAGCTTTAGAAACGAGATAACTCCCGGCAACTTTACATTCCGCACACGCGAGTTTGAGCAGATGGAGATGGAGTATTTCGTTATGCCGGGTACGGATGAAGAATGGTTCGATTATTGGGTCAGTGAGCGCCTGAACTGGTATATAAAATACGGCGTCAAACCGGATAACCTGCGGCTTAGGCCTCATCCTAAGGAGAAACTTTCACATTATTCTAAAGCTACAACGGATATAGAGTACAACTATCCATTTGGCTGGGGAGAGCTTGAAGGTATAGCCAACAGGACAGACTATGATCTTACAGTGCACAGCAAAGCATCTGGCAAACAGCTTACATATTTTGATGAAGAGACTCAGACTCATATAGTTCCCTACGTGATAGAGCCTGCCGCTGGCGCAGACCGTGCTGCGTTGGTTTTCCTTCTGGATGCCTACGAAGAAGAAATAATCGAAAAAGGTGATAAGAAGGACAAGCGCACTGTGCTCAGGTTTCACAAGGCAATAGCGCCGATAAAAGTGGCTGTTCTGCCGCTTCTTCGGAACCGACCTGATATAGTCGAGAAAGCAAAGTGGCTTGCAAGCGAGCTTAGAATGGTTATGACAACGATGTATGACGACACAGGCTCGATAGGCAGGCTTTATCGCAGGCAGGATGAGATAGGTACGCTTTGGTGTGTTACCGTGGATGTACAGACGGTTGAAGAGGATAATCAGGTAACGATTCGGGATAGGGACACGATGGAGCAGATACGCGTGCCGATCGAAGAGGTAAGAGATATTCTGACAGAGCGTCTAAATGCGTAAGGCATGGGCGATTTTGAGCTATGGGGATTCGGGAGGATTACGAGGAGCTTGAACGCAGGATTCTTTCTCCGTATGCCTGTTTGGCTTCTGAATCGAAGGGGAGAGTGAAGCCGGAGGAGAAAGACGCCGTACGCACGGATTTTCAGCGCGATCGGGATCGTATAATCCATTCAAAAGCATTTCGGAGGCTGAAGCACAAGACGCAGGTTTTTATTGATCCAGAGGAAGATCACTACCGCACCCGACTTACACACACGCTTGAAGTCTCACAGATTGCGCGTACTATTGCAAGGGCGCTTAGGCTGAATGAGGATCTAACAGAGGCGATAGCGCTCGGACATGATCTTGGACATACGCCGTTTGGTCATGCCGGAGAGGCTGCACTTGACGAGGTGATAGGAGAGTTTATTCCTGGAAAGCGCTTTCACCATGCGGAGCAGAGTCTTAGAGTTGTGGATTTGTTGGAAGGGAAAGGTGAGGGGCTCAATCTCACATGGGAAGTGCGAAATGGGATACTGCATCATTCGAAAGGCATGGCTGATTTGGGTATTGATCTGAGGGGACCGGCAACATTGGAAGGGAAGGTTGTTCGGATAGCAGATCGTGTGGCTTATATAAACCATGATATAGATGATGCTATACGTGCCGGGTTGATTGAAGCTTCTGATCTGCCGGATGAGTGCACGCGAGTGGTTGGTGAAACGCACTCGAAGCGAATATCAAGTATGGTGATGGATATTATTAACTCAAGTCTCGGAAAGAACGCTATTCTGGTTTCTGAGTCTCACAGGCGCGCTATGAACGGATTGAAGGATTTTCTGTATGAGAAGGTTTATGGGGGGAATCATCCGGGGATTGAGGAGCTTAGAGGCGCTGGTGAGATGCTTAAATGGATGTTCCGGCGATATATGGCGAATCCGAAAGAGCTGCCGACGGAGGTAGTTGGTGATTTGGATAACAAGACATCGCGCGCTGTGGCTGTGTGTGATTTTATAGCGGGTATGACGGATCGTTATGCTATGCGTGAGTATAACAGGTTGAGGCAGGTTTCTTAGTAGGTTATTGTATTCTATGCAGCTTTGTGGTTTTTATTTTTACTGCTTGATTGTCGTTTTGAGATGACGCTCAACATAGCTTCGACAACTTTAGGATCAAACTGTGTGCCGCTGTTTTTGATAAGTTCTTCGCGAGCTTCGTTTTCGGATTTGGCTGGTCTGTGCGGTCTTTCGCACATCATGGACTGGTAAGCGTCAGCGGCGGCGAGAATTCTTGCTGGCAGCGGTATGTCTTCACCTGATAATCCGGATGGATAGCCTGTGCCATCGTATCTTTCATGGTGATGTAGGATGGCAGGCAGCATTGCGGACATTCTCGGCGCTTTTTGTATGATTGCATGTCCAAGAGCGGAGTGCTCTTTAAGCATAGCCATTTCTTCGCTGGATAGTGTCGATTCTTTGTGTAGTATCCAATCGGGTATAGATATTTGTCCTAAGTCACGCAGCAGTGCGGCAAGGTATATGCCTGCGCAGTCGGCTGCTGAAAAGCCTAGCTTGCGTGCAGTTACAGAAGCAAGTTTTCCAACGGACTTGGAATGTCCCAGCGGTAGTCCTAGCTTAGCATCTACTGCGCTGGAAAGAGCTTCTATCGTTGGCAGGTCATGCGCCTGCAGTAGCACGCACAGTTTATAATTGTCCTTCGGCACATCCTCCTGAAGTTCTGAGTCATAGATGGACACTTTGTTTCTGCCCTGCGATTTCGACTTGTAAAGCGCTGAATCAGCGGTTTCTATCAGACTGACGTTATCTATGCAGTGGATTGGGTATGTTGCGATTCCGATGCTTACAGTAAGCGGCGCGCGGTCTTTTCTGTCTTCTATCAAACCATTGACTTCTACGGCTTTCCTTATCCGCTCGGCAATAAGCTCGGCATCATGCACATCGGTTTCAGGGAGTATAACCGCGAACTCTTCGCCGCCATAGCGTGCAGGGATATCAGTATCGCGGATTTTTGCACGCAAAATCTCTGCCAGATTCACCAGAGCAGCGTCGCCGGCTGGGTGTCCGTAGGCATCGTTGAAATTCTTGAAGAAGTCGATGTCTATCATCAGCAGTGAAAGCACATGCGCATACCGGTTTGCTCTGCTAACTTCGGAAGCAAGTCTTTCTTGAAAATGGCGATGATTGTAAAGTCCTGTCAGAGGGTCTTTGTTTGCTTGCTCTGTGAGTTTACTGTAACTGCTGTTCAAAGTCTCAACCATACAGTTAAAGGATTGAGACAGTCTGTCCAGTTCTACGTAAGGGAGATCGGATAGTCGAAATTCGAGATCACCTTTGGATATGGCGTCGGCTCCTTTTTCCAACTTTTTCAATGTGTCGGATATCGCGCGTCCGATCAGAAGTGACAGTATGGTGCCGACTATAAGCCCTAGACTGATGCCGAGTATTGTTCGGTTTTGTGCTGATTCTACATAGGTGTTAAGTCTCTGCATGTTGTAGCCGGCAGTAAATGTTACTCGTCTGCCATCGGTGAGTTTGACTGGTACAGACACTGTATATATGTTCGATGGGTCAATATGCCCATAGCCTAATATTTTTCTCGCAGTCGTCCACCAAGCTGTGCCAAGCGAGCAGTTGTGTTTGGTGCGGAGGTGTTTTGAGTCCGCATAAAGAGTGCGGCCTGATTTGTCTGAGATGACTAGATATTCTAGATCAGGCTGTGTTTCGCGGATATTTTGAGACCATCTTTCCAGCAGCTCAGTATCGCTGCCTTTGGCAGTAGCCGGAGCAACAATCGCCAAGGCGCGGGTCAGGTCTTCGAGAGATTCCTCTTTTTGGCTCACTAGATATGAATTGCTGCCATTGAAAACGAGGTGTCCTACGCCAACCAGCACAACGAACAGCGTGCCGAAGACGAGTATCAGCAGCTTTCCTTCAAGCGAACTTTTCTTCACTATTGCCGAGAGTCTCTTCATAATTAGAAAAAGCTGGTTTACTAGATTATCGGCAGTTTTGAATGAAATTGTGAGTAAGGTTGTTTTGAGATGCGTCAGGAACCCCGCCGGAACTCGGAACAAGGTTTTAATCTCATAGTGAGTTTTGTTCGGCGGGGTTTTAAGTCTAAGGTGTCCAGCGTTCTTTGACTTGCCACATAAAGTTGGCTATCTTGGCTTCACGGGTCGAATCTATGAACCCATCGAAGTCAAGGTTGAGGAATGGTATGTTGTTGTGGCGTTTTCTTAGAGCCTGGGATAGAGCCGTCACTGTATTGCCTGGCATACAGTTAAACGGTATAACTGACACAATTCCAGCCAATCCGCGTTCTGCGAAGTCTTCGCTCTTGCCCATACTGCAGATGGCTTCTCCGCCAAATGTATAGTGAACGTATTTGCTGCCTTTTGCGATAATCTCTGCAGGTCCTATATCGTAATAGTCTGCCAAGAATGGCAATGATGCATGGTAGAGCGCATGTTCATCACGAGAAGCAAGGTAATCGTTTGCTCTGCGTGCAAGATATCCTTTTAGATGCTCGCTGTCTAAAGTATCGCGCCAGCGATCCTTCGAAAGCAGCATACCTATATGGTTTGCATAGGTAAAGAACTCGGTTGCCGGTGCAAGCCAAGCCTCGCCGCCGTACTGTTCTATCTTTCTTATGATGTTCTGATTTGCTCTGTCATGTATGCGCACGTAGAATTCACCTACAACGCCTACGAGTGGCCGTTTTTCGTTTCTGACAGGCACAGAGGCAAAATCGCGCTGGGCAAGCTGTATAAGTCCTTCCAGTGGCTCAAGGTGCGAAGTTCCAATAAGCGATTTGAACTTTCCAGCCCCATTCTGCACGCGTCGTTTGTGAGATGGGAGTATCTCACATATCTTCTGCACATAGCTTTCAAAGAGCGCATCGCTTTCACCTGGGTTTATTTCATAAGGTCTCGTGCGGTGGAGCATTTTCTGGATTAAATCTAAAGCCACTAATCCATCCCACGCAACCATAGCGAAGTGTGTGCCAAGTCCACCGTGCTCGCTCTTTGAGCCAAGTGTTACTATATCAACGTTTTTGTACCCCAGCTTATCGAGTATCCGCCGCTGCAGCATATAATACATGCCGAATCTGCACGGTCCGCCAGAGTTGCCTTGGAAGAATGCTTCTTTGTCCGGGTCGAAGTCCGGCTGATCTATTCGGTAGAGCATATCTTCGGTTGTATAAAGCGCTGGCACGCATACGTCTTCAGGTATCGCGGCGCGTGCTCTGTTAAGCCCTGGGTCAGGTGAAATTGGCAGCGCCTCTGCATTTATACCGTAGGCTCTCATTGCCGCCGCCAATACTCTTGCGCTCTCGGATGCATAAGGTATCCACAGTTTTCGTCCGTTGAGTCTGAGAATAGACTTGTCGGATGTTCGTATAAACTCGAATTCTTTCGGCTGTGATGCTGCGCGCGCCGTATCGGTGAAAGCTTCTATTCGTGTGATTATTCCAGCATCTGCCGTGTGTTCATCTATCTGCATCATATAGCACGGTTTAGCTACTTCATCTTTAAAGAACTGATTTGCGAATGAATCTGGTCCACAGCCGAAGTAGGTAAGCACGATGGCTCGTAGCCTAGGGTCTTTGCGTACTATTCTTGCAGCGGCGAGCTTCTTTTGTATCTGTCGAGAGTAAGCGTCGGGCCAAGAGTCAGAAATATCTTCTTCAGAGAGTGGGATGAAGTCCTGGGGTATAGCCAGAATCCCCAAGTCCTGCACTTTCTTCCCAATGTCCATGTTTACAGCCTTATCGTAAAGAGTATAAGGTCTGCCGACAATCACAAACGCCATCTCGTTTGGTCCAATAGAGTTCAAAATCTCTCTGCCGCGTTCATCCTGCCATTTTCGGAATTTCTCTAATGCTTCAATCCCTACTTCGAAGGCTTGCCTGCCTTCGCGTTCGGTCTTCCCCAGCTCTTTTGCAGCTTTTGCGAATGCACGCGCCAAGTGACGCTTGCCAAGTTTGAAGTAAAGCCGCGGCACAATGTATTTTATCCCGCGTTCTTTGATCCCTACAGCAGATTCTATTACTTCAGGAGCAGCCTGCAGATATGGGCAGGTCTGTGCTTCTGACAGGTTTTCGTTCGGCTGCTCGGTCTGAAGCACTGCAGGAGCGAATATTATATCAACCCCTTTTTCTACAAGGTCGGCGTAATGGCCATGGGCGACCTTGTAAGGGAAGCACGGCTCGCCGATGGATGTTGAAAGCCCCAAATCAATAATTCGTTTGTTTGTGGCGTCGGATACAACAACCTCAAACCCAAGTTCTGTGAGAAACGCATTGTATAGCGGGAAGTATTCGCTGAACATAAGCCCTCTCGGCACTCCAACTCTTGGCGCGCCGGCGGGTGCTTTTTTGTCATATACGCTGAAAAGCATCCTTTCGCGTTCTTCGAACAGATCAGGCAAGTTGTATTCTTGTTTTCGCTTTTGAACTGAGCTGTATTTTTCGCATCTGTCGTTGTAATAATACTTCGGTCCACCTTCAATCTCGAAAGTGTTGACGTCGCAGTGGTTTGGACAGGCGCGGCATTCGAAAGAATCTACCTTGTAATGGCCTTCAGATATCTGCTCAAAGCCGCGGAAGCTGGATTTTTCAGGCCGTTCTCTGTATGCTAGCCATGCTACGCCGATAGCTCCAGTTAGATGTGGGTAAGGCGGCACGACTATCTTTCTGTGCAACACGTTCTCATAAGCCGCTATCATGCCCTTGTTGAATGCAACGGCACCCTGAAATACTATCTTCTTTCCCATATCGCGGTTGCCGACGTTTTTGTTCAGGTAGTTTTTGACGGATGCAAGGCAGACTGCAGCACATAGATCTTCTATTGGCACGCCAGCCTGCTGGTAGTAAACCATTGCCGATTCAGTAAACACCGTGCATGTCCAGTCTAGATCAGGTGGATTAGTGCCTTTTAATGCGTAGTCGCCGAACTCTGATATCGGTATGCCGAGTCTTGCAGCTTGTTTCTCCAAAAACGCCCCGCATCCTGCCGCACATGCTTTGTTCATCTCGAAGTCTATGATAACTTCGCCATGTATGCGTATAAATTTGGAATCCTGACCGCCGATCTCGATTATCCCTTCGGCGTCGGGTGTGAAAGCAAGCGCCCCGCTCGCCTGAGCTGTTATCTCGTTCTTGATAATATCTGCGCCTATGTAGTCACCGGTCAGGTATCTGCCAGAGCCTGTTGTAGCTGCAAATATTTCGCCGATTTCTATCCCTTTCTCCATCACCTGTGAGTGAATACGGCTTATGGTATCGCGTACGGCTGAAAGCGGATCGCCATCTGTTCGGCGGTAGTAGCTTGCTATTACGCGCAGCTCTCCGTCTATCTCGGTTACAAGTGCAGCTTTTGTGGAAACAGATCCTATATCTACTCCCAAAGCCGCAACAGCGATTTTCTTTGGCAGGTCGGTCTCGTCCGGCGGCGGTATTATCTCGCTTTCATCAAGCCTGAGCGGCGCTGTGCCGATGTATTCGAGAGGTTTGCTTATTTTTTCTTCGATCTCTCGAATGGCTTCTTTTATATTTATTCTGCGTGATGCTCTGAGTGCCGCGCCTATTGCGCCCAGCGTGCGATTGTGCTCGGGAACAAGCAAATTTCCGTCTAGTTTTAGCTCGTCCGAAAGGTATTTGCGCACTGCTTGGTTTTCAGACACCCCACCTATGAACGCAACTTTGTCTTTGAACGGCTTGCCTCTGGCAAATGTGGAGCGGTAGTTTCTGCAAATAGCTTGATGGATTCCGGCAGCTATTCGTTCGCGCGGAGTACCTTTTTGGTATAGATGCACAATATCTGATTCAGTGAACACACTGCATCTGCCGGACAGGCTGGCAGGGTTTTCAGTTTCAAGAGCGACTTTTGCAAACTCGTTTATATCGCTAAAGTTAAGCCGCTTTGTCATGTGATCAAGAAACGAGCCGCTGCCTGCCGCACATTTGTTCCCCAGATTGGAGTCGATCAAAAGCAGTCTTCCGGTGATTTCATCGCGCTCAAACAAAAGATATTTCTGCCCTTCCCTTCCCATCTCAACCACGGTTCTGACGTCAGGATAGAGCTTGGATATGGATGCAGCTAGAGCATTAGGCTCGTCTATTTTATCGGCGCCGATGAGTTCGGTAAGTCCAACGGAGCCAGCTCCGGTTATACCAAGGACCACGGGTTCACCGCTATCGGTGGAATCTTTGAGCACTTCAAGTGCCTCTTCCAGTGCATCCTTGGCGCGCCTAAGAGGTTGACCTAGGACAGGATATATGCCCAACTCCTGGATTGTTTCATCTTCGTGGATAACTACGGTCTTGATTGTGTCAGACCCAATATCCATCCCGATGCGCAAAGCCATAGGAAAAGCCTCCTGCTAACAGGGCAGCTTGCCACTGTAGAGTCATCTCGGTTATGCGGCAGTTCAAGTTCAAACAAGTATACCCCACGCTTGCCTGCAGGTCAAGAGAAACCTGCTTAATCATATTTATTTATCGTTACCGATGTGAGGTTTTGTTATTTCAGGTATGCTATTTTGCATTGTTATGGCTTGAAGGGGTAATATGTTGTAGTTTTATAAATACGAAACACTTTACTATCTAGTGAGCGTAATAAAATAAACATAATGTGTATGGTATGAACTTGCTCTGGTGCGCTCAAGAATGTGCCGTATGCTACCATAATAATCACAGGGCGGAATCTGACTAAAGGTTAGGCTGATGGGACGAATAATCGGGTTTGTGCTGGATTTATTTTATTGGTTGAAGGAAACTGTTTTTAGGCTTAGGGTGCGGTTTGTGCGAGCTATTGGGCATATTCGCGCAGCTAGTCTAAGGCAGAAGATTGTCACCTTAGGAGTGGTTCTGCTGGCTGTGATGGTGAGTTTGTTCATTGCCAGGCAGGTTGCGTCTGTGGTTGGAGGCGTTAATCAGACACTTATTGAGACGCTTTCTGGTTTCGGAATTCCGGCGATGGTTATACTGGGGTCTTTGTTCTTCTTGTTTATAATAATCAAGCCATTTGAAGCCTTTGTGTGTTGGATTTTCTTTGCGCCTTTGCTTGAGAACAGGCCTTTGGGGTTTGAGCTCCTTACTTTCAACAGAGTTGCGCTTGGAGTAATACTCTTTTCTACAATAATTAGAAAGTTAGCTAAAGGCAGAAAACAGGGCGGGATAAACTTTGGATTTCTTGATCTGACAATATTTGTTTTTACAGCCATCTGCTTAGCAAGTGTTCTGCTTGCCAGGCCAGACATCGGCGCAATGGAAGCTAATTTGACTTACTATAAAGGCACTGCGCTTGGAAAGATAGCTGCTGCTAAAAATCTAAAAGATGCCTTTTACTCATTTGCAGATCACGTTCTATATGGGTTTATAGCCTTCTACATTGTGCGCAACCTGGTTGATACAAGGCGCAAGGTTATTATAGTGATTGCAGCCGTAGCATCGCTGTGTATATATCTGACGCCGATAGGCGTGCTTGAACACTTCACCGGCAAAACGTTTTTTAGATCAGTATATACCGAAGAGTTGGCGTTTAGGGATGTCAACAGAGCTGCAGGTCCTTTTGAGAACCCTTCGGTATATGGTACTGTGCTTGGGATGGGACTGGTTTTCGCGATTCATCTTTATTTTCAGGCAGCTAGTTCTTTCAGACGGTTTTTGTGTCTTGCTGCTATATTTCTGATAGGTGTTGGCGAGGTTATGACTTTCACTCGCGCTGCGTGGCTTTCGCCGATTTTGGCTTTTCTTGTTATGGTGATGCTCTATAAGGGGCGACGGAAACAGCTTCTTGTTTGGCTTTCAATTGGGGTTATAGCACTCATCGCGGCTTTCCCAGTTATTCGTTCCTCTGAATTCTATAAGAAGAGGATTACAAGCACAAGTGAGTTGGAGTCAAGGCTTTATGTTGCTCACCAGCAGAGACTGATGTTTTTGGATAAGCCGCTGCTTGGATTTGGGTTCGGCAACTTCGACTACTACAAATATGATTATCCAATCTATGTTAAGGAGGCTCCTACGATCAAAGTAGGCACTGGATCACATAACACTTTCGTGACTATATTGGTTGAGACGGGGCTGGTGGGATTCATTCCTTACCTTTTGGCATTTATTTTAGTCTTTGCGCAGTTTTGGGGAGCTTACAGGCGTAAGGATTTGTCGGATGCTGACAAGCGGTTGCTTGTGGCAGTTGCTGCGGCGTCTGTATGTTATATAGCAACGGGATTTGTCGTTGACTTCAGACATTTTAGATATGTTGAGTATTTGTTCTGGAGCAACATGGCCATGATTTTGGTTGTGCGATCTCTTGCGCTTAAAGAAGCAGCTGGGCATACAGAGATCGAGCCGGCAGCCGATCAGCCTCTGCCGCGTAGGGCTAGAGCTGTGGCGTTCTAAGTAATAATATGCATGATACCTCGAATATTTCTTCATATAGTCCATCGGAATCATCTGAAAAAGCCAAAAAAGTGGGTGAGAACGCATTAAAGCCGCTTAGAGCAGCATTTGTCTCGCCGATAGGATGTACTCTTTCGCTGCTTCGGGGTGATCCGGGGACGCCGACCGGCGGTGCGGAACATCAGTTTATAGTTATAGGCAGAGTGCTTCGCAGGTTGGGGTGTGAGGTTGAGTTTCTGGTTTCTGATCCTGATTGTTCTGAGCCGTGGCGGACCGACGATGGGATTTATGTGGTGCCTACTATACGCCCTATGGCTAAATCTGGGCTTTTTAGGTTTATCCCGCCGTTGACCAGCCTTATCTCCACGCTTCGCAGGTCAAGGGCAGATGTGTTTTACGTATGGGGAGTAAACAGGCCAACCGGCATACTTGGGCTTTACTGCAATCTTGCGCGCAGACCGTATGTGTTTTCTGTTCGTAGTAATATGGATGCTGATGGTACTTATGCGTCGAAGCTTGGATTGCTGTCTAGGATGCTGTTTAACTGGGCGCTTCGCGGGGCTACTAGGATAGTGGCACAGACTAGAGTACAGGCGGAGATATTGAATGAGAGGCTTGGGCTTAGATCTACAGTTATACCTAACCTATGCAGTGTAAGGGATGGAGCATCGGCAGGTGGGGATAGGGAGTATGTGACGTGGGTAGGGAGTTTTAGGAGTGTAAAGAGGCCGGGTTGGTTCATAGAGTTGGCGAAGGTGCACAGAGGGCATAAGTTTGTGATGATAGGTGGGAGGAACGCGGCCGAGCCTGATGTATTCGATGAGATGCGCAAGGAGGCTGAAGGTGTAGAGAATCTTCAGCTAGTTGGTCAGGTATCGTTTGAGGAGACTCGATGGTATTACAGGCGTTCTTTGGTGCACGTATTGACGTCTAGGACGGAAGGGTTTCCTAATGTGATATTGGAGGCATTAAGCGAGGGTGTGCCGGTAGTAACGACGTTTGATCCTGATGGGATAGTAGCCAGGTATGGGTTAGGGTATGCGTGCAGCAGTTTTGAGGAGGTAAGCGCTCGTGTAGGTGAGCTTTTATCTGATGAGGGATTAAGGGTAGAGATGGGGGAGCGAGGGATAGAATATGTTAGGGAGCATCATGATTCTGAGAAGGTAGCTGAGCGGTTAATGGAAGTATTGAAGTCGGCGGCTGGGGTTTAGCACAAGAGATGAGCGACGGCATGGAACAAAAACAGGATATGATAGGGGCTGAGGAACGGCGCGGTACGCTTTCGACCGAAGAATCCAAGCGCAATCTGATGCGAAACACAATTTCACAGATTGTGCTGTTTTTGTTTAATACTGCTACATCAATGTATTTTGTTCCGTTTCAAATACGCTACCTCGGTGTGGCAAACTATGGAACTGTAACACTTGCCACACACATCACGAACTGGGCAGATATTTTGGCTATAGGAATTACCGGTGCTAATCAGCGGTTCGTGCTGCTTCATATCTCGAAGGGCGAGGATAAGGAGGCGCAAAGCTACTTCAGCACCCAGTTTTCGGCTACGGTGATATTTTCTCTTCTGCTTCTGCCGGTTGCTGCTGCGCTGGCGCTTCTTTCGCCAAAGCTTTTTAGGATACCTCCGGGACAGGAACTCAACACTCAAATACTTTTCTTTTTTACCTATATGACCTATGCCGCGGTGATAATAACCTCGATTCTGGAAGTGGGCATGCTGGCGCGTCAGCGCATAGATATTAGGTCGGCGCTCAGTATGCTGCAGCAGGTTTTGGGGTATATTGCTTGGATTATTCTGTTTTCGCTGTTCGTTCCTAGCACTTGGCATATAGGGTTTGGGCGATTTCTGAGCATGGTAGTGCTTCTGGCACTTACGATGGTTACACTGGTGAAGCTTACGCCTCAGCTCAAGCCTACACTTAGAGGCTTTGATATTGATAAGTTCCGTGAAACATTCAAGATGGGCGGCTGGATGATGCTCAGCAGGTCTGGAGCTATGCTTTATCTGTTTATGGACACGCTTATTATCAACTTAGCACTGGGACCTGAGCAGGTTGGACGTTATGGGACTATAGCCAACGTTTATATAGTATTGCGCAGCTTGAGTGGCAGAATATGGAGTATTGTTACGCCGCCGACAATCGCTTTGTTTGCGGCTGGTGATTACGAAGGACTTATGAAGTGGATGGCGAGGGCGGTTAAATATGTGTCAATTGTGCTCGCAATACTATTGGGCATAATCTGTGGTTTTTCTGTTCCTTTTCTCACATGGTGGCTTGGAAAGGACTTTGCATCGCTTAATCTGCTGCTTTGGATACTGCTTTCGCAGTTGGTGGTAAATCTTTCGATGGATGTGCCGCTGTCTATAACTTATGCGGCTAATCGTCTGGTTGGGCCAAGTGTGGCTACGCTGGCTGGCGGATTGATTAAGTTGGCAATAGCAATAATATTGATACGATTTACCAAGCTAGGACTTGTTGCAGTGGCAGTTGCCGATGTGATTGCACTTAGCATGAAAAATCTCATTATGCAGCCTTACTTCTGTAGTCGCGCGATAAACAGCTCGAGCGTACCACTCTACAAGGCACTTGTGCCGTCGGTTTTTGTGTTTGCAGCTACGTCTGCAGCAGCTTTCATGATGACCAGGGTTTGGAATATGGCTTCGTTCTTGCATCTGCTCGCTGGCGGTACGGTGCTTGTTGTGATATTCGGTGGGCTTGTGTGGTTTTTGGCGTTCAATCAAACCGATCGAGAATTTATAAGAAAAGTTCTTCCCGGAGGCTCGCGCTGATGGCGAAAATCTGCTTGATAACTGCCAACTCTTCTACTTTTGGGCTGCTCACAGGGAATCCTTCTACTAATGTTGGTGGCGCTGAGCTTCAACAGAGCTTGATCGCTCAAGCGCTCTCAGCCGCAGGACACGAAGTATCGTTTTTGGTGCATGACTTTGGACAGCCTGATATTATGACGAACGATGCAGGTGTGAGGCTTATAAAGACTTTTGGGCTGAGGGATGCTGGTTTTTTGCTTAAACACGTGAAGCCGCTTAGGCTGTTTTACGGTCTGGAGAGAGCAGAAAGCGAGATCTATTACCAGCGCTGCAGCGGATTTATAACAGGGCTTGCGGCTTTATGGTGTAAGATTCGAGGTAGGAAGTTTGTTTTCGCTGCAGCCAGTGACTGGGATGTTGATGGAACGAGAGAGCGAAGGATGAATCCGGTGTTTCGCGTGCTGTATCGTTATGGAGTGCGAAGCGCTGATGAGGTTTTAACTCAGACGGAACGGCAGAAGGAGTTGGTTGAAAATCGGTTCAAACGGTCGTGTAGAATTATAAGGAATATGTATCCAATGCCGCCTGATGACGATTCGCCGCGTGATTACATTCTTTGGGTTTCTCAGTTTTTTAGGATAAAACGGCCTGAGATGTTTTTGGAAATAGCACGAAGGATGCCCGAGCAGAAGTTTGTTATGGTTGGTGGTCCTGCGAACGGTGAAGAACACATTTACGAAGAAACAGTAGAAGCTAGCAGAGATATACCGAATCTCACAATCACTGGTGCATTGCCTTATGCGGAAGCTATAGATATGTATCGCTGTGCGATTGCTTTTGTGAATACTTCGATTGTGGAAGGGTTTCCAAATACTTATCTTGACGCACTCAGCCGCAGGGTGCCTGTTGTGGCTACTTTTGATCCGGACGAAATAATCTGCAGGCATGGTTTGGGTTTTCACTGCAGCAGTGTCGAAGAGATGGTTAGTGCTCTTAAAAAATTAGTTGAAGACGAGGGTATGCGCGGAAGGATGGGTGAAAGCGGAAGGAACTATGTGAAAGCAAATCACGATATACAATATGTGGGATTAGAATATGACCGGCTTATAAAGGAGCTTATGGCAGGCGGCAGTAAGGAGGCTGGGCATTAATGGCTGTGCCGGTTCCTGTGGTTATGTTTCATTCTATTAGGCCTCCTGTTTACCGCTGGAAGAGTGGATTTTTGTCATGTCCGACGAGGTTCTTCGAGTCTTATCTTATTTATCTAAAGTCGCATGGGTATCAGACCGTTTTGCTGACGGATCTGTTGAACTATTTGGAAGGCAGAGGGCAGCTGCCTGGGAAGTCGGTTGCCCTTACTTTTGATGATGGATATTTGGACAATTGGATATTCGCTGCGCCGCTGCTTAGAAAGTACGGTTTTTTCGGCACTATTTTCGTAAGTCCAGAGTTTGTTGATCCACGTGAGGTGATAAGAGAGCAGTGGAACCTAGAGGAAGGCGGAATGCCGGATGCAAGCCGTGTGGACGGGTTTATGTCATGGTTGGAGCTGAAGGAGGCTCAGAACTCAGGAGTATTTGATGTTCAATCGCACACAATGACGCATACTTGGGTTTTTACCAGTTCTAGGATTGTTGATTTTCATCATCCTGGAGATAGTTATCATTGGCTTGCGTGGAATGAGCGTCCTGATCGAAAGCCGTATTGGATGGAAGAAGATCAGTCTGAGATAGTAGCTTATGGTGCTCCGGTTTATACATATGAGAGGGCAATTACAGCACGAAGGTTTTTTGAGTCAGAAGGTATTCGTGATGAATTTACGGAGTTTGTAGCGAAAAACGGCGGTGTAGAGTTTTTCAAGCGCACAGATTGGAGGGAGCGATTGTTCGCTCTTGCTGACCAACTATGTTTGGATGGATGCATTGAGAGTGAAGATGAGTATAGGGCGCGTTTAGTTTGGGAGCTTTCGTCGAGTAGAGAAGAGATAGAGTCAAGGATTGGGAAGCGCGTAGATATTGTATGTTGGCCGGGTGGGTCATACAATGACACTTCAATTGAAGCAGCGCAGCGAGTCGGATATAGAGGTTGGGATATTCGCGTGCCACTGGATGCCCCGAACGTTCCATGCAGAAAGCCGCCGGGGATTTTTAGAGTGTCTGTGCCAGTTCTTGATGTAGGCGTAGCAAGCGCGGTTGTGAATAAGTTAGTGTTCAAATATATATTGGAATCTTATCGCGGCATTGCTCCATGGAAGCAGTTCAGATGGGCTATGCGGAATATGAATATTACAAAACTTCTGCTAAGAAGACAGTTTCGTAAGGCTCAGGGGTAGAGAGAGGGCGCAGTCAGACCAATGATATAATGGACTAGAAATTATTTATTTTGTGAGGTAGACAGATATGGATTATATGCCCGGTAGAACTAGGGTTGCAGTAATAGGCCTTGGGTACGTAGGACTTCCTTTGATAGTCGAGTTTGGTTCGGCAGGTTTCGAGTGTGTGGGTATAGATCTAGACCCTGAGAAGATTCGAGCTGTGAATATGGGTAAGTCTTACATTCCAGATGTCCCATCGGATGATGTAGATAAGCTTGTTAAGTCGAAAAAGCTCTCGGCTACTACTGACTTTACTGTGCTGAAGGATGCAGATGCGATCATCATCTGTGTGCCGACGCCGCTTCGAAAGACCAAGGAGCCGGATATTTCGCATATTCTCTCTGCATGTGAGCACATTGCAAGGCATCTTAGGTGTGGTCAGATAATCGTGTTGGAAAGCACTACATATCCGGGCACTACCGACGAGGTAATACTGCCAATGTTTGAGGCGAAAGGACTTAAGGTCGGCGAGGATTTCTTCTTGGCGTTCTCGCCAGAGCGGGTTGATCCGGGGAATAAGAGCTTTTATACAGGAAATATTCCTAAGGTAGTCGGCGGCGTGACGCCGCAATGTACTGAACATGCGGTCAAGCTCTACAGCTTTGCGATAAAAAATATATATCCTACATCCAGCGCTCGCGTAGCGGAAGCTGCAAAACTTCTGGAGAATACTTATCGCAGCGTTAATATAGCGCTTGTTAACGAAATGGCGCTTTTGTGCAAGCATTTGGGTATTGATGTGTGGGAGGTTATCGCGGCGGCTGCTACCAAGCCATTTGGTTATCAAGCGTTTTATCCTGGTCCTGGGATTGGTGGGCACTGTATACCGCTTGATCCGTATTATCTTACTTGGAGAGCGAGAGTCAGCGGGTATGAAGCTAAGTTCATAAGTCTTGCTGGAGAGATTAACTCAAGCATGCCGCATCATGTGGTTACGATGGTTGCGGATGCGCTTAACGAAGTCAGCAAGCCTGTAAATGGTACGAAAATACTGGTTATTGGGGTTGCTTATAAGAAGAATGTTAACGACACGCGCGAGTCGCCTGCAATCGAGATAATGGAAAATCTCGCTAAGCGTGGCGCGGTGCTGTCTTACGTAGATCCCTATGTGCCGGAGTTTGAGGCAGGCGGTGTCAAATATAAAGGCGTTGAGCTTACTGAGGCGACTATTCGTGATTCGGATTTGGTGCTGATTGTAACAGATCACAGCAATATTGATTACAAACTCATAGGAGCCAACGCAAAATTAGTAGTTGATACTAGAAATGCGATGAGAGATGTTGAAAAGCCTGCTGGAAAGGTGGTCAAACTGTGAGCTTTTATTTGGTAACTGGCGGCGCTGGGTTCATAGGCTCGCACATAGTTGATAGACTGGTGCAGAATGGGGAGAAAGTCCGGGTTTTGGATAACTTCTCAACCGGCAAACGCGCCAATATAGAGCATAATCTTGGTGAGATAGACCTAATTAACGGCAGCCTAACTGATATGGGTACTGTGAGGCGTGCGGTGGAAGGTGTGGATTATGTGCTTCATCAGGGTGCACTGCCTTCAGTGCCTAGGTCTGTAAACGACCCAATCGGTAGCAATGACGCAAATATCAATGGTACGCTGAATCTACTTGTGGCGGCTAGAGATGCAGGTGTGAAAAGGCTGGTTTTTGCGTCTTCGTCTTCGGTTTATGGCGATTCACCCAGTCTGCCCAAGCATGAAAGGATGCCGCCTGATCCGCTTTCGCCTTATGCTCTTACGAAGCTGGCAGGCGAGTGCTACTGCAGGTTATTTACAGATTTGTATGGATTGGAGACAGTATCTCTTAGGTACTTCAATGTTTTTGGTCCCAGACAAGATCCAGAATCTCAGTATGCAGCAGTGATCCCAAAGTTCATAAAATGTATGTTGAAAGGTGAGAGGCCTGTTATATATGGAGATGGTTTGCAGTCCAGGGATTTTACTTATGTAGAAAACAACGTTGAGGCTAACATACTAGCTTGCAGCGCGCCGCGTGCCGTTGGCGAGGTTATGAATATCGCCTGTGGTGATCGCTTCAGTCTGTTGGATTTGGTGGATATTATAAACCGTATTCTTGGCACTTCTATCGAGCCAGTGTTTGAGCCTGCGAGACCTGGTGATGTAAAACACTCGCAGGCGGATATCAGTAAAGCGAGAGAGCTTATTGGTTTTGAGCCGAAGGTTGGATTTGTTGAAGGGCTTGAAAGGCTGGTTGGTTGGACGCGCGGCAACTTAGGATAAACTAAAGCGAGGAAACGATTATGGAAGGAATATTGGTAGCTACTTATAGATGTAACGCACGCTGTCATATGTGCAATATTTGGCAGTATCCGTCTAAGCCGGAGGAGGAGATGCCGATTGAGCATTATCGCAAGTTTCCTCGGCTTAAGTTCCTGAATATAACTGGTGGTGAGCCGTTTCTAAGAAATGAACTTCCTGAGATAATTGATATAGTCAAGCCTAAGTGCGATCGGATATGCATAAGTACTAATGGCTACTATACCGAACGAGTGATAGAGATTGCCAAACGACATCCGGATTTGGGGTTTCGTATAAGTCTTGAAGGTCTGCCGGCGGCGAATGATGAGCTGCGTGGGATTAAAGATGGATTCGATCATGGTATTAGAACTCTGCTTCAACTTCATCGCTTGGGTGTGAAGGATATCGGGTTTGGGATTACTGTTTCAGATAGGAACTTTAGGGATCTTATAGAGTTATACGATCTTGCCAACTGGCTGGGTGTTGAGTTTGCTACGGCGATAGTGCACAACGGCGCATACTTCCATAAGAATGACAATGCCATCCAGAACAAAGAAGAGATATCGGAGGCGTTTAGGGAGCTGGTTCGGGAGTTGTTTAAGACCAGAAGGCCAAAGAACTGGTTCAGAGCGTATTTCAATCATGGGATAATCAACTACGTAAATGGTGGCAGACGTCTGCTGCCTTGCAAGATGGGCGAGGATATTTTCTTCTGCGATCCATGGGGTGAGATAAAGCCGTGCAATGTGCTTGACGATAGCATGGGCAATCTGAAGGATTTCGATACGTTTGAAGCTCTTTGGAACAGCGACAGAGCTAAAGAGGTTCGGGCTGCTGCAAGACACTGTGGGCGAGAATGCTGGATGATTGGAAGCGTAAGCCCTGCTATCAAAGAGAACAAGTGGCACGTTATCAAGTGGATACTGAAAAATAAATGGTCTTACTGATGGGTGCACGGAATAGCCTACATTGAGAATTGTCGGAGTCAATAAGTATTACTATCTTGAGGGTGGTCCTGAGCGTTATCTGCTGAGTCTTGCTGAGTATTTGGGGCAGCGAGGGCATGAGATAATCCCATTCTCTGTTGCGTACCCAAAGAATCTTCCCAGCGAGTATTCACGTTATTTTGTCAGTCCGGCAGGAAGTGGCGAAGAAGCCAAGTTGAACAAGCTCAAGGGCGGCTTGGCGGTGAAGCTGAGGATAGCGGCTCGCTCTATTTATTCGATGGAAGCGCGTCGGCGCTTGGAAACTCTCATTGACGACACAAAACCTGACATAGTCTATTGCCTGAATATAGTTAACCATATCTCCCCAAGTGTGATAGATGCGGCTTATGGCAGGAATGTGCCAGTTGTGCTTAGAATGTCTGATTATTACCTAGTCTGCCCAAATTATCTCCTGCTTAGAGATGGCAGAGTGTGTAACGACTGCGAGCGCGGCTATTATCATGCTCTTCATCATAAGTGTGTATATGGCTCGATGGCGGCTACCTTGACCAGAGTTGTTGGGATGTATTTGCACAAATGGATGGGGATTTATAAAAAAGTTGGTGCTTATGTGGCGCCTACTCGATATATGCGTGAAATTCTTATACGCGGCGGGTTTGAAGCAGAGAAGATACACTATATCCCGACATTCGTAAATCTGAGCGACTGGGAACCACGGTTCGACAATGACGGCTACATTCTCTTTTATGGTCGGCTGTCGCCGGAGAAAGGTGTTGAAGTGCTTCTTAGTGCATACGCGCAGGCAGGAGTCAGTGAGCCGCTTTTGATAGTAGGACGAGGTTACAGCGAAGACTATTTGGAGCGAATTAAAGGTTTGGCGAGTGAGCTTGTCGGTGATAGAGTGCAGTTTCTGGGTCAGAAGTTCGGCAATGAGCTTAGAGAAATTGTTCGTGGTGCGAAGTATGTGGTTGTGCCTTCTATTATCCCCGATAACGCTCCTAATGTTGTATATGAATCGTTTGCTGCTGGCAAACCGGTTATAGCGTCCAATTTTGCCGGATTGGCTGAGCAGGTCGGGCAGGATGCAGGGGTTTTGGTTGAGCCGGGCAGTGTCGAGGGTCTTGCCGAAGCCATGTCCAGTCTTTCATCAGATACAGCCGCAGTAGAGAGACTTGGGAGGGCAGGGAGAAATAAGGTGGAGACTGAGAACAGCATTGAGGTTCATGTTGATAAACTTATGCGGTTGTTCGAGTCCTTGACTTCGGGAGACGTGCTCTCTCATAGCGGCTAGTTATCTGAAGGCTTCGTTTTTCGACTTCTGCGGATGAGCAGTTAATCGTTTGATGCCCCATGTTTTTCGAGTATGCAGGCAGGCGTTTTGATGGAACAGGGTTTTCTGTTTCGTCGTCCAAATTATAGTGCATTTTCTGCCTCCAGAGGATTATTCTGATATTCCCGTAGTATTACTTGGAATCGCGCAGTTCGTGTGATGGAATAAAGCAAATGGAAAGCTCTGGCACAATAAACAAAAACAATCTCAGCGGCTATAAAACAGGTTTCAAACGACGTTTATTGAAAGGCGGGTTTCTGGCATTGAATACGAACAACGTGCGCGAGAAACTGATTTGGGTCGCCATTGCGGTTTTTATAACTGCTTTGGTAAGTGGATGTGGAGGCGGAGGAGGGAGTACTCCGACTAAATCGGTGGAGCAGCCATCTATTGCGCCGAGCGGCGAACGCTCAGTTAAAATAAGTAACTACAACAACTGGAATCCGGTTTGCGACACAGAACAGGATAACGCTCAGAAGATTCAGATACTTGCGCTACATTCGAGCGTGGTAATGACCGAAGGTTGGAGCGCGTGGTGGGTGAAGCCTCCGGTTAGTCCTGCAGCCATAAAAGCCATTAATCCTAGCACTAAGGTTTATAGAGCGTACACGCTTTTAGCTAAGCCGAATTGGGACACAGACTGGAACGAACCTTCAAATGTGAGCACAATGCTATTTCCTATCACCAAAGCTGAGATAGATGCCAATGATTGGTGGCTTCGAGACGCAAATGGGAACATAGTTAATGAGAACACGCGGGTTTGGTTTGTTGATGTAGGCAAGCCGGGTTTTAAGGAGCTGTTTCTCCAGCGAATCTTAGAGCGTAATGCAGGCAAAGGTTTCGATGGCATTCTCTTTGACTATTGGTGGCCGCGGATTACTAGAGTAAGTGAGCTTACTGGATGCACGCTTCCGATTAAGGGTTATAGTAGTGATACTGATTGGCAAGAGAAGGCTTGGAAACCGTTTATAACATATGTGATGGATGGACTGCATGCGGCAGGCTATAAAATTGTCGGCAACTGCGCTGGTGATTGGTCTGACGAATGGGATCCAATAGTTAAATTTCAGCGATCTAAGCTGGATGGGGTCGTATATGAGCAGTGGATGATCGATTGGCCACAGAACGGTAGTGGTTGGTTATCTGGAGATAGAGTGGAGAAAAGGATAAATTCATTCCAGAACGATCCACTTGATGTGTGGATTGGGGAGTATGGACTGCAGCTTGGTATAGAAGACTACGATAGAAAACGCTTGGTATCGCTTGCTGGCTACTATATAGCAGTTCCGCAGGATGACAGTAAGAGAAGCTACCATTATTACAGGAACGCCAATATTTTCTGGGATACGCTTTGGGATTTCTCGATAGGCAAACCTGCCGAGACTGCAGTTAAGATGACAGGCAAATACTTTTGGAGCAGGAAGTTTACGCAGGGGATAGTGCTGCTTAACTATGAGGAATCTGAATCCATAAGCTTTACGCTGGACAAAACGTATAGGGATCAGAACAGCAAAGTCTATACTGGCAAGGTGACACTCCCGCCGCACACTGCGCTAATACTCGCCGCGGTTCAGTGATAGTTTGTGGGCGGAGATAATTATTGCAAAAGCCTATTACTGTATAGTATAAGTAATGGGCTTTTGCTTTAGTCTGGGCTTATTCGAGAAGGAATCTGGCTTGGTGGAGTCCAACGTAGCTTGTAATTCTTATGCAGGCTTTTTATAGTTGTTGATCACGTAATTAGTGTTTTATAGGTGTCCCAAATGGTTCTATGTCAAGATCTCAATATAGGTGGCATAGTTTCTAATAGTTCAGGGAGGGATCGGTTAAGTTAGCAGATTGATCGTATGCAAGTATTATGTAGGAGGAAAACACGAGTGGTTAACCAGGCAAATATATCGAGTGATGTCGAGTCTTATTTTGATGTCTTAATTAGCGAAGGATTATATTCAAACAAAAAGAGATTCCAATTTCACATGGATTCGATTTTTAAAGGAATTGACTTTGAAGATAGGAGCGTTCTGGATATAGGTGGAGGAACAGGACTTTATAGCTTTTATGCGGCACTAAAAGGTGCTAGGAAAGTGGTATGTCTTGAGCCTGAAGCGGAGGGTGGGATTGCAGGGTCGACCAACAAATTCAAGAGGGTGAGGGATCTTCTAGGTTGCAGAAGTGTTGAACTTCGTCAATCTACACTTCAAGAAATGGAGGTTGGAAGTGAGACTTTTGATATTGTGATGCTTATCGACTCTATAAACCATCTGGATGAAAGAGCTTGCATCAATTTGCTTTGGGACACTGGGTCGAAAGCTATCTATAGAGATTTGCTTGCAAAAGTATATGCGTTATCAAACACAGGTGCGAAACTGATAGTATGTGATTGTTCTAGATACAATTTTTTTGCCTTGACTAAGATTCGTAATCCCTTTGCGCCTTCGATTGAATGGCACAAACATCAATCGCCAAAGGTTTGGTCAAGACTATTGGCTGAAGTAGGTTTTGTGAATCCTAGGGTTGAGTGGTCATCATTCAATAGATTGTACAAATGGGGGAGATTGCTTACGGGAAACAGACTTGCTGCTTATTTTTTGACTAGTCATTTTTGTCTTACTATGGATAAACAGTGAAAATCAACAACGGTTCTATTTGTAGTATTGGGCATTTTAACTACCTATTGGTAGAGCATTATGGTTGGGCTTCTTCATCCACCTTTCTTTTTCCTCCAACAAAGCTTGCTATGCCAGCTGCCGAGAAGCAGAATAAGTAAGCATATACAGGCAGCGAATATCTGAATACCGAGAAAAATACCATATGTATTATAGTGTAGTATATCACTAGCCATAGCAGTAGATTTACTGAAAAGCGTGGGGGTCTTTCGCGAATTATTCCTATAGTAGCAAGTAATATTGCGAGCATAAGAAACTTGCTAAAAGCGTTCTCTTCATTAAGCCAGGTAGCACTGCTCGAACCTATATTTTTGCTTTGTTTGTAAACTAATGGCTTGTCGTCTCCGATGTTAAACCACAATCTAGGTATTTTTTTTATGACAATACGTAGATAGCGTATGGGATTATCTTTTATAACGTTTAGTCCCTCGCGGTAGAACCATTTATCCCTCTCGACTTCAGACATATTTTTAGCAGAGGATCTTATGTGCTCAGGTACCCAAGCATCGTCAAGCGATCCGACAAGGCGTCCGTTCACAGGTCCTGTGCCGCCCCAGAATGTGATACCTCCTTGTGTGACTCCCGGGATAAAAGAATGAAAAACCACGAAGTTTCTAACCACCCAAGGAGACATCACCAGTCCTATTAATACGAACTGCACAAGCATCTCTCTTGCTCGATACAATCGTTTCTCGGTCTTAATGGTTGAAAGATAGAAAATCAGCGGAGTCAAAAGCAGAATAGGTTTGCTCAGAACTGCGATCCCTATAACGACTGCACAGATATATAAAGCACTCTTCTTTTTGAACAGCTCAAAGTCAATGAACAATGATATTGAGAGGGTAGACAAGAAGATGATAAAAGTCTCAGTAAGGATTCTTTGAGTGTACAAAACGAAGGGCGGATAGATGGCATATATAAATGATGCGAGTATTGCAGCATCGGTTCTACCGAAAAGCCTTTTGCATATTCTGAACAACAACAGACAGCTCAGGCAGTCAATCATAATCTGGAAAATATGGACATAGGTGTAGTTGTGCCCAAAAATTGCATAGATAGAAGCTAGCAGTAGAACATAAGATGGACCTCTCATAGCAGTTGGAGGTGGGTTCGTTCCGTAGCCGAGACTATAACCACGGCCTTCAGCTAGATTCAAAGCGATACTGTCGTATGATTGTTCGTCGTTATGATATAAAGGCAATCCATTCGATTTGATCACAACAAAAATGCGTACTCCAAGTGCAAAAAGTAATACTGTTATTAGTAGAACTTTTCTCAGTGAATGGAATTTGTGTTCCAACTTACAGCAGCGGACAATCACGATAAATAATACTGCTATCAGTAGGATTACAATTTTTTTGACCATCTAATGATTCCTTATTTTGAATTGTTACAGAAATAGAGTCTTAGCTAGTCAATGAAACGATATTTTATGAGTGTCCATATAGCCTCAAAAGCATCAGTCCATTTTATTTTCTTGCCTCCGGCTGCATCGCGCCCAACGTAATCAATCGGCACTTCTTTGATCTTTATCCTGCGTTTCAGCAGCTTAGCGGTAACCTCCGGGCAAAATTCGAACCTTACGCATTTAAGGGGCAGACTCTTGATAACATCAGCTCTGAAGGCTTTGTAACAAGTTGCTTCATCCGTTATGTGCGCGCCGTAAAGAATATTAGCAGTCCATGTGAGAATATAATTTGCTATGCGATTTGGAAGCCGCATGCCTTTGATGCTGCCCAGAAATCGGGAGCCATATACAGCGTCAGCCTTGCCTTCTACTATAGGCTTAATGAGCTGTGGGAATTGGTGGGGGTCATATTCCAGGTCAGCGTCTTGTATTACAACAATGTCCCCAGTTACGTAGTTCAGTCCAGTTCTGATAGCGGTTCCTTTGCCAAAATTGCGTGTTGATGCATGAAGTATTATTCTTTTGTTGTCGTGCAGTTCTTTGAGCGTTTCCAGAGTGCCATCAGTAGAACCGTCGTCAACAACTATAATCTCTTTGGGGATGTCAACACTCTCAACAGCTTCGATTACAGACCTGATGTGCTGCGCTTCGTTGTAGCATGGTATTATCACCGAAAGCTTCATAACAATCTGTTTTGTAGCACATAGTGTCTGTATTGTCAATCGTTCACTTTGAAGCAGGCAAATTTTACAATTGACATATCAAATTTTCTGGTGCAAAATGGAATTGAAAGTGTACCAGTTTGTTGGAATGCCGCAGAGAGGATGCTGCGTGTGAAGTGGCAGGAGTGATTTTATTTAGATGCATGAGGTTATATAGAACTTAATGAAGCGGCTTTGTACGACAGTTTTTCTGATTGCTATGGTAATGCTTGGGAGTTCGCTCTTCGGAGCTTATGGCCGAAGGGTGCTAGTTGTTACGACTGAGCAGAACATACCAATGATGTATCAAGAGAACAATGGTGAGTATGTTATAACTGATCTCGCCGCGTCTGGATATCCTTTTGATGTAGTAACCTATGGCCGCTTTGTCGGCATGACTTTCGATGATTTGGATAATCACGACATAATTATTCTGAATGGTCATACTTCGCCTACACCTGTTTCGACTGTGGCTGCCAAATGTCAGGAAGCGATGGCTGCCGGCAGGAAGATTTTCATAAATGGCTATCGCCCCTACATGCGCTACAACACTAGCGGACAGTTGGTTGAGCAGATTAATTACTGCACGACGCTTTTTAACCTTACCTATCGATCTAAACCTGTCTCCGGTGTAGCATCGCTGCCGGCGTTTATAGAGAAAGATCCTTTGATTACGGCTTGCGGGTTTCCTTCATATTGGGTAAACACGTTCTCTTTTACAACCGATCCCCCGGTGCTAATAAAAATGTCTGGCTACAACGTAGGTTTTCTTGGATCAACTGGTGGCTGTATTGATAGCTGCGGCGGTACTTATTTTATGAGTATCTTGGACTATGGCAAGGTCGTTACGTATTTGAGATATGGCCAACCCGGCCTTGTTGGTTTTTCACTTGATAGAATTGGAGGCAAGCCGGTTGTTTCATTTGAGGTGCACTGCGATTCTACCTCTGACATTAAGGCGATTAACGGGCTTGTGTCGCTTGCGAACGATATGCAGATGCCGCTTACCAATCTTTTGGTTTACGACTATCTAACATCAAATTCTATAAGTAAATGGAACGAAGTAAGCACAAACCAGCTTATGCTGATAGGCAGTCACTCGAAAAGCCATCCGCAGGACTGGCCTTCTGTGTCTGATTTCTGGGGTCAAACCATAGGTGCGCTTAATTCACAGCGTATAGTTATTCCTGCCACGGGCAATTATTTCAATTTCTCAGGTTCCATGAATCCTACAATACAGCAGATTGATCAGTTGTACTCAAGCGGTGTTGTGTTTGGCGGCAGAGGTTTTGATCTTCGATACGTTAAACCTGCCAATACATCTAGTAACTACAAGATACAGCTGATACCCACAGTTTTAACTTGGTTGCGTAATCTTTCGCAAAGCAGTACTACGCCTTTTTGCCTATCGCAGACTGTCGAGTCGGATCATGCTGTATGGCAGCAGGGCAGGGACTATTTCCAAGAAGCTACTTGGGCGTTTGATACAAACGTAAAATATGGGCTTTACACATACGGCTATATTCACGATTATATGTTCGATCCAGCCAACCCATACTATTACAATGGCACTCATATGTCGGTTATTGAGCGTGCTGCCTTTGCCTATATGAAGTCGAAGGGTGCATATTTTGTTGACACGGAGAGTCTGATACGGCGGCTTAGGGATTTTTCAAACGGCTGGATAGACTATGATACTAATCCGGACGGCAGCATCACGGTGAGCGTTTATCGTCCTAATTCGTGCGCTAACCAGGTTAAGATTGAGGGTAGAAACGGTCTTGCGCCGGTTGCTTCGGGCGATTCTGTCCTTTCTCAGACCAGGGTTGGCAGTTTTGTTTATGTGGATCTGCGTCCTGAGTCTTTTAGTCAGTTTGATGTACATTGGCAGGCTATTCCGCCAGACCCGCCAGTAGTAACCGCTCCATCATTTGTTTCGAATACTATATCGGTTGCTTGGAGTAAGCCTGTGGGAGCCTATAATGTGGCTGAGTACCAGTATGCGTTGGGTACGACTCCAGGAGGCAATGATGTAATAGATTGGACGAGCAATGGGCTGGAGAGATCCGTCGTGATTAGTGGGATTAGCCTTCAGTCTGGTGCTGACTACTATGTATCGGTGAAAGCCAGGAGTGATAGAGGGTTGTGGAGTGAGCCTGGGGTTTCTTCACCAATAAGGGCTGATCTTACGCCGCCGACCCAGCCGCAGGTTTCAGCATCTGCAGTGTTTCAGCCTTCTGGTATTTTGGCTATTCATGCGAACTGGTCGTCGAGCGACTTGGAGTCTGGCATATCGTCATATCGCTACGCTGTTGGAACATCGCCTGGGCAATGTGATGTAGTTGGCTGGACAAATGTTGGATCTATGACGGATATTTTGATATCTAATCCTGCTATAACGCAGGGACGCACTTATTATGTTGGTGTGATCGCGCGGAATAATGCAGGTTTGGACAGCGAGGTTGGTGTATCTGGCGGGGTGCTTACGCTTTTTGTTGGAACTATTGGGAATGCGAAGAAGTGCGCGGATGGGTCGACCGTTCAATTTGCTGATGTGCGTGTTACTGCTGTGTTTGATGATTGCATCTACGTAGAGCAGCCGGATCGTTCGTCCGGGATAAAGGTGCAGGCTTTACATAGCTACAAAGAAGGGGATTCGATATCGGTGAGCGGGACAATTGGCACCGCAGATAACGGTGAGCGAGTGGTAGTTAACCCACAGCTTGGAGCTGCTTCACCTATGACACCGCTTAAGCCGTTTGGAATGGCTAACAGATGGATAGGAGGCTCAGCGTTTGGTTCTCTGACTCTGGGTGTGGAAGATGGCGTTGGGTTGAACAACGTTGGACTGCTTGTTACGACTACGGGCAGGGTTTTATATGTAGGTGATGATTATTTCTATATAGATGATGGTTCTCATGTTGCAAGTGGCAAGCCTTGGGCTGGCATAAGAGTTTATGCGCCGATGCTTACTAAGCCTGCTGAAGGCGACGATGTTAGTGTTACCGGCATTGTGAGTATATACAGGGACGGTGACGGCAGGTATCCGATGATTAGGCCGAGATATCAGAAGGATATCAGGTCGCTTCGTAGCCTTAATACGCTTATTTTGGATGCGCCTGCTGGCATTATCTATGCAAAGCCTTCGAGTCTGATTGAGATTGCTTTGTGTCAAACTCGCTTGGAGAAGGCGAGCGCAGGTTTTCAAGCGTTTCTTGATTACGACTCAGAAGTGCTTTCTACTTCTTCATCGAACATATGTGCTACGCCTTCGCCGTATGGACTTCTGGTTTATCGGAATGTGGATGAAGATGAAGGCGAGATAGATTATGCAGCCGGCATAGACCAAGGCGCTATGCCTGCACAACAGTCGGTTTGCGATCCAGCTCTGTTGGCGACAATCAGATGTACGGCGCTTCGTGAGGGAATGGCTAGGGTGGTTTTCAGGCGGCATTACCCAGAGACAATGTTTACAGATACTGATGGCAGTTTTCTACCTACATTTACCGTTGATGGTCCTGTGATAATAGTTGATGGTACGCCGCCGAATGCAGCTATTCTTTATCCGAGTCATGGGGAGACGATACAGGGCGGTACCGTATACGAGATTAGGTGGAGTGCTTCGGATGCTAATCTCGACACAAATTCTATCAAACTGGAGTATTTCGACGGCGCAAGCTGGAGCAGTATCGTTGAGCAGGCATATAACTCTGGCAGATGGTTTTGGCAGGTGCCGAATACTGCTGTATCTAGCGCGAATATTCGGCTTACTGTATCGGATATGGCTGGCAACTCTTCACAGGTTGAATCCGGAGTGTTCAATATTTCACCTTCCTAGTGCTTGAATATCCTCGAACTGTCTGTATATGTTAGAAGGTTTGACACTGAGGAGGTTCTTGTGCTAAAACTAGCTAAAGCGGAAGTTTTAGTGGAGTTGCACCGCTTATTCTCATCAACTTTTTCAAAGTAAGAGGTGTCTGATGGCTAAGTATTCTCTAGGGATTGATTTTGGAACGCTTTCTGGCAGGACAGTGCTGGTAGATGTGGCTGATGGCAGAGAGGTGGCAAGTGCGGTTTATGAGTATGAGAATGGCGTTATAGATGATAGGCTGCCTGGCACAAACGAAAAACTGCCGCCGGATTGGGCGCTTCAGGATCCGGCTGATTATCTTAGGGTTCTCGAAACTACTATCCCCGCTGTGTTGAGAGAAGCCGCAGTTTCGCCGGACGATGTTATAGGGATAGGGATAGACTTTACTGCTTGCACGATGATGCCTATTGATAAAGCCGGCAATCCCTTATGCTTTGATCCAAAATGGCGTCCTAATCCTCACTCTTGGGTTAAGCTTTGGAAACACCATGCGGCGCAGCCGGAAGCTAATAGGATAAACGAAGTTGCTCGTGAGCGCGGCGAAAAATGGCTTGAGCGCTACGGTGGCAAGATATCAAGCGAATGGTTCTTCCCAAAGACGCTGCAGATTCTAAACGAAGCTCCGGAGATCTACGAAGCAGCAGATAAATTGATTGAAGCGGCGGACTGGATAATACTTCAGCTTACGGGTTTTGAGCGCCGCAATGCCTGCACTGCTGGATACAAGGCGATTTGGTCGAAGCGCGAGGGATTTCCGAGCAAAGAGTATTTCAAGGCGCTTCATCCGCGGCTTGAGAATGTGGTTGATGAGAAGATGTCGAGGGATATCTACCCCATAGGTGCAAAAGCTGGTGGGTTGACTCCGGAGATGGCGGCTAAGGTTGGACTTAGACCTGGCACGGCGGTTGCAGTGGCTAATGTTGATGCTCATGTTGCCGTGCCTGCGGCTACTGTTACTGAGCCCGGCAAGATGGTTATGATAATGGGTACTTCGACTTGCCATATGGTTCTCGGACGTGAGCCGAAGATTGTGGAAGGGATGTGCGGATATGTTGAGGACGGGATTATCCCTGGGTTCTTCGGGTTTGAGGCTGGGCAATCGTGTGTGGGTGATCACTTTGCTTGGTTTGTAGAGAACTGCGTGCCGGCGGCTTATGAGAGGGAAGCCGAGGAGAGAGGGATTTCGGTGCATGAGCTGCTTTCTGAGAAGGCGTCAGTGTTGAAACCAGGGCAAAGTGGGCTTGTGGCGCTTGATTGGTGGAACGGGAATAGGTCTGTGTTGGTTGATGCTGATTTGACCGGTGTGATGGTTGGGATGACTCTTGCAACTAAGCCGGAGGAGATGTATAGAGCGCTGATTGAAGCCACTGCATACGGTACGAATATCATCATAGATGCGTTTCAGTCGAGCGGTGTAGAAGTGAATGAGCTTTATGCCTGCGGTGGGCTGCCTGAGAGAAATCCGATGCTTATGCAGATATACGCCGATGTTACTGGGCGGGAGATGAAAATAGCCGCTTCATCGCAGACACCGGCGCTGGGTTCGGCTATGTTTGGAGCGGTTGCTGCAGGTAAGGATGCGGGTGGATACGACAGCATATTTGAAGCTGCAGAGAAGATGGCGAGGGTTAAGGATGAGATGTATCGTCCGATACCTGAGAACCATGAGATTTACAAGAGGCTGTTTGCCGAATACAAACTTCTGCATGATTACTTTGGACGTGGCGCGAACGATGTTATGAAGCGGCTTAAAGCAATGAAGGAGATTGAATAAAACTGTCTGACTGTGTATTGAGTGGGAAAGGGGCTCAGATGCGCCAATGGAAGCAGAGATAAAAAAGAAGATCAAAGAAAAGATAGAGCATATACGAAACGAAATAGAGCAGGGCAAACCACCACAGAATGAAGCTCATACCTGTATTGTTGTAATTAATCCGCTCATTTTTGCTTCTGGATATACTTCGTTAGATGTTTTGCCCGGCGGTACAGATGCAGCGGGAAGCAAGCCAGACTATACTGTAATGCCTTATACCGAATATAAATGGTATATCGAAGCGAAGGATTGGAGTGTTCAACTAAAGCCTGATCATGTTACTCAAGCGCTTAACTATGCTAACCAAAACGGCAAAAAATGGGTGGTGCTGACCAACGGCGAGGAATGGCGCTTGTATGACAACAGCATAATGGGAGAGTCTAAAGACAAAGAAGTCTGCACGGCTAGGCTTGACAACCCGGACGAACTAGCAGAGCTTCTTACTGCCTTGAGTAAGGACTCTGTCGAGAGCGGCGGATTAGAGGAATTTGCGAAGAGGGCAAGAGCAAGAAAAGTTTTGGACTGTGAGCTGAAGGATGAGAAGAGTCAAGTTGTTAATGCTATCGTCAATGTTCTCAAGAAAAAAGGAATACCTGGCGTTAAACCTGCGGATGTTGCAGGTTACTTTATGAGTATTTTTCGTGAGAATAGAGAGCAGGTAGAACAAAAACCAAGTATTACAAATGAGCCTAAGCCGGATGGTACATTTAATCTTGTCGAGCTTAGCAAGAAGTATCTTAACTATTCCAAGCCAGAGACTGTGTATTTCCCAGGCGGATCATCAGTGAATGTTAGTTCGTGGAAAGATGCCACAATAAAGATTGTGGAGCGCGTTCTCAATCTTAAGGGCGTTCCCAAACTTCCGTTCAAGCCAGAAGGTGAAGGCGGCTTTCGCTGTTTTCTTAACTCTAAGCCAGTTCATCATTCGGATGGCGAACCGATGAAATTATATGGGGTAATAGACCATCAAGGCATGAAGGTGTATGTTGATATAAACCGAAGTGCTTCTAATTTTATAAGGCAGCTTATTGGATTGTGCAAAGCCGTGGAGCTGCCGCCTGAGGATTTCAGGATCGATGTCGAGTTCCGTAAGTCAAGTTAGCGGATATGATCGGGACTTCGTTTCATCTTCTTTCTTGACTGAAGTATGGCAGTGATGGTATATTAGTTCTGATGGGGCCATAGCTCAGCTGGGAGAGCGGTTGCCTGGCAGGCAATAGGTCAGGGGTTCAAGTCCCCTTGGCTCCACCAAGATCTAAACGCTCGCTGGTATTGAGTCGGCGGGCGTTTTTTGATTACATGATGCGGCGCAAAGCTAGCCGGGCTTATTGGTTCTATCTTTGCCTGTTGGACAGAGTGCAAGCACTGGGCAGATACTGCACTGCGGCGTAGGCGCTTTGCAGATGTTTCTGCCTAGGAATACGATCAGATGATTAAGCTCATTCCATCGTTCTTTGGGAGTTATCTTCATCAAATCTGATTCTATCTTCGCTGGGTCTGTATTTTTTGTAAGTCCGAGTCTCGCGCTTATCCGACGCACATGCGTATCAACCACTATCGCCGGTTTTTTGTAGATTTCTCCTAGTATCAGGTTTGCAGTTTTTCGTCCAACACCCTGAAGCGATGTAAGCTCTTCGAGCGTATCCGGTACTTCTCCTCCGAATCTAGATATCAACTCCCGTGATATTTCCATAATCGAACGCGCTTTTTGCCGGAAGAAACCTGTCTGTTTTATTGCCGCCTGCAGCTCTGATTCATCAGCTTCGGCGAAGTCCTTCGGCGTTGGGTAGCGCCTAAAAAGCGCCGGTGTTACTTGGTTTACTTTTTCATCCGTGCATTGTGCGGCTAGCACAGCGGCAACCAACAGCTCGAATGCGTTTTTATAATCGAGTGTGCATCTGGCGTCCGGATATTCACGACGCAGTATGTCTAGTATTTTCTCCAACCTAGCAGTTTTTTCTTGTTCTGTCTCAGTTTTCATTTGCTTTGGCATTCTATGAATCGTTCGAATGAACGGTCGTAAGTGCGCTCAACTTCTGGCGGGAAACAGCATGCCGGAAGCTGCCGCATTCTAAGGTGATATGATAGACACTCGCAGCATTTCCCTCGCCGAGAACAGCTCATATATGTGCAGGTGCAGTTCTGCAGGTTCTCTTTCAGATTGTCACACGCCATTTTTCTGTTTTTATACCTCCACGCTATATTTTAACGATTAAAGCCTTGCTGATGCACGTTTTATCTTGCTTCTTACTTCAAAACTCTTTATGAGCCAGAAAGCAGCTAGAGTCAGCACTGCATTAAACAGTGAGGTTATCAATATACTGATGATTGAGCCTGCCAAATCGCTTTTTGGGTTAGCAAGCATAAACAGTCCTTCGCCTATAAAAGTAAGTCCGCCTGCCGCGAGTACTGGCACAAGTGGGTTTTCGGAAAAAAGCCTTATAGTAACCATGCCAGCCAGAAAGCCTATTATCGTCCTGCTTGCAATAAAACTGCCCAAGCTTTCTCCAACCACGGCGCCGTGTATAAGTCCTGCAGCAAATCCAAGCACTGCGCCGGACGGAGGATCGAGCGTCAGAGCGGACGCAATGAGCGCTATCAGAATAAAATCAGGCTTTGCGCCAGCAACAGTCATCCAGCTTGGTATATTTCCCTGTATCCCAGCAGCAGCAAACAGCACTATTATAGGCAGGATGAATCGGCGCATCTAGTCAACCCTCTTGATAACAACAAAACACTCTTCAGTTTGATCGATCCTGACACTTGGCTTAAGCCAAGCTGACTTTGTAAATCCTCCTTTTGCAATGCCCACTTTTATAACTCTGCCTATGGGCACTCCTTTGGGTATCACGCCGCCGGTTCCACTTGTTACAACTATATCTCCAACAGCAATATCTGCGTCTTTGGCAAGTTCGCTCATCTCTATGGTATCAGAGTCATGCCCTAAGCATAGTCCTATAGCTCTTGACCGCTGCACCATACCTCCTACGCCGCTCTGCGGGTCGGTTAGCGCTCGTATTTGTGCACTATTTTTTGACACCGAAAAAACCTGTCCAAGAAGTCCACGCGGTGTAATAACTGCTTGAGCCGGCTGTACGCCGCTTGAGCTGCCGCGGTTTATTGTAGCAGTAACAAACCAGCTGCTCGGCTCACGAGAAATTATTCGCGCTGCCAGCAGTTTTTCTGGAAATGATTCCTTAAACGAAAATGCTTCGCGAAGCCTGGCAGCTTCTGCTGCTTCTTCTCTTAGCCGTATAACTTCTAGGTTTAGTCTGCGCACTTCCTCTCGAAGTCGTTCATTTTCTGCGCGTATAGCTCGCCGTGTTCTCAGCGATTTGCCAATTCCAGAGAATAAATCACCTATGCCTGATGCGGCAGACTGAAATGGTTTGGCGATTGTCAGCACAACCTCCTCAACAAAAGAAGGCCTGCCTGTAGATGCGGCGCGATTGTGTGCGGCAGCGAGGATTCCTGCAAGTATCAGCAGGATTATAAGTATAAACACTTTTGCATTTTTAAAATGGCGAGACATACGAGGAAGCGTCCTCCCGCTTCTGCCATGCTTTTAGTTAGTGCATTCTAGCCGAACTTATGAGCACTTTCCTGAGTGTAGGATCAGACTCAGACTCTTCCAGCGCCTTGCTTGTGCCAAGCACTACCGCAGAGAGTGGGTCAGGCGCAATATGAACGGGTATCTCTGTTTCGGCGGCAATCAGCTTATCCAGTCCTCTAAGCAGTGCGCCTCCGCCTGCCAGTACTATTCCTCTGTCTATGATATCAGATGAAAGCTCCGGCGGCGTCTGCTCGAATGTAAGCTTTACGCTTTCAACTATTGCATACACTGGGTCATGAATCGCTTCACGGATTTCGTCTGAGGTAATCTTTGCACTTCTGGGGAGTCCGCTTATAAGATCCCTGCCCCGCACCTCCATAGAAAGCTGCTCTTGGAGCGGATAAGCCGATCCTATCTGCATTTTCACTTCTTCAGCAGTGCGATCACCTATCAAAAGGTTGTATTCGCGGCGTATATATGCTGCTATTGCTTCGTCTATCTCGTCGCCGGCTATTCTGATTGAGTTGGATGTAACCATTCCGCCCAGCGATATAACCGCTACCTCAGTAGTGCCTCCGCCAATGTCTACTATCATACATCCTGTTGGCTCGCTCACAGGCAACCCGGAGCCTATTGCCGCTGCCATAGGCTCTTCAATGAGATACGCGTCGCCTGCTCCGGCTTTCTTGGCAGCGTCTATCACTGCTCTTCGCTCTACCTCAGTTACACCAGAAGGAATCCCAACTACTACCTGTGGGTGGAATATAGAATGGTGTCTGATTACCTTGCGGATGAATCCTCTAAGCATCTGCTCAGTGTGATCAAAGTCTGCAATGACTCCATCTTTTAGAGGACGAATCGCAACTACATTTCCCGGCGTTCTGCCGAGCATACGCTTGGCTTCTTCGCCTACAGCCAAAACTTTTCTGGTTTCTGTTTCGATTGCGATTACTGATGGTTCTCTTAGCAGTATGCCGCGTCCTCTGACACTCACAAGTGTGTTTGCGGTGCCAAGGTCAATACCTATAGCCTTAGAAAATCTGCCTAAAAAGGTTGATATAATACCCATATCCCGTCCTGGTATAATGTTCAGCAAGTATTGAAGCCGAACAGTCCAATGCGAACATCATTATAGCAGAAAGCAGATTCTTTATACAGTACACTAATTGGCAAAACGAGATTTAGTATGAGGAAGGCAGAATGAATAAATTGAGGCTGAGAGTTATTGCAGCGGCAGGTTTTGTGATTGCACTGCTTATTTTTTCTGGGTGCGCAAACAAAATTGTAAGTAACACTATAGAGCGTCGAGTTGAGGAAAAGCTGCCCGAGCTTGTTGGTCCTGCAGATTCATACAAAGTGAAAGTACGCGGCGGTACGGTGGCGATGACGCGTGGCAGGATTCAGGAGATGGTTGTAACGGCTGCAGGTGTACGGGCGATGCCGGAGCTTAGAATAGACGACCTGCGGGTTATTATAAATGATATTACTGCAGACGCATCAACTGGCGCTGTTAGAAGTGTGGGAGCAGTAAGGTTTGTTGCCTCGGTGTCGGAGAGATCTATTAACGAATATTTTGCAAAGACCGATAGAAAGGACGTTCGGATTGAGCTTTTAAGAGGGAAACTGGTGGCTCATGCAAAACCAAGATTTCTTGGCATACCAGCAGGAGTGAAGGTTTCGGGGACGCTTGTTCCGGAGGGCGGTAGATTGGATCTGCGAATAGACAAGTTGGAAGTGATAGGTGTAAATGTGCCATCTATTGCCGAAAACGTTGTCGAGAAGCGCATTAATCCCGTGGTTGATCTCAGCACTACACCTTTTTCGCCAAAGCTCGAGTCTGTGGAGATGCTTCCGCGGGTTCTCAGGATAAGCGGGCAGGCTAAAATGGCTGGACTCGTGAGCAGCCGTTGATTTTGAACAGGTTTTTGTGTTAGGTGTGGTGCCTATGGTTTGACTTGTGTTGATGCTGACTTTATAATCACATTGTCTGCCGGGCAGACGGAAAAACAGCATACTTTTGTCCCGGCTCCGCTTATTGTTTATATGCGAAATACCTTCGATCTTGGCATTTCAATTCCATTGGAAAAAGCGTCTGACCGCCGAAGATGCGGCGTTACTGCGGTGGTTCTTTGTGAGCTTATTCGCAAAGGCGTCAGGGTGCCGCTTGGCTTTTGTCTGAGCGCAGATGCTTATCGTTCGCATCTTTGGGCTTCAGGAGCAAGAGAGACGGCCGCATGCTGCGAGGATCCGACGCATAGAGAGGTAGTGAGAAATGCGCTGGTATCAGCCGAGATCCCATCGGATGTGCTAAATGCGCTTGAAGATATCTACGAGAGTATAGGTGGGCGTGCGGTTGTTATGCCATCGCCGTGTGCGCAAAATCTTGATTGTGCGAAGCCTCCCAACAGTTTTGAAGTAGGTACCTTCGACGAACTGATTGCATGTGTAAAAAACACTTGGGCGTCGCTGTGGAACGAAGAATCAGCTGTTACAACGAATGGGTTGGGGAAAGAGCCGGCAATGGCTGTTGTTGTGCAGGCGTTGGTGGATGAAGAGGCTTCGGGGAATGCTATTACTGCCAACCCGTTAAATGGCGACCCGAATGAGATAGAGATACGTGCTGACAACGCAGGAGGTGTATGGACGCTCGGTGTACATCCATTTCGTGTGATACATGAGAGTGTTAGTAAAGAGGGGCAGGCTTTGTCCGAAAAAATACTTCTTGATATTGCGCGTTCTGCGCTTGTGGCGGAAGAAGTGATAGGCAAAACAGCAGAAATTCGCTGGTCAGTTAAAGACGGCGAGGTGTTTTTGCTATCGGCGGGCTGCGCTAAAGGTGTCAGACAGTTTTTCCCATACGATGCCGACTCGCTTGGCGAAGGTGCATTTTGGCGGCTGGTGAGTGTGGAGCCGGTTTCTATGCTGGCACGCAGCCTTATTGCGTCAAGCGACAGGTTGGCTTCCTCGATTCTTCCGTTTCGAGGATATGCGGCGGTTAAGGTCATAGGCGGTCGCGTTTATAGGTTGGCTGTTTCTCCAGCCGAGTCTAACCGCAGACGCGTTCGTGTATTATTTGGGGATGCGATTAAATCTAGACTGGCAGCAGGTGGGTGGCGAAAGGCAAAAAGCAGGATAACTAAGCGTAGCAGGCAGATTCTGCGCTCGGATCCAACAAGTGAGACAGATGAGAGACTTTGGACGGTGTTTGCCGATGCATTTAACTGTGCTTGTGAATCTCTTGCTTGGTTTGAGGTTATTCCGAAGGCAGCCTATGAGTCAGCGCGTATTCTTAGAGAGCTGGTTGCAAGTCTCGGCAGGGATACCGTGCTTATTAACAGGCTGCTGAGGTCTGTAGGAGTGAACGGATACGGTAGGGATATTGAGTTCCAGCGTCTTGCCGCTTATGTGTGGCAGGCTGAACAGATTGGAGACAGCAAGGGGCTGGCAGGACAGGTTCAGGATACGACTTTGGAGTTTGGATATGCGTTTAGGCGATCTTTGGATGCTCGTGATCCGGCGTGCTGGGTATCTTGGATTGAAGAACCTAAGATTGTACTCAAAATTGCTCGTGCAGTGGCGCGCGGGCCGGTTTCTGATAGGATCTCCGCTGCTAAAGATGCGATTCATGATCGGCAGGAGTGCGAAAGGCTTCTATGCAGTGGATTGAACCTGTTCAGACGACGGAGTTTGAAGAGAGCGTTGGCACGTGCTAGATTTTGGGTGGAAGCTGCTTGGGAACGAAGCGAGGTTCATGCATTGGCGATGACTGCACTTAGGATAGCTGCAATTGCACTTGGTGCACGGTTTGTCGAGCGTGGCTTGCTTGAGAATCGGGATGATATATTTCTCTTGAGGTTCGAAGAGATACGCAGCATTATGTCTGGTTCTTCGGCGGATTTCATTGCTGGTAGAAAATGGGATTTAATGAGGGAACGTCGGCTCTTTGCGCCAAAATGGATTCCGCGTGCGCCATCTTATGAAGCTGCTCCATTTTCTGGACGATATGAAGGGATTGTCGGAACGCCGGGCAGTTCGGGCATTGTTGAGGGTAAGGCTAGGGTCGCAGCTAATTTGGATGAAGTCGCTGCGATTAAGCCCGGAGAAATATTGGTGTGTGAAGATGTCTGTCCTGCGTGGACGCCGCTGCTTACGCTGGCATCTGGATTGCTGATGGCAAAAGGGGATATGATCTCTCCAGGGACAATGGCAGCTAGGGATTTAGGAATACCCTGCATTTATCAGGCAACTGGTGTTCATTCTATATCAAATGGGGTATATCTGCGCATGAACGGTGATACCGGCACAGTGGAGATTATTGGACGTCGGAAGCCTCGCGTGCACGAGTGAGAAGCTCTGCGGCTAGCTCTGCCCATTTCGACTGAGGATATTCTGTAAACAGCTTATCAAGGTTTTTTATTGCCAAATCAGGTCTGCCGAGTCGATCGAGCTGAATCTGTGCGAGCTTTAAAAGCGCCATCTCTCCTTCAGGCTTGCCTCGCGCCGAGTCGGCAATCCATTCTAGATGCCTTACTGCTTCGTCTGGTGCGCCTAAAGTCTCGAAATAGCATGCAAATCGGAATGCGGCATCGTGTGGAAGCAGTGTCCGCGGCCAGATGGTCATTGCTTCTCTAAGCACTATCAGTGCGTCTGCTCGCTTTGATTCTCTGCGATAAAGATCTATAGCATGCATATAGTTTGAAACTGACTTTGACTGATCTCTAAGAAGTCCCCATACACGGCCAAGCTCTGCGTAACCAAACGGATTGTCTTCGTCGGCTTTGGTAAATTCTTCGATTATCCCAGCTATCCGCAGCAGCATTTCTCTTCGCAGAACTTCAACGTTAATCTTCTTACCTTTCTGTTCGACGTGGGATGCAAAGACCCATGCAGCAGCCATCCCAAAGACAAATCCACCAATGTGCGACCAGTATCCTACATGCATAACACCGGTCTGGAAAGTGCCGCTTGGTGCCTCGATCCCTGAAAGAACCATCTGAATCTGAAATATTCCCAGCACAATCTGTAGAATAAGCCATGCAAAGAAGAACCAAAGGGCAGGTAATGCAAGTCTTCCAACTTGGAACTTATCGCCTCTGAACCATATAGCATACATCCCGAGCACTGCTGAAACAGCGCCGGATGCTCCAATTATCGGCGTGTTTGCCATAGGAGCAAGGAATGTGAAGACCATTGCTACATGAAGGAATGATGCAAGAAGTCCACCGCCAATATAAAACAGCAGAAACGCAATAGGTCCTAACGCTCGCTCAACTTTTCTTCCGAACAGCCACAGAAATATCATATTTATGGACAGGTGGATCGGATCTATGTGTAAAAACAGTGACTGAACGAATGTGATCGGGGTAAGCTGGCTGGGTATAATGCCATTGCTTTCTGCCAGAGCTTCTGCGCCCATAGGCAGCGAAACTAGGTATAGCACAACATTTAGCGCTATTATGCCATAGGTGGCGATTGGAAACCCACCAGACCAAAGTTTAAGACTAGCTCCGTGTTCAAGATCAGTTCCGGAATAATCTACGCCTTTTGCACTCATCTTCAAAACCGTTAGATTATAACTCTCTATGTATCGACAGGCAAACTTGGCTGAATTTAGTGCGTCTCTGACATAAAAATATAGATTGCATTGGCTTCAAATCGGGAGACAACAGTTGGTCAAAACAGGTCTAGAGTCACTAATCGCGAACGGCTGCGGAATACTGGGTGACGCAAGAGTCGGTCTTATTACAAACAGAAGCAGTATTACCAAAGACGGCATACCTGGATATTTGGCTCTTTTTGCGCATGGAGTAAACATAAAGGCTTTGTTTGCGCCTGAGCATGGACTTTCTGCATCGCTTCCGGCAGGCGAACCTGTTGGGATTCATAAAGATGAGACCATAGGTGCGGTTGTGTTCAGTCTCTATGGAGATACTTTCGAGCCCAGTTCTGAGATGTTGGATGAAGTTGATGTGGTGGTTTTTGATATGCAGGATGTAGGTGCTCGTTTTTACACGTATATAACCACAATGCTTTACTCGATGTACGCCTGTGCGCGAGCAGGAAAGCCTTTCATAGTTCTCGACAGGCCGAACCCTATAGGTGGTTTAGCGGTGGAAGGGACTATACTTGAGTCTGGGTTTGAGTCAATGGTAGGCGAGCTTCGATCGCCTATAAGGTTTGGGCTTACTATAGGTGAAGCGGCGGTCTTAGCCGGCGCAGAGAATATGCCTGATCTGGACTTAAGAGTAGAGAAGCTTGAAGGGTGGAAGAGGGCGATGTGGTTTGATGAGACAGGACTTCCTTGGGTTCCTACTTCGCCCAATCTTTCAAACATTGATGCACTAACTGTTTACCCAGGGATGTGTCTTCTTGAAGGTACAAACCTGAGCGAAGGTAGGGGCACTGATAGTCCTTTTCTTGCCGCAGGTGCTCCGTGGATTAATGCGTCGGAGATGGTAAGCAGTCTGAGCTGCGAAGGACTGCCGGGTGTGGTTTTCGAACCAGTAGAATTTGTGCCGACACGCTCAAAATACGCAGGTGAGAGGTGTTCGGGAGTCAGGTTGGTTGTGACAGATAGAAATGAGTTTCGGCCGGTGCTTACTGCTGTTGCCATCATAGCAGCGGCGAGGGATCAGAACTTAGAACATTTTGAGTTTATAATGCCTAAAGCTGGCGGCAGGCTTCATTTCGATCTGCTGGCTGGTACTGATCGGCTGAGAAATGCGTTGGAATCGGGTGCAGGTGCTTGGGAGATTGCTTCTGAGTGGGACAGTGATGTCAGCGAATTTCGCCGCCGAGCGATGCCTCATTTACTTTATGAGCCGGAGACTTGGCAGAATAAATTCTGACGAATTAGAATGTATGCTTTAAGATTGTGCATAAGTATGGAAAGACTTATATGGGGCGTTACATTGCCTGCGTGCTTGATTGGTGGTAGGTTATGGGTAAACGCAATAAGGGGTTCACTCTAGTAGAGATAATGATAGTGGTGCTGATAATTGCACTGCTGCTTGCAATCGCTATCCCCAATTTCCTTCGTGCCAGAGAGATATCCCGTGCTCGCAACTGTCAGAGCAATCTAAGAATGATTGCTTCGGCTAAAGAACAGTGGGCTATGGATTACCACAAAAATAGCACAGATACTCCTACGCCTGCCGAGCTTGTTAATGCATATATCAAAGGCGACAATGGCAATCTGCCGCCCTGTCCTTCCGCAGGAACCTATACCATAGGAGACCTTTCTACATGGCCATCATGCAGCATAGGCACTAATGGGACAGCCGATCCGGGCGACGATCATATATATCTGCATACCGGCGGCTAGATAATTGGCTCATTTAGCCAAACGCCTCTTTAGTTCTCACTCTTTCTCCGATTTTTAGTATCTTCGTCGCTAAAGACTTACTGCCAATCCATATTCCATAAAAAAATTTTTGCAGAAATGCCCGAATGGCATTGTTTTTGCAATAACAGAGGATGGTGGCAGTAGGCGATCTGCCGAAGCTTATCGCCTAAAAATTGCATTTCAGATGTTTGTGCGGAAAGGTGGTGAAAGAGTGAGAAACGTAATGACTCTTATGGCAGTCGCTGTGCTCACTGCGGGATTGCTTGCCTCGGCTTACGGTATGCCTTCCGGGTCTTTTCTTAGTTCGCCGGCAGCAAGTTCTTATGATCTCGCCGCCCAAGTGAGCGACAATCCTCTCGTAGCCGCACGATATGCGAAGCACTTTGGAGTTCCGAAGGACACTTTGGTCAGTTATTTCAGAGATGAACTCCGACCAGCCAGACTTAAGAGCGACTATGAGACGGTGGTTTACACTATGTCTGGAAATGGTGATATTAAGCCAGTGAGGAAGACTCTGCGCGCCGGGACGTATGTTTTTGTTGATGCCAAAGGCAGACCGGTTCTTGAGGCTGCTACGGGCAACCCGATGGTTGTAAGTCTGCAGATACCAAGACCGGCTCCACCAACAATGGCTTATCCGGCGGTTCCAATGCAGGCTGCAGTGGGCGAAGACATTAGTCTTACAATCCCTAATGCTTCTTCCGATACAACAAGCGCCCCGCTTGCGCTGGCGTCTTTTGACACGGCTGATATTGCTTCGTCAGCAGCTGGTCCAGAGATTCCGGATATCATGCCGACGTTCGAAGTTGTGTCTACTATTCCGGTTTCTAGTCCTGGGATTTCGGCAGCGGCTCCTGGTGCTGGCGCACTTCTGCCTATAGCACTGTTGGGTGCGGCTCTTGCTGGTGGTGGAGGTGGCGGCGGAACTGTATACGTTCCAGAGCCTAAGCCTGCTCCAAGCATACCGGAACCTGCAAGCATAATTGCGCTTGTGTTCGGTGCTTCTGCTATGGGACTTGGCAGAATAAGACGCAGGAAATAGTTTTAGAAACCTGGAGCAATTATACTTTAGACAGTCAGGCTCAAGGCTGACATGTTAAAAGGCGGCGGTTTTATTCCGCCGCCTTTCTGCATTTACAGTTTGGTTTGCTAGATAGAATCTCTGCGCGCCGCAGCCGTTCCTTTGAAAATCCGCTTGAGTGATTCTCCTACATGTCTTATCCCGAGATCAGGCAGTGTCTTATAGCCGGGGATTTCTGCTGTGATAACACCTTTGTAGTTTATTTCTCTCAGCGCATCTCTCACCGCTTTCCAGTTTACATCGCCGAGCATAGGATTTGTGAAACCGTTCCAGTTGCCAATGTTGGTTTGAAAGTCCTTTACATGTACTGCAGCTATCCGGGATCCAAGTATTTTCACCCATTGCTCAGGATATCCGTATGCAAGCAAATTTCCTATGTCAAGATAGAATCGAACAAACGGGCTGTTTATTGCATCTATGAAATCTCGCGCTTCAAGTGGACTCAGCAGAAACTTGTTCCAGACGTTTTCTACGCCGATTTTAACGCTCTCTCGCTCTGCGTCCTCCGCAAGTGTTTTCAGCGCAGCAATTGCCCTTTCATAAGCTTCGTCGTATGATACCTCCGTTGTGACTAATCCTGGAACTACAAGCAGCGTTTCTGCACCAAGCAGCCGTGCGATATGAAGTCCTCTTCTCACCAGATACATTCCATGCTCTGCGGTCTTCTTATCAGGTGATGTAAGCGGATAGTTCCACCAAAGTCCGCTTGAAACAGTAAAAAGCTCAAGCGAAATATTGTGAGCAAGTTCCAGAAATTTCCCGATCTCAGAATCTGACATATCTGGTGTTAGATATTCGTCTTCTGAGATATTCAGCTCTACGCCGTCGAATCCAGCGCGTTTGGCTATGCGCATTCCCTGCGGAATGCTGTAGTTTTTGGGAAATGCCCAAGCGTTTATTGCGATTTTCAATGGTTTTACCTCTCAAGAATTAGCAGATAAGGGTTTTCCAACAGCTCTTTTACTCTTGATAGATACTGAGCAGCCGGCGCGCCATCTAATACTCTGTGATCAAATGATAAACACAGGTTCATCATACTGCGTATTGTTATCTCGCCGTTTACAACAGCTGGTTTTTCAACAGATCTGCATACACCCAATATCGCGCTCTGCGGCGGATTGATTATTGGGTTGAACATATCTACGCCGTACGAAGAAAGGCTGGTTACTGAGAATGTGCCGCCATGCATGTCATCTGGCAGAAGCGTGCCTTCCCTGGCTTTTTCCACCAAGCTTTCCATGTCCTGAGCTATTTTGTATATAGGTTTTACATCAGCCTGCTTGATAACCGGAACAACCAGCCCACCTTCTATGGCTACTGCTACGCCAATGTTTATTTCGTCGTGAATGATTATCCCATCTTCTGTAAGCGAAGAGTTGATTATTGGATTATCCAGAATTGCCAATGCAGCAGCTTTTATCACAAATGCAGTAAATGAAGGTTTGACTCCGTGAGTACGCTCAATTTCATCCGCAACCTGTTTTCTAAGCGCGATAAGATTGGTTACGTCTGTTTCTGAGACTAATGTAACGTGAGGCGCGGTGTGTGCACTGGCGCTTACGCTGTCTGCAACTGATTTTCGCATCGGTGTAATGGGTATCTTTTTACCAATAGGCTGTCGCTTAACTGGTGTTTTTGGGATAGCTGATTCAGTTTCGATTTTCCTTTCAGTTTTCGACTCGACAGCAGTGCTCTTTTCGGCGTAATCAAGCACGTCGCGCTCAACTATTCGTCCTCCTGGTCCACTACCTTTGCCTGCCAGCAGCGAAATATCTATCCCAAGTTCAGCGGCAGTCATCTTTGCGCGTGGCGAAGCGAAGATTCGCCCGGATTCTTCCGGCTGAACCACAGGCACTTTTAGTTGGGGGACGCTTTGTGCAGGTATTTCGAGCTTCTCTTGAGGTGCAGTCTCTGCCTTCGGCTCAGCGCCTACTGCCTCATCTACAGATTCTCCTGCTTCACCTATTATCGCAATTATCTCTTTAACCGGCACCGTGGCGTTCTCGGGCGCTAGAATTTTAAGCAGTATGCCGGATGCAGGAGACTCAACTTCCATGTTAGCTTTGTCAGTCATAACCTCAAGCAGCGGTTCGCCTTTCTGTACGCTCTCGCCTTCGCGTTTAAGCCATTTGGTTATGGTTCCTTCTTCCATGGTTTGGCCAAGCATAGGGAGAATAACGTTTGTCGCCACCTCAATAACCCCCATCAAACCGGCTTATTGCCGGAATTTGTTTTCTTGCAACAAATAAAATTTACTCCGCAACGGTCTAATTTTCCTTCGGATATTATAGTCCAGGTATTCTAAGCACAAATGATATCTCACTGAATCTATTGCGCCACACAATACCTGGCTCAATGCAGTGAATTCTGCGCGCATAAGCCAGTTCCCAATCACGAATGCGTTTATCATCTAAATCGTAGCGTACAATACCTGCCCACGTGCTCAGTCCTTTTTCAATCCGAAGTGTGTTCTGCAGCTCGCGACGTACATCCACGTTGTCGAACTCAAAGGGCGTAGTGCCGGATATTTTTTGGTCTATAATTCTTGTGGACGCAAAGCATCCTTTTCCAAATGAGTGTGCTATTTCGAAAGCGCCGCCTACTACTCCATAGTTATAACTGCCTTCATAGTGCGAGTGTCTTCCCATAAGCAGCAGCCTAAGTGATGTGTCTGACTGCTTTGGCGTGAGTCTTATTCCAATAACACCGCGTGCGTCTATTCTGTTTACGTAGTGATCTGTGACAGAGTCATCAAATCTGCCCCAAGACGTGCGAAGATCAATACTGATGGGAATTGTTTGCTTTGGATCAATCTCAGTAGGATGAAACCCAGGGTTGGTCAGTCGCAGTCCTATCTCAGGAAGCCTTGTAGCTGTAAGCGATGGATAGTTAACATCAAATACTCTTTCGTTGAGCATCAGTCCGCCGAAAAAAGCAAAAACTCTATGTGGGGAAGTTTCGTCGGTGTTATCCTCGAATCCCCTTAGAATCTTCGATGCAGGCATCATGCGGTTTCTGATGTCTAGATCTGTTTCTTGGCTGTAGAGATTTATGCCAGCTCCGCTGCCGCTTATGGCGTATCCTCCGGCTAATCCGGCTTCTAGACCATGCTTGGTTGTGGGTCTAACAATCAAGTTCAAATCTGTTCTGCTGTTTTGAGCTATTGCATACGCCAGATTTATAAACAGACCATCCCTGCTGCTGTAGCCTGGTCTTGGGATATAGCTTTGATCCCTGCTGCCCTGAAGTTTTGTGCGCAGTTTCGGCAGAGTTAGAAGCCGCTTGCTACCAAAGTATATTCCAACATGCTCAGCTGCTATATCTCCGTTTTCTGTTAGATGTATTGTTCGTGCTGATACATGGTAGTGAGGATTTTCTAGTTCGCATGTTGTAAATGATGCGTCTGTCATTTCGCCTGTGTTTTTATCGCGGTTATAGATTACCTCATCTGCCGTGAGTTGCTTGTTGCCAAGCATCATGGAGACTCTGCCGAAGGCGTGCACAACAGGCGGCGCTACCTCGATAGTGTTCGCTTCAATAATGACTTTTTCAGTTTGCAATGTTTCGCAGCACAAAAAGACCGGCGCCGAAAACAATGTAGTTGCAATGAGCAATAATATTGGTATTCGATTCATCAGATGGATTATCGCAGATGTGAGTTCGTTGGTCAATGCAGGGAATACCAAGTATTATTACTAGATTTTGGTGCGAAATATGTACAATGCTTGTCACACACTTGACACAAGACTGACAAGGAGGTAAACTCAGAACAGGAACTGCGGGTGAGCAATGGCATGCCGAGCTTGCGCCGCACCGTGGTCAGAAAACAATCAAAACAAAAAATCCCGTTCTTGCAATTGTGAGTATTACTTTTAATTGCGCTCCTGCCCGGGGAGTAGTAGGGTTGTTATGGAGGGAAGGAATGCGCTGCAGCGGGTAAAACTGCTGCAAGTAGTGTGGGTCATTGTGTCTTGTATAGCGTTCAGCGGGCAGTCTTGTTTAGCTGGAGGTGGCCCGAGGAATGTGCTTGTTGTCGTCAATTCAAGAAGCAGTATTTCAAAGCAGATAGCTGATTATTACCGCCAAGCACGCAAAATCCCTCCTAAGAATGTTCTTTACATAAATTGTCCTGAAGCCGAATATGTAACCAAAGATGTATGCGAGAATATGATACGCAAACCCATCTATGATTACCTCAGCCAGCCTTCTATGAACGACATAGATTATATAGTGCTTACAAAGGGTGTACCGTTGGCTGCCGACTATGGAGATTCTACTGGGCGTTATTCTGTAACAAGTATCCTTACGTGTGTAGGTGATCCTTCTATTATGAAGCCAACGCCAAATCCTTATGGCCCATATTCTCTTCCAGGAGGCGTTTGGCTGCCAGGTCCAGAGATTGCATGGTCCAGCAAGCTGCCATTGGCAAACCATCGAATCTACTGTGTAACAAGGCTAGATGGTTACAGCTTTGACACTATAAAAGCGATGATTGACGGCGGACTTAGTGCTGTGCCCGGCGGTACGTATCTTCTTGATAAACGTGTTAATGTCACTGGGTGGTATTATGTGGTTAATGAAAGGCTTGGCGCAGGTGATGGCAGTGCGTATGCCAAGTTAATCGCCAACGGCGCTGACGTTTTTCTTGACCAAACGTCAGAGTTCAAGACAGGGTTTTCTAACCTGATGGGGTATTTTGGCTGGGGTTCAAATGACCCGAATTATTCTTATTCCAAATTTGTGGGCAATACTTTTCGCCCAGGCGCCATAGTAGATACGTTCTATTCGTTCAGTGCGAGAACACTTAACAAGCCAAGCTCAATCAATTATGATTCTTTGATTGCTGAGCTGTTTGAAAAAGGCGCATGTGGCGGAAATGGGTTTGTATCTGAGCCGTATGTAAGCACTGCTACTTTCCCGAACATATTGTTTGATCGCTACACGAAAGGGTTCAATATGGCTGAATCCTTCTTCGGTGCGATGAATGAGCTTTTCTGGAAGTCCTGTATAATTGGCGACCCGCTTATGGCTCCATATGCTACACCGCCGCAGGTTACGTTGTTGTCGCTCGATACACCGCTTACCGGCACAAATGCCAAGCTTAAAGCCTATGCCTGTGATGAGTCCGGGGTGTCAAAAGTCGATTTCTATATAGACGATGAACTGATTGGTAGTTCGTCTGTAGGTCCTGTTTTTGAAGTAACAATAGACAGTACTCAGATGAGCATTGGAGAACATAAGGTTGAGGCTATCGCCTATGAGAATACTCCTGTGGCTACGCAGGGGTTTGCATACGGAATTGTTAATGTGTATAACGAAGTATCAAAGGTGAAGAAAATATCCCAGACTTTTGCATATCCTGATGGCCAAAAGGTTGCTGTAAGTGACAAAGTTGTTACGCTTGCTCGTGGTATAGCAGGTCCCGGGTTTTATATACAAGAGCCTGATAGAACCGCCGGCATTTATGTGAAGAGCGCAGTTACACCTATCGAAGGTTCGATGGTTGATGTGGTTGGAGCGATGTCTTCGTCGGGCGGCGAAAGGGTGATAGTTGCCGATTCGGTTATCACGAAAGCTACAACCGCAGCATTACCGCGTCCTATTGGTATAAATAATTCTTCGCTTGGAGGTGCATCTGTTGGACCTTATACACAGGGTGTAGCTGGAGGCAAGGGACCGAGAAACATAGGGCTTCTGGTGAAAACTTGGGGTAGGGTTGTTGGGATAGGTGACGGATGGTTTGCTATTTCTGATGGTTCGCTCAGGAAAAGCATAAATGTGCGCGATTTTATACGCGTTTATTCCAGTGCCGTGCCTCCCGTTGGCGCTTTTGTTTCAGTGGTTGGCATCTGCGGCAGCGAGCAAGATTCTTGTCGCAATGTGGCTATTATACGGACAAGAAACAGCGATGACGTAGCGATTATACGAAAGTAGCCCCTTTATTTAAGTGCTTTTTTCTACGATGATTGCAAAATCTGCAAAGTTCCCCAAATGTCCCTGCTTGCAGTGAATCGCTAGCAGGTTATTGTCACTCGCAGCTATCTTATTTAGTATTTCGGTGATTTCGATCGCGCAGTAATTCTGAACCCAGCTTCGAAGGACTGCCAGTTTTTCACCATTCAGATAGACCTCTGCTGCACCTTCGCTTTGCGCAATCAGAAACGCTCGCCCAATGTCTCCAAAATCACCTTCGAAATTATTCCTAAGCCATATATCGCCAGTGCTCCATTCAGTATTCACTATGCTTTTACTGCATTGCTTATCTCCAAATGGCATGGAGCCTTTTTGCCAGCTCGAGTCGTCGTAATCCGGTTTAGACCACAGATCATCCGGCTGTGATGTTGTAAAACGCCAATTGTTTATCGGCTCTGATGTTTGGCGCGCTCCAACCAGCTCTTTCCATCTGCGTTTTTGGCAGCTCAGATGTATTGGTGGGTTTGTCTCGTATGTCGCCTGCCGCGAGTTTATGGCTTTTATGCGTGATATGTCCAGCTTTGGCTTGCGTTCGTAGGTGTATATACCGTTTTGTTCCTGCTCTACATCATATAACTGGGTATAGCAGAACCCGAACATAAATCTATTGTCCAAAAGCACATCCACAAGTCCTTTGTATCGGGCGTAGAACTCTTCTTCGCTTTCTGGGATACCATAGCCCCAACCCTCTTCAACATTCCAGCCAATACCTCCGAACTCACTTATGAAGAACGGCATTGGTCTGCGCGGAGAGCTTTTGATTGTGTAGTATCTTGGCAGTTCAACATCCGGTTTAAATGAATCAAGCCAGTGCCTGCGAAAAGTTTCTGGGTTTTGGTCATAGTCATGATCATCCAGAACCTCAGGATCATCAAGCCCATGCGCCCAGCCGCTTGAGTCAATAACTGGCCGCGATGGATCAATCATTTTAGTTATCTTTACGATTGTGTTTTGGAGATGGATAGCTTCCGGCGGTGTTTCATTGAATGGACACCAACCTATGATTGACGGATGGTTTCTATCTCTTCGTATAACAGATACCCATTCATCAATTACGGCTCTATCTATCGGTTTTTTGTAATCCAATCCCCAATTTGGATATTCACCCCAGACAAGATAACCCAGTTTATCAGCCCAGTATAAAAATCTAGGCTCAAAAACCTTCTCGTGCAGTCTTGCTCCGTTAAAGCCAGCAGCCTGTGAAATTTCAATATCATGACGCAGGTCATCGTCTGTTGGTGCTGTCCAAACCCCGTCCGGATAAAATCCCTGATCTAAAACCAGCCTTTGGTAGATAGGTTCGTCGTTAATGAGAATCGCCGCATCTTGTATTGTGACTTTTCTCAGCCCAAAGTAGCTCCGCACGTTTTCAATATTACGTTCACCATCTATAAGCATAATCTCTACGTCGTAAAGTGCAGGATCCTTTGGTGACCATAGATATTTTTCGCCGAGTTCTATGTCAAAGCTGCATATATTCGAGTCAATCTCAAACTTCTTATCGCCGACAATCCTGCCATCGTAAAGCACCTTTGCAAATAGCGTAAGTCCGCTCGTTCTGCCATCAATCTCTGCAGTGATTCTTACCATAGAGCGATCTACATCTGGCTGGAAGTGAAGGTCGGATATAAAAGATGAGCCTACACCTTCAATCCAGACAGTCTGCCAAATTCCGGTTGTGCGTGTGTAAGTGCAGCCATGGCTTTCAAGCTCGGTGCACTGTTTGCCAAGCGACTGCATGCCGCTTGTTGTGTCGTCGAAAACGTGCACAATCAGAACATTTTCAGATTTGGCTACAGTGTCTGTAATCTCGAATGAAAAAGGAGAGCTGCCTCCTACATGTTCGCCTAGAAATTGGCCATTTAGCCATACGCTAGTCTTCCAGTCCGATGCGCCGAAGTGCAGCAGCATTCTTTGCAAATCCCAATCAGCTGGAATATCGAAAGTTCTTCTATACCATACGTTTTTTGTGAAGCCGCGCCGCTCGAGCCCCGACAGCCTGCTTTCTCTGCAGAACGGCACAACTATCTTATCGGGATATGGATTTGGTAGAAGAAAGCTTTGGTCTCCCGAGTCATCTGTTTCAGCGAACTCCCATGTTCCGTTTAAGTTCGCCCATTCCCGACGCATCATCTGTGGGAAAGGATGTTCAGGACGTGGTATTCCCTGTATATTCATCTAATTTAGCTGCCTCCTGCTCTGCATACTAGAAGCTCGTGAGTATTATTCTTCTAGCCTGACCAACTCTTCAAACCTCAGATCAAGCCCAAGGACACCCTTTATCTTGTCGCCGTCGGTGATAGCGCCGGAAGCTGTTATGCAAAGCGCGCCTGTTATACGCGATATGTAGAAGTTCGTTACGTATATGCCGCCGGTCTCCACAGCTTTTTTGAACCAGTCTCTGTCTGCGAAGTTCTGATCTTTGAGTGTAGCCTCATAAGTCTCACGGTCTTCAGGATGTGTTATATGTCTTGTTACCTTGTAGCCTTCAGCGTCTGTGATATAAGCAAACTGAATGAACTTGTTCTCGTTGACTATCCGCTCAAGCACTGGTTCTGCTTTGGCTGGATCAAAGGAATGAATATCTGGATCTTCAAGCAGCGTTTCGATGATATGCTTTGAATGCAGTATCGCCTTTTCTCGCAGCTCATCAAACTCGCTCTTGAAGTAATCAGGCAAGTGAATGCGAGCCAGTGCAAGCATCTCTTCGTTGGATATACTTGTTACCCTGCCTTGTTTGTACTGCTCTTCTACCCATTCTTGTATTGCTACAAGTCCAGGATGTCGCTTATCTATCTGCTCTTCGCGCTTAAGTCCCAAGTAACTGTTGACCCAATGCGCTATTCCTGCGATGCCGGACTTGTCAGTAACATTTACAGAAAGTGGACGGTTCAGTATGAGTGTGGTATCGAATATGTTATAAATCTCTTCGTCTTTGAGCACTCCGTCTGCGTGTATTCCAGCACTTGTAGTGTTAAAGTCATCTCCTACGAATGGATATCTACTAGGCACCTCGGCTTTTATTTCATGTTTGAAGTAGTTAGCAATCTCAGTGATAACCGATAAATCCATCCCATTTGTGTCGCCGGTCAGTGAAGCGTATTCTATAGCTAATGCTTCAATCGGCGGGTTGCCTGTACGTTCTCCAAAACCCAAAAGCGTTCCATTCGCGCTTGCACAGCCGTAGAGCCATGCACACTGTGCATTAACCAATACTTTGTGGAAGTCATTGTGTCCATGCCATTCCAGCCACTCACCTGGCACGCCAGCATCGTGTATCAGTGCATGCACCATCTTTGGCACACCTCGCGGTAGTGCAGCCTCAGGATAAGGCAACCCGTAGCCCATAGTATCGCACATGCGGATTTTGACTATTTTCTTAGCATCTTGTGCGATATCCATCAGCCGTTGGGCAAATGGAATGACAAAGCCGTAAAAATCAGCGCGCGTTATATCTTCAAGATGACATCTCACCGATCGAAGCCCTGCATCTAGCGCAGTTCGCACCAAGTCTAAGTAATCCTCCATCGCCTGCGCGCGCGTCTTCTTTAGCTTGAGAAATATATGATAATCCGAAGCAGACGTGAGAATCCCTGTTTCCTGAAGCCCCATTTCCTTTACTAGCCGAAAATCACCTTTTGTTGCGCGTATCCAACCAGTAATCTCAGGGAACTCGTAGCCGCGCTCCAGACATTTTGCAACAGCTTCTTTATCTTTGTCTGTATAAAGAAAGAACTCTGTAGCGCGTATGACACCGTTTGGTCCGCCCAGCTTATGCAGCAGATCAAATAGATCCACAATTTGTTTTACTGAGTATGGAGGCCGAGCCTGCTGCCCGTCGCGAAAGGTTGTATCCGTAATCCATATCTCTTCTGCAGGTTCCATCGGCACGATTTTGCCATCAAAAGTGCTTCTCGGAACATGCGTATATGGAAATATGTCGCGCATAAGATCAGGCGCGGCAACTTCTTCTACTTCATATCTGCTCATCTCGTAAAACAAGTTTTTCTTGGGATCTTTTCTGAGCATTATTTCTACTCCATTGCGCAGCTTATGCTCTAAAATAGTAGAGCGTTATCTTATTAAGTAAAATAATACCATATTGTATGCCGATACTCGCCATGTTTTCGGGATTGAGCCAATACATGAAGTATTTTTCCGCGATGCGGTTTTCTGGCTAACCTCAAATCATGTCGGTTACTGACATGAACTTATCTTCCAGCCATTTTCTTCATGCACCAGTCTGATTTGTTCAACAAGTGTCTGGCCATTTTTGCCGGTGAATGTTATTGTCACAACAGCTTCAGTAGGCTGCTGCGGCGAGTTGTACTGCGGAGGTGACACTGTATAGTCTGCTTCATTGTTATAAATGAAGAGATAGTACTCATCACTTTTACGCTCGCTCATAGGCTGATCGTAGCCCATTTTCTCGAACTCTTCTGTAGTGAACTTTTTTGCAGCATCGAATCGGCGGCTGGTAACAGCGTCAAGCCACTGCTTTGTAACTTTATCCGGCGGTGTCTCACGCAGGCTAAGGATCAGAACAATAATAAGTATAACCGCCAGTGCAGGAATGCCGATATAGGCTATTTTCTTCCAAGGCAGTGTTTGAAGAATTGATTTTTCTTCAGCCGCTATGCCCGGCATTAGATCAGTTGGCGCCCCGCATGCCATACACATTTTCTGTTCCGGATGCAAACTTGCGCCGCATTTTTTGCATTTTATCTCAGGCATTTTCTAACTGTCACCTGCCATGCGAATTTTATGCTACTACACCTGCGCCGTCTTCGGCGGTGCATATATAAAGGTTTGGCTTTATACCAGTTTTCTGCTCATAACCTTCAGAGACTCTCTGCATAAAATCATCAATTTTGTCTGCACGTACTAATGAAACTGTCGCGCCACCAAATCCTGCGCCACAGAGCCTTCCGCACAGCGACCCTGGTGCGCTTCGTGTTACTTCAACCATAGCCTCAAGCTCAAAACAACTTACCTCATAGTCGTCCCTTGCCGAGTCGTGCCCTTCGTTCATATATTTTGCAAGTTCTTCCACTTGTCCGTTTTTGAGCGCTTCACGGCTGGCAAGTACTCTCTCATTCTCAGATATCACATGCCTCGCTCGTTTCTTGACTGCTTCTGGCAGGCGGTCAGCATATTGCATGAACTCATCCATACTTACATCTCTAAGCGCTTTAATGCCAGGTAGCCATTCAGACAGTAGCTTTACAGCCTCTTCGCACTGAGCGCGGCGAATGTTATATTCTGAGTCAACCAACCCCCTGCGTTTCATAGTGTCGCAGATAACTATTTTTATATCGGTTGTATCAAGCGGTAGCAGCTCGTATTCGAGTGAGCGGCAGTCCAGAAACAGTGCATGATCTTTCTGTCCAAGTCTCGATATAAACTGATCCATAATCCCGGAGTTTACACCTACGAACCTGTTTTCAGCTTTCTGTCCAATAAGGGCAAGATCTGGACCAGACATCTCAAATCCAAGCAGCGATTGAAAAAGTGTGCCTATTGCCATCTCTATTGCGGCAGACGAAGACAAACTCGCCCCTACTGGCACGTTGCCTTCTATTGCTATATCAGCACCTTTAAGCTCAATGCCAGCCTCTTTCAAGAAGACAAGCATACCTCTTAGGTAGTTGCTCCAAGTTGCTATATCGTCATGTTTTATATCATCAACGCTGAACTCTACCATAGAATCGAAGTTCTGCGAATAAGCACGTATCGTTCGGTCATCACGAAGCCTGCCAGCAGCTAACACTTCGAAGCTCAACGCAACCGGTAGGACAAATCCTTCGTTATAATCCGTATGTATTCCCATCAAGTCAACGCGTCCAGGTCCTTTTGTGATTCTCTCTGGCTTTACACCATAGAGCTGTTGAAATTTGTTTGACAAAGCACTAATCCGTTCTTTGTTCAATCCATCCCCTCCGCAGTAGGTTTCTTTGGTTTTGCTCTTTCGTAAGAGTCGCTGACCATCTTTCGTATTTTATCGAAGTAGCTTTTATTGGCTGCAGCGAATTGGTTTACAAGATGGTGTCCAACTACTCTATAAAACCACCCCACAAATTTCATCCTAGCTCGAGATCGAGCATCACGCCATCTGCCAATCAACACGTTCCACACAAATACCAAGAAATCTGGTCTAACAAGCAGCCTGAAGCACTCATATATACTGTAGAACCGCTTCATCGCAAGTATTACATCTCTCTGCATCTCATATGCCGACATCCCAGCAGGCTTGAACACTACATGATGCCCATCATAAAGCGACCAATCTCTCGTAAGCAGTCTGTCCTCGTTTTCCATTTTGGTAAAGCAAGGCGTCCCGGGCAGTGGTGTAAGAGACATAAGCTGCACAGTGTCTATTCCGTGTTTGAGCGCGAAGCTAACCGTATCTCTTATAGTCTGGCGAGTATCTGATTCAGCGCCTATGATAAACATACCATGAATCATTATCCCATGCTCATGCAGCAGGCGAATTGATTCTACAATTTCTTCTACACTCTGTCTTTTATTGAATTCATCAAGAGCAGCCTGACTGACCGATTCAAATCCAATATACACGTAGTAGCAGTTGCTTTCCCTCATCAGTTTGAGCAGCTCACGGTCGCGGGTGACATCACATCTTACTTGTGCCGTCCACGGTGGTGCAGTATTAGTCGAGAGCATGGTTTCCAGCAGTCGTTTGGTGCGATCAGGATTTGCGGCGAAATTGTCATCGCAGAAGAATACTTTGTTCGGCTTTTTGTCCCGAAGCTCTTCTATTACATTCTCAATGCTTCGAGTGCGATATTTTCTGCCGAACATCTTCGTTACCGAGCAGAAACTACAGTCAAATGGACAGCCGCGCGATGTGGCGATTGGTATTATTCCATCAGCATTGTATCCTTGTATAAGGGATAGATCAGGGAACGGCAGACTGTCTAAGTCTTCAACATACCCACGGCTAGGGTTGTGAATTTTTTCGTTTCCTCGGCGGTATGAAATTCCATCAATTCCGGCAGGTTCAGATCCAGATTCAAGCGCTTCGACTAGTTCTACCAAAGTTTCTTCGCCTTCGCCTCTCACGCAGTAGTCAGCGTGTTCCAGTGCTTCATCAGCCATAAACGAAACATGGCTCCCGCCCATAACAACTGGTATGCCATAGCTGTTGACTCTGTCGGCAATTCTGTATGCCTCAGGCGCCGTGGATGTAGTGGTTGATATGCCTACTAGGTCACTTTCTCGAACGACGCCATAGTCAATTGGTCCGGTTTCCTGATGGAACACTTTCACATCTATCCCACGGTTTTTCAAAATTGCGCCTAAGATCGGTAGACCAAGCCTTGGGATAGGTGTACGTACGTAGACGTGGTAGCCGGGTGCTTTCGGCTCAATCAGAGTTACCTTGCGCAGTTTCATTGTTTTCCCACCTTCTTTTTATAAACCGAGTTTCGAGTTGGTTTTAATTCTCCGGCCTCTTATCCTACAGGGGCTCGGTGTTTCTCAGTTCCTCTGCCTTTTCCTCAGCCAGAGTGTCGTTTATGAATACACCAGCGCCGGACTCAGACCCTGCCAGATACTTCAGTTTATTCTCCGTCCGGTACGGTGGGTAAAACTCAATATGAAAATGATAAAACTCGCTGTAATTGTTCCCATCTGTCGGTGATTGATGCATCACCATCATATATGGCATAGACTTATGCCACAGGTTGTCATATTTGAGCATTACTGTTTTTAGAATCCGTGCTAGATCCCATCGCTCCTCGTCGCCTAGTTCAGCCATGTTGCTTCTATGTTTTCTACTGATTACATGGACTTCGTATGGATAGCGCGCATAAAATGGTATAACAGCGGTAAACGATTCGTTTTCTGTTACCAGCCGTCGTCCATCTTTTCTTTCTTCAGCCAGTATATCACATATCAAACAACTGCCAGTGTTTTCATAGTGCTGCTTTGAGTTTGCGAGCTCTTTGGCTATTATAGGTGGTATGAATGGGTATGCATATATCTGTCCATGTGGGTGATCTATAGTAACGCCTATCTCTTTGCCTTTGTTTTCGAATATGAATACGTAGTCCACATATTCCTCTGCGCCAAGTTCCAAGTAGCGATCGGTCCAGACTTCAATCAGGTTTCTTATTCCCTCGACCGGCTCCTCAACAAGCGAGCCTTCGTGTCTCGGTGTGTATAGAACAACCTCGCATACTCCATCGGCTGGAGCTACTCGATAAAGCTCACTTCCTTCTACTGCCGGCTCCGGTGCAGGATGTCTAAGCGAAGGGAACTTGTTGTCGAAAACAACTATCTCGTAGTCTTCGCTTGGCACTTCTGTTGGATATGCGCCGGGCTTGGTTGGGCAGAGTGGACAGTAGTCTTTTGGCGGCAGAAAGGTGCGATCCTGTCTGTGAGTAGCTGTTATGACCCATTCTCCGAGCAGTGGATTCCATCTGAGTTCGGACATTACTTTTTCTCCTTCTGCTTGTTGGTCTGTCCGAACGTATAATAAATGAGCTTGCGGCCATCTGATATCTTGATTTGCTTTTTAGTCATCTGAATGCTCAATTTTTCCCTCCGCTTTGTCTCTAAGCATTACATGTTACTACGTGAAGACTCACAGCCGCAAGAATTTGTCTGGATAAATTGTGGTTTAATCTCTTGGAGTATCTCAGTTTTTGGATTCTATCCTTTAATCCCAGACATAACCACACCTTGGATGAAGTAACGTTGGGCTAGGAAGAATACTATAAGCACTGGTATTAACACGGCAGTTGAAGCCGCCATCAAAGATACGATATCCACTCCCCAAGCATCTTGAAAAGTTGCCAGCCCCAGCGCTAGAGTTCTTTTGTCAACTGAATTCAAATATACAAGCGGCGTCATAAAGTCGTTCCAGTGAGTCACAAAGGAAAACACCGTCACCGTTACCAGCACCGGCTTCGACAAAGGCAGGAATATATGGCGAAATATCCCAAATGTCGAACATCCATCTATCTTGGCAGCGTCTTCTAGATCGCGCGGTATTGTAAGGAAGAACTGCCGTATCAGAAATATGTAGAAGGCATTGCCAAAAAATGCCGGCACTATGAGCGGCAGCAGCGTATCATACCATCCCATCGCACGGAATATAACGAATCTCGGTATCATCGTTACTTCTGCCGGCAGCATAATCGTCGAAAGCACTAGCATGAACAAAATATCCTTGCCTGGCGCTCTGAGTCTAGCAAACGCAAATGCAGCAAGCGAGCTTGATATCAGAGTGCCTATTACTGCGAGCAAAGTAACCTTCAGAGTGTTGAGTAGATACAGATGAAATGGTGCGATGGTAAGCGCTCTTACGTAGTTGGACCATACTAATCTGCTGGGGATAAGATGTATCCCAGGTGCCGCAACTTCCTCAGGCGGCCTGAGCGAAACTGACACCATCCATATAAATGGAAACGCAAAAACTACCGCACCTGCCGTGAGCAGTAAGTAAAGCAGGGCGGTTTTTATTATATGCTTCTGCCTCAAATTGCTCTTTTTTGCTGTGAGCTGACGCGCTTGTTCCATCTACTTCAGTTTACTACGCATCTTGATATGCTTCAATAGGTATCAGAATGAAGCTAGATTGGGGGGCAGAAATCAGAATGGTATTCGTCTATAATAGACGTAGAGAACAAAACAAGTGTGAAGGGATAAACAAGTTGCTTGCAGATATTACGCGAGAGATCGAAGATATGGTTTCCAAGCTCTCCAGGATAGGAGAGCATCTTTGACATTGCAGCGAGACAGGAGGAGATAAACAAGCTAGAGCGGCTTACGGCTGATCCTGCGTTTTGGGATGATCCACAGGAAGCCCAGCGCCAGATGCAGAAACTCTCGCAGCTTCGCAGCGCCATTCAGCCTTATTTGGATATCAGGAGCAGGATTGAAGATTTGAGTGTGCTGGCAGAGTTGGCTGAAGAAAGCGGTGAAGAAGCTGATATTCGCGAGCTGGAGGAAGAGTTTAACGCAGTACGCGAGCAATTCGCCCAGTTTGAGCTTTCGACTATGCTCAGCGGCGAATATGATGACGCTAATGCCATAGTTGAGATAAACGCCGGAGCTGGCGGGACCGAATCTTGTGACTGGGTGGATATGCTGCTTAGGATGTATCTTAGATGGGCTGAGCGTCATGGTTACAGAACCGAGGTGATGGACACTGTGCCGGGTGAGCAGGCTGGCAGTAAGAAGGTTACATTTTTGGTTGAAGGTAGGAATGCTTACGGCTATTTGAAGGCTGAGCGTGGTGTGCATAGACTTGTTAGGATATCACCTTTTGATGCGAATAAGCGCCGCCATACTTCTTTTGCCAGCGTTGATGTGATACCGGATGTAGGAGAGACTGAAGAGGTGAATATCTCTCCAGATGATATAAGAATAGAAACGTTTCGGGCTTCGAGTGCCGGAGGGCAGCATGTTAACAAAACCGACTCGGCTGTGAGAATTACTCATATACCGACGGGGTTGGTTGTGAGCTGCCAAAATGAACGCTCTCAGCATAGAAATCGTGAGATGGCTATGAAAGTACTCCAAGCTAGACTCCTCGAACTTGCGAGAGCAGAGGATGAAGCAAGAATAGCAGAGCTTCGAGGCGATCTGAGAGCGATTCAGTGGGGAAACCAGATAAGGTCTTATGTGTTTCAGCCTTATACGATGGTGAAAGATCACCGAACCGGGCATGAGACCGGCGATGTGATTCGTGTTATGGATGGGGATATAGACGATTTTATACGAAGCTGTTTGATATCTTCGTCTTCGTCCTGATGTTAATAGCGAATGGTGGTGATGATGATGTTTAGGAATATCGGTTTTGCGATTGTCTTGATATTGGCTGCGCTGACGGTTGTTTGTCTGCCTGCGTCTGCTGCTAGTGTTATTAGCCAAAGCTCGCTTAGCACTGTTGGTGTTGGTAAGTCTGAAGTGTCTATGGGAGATTTGGTTGCTGATGCAATGCGTTTTGCTGTGAATACGGATATAGCGTTTCTAGCAGCCAGCGAGCTTAAGGAAAGCGACAAGCAGATAGAAAAAGGCAGGGTTGATACTCAAGATATAGTGCGATATGTTGCCTATACGGATGATCCTTTGGTTGTGATGAGGCTTTCTGGCAGACAGATAAAGCAGGCTTTGGAGCGCAGTGTGCTGATTTACCCACAGAAAAATCTGGGCTTTTTGCAGGTGTCTGGCATGAAATTTACGTTCGACCCTGGAAAGCAGCAGGAAAACCGTGTGGTTTCGGTGAAGATAGGAGATAAGCCGCTGTCTGACAGCCAGTTCTATTCTGTGGCTATGACCAGCAGTTTGGCTAATGGGGCACTTGGTTATTGGAAGATTTGGAGCAAGAACGATATTAAGCAGGTAACCCAAAAGACAATACCACGTGCAGTTGACGACTTCTTTGCGAGCCGAAGCACTGTGGACTACTCTGTTTTAAATAGGATTTCTATAGGAAGCTAAACTGAGAATACTGATATCCGGGTTGGGTTTGGACATGGATGTCCATCCCCCCGGATTTTGAGAAAGGCTTATCCGAAATGTCTTGTAAGTTTGCTCGCGCCGCGGCTTTTGTGTTGGCGTTCATTGGGATGGCATGCTGCGGCTGTGGATCGAATTCTACCCCGACATTCAATGAAGTGCGTGCCTTCGATAAACTTACCGAGCAGTGCAATTTTGGGCCGCGCTATACCGGAACGCAGGGTCATCGGAAAATGATACAGTGGCTGCAGGCAGAGCTTTCAACCAGCGCCGACAAGACTATCAAGCACACATTCAAGGCGCGTACTGCAGCTGGATTGCTTGAATTTACTAATATCTACGCAGTGTTTAATCCGAAGGCTTCAAGGTTTGTTCTATTGTGTGCTCACTGGGATACCAGACCACGGGCTGATGAAGAGGTGGTTCCTGAAAAGCGTATAAAGCCGATTCTTGGTGCTAACGACGGTGCGTCTGGTGTTGCGGTTCTTCTCGAACTTGCGAGGATGTTTAAAGAGAAACAGCCTCAGGTTGGTGTTGTTATGGTGTTTTTTGATGGCGAGGATTATGGTCCTTCTGCAGAAGATATGTTCATAGGCTCCAAAGCTTTCGCGCGGGATTTGAAAAACCAACTTTTGCGGCTTGGTGTTAAGGAGAAACCAGACTACGGCATACTTCTTGATATGGTTGGTGATAAGGATTTACATATACCAAAAGAGCAGTTCTCAAATCGCAATGCGCCGGAGATTGTTGAGAAGGTTTGGAAGGTTGCGAAACTCGCAGGATATGGCGATGTGTTTGTAGACAAAGAAGGCTATATGGTTTCAGATGATCATCTGCCGATAATCTTCGCCGGCGTGAAGTGCATAGATATTATTGATTTCGATTATGCTTATTGGCATACTCTGGACGATACGCCAGATAAATGTAGCGCCAAATCGCTTAAGATAGTTGGCGATGTCGTGGCGCGAGTGGTATACGAAGAATCTTCAAAGTGATAGACTTTCACGTTCACTCCAGATATTCAGGCGACTCGCAGGCGTCAATGCGTGATATGTGTGTGGCTGCAGTTGATGCCGGGCTGAGTGCCGTTGTTTTTACTGAGCATATAGACTTCGCTCCGTCGCCTTGGTCCAATCTGTCTTTTGATTATGATAGATGGATGCGTGATATAACCGCGCTTCGAGAAGAGTTCGCAGGCAGGCTTTCGATTATAGCAGGGGCAGAGGTGGAATTTCAGCGGGAATATCGCTGCGAAATTGAAGATTTTCTGTCATCGTATAGCTTCGACTATGTGCTCGGTGCTGTGCACTATGGTAATGGTATGATTTTGGAAGATCACAAAGCATATTTCCCTGGAAAAACAGCTTATCAGGCTTATGCGCCGTATTTTGAGAATGTGCTTGCAGCGATTGAGAGTGGCTTTTTCGATACCATAGCGCATCTAGATTTGTGCAAACGGTATGGTGTAAACTACTACGGCGCGTTTAGGCTGGATGACTACCGTGATCTGCTTGAGCCTGCGCTTGTGTCAATGATAGAGCGTGGTGTTACTTTGGAAGTAAACACCTCTGGTCTTAGGCAGCCGCCAGGTGAGACCTATCCTGCGTTTGATACGATTGCCTTATATATGCAGTTAGGTGGCAGAAAATTGGTTTTAGGCTCAGATGCCCATCGCCCTCATCAGGTTGGGTATGCATTCGACAAAATTCTGACCGAGATTAAACGATTGGGCTATGACTCTGAGGATTTTAACGGAGGTAAAACAAAGCCAAGAGTCTAACTCTAACATAATTTGCTTTTGAGTGTTGAAGTGTGGGGTAATTGCCATGAGATCGTGCAGGCTGTTTGTTTTCACTTTTTTGATTCTGCTTACTGTCTTCATACCGGCTGTGTTGGCACAGGACGGATCAAGTGCGTTTGCCTCTGGCGTAGTGTTCGAAGATAGCAATCTCAATGGGGTTCGTGACGCCGGGGAGCGTGGAATTCCGGATGTTTGTGTTTCAAACGGCAGGGATATAGTTAAAACAAAAGGCGACGGCAGCTATCGTTTGCCAATTACTGATGATACAATCATATTTGTAATCAAGCCTTCTGGCTTTATGACGCCAACAGACTCAAACAATCTGCCGAAGTTCTTCTATATTCACAAACCAAAAGGCAGTCCCAAGCTCAAATATGCTGGTGTCCTTCCAACAGGACCGCTGCCAGAGAGTGTGGATTTTGCGCTTTATAAACATCGTGAACCATATAATTTTCAGGCGGTGTTCTTCGGCGACACACAGGTTCGTAACAGAAAAGAGGTTGCTTATCTAGCACATGACATTATAGAGGGGCTTATTGGGAAAGAGTTTTCTTTTGGTTGTACGTTAGGTGATATAGTATTTGATGATCTCTCTGTATACGATGCGATTCTTCCCACTGTAGCTCAGATGGGTGTGACCTGGTACAATGTGAAAGGAAATCATGACTCAAACTATGACGGCGCTCCCAATCAGCGCCTTACAGATGAAACTTTCGAGCGAGTGTTTGGACCATCTTACTATTCTTTCAATTATGGCCGCGTCCATTTTATTGTATTGAACAATGTTTACTGGGGCGATGGGGGTGGCTACAAAGGCAAACTGGATGAAGACCAGATTGAGTTCTTGAAGAATGATATGCGTTTTGTGCCTTCCGGTTATCTTGTTGTGGTGCTTACACATATACCGTTCGATGAGATTGAGAACAAACAGGATGTTTATCGGATTTTGGAATCACGACGGCAGGTGCTGGCGATAGCGGGGCATACGCATACCCAAGAGCATAGATTTATCGGCGCATCTGGAGGTTGGAAAGGTGATAACCCGCTTCATGTGTTTATAGATGGCGCTGCTTGTGGATGCTGGTGGGGTGGAGAGCCGGACGAGCTAGGCATCCCTCATGCAACGATGGGCGACGGTGTGCCGAATGGCTATGCCATCGTTAATTTTGATGGTAATAAATACTCGATAACTTTTGTGCCTGCAAGACGTCCTTTGGACTACCAGATGGATATTTCTGCTCCGGATGATGTGCAGATTTCTGAAGTACCTAAAACCACCATAACTGCAAATATCTTTAACGGTTCCAGTCGTTCCAAGGTGGAGATGAACGTTGACGGTGGTGAATGGATTCCAATGAAGCAGTCCGGATCACATATATGGCAGGCGGTATTACCTTCAGGGATAGAAACAGGCACCCATACAATCAATGTGCGGACAACCGATATGTTCGGGAAGGTCTATACGGGGCGCCGCATTTTTAGAGTCATTCCGTAGATTATTTTATCTCTGATGCAATCGAACGTGCTGCTGCGATGGGGTCGTCTGCGCGTGTAATAGGTCGCCCGATTACAAGATAGTTGGCTCCGGCTGCTGCTGCTTCGGCTGGTGTCATAACACGCTTCTGATCGCCAACTTCAGCACCTGCAGGTCTTACCCCAGGTGTTACGATCAGAAAGTCGGCTCCGCATGCCTCGCGGATGTATTCTATTTCCATTGGCGACGCAACGACGCCGTCAAGTCCAGAACTTTTTGCAAGTTTAGCGAGATGTACCACATATCTCACTAGCCCTGAGCTTACCCTAAGTTCATCCATAAGCGTCATAGTATCTATACTTGTAAGCACTGTTACCCCTATTAGTTTAGGCGGCTCGATCCCGAGCTCTGTTGCAGTCTTTTGTACCGCTTCTACGCCTGCTTTCATCATCTCAGAGCCGCCAGTGCAGTGCATATTGATCATCCATAGGTTATGTTTCATCACAGCACGCATCGCAGATGCAACTGTGTTTGGAATATCGTGCATTTTGGCATCATAGAATATTTTCTCAGCGCCGGCTTTCTTCAGAGATTCGAATATTGCTGGTCCTGCAGAGTTGAAAAGTTCCAGACCTACTTTGAACGCTCCTACCTCTCCGCTCAACTTTTTTACAAGCTCAACAGCTTGGTTTTCTGAATCTACGTCCAATGCAACAATGATTTTCTCTTTGCTCATATTACTCTCCATAGACATGAGAGCGTCTTGTTTTATTGTATTCTCACTCAGAGACGCTCCCAATAAGCTCTTTTACATCGTTTACGCCGGCTTTTTTCATATATTCGGCTATACCATCGGCTACATCTATCGCTGTTGTTGGGTTCAGAAACGTGCTTGTCCCAACTGCTACCGCACTTGCACCCGCCAGTAGAAATTCAACTGCGTCAAGTCCGTTGGTTATACCTCCCATTCCCACGATAGGCACATCAACCGATTTTGCTGTTTCATAGACCATTCTGAGTGCAATCGGCTTTATCGCAGGGCCACTCAATCCTCCAGTTATATTCGCCAGCCGAAATTTTTTTGTCCAAGGGTCTATAGCAGTGCCCAGCAGTGTATTGATAAGCGAAAGCGCATCGCTGCCTGCATCTACTGCAGCCTTAGCAATCTCTGTTATATCCGTAACGTTCGGAGAAAGTTTGGTTATCAACGTGAGCTTAGTCACTTTTCTCACAGCAGATACTACTTCAGCCGTTCCTTCAGTAGTTGTTCCGAAAGCTATGCACCCTTCTTTCACATTTGGACATGAGATGTTTATCTCCAGCCCAGCTATACCATCGACTTCGTCCAGTCTGCGCGCAACCTCTACATACTCTTCTACGGCATGTCCTACGATGTTCACTATCACAGGTGTCTCGAACTGTCGCAGGAATGGTAATTTATTTTCTATGAAGTCGTCCACTCCATCGTTCTGCAGTCCAATCGCGTTCAGCAGCCCTGCTGGAGTTTCGCAAGTGCGCGGCGGAGGATTGCCTTTCCAAGGTCTAAGCGATGTGCCTTTAACTACAATTGCTCCTAGACGGTTTATGTCCACAAGATCGGCAAGCTCTTTGCCGAAGCCAAAAGTGCCGGATGCAGTCATCACTGGGTTTCGCATAGATATTTTGCCGATCTGAACAGCAAGGTTCATTCCCAAACAAGCTCCTCTGCGTTAAACACCGGACCTTCAGTGCATGCTCGCGAATATGTCCACTCGCCATCTTTGCCAGAGGCGCTGCGTGTCTTTACTGCACATCCCATGCATACGCCCATCCCGCATGCCATAGCAGTTTCCAGCGATAGTTGGCAACAGCCGACTTTCATCTCTCTGCATATTCGTGCCACTTCTCGCATCATTGCCATAGGTCCGCAGGAATATACCCTGATGCCCGTCGATGTGCTGAATTTGTCACTCAAGCATGATGCCAGAAGATCCGTAACCAGCCCATGAAATCCGAACGAGCCATCTTCGGTGGCAACCTCAACATTTACGCCATGAGCCACGAATTCTCTATAGCATAGCACTCCATCCCCAGCTTTAGCGCCCACAAGCACGATTACATTGCTGCATCCGTGGTTTCGACAGATATAATCGGATAAGAAGTGTATTGGCGCTGTTCCACAGCCTCCTGCCACAAGCACATGGCTCACGCTTGGATCATCTCCTATGTCAAACGCAGAGCCAAGGGGTCCGATTACAGACACTATGTCACCTTTGTGCATAGCTTTGAGTAGCTTAGTGCCGCGTCCAACCACGTCATAAAGCAGTGAAAAAGTGCCTTTGTCTGGGTCGACTGCATGAACCGAAAACGGCCGTCTGAGCAGCGGATCGTATCCTGCAGCTGTCTGCACATTTACGAACTGTCCAGGACGGCTGACAGTTGCGATGTTCTGCTCTTTGAGCACGCTTCGAAATATTCCTGAGCTTATCTCTACCTGTTCGATTATCTCACAGTCAGTGATGAATCTTTTTGTTTTTGGCTCATAATCGCACATATTGGGCATATGATAACACAAATAGCAGATGTCGGCTGCTTCTTTGTTTTTAGCTATTTTACGACGCCGTCGGCTGTTTGGGATTTTTGATACCTAAGGCATCATTCGAAATCGCAACCTCCCCACCGATAAGATATCTATCTATAGTGAGGCACTCAAAATCTTCTCCTGCCCGTTTTGCCGTAAGCGCAATTAGCAGCGCTTGAGCTGTGTCAAGTGATGTGAGGCATGGAACACCATGCTGCACACTTGCTTTTCTTATTACTGCGGCTTCCATCTCACTCTTCTTATCTTTAGACATAGTGTTTATCAGAACATGAATGCTGCCGCCGCGTATAAGCTCAAGCAAGTTAGGCGACTTGCCTTCACTTATCTTGTGCACTTCAATTGCATTGATTTTGTGTTCATTTAGAAACCTTGCTGTGCCTTCGGTAGCGTAGATCTTAAACCCCATCTCATAGAATCCTTTTAGTATAGGCAGTGCTTCGGCTTTATCCTGATCGGCGATTGTAGCTATCATACTGCCTTTTGCCGGCACATTTACTCCCGATGCAATCATTGCTTTGTACAACGCGCGGGAATAGTCTGTGTCTATTCCCATCACCTCGCCAGTTGATTTCATCTCAGGTCCCAGCGACACATCTACTTCTGTCAGCTTCTGGAACGAAAACACCGGTGCTTTTACGGCAAGGCTCGGCTGCTGCTTATAAATCCCTGTGCCATAACCTTGTTCTTTTAGGCTTCGTCCTAGTATGACGTTAGTTGCAACCTTGACCATAGGGACACCGGTGATTTTGGAAAGATATGGCACTGTTCTACTTGCACGTGGATTGACTTCCAGAACCTGCACGAAGTCGTTCTCTACAACGTACTGAACATTCATTAATCCCCTAATATCCAATGCACCTGCAAGAGCCACAGAATAACGAACTATCTGGTTAATTACATTCTCAGACAGTGTCTGCGGTGGACATACTGCCATCGAGTCGCCAGAATGTACTCCAGCTCTCTCTACATGCTCCATAATACCAGGTATGAGACAGTCGATGCCATCAGAGATTACATCAACTTCAACCTCTTTGCCTACCACATATTTATCAATAAGAATCGGTGCCTCCGGCGAAACATCAACTGCATATTGCATATAAGAGAGCAGTTCTAGTCGGCTGTAGACGATTTCCATCGCTCGTCCGCCTAGAACCCAGCTTGGCCTCACCAGTACTGGATAGCCTATTTCCTCTGCAACTTCCAGCGCCTCTTCAATGCTCGTTACTGCCCGTCCATCAGGCTTTGGTATATTCAACTCGCGCAGTATGCGCTCGAATTTGTCTCTATCTTCCGCAAGTGCTATTGACTCAAAACTTGAGCCAAATATAGGCACACCTGCACGATGCAAAGGATCAGCTAGATTGATTGCAGTTTGGCCGCCGAACTGCACTATAACCCCGTCTGGTTGTTCTTCTTCAATAATGTTCAGAACATCTTCTGCTGTAAGAGGTTCAAAGTAGAGCTTGTCTGAAGTATCGAAGTCTGTCGAAACTGTTTCTGGGTTGTTGTTTATGATTATTGAGCCGTACCCTGCTTCTTTAAGCGCCCAAGCACAGTGCACACTGCAGTAATCAAACTCAATTCCCTGGCCAATCCTTATGGGTCCCGATCCCAGCACGATAGCCTTTCTTACAGACATTGCGCCGCTTCCACTGGTAGCTTTTTCCATCGCTTCGTCTTCGCTTTCCATCGTTGAGTAGAAATACGGCGTTGCAGCTTCGAACTCGGCGGCGCATGTATCAACCATCTTGTAAACAGGTTTCAGATTCAGCTTACGAGCGAGCCACTTAAGATGTCTATCTCCTATGCCGGTGAGATCGCTTATCAGCTTATCTGGGAATCTTGCCTTTTTTGCCTCTCTAAGAAGCTCTACTGCACTTGCTTCTTCTCTAACCGATCCCGACCCAATAGCTCTGATATCTTCTGCCGATTCTCTGAGCTTGTTCTCAAGATCAACAATGCCCTTTATTTTCCACAGAAACCATGGATCAATGGAAGACAAGTCTGCTACTTCGTCAACCATCATCCCGCGGCGAAAAGCTTCCGCTATAAGAAACAACCTCTCATCTGTCGCAGTTCGAAGCCCTTCTTCAATCTCCATATCAGTTATCAAATCTGCATTTTTGAGCTTGAGAGAGTAATTTCCAATCTCGAGTGATCGCACAGCTTTCATCAGCGCGGCTTCGAATGTTCTGTCTATAGCCATCACCTCGCCGGTTGCTTTCATCTGTGTGCCTATCGTGCGATCGGCTCCTGAGAATTTGTCGAAGGGCCAGCGTGGGATTTTTACAACTACGTAGTCAATTGCAGGTTCGAAGCATGCCAGTGTTTTTTGTGTAACAGCGTTCGGTATCTCGTCTAGTCTGAGTCCAGCCGCAATCTTTGCGGCTACTCTAGCAATTGGGTAACCGGTAGCCTTTGATGCTAGTGCTGATGAACGGCTTACCCTTGGGTTGACTTCTATCACGAAATATTCGAAACTTCTTGGATCCAGCGCAAGTTGTACATTGCAGCCGCCTTCTATTCCCAGTGCTCTTATAATCTTGAGTGATGCAGTTCTAAGCATCTGATACTCTTTATCAGAAAGCGTTTGCGACGGTGCTACTACTATTGAATCGCCTGTATGAACGCCCATAGGGTCAAGGTTTTCCATATTGCAGACGGTTATGCAGTTGTCTGCGCCATCGCGCATGACTTCATACTCAACCTCTTTCCAGCCTATAAGCGATCTCTCCACCAGCACCTGGTTTCGCATTGACATCGCAAGTCCTCTTGTGCCTATCTCCATAAGTTCACCGGCATTGTGTGCTATGCCGCCGCCAGTGCCGCCGAGTGTATATGCCGGGCGAATGATTAGTGGATAGATTTCGTTTTTGTCTGCCAGTTCTTTTAGCTGATCAATACTTTCTACTATCCAGCTCTCCGGCACAGGTTCGCCGATATTCTGCATAAGCATGCGAAATTCTTCTCTATCTTCGGCTGTGCGTATAGCTGTGAGCGGCGTACCAAGTAGCTTTACTTCAAATCTATCCAGAACTCCAGATTCGGCAAGCTGCGTGGCAAGATTAAGCCCAGTCTGCCCGCCTAGCGTCGGCAGCAGTCCATCTGGGCGCTCCTGTTCGATTATTCTTGCTGCATACTCAGGTGTGAGAGGTTCGATGTAAACATGGTCGGCGATCTCGGTGTCGGTCATAATAGTGGCAGGGTTTGAGTTCATGAGCACTACCTCTATGCCTTCTTCTCGCAGCGCCCTACATGCCTGCGATCCGGCATAGTCAAACTCTGCTGCCTGCCCGATCACTATCGGACCAGATCCGATTACCATCACTTTTTTTACGTCGTCACGTCTAGGCATACCTTAACTCCATTCGTTTGCACACACGATCACGTTGTGCGTTGGACGTGCGACGTCTTTGTCGCGGCTGTTTATAATTGGGTGCTGTAACTCCGTCGTTAAGCACCCAGACAAGTTACCGAATCCCTAATCTTCGAGCACTATAACGTCTCTGTGATATTCCTGAAGCGACTTCACTGTGCTCGCCCGTTCCCTAGCCGCTTCAATTCCAGCCGCAGCAGCAACAGCAGCAGCAGGAGTAGTTATATAAGGCACCTTGTACTTGATGGCAGCCTTTCTGATGTAACTGTCATCATAGGCACTTTCTTTGCCCGAAGGTGTGTTTATGAGAAGCTGTACCTCTCTATTGTGAAGAGCATCTACGATATTTGGACGGCCCTCATGAAGTTTCTTTATAGGTTCAGCCATTACTCCATGCTGCTTCAAGTAATCTGCAGTGCCGTAAGTTGCAACTATTCTGAAACCCATCGCAGCAAGCCGCTGCACAGCAGGCAGAACAAGATCTTTGTCATGGTTGGCTACTGTAACCAGCACAGTTCCCTCCTTAGGCAATCGTGACCCAGCAGCTTCCTGAGCTTTGTAGAACGCCAGACCGTAGCAGTCTGCCATTCCAAGCACTTCTCCAGTGGAACGCATCTCTGGCCCCAACAATGGATCAACTTCGGGGAACATATTGAACGGGAACACAGCTTCTTTTACGCCAAAATGAGGATACACCCTAGCCCTAGTGTCAAGATCTGACAGCTTCGCGCCCATCATTACCTCAGTTGCCATCCTAGCCATTGAGACTCCAGTTACTTTCGATACCAGCGGAACCGTTCTGGAAGCGCGTGGATTGGCTTCCAAAACATACACCGTGTCATTTGCGATTGCATACTGGATATTCATTAGTCCGACAACGTTCAGCTCTACCGCTATTCGGCGTGTATATTCATTTATCGTCTCAAGATGTTTCTCTGGTATGCTCACCGGTGGCAGCACGCAGGCACTGTCTCCGGAGTGTATTCCTGCAAGTTCAATATGCTCCATTATTGAAGGAACGAAAGCATGCTCACCATCTGATACAGCGTCTGCTTCGGCTTCTATTGCGTTCTCTAAGAACTTGTCTATTAGAATAGGCCTCTCAGGCGACAATTCAACTGCAGCCGTGGCATATCGAGTGAGCATCTCCTCATCATAAACTACTTCCATCCCCCTGCCTCCAAGCACATAGCTTGGTCTGACCATAAGTGGATAACCTATTTGTTTGGCAACTTCCAAAGCTTCTTCGAGTGAGCTTGCCATGCCGTGTTCAGGCTGCGGGATACCCAGTTTCTTCATCATTTCCGCAAATCTCTCACGATCCTCCGCCAGATCTATGCTTTCCGGCGAAGTTCCCAATATCCGCACACCTGCTTCAGCGAGTTCCTGTGCGATATTAAGCGGCGTCTGCCCGCCGAACTGCACTATGACCCCTTCTGGCTTTTCTTTTTCGTATATGCTGAGCACGTCTTCTACAGTCAGCGGCTCGAAGTAAAGCTTATTCGACGTGTCGTAGTCGGTTGATACTGTTTCTGGGTTGCAGTTGACCATTATTGATTCATAGCCAAGATTTCTCAGCGCAAAAGCCGCATGAACGCAGGTATAATCAAATTCAATCCCTTGTCCTATTCTGTTTGGACCGCCGCCTAATATCATCACTTTTTTATTAGGTGACACTGGTACTCTATCTGGTCCATTGTAAGTTGAATAGTAGTAGGCGGCATCGGCTCCGCTCACAGGTACCGCGTCCCAAGCCTGTTTTATTCCCAGTGCCAGTCTTCGTTCACGAATCTCCCGCTCTGGAATGCCTAAAATCTGTCCGAGATACTTATCAGAGAACCCATCTTTTTTGGCGCGTATCAGCAGTTCGTCCGGCAGCCTTCTGCCTTTGTAAGAAAGAATCTCTTCTTCAAGCTCAACGAGCTCCTTCATCTGCTGAATGAACCATTTGCCGATGTGCGTAAGGTTGTGCACCTCTTCGATGCTCATTCCTTTGCGCAGAGCTTCGTACATTATGAACTGTCTTTCTGATGAAGGCTCTGCAAGCAGTTTGCGCAGCTCTTCGAGCGGAAGCTTGTTAAAATTCTTTGCGAACCCAAGCCCATAGCGCTTTATCTCAAGAGATCGAATCGCCTTCTGAAAAGCCTCTTTGTAGGTTTTTCCTATGCTCATAACCTCACCCACTGCTCTCATCTGAGTCCCTAGTTTATCTACCGCACCAGGGAACTTCTCGAAAGCCCAGCGTGAGAATTTGACCACTACATAGTCGCCGGAAGGTGTGTACTTTTCCAACGTTCCATCTCGCCAGTAAGGTAGTTCATCAAGCGTATATCCACCTGCCAGCTTAGCTGAAACAAGCGCTATAGGGAACCCCGTGGCTTTCGACGCCAGAGCCGACGAGCGAGATGTGCGTGGGTTTATCTCAATTACAACCACTCGTCCGGTCTTTGGGTCATGAGCGAACTGTATGTTAGTTCCACCTATTACACCTATTGACTCAACTATCTTATAAGACATCTCCTGCAGCTTAATCTGCAGTTCCTCTGGAACTGTAAGCATAGGCGCAACGCAGTAGCTATCTCCTGTATGAACCCCCATTGCGTCAACGTTTTCGATGAAACAAACTGTTATCTTTTGGTTTTTCGCATCGCGTACTACCTCAAGTTCCAGCTCTTCCCATCCCAGAACAGACTCTTCAATAAGCACCTGTCCAACAAGGCTCATACTGATTCCACGTGCTGCTATTGTTCTCAGTTCTTCCACATTGTAAGCGAATCCGCCGCCAGTGCCGCCCAACGTATAAGCAGGTCTTACTACTACAGGATAGCCAAGCTTCTGCGCTATGGCTTCGGCTTCCTCAACACTATATGCAAGTTCGCTACGTGGCATTTCTATACCAAGTTTGTTCATTGTCTCTTTGAATGCTTTTCTATCTTCGCCGCGTTCGATTGCATCAGCCTGTACGCCGATTATCTGCACCCCATATTTGTCAAGAATGCCTCGTTTATAAAGCTCTGATGTCAAATTAAGCCCCGTCTGCCCTCCTAAGTTTGGTAGCACTGCGTCCGGCCGTTCTTTGGCTATAATCTGCTCCAAACTTTCTACCGTAAGTGGCTCAATGTAGGTGACATCAGCCATGCCTGGGTCGGTCATGATTGTTGCCGGGTTTGAGTTTACAAGCACAATTTCGTACCCGGCTGCTCTGAGAGCCTTGCATGCTTGAGTGCCCGAGTAGTCAAACTCGCACGCTTGACCGATTACAATCGGTCCTGATCCAATGATAAGTACTTTGTGAATGTCACTTCGTCGTGGCATGCTGCCTCCTTGCTTGAGATTCTATGCTTTGAATGAATTGGTCGAATATGTATCCGCTGTCACGTGGTCCCGGTGAAGCCTCCGGATGGTATTGAATTGAGAATATCGGCAGTTCTTTGTGTCGCATTCCTTCCACCGTTCCATCGTTGAGATTTATAAATGCGACTTCAAGCCCGGAGCCTTTTATCGAGTTTTCATCTACCGCGTAGCCATGGTTTTGTGATGTAATATAGACCCTGCCGGTTGTCATATCTTTTACCGGATGGTTTCCGCCTCGATGCCCAAATTTCAATTTGAAAGTTCTGCCCCCGTATGCCCACGCAAGCAGTTGATGTCCCAGGCATATTCCTAAAATTGGTTTTTTGCCAATGAGCTTCTTCAATTCTTCTGCCATATAACCCAGCAACGCAGGATCTCCAGGTCCGGGCGATATGACCACACCTGCCGGATCTATATCAAGTATTTCTTCCGCCTTCGCAGAGCATGGAAATACTGTAACCCTACATCCACGCGCAGCCAGATTCCGCATGATGTTGCGCTTCACGCCACAATCTATCAGTGCAACCATATGCCCATCGGGTCTAGGTATTGGGCTTCCAGGCAGTGCGTTGCCACGGTTGGCTTCAATCTCGGCGTCTCCTTCCCAACTATAAATGTTTTTGGTTGTAACTTTACGCACAAAGTCGGTCTTTGAGTAGTCCGGGGCTGCTTTTATATACTCTATAAGTTCTTTAACGCTAAGCTCAGTTGAAATTGCACCCTTCATTACTCCTTGCAGTCGCAGCCTGCGAGTCAGTGCACGTGTATCTATTTCTTGAATCCCAACAACCTCATGTCTTACAAGAAACTCCTGAAGCGTCCCGCCGCTTCGCCAATTCGAAGGCTCTTCGCACATTTGCCGTATGATAAACCCAGCCGCCTGTACCTTCTCTGACTCGAAGTCAGCATCAGTTGTCCCGTAGTTGCCTATGAGTGGGTATGTCAGCGTGAGAATCTGCCCTCCATAGCTGGGATCGGTCAGCATCTCTTGATATCCGGTCATAGATGTTGAGAAAACAACTTCGCCAACTGTTGTGCCAGGCACACCAATAGATTTTCCTTCATAAATCGTCCCATCTTCCAATGCCAAAATAGCTTTCATCTTTGGCTAGTGCCTCCCAAACTGGTTCGCTTTTATAAACGCGATGGTGTCCTGCCGGATATCGTCTGATATCTTTCCTAGTTTCACCAGCGCATCAAGTGCTTCGCTCAGCGTAATCAGCGAATGCAGAGTGTAGCCTGCATCAGCTAATATCTGTCTGCCGCCTTGCTCACGATCGAGTATTATTGCAACGTCTTTTACTTTAAGACCAGCTTCTTCCAATGGTTTTATTGCTTCTAGCTTCGCTCCACCATCGGTTATAACATCATCAACAACCAGCACGCGCTCGCCGGGATCAAACTCGCCTTCTATCAGCCTAGCCGTGCCATAGTCTTTGGATTCTTTGCGTGGGTATATCATTGGTTTGCCTGTTTCGAGCGAGAGTGCGACTCCTATTGGCAGCCCTGCGTAAGGCAATGCTGCAATTCTATCAAACGAAAGTCCTTCTATGCGCTTGGCAAGATGCCTAGTCACGAGTGCAAGCAGGTTTGGATAGCTTACCAGCACGCGAAAGTCCACATAAACTGGCGAAAGTATGCCGCTTTTCAGCCTGAACTCGCCGAACTTTATACATCCTGCGTCATATAGCTGTGAAAAAAGTTCATCCATTCTCTGCATAATGTCCCATTCAGTCTTTCCGTGTACTACACTTCTCGCTCTGAACTGCAAAACTGCCGCTCACCAGCCTGCCACTTGCTATCACCGCCTGTGCCTTCCCTTTGAGTGTCCAGCCGTTGAATGGTGTGTTTCTTCCTTTGGATTTGAACTGCGACGCATCAACCGTCACCTCTGCGCTCGGATCGAAGATAACAATGTCTGCTGGCGAGCCGACAGAAAGCGTGCCTCTTTCCAAACCAAGTATTCTCGCAGGTGCTGAAGAGAGTTTTTCTACAGCCTGCGCAAGTGTCAATATGCCAGGCTCTACTAATTGAGATATGGTCAGCGAAAGCGCTGTTTCTAGTCCAACTATCCCAAATGCAGCATTCGTCATCTCAACCTCTTTGTCTTCTAATGAATGCGGCGCATGGTCTGTTGCAATAGCGTCTATAGTTCCGTCCGCCAGCCCTGCTTTTATCGCTTCTACATCGGTTTTGGTTCTGAGCGGAGGGTTCATTTTGGCATTCGTATCATACTGTGCCAGTGCCTCGTCGGTGAGCGTGAAATACTGCGGACAGGTTTCACAGGTAACCATAACCCCGTGTTTCTTTGCATCTCTTATCGCTTCAACTGATCCGGCACATGATACATGCTGGATATGCAACTTACAGCCGGTTAGTTCAGCCAGAAGAATGTTTCTATAGACCATGCTCACTTCAGCAGCAGCAGGCATTCCACGCAGCCCCGCCACAGTTGAAGCTATTCCTTCGTTCATTACAGCGTCTGCGGTAAGCGACTTGTCTTCGCAGTGAGTAAGCACAGGAAGTCCGAGCATCGAAGCGTATTCCATCACCCTGCGCATAACAAGCGAGTTCTGTATAGGGTATCCATCATCGGATACTGCAGACGCTCCAGCCTCAGCCATATCGCCGAGCTCAGCCATTTCTTGCCCTGCCATATCCTTTGTCATAGCTCCACAGGCGAGAACGTTAATACCTGTTTCTGCTCCTCTGCATATAACATATTCGATAACTGGCTTGCTGTCTGCGGCAGGGTCGGTGTTGGGCATTGCTAGTATGGTTGTAAATCCTCCGGCGGCGGCAGCAGCAGCACCTGATTTGATAGTCTCTTTATGCTCTGCTCCTGGCTCACGAAGATGCACATGCATATCAACGAACCCAGGTGCTACTATCATCCCCGAGACATCGTAAACTTCCAGTCCGTCATTTTCTGAACAGTTTACCTGTTTCCCAACACCAGCGATTCTGCCATCTTCTATCAGCACGTCAGCAATTTTGTCTATGCTATTCGCTGGATCAATTACTCTTCCGCCTTTAAGCAGTGCCCACATTCCCGCTACCTCCAAGAAGCAGATAAAGCAGTGCCATTCTTACTGCAACACCGTTGGTTACCTGATCGGTTATCACCGCGAACTCGCCGTCAGCTACATCTGGGGTTATCTCTATGCCGCGGTTCATAGGACCTGGATGCATGACCGTAACATCAGGCTTTGCTCGCCGCAGACGCTCTTTGTTTATCCCAAACATCCGTGCATACTCCCTTATGCTTGGGAAGAATCCACTGTTCATACGCTCCAACTGTATTCTAAGCACGTTTACTACGTCAGCGCCTTCGATTGCGGCGTCAACGTCAGTGTAAACTTCAACAGGCAGTTTTTCGATTTCTAGCGGCAGCAGAGTTTTGGGTCCTGCGAGTCTTACAGTAGCACCCATCTTAGTCAATCCCCACAGGTTTGATCTGGCTACCCTGCTGTGCAGTATATCGCCTACTATAGTTACCACAAGCCCTTCCAGCCGCCCTTTTTCTTCTAAAATTGTGAGCATATCAAGGAGTCCTTGGCTTGGGTGCTCATGCATGCCATCACCTGCGTTTATAACCGAACCTCGCACAGTCTGTGCAGCAAAGTAAGGCGCTCCACCTGCCTGATGTCTTATTATGAATGCATCTATCCCCATTGCTTGAAGAGTGAGCAGTGTGTCTTTGAATGATTCGCCCTTTGCTATGCTTGAGCCTACAGTGCTTATGCTTGTGACATCAGCCGAGAGCGTCTTAGCTGCCATCTCGAAGCTAGTGCGCGTGCGAGTGCTGGGCTCATAGAACAGTGTGCAGATGGTTTTGCCTCTTAGTGTAGGCACTTTCTTGACTGGCCTTGCCAGAATCTCTTTCATAGATACAGCCGTGTCCAGAATAAGCTGTATCTCGCTTTGGCTCATATCCTGAAGCCCCAAAATATCTTTTCTTTCCAGCTTATCCATAGCGATTACCCCTCCCTAAACCCCTCTCACAATAACCACTTTGTCTTCGCCATCTGTTTCAACAAGGTGAACATGTACGTGCTCGGCTCTTGCCGTCGGCAGGTTTTTGCCTACGTAATCGGCGCGTATAGGAAGTTCTCTATGCCCTCGATCTATAAGAACTGCCAGTTGTATGTTGCCTGGCCTGCCCATATCGGTTATTGCATCGAGTGCTGAGCGTATAGTGCGGCCAGTGAATAAAACTTCGTCAACAAGAACTATGGTGCGGTCGGTTACATCGAAATTAATCTCTGTTTTGCCGACGGATACAGGCGCAAGTCTGGTTGCAAAGTCATCGCGGTAGAGAGCTACATTAAGACTGCCAACGGGAACGTGGGTGCCTTCTATCTTCTCGATAAGATCGGCAAGCCGCTTTGCGATAGGCACTCCTCTGCTCTGGATGCCGATTATCGCAAGTCCTTCGGCGCCTTTGTTTCTTTCTATTATCTCGTGGGCAATTCTGGTAACCGCGCGTCGGATTTCATCTGCATCCATCACCACGGTTTCCTGAAGTTTGTCAGCCATACGCGCCACCTCCGCATAACAACAACGCCTCCTGCTTCATGGCAAGGAGGCGCTTACAGTCACACCAGTATCTGGAATGGCACGTATTCACTTCTACCTTGCCAGTCTCACAGGACTCGCTTAAAGGCTATCGGAAGCTATTCTATCACCTGAATCAGGCAATGTCAACAGTTTTTCGGTTTTTTTACTAAAATACTGCAGAAAAAATTTGCCGTACAAACAAAGCTCCCCCGCCTTGCGGCGGGGGAGGAGAAAAGAGGGTGGGAAGGTTTGCTACTTTATTTACTGCTTTACTCACCAAAATGTTCCCGTGTTCCAACAATTTTTTGTAATTTTTTTCATCTTTTTCAGTAGTTCGGTTTTCAGGGCAATTTGGGCATAAAAACGCGCTCATCTAAGTCGTTTATTGACCCTTTTGTTTGACGAATCAGTTATAATGCATTGGCGAGAAGGAGGGTAAAAAGCATGAAACAGGCTGTCGTGTTGGTGTTGTTTATAGTTGTTTGTCTCGGTGTTGGTTTTTTGGGGTCGAAATATACTTCCCAGTCTATTCCGGACTGGTATTCCCAAATTAAGAAACCCGCATGGACTCCTCCAAACTGGCTTTTTGCGCCAGTTTGGACTTTTCTATACATATCAATGGCAGTAGCCGCTTGGTTAGTTTGGCGTAATCTCGGAGTTACAGGATCATATGCGTCTATGATACTATTTGTTTTGCAGTTGGCGCTTAATGCTCTATGGTCGTACCTATTCTTTGGACTTCGTATGCCCGGTCTTGCTTTTTTGGACATAGTGGCTCTTTTTGTGGCAATAGTGCTGACTGCGATGTTGTTCTGGCGGTATGTAGCTTTGGCGGGTGTGCTAATGCTGCCGTATATAGTTTGGGTTGGGTATGCCTCTACTTTGAACTGGGCGATCTGGAGGATGAATCCTTAAAGGCCGATTTCTGTATCCCACCATTCATTTAAAAAAATTCGGCTTAGGACTGCATCATCGGCTTTGCTTATATCTACTGAGGTTATGCTGCGTGGCACGTCGCATATATGAACCAATTTTGGCTCGCCAGATGCATACTTTCCAGGCATGCTAACCAGAGTGCGTATTGTAACCATCTTTGCTTCAGAGCTTGCCTCGTATGCCGCTGTCGCAGCTACTGCCTCAGCCTTGCGAACAACTATACGTGTGAGCACCGTTGGTCGGTCTGAAAACCGCATTGTGACCTCTATTTCATCACTTCGTGGGTCAAATTTCACATCTTCTATTACCAACCTCTCCTGCTGTATATTTGGGTTGGTAGCCAATCTTGAAAGCAGTGTTTGTTCAACCAGCGGTCTTATCAATGTTCCGCCTTCCGGTTCGCCGATGACGGGGCTTTCTATCGGAGGTGCAGGAGAAGAGCTTGTATTCTGAGTTGATTGTGGCTGTTTGGTAATAGTTTCTCCTGTCTTAGCTGGTTGGTTGTTGATCATCGTTTTATCTTCTTTTTGCGAATGCACTACCCATATTGTCAATCCTATAATCAAGAGAACCATTACTGCAGCAGCACAGAACAATACGAAGTATCTTATCGCTCTATCTATCTTGTCTATAGGCTGCATCCAGTTGCCTTTAGAAGTAACTGGTTCGCCCATTTTTTTCTTGGATGCTAATGCCAGTGCTTCTTGCAGTTTGGCTTGATCGGGTTTTGAGTCAGGATTTATATCCAAAGCCATCTGATACCATCTGGCGGCTTCAGCTGGGTTGTCCATAGCTTTGTAGATGTCGCCCAGCAGGCTATGTACATCTGCGTTCTGCGGCTCAATTTCAAGTGCCTCAGTGCATAGATCAATTGCGCCGTTGAGATCGCCTCTCATCCGTGCCAAATTTGCCTCAGCCAGAAGCTTCTGCAGCTCAGTTTTTTCTTCGAGTGGCTCAAAAGTATCCGAAACATTCGCGCCGCAGTTTGGACAAGTGTTTGAGTCTTCCTTTATGGGTGTGTTGCAGTTCTTGCAGTTTTTCATATTCCAGTATGTCCAAACCCACCACCGCCACGTGTTGTGTCCGGCAATGAGTCAACTTCGCGCAGCTCAGCCCTAGTAACAGGAGCTATAATCATCTGTGCAATTCGATCGCCTCTGTGAATCGTTACCGGCTCGCTTCCTAGATTGATAATTATGATCTGCAGCGCCCCTCTGTAGTCTGAGTCAATAGTTCCAGGAGTATTAACAAGCGTTATGCCGTTTCTAAGTGCCAAGCCACTGCGTGGTCTGATTTGAGCTTCATAGCCCTCAGGCACGGCTATTTTCAAACCAGTAGGAACAAGTGCTCTTTCGCCTGGGGCTAGTGTGATATCTTTATCTGTGGCAGCATAAAGATCCATGCCTGCCGAACCCGGGGTTGCATATTGAGGAAGCGGAAGCCCTTCACTCTCCGGCAGACGCTCAACCAAGACTTTTACCTTATTCATTTGCTGAGTGTAATCTTTAAACTCGCTCAACGCAGCGGTATCGTCCATTTTCCAAGTAGTTCTCCTCGACCCTTGTTGAATGTTGGCATTCGTTGGGAGTCATGATAGCCGCAGAAGTTTGCGATCTTATGCCTATGCATTATCTTCTGAAGAGTCTTTTGTTTTAGGCAGTCTCCCCGCTGATAAGCGATTCATGTTCGGCTTCAAACTGCGGCGGGCACAAAGGCAGCTCAAATGTAAATGTCGAGCCTTTCCCAACCTCGCTTTCCACCCATATCTTGCCTCCATGTGCCTCGACAAGATGCTTAACCAAATAAAGCCCTATGCCTGTGCCTCCAACTGTCCGCGTATCGCGGTTGTCCACTCTGTGGAATCGGTCAAAGACCTTGGAAAGATGTTCTTTGGGGATTCCCATTCCTTGATCGGCTACGCTCACCCTTACCAGATCGCCCTCTGCCTGTGCACTGATAGTTATCGTGCCGCCCTTAGGCGAATATTTTATAGCGTTGTTTGTTAGGTTGGTCAGTATCTGATCAACTTTGTCCTCGTCGCCGACGATGATTGGGATGTTGTTCTTTATATCAATGACAAGTTCATGCTTGTCGGTATAGCTCTTTTGAACCGTAACAACCTTCTCAATAAGCTTCGGCAGGTCTATAGGCTTAGGATTCAGCTCCAGCGCCCTGCCGGCTTCGATTCGCGAAACATTGAGCAGGTCACTTATGAGTCTGGTCAATCTGTCGCATTCCTGATCTATTATGTGATAGAACTCTCTTACTGTTTGAAAATCGAAGAAAGTGCCATCTTCGTCCTGCAGAAGCGTTGATATGAACCCTTTGATTGAAGTCAGTGGTGTTCTCAACTCATGCGATACTGTAGAAACGAACGCTGTCTTCATGCGCTCAATGCTTCTGATCTCTGTTATATCATTGAATATAGCGACTACGCCCATCGGCTGCCCATCGTCACCTTTAACTATCGCAGTCTGCGCCTGATATATCTTGTCCTCTGGTTCTTCCGAATCGCGCTCTAACCTGATGCTGATTTCCTCCGCCAGATCTGCGCTTTCTTCCATCGAGCGTCTTAACAGCTCGCTGACCTTCTCATGTTTTATAACTTCGGTGTAAGGCTTGCCCACCACTTCATCATCTCTTATGCCAAGCATCGCTCTTGCAGAAGCATTCATCTGCATGATGCGGCTGTTGTTGTTTACCATCAGAAGTCCCGCATAAACGCTCTCGATTATGCTTTCAAGCTCCTGTTTTTCTTCAAGAACCTCGCGGTACATCTGAGCGCTTGCGATAACAGAAGCCGCATTTTTGGCAAGTCTTGTAAGCAGGTTTACATCTTCTTGTATGAAGACATTACCATCTCGCTTGTTGAAAACATGCAGAACGCCGATGGTTTTAGATTCAATGACGCGGTTGGTATCCTCGTCCCGTTTTTCTATTATCAACGGCACACACAACCCATTGCGCACGTTCAAAAGAGCAACATTCTCTTTCACAGTGCGTGGGTCGTTAACTGCATCATAGAGTATGATTGGTTTGCCGTCTCTGAAGACTTCGCCAGATATGCCCTGTGTGGCGCGTACACGGAATTTCTTGATTTCTTCATCTGTAAGCCCAAGTGCAGGCTTTGCCGCCACAAGTTCGCCGCTCTCCTTATCGAAGAGCATAAAAACGCACTTTTCGGCTTGAAGAATCATAGCTACCCGAAACACCAATCGTTTGAGTGTTTCTTCAAGCTCTGTGAGTGGCGCAGGACCTTCGGCAACCTCGGATGCACGCAGTTTATCCTCTAACTGCTTGTTGGCTCGTTCCAGCGCTGCGATGGCTATTCGTTTTTCTTCGAGTTCTTTCTCCAGCTCCTCTATTCTTGCAAGGAGCGCAGCTTCGTCTTTGCTCAAGGTAGCTACCTCTTAAAAATATAAACGGCATAATCCGTACGCGCAGACATGTAATCTGGCGCATAGGCTCATGAATCAGGGTTCAGTACACCGCGTATTATATCACGGCGCAAAACGTCGGTCAACGCCTCATTTTAGGGTGTTCGTTAATCGGTTTGCAATGAATACAGCCTATCCAAAAATCTCGTCGTGTCTTGTTTCTTGACACTTAATGCTGAACACGGATATAATTTGCCGGTTGAGAAGTTTCTGCAGAAGCCGGGCAGGCCGAACGGCATCCCGGCTTCGCAGTGTATATGATTTAGATGAGAGGCTTTACTCTGATGACCGCACGAGAAATCGATCCAACTATTTTTAAAGCATACGATATACGAGGCATTTATCCTGATCAGATTGATGAAGATGTGTGCTATCGCATAGCAAGAGCATATGTGGCTGATCGAGGCTGCAGACGGGTTGTGGTGGGACATGATATGCGCGAAACGGCTGAACAGCTCGTTGATGCTACCATTCGAGGCATAACTGATCAGGGAGCCGATGTTGTGCCAATTGGGCTTACAAGCACGCCGATGTATTACTTTGCTGTGAATTATCTTAATGGCGATGCTGGAATTATGGTTACTGCTTCACATAATCCGCCGGAGTATAACGGCTTCAAGATGACCGGACCTAACGCAGTGCCTTCCATTACTTATATATCTAATGAAGAGCTTTGGAAGCGTGCATGTGCCGGTGGGTTTCCTGAGCCAAGCGAGAAGGGGAAGGTTCTGCCGCAGGAAAATGTGTTGGATCAATACATTACTGCTGTGTTGGAAAATGCTGGTATAAGCAGCTTTGGCGGGCTTAAGATAGCTGTGGATACAGCAAATGGAATGGGTGGACTTATTCTGCCTAAACTGTTTGAGCGGGTCAAAAGCGAGCCAATTAAGCTGTTTTGGGAGATAGATGGTAGTTTCCCGAACCATGAGGCAAACCCTCTTAAACTCGAGACTCTGAAGTGGCTTCAGGAGGCAGTTGTAAGGGAGAAAGCAGACTTCGGTGCTGCTTTCGACGGTGACGGAGACAGAGTGGCTTTTGTTGATGAAAAAGGCGAGCCAGTTCCTGGCGATTTTATAACCGCGCTTATTGGCGTTGAGATGCTTAAGAAAAAGCCGGGAGCTAAGATACTTTATGACATCCGTTCAAGCTGGGTTGTACCTGAAGAGATTAAAAAAGCCGGCGGAATACCTGTGCCGTGCAGAGTTGGTCATGGTCTTATAAAGAGGCAGATGCGCGAAGAAGGCGGCTACTTTGCAGGCGAACTTTCTTCGCATTACTATTTCAGTGATTTTTACTATACCGACAACGGCGATTTGGCGTTTCTCAGTATGATTAAGCTTATACTTTCTGCTGGAAAGCCGCTTTCTGAGATAGTATCGCCGCTGAAACGCTATTACCACACGCCTGAGATAAACTCAGAAGTCAGCGATGTGGAGGCTAAACTGAAAGAGATTAAATCTGTTTACTCAAACGGACGAATAAGCGAACTGGACGGCGTTACTATAGAATTCGATGATTGGTGGATGAATGTGCGTCCATCACAGACCGAGCCGTTGCTTAGATTGAACTTGGAAGCTAAAACCAAAGAGTTGATGGAAGAGAAAACAGCCGAGGTTCTAAAACTTATAAGGTCGTAGTGAAATTGGGCTGAGAGGCTGCCGCGATGATAGATGCTAAACTGCTTAGGACTGAAGTAGAGTTTCTGCGAAAATCGCTGATAAACCGTGGAGAAGACACCTCGCCGCTTGAAAAGGCAATTGTGCTGGATGAAGAACGCAGGTCGCTGCTTGTGCAGTCTGAAGCACTTAAAGCTGAGCGCAATCGGGTGAGTGATGAAATCGCACGGATGAAAAGAGAGAAACTCGATGCTTCAGCCGAGATAGAACGAATGCGCGGCGTCTCGGACCAGATAAAATCGCTTGATGCCAAAGTCGCAGAAGTTGAGGCAGAGCTTGAGGACATCCTTATGCGAATGCCCAATCCTCCGGCAGATACTGTTCCGGTAGGTTCTGATGCGTCTGGTAATGTGATAGTTCGCACGTGCGGTGAGCCGAAGAAGTTTGATTTCGAGCCTGTTGCGCACTGGGATATTGCGTTGGCGCTTGGTATTATAGACTTCGAACGCGGCAGCAAGCTGGCAGGCAGCGGTTTCATTCTTTACAAAGGGGCAGGTGCAAGGCTTGAGCGTGCCCTGATCAACTGGATGCTTGATCTGCATACTTCTGAGCATGGCTACACCGAGATATTTCCGCCATTCTTGGCAAATCGCCGCACTATGACCGGCACAGGTCAACTGCCTAAGTTTGAGTTTGATATGTATCGCATGCCGGATGATGACCTTTTCTTGATTCCAACAGCAGAGGTTCCTCTGACCAATATTCATAGAGAAGAGATATTGGATGGAGATGTGCTGCCGCTTTACTTTACTGGCTACACTCCATGTTTTCGACGCGAAGCTGGCGCGGCTGGCAAGGACACCCGTGGACTTTTGCGCGTACATGAGTTCGACAAAGTCGAGATGGTCAAGCTTACAAAACCTGAAGAATCTTTCGATGAGCTTGAGAAAATGGTTGCCGACGCAGAAGATGTATTGCGTAGATTGGGTTTGACCTACAGGGTAGTGCTTTTGTGCACTGGGGATATGGGATTCAGTTCTGCTAAGACTTATGATCTTGAAGTTTGGTCGCCTGGAGTTGGCCAGTGGCTCGAAGTGTCGTCGTGCTCAAACTGCACCGATTTCCAAGCAAGGCGTGCCGATATTAGGTTTAGAAGAGAGAAAGGTGCAAAGCCCGAGTTTGTCCATACGCTTAATGGCTCCGGTGTAGCACTGCCGCGCACAGTTATCGCTATATTGGAAACATACCAGACACAGGATGGCAGAGTGATTGTGCCTGAAGTGCTTCGCCCATACATGGGCATAGATGTTGTAGGCTAATACTCTGATCAGTCAGTGTCGTTTTTCATCCAACAACTGTTTGGATTGCTAAACTTGAGATTCTTCTTTGGGCAGGCAGCATTTTTTGTATTTTTTGCCGCTGCCGCATGGGCAGGGATCGTTTCTGCCCACCTTTCCGCTTGGGCGCTTTGTGGCTACCGCAGTTGCTGCGGCTTTCTGGCTGCCGTCTGGCTGGGTTGACGTTCCTCCACCTTCAACCACATTTCGATAAACCGGCCTTCGCTGCGGCTCTTGTTTTGGTGGCTGGATTCTGTAAACCCAATGTACTATATCGCTTTGGATTGCATGCTGCATATCCATGAACATCTCGAAAGCTTCCTTTTTGTAGGCAACCAACGGATCCTGCTGTGCATAGCCACGAAGCCCTATACCTTCACGCAGATAATCCATCGCCTCAAGATGATCCATCCAGTGGCTGTTTATAAGATGAAGCGCTATCTGCCGCTCGGCTTCGCGCATAGTCTCGACACCTATTTCTTGTTCTTTGTCTTGATAGGTTCGCTCAACAACCGCGTCCAGAAATTCAATAAGCTCGTCCCGTGATTTCTTTTTCAGATCACCGACTCTGGCATAAATTTCCAGCGGGAAAATGTCGTTCATCTGATCAAACAGTCGCTGGTAGTCCCATTCATCTGCCGGCATGTCTGCTGGACAGTTTTCATCAACAGCGTTTCGCACAGTTTGGTGCAGATAGTCCATAATCGTCGGCTTTAGATTAATGCCTTCGAGTATTTTTCTGCGCTGGCTGTAGATTGTTTCGCGCTGTACATTCATCACGTCGTCGTAGTCCAGAACGTGCTTACGTATGCCGAAGTAATAAGCCTCAACCTTTTTCTGCGCGCGTTCGACTGCCCATGAAAGTGCTTTATGATCAATAGCCTGATCTTCTGGCCATCCCCTAAGCAGCGGCGACTGTGATTTGTCTCCAAATAGTCTCCAAAGCTCATCTTCCAACGATACGAAGAACCTAGATGAACCTGGGTCTCCCTGTCTGCCTGATCGTCCACGAAGCTGATTGTCTATGCGTCTGCTCTCATGCCGCTCAGTGCCTATTATATGCAGCCCTCCCAGGTATATTACTTCTCGCGCCTCGTCGCTGGCTTTAGCCCACCGATCGGCGTTTTCATCCAGCCATTTTTTGAAATCCCACGTTGCTTCTTCCGGATTGAATCTCTCATCAAGTGCCGTGCCACTGTCTTCAGAACCCAGAGGTCTTTCAGCGCCTTCGCGTCCACCTAGAATTATATCTACACCGCGACCAGCCATATTCGTCGCTATTGTGACGGCGCCCTTTCGACCAGCCTCTGCTATTATCTCGGCTTCTTTTTCGTGATACTTAGCGTTGAGCACGTTGTGTACTATGCCGTCTTTGAGCGCTTCTGCAAGCTTTGGTATATTTTTCTCCCTAAGCCCCATCAACCTTGCAAGCTCTGTTAAGTTCTCATTGGACAACATATTTGTTGATACGCCAAGTGCATTTGCAGCTCCCTGGAGCCTTGGGATAGTAAGCTCATCGAATCTTGAATTAAGCAATGTTTCGATATTCTTACGTTTCTCGGTATCAATGTCTGACTTTTCCAGCAGCCTATTGCGCAGTATTATGATTAATCCCAAAAGCTGAAGTCGCTCCGAGATCATCCTTTCGCTCACGCGCTCCGATACTTCTATCGAGCGCGTTCCAACCAGCACTGGTTGCTGTCTGGCGTAATATCGAAGTATTTCCTCTGTTATCCCCCTGAATTTGGCTTCTTCAGTCTTATAGATAACATCCGGATAATCACGCCGTATCATCGGCTTATTGGTAGGCACTTCAACTACATCAAGACCATAGACTTTGCGAAACTCATTTTCTTCCGTTTTCGCTGTTCCGGTCATTCCGGCTATTTTTTTATAAAGGCGGAAGTAATTCTGATAAGTGATTGTTGCAAGCGTTTGGTTTTCCTGCTGGATTTGAACACCTTCTTTGGCTTCCACAGCTTGATGAAGCCCTTCGCTCCAGCGTCTTCCAAACATCAGCCTGCCGGTGAACTCATCAACTATTATTACCTGCCCATCTTTGACCACATAATCAACGTCTCGTTTCAACACTGCTCGAGCTTTGAGCGCCGAATTTGCATGAGTCATCAGGTCTATATTTTCAGGATCTGCCAGATTCCCGCAGCCAAATGCTCTCTCTATTTTTGCAATCCCTTCTTCTGTGAGCATGGCTGTCTTGGCTTTCTCGTCAACGGTGTAATCGCGGTCTTTGACGAGCTGTGCTACTACTCGGTCCATTTTGTAATAGAGATCAGTAGATTCACTGGCTTGTCCCGATATGATGAGCGGTGTCCTAGCTTCGTCTATAAGTATGCTGTCGGCTTCGTCTACTATCGCATAATGCAGCTCTCTCTGCACAAGTTCATCCTTGCTAAAAGCCATATTGTCATACAGATAATCGAAGCCAAATTCGCTGTTCATTCCGTATGTAATATCTGCTTGATAAGCGAGCCTTCGTCCGAGTTTGTTCGCTGGGTCATAAGGGTTGTTCGGGTCACCAAGTGGCCTTAAATGTTTCCACTCATTAGGGTCCTCAGGTTCATAAGTAGGGTCGTATATAAACGAACCTCTGCTTGTCCCTGTTTCCGCGCTCTGGCCTTGAATTGCCGCAACCGACAGTCCCAAAAAGTGATATATTGGTCCATACCAACGTGCATCTCGTTTTGCCAAAAAGTCGTTGGTTGTAACCAGATGAGCCCCTTTGCCTTCTAGAGCGTTTAAGTAAAGCGGCAGTGTAGCGGTAAGCGTTTTACCTTCACCAGTCTTCATCTCGGCGATTCTTCCCTCATGAAGAACAATACCGCCTATCAACTGAACGTCGAAGTGCCTGGCTTTATCTGGACCCAATGTCCTGCAGCCCGCTTCCCGAACTACAGCAAATGCTTCGACAAGCAGATCATCAACCGTTTCTCCAGCGGCAAGACGTGCTCGAAACTCGTCCGTTTTTGCACGGAGCTGATCGTCTGTGAGCGCTTTCATAGCAGGCTCAAGCGCGTTTATCTTCTCGACAGTCCGCCGAAACCGCCGAAGCTCACGTTCATTGGAGCTAAAAAGTGTGCTGAGGAGTCCCATATCTAGATTCAATAGTAACACCTCAGGTGCCTGTTGTCAAAGTAGTACGGAGAAGGTTATCATTGTGAGTGATCCGATGAATAAAAAAACTAAGATAATAGATTCTTTGGCTATAATCGGCGTAGGGCTGATAGGCGGCTCGATAGGGATGGCTGCGAAGGCTCGTGGTTTGGCTGGGAAGGTAATAGGCATTGGTAGGGATCCGGCTAAGCTCAAACGCGCTCAAGAACTGGCGGCGGTGGACGTTTTCACTACAGATTTGATCAATGGTGCCGCCGAGGCGGATATGGTTATCGTCTGCACTCCTGTATTGGCTGTTGTGCCGATAATAGAAGCCATAGCCGGTTCGCTTAAAGAAGGCGCGATCGTTACCGACGTAGGCAGCACGAAATCCCAGATAACTAGGCAGGCTGAGGCTGTTTTGCCGGATGGGCGGCACTTTATAGGAGGTCATCCGATGGCAGGATCTGAGGCTGAAGGTGTTGAAGCAGCAGTGCCTTACCTGTTTTTGGACGCTACTTACGTCGTAACACCCACCGAAAACACTCATGTCAAAGCGCTTGATACTCTGGTTAGATTTGCCGAAGGACTTGGGGCTAATGTCGCGTTAATGAGTCCAGAACAGCACGACCGAAGCGCTGCGATTATCAGTCATCTGCCGCATGTTATATCTGCCACACTTTTGAAGTTGGCTTCAGAGGAGCAGGCGGACTCTGGGCAGGTGTTTCAGCTTGCGGCAGGGAGTTTTCGTGATATGACGCGGATATCAGGCAGCCCGCCGGAGCTTTGGCGTGATATTTGTCTTTCAAGCCGCGAAGCGATATCGGATACAATAAAGCGATTCGAGGCTCTCCTTGAGACTGTGCGTGCTTATATAGATTCTGGAGACTCAGAAGCTATAGAATCTTTGTTTTTTGATGCCCGTGAGATAAGAGCTAGGTGGATTCAAGAGAAAGACCAGCGAGACGATAAGCCGTGACCGAAAACACACATATAGAAAAAATAACTGTAACACCTAAAGAAGGGATTATTGGCGATATCAAAGTGCCAGGCGATAAGTCCATAAGCCACAGGGCTGTTATATTGGGTTCGCTTGCGTGTGGGACTAGTATTGTCAAAGGCTTTCTTGAAAGCGAAGATTGTTTGAACACTCTGCGTGCATTTCAACGGATGGGTGTAAAGATTGAAAAACTCGATGCGGGTGTATATAGCATTTCTGGTGTTGGGATTGATGGACTAAGCGAGCCGGATGATGTGATTGATATAGGCAACTCTGGAACAGCCATAAGGCTGCTCTGCGGCGTGCTTGCGGGCCAGAAGTTCTACTCTGTTATTACGGGCGACGAGTCTATTCGGAGACGTCCGATGGGTAGGGTGGTGAACCCTCTTCGCGATATGGGTGCACAGATACTAGGACGAGAAAACGGCGAAAAAGCACCTCTTTCGATATATGGCGGCGAGCTTAGGCCAATACACCATCAATCAAGTGTCGCAAGTGCACAGGTCAAGTCTGCAATACTGCTTGCTGGGTTGTTTGCCGAAGGCGAAACATCAGTTACAGAGCCTGCATTATCTCGTAATCATACAGAGCTGATGCTTCGCGCGTTCGGTGCAGATGTTCGCACGAGCGGTACTACGGCTGCTGTTGTAGGACGGCCTGAACTTACTGCACAGCAGATGACTGTACCGGGTGATATATCATCGGCGGCTTATTTTATAGTTGCTGCTATTATAACGCCGAACTCTCGGATAACTGTCCGCAACACAGGCATAAATCCAACTCGCACAGGTATTATTGATGCACTTCAGGCAATGGGTGCAGATATTCAGATTGAAAATGTGCGTTCCGAAGCTGGAGAGCCTACTGCTGATATAACAGCCAAAACCAGCAGGCTGTTCGGCATAAAAATCGCCGGCGATTTGATACCACGATTGATTGACGAGGTGCCTATTTTAGCTGTTGCAGCCGCAGTTGCCGATGGCACTACTATCATAGCTGATGCGCAGGAGCTTCGTGTGAAAGAAACAGATCGCATAGCATCGGTTAAATCCGAACTATCGAAAATGGGTGCAAGGATTGAAGAGACACAGGATGGGATGATAATACGCGGTGTTCCGAAACTGACCGGTGCTGTATGCGATTCACATGGTGATCATAGAATCGCAATGTCGTGTCTTATAGCAGGACTGGCTGCTGAAGGTGAAACTACAGTCTTAGACACCAAGAACATCGCTACGTCTTTCCCTGGATTTGCCGATCTTCTTGCAAGTTTATAATATGTGAGCTGAATTGATGTTGCTATATTGCATAATAATGCGCAAATTGTAGTGACACAAAAGTTTTTCAGTTAGTGTGTTTCCAAATCCGAATCCGAAAGTTTTGCAAAATGGGCATATTGATGTCACATCAGCATTAATATTTCTGATTATGAAGCGATAATAAGTATGAGATGTTAACTTCTGAGGTTTTTAGGTGAAAGCAAAAATGAGCAATAACAATAATCGTTTGATACTGATTCGTGCTATATCGTTGGCAGCAGCGATTGTCTTTTTGGGTGGAGCAAGCTTTGCACAGCGTGGTGGAGATGCGACTACAAACATTAATCCGGATACTGGTAATGCGTCGCGTCAAGAGCTCAGAAGATTTCGGATAGAAGCATCTAAACTACCGTGGATAGGTGTTGTTGTAAAGGATCTACCAAATAGCTCGAGAACAAAAGGTGTGTTGGTTGAGTCAGTTGTGACTGGCTCGCCAGCAGATAAAACTGGGATTCGAGAGAAAGACATCATAGTTAGTCTTGCAGGCAATCAAGTAAACTCAGCCAATGAATTCACTCGTATAGCGCAATCTCTTCGCATAGGTAATGATTATCCGCTTGCAGTAATCCGCGATGGCAGCAAAATAGATATCATCATAACCCCGACCAGTCGTCCAACTGCAGATTCTAATGCAGCATCTACGTCAACGGGAGCGATTGTAAGTGATGTGCCTGCACCTAGAAAAGGATTTCTTGATATTAATGTACTCAAATATGCGTTTATAGATCCCAAAACTCATGAAATTACATTTGTTGGCAGATATGATCCAGCATACAACACAGGTCCCATACCTTACGCAGATCTGCTTCAGACTGCGCTTGCGAACCCATACCCATCTTTTTCACTTGAGCCTACTAAGCAGTCGCGTGAGACTTTCAATCAGGTTGATAAGATGGTTGACGCCGATATTGACAGAATGAGCGACCCAAACTACTGCAACCAATGGGCGCAGAAACTTTTGAATTTGCTGATTTACGACAACTCGCTGCAGGCAGATAACAGACGGTTCTTTAGGAATTGTGCTGAAGCGTTGGGCATTACGCCTGACGAACTCAGACGGCTGTATGAAGGCGCGGTTGGTAAAATAAACGTTCCCAATAACGAATTGTTTCAGCTTGTAGCCAAGCTTATGCGCGGGATAGGTTCGCCCAGTGCTGCTGATGGAATGTTAGCTCTTGCAGCTGGAGGCACGCCTGAGGAAATACTTCGCAATATGGCTGAGGCGTTTGGGATAACTGCTCAGTATGAAGAGTTGGAGAGAAAGAACCTGTCTGCCGAGCAGTTTAGAGTCGAGGCGATAATTCTCTGCATATCAGAAATGTGTCGCAAGTTTGAAGCTCCTGAGAGCGGCATACAAAGCAGAGTGTCTGCTATCCGTTCTGGCTCGCAGTCGGTTGATACGCTTATTGATTATATGGGACAGCAGATGAGTGAGTTTATATCTAAAAGAGCAGGCAGAAAAATGATTAACGGATTGGTTTTAGGACCAGAGGTGCTTTCGAAGATGTACAATACACCTGCACCGCAGGTTGAACTGGTCTTTTATAATCTGCCGTCGGACTCACTTTTGGGAGATGTGTTTTTCAAAGCTGACTATAGATTGAAAAGTATATGCACGTTTCCTGATGCACGCGATAAGTTCCCGCTGCACTTGACCGAGCAGGAGTTTATGCAGAGAGAAGAAACTGCGAGAAATTACAGGCTGCCTGGCGGTGGTGGTGCAGGTGTTGGCCATACGTTAATACCTGCGGATGTTCAGATGCGCGTTTCTCCTGCTGGTGATGTTGTCGAGTTTCAGTCTTCCAAGATTAAAGTTTACGGCTGGATGATTACCCCGATTGGCAATTTGGACAAGACAGCCTCTGATTTTATCAGCTCTGTGATAGAAAAACATTCCGGTTATTTGACCGAACACTTCGACGATTACGCCAGAGCTTATCCTGAATGGCACAAGCTCTCCGAAGCTGCAAAGATAATTGCGCTCGCAAGATGGGCGAAAAAGAATAACTACACTATTAAAGTAACTGATGCACCTGGAACAAAAGTGTCACTGCCAAAATATACAACCGGCTTTTGGAGCGCTGTGTTTCAGGTTTATGAAGACGCTGGGTATTTGACGTTTATTCAGGAAGGCGGCACTAGTTTCTCAGAGAAAGAGGGCGAGAGCTGGATAAAAGCACAGCCGGATGTTACTTTTACCTCCGATGTCTCAAAACAGCTTGCGGCAAGTGCTGTTTTTGCTGAGCAGGCTGTTGATGCGGCTTTGAAAGGAGATTTGGAGTCGGCAAGAGATTTAGCCGACAAAAGCGCTCGTGCTATGACCGGGGAGATAGATCTTACAAAGCTTCCTCCACTTGAAGGTATTCCTATCCCCAGTGAGCCTGCCTCGTATGCGGCTGCAAGCGCCGAAGCGATTAATCAAGCGAGCGAGTGCTTGAATAAGATTCAAGCTGCGCAAAAAGACTTGGCTCATGCGGCAGATATTGCTGCATCTTCACCAGAGGAAGCTGCAAAGATTACCCAGCAGGCAAAACAGGTTCAGGACGAGGCGCAGGCAAAGTTGAAGCAGATACTGAATAATGTTGTCTCGTATAAGAACGACCCTGCAAAAGCCGGTGAGGTTGTTGTTGCACTTAAGAACAGTTCGACAGTTGTTACTACGGTAAGTTCAGGTTCTTCCTCTGCTTCGCAGGTGGGTGGCACTACTATCTCAAAACCGGAAGATTGGGCTGCAAAACGCACCAAATTGTCTGCTGAGCTTGATGAAGTGAACAAACAAATAGCTGTTACGCGTGAAGCGCTGGTTAAGTTGAACGCGACGATTCAGGCGAATAGTAAATTGTTTGAAGAGTGGGAGAAATCTGCTGATGAAGCATTCGATAGGTGTGTAGGTATGGCTGCCGATGTGGCGATTGATTTCGGCGCTGGTGCGCTGGCTGATAGGTATGAAACTATTTATGACTTGGCGAAGAAATTGCCTAACAAGCCCGAAGATCTGATTGAAAAATACAGATATCTTGCTTCTCTTGCGAAAAGACTGCAGGAAGCGAAAGCTACCAAGGACTTCTCGGGTTTGGCTGCACGCGAAAACAAGACTGAGGCTGAGATATACGAGACTATGAGAGATGGCATAGGACAGATTATAGGACTTCTAGGGTTGGACAAGACTGTTCCTGGGGCAGTGTGGAAGTATGGCAGCCTAGCTTTTGATATGGCGTTTAATATGAAGGAGCTTCATGAGACTTGGAAAAATGTCAGTGTGCTAGAAGCGAATAATGCTAAGCTGGCTGAGGCAGTCCAGAAGCTTGCTGCAAAAATGCAGGATCTTCAGAATCGCGCCAAAGATATAAAGCAGAAGATTGACGCTGGAGACTCAGCCGCATCTTCTTCCAATTAGTTGTCGCAGTCTGCCGATTTTTTGATGATATAGTAGAGCGGACGCGGGAGAGTAACAAGAATAATCCTGCGTCCGCTTTCGCTCCATAATATAATAGTTACACCACTTCTTGACGTTGCATTCTTACAGGTCTATACTCGACCCAGCCTTAGACGGCAAATTGTACGGAAGGAAATTGTTAGATGAAAATTTGGTTGGCAGTGGTTTCGGCGATTTTGGTCTGTTTGGTTTCTCTATATCCAGCCTGCGCCGACACAATTACCCTCAAAGATGGCACAGTTATCAGTAACTGTTACGTGCGAGACGAAGGAATAAGGTTTTTGGTTTGGGAGAAAATGGAAGATGTGGGTACTCCCAAAATGAGAATTATCCCCAGGAGTCTCGTCAAGGAACCTATTGAGCAGAAACGTGATGAATCTTGGGATAAGCATCCTAATCTGCCTGATCTTACCATTGCTTTTATAGAGATGACACCTAAGCTGGCGGGCTTGCATTGGCAGATTAGCTACGACGAACTGAATACGCCAACTATCAAAGGTGCTGGTAAGACACTCATTGATTTGGGAGACGAAGGCAATCGAATGAAGCCGGAAGAGGTTGTAAAAAACCTCAAGCTCAAGTATAACCCCGGCGATGAGATTACTCTTACGGCTAATGTGCGAAACGTAGGATTTGCTGATGCCAAGCCTTTCGAGTATGTGTGGATGATTGATGGAAAAGAGATGTCAAAGGGCAAATACAGCAAACCTGTTAAGGAGCTTGAGTGGGTAAAACTGCCGTTTAAGTGGAAATGGCAGGATGGGATGCATACTGTTACTTTCAAGATAACTACTGTGCAACCTGAGATTGCAACCATAAATAACGAAGCCACCGACCCGCTTTGGGGATGGGGATTTACGTTCGTTATAAACAAAAAGCGCACTTGGCATGATAAACGAAACGCCTGCGGTACATTCTGCTTTGAAGATTACTATCGCTGGCATGTTAACCTGATGAATGTTTTGTTTGAAGCCACCAAGTTTCCTTCATGCCCAGATGGCGTAAAGGCTAGGGTTAGACTTGATCGAATTATCTACTGCGACGACCCAAACACAGAGGCTATGAAGCTCTGCACTGCGCCGGATGGATTTGGCTATCTGCAGGGAATGTGGACATGGACTGATTCCAAAGAAGAAATAGAGAAAAATTGGCCTGTGTGGGATGGTGCACGATACAGCACTGAATGGTCACTGCCGCACGAGCTTGCGCATCAGCTTGGCATTCCTGATTGGTATGTGCAGGATAATGGCGGCTCTAAAGATCATGTATGGGCAGATAATGGCGAGCCGGTCTGCCACATGATGAGCCACCCTCTGACTATGCAGCACTCGCACGGCCCATTCCCATGGACTGAAGCCGATGCTGGGTATTGGAACCAGTCTTGGGACAAGCCCAGAGGGTATTATGGCGACTACCTGTTTGCTGTTCCGGATGAGAACTTCATAAGAGTGGTTGATGTGAATGGGCTTCCTGTGCCAGATGCGAAAGTAGAGATATTCCAAAGAGCCGTATCTGTGGATCCTAATGGAACCCCAACTGAAGATCACGGCGTTAAGATTTACCCAGTAGATGAGCTAGCCGGTGGCAATGACTTATCCAAGTACCCAGTTATGGTTGGTATGACCGATAAAGATGGAATGTTGCGTTTGCCCAATCGTCCGGTTAGAGAGGTTATTACGCTTAATGGATTCCATCGAAAACCTAATCCATTTGGGAATATAGATTGCGTTGGCGTTAGAGATCAGATGCTTGCGAAGGTTACCAAGTTTGACAATCCATGCTATTACTGGATTGAGATGTACAATTTCAACGTAGCGTGGTTTAGAGGTCAGAAAGATAAATTTGTAACCGTGTTCAAGACGCCTTATCGCTCAGAAAGCTCGCCTCTGCCGCCGAGAGATGTCCGTGTTGAACAGATAGACTCAACGCATGTTAAGGTAACTTGGAAGGCGCCGGAGGTTATAAGAGAGCAGCAGTATTTGGATAAGGTGATCGGGTATAGGGTTTATCGTCGAATTGATACTATGGGGCTTAACGATAGGCCGTGGTTTGCTGTGGCGACAGTTAATCCTGATACAACTGAGTGTGTCATAGATCTAACCCAGAAGCCGATGGATAACTATTACTATTCCAATACGGAACGTTACGCTGTAACATCACTAGGTGAGCTTTCTATGGAAAGCGAACTAGTGCAGGCGCCTATGAAGCCGTTTGGACTTGGCCAATAAAAAAATAATAAATAGGTTCGTTTGCAAGAATGAGGGGCTGATTATTCTCTGCCCCTCATTTGTTTTCTATGTAGTACAGATGATTCCAAGGATATTCTTATAGTGTTTTGCGTGCAAATTTGTTTGCCGCCGTCGGCTAACATGTGTTAGACTTCAGTGTAACCACCGAAAGGAGTTGTGCTCGTGGAGCCTAGAATTTGCCGTGAAGGTATCCTCAAACTAAAGCCGTATATTCCAGGAAAGCCTATTGAAGAGGTTGAGCGAGAATACGGCGTAAAAGACATAATAAAGCTTGCGTCGAACGAAAACCCTCTTGGTGCTTCACCGAAGGCTGTTGAAGCTATAAATCGGATGGCTTGGAACGTGGGGCTTTATCCGGATGGGAGCTGTTATGTGCTGAGAAACGCTGTGGCTGAGAAGCTTGGTGTGAAACCCGATAATCTTACATTTGGCGCAGGATCGGACGAAGTAATTCATGTTATTGCGCTTGCTCTTTTAGAACGTGGCGATGAAGTGATAAGCTGCGACCCTACCTTTGTTCAATACGAAGCCGCTGCAGTTCTCTGCGAATGTGCTTATCACAAGGTACCGCTCAAGAATCATACCTACGACCTCGAAGGTATTGCTGAGAAGCTGAATGCGCACACGAAGCTTGTGTTTATTGCCAACCCGAACAATCCGACTGGTACGATGGTTACTCATGCCGAAGTCGAGCGGCTGCTGTCGCGTATGCCTGAGCGTGCTGTGTTGGTTTTGGACGAAGCTTATTATGAATATAACGAACGTTCAGATTTCCCAAGATCGGTCGAGTGGGTGCTTGAAGGCAGAAATGTGATAGTGCTGCGTACATTCTCTAAGATATATGGGCTGGCAGGACTACGTGTTGGTTACGGCATCGCAAGACCGGATATAATAGGATATCTTGAGCAGGTTAGACAGCCATTTAACGTCAGCTCGATCGGTCAGGCAGCGGCTACCGCAAGCCTTGACGACTATGAGCATGTTGAGCGCAGCCGTAGGCTAAATACCGAGGGCAGGCGATATTTGTATCGTGAGTTTGACCGACTTGGTTTACCTTATGTGCCCAGCGAAGCGAACTTTGTTTGGGTTGATCTTAAGGAAGACAGTGTGCGTGTGTTCAAGGAGCTTCTTAGGCGCGGCGTGATTATACGCACTGGTGATATTTTTGGCATGCCAACTTGGGCTAGGGTTACTGTTGGCAAACCGGAAGAAAATAAGCGATTTATTGCGGCGCTTGAGGAAGTAATTGCTTCGCTTCACGCTGAATAAAATAATATAGAAAAAACTTGTAGGTGAGGACTGAGGACTAATGATCATAATACTGGCCCCGTCTGCGACGGAAAGTGATCTTGAAGAGATTGTAAACAATCTAAAAGAGCGCGGCTATGGTGTGCATGTCTCAAAGGGTGTTGAGAAGACTATAGTAGGTGCCATTGGGGCGCCAGAGGAAGATAAGGCGATAATAGCCGAGCAGCTTTCATCATTCAACTATGTAGAGCGCGTAATTCCTATACTGAAGCCTTATAAAATCGTTGGGCGTGAGTTTCACCCTGACAAATCAATAATAAGGGTCGGTGATGTTGATATTGGGGGACAGCGCATAGTAGTTATGGCTGGCCCTTGTTCTGTAGAGAGTGAAGAGCAGACCATCGAGACGGCGAAAGCAGTAAAAGCCGCTGGCGCATCAATACTTAGAGGCGGTGCTTTCAAACCTAGCACTTCGCCTTATAGTTTTCATGGACTAGGCGAGGATGCGCTCAAAATTTTGGCTGCGGCGAGAGACCTGACTGGCTTGCCGGTTATCACCGAGGTTATGGATACGAGAGACGTAGAACTTGTGGCTAAATATGCGGATATACTGCAGATTGGCACACGCAATATGACAAATTTTTCACTGCTCACCGAGTTAGGCAATATCAAGAAGCCCGTCATGTTGAAGAGGGGGATGTCTTCAACTATAGAAGAATGGCTGCAGGCTGCGGAATACATAGCGACTAAAGGGAATTACGAGATAATACTCTGCGAACGTGGGATAAGAACTTTTGAGACGTTTACTAGAAACACTTTCGATGTGAGTGCAATACCTGCGGTTAGTGGGTTAAGCCATCTGCCGATAGCAGCCGATCCGAGTCATGGCACTGGGAAATCAAACTTGGTGCCGCCTGTGGCAAGAGCGGCAGTGGCGGCTGGAGCAGATGCGCTGATCGTTGAAGTTCACCCAACGCCTGAGAAGGCTCTCAAAGACGGCGCTCAGTCGCTCAACTTTGCGGCTTTCGAGAAAATGATGTCTGAGCTGGCTTTGTGTGCGAGAGCCATCGGTAGATATATCTAGTCGAAGTCAGCTGGTAAAGATTTTGCACGGAAGGGGAATTATGGTATCCGATGAGAACAAGTTTGATGGTTTCAGGAAAAGGTGGGATGGTTATGCCATTCGGAGTTTTTATTTTGTTGATTGCCATAGCGATTGCCTTTGTCGCAGCCGAACTTTACGGCGATGTGGCAGGCGGACAGGAAAGCTCTCCTATTACTGAGAAATGTATTGCCGATTTAGCTAAAAGGTTAAACCTGAAGCCGGAGAACATCAAAATCGCAGATAAGCAGTCTGTTAGTTGGCCAGATACATCACTTGGTATGCCTGAGATAGACCGCGTTTACGCTCAGGTTATAACTCCTGGTGCTAGGATTATACTTGAAGCCCGCGGAGTAAAATACTTATATACCGCAAGCCCCAAAACATTTAGATATGGTGGACCTATTGCCCTGTGGTCATATTCGATGCTTTATCTGAGACCTGTTAAAGACGAGCCAAACCTAAACGGCGATCTTTACCAATGTTCGCTGCTTGGAACCAATAGTTTCTTATTGGTGTCTGGGGTTTCTGATTTCTATCCTCAGGAAAATGGCGTGCTGGTGTTCAAGAGACGCACATCACGATCATCTCATGAGCTGTTTTATGTTAGTGCGTCGGATACTTCGAAAATCACGCGGCTTTATGGTGCGTTCGACTTTGGCGAAGCTACTGTCAAGGGCAGCGAATGGGCTGGATTCGTAAAGCCAAGGCTTGGTGATGATTGGTGTGTGGTTATAAGCCAAATCGAAGGTGCAGGCAATAATAAGCAGATTCTGCCTCTGCCCGAAGATACGAAGCCGGATAAAATTGGCTGGGATGGCGAATATCTGTTTATTATGGTCAAAAAGGGTGATAATCAGCTTTGTTTTTCAACCTTGCCCAAATCAGAAAAGCCGAAATGGGAGCCGGCGAGCCATTATTCTTTCCCTGGGGCACTTAAATATGTACTTAACAAGAGTGAGTCTTTGGATATAAGCCAGACCACGATTGACAACAAGCCATGTGTTGAAGTTTCGAGGGTTTGGTTTACAGGTGATGAGACTGCTGTGGCGAAGATTATGGGGCTTAAAATGCAGGGTTCGGATCTATTGGGCGGCCGCTATGCATTTATATGGGGTAGTAAAGACGACCAGACCGCAGCGTATACTGTAGACATTGTAAGTGGCGAAGTTGTGTCTGGATTCAAAGGTTCTGCTCTGCAGGTCAGGCCGTTTTTGTATCCGCCGCACAGGAAGCCTATTAAATGATCTGAAACCCGCTTGCTTTTGTGCTTGACCGACTGCTTAGACGGATATATCATACCTGCAGTTGACTTTCAATTGCGTATGGAGGCGTTGTTGAATGAAAATAGGTGTTTTTACAGTTCTTTTTGCTCAGATGCCATTTGAAGAAGCGCTTGACTATATCGCTTCTACAGGAGTAGAGATGGTGGAACTTGGCACGGGGAACTACCCGGGAGATGCACACGTTCCGCTGGATCGTTTATTAGAAGACGAAGGAGCTAGAAAATCGCTCATTAAAGCCGTTGAGTCCAGAGGTCTTGCGATAAGCGCACTCTCATGTCATGGTAACTCTCTACATCCCGATTCCAAGATAGCTAAAGAGCATCATGAGACTCGCAGAAAGACCATTCGTCTTGCCCAGATGCTTGGGGTTGACCGCGTAATAGATTTTTCTGGGTGCCCAGGTGATGGACCCAGTGCAACAAAACCGAACTGGGTTACGTGTGCTTGGCCGCCAGATTATCTGGAGGTTTTGGAATGGCAGTGGAAAGAGAGAGTCATTCCTTACTGGAAGGAAGAGGCTAAGTTTGCTAAGGAACATGGTGTGCGTATATGTTTTGAGATGCACCCAGGTTTTGTTGTTTATAACACTGAGACCTTACTTAAGCTGCGCGATGCAGTAGGCGATACGATTGGTGCTAACTTCGACCCAAGTCATTTGTTCTGGCAGGGGATGGATCCCGTGATGTGCATTAAGACTCTTGGTGAAGCCATATACCATGTACATGCTAAAGATGTTAGGATAGATGCTGCCAACACGAGCGTTAATGGGGTTCTTGACACAAAGCATTACTCTGACGTATTGGCAAGGTCGTGGGTGTTTAGGACCGTTGGCTATGGTCATGATCTACAGACTTGGCGTGATATGGTGAGTATGCTTCGCGCTGTCGGCTATGACTATGTGCTGTCTATAGAGCATGAAGACAGCTTGATGTCTGTAAAGGAAGGGTTCGAGAAGGCAGTTGCAAACCTTAAGAAAATTGTGATCGAAGAGCCTGCTGGCGAGATGTGGTGGGCTTAGCTCGATTTGAGCGTATAAACTGGTAATATTACCTGATTTTCAGAAATTTTCATCATACTAGTTGACAGGCTTGGTATGAGTGTGATATTAATGATGCAGTGGTTTGTTAAAAGTCAACCTTAAGAAGTCTCAGCATGCGAGCGAGTAGGTCAGCCGCGGAGAGTGAGTAGGTTCAGTGTGCAGGCTGAACGTAGTTCACTCAGATAGAGACTAAAAACACAACACACGAAAAATAAAACAGAGGAGGAGAAAGGATGTTGCCTAAGACGACTGTTTTGTTCGTCATAGCCATTTTGGCTGTGGCTGCATTCCCTGCGCTCGCCGTGCACATGGATTCTCAGCTTACCGGCGACCTAGGAGTGCTCGACTTGGCGACCGATGTCACCTTCGACGGATCCATCTGGACATACACCTATCAGCTCACGTTTACGACTGCAGTAGGAAGTAACTACGTCCATTCGTTCGCTGTTGATAACATCGGTCAGTATTTGTTCACGAACGCTTCCAATACCGGAAACTTCACAAATCCTACCTATGATCCGAATGCGTGGTCTGTTGATTGGATACTGGGTACGATGACGCCTGGACAGACGGTTACCTTCTCCTATCAGTCGCAGCATGCGCCGGATGTGATTACGGTTTGGGCGACTGTGGGAGACAGCGGGGCTTACGCGAGCGGTTTGACACTTGGTATGGGTGCGGAGATTCCGGAACCCGGAACCATTCTTGCGCTCAGCGGGATGTTTGCCGCAGCGGCTGGTTTGTGGAGGCGCAGAAGGTAATTTTGCCAGAGATATAAGAGTAGGAGTAGGTTTAGGTCTCGGCATTTCGGGAAGGAGTGTCGTGTAATGAAAATAGTAAGCTCAATAGTAGTATTCCTGTTGGCGGCGTCTGTTGTTGGTGCTGTGTCAATGCATACAGACTTAGCACCTGGTACACCGCCGCTTCCGGCGCCGGGAACCACAATCCCTCTTGACGCGAGTGCTGTGTTCGATACGGGGAGCGGACTGTGGACGTACACCTATGTTATAGATCCAAGCAATGCGCTTCTTCCAATTACGGGTTTCAGCGTGGCGAATGTGAACCATTATGTGTTCTACGATGCTACTAACAACAAGAACTTTGTTAACCCGACTTGGGAGAACTTCCCATCATCGGTTTATTGGATGGGTGGATCTGCTCCGCAGAATGGCGGCTTGATTATCTTTAGCTTCACCTCGCCGCTTGGTCCAACGGTTGTAAACTGCACTTTGCACGGTGGCACTAAGGTGGCAGTTGGTGAGACGCTGGGGATGATTCCTGAGCCAATGTCACTGCTGGCAATAGGCACGCTCCTAACCGGCGGCGCTGTTGCATTAAGGCGTAGGAAAAATAAGTAGTTAGAGTAAGATTGTAGTAGTAGTTAAACGCCTTTTTGATGTAAATCGAAAAGGGTTGGATGCGGTGTCGAGTAGTATGGACACAGTGTCGAAGGCAGCGTGTAGTTTAAAAGGGGACCGCGGCCAGTTACGGTTCGGTCCCCTTTGCTGCATTTATTTATGTTTTTTGATATACCCCTAGTTTTTATCCTCAATAACCCCAATCTTTATCTTCCAAAGCTCTGCGATACGCCTGGCTATATCTGTGTTGTCAATCAACCCGGCGAATTTATCAGACCCGGGCCCGTATGCATAGATTGGTGTTACCACCGCAGTATGTCCTCCGCTTCCCCAAGCGTTTTTTATCTTACTACCGTCAGCAGGAAGCGCAAGACCGCCGGTTTCATGGTCAGCGGTAACGATAACCAGAGTGTTTCGATCCTTGTGCGCAAACTCAAGCGCTGCTGCTACAGCCTTATCGAATTCCAGAGTTTGTCTAACACATGATTCGAAGTTGTTTGCGTGAGACGATGTATCTATCTGCGCGCCTTCTACCATAAGAAAGAATCCCTTTTTCCCACTCGACAGTATCGAAATCGCTTTCGATGTTAGTGCAGATAAAGGTGGCTCAGGATCTTTTGTTGTGAGAGCACCGAGCGCAAGTAGCGCGATTAGTTTTGATCCAGATGCCAAATTGAACTCTTCAGCAGACGAGATTACCTGCCATCCTTTTGATTTGGCTTCCGCTAAAAGGTCTTTATCATCGGTGCGTGAACTTCCCGGAACTTCTTTTGGAAGGAATGCAGATCTGCCACCTCCTATAAGCACATCAATGTTTGCGTTTATAAGATCAACAGCTATCTGTGCACTTTGGTCTCGCCCTGTGACATGTGCCGCAAAACCTGCTGGTGTGGCTCCTGTGATAGCGTCAGTTGTAACCAAGCCTGTTTTCTTACCCGAATCACGCGCAGCTTCTAGAACGGTTCTTGTCCTGCGACCATCCGGCGTCAGACCGACAACGTAATTTGCCGTTTTTACTCCAGATGCTATAGCTGTAGCTGCTGCCGCCGAATCAGTTACATAAGAATCTGCCGAATACGTTGTAACAAATCCTGTTACTGGCATCTGATCCATCGCCAATCGTGCTCCAGGTCCACCGGCAGCAATTCTAGCAGCAGTCACGTGTGCAACTCCCATCCCGTCGCCAATGAGCAGAATGACGTTCTTTGGTGCAGCTGACAAAGAAACCGCCAGCGCCAAAACCAGTAGTAGAACAATTACGGTCCTTCTCATTATTTGTGAAACCTCTTTCTGATTTGATGAATAAATACGCCCGCACTCCATTATCGCTGCCGATGGCACAGACGGTCAAGCGAGTGAATATGCTAGATGTGGTTTGGGTTCTGTCGAACAATTGATATTTTGTTAAATGTGCAGAACGCTAGTATGCCGGTTACAGCTCGGACAGCAGTTCTCGTGCTTCTGTATTGTCCGGGTCAATAAGCAGTACTCGCCTGAAGCAGTCCGCTGCTGCGTCCAATCTGTTTAAAGCTTTTAGCGCTCGTCCAGCATTCAGCCTTGCTGCTATGAAGTTCGGGTTTATATCTATGGCTCGGTTGAACTCATCGAGAGCTTTCAGCGCATTACCTAGTGCCATATATGTAAGCCCTAGCCAGTTGTGTATATCTGCATAATTAGACTGGATACTCAGAGCACGCTCGAAGTCGGCAGCCGCAGATTCGTAGTCTCCTCTTCTGTAGTGCTCTCTGCCAAGACGAAAGTGATAGCCGATGTCGTCAACATTGGTCTCCTCAAGCTCTTCAAACAGTGTCAAAGCATCCTTATACCTTCCATCCTGATGAGCTTCTACGGCTGATTGATAGATATAAATTGAGTAACCATGTTCTATCTCTACTGCGCGAGCGATTAAGGCTAGTCCTTCTTCTCGCTTGCCAATTTTGTAGTTCAAAATCCCTAAGCAGAACATCGCTTTGGCAAACCGAGGGTTTATGAGTAGTGCAGCTTCGAGTTCTGTTTTGGCTCGGTCGAGTTCGCCGCGCTTGATCAATAGTTTTGCGAGTTGGTAGCGCAGGTCTGGGTATTTTGGATTTATTGAGATTGCCGCTGATAGTTCTTCTTCCGCACGCAAATAAGCCCCGCGTGCAAGCATATCGGCTGCCAATTGTCCATGTGCTTCGCCAAGGTAAAATTTGGCGAGTTTGTAAGCTGGATCATCAGGCGTACACGAATGCATCAGCACATCGAATTCCTCAATGGCTTCTCTAAAAAGTCCTTGATCAAAAAACTCTATACCCTTCATGTAATGCTTGTTGTATTCTTTCACTGGCGGCATCTCCCGGATACGACCTCCTTTTTTCGGATAGACGGGAAACAGTCCCAGTTGGCGCGGATTTAGACAATTTTTCCGCAACTTGGAAGTAATCCCTCCATCACCTATTATCGGCTTTGGTGCGCTGTACCTCAAGCATGTTGTTTTACATGATTTGGCTTTTTGAAAGAAAGTTTTTGCATTTTTGGATGAAAAAAGAGTATGGAATCAACAAGAATGTTCCCAAAATATCCGAATAGTTGAAACTTATGCCGTTCATAGCGTACACTGTGAGAGGATGCGTTGTTTTTGCGTATTTATAGAAAGAGAGTAAATTAACAAAGAAAGGAGGTGTAGAGAATGCCATCCAAGCGAGTAATTTGGACTGTATTTACGATTTTATCCCTGCTGATTGGCACTTTGGCAGGGCTTAGGCTGGCTGATTTATATATTCAGAAGGTAAACACTGGGAACTGGGGACCGCTTGGGATTGAGAACCCATCCGTTGGATCGGGTGAGCATAATCAGCCTGTGGTTTCTGATAAGCCAGCTAAGGTGCCTGAGACTGCAAAATCTGCGGCAAGATTTGCTTTTGCAGTCGGTGGGATGCTGGTTGCTTTTCTTATTTGGACTCTTGCGATAAGCTGGATCCGACGACTGAAGCGAGGTATTGAAAAGATGTCCGCTCAGGATAAACTGGCTGTTGGCGCAGGGCTTTTCGTGGGGCTTCTTATGACTGTCCTCATTTCCCCGCTTATTGCGGCTAGTGTAAAGGCGCCGACCTATATAAACCTAATTATTGCGGTATTTTTGTGCTACCTATCCGTTACTGCTGCGCTTTCGATGAAGGAACAGCTTGGCGTTTATTTCCCGGGCGCTTCGACTGGTGCCAAAGCCAGATTTACAAATGTCCTTAGGCCGAAGATTTTGGATACTAACGTTATCATAGACGGCCGCATAGCTGATGTCTGCAAGGCTGGTTTTATAGAGGGTCCTATTTATGTGCCTAGATTTGTGCTAGAAGAGCTTCAACAGATTGCTGATTCAAGCGATTCTTTGAGGCGAGCCAGAGGCAGAAGAGGGCTTGATATTCTGAAATCTATGCAGGAACAGACGAGCGTGCAGATAGAAACTTATGATAGTGCGGTTAACGGTCCGGCAGACGATGTTGACGCGAAACTGGTTCATCTTGCGAAAGAGATCGGCGGCGTTATTGTGACAAACGATTTCAACCTGAACAAGGTAGCCGCGCTGCAGGATGTTAAAGTTCTTAATGTCAATGAGCTAGCGAATGCGCTTAAGCCAGTTGTGTTGCCGGGCGAAGAAATGACCGTAACGATTATAAAAGAAGGAAAAGAACAAAATCAGGGGATAGGCTATCTTGACGATGGCACTATGGTTGTTGTTGAGCATGGGAGGCAGCATATCGGCGAGACGCGTAATGTAGTTGTGACCAGCATATTGCAGACTCCTGCAGGAAAGATGATTTTCACTGTGCTACAGGGTGACCAGCCGGAGGATGATTCGTTTGAACGGAACGTGCGCAGTTATAGCAGCGGCAGGCAGAGGCGAAAGATTCGCTAGTGGCGAGAATAAGGTTTTTGCGACCGCTGGTGGTAAGCCGCTGCTTGCGCATGCCGTGCTTGCGTTTGAAAGATGCCCGTTGATAACAGATATTGTGGTTGTTGTCGGCGGGCATGAAATTTCTCGTGCTTGCGATATTTTGGGCAGATATGGCGTAAGCAAACTTGTTGATGTTGTCGCAGGCGGTGCAGAACGGCAGGATTCTGTTGCAAGAGGTTTGGGGCTGGTGCCTGAACGGTGCGATTTGACTGCTGTTCACGACGGTGCAAGGCCGTTGGTGTCTCAGGAAGTTATCGAATCCGCCATCATTGCTGCGAATAATTACGGCGCTTCGGTTGCTGCTGTGCCGGTTATAGACACTATAAAGTCAGCCGGAGAAGCTGATTTTGTTGAAGCGACCCTTGATAGAAGCAGGCTCTGGAGCATTCAAACCCCGCAGGTGTTTAAAACCGACCTTATAAGACGCGCTTACGCAGAAGCTGAAAAGGCTGGATTTTATGCAACCGATGACGCCGCGCTTGTCGAACGGCTGGGTTTGTCTGTTAAGCTGGTTTATGGTTCGTATGACAATATCAAGGTGACTACTCCTCTTGACTTGGCGTTTGTAGAGTCAAGGCTTGGTGCTGCTAAGGATGGTTATGGGATGTGGAGAGTCGGTTTTGGATATGATATTCACAGGTTTGCGCCGGGCAGAAGACTTGTGCTGGGCGGCGTTGAGTTTCCCGGAGAAGATGGTTTGGAAGGACATTCCGACGCAGATGTTATACTGCACGCTGTGGCTGATGCTATGCTAGGTGCGGCGGCACTCGGCGATATAGGGAAGCATTTTCCAAACACTGATCCAAAGTATTCTGGCGCTTCTAGCTTGGATTTGCTTGCAGAGGTCTCTCGAATTGTGGGTGAAGCCGGTTGGTCTGTTGCTAACTTAGATGTTACTTTTGTGGCTGAAAAACCAAAAATCGCGGCGTTCGTTGGAGAAATGCAGGCTAAAATCGCAGAAATTCTTGGTGTAGACACAGCTGTTATAGGTATCAAAGCAACTACTGCCGAGCGTCTTGGTGCTATTGGATCAGGTGAGGGTGCTGAATGTTTCGCAGTGGTTACTCTACGTGCAAATATTTTGGCTTGATTGGAGAACAATATGAGGAACTGGCAGGCGAAATGGATATGGTGGGATGGCGAAGTATTGCCTTTCAACGCCTACCGATGCGCTCGCAGGACGTTTACACTGCCTTCAGATTATGGCGAAGTCAAGCTGCATATCTCTGCAGACTCTCGCTATTTTGTTTGGATAAATGGACACCGTGTAGGCTTTGGTCCTGTAAGAGCGTTTGCAGAAGGTTGGCGATATGATACTTATGACATCACAAGTTTCGTTCATTCCGGCGAGAACGTGATAGCCGTTCTGATAATACATTATGGTGCGCCTACATTCCAGTATGTTCCAGCAAGAGCAGGTCTTGTAGCCGAGATAGAACATGATGGCGAAGTGCTAATAGCTACCGATTCATCCTGGCTTGGCGTGCCCCATTCTGCTTACATAAGACGTGCACCACGAATCGCCTGCCAGCAGGGTTTCGCAGAAATTTTTGATGCTTCTATCGAGCCAGTCGGATGGACGCAGATAGACTTTGATGATTCAGGTTGGAAAAGTGCCGAGGAGATTGGCGCAGTTGGATGCACTCCTTGGGGAAATCTGAGACCACGCGATATTCCAATGCTAACTGATGAGCCTTTTTACCCTGCCAAAGTGTTCAGAACAAGGCTTGTTCGCAGCCCAAAGTATGCGTTTGCGATGTGGGTGAAAGGAAATCTTGCACCTGATGATAAAACTTATGACTGCATGCCGCTTAATGGTCTGCTCGCCACAGTGCTGGTGTGTAAGAATCCAGCAGTTGTTTCGATAATAAGCGACAGACTGAGAAACGCTAGATTGATCCTAGATGGACAACCAATAAAATGGGAAGATGCCCACAAAGGGATTGTGTTTTCTGCCGGAGAGCATCTGCTTCTTTTTGATTTGCGAAACGTCGTATCGCATTCTTGGTATCCGACTGTTATACTGGATTCAAACGACGACTTCATTCTTCGCTCACCGCTGGGCACTGATGATACCTGGCAATTTGTCACTATTGGACCATTTGATAGTGAAGATGATCCGCGCTTTGACGAAGTTGCGTCGTTTACAAATCCCGAATCTGTTGCTAAGTATCCGCTTGTTAGCCGAATTCCTCTGGAATATACGGCTGTTGATGATGTTTATGCTCGTACAGCCTATGCATTGGCTTTGAATGGAGATCCTTCTATAACTGGGATCGAGAGTGTGCTTGGCTCGGCAGGTTTAGCAGTGATAAAACCCTCAAAGCACGGCGATACCGAAATCATCTTCGACTTCGGCCAGGAGCTGACAGGGTTTGTGGATATAGAGATTGAAGCGCCAAAAGGTGTGGTTGTGGACTTTAACGGCTTCGAGTATGTGGATGCAGAAGGTATACAATGGACCGATCATCTGAATAACACTTTTCGGTATATATCGCGCGGCGGCAGACAGTTATGGAGTTCAATTGTAAGGCGAGGCTTCAGATATGCGTCGCTCACTGTAAGGTTTCCTGCAGGATGCACAGAGCCTTTTACGCTTTACATGCTCAGATGCAGGTTGAGCACTTATCCGTATAAAGAGCGAGGTTGGTTTGAGTGCAACGACGATGTTATAAACCGCGCTTGGGATATATCGCGCCGTACGATAAGAATGTGCAGCGAAGACACATTTGTGGATTGTCCCACTTATGAACAGGCATTCTGGGTTGGTGATTCTAGAAATGAAAGCTTGTTCTCATATACTGCCTTTGGAGATTATGCTCTTGCCAAACGATGTATGTTGCTTGCAGGTGAATCAATTCATCGTTCGCCTATGGTAGAAAGTCACGTGCCAAGTGGTTGGGTGAATCTTCTTCCAGCGTGGAGTCTGCTTTGGAATATTGGGTGCGAAGAATATTACCTGTTCAGTGGCGATTTCAGCTTTCTAGAAGAGGTTTATCCAGCAGTTCGTGCTCAGAACGTCAACATTCATGACAGGTTTATAGACAAGGATGGACTTTTTGAGATTAAGGCTTGGAATATGCTTGACTGGGCTCCGATGGATACTCCTGACGAGGGTATAATCACTCATCTGAATATACTTTTGGTTCGCGCTCTGAATGCCAGTGCAAGTATTGCTGATGTGCTGGGTAGATCAGATGACGCTCATATGTTTAGGTTATGGGCGTCTGATCTCCGTGAAGCAATAAATCGGCACTTGTGGGACGAATCTACACAAGGGTATATTGACTGCATTCGAGCCGACGGCTCAAGAAGTCCCATCAGAAGCCAGCAGACGCAGCTTGTTGCTTATCTTTTTGACATTGAACCGCAGGAACGAAAGCCGATTCTTGAAGGTTATATACGCCATGTTCCAGATGGCTGGGTTACTTCAGGCAGCCCGTTTCCCATTGCGTTCATAATGGATGCTCTGGATAAATCCGGCAGCAGACATGGGATGACGGATATAATACGCAGATGGTGGGGACTTATGCTGGATCATGGTGTAACTACGTGTTGGGAGACATTTCCCACTCCTGGCAGCCGCTGGCCCACAAGAAGCCATTGTCACGCTTGGAGCGCTGTGCCTGCCTATGCACTGCCTGCTTATGTGCTCGGAGTGAAACCAATTGAACCCGGATTTGTGCGGTTCGAGGTGAAACCATTCCTGGATGATCTTGAATGGGCATTAGGCACTGTTCCGACGCCGCATGGCGACATTAGGGTTGATCTGCGCCGTCGAGATTCGTCAGTAGTAATGTCGCTTACTGTGCCAGAAGGCACATCGGCTGTTGTGAACGAAGTTGAATACGCTCCTGGAACCTACAGCATAGTTTTATAACGCGTCGTCTCCTGTTTGCGACGCTGTCTCTCTTTCACTGTGTATAAATTGTTACTCCAAATATGCCGATAATATATTCTAGCAGCACTACGACGCAGGGGACCCCGGATCCTGCGTCGCATGATTCGAAAAATTCCTGTCAAAAATGCTGGGATTGGCACGAATCTTGCACTATAAATTGCCGGGAAACAACTTTTCTCCTTCCTAAGTGTTGTGGTAATGGCTTGGGCGAGATGCCCGGAGCGCCCGTCGAGAAATTGACGGGTTTTTCTTTTGTACGAGTGCTGCTTTACATCAGGTGTTCCTGAACGTAAACTAATTGTATGCTGCGGCAATCTGAAAGCCATTTCATAATTGGAACTGCAGGGCATGTTGATCATGGGAAGACCACGCTTATCAAGGCTCTTACCGGTATAGATACTGATCGACTGAAAGAAGAGCAGGAGCGCGGTATGACCATTGATCTGGGGTTCGCCTCCATTAGACTTCCGAATGGGATTGTTGCAGGCATAGTTGATGTCCCAGGGCATGAGCGTTTTCTCAGAAATATGCTTGCTGGAGCTACGGGGGTTGATGCGGCAATGCTTGTTGTAGCCGCAGACGAAGGCGTTATGCCTCAAACACGTGAACATCTGGAGATACTCGAACTGCTTGAAGCTCGCGCCGGTGTGGTTGTAATAACAAAATGCGACATGGTCGCATCGGATTGGATAGATTTGGTTGAAGATGATATTCGCTCAGAGCTAGCGGGGACGTTTTTAGAAGATGCGCCTATAATTCGTGTATCCTCTGTTACTGGCGAAGGGCTACCGGAGTTGCTGCAGACGCTGGCAAGTATTGTTTCCCAGATTGAGCCTCGATCAACCGAAGTTCCTTTCAGGCTGCCGATTGACAGAGTATTCACCATTACTGGTTTCGGTGCTGTGGTTACAGGTACTCTTGTATCAGGCACAATCAGAACGGGTGATGTGCTGAGAATACTGCCAGAAGGTATCGAGTCCAGGGCTAGGCAGCTTCAGGTGCATGGAGAGAAGGTCGAAGAAGCGTATGCCGGCAGCCGTGTTGCGGTGAATTTGGCTGGTGTTGATGTATCAGACATTCGGCGCGGCTCTGTGATTGTGCCTCCAGGATATCTTGATCCATCTGATCGTCTGGATGTTCTTATTCGCATCTTGCCCGATGCGAATAAACCTCTCAAAAACCGTGTGCGTGTACGTTTGCATATTGGCACGGCTGAGCATATAGGCAGAGTGGTCTTATTATATGGCAGTGAGATTCCAGCCGGTGGAGAAGGGTTCGCGCAGTTTGTCTCCGAGACACCTGTTACTGCAGCAAGAAACGATAGATTTGTTATTAGGAGCTATTCTCCAATGCGTACTATGGGCGGCGGAGTAGTGCTTGATCCTTCAGCATGCCGTCATCGTCATGGCGACTTGACTGTGATTGATGCTTTGAAACGTCGGCTTAAAGGCGATCCTGCTGATATATTTGAGGATGTGCTGATTTCCGCGTTTGCTCCGGTTTCGATTAAAGATGCTGTGGCTGCTGTTGGGATTTCTGATAGTGAAGCAGATCGAATGATAGAAAGCCGAGGTCTGATCAGAATAGCTGGAGACAAGATTATCCACCCTGCAGTATTTTCTGCACTCAAGTCTCGCATAATCTCGTCGCTTGAAGCATATCATCAGTCCAAGCCGTTGAGAGCTGGTATGCCGCGTGAAGATCTCCGTGCGGCGTCTGCAAGAAAATTGGATGCCAAAACGTTCCAATCGTTGCTAATTGAGATGGAAGCGTCTGGGGAAATTGTTCTGGTTGAGCATCTGGTAAGACTGCCAACGCATTCTGTAAAACTCTCAGAGACAGACTCGAAGGCGGCGCAGGCGTTAGATGATTTATACCGCTTGGCATGGTTGGATGCTCCTTCGATTGATGATGCGTTGGCAAAAACAGGCGCTTCTCGAGATGTTTTACATTATCTGATTGAAACCGGCACGCTTATTATGATAGATGCCGATATAGTGCTTCACAAGAGTGCAGTAGAGCATGCCAGAAACCTGCTTATTGACAAGCTTGCTGACGGCGGAAGTATTACTGTGAGCGAGTTCAGAGATCTTGTAGGTTCAAGCAGAAAGTATGTTGTGCCGCTGCTTGAGTATTTCGACTCCCAGCGATTTACTCGCCGTGTAGGTGATGTTAGAGTGCTTGTTCGTAAAACCTCGTAATTTTCTCAAAATCTACGGCAAATCTGCCCCCGAATGCGGAAAGACATTAATGGCACAAAGAAGGGTTTTTCTACATTGGGGGTCTATTCTATGCAAGAGATTGATCTTAATCTCATCGACGCAACAGCCGAACAGCCTCGCAAAACGTTCTATCAAGATACGCTTGAAGAGCTTGCGCAGTCTATACGTGAGCGCGGTGTTTTGGAGCCTATAGTTGTGCGGCCTGTGGCGAACGGTCGCTATCAGATAGTGATGGGTGAACGGCGATTCAGAGCTGCGCGTATGGCAGGACTTTCAACAATACCGGCAATAGTACGTGAGCTAAACGAAGAGGAAGCTAAAGCAGATGCGCTGCTTGAGAACTTCCAGCGTGAAGACCTAAACCCTGTAGAGCGGGCTAAGGCTATTCAAGAACTTCTTACGTTTATGAGCTGGCAACAGTGCGCAAAAACTTTGGGTGTTACAGAATCAACCCTACGAAAATATCTTGAACTGCTTGAACTTCCGGAGTCTATACAGGCTGAGCTTGCCAAACGTGATTCAGAAGGAGTGTTTCTCGAAAGCCACGCACGGTTGCTTAGAGCTTTGTCAGGTGATGAGGCTACCCAGCTTAGGCTTGCAAGAAAAATAAAAGCTGAGAATCTTTCTACAGCCGATACTGCGAAGCTGATTGATGCTATAAAAGAAATGCCTGAAAAGAAAGAGGCGTTCCTTAGGGTACCGCTTCACGTAACCCATGAGATACTTAGGCATTCAGGCAGGTCTGCCGAGCGTAGCCGCCGGTTCAAGCCACAGACTGCCGAGCAGCACATGAAGCAGATGCTGAAAACAGCTTCTACTATGTATGATCTTCTTGACCCGAATGTGATAGCTTATCTAACGAGCGAACAAGCTAACCAGCTCCTTTCCACCATTTCCGAACTTGCTGATGCTACGGTAAAGTTTGGGCAGCAGCTGCGATCAGCGCTTCAGCGTAACGATTTTGGGTTTAAGGAAGTATATATACACTGTCCTCTCTGCGGCAGGATAGAGCTTGTTGGCAGTGTTCGTTGCGCTGTGTGTTGGACAGTCCTCAGAAGATGTTGTGACTGTGGCAACTATGATCAGGTGTATCAGCGATGTTCGGTTACTGGCAACAACGTCTATATGTCTGATGCAGAATCGCCGGATGAAAACTCACTATCGTATCGCTGTGAACACTACAAGCCGAAGTTTGAAGCCAAGAAGGCGGCTTGATGGGATTATCTTGAGAGCAGAAACAGCATAAGAAACGACAGTCCGTTGTGAATCGCATGTGCGGTTATAGCTGGCACCAATGAACGGCGGGCTTCCATCATGACTGCGAAGCCCATTCCCATAATAAACACTGGCAGGAAGCTCGCCGGAAATGGGTGCATTATAGCGAAAGCAGCCGCAGATGCAAGAGCGGACACAGCAAATCCCTGCCGCACTCTCATACCTTGATATAGTGCGCCGCGGAAGAATATCTCCTCGAATAACGGAGCAAGCAATACAGCCGATACCAGCGATGCTCCGACGGCGAATGTATTGGATGATGCGAACATAGAGGTTATTGGATTTACAGGAGTATCTATGCCTTCCGGCGTGAATTTTTGGATATCTCTCCAAAGCCGTTCCGCGGTTAAAATCAATGGCGCCATTGCGCAGTAGCCGACTATGCCCCAAAGAACATTTTTCCAAAGGTTGTCGGCAGACAATCCTATATCCCGCAGACTGAAGTTTTTCCCTTTCAGAAGCGATGACATAACCAAGGTCGCAAGCCCACCCACAGATGCTGCTTTAAATAGCATATAAACTGCATCCCAAGTGGCTCTTTGATTTGATTCCATCATGCTCAGCTTTGGCTGAATCACCATTATTCCAAGCGCCGATATTGCCAGCATTGCTATCAAGTAGAAGTTGAAACTTAGATAAAGCGAGTCCTGATCTGATACAGCCATCGGTCTTTCGTTTGTCTTTTTATACATCTCGTCCCGATTCCATTTCATGGTGAACCATATCAGCACAAAGAACCCAAATGGGAGTGCAATAACCATCAATATACCGATTAAAACAATCGGCCAAAATGTTGCTACAGCCTGTCGCTCAGCTTCCCTATCTATTGTGGCTGCTTTATTGAACTGCCCTGCCGCTTCATATAAATCTGATAAAGCATAATAAGTCGCAGATCCCAGCCCCAGTGTTCGAATCCTTCGGTCGAAGTCCTTGATTTCGCTCTGATGAACCTGCTTTGAGTAAATCGCCAGCCACATTGCTTTTTCAGATTCAAGTTCTTTTCTTTCAACTTCCGTTTTGCCCTGTAGTATTTTGCTGGATGTCAGTTTTTTGAAATATTCAGGTGATCCTGTCAAAACGCCTATGCGACGCAGAGCATCTGGACTTGCATTTGGGTTGGAAGCAGCGGTTTTATAAAAGGCGTAGGCAAGTCTGAAGAACATATTTTCGTATTCTGCAGGTTTGTTGTAATTTTTTGCCGCCCAGCGCGAAACAGTGCTTGCTTTAAGCGCCAGATCACCGTTATAAAGTAGTTCGCTCTCTTCGTAAGTTTTTATGCCGCTTGTGCTGATTCGCGTTCCGGCTATTGCAAATAAAGACAAAGCCGCAACAAGCAGCCATGTTGTAACTGCATGAGGCGACATTCTACGCATAGTCATTTATATTAAAACAGCACCGACTGCAGAAGTTGAATGGCGACAATTGCCATTATAGGCGAAAAGTCTACATATGCGTTTCCCATACGCATTGGCTTAATAATCTTCCTAAACGGCGACGTTACGTAATTTGCTATACTATGTATAAGCATCACGACTGGATTGCGCCGCGGCAGAGACGGGATATAGGACATAATCACGTCAGCGATTATTATGAGTTGTAGTAAATCCAGCGCTGCGTTGATTATTCCCAAAGGCGACAAAAACATCCTGCTTTAGCCTCTGCGTTTCTCTTGTTCAGCCTGTTGAGATATCATCTCAGACGTAAGCGTTGCCACCTCTATGGCATCTATAAGAGCCGCACGAAAACCCGCTCGTTCAAGTGCCTTGATCCCTTCGATAGTCGTGCCTTTGGGGTTTGCTACCATGTCTTTTAGTTCAGCCGGATGTTTGTTGGTCTCAAGCACAAGTTTGGCAGCACCAAGAACAGTCTGCGCCGCTAATGTGAGTGCCTGCTGTCGGCTGAGACCTTCAGCTACACCGGCGTCTGCCATCGCTTCGATTGCTACACATACAAATGCTGGCCCACTGCCGGAAAGCCCTGTTACAACGCTCATCAGATTTTCCGGCACTTCTATTACTTTTCCAACAGAGCCAAAAATAGATGTTGCCCGTTCTACATGCTGGTTTTCAGCGTTTCGCCCCCTGCATATTGCAGTCGCACCTTCCCGCACTGCACATGGCAGGTTTGGCATAGCTCTAATTACCGGCACCCGCTCAGTTAGATGGCTCTCTATCGTCTCTGTAGTAACTCCTGCAGCTACTGATATCACAAGCTGCTCAGGCTTGACATAGTCACAAATCTCATCCAGCAATGCCGGAACAGCATTTGGCTTGACTGCTATGACGACTACTGCCGATCGGCTTGCAGCTTCAACTGTTCCCGCTGCGCTCACTCCGCTGTATTCTTGAAAAGCCCCAAGTTTTGCTTTGTCAATGTCTGCAGCTATTATGTTTTCTGGTGCATAGATACCGGCAGCAATCAGACCACGTCCCAGCGCCTGCCCAACTGCACCGGCACCTATTATGGCTATTCTTCGCAATATATCTGGCATTTTTCTAGTTGCTCACTTTTATCCGCTTATGAAAGTCTCTCTGATTTCTTGCTTGCCCTGCGACTCAATCTCCACTTCACAGTTTGCTGGTGTAAATAGATAAACTCTGTCACCTACTTTTTCAACATAGCCGTCGAGAGCATAGGTGACACCACTCAGAAAGTCTATCACTCTTCCACAGATCTCAGATGTTGCATTTTCAAGGTTAACTATCTGCTGATGTCCAGCCTTCAATCCATCTGCCGCAGATCTTGCTTGTTCAACGGAGTTGATAGTCTTCCAAACCGAGATGTGATGGATTCTGGTAGGCCTAAGAGTGATTGGACGACGGCTTCCGCCGTAATCATCAACTAATTCCTCATCATCGTAGTCGCCTACTCCCAGGCGATCTTTCAATCTGCTCCAGAAGCTCCTAGGCTCCTCTTCTTCGTAGTCGTCAAGTGGTGCTGCTTTCACGCTCGTCCCCTCCCATAAGGTATTGTGTCGGTCATGGGTTCGGGTGCTGGGCGTTCACACCTAACCAGACTTCGCACGCTCAACGTTATTGATTTATTCTTTGGCTGTGCCGACCGGGGCGCGGCGCTAGCCTCTACTACCGAATATGGCTGTTCCTATGCGCACCATATTCGAACCTTCTTCAATGGCAATCTCGAAGTCATTGCTCATGCCCATCGAGAGCCAAATGCGCTGCTCTTCCGGCAGCTTATCCCAAATCTTCTTTAGACAGGCGAAATACGGACGCGTCTCTTCCGGATTATCCAAAAAAGGCGCCATTCCCATAAGTCCTACAAGCTTTACACCAGGCACTTTCGATGCTATAGCTGCAAACTCAGCTGCTTCTTCCGGCGCAACTCCGAACTTGCTCGCCTCTTTGGCTAAGTTTACCTCAATAAGCACCTCAGCGCAAAGTCCTATCTCTTTAGCCCGTTTCCCTATTTCTTCTGCCAGCTTCAGGCTGTCAACGCTTTGTATGAGCGAGAACATTTTTACAGCCTGTTTTGCTTTATTAGACTGCAGATGGCCTATGAAATGCCATCGCACTTTATCGCCTATTTCTCGCCACTTAGGCAAAGCATCCTGAATATAATTCTCGCCTACATCCGTAATTCCTGCAGCAATAGCTTCCCGCACAGTTTCAACGCTCACCGTTTTCGTCACAGCAACAAGCTTGATATCCTCCGGTGATCGTCCAGACTTCTCAGCCGCCTTTGCTATCCGTTTTCGAACATTTGCAAGATTATCAGCAATCGCTGCCACGTCAGTTTCATTCACCTAAAGCTGTCGGACGCCATGATTACACGTAAATCAAATCGTGTCAAGTACGGCACAATTAGCACGAGTATATTTAGCGTTAAATCTCTGTCTGGACGCTATTTTATGTCGCTTTTCTGAAAAAAACAGTATTTGTGCGAGTAGATTACCGCATAAATGATAGGATATACTGCATTGGGGGAAGTGTGTATGGCGTTCATACTAGTATGATGAAAGTCGTAAGAGACATAATGACATCCAACGTCGTTTGGATAAGTCCTGCTCAGCAGGTAAAGACGGCGGCAATATTGATGAAGGGACACGGGATAAGCGCAATACCTGTGGTGTATTCGCACGACTCCGTTGTTGGTATAGTTTACAGCTCCACGATTCTCGACAAAAGTCCTGATTTGCTGATTGTTGACGTGATGGAGAAAGATTTCTCCGTTGTATCGCCGGATATGCCAGTTTATCAGGCCTCTGAGATGATGGGGGTTGGCGGCAGAAGTCATCTGCTGGTTGTCGAAGATGGCAGGCTGGTCGGTATTGTTTCGCGCGGCGATATAATAGGCGAGCTTGGCAGGTCGTATGATACGCTGACAGGTCTTCCGTGGCAGGATGCACTTAGAGAATGGTGCATTTCCGCGCTTGACAATGGGCGAGAGATATCCGTCATCCTATTTGATCTTGATCTTTTTGGCCGCTTCAATAAGCGCTATGGCCATGTGGTAGGTGACAAAGTTCTCAAAGCAGTAGCTGATGCCATAAAGACCCAAATTGACCCTGAGAAAGATATTCTCTGCCGCTACGCTGGCGATGAGTTTGCCGTAGGTAGTTTGAGACCGGCGGCGCAGGCTCATGAACTTGCCGAACGTGCGATGAAGCTTATATCAGAAATCTCAATTGATGGTCTTCCTGAACGTGTAAGTGCTACTTTTGGTATTGCTGGGGGAAGACGAGCCGGAGGCCGTGCTCCCATACACTCGGCGGCTACTTTGGATGACCTTATAACGAATGCTAGCCTCAACTGCACTGCATCCAAACCGCATAGACAAGAAGCTGTCTCGGAAACACAATCTACAGTGGCTAAACCTGCTGCTTCTGCACGGCTGAAAATTCAGACGATAAGACTATCTACTACGGACAAAGAAACTACTGTAGAGGTTGTTTTATCCCGTGGGCAGGAAGAATTTTCGCATTTGGTGACTGGATTTGTAAGCGGTGGCAGGCAGATGCTCAAACTTGTGGCTGAGGCTGCTGCAGGAGCAATAACAAAGTCGCTGCCGCCGGAACACGGTGTTGTGGTTGAAGACGTGGTTTCTTTCGAGACAGAGGACGGACGCGAGGTTGTTAGCGCTGTTGCCGCATTGATTACACCTAGAGGCGGAACAACGCATGCTGGAAGCGCAATAGTAAGACGTTCAGACCCATATCGTGCTGCAGTCGCTGCCGTTTTGGCGGCAACCAACCGTGTCGCCGCCATCATTCAGTCGGTATCCTCGTAAATGGTTTCACGGCGCTGTTTAGCTGCTCGCATTTGATACATTTGACATTCGGCAAGTTGGGTTGGTATACTTTGTGTCGGTTCTAGACCCCGGGGAGAAGGGGTCTTCTTGTTTTCAAGGGAGTTTTTTATGCCTTCTATAGTTGTTGTTGGTCTTCAATGGGGCGACGAAGCCAAAGGCAAAGTCGTTGATTATGTTTCTCAGGATGCCGATGTTGTTGTGAGATACAATGGCGGCAATAATGCTGGGCATACTGTTGTGATTGATGGCGAGGTCTTCAAATTTCACACTCTGCCGGTTGGAGCGCTTAATCCTGGGGTGATGAGCGTCATCACAGACGGTGTCGTGATAGATCCTGGCGTCCTTTCTTCAGAGCTGGATGGGCTTGAATCCAGGGGGTTTCACATCGAGAATTTGAAGATAAGCGGCTGTGCGCATGTGATAATGCCATATCACAAATTGCTCGATAAGCTGGAGGAAGAGTCGAAGGGTGAAAAAAAGATCGGCACTACGGGTAGAGGCATCGGACCATGCTATGCTGACAAAGTCTCTAGGGTTGGGATTAGAATATCCGAACTTGTAGTTCCGGAGCTGTTTCGTAGCCGTCTGGAAGATGCGCTTGCAGTCAAAAACAGGATTCTTACATCTGTTTACGGTGCTGAGGCATTGGATGTAGATCAGATTTTCGACGAATACAGCGCCTACGCGTGCAGGATTGCAGGTTATGTTGCTGACACGGCGCATATAGTCTCGGATGCAGCTAGACTGGGCAAGAAAATAGTTTTCGAAGGCGCTCATGGTACGCTTTTAGATATAGATCATGGCACTTACCCATATGTTACTTCCTCTCATGTGACAGCTGGAGGTGCATGCATAGGCACGGGTATAGGTCCGACGCAGATAGACAGGGTTATCGGCGTTGCTAAGTCTTATACGACTCGTGTAGGCGAAGGATGGTTTCCTACAGAACTTTGTGATGAAACTGGCAATTATATCCGCGAAAGAGGTAAAGAATACGGCACTACCACCGGCAGACCCAGACGTTGTGGATGGTTTGATGCTGTTGCTGTGAAGTTTACCGCTATGGTAAACTCTGCCGATGCTATCGCCCTGATCTCTCTCGACGTGCTTTCCGGCTTAGAGACGGTGCGCGTATGCAAAGCCTATGAAATAGACGGTAGCGTAACCCCGCTTTTCCCATCAAATCCATATATTCTCGAGAAATGCAGACCAGTTTATGAAGAATTGCCTGGATGGTCGGATGACATATCAGGCGTAAGAAAGTTCGATGATCTGCCTGAAAACGCTAAGAACTATGTAGAATATGTTTCTCAGGCTTTGGGGGTGCCGGTTGCGTTGGTTTCTGTGGGCAGAGGCAGGGAACAGACGGTGATGGTCAGACCCGACCTGCTTCAGATTTGACTTCTGCCAATTCTGGTGATATACTGCAGTGTAACCTATGATGCGAAGCTGACGCCAGAAGGCGCTGCAAATGTTGGAAGTATCTCCCCAGCGAAAGAGAGTTTTTCAGTTTTTAACGAAATGATTGTGCCTTAATGGCGCAGCTTCCTTGAGGAATCTCTCGCATGCAGCCGACAATTAAAATTGTCGAAGTGCCACAGGTTATGGCGCTGTGTTTAAACGAGAGGGGCGGTGGAGTTGCGTTTTGAACAAAGACTGAAGCAGAGCCTTTCGCAGAGGATAGATCCTAAGCTAATCCTCGCGAACAATATTCTTCAGTTATCCCAGCTTGAGCTTCAGCAGGCTATTGAACAGGAACTTGCAGAGAATCCGGCGCTGGAGATTCCAGAGGATGATCCGTGCGATAACTGCGATCTGCCGCGTACTCTGTGTATTGACTGCGTTTTTGCCAAGAATACGGTTTCATCAGATGATGTAGATCTAGCTTCTTACGATCTTGAAATCCCAACTGATTTATCAGGCGATCTAGATAACGAGAATGATGTAATCTCAAATATTGTTGCCGATGTAACCCTGCATGATCATCTTAGGTTGTCACTTAGAGCAGTGCTGCCGGAAGAACAGTTTGAGATAGGGGAATATCTGATTTCCAATATTAATGAAAATGGGTACTTAGAGTGCACAGTTGCAGAGGCTGCAGAGGCGCTTGGAGCAAGCGAGCAAGAAGTAGAAGCAGTGCTTGCTGTTATCCAGACGCTTGAGCCGTCTGGAGTAGGTGCGCGCGACCTGCAGGAATGTCTCAGAATACAGTTAGAGAATCTGCAGGAAGATGGTCAGGGCAATTCCCTTGCTCTTGCTATTGTGCGTGATTATTGGCAGGATATGCTGCAGAGACGCACTGGGCGTATAGCCAGAAAGTTCAAAGTCTCGACAAAACAGGTGATGGATGCATTTGATTTTATAAAACGGGCGCTTAATCCGTACCCTGGCAATGCTTTCAGACCTCCTTATGCAAAGAACGCCGATGATCCGAGGAGTATTATTAGACCAGATGTAATCGTAAGAAGAACTCCGACCGGCTACGACATTGAGGTTGTTCAGAACGATTATTACTTGCTTGCCATAAATTCGCATTACAGACAGGCTTACGAAGCCTTGAAAAACGGCAAATCATCATCGAAATATTCTGATGATGAGAAAAAGCATATAATTGAGTTTGTTGAGAGAGCCGACCTATTTATCAGAAACATTAACCAGCGCAGGCGAACACTGCGTCTGATAACAAAGGTTATAGTTGAAATGCAGCAGGGTTACATAGAAACAAGCAGCAAGTTATTCCTTAGGCCGCTTACTCGTTCGCAGGTGGCAAAGAAGCTGGGGGTTCATGAATCCACTGTCAGCCGTGCTACGGCAAACAAATATGTGCAGCTCCCAAGCGAAGAAGTAGTGCCGTTTGACTTCTTCTTTGATGCTTCTGTTTCTGTGAAAGACCTCATCGCTGAGATGATACGTGAAGAAGACAGCAAAAACCCTCTTTCCGATATGGAAATAGCTCGCAGGCTGCAGGAGCGCGGTTTGAATGTAGCCCGCCGTACAGTTGTTAAATACCGTGAAGCGCAGAGGATACTAAGCTCGCGCCAGCGCAGACGGTAGTGCGAGCAGAATGATGCTTACCCTGCTTAGGCGAATCCCATTTATGCCTCCGGGAAGAGATTTAAGGCTTGTTGCAGCTTCAGCCTTCTTTTTGTATGTTGGGTTTGGTATATATTCTGCTACCTTTTTCAACTTCGCAAACGACGTAGTTCGCATTCGACCCGAGCAGTTGGGTGTTTTGGAGTCGCTCAGAGAGACACCCGGCTTTGCGATGGTATTTGTGCTGGCTTTGGCGATGCATATAGCTGAGCCAGTGCTCGGGTCTGCCGCGTTGATGCTGATGGCACTTGGGTTTGTTGGCTACTCCAGAACTTCTACGTATGCACCGTTGGTGTTTTACTCTGTTGTATGGTCAATAGGACTGCATATGTGGATGCCGCTTCAGTCAGCAATGACGCTTGCGCTGGCTGAAGAAGATAAGAAAGGCAGCAGGCTGGGGCAGGTCGGCGCGTGTGCTGGGTTTGGGACTGCTTTAGGCATAACTTGTGTTGTACTGCTTGGAGAGAAGGTTTCTTATTCTAACTGGTACGCTTCGGCGGCTGCGTTGATGTTTGTTGGTGCGCTGGTGTGCTGGTTTGTGAAAAGAGATTTATCTCCACCAGATAAACCGCGTCTGGTCTTTCGCCGCAGATACTCATTATATTATGCTCTGACTTTTTTGGAAGGCTGCCGTAAGCAGGTGTTTATTACTTTTGCCGTTTATGTGTTGGTTCATAAATTCAATACGCCGATGCATTCTGTGGCGTTATTGATGCTCATAAACAATATCGTCAACCTCTCCATCGCTCCTTTTGTCGGTAGGCTTATTGACTGTGTTGGGGAGAAACGTGTGCTTGCCACAAGCTACTCGTGCCTGATTTTTGTTTTTATTGGCTACGGACTTATCAAACACTCAGGCGTTTTATATGTGCTATACTGCATGGATAACCTGCTTTATCTATCTACGTATGGACTTACCACATACCTGAGCCGCACTGCTGACGAACAAGACATCGTGCCCAGCCTCTCTATGGGGGTTACTATGAATCACCTAGCAGCCGTAGCTGTGCCTGTGACTGGTGGATTGATATGGTCGTCTGTGGGTTATACCTATACTTTTTTGGCTGGTGCAGGTGTGGTTATGGCATCGCTTTTCTTCGCGCTTCGCATTAGAGACGCTAAACCGCTGTGTGGAAATTAATCCTTTTTGCTTGACCTGACGCCGCCGCTTTTCTATACTTGCCATAATAGCGTAACCTTATTATCGAAAAATAGGAGGAGCTTTCTGATATAAGATGGAGCGAAGAAACGAGATTAGGTGTGCGGTTATAGGCTATGGCGGCGCCTGCAACATGGGGTTTAATCACTCAAATTGGATTAATGCAGCGCCTGGAATGAAGACGGTTGCGGTATGTGACGTAGTGCCGGATAGATTGGAACAGGCAAAGAAAGACTTTCCTGGCATCAAGACTTTTTCTGATTACCGCGAAGTGATGAAGGATTCTGATATAGATCTGGTAGTCATCATTACTCCTCATTCTACACACTTTGAGATTGGGATGGAGGCTATAAGACATGGCAAGCATGTTGTGATGGAAAAACCTATGTGCCTTCATGTGTCCGAAGCTGATGCAATGATTGAAGAAGCCAAAAAACAGGGTGTTACACTGACGGTTTTCCATAACCGCCGGCATGATGGCGACTACATGGCTATGAAAGAAATCATAGAAAAAGGCATCATCGGCGAAGTGTATAGGATTGAGTTTTGTTTGGAGATGTGGGAACATATCTTCCCTAAAACTTGGCGTTCTGTAAAAGCGCTTTCGGGTGGGATTTTTTACGACTGGGGTCCGCACATTGTGGACTGGACACTGAATTTAATGGGTGAGAAGATTGAGAGCGTTTATGCTCTGACTCAGAAGCGTGTATGGATGGATACAGATATAGAAGACGAAATCCAAGTTATTGTGCGTTTTAGCGATGGCAAGATTGGTGATATGCAGCTTTCCTTCGCGTCAATGGGGCATAATCCTAACTGGCGAATAATTGGCACTAAGGGTGCCATTGTTCAGGATCGTCCGCCAGTATTAGAGTTGGGCGACAATAGCTTTAAGGTGTATACGGAAGTTGAAGGCTATCCCGCCGAGATGACAATTAAACACAAAAAGAGTGATTGGGAGAAGTATTACGTCAATCTATCTGCGCATCTGTTGGAAGGAGCGCCGCTGGAAGTTACCCCGGAGTCGGCGCGCAGGGTGATCGCAGTTATAGAGACCGCGTATAAATCGGCTGAGAGCGGTAAAGTGGAAATTCCACCTGTGGATTAACTTTTTGTGTTTGATATGCTGTGGTGTTGGGGAATAAAGCTAACGCTGGTATATTTACTGGGTGTAAATTTCGCAGAATATTGTTAGGTTTAATAGGCAATCCATGTAGATTTACTGCGTCGCATTGTATTGACGCTTGTATGCTGGCATGGTATACATAGCAAAGTATGTTGTCGCTTGCAGAGACGGAGCAGGATGAAAGGAGGTGAAAGAGGAGCCTTGAATGGCCTGCAAGTCCGTCTGGGCGATAGCAAGAAGCAAGAGGAAAGAGGAGATCGCTGCAGAGCGTGTGGAGAGGTAAACTGAAGGTAACTCGCCCCTAAGTTCTGCAAGTTCCTTGTTTCCTCCTGCGGATAGAAAAAACAAAAACATTCAAGGAGGAAGACAATGAAGAAGGTACTAGTTGGGATTGGATTGCTAGTGCTTATGATGTCAGTGCCTGTGTTTGCACAGGGACCGTTTGCCGATGTGCCGACGGATCACTGGGCGTATGATGCAGTTAACGAGCTGCAGCAGGCAGGGATCGTTATTGGCTATCCGGATGGCACGTATGGTGGCAAGAGAGCGATGACTCGTTACGAGTTCGCCGTGGCTATAGCCAGAATGCTCCCGATCATTGATGAGAAGATCAAGGGTATCACCACCACCACTACTACTACGGTTACACCTCCATCCGTTGATCTTAGCCCATATGCAACGAAGGCTGAGCTTAACGCTTTGGCTGGAAAGATTCCGGATGTAAGCAAGTTCGTAACCCAGGATCAGCTCAAGGCTATCCAGAGCCTGGTGACTGAGTTCCGAGATGAGCTCGCTGCACTAGGCGTAGATGTTGATCAGCTCAAGCGCGATCTTGCTGCTCTAACAGCAAGAGTGAAGGCGCTTGAAGATGAGATGAAGCGCGTCAAATGGACAGGCGTAGCCACCGTGTTTGCCACTGCTACTGACGTAAGCAAGGGTGAGCCGTATGATATTGGCGGCAGACCTTTCGAGACGGCTGATGGGCAGGATAAGCTCATAGACACGGTGACCATAGCGCGTGATTTCGATCTGAACCTGAAGGCAGCCCTTACGCCTAAGGTTACAGCGAACGCTACCTTCAACTTTGGCAACTATCTGCCGATTGGTTGGTGGCGAGACGACTATAGCTATCTTGGCGGTTACACTGAGGTAGGTGATCACGACTATGCCGGCATCACGGACTACTCGGTGAGTAATGTGCGTCCGTGGTGGGGTGAGTTCGCAGACGAGTTCTATCCCTACTTTATGAACATAGACATCCAGATGGGCAAGGGCGATCTAGCGGTAGGCAAACTGCCGCTTAGGTTGACTCCTTACACTATGTGGATGATAGATGTTGATCCGTATACAGCAAACTGGAAGACGGACAACGGATATTATCCGCTGGATGGTGCCACTCTTACGACAAATCTGGGTAAGATGGGTGTCATGCTCTTTGCTGCCAAGACCGACAATGAGGATCTGCTTGGACAGGGGCTTGTGGCTAAGCCTACAGCCGGTCTTTATGATGACTACAACCTGTCTGGGGGTCCGATTTACTATGTCGCCAATGGCAGTGGTTACAACACCCTCTACGGTCATGCTGCTGGTGGTCTTGACTACACCGAGCAAATGGCTGGAGGCCGTATCACTGTGCCTACACCGTTCAACGGCAACCTTGGCTTGACCTACTATGAGGTTACCGGACCGTATGGCGGCGGCGACAGCGGCTATAACTATGACACAGTTGATATTTATGGAGCCGATTGGTCGTTCGGGATTGGCAAGTTCCCTGTGAACTTGTCTTATGCTCAGACCAAGATCAGCGGCGAAGGCGAGCCGACAATCAAGAAGAACGCAGCCGCGTTTGACGGCAAGGTTGGCTTGAGCCTTGGCAAGATTGGTCTGGGTGTTGGCTATAGGGATATAGGTCCGAACTTTGGCGCTCCCGGTTTCTGGGACAAGGTTGGACGCTGGACTAACCCGACCAACGTGAAGGGCCCTTACGTTGATGTAAACATACCGTTCTCTAGCAAGCTCAATCTTGCTGTCGGCGGCGAAGTTTACAAGGGTAAGGTAGATATGCCGGTCTCGACCAATCCATTCATGGACGATAAGGACGACAAGGTCATTAAAGGCAACGGAACTCTCACATGGGCGTTCAGCTCGAAGACCAGCCTAACACTTGGCTATGAAGCAATCAAGTGGAGGCCGACTAGTAACAGTGGCGAGTCCAAGGAGACCTACACAACTATCGGTGTAGATCATCGTTTCACGCCTACGGCTGGAATGAAGATCGGCTACCAGATAGTTGATTACAAGGGCGGCAACCCGTCGGTTTATGGTGGTTCTTGGATCGACAATGAGATTTACGTTCCTAATAGATACAAGGGCGGAATCGCGGTTGTTCAGTTCGACATGAAGTTCTAGTTCGAACGAATGCACCGATCGCTCTATTAATGAGCATAAGCCCCTCGGCTGAAAAGTCCGAGGGGCTTTTTTCATCTGCGTTGCAGAGTATATCCTTTAGAGATGTTTGCTTACAGCCGACTCTATATCCGCCTTGCTCCTAAGCCCTACTATTCGCTCTGCTACGTTGCCCTTCTTGAAAAGTATAAGAGTTGGTATGCTTACCACTCCGTAGCTCCGCGGCGTAATTGGGTTTGATGCTACGTCCAGCTTCATCACTATTAGCTTATCCGCAAACTGCTTAGCAATCTCATCTACTGTTGGCGACAGCGCCCTGCACGGACCGCACCATTCTGCCCAAAAATCTACCAATACAGGTAGTTCGCTCTTTAGAACCTGCTCTTCAAACTCCTGATCAGTAACGCTTTTTGCTGCACTCACGTTTTTATGCCTCCAAAAATCTTATGATGTATTGTGGCGTGCAGGAACACCCGCCAGCCATTCTACCATGCAGTTGGGCATTCTGGAATGGCTTTATGCGTAGTTTTTCATGGTTTTTATTATGGAGCCTGCTTTATTATTCTTATATCGTTTTGTGTTCTGGGTCTGAGCACACGTCTTCTAGCATTGGCTCCTTGGACTACTTCACAGCTTGACACGCCCGTTACCGCAACATAAGCGCCTGGCTCTGGCGGTGCAAGCTGACCGCACTCTACCCTTATTCCTGTATAACCTGAACCATCTTTTAGTTTACTGCCGTCATCAATATAGAAGAAACCGTATGTTGCATAGGTCACTTTCCCCGCAGTCCTCACCAGCAGCCCTATATTATTTAGTCCCTGCGCGAAAGTCTGCGGCGCATAGTAACGATCAACTACTCCGCCCTGAAGTCCAAAGCTCCCGCCACCTACGGCTTTGTTATTCATCCCAAGCGGTTTAGGCGCACTGCCTGGTGACTTTGGGGTTATTATAGGATCTATAATAGCCCGCTCTCCTGAAACTGTGCCCCAGCCGGATACACTGCCAACCACACCCATCAAGTCTATTATTTGGCCTGCTAAAAGCCCCGATGGCACAGAGCCAGAGAAAACCAGAGCAATTCCTGAAGACCTATCAATCTCCTGAACATATAGCCTGCCTGAAATATCCCCTGATGATGTAGATAACTTCTTGCCAGTCAGCTTGACACTTGTGTTCGTTGTCAGCTTTTTCGCGTCGCCGATTGCCGGAAGCTGAAGGATACTCTCTGTTACAGCTCTGTATGCGTTTACTCGTCCCCAGCCTGTCTCTTGATCCCATCCAGATGTTCCAATATCGTCAGCGGTATGCATTATCTGAAAAGCTACTTCCTGATTACTCCAATCTGGATGCACCGACCAGATCAAAGCTGCTACGCCAGCAACGGCAGGCGCAGCGGCAGAAGTTCCAGATTCCGTGTCATACTGCTCCATAGCGATGCCTAAATCATATAGAAGCGGCCCTGTGCTTACTATGTAATCGCCTGGTGCGGTTACATCCAGCCACGGACCGTAGTTGCTGCCCCAGCCGGTATCAACCGCTCGATGATCGTATCTGTCTGTTGCTCCTACAGCAAGAGCATGTTCGTATGCAGCAGGGTATGTTGGTGCGTTGAGATTATCGTTTCCGCTTGCGCATATACACAGCGCCCCATGATTCCATGCATAGTCCACTGCGTCTCTAAGCAGCGGTGTATCTTCCATGCCCAGACTAATATTGATAATCTTGATTCCTAAATCAACCGCATATACGATTGCAGCCGCCACATCATCCTCTGTGCCGTAGTCGTCCCATCTGACTACTTTAATCGGCACTATCGGCGAACCCCAAGACACACCGGCTATCCCTTCATAGTTGTTGCTTGCTGCAGCCGCGACTCCTGCTACAAGAGTGCCATGGTAGAACCTGTAATAGTCATACAACATGTCAATATAGACCATATGATCATCCATCGGGTCGTTGTCGCCGTTCACAAAATCCCAGCCGTGAACGTCATCAACGTAGCCATTTTGATCGTCATCAATGCCGTTGTTTGGGATCTCGTTTGGATTAGTCCAAAGTTTGGATGCAAGGTCTGGATGCGTGTAATCCATTCCAGTGTCAACTATTGCTATCGGCACGCCCTGACTGCCGGTTGTAATGTTCCATGCTTCTTCGGCATGAATATCCGCCCGCAATTTACCACCATAGCCGTTGTTATAGCCGTCGTTATAGAGTCCCCACTGCGGCATTCCCCATACTTCATCGCCGTAGAAGTATATAGGATCGTTCGGCGTTAGAAACAGCCTTACAAGATGGTTTCTGCCTGCGTATTTTACTGAAGAGTCTTTTTTAAGCAGTGCGATGATTTTTTCAGCGTCTGCACCCTTAGGCAGTTTCAATGAAAAGTAGCCTAACTTGGAAATATTACGCTTTGTCTTTATGTTTGTCCCGATTGATAATTGGGATAGCCTGTGTGTCTGACCAGGCTTGAACTTGACTATTATTTCATCCTCAGCGTATTTTGGTGAAGCAGCTAGATATGCTGGAAGCAGCATTATTGCAGCTATTACTAGGATGAAAAGCGCCGATTGGCGAAAAAATAATCTTTTTGGAGCAGCCATGATTTGGGTCTCCTTTCAAACTACCTCTAAGACCATTATACCTCATGTGAAAAGATTGCCATCACATCTCTCAGATGATAAACTGAATAAACTCGAATCCAATTTCTGAAAGGACTAATTTATTATGATGTGCATGCGGAGGGTTCTGATTATAGCTGTATTGTGGACTGCGGCATTTGGCGTGTGTTCTGCTGCAGGATTCACGTTTAAAGATATGATTCCATCCAGAGGCGACAGGCAGGTTTACAGCGTAACCGAAAATACGACGATGGAGTTCGAAGGCGTTGGAGTTAGAATGGAGTCGAAGTCTGTCGGCACTTCGAGCTCAGTCTGTGCTGCTGTGAGCGGCAAAGACGCTGTATCCTATGTTGTGCTTACCACTCGCACTATGAAAACCAAAAGAACGCCTGGCGGCGATGAGACAACAACTTCTTATTCGCTTGACTTCTGCAGGGCTGTTCCAGAAGGTCTGTTCAGCGATGCTAATTTGCAGATTGAGAACGGCGAAGATAGGAGCGTTGATTTTGGGAGTGCGATTATGGAGCTTAAGTTTCCGTGCGCGCCTGGAGCTACATGGCAGGTTGGCAGGTTGGCTTTTAAGGATGGGTTTGTGATGCGGCCTGTGTCGAGAGTAGAAGGATTCGAAACTGTTGAGACTCCTGCAGGCAGGTTTGAGAACTGCTTGAAAGTTGTGAGTATGTGTCCGAATGGAATAGAAGGCAGCGTAGAGCAGGAAGGGCATACGCTTGAGATACTTAGATCACGAAGTGAGTATGTTACATGGTATTATCCGGTTATTGGGATAGTAAAAGAAGTATCACGAACTGAGATGAGCCTCAGACCCAGTGATTTGCCTGGTGCCGCAACCTTGAATATGGTTACTATATCTACGACAGAGCTTGTTGAGCACAAAGAAGCGGCGAAATAACCATCAAACATGAGCTTGAAAAAAATAGAGAAAAATTCCGGCAAATTCTGTTGACAGACTGTCGTCTGTAATGTTAGCATGACGCTCGCGCCTGGATGGGCTGTGTGTAGAGCTGCAAAAAATCTTCGAGAAAATTTTGCAAATTTTGTTGACATGGCCTGTTTTGCGTGGTATATTATATTTTGCGTCCGGTGATAGATTGGACGCATGAACCTTGAAAACTGGATAGTGAGAGAGCGAGGACAAGGCGAGCGGTAGATGTCTAGGCTGCGGAAGCGGCTTAGAGTAAACAGCTTAAGATTCAGTAGGAAGCGGGCTGCAATAGAGCGGCCTGATAAGATTTCCTATGGAGAGTTTGATCCTGGCTCAGGACGAACGCTTGCGGCGTGCCTAAGAAATGCAAGTCGAGCGAGGCCATGGAGCTTGCTCCGGAAGCCTAGCGGCGAACGGTCGCGTAACACGTAAGCAACCTGCCCCAGAGTGGGGGATAGCCCGCCGAAAGGCGGAGTAATACCGCATGTGGACATCGGATCGCATGTTCTGATGTCTAAAGCAGCAATGCGCTCTGGGATGGGCTTGCGGCCTATCAGCTAGTTGGTGAGGTAACGGCTCACCAAGGCGACGACGGGTAGCTGGTCTGAGAGGATGGTCAGCCGGACTGGGACTGAGACACGGCCCAGACTCCTACGGGGGGCAGCAATTAGGAATCTTGCGCAATGGGCGAAAGCCTGACGCAGCGACGCCGCGTGGAGGATGACGGCCTTCGGGTTGTAAACTCCTTTTAAGAGGGACGAAGATCTGACGGTACCTCTTGAATAAGCCCCGGCTAACTACGTGCCAGCAGCCGCGGTAATACGTAGGGGGCGAGCGTTGTCCGGATTTACTGGGCGTAAAGCGCGCGTAGGCGGGCCTTTAAGTCGGGGGTGAAATGCCGAGGCTTAACCTCGGAACTGCCTCCGAAACTGGAGGTCTTGAGGCACGGAGAGGGAAGTGGAATTCCTGGTGTAGCGGTGAAATGCGTAGATATCAGGAGGAACACCCGTGGCGAAGGCGGCTTCCTGGCCGTGTCCTGACGCTGAGGTGCGAAAGCTAGGGGAGCGAACGGGATTAGATACCCCGGTAGTCCTAGCCGTAAACGATGGATACTAGGTGTTGGTGGTATCGACCCCACCAGTGCCGCAGCTAACGCATTAAGTATCCCGCCTGGGGAGTACGGCCGCAAGGTTGAAACTCAAAGGAATTGACGGGGGCCCGCACAAGCGGTGGAGCATGTGGTTTAATTCGTCACTAACCGAAG